>ERZ791934.23-NODE-23-length-191949-cov-6.393629_pt1 | contig 191949 bp, 190 predicted proteins | sample MGYA00510125_ERZ791934 | MGnify/ENA primary metagenome ERZ791934 (study PRJEB30046, sample SAMN00993240) | human gut metagenome | study: EMG produced TPA metagenomics assembly of the A metagenome-wide association study of gut microbiota in type 2... | reverse complement strand
TCTACTAACAGAGTCAGAGTCTGCTGTGCTGCCATTACACCAATCCGCAATGTTTTTTCCAGCGAACATGTTATATTATACCAAATATTTATCAAAAATCAACCCCTTTTTTCAACTTTTTTTATTTTATTTTTTATCCTCAAGAGTATAGCCCCGTTTGATCTGATTTATGCTGTCTATAAGTACGTTTTTTTGTAGAAATTATTGATTAGGCATAAAAAGTGGGGCGTGATATTCTATTAACGAAATTATGGAAAAGAGGGAAATTATATGAAAAAAACACTATTAACGTCTTTATTGTGCGTAGCAATGGCCGTCACATTGATGGCAGGCTGCGGCAGCAAGGCCGAATCCAAGGACTCAAAAAAGCCTGAGAAAAAGAGCAGCGTCGAGACAACGGTGGATGTAGAATCTGCCACCGCTTCGCAGGTAGAGGAATTTTTGAGCGATTCTGATGAAAATACGATGCTTGTCGATGCACGTCCGCAGGAGGCTTATTCAGGCTGGGCGCTGGAGGGAGCGGCAAATGGCGGACATTTGAAGGACGCGGCTCTATTTTCAGCCCGCTGGCTTGACTGCGAGTATTCTGAGTCTGCCTCCCGCGAGGCTTATCTTGAAAGAGCGCTCAAGGATCAGGATATCACAGAAGATAAGGAAGTGATCGTTTACGATTATACCGGAGAACAGGCACCCGCTGTGGCTGGCTATCTAAAGGAGCAGGGAATCGAAAATGTATCCGTATTCAAGGCAAATGAACTGATTGATGCAGGAACGGATCTTGAATCCTACGAAAACTATGACAGATTCATCCCGACGGAAATCGTCAAGAGCATCTCCGATGTAAAGACGGGAAAAGAAGAGACTCTGAGCGATGAGGCAAAAGCGGTAGTTGGCGACGACGTCAGCAATGTCGTGCTGGTTGACGTAAGCTGGGGAAATGCGAAGCAGTCTACATATTTCTCAGTTGGCCATGTGCCGGGAGCAGTCCATATTAATACGGACTCCTATGAAAGGCCGCGCGTATATGTGCCGGAGAAGAGATCTGAATATGCAAAAGAATGGCGTCTGATCTCTTTGGAAGAATTCCGCGACGAAGTCTGCACGCAGTACGGAATCACGAAGGATTCCACGGTAATCTTAACAGGAACAGTAACGGATCCCCAGGGACGTCTTGGATTTATGCTGAGATCGCTGGGGGTTAAGGTCTATGCTATGAGCGGAAGCCTGACGGTTTGGAGTTATAATGGCTATGATCTGGATACAAAAGAGAGTACTCTGGTAACGCCGGAACCGGCAGACAGTTTTGGAGCGGATACGATCCAGAATCCGGATGAGATACTTTGGATGGATGACATCAAGGCTATTTTAAATGGAGAGGTGGAAGGACAGGTTGTAGACAACCGCGGAAAAGCGGAATGGAACGGCAAAGAAACCGGATATAGTTATCATGATCTGGCAGGACGTATCGATGGATCCATCTGGTGCGCGCAAGGCTCTGAAAAAGAAGGAGAATTTTTTGAGAACGTAGACCATACGCCGAGAACCCAGAGCGAGCTGAAATCCTACCTGGAGAGCAATGGCCTTGATGTTTCTAAGACGATGGCGTTCTTCTGCGGTGACAGCTGGGGCGCTGCTAAGATAGCCTACTGGTGCCAGTCCGCTGATCTTAATACGGTAAAGGAATGGGGCAATGGCTGGATCCCATGGTCAAATGAAGGAAACGAATTTATTGATCATAATGGAAATAAAGTACACTATGACAAATATCAGGATGCGCTTCTGGATAAAGATGGAAAGGATGTAAGCGACGGGACGAACATTCTTGACGATGCAACAGAAGAATAATATGACAATGTGCTCTTGTTTTTACAGGAGCACATTTGCTGATATAAAAAGGTGGGAAAGAACAGATGGACAAGAAACGAAGAAATAGATTTTTAATTGCCCTGGCCTGTATGGCTCTGGTGATCGGCGTGTTCGCGCTGATTACCGTAGTCGTAACGTCAACAACGATGGCGGAAGCGCAGACACAAGCAAATGGAGAAACACAGACAGACGGCGGCGAAAAGGAAGAAGCATCCTCCGATTCTTCAGAGAAAAAGGCTGCAAAAAAACTGATTGACAAAACCGTTTCAAGGGAAAAGGTAAAGAAAAACGTAGGCGAATGGGAGAAGTTCGAAATGAGCAGCGATGGATGCGAGCGGGGAGTTTACGCCGGAAAATTCTACTATAAAGATTTTACCATTTTTTCCAGAACCTATGATAAAGGAAAGACCTTCCATATCGTATCTGTAAATTAATGAAAGAAAGAGAGAAAATAGCATGAATAAATTATTAGGGAAGATTGGAGTCAGAGGCAAGCTTGCTGAAAATTTTGGCGCGATCGTTATCCTGGCGCTCAGTGGATCCGTAATCTTCGGACTTCCTTTCTTCCGATTCGACTATTATGACGCATATATCACGACGTACCATCTGACGAACACGCAGATGGGCGTATTTGGAACGGTAATCGGAGCCTTTGGCATCGTATCTTATCTATTCGGCGGAGTCGTCGCAGATGGCATGTCCGTTAGAAAAATAATCGTAATATCGCTGTTCGGCACAGGGATCGGAGGCCTCCTACACCTTCTGCCGCTGGGATTTGGAGGCCTTCTGTGCATCTATGCGCTTTGGGGAGTCTCCACGACATTTGCTTTCTGGCCAGCCTGTGTGAAAGCAGTGCGGGTAATGTCCGACAAGGACAGCCAGGGGAAAGCCTATGGGTTCTTTGAAGGAACGCAGAATATTGGCGGCGCCGTCGTCGCGCTGATTGCAGTCGCCTTTTTTAACTGGGGCGCAGGAAGGATGGAGAATGAGGTACTGGCAATGAAGTATGTCATCCTGTTCTATGCATTTGTAAATATCGCAATGGGCGTATTTGCATTTTTTGCGGTAAAGGATGAGAAGATGATACTAAATGCGGACCGGGTATCGTTCAAGGGACTTGCAAAAGTACTGAAGAATCCAGCCGTATGGATTATCTGCCTGGTATCGTTCTGCAACCACGTGTTCTGCCTGTCAATTTATTACTATATTCCATATGTGACGGATATCCTTGGAGCCAGCGTCGCGTTCGGAGCGATGCTCGGCGTCTTCCGTAAGTTTGGCTCCATCAGCGGCAACATTGTGGGCGGATATCTGGCAGATAAATTCGGCACAGCGCGCTTGATGCTGCTGGCTTTTATCGTAATGTTCGCAGGCCAGGGCATGATGCTTATGATGCCGGCAAAGCATTCCAGCGTCGTGGTTGTGGCAGTCTTGTTTGTCACGATCCTCATTTTTTTCCATATGAATTATGCAATGGCGTGGACTATGATGAGCGAGGGCGCGGTACCTGTGGAGTATTCCGGCACTGCGGCAGGACTGATCTGCACGGCTGGCGCGATTCCGGAGACGTTTGTGTCCATCCTTGCCGGGAATATGATCGATCATCATCCGGGCGTGACAGGATTCCGTTACTTCTTCTATTTCCTGACGGCAGTGATCGGGGCAGGATTTGTCCTGATCCTAATCTGGCGGAAATATCTAAAGCACGCCAAAATTGACAAGTCTAAATTTGACGACAAGGCTATGGAAGACCTGAAGCAATATGTATAGGCATTAAGAGCGGTATTTCTCTGTATAGACTTCCCAAAAGCAGCGCAGACTAAGAATAATAGTATGCGTGGACGCGGCATATTGCGCCCATGGCGGGAGGTATAGGAAAGTGAGCGATAGAATCATAGTAATCGGGGCGAACCATGCAGGTACGGCAGCGTTGAACACCATTCTGGACAATTATACGGATAAGGATGTGACTGCGTTTGACGCCAATTCCAATATCAGTTTTCTGGGATGCGGCATGGCATTGTGGATCGGGCGGCAGATCAGCGGGCCGGAAGGCCTGTTCTACTCGGACAAGGAGACACTGGAGGAAAAAGGGGCGAAAGTGTACCTGGAAACAAAGGTGTCCCGGATCGATTTTGAGAAAAAGACGGTATACGCAATGGATAAGGAAGGCAAGGAGATAGAGGCGAATTATGATAAGCTGATCCTTGCCACCGGTTCTCTTCCCATCCAGCCAAAGGTGAAGGGAATGGAACTAAAGAATGTCCAGTTCGTCAAACTGTACCAGAATGCGGCGGATGTAATTGAGAAACTGGAAGATCCGTCCATCCAAAGAGTCACGATTATCGGAGCCGGCTATATCGGCGTGGAACTGGCAGAGGCGTTTGCAAGAAACGGGCGAAAGACCACCCTGGTGGACTGTGCGGATACCTGCCTTTCTGCCTATTACGATCCGCAATTCTGTGAGATCATGGAAGAAAACTTAAGGGAAAACGGCGTAACAACAGCATTTGGAGAGATGGTCCAGGAAATACAAGGCCAGGGACGCGTGGAGCGGGTAGTGACGGACAAGAATTCTTATGATACGGACATGGCCGTTTTTTGCATCGGATTTCGTCCCAATACCCAATATGTGGATGGTAGCCTGGAACTTTTCCGTAATGGGGCATTCCTGGTAGATCTGCATCAGCAGACCAGCAGGCCGGAAGTATATGCCATCGGAGACTGCGCGACGGTGTTCAACAATGCAACCCAGAGAACGGACTACATTGCCCTTGCGACCAATGCCGTGCGCTCCGGCATCATCGCTGCCCACAATGCGTGCGGAACACCACTTGCATCAGCAGGGGTGCAGGGCTCCAACGCGATCTGCATCTGGGGGCTTAATATGGTGAGCACGGGAATATCTTTGAAAAGGGCGCTGGAACTTGGCTATGAGGCGGCTGCGGCCGACTATGAAGACTGGCAGAAGGCAGGGTTCATAGAAAGCGGCAACGAGAAGGTGCGGATCCGGATCGTCTATGACAAGAAGACGCGGATCATCCTGGGCGCCCAGATGTGCTCGAAATATGATATTTCCATGGGAATCCATATGTTCTCCCTTGCAATACAGGAACAGGTTACGATTGACAAGTTAAAACTTCTGGATTTGTTCTTCCTGCCTCATTTTAATCAGCCATATAATTATATTACGATGGCGGCGCTGAAGGCAGAATAGTGGATAAGCAAAATTTTTGAACTACAGCACTTCCCGTTATAAAATAGAATTTGTATAATTTTATGGCGGGGAGTATGGGGTTCATACAATTGATAAAGGGAATCTATTTTGACATGGAAAAACAATGATAAGGTTAAAAAAAGTGATAAAAGCAGAAATGATAAGAAAAATTCCGAAAAATCAAATTGACAAACGATAATTATGATGCTAATATCAAATTAAACCTACAGATGTACATCTATTTTTTTTACCATTGCTGATATTATCAGAGATAATATCAAAAGGAATAATAGTAATAATGACAAGAAAGGAAGTAAGAGAGATGAATGGCAGAGAACGCGTGATAGCGGCGATTAGGAAAGAACCATTAACGGAAATTCCGTCAAGTTTTTCACTTCATTTCCCAGAAGGATGTGAAAATGGAGAAGAAAGCGTGAAAGCGCATCTGGAATTTTTTGAAAAGACAGGCACGGATATTTACAAGATAATGAACGAGAATCTTATGCCTGCATGTGACGGCGTAAGGTGCGGGGATGATTGGAAATTGATACCCAAGTTTTCCCGGAACGATGCGTGGCTAACAAAGCAGATCGATCTTACCAAGAGAATACTGGACCGGTGCGAGCCCGGACATTTTACCATGGGAACGCTGCACGGAGTCGTGGCATCCAGCCTTCATTTGATTGAGAAAAGATACGGTTATGACGGAGGGCGTCTGGCACAGCCAGAGCATCTCAGGCAGAATAAGGTGGCTGTGGCGGATGTATACAAGCGGATCGCGGATATCTTATGCGTGCTGGCGGAGGAATACATAAAGGCTGGATTGGATTCGGTTTACTACGCGGCTTTAGGCGGAGAATACCGCTACTATACGGATGAAGAATTTGAGACATTTATAGCGCCGCTGGACAAGCAGGTTATGACGGCGATAAGAGAGAGCGGCGGCTACTGCGTGTTACATATATGCAAGGACAGGCTGAACATGCGTCGGTATCAAAGTTACAACGACTACGCGGATATTGTGAACTGGGGAATCTACGAAGCGCCATTCTCTCTTGAAGAAGGAAAGAAATTGTTTCCTGGGACAGCTATCATGGGCGGGCTTGCGAATAGAAGCGGCGTGCTGGTAGAGGGAACGAAGGAAGAGATAGAAGACAGGGTAAGGCAGATCATAGAAGAGAATGGTAAGACAGGATTCATCTTAGGAGCAGACTGTACCATTCCTACGGAGATTGAATACTGGAGGGTAAGAGCAGCGGCAGAGGCAGCCAGGAAATAAGGAGGAACGTGTATGTCATACAGATTAGCAGCGGATGTGGGCGGAACCTTTACGGATATTGTTTTATTAAATGATGATACCGGCGTCTACGAGACGACCAAGGTGCTGACGACTCCTGAGGCGCTGGAAAAAGGAATACTAAAAGGCTTTGATGAATTGGCGGGAGATAAATATGATCAGATAGCCAGTATTGTCCATGGAACTACTTCTGGACTGAATTCCGTGATCGAACGAAGGGGAGCTCACTGCGCGCTCGTGACGACAAAAGGATTCCGCGACGTGTATGAGATTGCCAGAGCCAACCGTCCGGAGATTTATAATATCCACTATCACAAGCCAGAGCCACTGATTCCGAGAAAAGATATATATGAGATCGATGAGCGGGTTGCTTTTGATGGAACCATTGAAAAAAAAGTCACAAAAGAAATGATGCAGGAAGTGACGGAGGCTTTAAAGGGAAAGTATGATTCCATAGCCGTATGCCTGATCAACAGTTATGCAAATACGGAGAATGAAAAGGAAGTATGCCGGATTCTGGAAGAGGAACTGGAAGAAGGGACGATCATCACTGCGTCCCATGAGATTGCGAAAGAATCCAGGGAATACGAAAGAGTGAGCACTTCCGTACTGAATGCATATGTAGCCCCAAGCACAAGAAGGCATGTATTTGCACTGTCGGAAGAACTTGAAAAAAGAGGCTTTACCGGCACGCTTTATATGATGCAGTCAAGCGGTGGCGTTATACGGGCAGAGATGGCGTCCTCTACCGCCGTATATACGCTGATGTCCGGCCCGGTCGGCGGAGCAATCGGTGCCAGCGTGATCAACCGGGATAATTTGATCGGATTTGACATAGGCGGTACGAGTTTTGACGTGAGCATCATCGTGAATAACCGGATGGAGACCACGGTAGAGGCTGAGATCGAGGGATTCCCGGTACTGGCGCCAACCGTCAATGTATTCAGCATTGGCGCGGGAGGCGGAAGCATCGCATGGAATGAAGCAGGGGGGATGCGTGTAGGCCCACAAAGCGCGGGCGCGATGCCAGGCCCGGTATGTTATGGAAGAGGCGGCGATAAGCCAGCACTTACGGATGCCAACCTGGTACTGGGACATATGTCCGCTAAGCATTTTCTGGGCGGCAGGATGGAGATGGATACGCAGAAGACTCTAGACGTATTTGAAGAGTACGGAAGGCAGTTCGGCCTGGATGCGGTCACTGCCGCGGAAGGCGTCTGCGAGATTGCCAACCACAAGATGGCGGATGCCATCCGGGAACTTACGGTAAAGCGGGGAATCGATCCAAGGAACTTCTCGATTCTCGCGTTTGGCGGAGCAGGCCCAATGCATGCGGCGCTGATCGCGGAGATGCTGGATATTAAGGAAGTCATCGTACCGGCTAATCCGGGAGTGTTTTCCGCGTGGGGCATGTTGCATGCGGACATCCGGCATGATACCGGCCGAACCAGGGTATGCCTGCTGTCTTCGCTGAATGAGGAGGAATTCCACAAGAACTTTGCCGAACTGAAGCAGGAACTGGACGAAGTACTGGAAAAAGAAGGAATCATAGATGATGAAAGAAAATATATCTGTGCTCTGGATATGCGTTACTTTGGCCAGGAGTACACCATTTCTGTGGATATTCCGGACGAGTCCGTGTTTGATAAGGATGAAATCGAGAAGTCTTACAGCGCCATTTATGAGAGGCTATACGGACACCATTCATCCGATAATGTGGTAGAACTGGTGAATTACCGCATGACAGTGCTGGTACCCGTGAACAAGGCGGCTTCGGGGAGCCGTGCCAGCGATAGCCAGGTTGAGCCTATTGAGAAGATTCAAGGCTACTTTGACGGCAGAAAATATGAGATTGATGTCTATTCCCGGGAATGTCTTGTAACCGGAAGCGAGATCTCAGGTCCGGCCATCGTGGTCGAACTTACGTCCACGACGATCGTTCCGCCGGGATGGAGGCTGACGGTAGATGAAGCCGATAGCATGATAATGAAAAGGATGAACGGAGGTGCGGCAAATGACTGATAGAGTGAATCCAATCGTGGTAGAGATTATTCGAAATGCGGTGAATTCTGCCGCAAGGGAAATGAACAGCTGCCTAATTAAGAGCGCATTTGGCCCGGGCATCTATGAGATGAAAGACTGCAGCGTCGGAATCTTCGACAGGGAGGCCCGGCTGTTGGGACAGTCTTCTGGACTGCCCATCTTCCTTGGGAATCTGGAGATCTGCATTCAGATCGTGACGGATAAGATCGGACTGGATGGATATCAGAAAGGCGATGTGTTCGTAATGAACGACCCATATCTTCAAGGAACTCACGCTGCTGATATTACCGTGTTTTCACCGATATTCTATGAAGGAAGGCTGGAAGGGTTCTCCGCGGTCCGCGCAGCAATGCAGGATATGGGCGGAAAGAATCCCATGGGATGCGCGGACAGCACAGAGGTCTATCAGGAGGGATTAAGGATACCGCCGGTCAGGCTATGCAGCGCAGGGACGATTTGTGAAGATGTTATGGACCTTCTCACGATTAATAGCAGATATCATGCAATGATGAGAGGGGACTTAAATGCCTGCATATCCGCCTGCTACACAGGAGAGACCAGAATGGGAGAACTGTTTGGGCGTTACGGTACAGAAACAGTCCATCAGGCGGCACTGGAGATATTCCGGCAGTCCGAGCAGCTTGACAGACAGGCGGTGGCGGAGATACCAGACGGAGAATACTATGCGGAGGGCTGTCTGGACAATGACGGAATCACGCCAGAAGAGCGGCCGCTTAAGGTAAAAGTGACGATCCGGGGAGAAGAGATGACGATTGATCTAAGCGGAAGCGCCAGAATGGGCGTAGGGCCGATCAACTGCGGAGAAGCACAGACGATCGCCGCATGCCGTGTAGGTTATAAAGAGGTGATCAATCCGGATAGCCAAGTGTCCGGAGGAACGTTCCGCAATCTCAATGTAATCGTAGAGAAAGGAAGTTTTCTGGCGGCAGAAGAGCCGGCGCCGTGCGGCTGGTACTTTACCGGACTGGGACTTTTGATCGACCTGATTATCAAAGCACTGGCTCCGGTCATTCCTAAGCAGGCCGCGGCAGCCCATTACGGAGACTCGAATGTCATCCTGTTCAGTGGCTACGACAGCATCCGGGAAAAGCAGTTTGCGATCTGCGAGGCCACGGCAGGAGGCTGGGGCGCGTATGACGGGGATGACGGACAGAATGGCATGATCAATGTAGTCAACGGAGATTTAAAGAACTGGGGAATTGAGTTTATTGAAAGCAAATATCCACTCAGAATCCTGTCTTATAAGGTACGGGAAGATTCCGAAGGCGCGGGACAGTTTAGAGGCGGCCTTGGGCTGGAACGCACCTATCGCGTAGAGACGGATGCGCAGTGTAATCTGATGCTCTGGGTGGAACGGTCTAAGACGACAGCTTGGGGGCTCTTGGGAGGACATGCTGCACAGGCGCCTGATGTGGTGGTCAATCCGGGCACTCCGGAAGAAAAGCATTATCTGAAGACCAATATGCTTCCTGTGAAGAAGGGAGATATTATAAGGATAAGTACAGGCGGAGGAGGTGGATACGGAGATCCCAAAGAAAGAAGCCGGGAAGCAATCGCGTCAGATATTGAGAATGGATACCTGACATTGGAACATGCCCAGAAATTGTATTGTTATCAGTAATAGGAGGAAAATTTATGAAAAAGAATTTAAAGAAAGCAGTTTCCCTGTTGATCGTATTTGCTATGATTATCAGCCTTGCTGCCTGCGGGAAGTCCGGGGATAAGAAGGAAGGTACCCAGAAGGCAGCCAGTGACGAGGATAAGACGTTTACCGCCGCATTGGGCGTCATGCCGTCTAATTTCGACCCGACGAATCTTGTAGGGGCCGGAGACATGAATGCATCCAGAACCTGTTATGAGCCGCTGGTGGAAGAGGTCCGCGGATCGACGGAACTGGAGCCTTGGCTGGCAGAAAGTTATGAGGTTCCCGATGCGAAGACCTATATCTTTAAACTGCGGGAAGGCGTGAAATTTGCCGACGGAACGGATTTGAACGCGGAGGCGGTGGTGTATTCCTATAACCGCGCCATGGCTTTTGTAAGTTCCATCTCCACGCTGGTACAGGAAATAGAGAGTGTGGAAGCTACAGATGAGATGACGGTAACGATTAAGTTAAAAAGCGATAATTCAGGATTCTTATACAATGTTGCAAAGATTGGAATCATCTCTCCAACTTGGTGCAAGGAGCATGAGGAGGATGGAGATTGGGCACAGGCATATTGCGCAAGACATTCCTGTGGAACCGGCGCTTATCAGATCTCCGGCTTTGAAGAAGACCAGTACTATACTATGGAAAAATTCGACGACTACTGGGGCGGATGGAAAGATAATCAGATTGATAAGATCCAGACACTGATCGTAAAAGACAATGCAACACAGATTCAGATGCTCAATTCCGGCGAAGTAGACAAACTTCAGATTCCAATTACTGAGAATCTGGATATTCTAGAGGCAAATGAGAATATCGACGTTCTGACGGAACAATCTCTGCAGACAAATATTTTTACCTTCAATACTAAGAAGGCTCCGTTCGATAACTTGCAGGTAAGGCAGGCGGTGACGCTGGCTATGAGCTATGAAGGAGTAAAAGATAATGTATATAACGGAAAGGCTACGATTCCAAGCGGATTTATGCCGGCAAAATTTGCGGAGCATGATGACAGTATTCCGGAACAGTCACAGAATCTTGAGAAGGCTAAGAAATTAATGGAACAGTCCGGCGTAGGCGAATGCAAAATCTCAGTTCACCTTTGCGAGGGAAGTGACGACCAAGTGCAGATGGCACAGATCCTTCAGGCTAATCTGGCAGAAATCGGCATCACGCTTGAAGTCAAAGTTATGCCTTGGCTCTCCATGGTAGAAGAGAATTCTTCACCAGATACCGCCCCGGAAATGTCAGCGCTTAATATGGGGGCATTTACAGGCGACTCCGTGTTCTTCCTGAAACAGAATTTCCACAGTATGTACAGCGGGCAGCCATACAACTGGAGTTTTTATGAGAACCCGGAATTTGACGAGGCGATTGACAAGGCAACGGCAACCGTAGATGAAAAAGAGAAGAAGGAGTATCTCAATACAGCGCAGAATATTCTCGTGGATGACTGTGCGGCACTTTATATAGCATCCCCGGATTCTGTGGAGGCGATCAATAACAAATATCAGGGATTTAAGATTCATCCGTTGGACTACTATTATTCCATCCGTTTCTATCAGTTGACAATTGGAGAATAAGAATCGTCCGGAAGATTAAGGGGGCAGGTTATGGTTAAATTTTTGGCGAAAAGAATATTATCTTTGATATTCGTCGTAATAGGGATCACGCTTGTCGTGTTCATAGCGACACACTGTCTTCCGGCTGATCCGGCGCGGGCGGCTGCGGGGCCGTCCGCCTCCAAGGAACAGGTCGAAGAAAAAAGGGTGGAACTGGGACTGGACCGGCCGCTGTATGTCCAATATCTGGATTATATGAAGGGGCTTGCGCATTTTGATATGGGAAAATCCTACAAAAGCAGGCAGCCGGTGACACAGGAGATTTCTTCAAGGCTGGCAGCCACGATGGAACTTACAGTCCTGTCTCTTGTGGTATTTTTCATTATTGCGCTGCTGATGGGAAGCATTGCGGCGCTGAAGAGGAATAAGATCATCGACCATGTCATCCGGTTCTTTTCGGTGGGAAGCATGGCAGTACCGCCTTACTGGCTGGCTCTTCTGCTGCAGTATTTTCTGTTCTATAAAGCGCAGCTGCTGCCGTCAGGCTACCGGCTTCCGGCGGGCGTGACCGGCCCGGATACCGTGACCGGATTCTATCTGCTGGACAGCGCTATTCAAGGGGACTGGGCCTTGTTCGCGCTGTGCGCGAAACATTTGCTGCTGCCGGTATTGAGCCTGGTTATCGGGTATTGCGGAATCACGACAAGGATGATGCGCACACAGCTTTTGCAGGAACTGCGGCAGGATTATATCCGCACAGCCAGATCCAAAGGCCTGCCTGAGCATACGGTAATAAGACGCCATGCAATGAAAAACGCCATTTCCCCCATATTGACTATGCTGGGGATGCAGGCCGGCGGCATGATCGGAGGAACCGTTTTGATCGAGAAGATATTCAGCTGGCCGGGACTGGGCTCCTATGCGCTGGAGGCGATCATGTCGATGGACCTTTTAGTGATCGCCGGAATCACGACGGTGATGGCTGTCATTTTCATACTTATTAACCTGATTGTTGATATTTCCTATGTACTCATAGATCCGAGAGTGAGGTTATCATGATGAAGACGATAAAAAAATACTTTTTCCGGGACATTCCATCCACCATAGGAACCGTGATCTCTCTGGGAATTCTTCTATTTATGATTATAGGCCCCTTTGCCACGAAGTATGACCCTCTTACGGTGGATATGGGCGCAAAGCTTGTGAAGCCGGGAAGCATACATATCTTTGGAACAGACGAGATGGGGCGGGATATTTTTTCCAGGCTTGCGTATGGCTCATGGTATTCAATGGGGACGGCGCTGGCGGTGGTTCTTCTTGCAGCCATAGTGGGAATCATCGTGGGCGGAATCGCCGGATATGTGGGCGGCTGGTTCGATAACCTGGTTATGCGGATATGCGACGTATTCCTGTCTTTCCCGCAGGTATTCCTGGCTATGATCATCGCAGCAGCCATCGGTGCAGGGATCGGACCGACGATATTCGCGCTGGCAGTCTCGTGGTGGCCGAATTATGCCAGGATGGTGCGGGGGATGGTAATCGTGATCAAAGAAAAACTTTATGTAGAGTCGGCGAAGGCGATAGGAATGCATCCTCTGCGTATTATCTTCACCATCATCATCCCGCAGACTATGTCAATGGTAATCCCCCAGATTACAATGGGAATTGGAAACGCGTTGATCGCGGCATCCGGATTCTCGTTTATCGGCCTTGGCGCGCAGATGCCGACGCCGGAATGGGGGGCGATGATATCCCAGGGCAGCAGATTCATCTTCAATGCGCCATATTATGTTATCATTCCGGGTATATTTATTTTTCTTGCAGTGCTGGGATTCAGCCTGCTTGGCGATTCGCTGCAGGAGGCAACCAACCCGGAACTTAAAAATTTGTAAACGTTCGTTAGGAGAGCAATTATGGATATCAGCAGAAAATTTGAAGAAGCAAGAAGCGTGATGAAAAGTTATGGGAAGGACTGCATGATACTGGCGCCTTCTACGGATCTTCGCTACCTGAGCGGATTTCATGGGATTTCCATGGAACGCCCGATTTTACTGATATTAACGCTGAAAAAGGCGTTTTTCGTCCTGCCGGAGTTTGAGCTGGACAACCTGAGAGAGGAATTGAAGGCTGCCGTTACCTGCATTTCGTGGAAGGAACAGGAGGACCCCTATGCAAAGGCGGCGCAGGCTTTGGAACAGGAGAATATTTGCCACGCGGTTTTTGGAAACCAGATGCAGGCGGTGATGTTCTACCGCCTGAAGGAGGCATTTACAAACTGGCGGTGGGAGCCGGCAGGGCCGCTGATGGCAAAACTCCGCTCAAGAAAAGAGGAAGAAGAATACCAATGCCTCAAAATGGCCCAGAGGCTGTCTGGCGAGGCGCTTTTAAGACTTCTTAAGGAAGGCCTGTCCGGCCGGACCGAACTGGAGGCGGCTGTAAGGCTCAATGAGTATATGCGCGAAGCGGGGCTGGAATGTATGGGTACGCCGCTGGTGGCAGCCGGGGCGAACGGCGCGCTTGCACATCATGGCGCCGATGATACCGTTATTCGGAGAGGAGATCCTGTCATCATTGATTTTGGAGGATGCTGCAAGGGATACTATGCGGACATTACCCGAACCGTGGCGGTGGGAGACATATCGGAAGAGTTTGCCAATGTCTTCCGGATTGTACGAAAAGCAAATGAAGCCGCTGCTGCTGCTGCGAGGCCTGGCATGACCGGGGAAGAACTGGATGCAGTGGCGCGGAAGATCATAGATGAGGCAGGATACGGCGCATATTTTACACATAGGCTTGGCCACGGGGTTGGACTTGACGTGCATGAGGAGCCTTACATCGTAGCAGGAAACGAAGCGCCTCTTTTGGCAGGAAACGTCTTTTCCAATGAGCCGGGGATCTACTTGCCGGGACGGTTTGGAGTCCGACTTGAGGATGTGCTTTATCTGAAGGAAGATGGGGCAGAGTGCCTGACTGGCCTTACGCATGATATCCTGACGACGGAATAAGGAAGAGGTGGGGATATGGCAAAGGAAATATTAAGAGTGGAGAATCTGGTCACGGAATTCTGGGGTGAAGATCACCCTACAAAGGCAGTGGACGGAGTATCCTTCCACGTGAATGAAGGCGAGATACTGGGAATCGTAGGCGAATCGGGCTGCGGCAAAAGCGTGACCTCCATGTCCGTTATGCGGCTCATTCCGGAACAGGCCGGAGGCGTTACCAGCGGCACAATTACATTTGACGGCAGGGATACGCTGTCCATGGAGAAGAAGGAATTCTCGAAGATTGAAGGAAAAGATCTGACGATGATCTTCCAGGAGCCTCTTTCCTCTCTGAATCCGCTGCTGACCTGCGGCTACCAGATTGTGGAAACCTTGCGGTACCATGAAAAGATAAGTAAAAAAGAAGCCTGGGCAAAAGCAGAGGAACTACTGGAGATGGTAGGGATTCCGATGCCTGCAAAGAGGGCCAGGGAATATCCGCATCAGCTGTCCGGCGGGATGCGCCAGAGAGTCATGATTGCAATGGCCATAGCATGCAACCCCAAACTTCTGATTGCGGACGAGCCTACGACAGCCCTGGATGTAACGATTCAGGCGCAGATTCTGGACATCCTAAAAAGACTTAGGCAGGAGCGCAATATGGCAGTAATGTTCATCACCCATGATATGGGCGTGATCGCGGATGTCTCTGACCGGGTCATCGTAATGTATGCGGGAAATGTGGTAGAGGAAGCGCCAGTTACGCAGTTTTTTAAGAATCCCCTTCATCCATACACAAAGGGGCTTCTAAAAGCGATTCCAAGACCCGATATGAAGAATGAAAGGCTGTATATGATCAAAGGCACCGTGCCGGGACCGGAGGAACAGTATGCGATGAAGGGCTGCAAATTCTGCGACAGATGCGAGCACGCCCTCCCAAAATGCAGGGAGGAAAGGCCGGCTATGAAAGACATGGGCAATGGCCAGAAAACCGCGTGCTGGCTATATGACGACGGCGAAGGACCTGCAAAGGCACGGCAGTAATCTGCGGCACCCCAAATCAGGAGAGGAGAAAGAGAGAATGGAACCACTTTTTGATATCCGTCATGTTTCAAAATATTATTCGGCAAAGTCCGGAGCATTTTCCCTGGACAAACGTATGGTCAAGGCCGTGGATAATATCAGTTTTCAGATATATAAGGGTGAGACGATCGGCATTGTAGGAGAATCGGGCTGTGGGAAAACCCCTCTCGGTAAATTAATCCTGCATTTGTTCGAGCCGACAGCGGGAGAAATTATATTTCGGGGACAGGACATCCTGAAACTAGAACGAAGAGAACTGAGGCAGTTTCGAAAACACGCCCAGATCGTCTATCAGGATCCGTATACGTCGCTGAATCCCAGAATGCCAATAGGAGAGATCATAGGAGAACCGTTGAAGATTCAAAAACTGGGAAATAAAGACGAGATAAAGGAAAAAGTCCTTAATATGCTGGACGTTGTAGGTTTGGTAAGAGATTTCTATGACAAGTACCCTTTTGAATGCTCAGGAGGCCAGAGGCAGAGAGTGGGGATTGCTAGGGCGCTGATCTTAAGACCGGAACTGATCGTGTGCGATGAGGCGGTATCCGCGCTGGATGTCTCCACACAGTCGCAGATCATCAATCTTCTGGAAGATATCCAGAAAGAGTTCGGCCTGACTTACTTATTCATTTCCCATGGCCTGTCTGTAGTGCGCCATATCTGCAGCAGGGTGATCGTTATGTACCTGGGGCAGGTCGTAGAGATGGCGGAATGCGAGGAACTGTATGATAATCCTCTTCATCCATATACGAAGGCCTTATTTTCCGCAATTCCGCTGCCGGATCCAGAGCAGGAGAAGAACCGGATCATGCTGGAGGGTGATGTGCCAAATCCGGTGAACATCCCACAAGGATGTGCCTTCCACACAAGATGCAGATATGCCACGCAGCGGTGCAGGACAATGCGCCCAATACTCAGCGACGTTAAGGATGGTCATCAGGTATCCTGCCATCTGTACAGTAAAGAGGCATCCGGGAATAAGGAAGAGAATCCTGCGCCAGCGGAGGTATGAGTATGGACAGAAAGAAAATAAGAGAGGATACGCCCTGTGGAAACATCTATATGAATCACGCCTCTACTTCAGTTCCGCCATTGCCGGTGATAGAAGCGGCACAAGACTATTATCGCATGATCATGCAATATGGAGCCACAAGCAGGAAAGCGGAAGAGATAACGATCCATACCTGCAGGCAGGCAGCGGAAAATATGGCAGCCTTTCTGAACGCGGATGCCGGGGAGATTATGTTCGTGCCCAATGGTACGGTGGGGATTGGCATGGTAGCGCAGGGAATGCCATGGAAGCCAGGCCAGAATATATTAATAGATTCTATGAGTTTTATCAGCAATGTCGCGCCTTTTATAGAGGCGGCTAAGTCACATGGGCTTGAGATCCGCTATATACCGGCCAGGCTGCCAGGCTTTCTCGACTTAGAGAAACTGGAGGAACTGATCGATGAGAATACGGCGCTGATCAGCGTGACGCATGCGGCCAACAGCCTGGGCGTGCTCCAGGAGATTGAGCGGATCGGAAGTCTGGCAGGGAAGTACAAGATCCCCTATCTTGTTGATGCTGCGGGGACATTGGGCGCAGTAACGCTGGACGTACAGAAAATCGGCTGCGATTTCTTAAGCGCATCCGGCCGAAAGTATTTAAGAGGCCCATCAGGCACAGGCATTCTCTATGTCAGACAAGAAAGGATCGGGATGCTAAAAGGGTATATGCCAGCCTGGAACAGCGGTACCTGGGATTATGGGACTGAGGAGTTTACGTATCACAATGATATCCGCAGGCTGGAATTCGGAGAGAAAAACTATCCGGGGATATTCGGCCTTTCTAAGGCTGTTGAATATATCAGCGAAATCGGCGGAATGCGCAGGATAGAGGCCAGGATCAGAGAACTGACAGGCTATCTGCTTGACAGGCTGGAAGACGTTGACGGCATCCGGATATTAGGACCTGGGGAGGCCGCCTGCCGGTGCGGCACAACCGGATTCATAGTAGAAGGAAAAGGATGTGAAGAGATTGCCGGATATCTGAATAAGAACGGCGTCGGGATGATGGCACATCATTTCTTCTGCCCTGGAGTCAGCGAACTGTTCGAAATAGAAGGAACAGCCAGACTGTCCGTACATTATTGGAATACAGAGGAAGAGATTGATACAGTAATAAATCTTTTGAAGAAGATGCAGGGTGAATAGTTATGGAAAGATATTATCAGCAATATATCAAGCTGCTTGAGAAAGAACTGGTTCCGGCTTTTGGCTGTACGGAGCCGATTGCGATCGCCTATGCGGCGGCGTATGCGAGGAATATTTTGGATGCAATGCCTGAGGAAGTCGATATCAAAGTCAGCAGCAATATTATAAAGAATGTAAAGAGCGTCACCATACCGAATACCGGAGGCCTGAAAGGAATAGAGGCCGCCGTGGCGGCAGGGATTGTCGTAGGAAACCCGGAAAAGGAACTGGAAGTTATCGCCGGGGTATCTAAGGAGCAGATCCCGATGATCAAAGAATATCTAGAGAGGGTACCGATAAAAGTCTCTGCCAGCGAAAGCGATGAAGTCTTTGATATCAGGATCATGGTGAAGTGTAAAAAGCAGTATGCGCTGGTGAGGATTGTGAAAGAGCACCTGAATATCGTGTACGTTGAGAAAAACGGGAAGGAGATCTTTGAAAAGGATGAAGAGGACAGGCAGGAGCAGCCGGAGGCCTCTTTGACGATTCAAAAAATCGTGGAATTTGTAGATCTGGCAGCCATTGAAGATATCCGGGGACCAGTCCGCAGGCAGGTGGATTATAATATGGCGATTGCCAGGGAAGGACTTGCCAAAGAATATGGAGGCGCAGTGGGACGAACCATCCTGTCTCATTCACAGCAAACTGCCGCTGACAAGGCCAGAGCCTATGCGGCAGCAGGTTCGGATGCCCGCATGAGTGGATGCACGCTTCCTGTCATTATTGTATCCGGAAGCGGAAACCAGGGTATCACGGCCTCGGTTCCGATTGCCGTATATGCAGAGGAAAAGGGCTATGGAGAAGAGAAGATGCTCCGTGCGGTAGCGCTGTCAGACCTTCTTACCATTTATCAGAGGCAGTTCATTGGCAGGCTGTCTGCCTATTGCGGGGCAGTAAATGCAGGGTGCGCAAGCGCAGCCGGAATTGCCTACCTGGAAGGAGGAGGCTTTGAAGAAGTAGCACATACTCTAATCAATTCGCTGGCGGCTATTTCTGGCGTGATCTGTGATGGGGCGAAGCCTTCTTGTGCGGCGAAGATTGCTGCGTCTGTGGAGGCGGGCCTTCTGGGATATGATATGTTTATAGATAAGAAAGAATTTGTCGGAGGCGATGGAATCGTTACCTGTGATGCGGATGAAACCATTAAAAACGTAGGAATCCTGGGAAAAGAGGGAATGAAGCAGACGGATCGAAAGATTGTAGAAATTATGCTTAAGAGAACCGCATGCAGAAATAAGATGTAGCCGTATGGTAAAATATGGTATAATAAAAGTGCCTTAAGCCCGGTCTGTCTGGCAATATACCTATACAGCATGGAACGGGCTAATAATTAAGAAAGAGCAGGGGGATAGGTATGTCTGAAACGATGAAACTAAAAGACCAGATATATGAGAAGGTCCTGAATGAAATTACGGAAGGCCGCTATCTGCAGAATGAAATTATTACGGAAAGAGAATTGATAGAAAAATATGGAGTCAGCAAATCCCCTGTCAGAGAGGCGCTCATTGAACTTTGTAATGAAAATGTACTGGTAAGCCGTCCAAGAATGGGATATCAGATACGCCCTATATCTATGAAGGAAATTTCAGATATTGTAGAACTGCGGGTAATTCTGGAGCTGGCTGCGCTTAGAAAGACGTTTACAATTTTGGATGATCATCATATACAGCTGCTAAAGGAAAATCTATCAAGGGCTTCAGAAATCCATGAAGGGAAAAATATGATGAAGCATTGGAAGAGCAATATCAGTTTTCATCTGCTGCTGTGCAGTTTCTGCGGCAATTCCCAAATATATTCTGAAACGGAGAGGGCATTAAAGTTCTCATATAGAGGCGCTATTCAGTATTTTTCTGTCTCATGGAACCGCCGTCATGATACAAAGGCTCAGAGGCATAAAAAATTGATCGAGGCTATGGAGATGAGGGATCTGGAAAAATCGTTGGAGATATTGAAGGAAGATATAGAAAATCTGAAGCAGGAGATATTAGAAGAGTTTTGTTAGGATTTTAGCAAGGAACTGCCCCGGCAGTTCCTTGTTTCATTTTATGCCTGCATATGATATAGTTGTCATAGATTATAAAAAGGAGAGCAAAGAGGGGATATGAAAAAGAAAGGGAAAATTATTTTATCAGCGGTGCTGATACTTCTAATTATCCTGATTGTGGGAATGTCATACTTTATAGGCACCCAGGTGTTCGAAGGATCCACGCAGCTGGTGACGAATGAGGACACTAAGGGGGTAAAGGATTCTTTTTGGAAGAAGTACGGAATAGATTACCAGGAATTTCAGCGTACATACAAGATAGAGGATCTGGAGTTGAAATCCACGTTCGACGGCCATAAGATTCCGGCAGACTATATCTATGCGCCGGGGATGGAGGGAAACAAAGAGAATCAAACGGTTATACTGGTCCATGGGCTGGGAGGAAACCGGTACTCCAATTACCCATTGGCGGAATTCTTCCTGGAAGAGGGTTACAATGTAATTACTTACGACCAGAGAAGTTCTAATGAAAATACGGCCCGGTATACGACCTTTGGATATTGGGAAAAATATGACCTGATTGATTGGATCGCATATGCCAAAGAGCAGGCCAAGGGACAGCCACTGGGAGTATGGGGGACGTCTTTTGGAGGGGCAACGGCCGGACTGGCGGCGGGATATGAGGATACTGCTAAGATGATTGACTTTCTGATTCTGGACTGCCCGGTAAGCAGTATGGAATATATGATAGAGCAGGAAATGAAGAGCATGGATACAGGCATTCCGGTGTCCTATATGACTTGGTGCGGCAATATTGTCAACAAGCTGAAACTGGGATTTTCGTACAAGGATGCCGATGTAAGCAAAGCGGTAACAGATGTGAAGACTCCGATTTTAGTCATTAATAGCAAAAAGGATGAGTTGACGCCGTATTTTATGGGGAAGGATATCTATGACGCGATAGAAGGAGGCAATAAGAAGATATGGACCGTGAAAGACAGCAAGCATGCGGAGGTATGGCTGGATCATAATCCGGAGTACCGCAGCGTGGTGAAGGAATGGATAGAGTTTGAATAAGCAATGCAGTCAGTTCGCCACCGGGTGAACTTTAAAGTGTCTGGCAGTCCGTTAGGTCTTAGAAGGAGTGTCACGGCACTTTTTATTATGCAATAGGAGGAGTAGACAATTATTATGGAATTAAGGAGAGACTTTTTGAAATATGTGAGCCTGAATGTGATCGGGATGATCGGAATATCCTGCTATATTCTGGCGGATACCTTCTTTGTGGCTAAGGCTCTGGGGGCTACGGGACTTGCAGCCTTGAATTTCTCCATCTCATTTTTCAGCGTGATGCAGGGCTGTGGGCTGATGATCGGAATTGGCGGCGCTACGGACTTTTCGCTTCGCAGGCAGGAGGCAGATGGGAAGAATGGGGATATTTCCTTTGTCCATACCGTAATGCTGGGGAGCATTGCAGCAGCCCTCTTCTTGCTGATCGGGATATTCCTGGCAGAGCCGCTGGGACGGGTCTTGGGTGCGGATGCGACGACGCTGCCCTATACGAAAGTGTATTTGCAGACGATCTTATGTTTTGCGCCGGCGTTCCTCCTGAATAATATCCTTCTGGCATTTGTCCGCAATGACAATGGACCCCGGCTATCAATGACGGCTATGCTGGTGAGCAGTTTTTCCAATATTATTCTGGATTATATATTCATGTTCCCGCTCTCTATGGGAATCTTCGGGGCCGCCTTTGCAACCGGGCTATCCCCGGTGATAAGTATTGCGATCCTTCTGCTGCATTTTAAGGGGAGAAATCAGGGTTTCCATCTGATGCGGTGCAAATTGGAGATCAGAAGGCTTGGAAGAATTATGGCACTTGGCTTTTCTTCCCTGATTGGGGAACTGGCTTCTGCCATCTCCCTTCTTACGTTTAATTTGATCATACTGGGAATCTCAGGCAATATCGGGGTAGCAGCCTATGGCATCATTGCCAACATCGCGCTGGTTGCCACCTCGGTATTTACAGGAACTGCACAGGGATTGCAGCCACTGGCAAGCAGATGCTATGGGCAGGGAGAACGTGAGGGAGTAGGCAGGCTTTCCGGCTATGCGGTAAAGACGGCTGTTTTTTTCGCAGTGGCCATTTATGCCGTCATCTGCATCTTTGCACCAGCGATCGCATCCATCTTCAACAGCGAGGGGAACCGGAGGCTGTCGGAACTGGCAGTCGAAGGAATGAGAATCTATTTTGCAGGATATTTCTTTGCCGGGATCAGCATTGTGGCCACCGCCCTGTTAAGCGCTACCGCCCATGTGAATAAAGCGATGGCCATCGCCTTATGCAGAAGCTGCGTGATTCTGGTACCATGCGTGTTCTTGCTAAGCAGGCTGTTTAAGATGACGGGAGTATGGCTGTCATTTGTTGTGGCGGAAGGGCTGGTATTTGTGCTCACGGTAGTTTTTCTGGTCAGATTCCGCCGCCGCTAGTACGGGCATATGCCGGAAGCATTAAATTTTGCGTTTTAGAAGGCCCTATGCTACACTAGAGGCAATGAAACGGCAGGAAGGTTGAAAGCATATGCTGCAGATTGCGATTTGCGATGATGAAAAGTATTACAGGGAAGAGATACGGAGACTGGTGGAAGACTGGCTGGAAGAAAAAGGGATGGAATATGCCATCCATTTATTTGCTTCGGGAGAAGAATTCCTGATACAGAATGAGAATCTGGTAAGATACGATTGTATCTTCATGGATATCAATATGAACGAAATAGATGGTATTGAGGCGGCCATGCAGATCCGCTCTTATCATTCCAAGACCCAGATTGTATTCGTGACCGCTTTTATCCAATATGTGCTGGAGGGATATAAGGTAGATGCAGTCCGGTATATCATGAAGGATACGTTAAAGACAGCAGTGCCGGAATGTATGGACGCAGTGTGGAAGAGACTGAAGCTTGCCCAGGTGACATTTCACTTTGTCGAAGGGGAGAAGACGCTTTACACGGATAATATCCTCTATGTGGAGAGCCGCAGGCATAAATCGATCTTTCACTATATGGAATCCAGCATGACGGAGTATCAGATATATAGCAAGCTGGATGAGATCGAGCAGAAGTTATACGAGCATGGATTCCTTCGGATTCATAAGAGTTATCTTGTGAATATGAAGCATATGCGAAGAGTCAGTAATTATGAAGCCATGCTGGATAACGGAGAATGCCTTTCTGTCCCGCGCCTGCGGTTTCAGAAAGTGAAAGAGGCATACGTAGGGTACAAAGGAGCGTTGTAATGAGTGTCATATTAAAATGCCTGGCGCTATCGTTTATGACGGGGATCGCCTGTAAGATATTTTTTGAAACGCTGATACCAAGGCGTAAGATGAGATATGGCTGGATGGAAAATACCTTTCTTCTGACGTTTGCCCTTGGATTTATGATCATCAGCATGACCCCGGTTCCCCCTTATATGCTCAGGCCGGTAAGGGTGGTTATCGTCATCTTCATTGTAGTACAGATTTATTTTAAGATCAGGCCTTTGCATAATCTGATTTTGTCCATATTGGTATGCAGTTTGATGTGGATAATGGAAATGCTTGTTCTTTGGGCGATTTTTGCACTGCCCGTCAGATACAGGACGCTTGTATATCTTGAGGAAGAGATCGCATACAGCCTGCTCTTTGGCTTGATGTTCCTATTTTCTGTCTGCTATAAAGGGAAAAAGAATATGCTGTCTGGCACAAACTGGATTCGTTATGGGTATGTTCCTATCGTAGTAATGGTCATGATTATGGTTTTGAGCAGTATTCCCTGGAATGAGCAGGAACCTGACGGAAAAGCAGGATTTCTGCTCTTTGCCATGTTTGGGATCATGATGATGTTTATCTTTTACTTTATCTGGAACATTCTGCAAAAGGAAAGAGAATTGCAGGAACTGCGGATGATTCAGGAGCAGACGCAGAATCAGATGGCGATGTACCAGAATATGCAGAGAAATTATGAACAGCAGAGGCGCTATCTGCATGATTACAAGAACCAGCTGGCCTGCATCCAGGGGATGCTGGCAGAAGGCGAAGTAGAAAGAACAGCAGGATATGTGGCTGAATTGACGGGGAATATCCATAAAAGCGCAGACTATGTAGATGCCAATCATATGGTGGTGAATGTGGTCCTGAACCAGAAGTACAGGGAAGCCATGGAGAAAGGGATTACCATGCTCATTACCATAGGCGATCTGTCAAAACTTGCGCTGAAGGAGGAAGATACCGTCACGCTTCTGGTCAATCTGCTGGATAACGCCATAGAAGCATGTGAGAAACAAAAGACTGGTAAAATGATCCACTTTAAAATGGTACTGGAAGACGGGCAGCTGGTTCTATCCGTGCGCAATCCTGTGGAAGAGCCGGTCAAGATAAGGGGAAATACGGTAATTACCACGAAGAAGGATAAGTCTGCCCATGGAATCGGGTTGAAAAACGTTGATTCCGTTATCCAAAGAAATAACGGAACCAGCGTGATTCAGTGTAAGGACGGAATGTTCAGTTTTTCTGCCATTCTATCATCTTAAGGTTTTGGCGTTCCGGCATACATAAGATAGCCGCCCTTTTCCCCGCCGACTGGCCCAAGATCGATCATCCAGTCGCTATGTGAAATGAACTGCTGGTTATGCTCCGCCGCGACGATGGTATTGCCGGCATCAGCCAAACGGTCAAGAAGCGCCAGGAAATGCCGGATATCACTGGGGTGAAGGCCCGCTGTGGGCTCATCCATCAGGTAGAGGCATTCTTTATTGGAAGCGGTCTGGATCAATTCCTTGGCTAGCCGAAGCCGCTGGCATTCGCCGCCGGACAAGGTGGTAAGGGACTGCCCCAGCTGAAGGTAGTTAAGACCTACATCCATAAGAAGGTTCAGGATCCTTAAAATCTTGGGGACGTCAGCAAAGAGTTCTGCTGCCTCTTCAATGGAGAGGTTCAGAACGTCTTTGATGGAAGCCCCTTTATAGGTGACTTCCAGAACTTCAGGGCGGAACTGGCTTCCATTGCAGACAGGGCAGACGATTTCGGTATTGGCAAAGAATAGCATGTTGTTGTCGATGTATCCCAGCCCTTCGCAGTTTTCGCATCTGCCTCCTGGAGAGTTAAAGGAAAAATGCCGCGCACAAAGGCCATTCTTTTTTGCGGTTCCGGTTTTGCCGAAGACAGACCGGATATCGGTGTAGACATCGGCGTAGGTAGCCACATTGGAACGTTTCATCCGGGGAATTGCCGCCTGCTCGATCCTGACAATCTTATCAAACCGCTCAAAGCCGGCCACACGACCATTCTTTGATGACCCGCCTGTAGACAAAACCTCAAAAAGCAGGGTTGACTTCCCAGAGCCGGAAGGACCGGTAACAGAAGTTAGGCATCCAACGGGGATATCGACGGCAAGGTCCTTAAGATTGAACGCATTTGCATGTTCTATGCGAATCATAGCTGTAGGCTCCCGGAAAACGGATTTGCCAGAATCAGGGTTCTTAAGATACAAGCCGGTTACGGAAGCAGGATTTCGCATTAGTTCCCTTAACGTGCCGGAGGCAATAATCTCTCCGCCAAATCTGCCGGCTCCAGGCCCCATGTCAATAATGTGGTCCGCAGATTCCATGATGTCCGTGTCATGCTCTATGACAAGTACTGTATTTCCCAGATCCCTAAGTTTCTTAAGAATTGCCACCAGCCCGGGCGTATCTTTGGAGTGCAGCCCGGCGGTCGGCTCATCCAGAATATAGATGATGCCAGTAAGTTCGCTGTCCAGGGCGGCGGCCAGCCGGAGCCGCTTGAGTTCTCCGCCTGACAAAGTGATGATCTGCCGGTCCAGAGAGAGATAGCCAAGACCGACTTTTTGATAACGGTCAAGCTTCGTTTCTATATCAAGCAGATAGGACTCTGTCATATCCAGATGCTTGGGGGAGAGGGAGGCGCGTAATTCCTTGATCCATTGCCAGAGATGTTCCAGAGAATAAAGATTAAGTTCCGGAAGCCGGGTGCCGTGAACGGTTACGCTGCGGCTTAATGTGCCAAGTCTTTCTCCGCCGCACTTGGGACAGGATTCGGTAGTGAAATAGGGAGTCAGCGAACCGGCATCCCCGGATCTTTCGGACAGTCTTCTCCAAAGAATCGGAAATACGCCTTCGAATCTTCCGGAAGCCGTTGTCTCAGGCGGTTTTAGGCCTGGAAATGCCTCTCTTGCCTGGGCGCATTGTGTTCCTTCGTATAGGATTGCTTTCTGCAGGTCCGTGAAATCCTTTACTGGCATATTGGCCTCGTATGGAATCCGGTAATACTGGAAGGCTTTAAAAAGGAGCGAAATCTGATACTGCCCGTATCGTTTCTCCCAATAGCGCACAGCGCCATCTTCTAGAGAGAGGTTCTCGTCTAGCACCTGCGACTTGTCGATGGCATGGATATGTCCAAGCCCTTCGCAAGACGGGCAGGCCCCTTCCCTGGTATTGAAGGAAAAGAAGGTGCGGGTGAGCTTGTCCATTCTTTGGCCGCATTCACTGCAATACATATATACATGGAAATCAGTTCCTTCTTTCCTGGTCTCTTCCCGGCAGTCGGCCGCGCAGATCTGACGCCCGCAATAAGGGCATGTCCGCATGCCTAGTTTTTCGTATATCATCCGCAGATCCGTATAGATATCTGACAAAGTCCCGACCGTGGAGCGGGGATTCCGGTTGGCGTCCGTCTGGGTGATGACGATGGCCGGAGAGGCTCCTCTGATCCGGTCTACTTTCGGCTTGCGGATTCCCTGGAAAGACATCGCCTCCAAGTATTGCCGCTGGCATTCGTTGAAGAGGACGTCAATAAGCAGCGTAGATTTTCCGCAGCCGGACAGGCCGGTGAATACGACCAGCTGATTCTTTGGAATCTCTAATGATACGTTCTTTAAACAGCCTTCCCGAGCATTGCTGATTTTTATATAATCCATAGGCACCTCCTTAGGGCAGATGACTTTGCTTTGTCTTTCTATTATAGCCAGATGATCATGCTGTGGCAACCGTGTGTTTATACTGGTCTTTTTTTGCCGGGGCACCGTATGTTGGTGCTCTCCTTCTTGTGTAAAATACATGACTTTCATAGAATGAAGGGGAAGCTAGTTAATTATGTCAGAACCTATTCGAATTGGCTTGGGATTCCTAAGGGCAGAGAGTATCGAGTGTTTGGCGAACTTTTGCAACCAGGAGCGATTAAAGGAAAGCGTTATGAGGATAACAGGAAGTTTGCCGAAGCAATCGTCAGGAACCTGTCTTGGGACATCGAGGATGTACACATTAGAGGAGATAAGGCAGAAATAGATCTGAAGGTTACGAACACGGATATGTCTGATGTGACAGGATATTATATGATCCAGGTAATGGAGGATATGGCTGGCAATGATGACACAGGCATTTCAGGGACGATTTCGGATATTCTTGAAAGCGCATATGAAAGCGAGAGCCTCCTTCCGTATATGGAGAAGGCAGACGGCATTATTACGATGAATGTGACCGTTGCCGCAAGCAGAAGAAAGGGAGCGTGGAAGGTACACGTAAGAGATGAATTCGTCAATGCGTTCATGGGAAATTTAGATTCTGAGGACTATTCGCAGGAGGTAGAGGAACGTCTGGACGAACTGGAGGCGAAGATGGAATCAAAGGCAGAATACAAAATTTCCTTGACATCTTTGGCAGAATTATACAGAATGATAGAGTAAATGGTTATGATGTATCATACAGAAAAAAGGAAATGATGATGGCAAGTAAGAAGAAAAAGATGATCCCGCCAGTTCTGCCGGAGGAGTTTCGAAGAGTCGAGAGTACCGGACGGATACTCAAGGAGTTTAAGTACAGGGAAGAAAGAGTGACGGAAACCGTGCTGGAAGAGATAGCGGCAGAAGAGGAGGACTATTCCCATCTGGTCTTTTCGGCGGTGAAGTTCGTAAACTGCCGGTTCTGGAACTGCTCATTCGAGCGCTGCGAGTTTACGGATGTGATATTCGAATCTTGCGATTTTTCCGGCTGCAATCTGTCGAATACATATTTTAACAGGGCAGAATACCTATCCTGCAAGGGAGTGGGCACGAAGTTTGCTGGAAGCGTATGCAAGAATATGGTATTGCGGGAATGTAATTTGAATTATGCGAATTTCGATGCCTGCAAGCTGGAGAATCTGCTGGTTGATAAGACAGAACTGAACAGCAGCAATCTTACCCAGTGCAAATGCAAGGACATACAGTGGAGGCAGGCGGCACTTACGAATGCCAGTTTCTTCAAGACTCCGATGCGGGGCATGGACTTTTCAGACAGCGAGATCAAGGGACTTGTGCTATCCGATGACAATCAGGAATTAAAAGGCGCAGTGGTGGATTTGTACCAGGCCGCGCAGCTGTCCAAAAGACTGGGAATTATTATAAAAGATATAGAAGGGATATAAGGAGGAATTATGGAAGAAGTTACGTTTAGAAAGGCGGTCAGAGAGGATGTGCCGCTTATTTTGGAATTTATCAAAGGACTGGCGGAATACGAGAAGATGTCGGATGAAGTAGTCGCCACGGAAGAGATACTGGATGAGTGGCTGTTTGACAAAGAAAAGGCAGAAGTTATATTTGCGATAGCAGAAGGGGAAGAAGTAGGATTCGCCCTGTTCTTCCACAATTTTTCCACCTTCCTTGGCCGTGCGGGCATTTATCTGGAAGACTTGTTCGTGAAGCCAAAGTACAGGGGAAATGGATACGGGAAGGCAATCTTGAAGCGTCTGGCCCAGATCGCGGTGGAGCGGGGCTGCGGGCGGCTGGAATGGTCCTGCCTGGACTGGAATCAGCCAAGCATTGATTTCTATCTGTCTCTGGGCGCAACGCCGATGAGCGGATGGACTGGCTATAGGCTGACAGGAAAGACATTGGCCGATGCAGCTGGCGTGCAGGATTGATGGATTTTGTCAGCAGGACGAAGGGAAGGGGCCTTAAAAAGGGCGCCTTCCCTTCATTCTGTCAGGAATAATCTTTGCTATTTCTTCGCCAGAATACACAAAGTCTGCTCTCCTTTATCATAAGGCTTACCCATGACATTTCCATATACGGCAATCTCGCTGAAGCCAGCGTCCTCTAAGTCTCTTTTTATCTCTGGAAACGTAAAGACATGTTCCCAGACATTATAGAAAGAAATGGTATCTTCGCTGGCAATTACATAGCGGTTCAGAAAGGTACTGTCCTCGTCATAACGATAGAAAGAATGGAGCAGCAGGTGAGGCTCTTCTTTCCAGAAGCCGTTCTCGCAGACATCCCAATGCCTGAATTCCCTGGCGCCTTCATATCTCAAAGGCGTAAAGACATCAAATAAGAATACGCCTTGCGGCAGCAAAGAATCGTGTATCTTTAACAGAAGTTCTTTGCGGTCGTCATATGGAAGAACTCCAAAATCACAATAGATAAGCGTGACTAAGTTATACTGGGAGTCAAAAGCCATCTTTGTATAATCGCCTTGCTTATATTGGATTTTCAAACCGAGGGCGTTTGCCGAATTACGGGCGTATGCGATAGACCGGCGTGACAGGTCAAGGCCGGTGACGCGGTATCCTTTGCCGTAGAAACGTTCTGCATATATGCCGGGCCCGCATCCAAGATCCAGGAGTAGAGGATAGTCATGAGGAGGAAGGGTGGATGCGATCCATTCGACAGATTCCTTCACGGTCGCCAGTTTTCTTGTAGCGGACTCCAGGTCTTCATCCAGATGGGCTTTCAGCATATTTTTGGAAATATACGGTTCATCCCACATGTTTTGGGGGCCTTGTTCATATAATTCCGGCTTTTTACTTGCAATCTTTATTAAATCTTTCATGCGTGTTCTCCTTTTGATTGGTTATGGGTACGGCAACTGGCTGATTTATATACGCCTTGGCGGCGTTCTATTATTTGAAAAAAACAAAACCGTGGATTTCTCCACGGTTCACTCATGTTGCCGATTATGCAGCATCAAGTGCGCCGGATCTTACCATCTCCTTTGCAGTTACCGTAACCTCATTATAGGGCGGGCTGAATCAAATATCAACCCATAAAACGGCGCGTCACGCAATGCATTGCATACGCAGAAATAATCTGCTAGAATCAGGGGATGGGAAACAGAGGATTCCACCGTTGGATAAGGAGCATGAATTTGAAGAACAAAACATTTTACAGGAATTTCTTTTCTATTTACATAGCCCTGGTATTGCAGAATGTGGTGACGCTGAGCGTCAATCTTGCGGACAATATGATGCTGGGCGCATACAGCGAGACTTCTCTGGCAGGCGTTGCGGCGGTGAACCAGATACAATTCGTCTATCAGCAGTTCCTGCTGGCCTTAGGAGACGGGCTTGTAATCTTTTGCAGCCAGTATTGGGGCAAGAGGCAGACCGCTCCGATGAAGAAGATTGCCGCGACGGCTATGCATGCCGGACTTTTGATTGCCATTGCGCTGTTTGTCCTGGTCAGCCTGTTTTCCCGGCAGGCGGTTGGAATCTTTACGACGGACGGCCCGATCATTGGGGAAGGGGTAAGGTATCTTCGGATTATCCGTTTTACCTACCTGTTCTTTGCGGTGACCCAGCTCCTTCTGGCGGCATTGAGAAGCACCGAGACCGTCAGGATCGCGTTCCAGCTCTCCATCCTTACATTTTTTATAAATTGCGGCATTAATTATGTACTCATATTCGGGAATTTCGGAGCGCCGAGAATGGGCGTACGTGGGGCGGCCGTGGGGACGCTTATCGCAAGAATGATAGAATGCGCCGTGCTGATCGCATATATCGCAAAGAAGGATAAGAACCTGAACCTTAAGTTGAAAGATTACCTTCAGTTTGACCGGGTGCTGGCAAAGGATTATTTCAAGGTGACAGCCCCGATGCTGTTCGTCCAGGGACTCTGGGGCGTCAATACGGCATTGCAGACGGTGATTCTGGGACATATGAAGGCAACAGCCATTGCGGCAAACAGCGTGGCATCCACTTTGTTTTTGATGGTGAAGTCAACGGCGGTAGGCGCATCCTCGGCAGCATCGGTAATCATTGGAAAGACGATAGGCACGGGGGACATCGCAAGGGTCAAGGAGTACTCCGGCCGTCTTCAGAAGATGTTTATCGTAATCGGCGTGCTATCCGGCATCTTCCTGTTCTTTATCCGGATTCCGGTCCTGGGGCTGTATGATCTCCAGCCTGCCACCAAAGAGATGGCCAATGCCTTTCTCATAATTTTAAGCGTCGTCTGCGTCGGCATGTCCTACCAGATGCCGACCAACAACGGGATCATCCGGGGTGGCGGCAATGCTATGTTCGTGGTCAAGATGGACCTTGTCAGCATCTGGATGATCGTATTGCCATTGTCGTTTATTATGGCATTCGTGGTAAAGGCATCGCCAATCGTGGTAGTATGCTGCCTGAACGCAGACCAGATATTCAAATGCGTGCCAGCCTTCCTGGAATCCCATTATGGAAACTGGATCCGCAAACTGACCCGGGAGGCTTAAGGCACTATAGGCTTTCAACAAAATGCCTTAGTTCCGGCGTCAGTTCTCCCTGTTTCCAAACGGCGATGATTTCCTCGGCTTCTTCCTCGCCGATTAGTGGTATGAAGACCAGGTTGTCCGCGTTGGTCAATTTATTAGTAATATAGGAAGGCATGACGGAGATGCCTTCTTCTGCCGCTACCATCATCAGAATACTCTCCACATCGTTGGAGCGGAACAGGATGTTAGGCGGGTAGCCGGCCTCTTTATACAGGTCCATAAAATGGCTGTCTCCGAAGGAGTCGCCGGTGCTGGATGGAGTCATATATAAGATGGCTTCATTTTTTAATTCCCTGCGGTTAAGGGCAGAGCGCTGGGCGAAGGGATGTCCGCTGTAGAGGGCCACCACCAGAGGGGCGCGCTCGATGATCTTATGGCTGATGGCATGTTCTTGCAGAATATTGGTGCTGTCCCAGGTGAAGATGATGTCATATTCATCGTTAAACAGGCCTGCCGCCAGCCGGTCGGTATCACAGCGATAGCAAGTAAGAAGAATGTTGGGATATTCCAGATGAAAGGCCCGCAGCTTATTGGAGAGATCGCTTCGCTCGTAGCCTTTAGTATAGCCGATGCGAAGAGTTCCTACCAGGCCGGTAGAAGCATCCTTGACTTTGCTGACCGCAGTCTCCATCCGCTCCAGAATGGCTTTTGCCTCCAGGAAGAATATCCTTCCGGCAGGGGTAAGCGCTACCGGGCGGCTGGAACGGTTGAACAGCTGGACGTTCATCGATTCCTCTAAAGCGTGAATCTGCTGGGTGATGGCGGTCTGGGATATGTAATACTGGTTTGCGGCCTTGGTAAAACTTCGGTATTCCGCGACTGCTACAAAGTATTTTAATTGATTGGTATTCATAAAGGGCTCCTGCTGAAATTATTTGATTGTTTTTTTGTATTATAACTATATCTTATATTAATATGAGAAATAAGAATTTGCAATCCTGATAAGATGTAATTATAATAATAAATTGTTATGGTACAAAGGAGAGGTGTAAAATGAAGAGAGAAAAATTTGGTTCGCGTCTGGGATTCATCCTGGTGTCTGCCGGATGCGCCATCGGAATCGGGAACGTATGGAAATTCCCTTATATGTGCGGTGAATTCGGAGGGGCCGCATTCATATTGATTTACTTATTATTCCTGGTTATTCTGGGAATCCCAGTGCTGGTGTGCGAGTTCGCGGTAGGACGCGGCAGCCGTCACAGCGTGGCGGCGAGCTTCGAGGCATTGGAGCCGGAAGGAACCCGTTGGCATATGACAAAGTGGATCGGAGTGATCGGAAGTTATCTGCTGATGATGTTCTATACCACTGTAGGCGGATGGATGATGTATTATTGCTACCGGAGCATTCGGGGAGAATTCGCCGGCGCTACTACGGATGAGGTTACGGCAGGATTTTCGAATATGCTAGGCAATGTGCCGGTGATGACTTTCTGGACGGTACTCATATGCATAATTGGATTCGCGGTATGCCTGTTTGGAATCCAGAAAGGAATCGAGCGGGTATCCAAGATTATGATGTCCGCGCTTTTGATCATCATGGTAGTCTTGGCGATTCATTCCTTCTTTATGGAGGGAGCCGGGGAAGGCATCCGCTTCTACCTGATTCCGGATTTTGGAAAGATGCTGGATCAGGGAATCGGAAATGTGATCTTCGGAGCATTGAGCCAGGCATTCTTTACGCTGTCCATTGGTATCGGCGCGATGTTGATCTTTGGAAGCTACATGGATAAGGAAAGAAGTCTTACCGGAGAAGCGGTGAGCATCACGGCCCTGGATACGTTTGTCGCGCTGATGGCAGGGTTCATTATCATACCGGCATGCTTTTCCTTCGGGATCGAGCCGGGATCAGGACCGAGCCTGGTATTTATCACGATTCCGAATATATTTGCCCAGATGGCAGGCGGACAGCTATGGAGCGCCTTGTTCTTCCTGTTTCTGACGTTTGCGGCATTTTCAACGATTGTTGCCGTGTTCGAGAATATCATATCCTTCGATATGGATTTATTTGACTGGTCAAGGAATAAGAGCGTCCTGGTCAGCGCCGTGCTGATCATTCTGCTCAGCATGCCCTGCGTCCTGGGATTCAATATCCTTGCGGGATTCGAGCCATTAGGAAGCGGAACCAACATCATGGATCTGGAAGACTTTATCGTTTCCAACAACCTTCTTCCACTTGGAAGTCTGGGATACGTGCTGTTCTGCACCAGAAAGAACGGATGGGGATGGGATAATTTCCTTTCGGAAGTCAATACCGGAAAAGGATTCCATTTCCCAAAAGGCCTGAAGAATTATGTGGGCTATGGAATACCGCTGATCATCATTATCATCTACCTGAAAGGCTATTATGATAAGTTCATAAGCCAGGGAACGACGGTACTGCTGGTGTGGATGGCGATCGCGATCCTTCTGCTTGGATTCGTGCTGTATTGCTCCGGATCAAAAAAGAAGCAGTCATAAACTAAAATAGTACAAGAAAACGTGATAATTCTACAGGAGTCTGTGGCAATGTAATCCTTAAGATTACGACGCAGGCTCCTGCTTGATTTTTCATAGTCTGTTTGCTATACTGGCACTATATCATATCAAGGACAGAACCTTATCGAAAATTCTTAACTGTCCTATCTATCCGTTTTTCAGGGCGAGTCAGCCAGGAAATTCAAGTTGATGGCAACAAAATAAGTCTTATATTCATTGAAAGCACACTGGGAAAATATTATAATGAAAGGAAGAAAGTGTATGAGGGAAATGGAAAAACTGAATATGCAGATGCCGGAAGCGCCACAGGATATTATAGCACCATTAAAGAGGCTGAATCTTATGGATGATTTCCTGTTTGATGTGACTACGGTAAGCCTTGAGGCTTGTAAGATCATTCTGGAATTGTCTATACGCAATGTAGGAAATATCCCAAAGCGAACCCGCTTTTATCAGGCTTTGGTTGATGCCCCGCTGCTTAAGAGTGGAGAACAGAAGTTTGATAATCTGAATACCACATATATAGTGGTGATCTGCGGTTTTGATCTCTTCGGCTTGGGGAAATATAAGTATACATTTGAGAATCGATGCGAAGAAGTGCCGGAACTTGTGCTAGGGGATGAATGCAAAAAAATCATCCTGAATACAAAGGGAAGAAATGATGAAGAAGTAGATTCATCGCTGGTAGATTTCCTTCATTATGTGGAAAACAGCACGACTGAAAATGTACCCGAAGAGTGTGATGACCGATTGAAACGTCTGCATATGATGGTTGAAGAGATCAAGGCCAGCGAGCAGATGGGAGTGACATATATGAAGATGGAAGAAAGAGATCGGCTTCTTAGAGAAGAGGGAAGAGAAGCCGGGAGAGAGGAAGGAGAAATGCGAGTTTTAACCACACAGGTGTGCAAAAAACTTGGAAAGGGCCTTGAGGTTCAGGCAATTGCCGAGATGCTTGAGGAGGAAGAGCCTGTGATTCGAAGGATTTATGAGGCTGCGATTCCGTATGGGCCGGAATATGATGTAGATAAGATTCTGGAAAGATTAAATAACGAGAAATAAAAAACAGGAATATAAACTCCACTGTACATTCATTTGGCGTACAGTGGAGTTTTTGCTTAGTCTAATTCATGGCTCCAGTCCTTGACATAATCCAGGAACTTAAGGATGGCCAGAGAAGGAGGCGCGTCCTTGGAGTATGCGACGCCCAGGACGCGGGAGTAATGCTCGGTAAAGGAGCGGATGCATACATCAAAAGGCGCATTATATAATAAAAGTCTCGGGAGGATCGTGACGCCGAATCCCTTTTCCACCATTTTCAATGTGGCAAAGTCTTCATTCAGGCGATAGCGTATCCTGGGTTTGATATTGTTAAGCTCGAAGATCTTTCCGGTTTCATAATCCAGTCCGTCGGAAGACAGCACGAAGTCTTCATTATTAATGTCGGACAATGATACGGCCACCTTTTCGGACAAAGGGTGGTCTTTGGGAGTCGCCAGCATCAGTTCGTCTTTGCCGATGGGGACAAAAGGAAGCCCCGGCACCGAGTAGCGGGATACAAAGATGCAGTCCAATTTCCCTGCGCGTATTTTTTCTCTTAGCGCGCTGAATCCGTCAACCGTCATTTCGAAGCGGATATTAGGGTAGGCCTTTGAAAAGTTTTTCAGGATATCCGGCAGCCAGTGGTAGGAGATACTCTGTATGGTGCCGATTCGTATGTAGCCGCTGTCCAGACTGGTAAGATTTGTGGCGATCTGGGTGATTCTATTTTCTTCCCGGCAGATAATCTTAAGCGCTTCGATAATTTCTTCCGTGTTGGGCATCAGTTCCATTCCATGCTTGGAGCGTTTGAACAGCTGCAGGCCCAGATCTTTTTCAAATCCTTTGATTGCCTGGCTGATTGCAGATTGGGTATAGCATAGTTTTTCGGCTGTCTTAGATATACTGTGAGTCTCGCAGACGCTTAGGATGATTTCATATTTGTTCATGGCAACTCCTTTACATTAGAAAAATTAATGCCTTCGTTAAGTAAAACTGAATTAAAGGACCAAAATCGGGCTTTTCCTCAAAACATAAGTAAAACTGAACATTTCCTTCAGTAAAACGCTCTTTTGAAATTCCTTCGGATTCTATATTATAAACACAAGTGATAAATTTTTGTCAAGGTGATAAAGGGAAGAACCGGACAAATCAAGAAAAAGGAGGAAACAAAAGTATGGGTACAGAATATTGGAACGGAGCAGAAGCAGCGCACAGGCGGGTTATGATGAAGGCAGCCGGGTATTCGGATGAGGATATCCGCAGGAAGCCGCACATTGGCGTGCCTAATTCATTTATGGAGGGATCACCGGGAACGGCGCATCTTAGACGCATCTGCGATGCGGTGAAGGAAGGAATCTGGGCAGCTGGCGGCGTTCCGGTGGAATTCGGAATTCCGGCGACCTGCGGAAACGTGGCCAATGGAAGCGATGAGATGAAATATGAGCAGGTTGGAAGAGACATTGTGGCGATGTCTGTGGAATTCGTCTCCCGCGTGCATCATTTCGACGGGCTGGCTATGATCGCATCCTGCGACCTTATTATTGCCGGGTGCTACATGGCGGCAATGCGGCTGGATATTCCATCTATGGTCGTAACAGGAGGCTCCATGACGGCAGGCCAGCACTGTGGCAAGACGGTGGTAGAGGCAGACCTGGACGCCGCACGCTTTACAGGCGCGGATGAAAAGGAACTCTTTGAATTAGAAGAATCCGTATGCCCTTCTTACGGTGCTTGTCCTTCCATGGGGACGGCCAATACGATGCAGATGCTGGGAGAGGTGATGAACCTGGTGCTTCCTGGGACGGCGACGACTCCGGCCAGCGATAACGCAAAGATCCGCCTGGCAAGGAGCGCGGGCAAGTATATTGTAGAAATGGTTAGGACCAATAGAAAGCCTTCCGAATTGATTACAAAGGAAGTACTCTTGAATGCGATTATGTTTGATATGGCAGTTGCAGGATCGACCAACGCAGTACTGCATCTTCTGGCATATGCTTATGAATTGGGAATCAAGCTGACATATGAAGATTTTGATAAATATGCAGAAGAAATAAAATGCATCAACGCCGTTATTCCAAGCGGGCCTTACACCGTGGTAGACTTCCACTACGCAGGCGGCGTTATGAATGTAATGAAGCAGCTGGAAGGCAAGCTATTTACGGATGCCCCAAGCATCTATGGTACCACTTGGGGAGAAATGCTCTCCAAGATCGAGGCGAAAGAGAATAAGGTTATTCACTCTCTTGAAAATCCAGTGTCTACCCTTCCAGGACTGAAGATCATGCGGGGCAATATTACTCCAAATGGGGCAATCGTGCGCCCGACAGCCGTATACGAGGAAGTAAAATATATCAAAGGAAAAGCCAAGGTATTTGAAGGAGATTACCCGGCCTTCGAGGCCATTCAGAACGGGGAGATCGTTCCTGGCGATATTATTGTCATCCGCTACGAAGGATGCAAGGGAGCGCCGGGCATGAAGGAATTGATGCTCAGCATCGACGCCCTCATCGGCAAAGGGCTTGACAAGAGCGTTGGCCTTGTGACGGACGCAAGATTCTCAGGATTCAATTATGGAGCCATTATCGGCCATGTATCGCCCGAGGCATATGACGGCGGCGTGATCGCGCTGGTAGAAAATGGAGATGAGATTGAGATCGACATTCCAAAAGGAACGGTTGACCTTCTGGTATCCGATGAGGAACTGGCGGAAAGAAGAAAGAACTGGGTATGCCCTCCGTTAAAGCAGCAGAAGGGATGTCTCAACATCTATGCCCAGATGTGCCGTCCGGCAGAAGAAGGCGGAGCAATGCAGCCGTGGCCGCTGGATGCCAAGTATTACGTGTAATCGGAGAGAGGAGGATATGACATGGTACTATTTTTCAGGGTTGTTACAATTACTATTTTAATTGCATATGCAATCTATATGTATCGCGATATCATTAAGCACAAAGAAAAAGACTCCTTTTTTCATATGATACTGTACGGAATTATGGGATTTGTCCTAAATCTTCTGGATACACTTGGCGTTGGAAGCAATGCAACACAAATGGCATTTTTCAAACTGACCAAGCTTAGCCCGGACGAGCACCTTCCCGCGAATGGAAATGTTATATTTGCAATTCCGGTCGGAGTAGAATTCCTGCTATTCCTTGATATTGTAGAGGTAGATACAGTCACATTAATAACCATGCTGGTTTCATCCGTGCTGGGAGCGATTGTAGGGGCGAGGATTGTCAGCAGGCTGCCGGTGAATACCTTGAGAAAGATCCTGGCTGTCATACTGCCTTGCGTAGCGGTGATTCTGATCTGCAAGTTAAACGGATTCGGTCCTTTTGGCATGATGGGGGAAGAAATAGGACTTACGGGAGGCAAGCTGGTTATAGGCATTGTAGTCAATTTTGTATTAGGAGCATTGATGACCTGCGGAGTAGGGCTATATGCACCATGCATGGCGCTATGCGCGCTCCTTGGAATGAACATTTCCGTTGCATTTCCGATTATGATGGGCTCCTGCGCGTTTCTGATGCCGCCCGCCAGCGTGGAATTTGTTAAAAGCGGGAAATATAACAGGCCTGCAGCGGCAATTGCGACGATCACGGGAATCTTTGGAGTATTAGCGGCGTACTATATCGTAAAATCCATGCCAATAACGCTTCTTACATGGATTGTCGCGGCTGTGCTGATTTATATGTCCATTTCATTTGTATTGACTTTGAAAAAAGAGAAGTAATGATCAAGAACAAGTTGAATCGTACATATAAGTAAGGTATTATAAAATATAAGGATATTAAAGAGGAGGATAATGGTATGTTACTATTGTCAAGAGAGGACATTAAAAAAGTATTTACAATCAAAGATGCCATTGAGGCAGACAAAAAAGCATTTCAACTGGTAGTAGAAGGAAAATGCGACGCGCCGCTTCGGACGAACATCCAGGCGCCAAAGCATGACGGATGCTTCCTGTTCATGCCTGCATACGTAGAGGACATGGAGACCGCATCCTTAAAGATCATCAACATTTTCCCGCACAATATCGATAACGGGATTCCGTCATCTCCTGCACAGGTACTGCTGATTGACGGAAAGACAGGAATCGTGATAGCGGTTCTGGACGGTACCTATGTTACCCAGCTTCGTACAGGGGCAGCATCGGGGGCTGCCTTTGACGTGCTGGCGAAGAAGGACTGCAGGATTGGAGCATTGATCGGAACTGGCGGACAGGCAGCAACCCAGCTTGAGGCAATGATCGCTGCAAGAAAACTGGAAGAAGTCAGAGTATACGATCTGAACTTTGAAAGGACAAAAGATTTTGCAGCCCGCATGCAGGAAGAATTAAAGGATTACGGAACCAGGATTGTCGCAGTAGAAACCTCTGACGCGGCCATTGACGATGCAGACCTTCTGATTACGGTTACGCCGTCATCCAAGCCTGTATTCGATGGAACCAAGATTAAGAAAGGCGCTACCATCAGCTGCGTGGGGGCTTACCAGCATCACATGCAGGAGATGGACCCAGCCATCCTTCCAAGAGCATCCAAGATCTACTTTGATTCCGAGGATGCAGTATTGTCCGAGTCAGGAGACATCCTGATCCCACTGGAAGAAGGAATCATTACAAAAGATGATTTTACAGGAGACCTGGGCAATGTCATCAAGGGCGAGCTGGTAGGACGCGAGAATGACGACGAGATCATCGTATTCGAGACTGTAGGCGTAGCCACGCAGGACCTTGTGGCAGCAAGAGAAATCTACGACAAGGCAGTCAAGGCCGGAGTCGGCACAGAGTGGAACTAGAAGTTCATTAAAACTATATTTATAATAGGAGGAAGCCATTATGCCACATATTTCAATTAAAATGTATCCGGGAAGAACGGAAGAAGTAAAGAAGGATCTCGCAGAAAAGACAAAAGATTTTATCTGCCAGGAAATGAATATGGAAGAAAAGTACATATCCGTCTCTGTGGAAGAGATTGAAAAAGATAAATGGAATGAAGAAGTTGTAGATAAAATCAATCCAGACGATCTGTATGTAAAAGCCAACTTCTAACACGTAACATTTTTCACTTTGACACGTAACAAAATGCAAAAATGTTACGTGTCAAACCTACACAACTGGTGTGCCAAACTGGCAAAAGCCATGTGTAAAATTGAAAAAATGGTGTGCAGAATTAAAAATCACCTTAATAAAAGACAACTTATCAGGTAAAATATATACTAAAGGCCTTGATAAGTTGTTTTTTTGCTGCATTAGGTTCCTATGCCTCATTTTGAGACGGGATTTTTTCATTTTGACGCGGGGGTTTTGTTAGTTCAACGCACCAGTTGTGTAGGGATAGCACGTAACAAAATGCAAAAGTGTTACGTGTCAAAGTGAAAAATGTTACGTGTCAGGTTAAAAAAATAACACTTCGCGCAGTCAAACCAACGTTTTGAACAAAAACCATTGAAACATTGTTAAAAAAGTATAAAATATAGACAAACATTTGAAATGGCCATTTCAAAACCGGAACGAAAATCTAAAATGGAAAAGGTGAAGAGAATGGAGAAGAAGAAGGGACTGTCAATATCGCTTACGACCCAGATTCTGATAGCGACAGTTGGCGGAATTATATTTGGCTCGATTGTAGGGCCATGGGCTGCAAATTTAAAATTTATCGGGGATATTTTTATCCGACTGATTCAGATGTCCGTAGTGCTTCTGGTAATGTCTGCGGTAGCAGCAGCAGTAGGAAGCGGAGACAGCCAAGATGTTGGAAAGATGGGATTCCATACGTTTAAATGGATCATATTTTTTACCGTAATATCAGCCGGACTGGGCGTTTTGCTGGCCATGCTGATACAGCCAGGCGTAGGCATTGAGATAGCAAGCGCCGAAGAAGTGGCAAATGCAACGGTTGAGTCAACCTCGCTCCAGGAGACAATACTTGGATTCGTGCCGACGAATATCATCGGCTCTATGGCTGACAGCGCTATGGTGCCATGCATCGTCTTCGCGTTATTCTTCGGAATCGCGATGGGCGCATATACCAGACAGAGCGGCAACCGCAATATGGTGGAATGGGTTACCGGACTCAATACGATCATTACCAACATCATTAAGACGGTCATGCACATCGCACCAATCGGAATCTTCTGCCTGCTCGCAAATGTTGCAGGCTCGACAGGACTGAAAGTAATCATTCCGATGATGAAATTCCTGGGCGTGCTTCTGATTGGAGACTTGATACAGTTCTTGATCTATGGTCCGCTCACAGCAGCGCTTTGCAAGGTCAATCCGGCCAAGATGCCGAAGAAGTTTGCCAAGATGTCTATGATGGCCGTAACGACTACTTCAGGAGCAATCTGCCTTCCTACAAAGATGGAAGATGCAGTGACGAAGTTCGGTATCAGCCGCAAGGTAGCAGATTTTACTGGACCGATTACTATGTCCATGAATAGCTGCGGCGCAGCGCAGTGCTACGTAGTTGCGATCTTCTTCATGGCCCAGTCTACCGGCATTAACATGACGGTATATCAGATGGGAATGGCAATCCTGCTGTCCTGCCTGATGTGCATGGGAACCATTGCAGTACCGGGAGGCTCCGTAATCGTATATACATTCCTTGCTTCATCTTTGGGACTTCCACTGGAAAGCATCGCTGTCCTGATTGGAATCGACTGGTTCGCCGGCATGTTCCGTACGCTGATGAATGTGGACGTAGACGTTATGGTCGGTATGCTTGTAGCCAATAAGCTGGGAGAACTGGACCGGGATGTATACAACGACAAGAAGGCAGTTACATACTAGGCATAAGCATAGTTCAATAAGTAAATGAGATTACACATGACATTTCCCAACTATTAATCATACATTATTTTCAAGGACCCCTGGCATATTTTAAATATGCCGGGGGTTTTTGAGGATATATTTGGAAACCATTTGAATCCTGTAATGGATTGCAATGGGATAAGCGACGCTACGTATTCGCAGGAGGCGCAAGAGAAGAGGTGCAAGCGGGCCTATGCCCGTTCTTGTAACCTTCCCCAGGCTGTGATAAGATAAGGATACGAGAGAAAAAGGAGAAGGGATATGCAGACGAATCAGCTGGTATTTGAGTTAATTATGAACATTGGGCTTATGGTACTCGTGGCAAGCCTGCTGTCGAAGCTGCAGCTGGTCCAGGATATCATCCTGCAGGAGAAGAGGAATTGGAAGAGCCAGGCGCTTCTGTCGGTGATGTTTGGGGCCATCATTATTCTGTCTACGTATACCGGAATCGATATCGGCTCTTACAGCCTGAATACCCGGGTGATCGGCGCTATGGCGGCGGGCCTTCTGGGCGGGCCGCTGGTAGGCCTGTATGCCTCCATGATAGGAGCGGTCTATGTCTACCTCTTTTCCGCTCCCCAGGCATTTGCCATGGCATCCGCTTTCTCCACAGTGCTGTTCGGCCTTCTGGGTGGAGGCTTCTATCCATATTTCCAGAGAGGGAAATGGAAGTACAAGGATCTGTTTTTGCTGGCCTGCTTTGCGGAAGTCTGCGATATGGTATCCCTTCTTCGCTTTACGGTTCCGGTACAGATGGCGCTCAAGACCATATTGGAGATCTCGGGGCCGATGATTCTTCTGAATGCCGGCGGAATCCTGATCTTTATCTCCAGTTTCAACAATATTTTCATCAGGCAGGATTTGGAAAGCAGCCGCCAGCTGCAGCGGGCGTCAGATTTGTCGAAACGGTGTCTGCCCCTGCTGGTGGAGGGACTGCACAAAGGGGAAAATATGGAGGAACTGGCTTCTGTCCTGCTGGAAGGGACGGACTGGGCAGGGGTAATGGTGACAGACGCCACATCCATTCTGGAGTGGAAGGCCAAGGAGGTGGATTACCAGCCCGAAGATGATGCCATTCCGCCGGTGGGCAAGGAAGCCCTTAAGACGGGACAGGTGGCTGCCGTATATCAGGCATCCAGGGATAGTTCCGACTATGAATGGCTGAAGAATTATTCCATGATAGCGGCGCCGTTTATCATAAAAGAGCAGCCCATCGGCTGCCTGATCGTGTGGGTCAAGAAGAAGTGGGTGCTGCGCCAGAGCGAGATGGAACTGCTGCAGCATCTGGTAACCATTGCATCTTTCCAGATTGCCATGGCGGAGCTGGAGCACCAGAAGACGATGCGCCAGAAGGCAGAATTCAAGGCGCTGCAGTTCCAGGTGAATCCGCATTTCCTGTTCAATGCGCTGAATACCATATCCTGCGTATGCAGGGAGAACCCGGAGAGGGCAAGAGAACTGCTGGTCACGCTGGCCAGCTATTTCCGCTATAATCTGGATTATGAAGCATACATGGTTCCCATGGAAGAGGAACTGGATCATGTAAGGGACTATCTGGAACTGGAAAAGGCAAGATTCGAGGACAAGCTTCTGGTGACCTATGACCTTCCGGAATGTATGGACATACAGATTCCGACCCTTATACTGCAGCCCATCGTGGAAAATGCGGTGCGCCATGGAATCGACCGGAAGGGAAAACGCATCGTACATATAAGGATAGAAGAAGCAGAAGACGCGTTTATCGTGCAGGTCTGCGACCAGGGGCAGGGCTTTAAGCCGGAAGTTCTGGAGAAATTAGAAAATGGAGAGCCTATCGGCAAGAGTATTGGATTAAGCAACGTGCACAAGCGGATGAAGAGTACCTATGGCGAGGATGGAGGACTGAAGATTGAAAGTTCGCCGGAAGGCTCCTGCGTGGAACTTCAGTTCCGGAAGGAAAGGGTGAAGGAGAATATTTATGAGGATCGCGGTAATTGATGATGAGAGACCGGCAAGAAGCGAATTAAGGCACCAGCTTCTGGAACTTCTTCCGGATGCGGTGATCGAAGAAGGAGACTGCGGGGCAAAGGCCCTGGAGATTGCCGGGGAAGAGAAGTACGATATCTGCTTCCTGGATATCAATCTGGGTGATATCAATGGCACAGTCCTGGTCAATGCGCTGCGGACCATGCAGCCGGAGATGAAGATCGTCTTTGTGACTGCCTATTCGGAGTATGCGGTACAGGCATTCGAACTGGGAGTGGAAGACTATATTATGAAACCCTTTGACAGGAAGCGCCTGGAGAAAGTGCTCCGCAGATGCATGGCCCAGCCGGATGCTGCAGCCCGTACTGAAGCGCCATCGGATCGGGCGGCTGTAAAAAGGCTGGCTATCAGCAGCAATGGGAAGACTGTCTTTGAAGATATCAAGGATATCGTCTATATCGAGACGTACAACAGAGGCTGCCTGATTCATACAGCAGGCAATGAGTACCGGGAGAATAAGCCCATCGGCGAGTATGAAAAGAAGCTGGAAGACATGGGATTTTTCAGGATCCATAAAAGTTATCTCATCAATCTGGACAAGGTAAAGGAAGTCTTTCCATGGGGAAATAACAGCTTCAGCCTGAAAATGAAGGGGTACGAGGAGAATATTCTTCCGATCGGGAGAGACAAGACAAAGATCCTGCGGCAGAAACTGGGATATTAAGGGAGCAAATTGACAGGCGCACGCTTACCCTTTATGATTGGAAATAAGAAAAGACAGGAGGTACTAAGAAAATGAGATATCAGATACAAGGCGAGACGCTTCCGGTAGTAATCTGCGAACTGGAAGGCGGAGAGAAGATGATCACCGAAGGCGGAGGCATGGCATGGATGTCCCCCAACATGCTGATGGAGACCACCACCAATGGCGGCATCGGCAAGGCGTTTGGGCGGATGTTTTCCGGTGAGCATATGTTCCAGAATATCTATACTGCGCAAGGAGGGCCGGGAATGATTGCGTTTGCGTCCAGTTTTCCAGGATCTGTCCGTGCATTCCAGATTGCTCCGGGGCAGGAGATGATTCTTCAGAAGAGCGCGTTCCTGGCAGGAGAGATGGGAATCGAACTGTCCGTATTCTTTAATAAGAAGTTTAGTTCCGGCCTGTTCGGCGGAGAAGGATTCATTATGCAGAAGGTAAGCGGCCATGGGATCGTGTTTACGGAGTTTGACGGCCATGTGATAGAATACGAGCTTCAGCCCGGGCAGCAGATCGTGGTGGATACGGGCCATCTGGCAGCTATGACGGCCACCTGCAGCATGGAGATCAAGAGCGTGCCGGGCGTAAAGAATATGCTGTTCGGCGGAGAGGGAATCTTCAACACGGTAATCACAGGGCCGGGAAGAGTATGGCTCCAGACCATGCCAATCAGCAACGTGGCCGGAGCATTAAGGCCATATATTCCAACCGGTGCATAATCCGGCCAGGAGAAGGAATGGGGCTACAGATTTTCATCCATATGCTGCCTGCGGTACTGGCTGGGCGAGCAGCCCATATATCGCTTGAAGATCTGGCCATAATAGGCCGGCGTGGAGAATCCGGCCATGCCGGCTGTTTTTGTAACGCTTTCCCCGTTTTTCAGAAGCAAAAGGCTGTTCTGGATCCGTAAGAACAGGACATACTCAAAGATGGTCATCTTCATATACTTTTTGAAGAACCTGCAGCATTCACTCTTGCAGATATTGACATGGCTGGCTACATCATCCAGGGTGATCTCCTGGGCATAATGCTCCTGCACGTAAGTCAGGATGTCTTTCAGGCGCTTTAGATGCTTCTGGGGATGAAGAAGGCTTACGGACGGCTGGGAGACATAATGCAGATAAAGCTTCTGCCAGATGGAACACAGGATCATGTGTACCTGAAGCTCATAATCCTCAGGTGGCTCCTGGGCCAGCTGGCAGATGTCCTGAATCTGGCGGATGATGTCCTGGTGCCAGGTTACATCTTTTTCGAATTTCAGGGAATGCCATAGTTCATTGGAGGTAATGAAGTCCACATACTTGGTTTGAAGCAGGCTGTTCTCATATCCATAGATGAAGCGGGGATGAAAGGTGACGGACAGATAGTCGCAGTCCTGCCCGTCCTTCATGTAGCCGGAATGGAGGGTGTTGCTGTTGCCGAACAGCCCCTCTCCCTCAGAAAGAAGGTATTTCTGGTCGTTGACATAATACTCCATCTGCCCGGATATGATCCAGGTAAGCTCGATCTCCGGGTGCCAGTGCCACAGGAAATACCCCTGCTCGTAGGACTGGATGGATTCCGGGCTGATGTTGACGGGAAATTCATAATTTCCATGACGTTTGATCTCTTTTTGGTTTTTTTCGGTATGTATCTGCACCATAATCACATTTCCTCAATATCCTTATAATTTTATCAAATATTCTTATTGTACGCTGGGATTCATCTCATTATAATCATAAATTAGATAAGAGGGATATGCAAGGAAAACATAAAAGCGAATAAGGATAAATGGAGGTTAGGAAGATGAAAGAGCGTTTCATTCAGAAGTTTCAAGAATTGTATGGGAAAGAAGACGGGATACGGGCCTATTTCGCGCCGGGACGCGTGAATCTGATCGGAGAGCATACGGATTACAACGGAGGCCATGTATTTCCCTGCGCGCTTACCCTTGGAACCTACGGGATTGTAAGGGATCGCAAAGACCGGAAGCTGCGGTTCTATTCCATGAATTTTGAAGGCCTGGGAATCATAGAGACCAGCCTTGATGAGCTGGTCCCGGACGAGGCGGCCAATTGGACCAACTATCCCAAGGGCGTGATGTGGGCGTTTGAAAAGCGGGGTTACAAGCTGACTCACGGGATGGACATCCTGATATACGGCAATATTCCCAGCGGCTCGGGACTTTCATCTTCCGCATCCTTAGAAGTCCTGACAGGGCTGATTCTTAAGGATACATTCGGCTTTGAGGATCTGACCATGGTGGAAGTGGCGCTGATCGGGCAGGATTCTGAGAATAATTTTAACGGCTGCAACTGCGGAATCATGGATCAGTTCGCTAGCGCCATGGGAAAGAAGGATCATGCCATCTTCCTGGATACCAATACCTTGAACTACGAGTATGCTCCCGTGCTGCTTAAGGATGCCAAGATCGTGATTACCAACAGCAAGGTAAAGCACAGCCTGGTAGATTCTGCCTACAATGACAGGAGAAAGGAATGCGAGACGGCGCTTAAGGAATTGCAGGAAAAACTTCCCATTCAGAGCCTTGGGGAACTGACGCAGGAAGAGTTTGAATTACATAAAGGGGCGATCAAGGACCCGGTAAGACAAAGGCGGGCAAAGCATGCGGTATATGAGAACCAGAGGACGATCCGGGCAGTGGAGGCGCTTCGGGGAAATGACGTGGAACTCTTTGGAAGGCTGATGAACGAATCGCACCAGTCTTTGAAGGAAGATTACCAGGTATCCTGCCAGGAGATCGATATTCTGGTGGATCTGGCGCAGGCGATGCCGGGAGTTCTGGGATCCCGTATTACCGGAGGCGGATTTGGCGGATGTACCGTGAGCATCGTTAGGAATGACGCGGTGGATGGCTTTATCAGCCAGATTGGAAAGACTTATAAAGAAAAAGTGGGCCATGAGGCGGAATTCTATGTAGTGGAGATCGGCGATGGAGCGAGGATCATATAGTCCCGCTGTGGATAGAAGGAGAGAGGATTATGCTATTTGAAAATATTAAGAAACTGGTAGAATATGGCGTCCAGACAGGATTGACGCCGGAATCGGAGCGTATCTATACCACCAACCTTCTGCTGGAAATGTTTGGCGAGGATAATTATGAAGACTGCCCGGTGGAAGATACAGAGATTGAATTAGAGTCCGTGCTGAAGGAACTGCTGGATGAGGCAGTAAAAAGAGGGATTATCGAGGACAGTATCGGATACCGGGACCTCTTTGACACGAAGCTTATGAACTGCCTGCTTCCAAGGCCGGCCCAGGTACAGGAGACATTTGCGAAGAAATATGAGATATCCCCGCAGGAGGCCACGGACTACTATTATAAGTTCAGCCAGGACAGCGACTATATCCGGCGCTACCGCGTGAAGAAAGATATGAAATGGAAAGTGGATTCCCCCTATGGAGAGATCGACATCACCATCAACCTGTCCAAGCCGGAGAAGGATCCCAAAGCCATTGCCGCGGCAAAGAACGCCAAGGCCAGCAGTTATCCCAAGTGCCTGCTGTGCATGGAGAATGAAGGATATGCGGGCCGCCTGAACCATCCGGCAAGGGAGAATCACCGGATCATTCCGGTTACGGTCAACGACAGCAAGTGGGGATTCCAGTATTCTCCTTATGTATATTACAATGAGCACTGTATCGTATTCAACGGGCAGCATGTGCCTATGAAGATCGAGCGGGCCACATTTGTGAAGCTGTTTGACTTCATCAAGTTCTTTCCCCATTATTTCCTGGGCTCCAATGCAGACCTGCCCATCGTGGGAGGCTCCATCTTAAGCCATGACCATTTCCAGGGAGGCAATTATACATTTGCCATGGCAAAAGCGCCAATCGAGAAGCAGGTAACGATACCGGGATATGAAGACGTGGAGGCCGGAATCGTCAAGTGGCCTCTGTCCGTACTGCGGATACGAAGTACCGACGAAAAACAGCTCATCGACCTGGCGGACCATATACTGGCAGCCTGGAGAGGCTACACGGATGAGGCCGCATTCATCTATGCCTGCACAGAAGGAGAGCCCCACAATACGATTACGCCAATCGCAAGAAAGGTGGGCGATACGTTCGAACTGGATCTGGCGCTTCGGAACAACATTACCACCCAGGAGCACCCCTTAGGCGTGTATCACCCGCATGCGCAGTACCACAATATCAAGAAGGAAAATATCGGCCTTATCGAGGTGATGGGACTTGCGGTCCTGCCTTCCAGGCTGAAGGAAGAACTGGAGATACTGGCCGGATATCTTGTGGAAGGCAAGGACATCCGAAGCAATGAGAAGATTGAAAAGCATGCAGAGTGGGTCGAGCGGTTCCTTCCGGATTATGACAGGATTACCGGGGAAAATGTCATGGATATCCTGAAGAAGGAAGTGGGCAATACATTCGTCCATGTACTGGAAGATGCCGGAGTATACAAGTGTACGCCGCAGGGACGGGAAGATTTCATGCGGTTTGTGGATACCTTATAAGCAGAATGATAGAAAAGAATAATAGAAAAGCAGGAAGGACACGCAGGGCATTAAAAATGCCGCGTGTCCTTCTTTAATGAGATCCTTTTACCCTAGATCAATGACTGGAATAATGCTGTAATATCCTCCACAGAAGTTTCCTTTGGATTTCCCGGACGGCATGCGTCTGCATAGGCGGATTCAGCCAGGAACGGAATATCCTCTTCTTTTACAATGCCTTTTAAGTCCTTAGGGATTCCTACATCCTCTGCCAGCTTCCTTACAGCGTCCACGGCAGCCTTGCGGTATTCCTCCTGGGACATGTCCTCGGTGCCTTTTACGCCCATGGCGGCAGCAATATCCTTATACTTTGTGCCCGTGGCATCCGCGTTATATTCCATTACGGCAGGAAGCAGGATCGCGTTGGCAATGCCGTGAGGCGTATCGTATTTTGCGCCCAGGGTATGAGCCATGGAGTGAACGATTCCAAGTCCGACGTTGGAGAATCCCATGCCTGCCACATACTGTCCAAGTGCCATGTCGGCACGGCCTTCTGGCGTATTCTCTACAGCGGCCCGAAGAGAGCGGGCAATGATTTCAATGGATTTGATGTGGAACATATCGGAAAGTTCCCATGCGCCTGCGGTAATGTATCCTTCGATGGCATGAGTCAGGGCATCCATTCCGGTGGAGGCTGTCAGGCCCTTTGGCATGCTGGACATCATATCCGGGTCAATGATGGCAACGACAGGGATGTCATGGGGATCTACGCATACGAATTTGCGGCTCTTTTCTACGTCGGTAATGACATAGTTGATGGTAACCTCGGCAGCAGTGCCGGCAGTGGTAGGAACCGCGATGATCGGAACTGACTTATTCTTAGTATCGGCCGCGCCTTCCAGGCTTCTTACATCCTCATGCTCCGGATTGGCAATGATGATGCCGATGGCCTTGGCGGTATCCATAGAAGAGCCGCCACCGATGGCGATCAAGTAGTCCGCGCCGGAGTTCTTGAAGGCCTGTACGCCGGTCTGTACGTTTTCAATGGTAGGATTTGGCTTGATATTGGAATAAAGCTCATATTCCAGGCCGTTCGCGTCCAGTACATCCAGCACCTTCTGGGTAACGTTGAATTTGACCAGGTCCGGATCAGAACATACAAAAGCCTTCTGGAAGCCTCTGGCCTTTGCCTCTGTGGCGATATCATGGATGGCGCCCGCGCCGTGATAGGATGTTTCATTCAAGACGAATCTGTTTGACATAAGTATCTCTCCTTTTCTCTGTGAAAATTAACTTTGTTATAATTATAACGATCTATTGGCGCCGAGAAAAGTTACAAAAAAAGCAAGATGTCACAAAAGTGACAACTTGCAGAAAGTGTAACATCCATTCCCTTAATTCAGATCCGTCAGCAGTTCCTCTAAAGGCTCCGGTAGAGCCAGGATCAGAAGATCAGCCATTTCCTCGGGCTCTAAGTCCATATCTTTTCTGGCCCATTCCACGGTCATGTAGATAGAGCCGCGGCAGTACATCTCTAACAAGAACTGAATCTTTTTATCCAGGGGCTTTCCGGTCTTGCGCCTGATGATGCCGGTGTAAAATTCAAGGATGCATTCATAATCATACTGGAGCAAAGAGTTATAATCCTGGGACTGGAACGCGGAGGTGAAGAAGCAGCGCTCATTCTGGATAAAATGGAACTTTTTGACCAGCCCCTCCCGGAGAGTGAGGCTGACGCCCATCTGGCGGAAAGACTTGTCGGCCAGCTGCTCGAAATGCCAGTTCACCAGGTCATACTTATCCTTAAAATTGCGGTAGAAAGTCTGGCGCGTCATCTCGCTGTTTTCCACGATCTCCTTGACGGTAATCTTATCCAGGGGCTTGGCCTCCATAAGTTTTTTCATAGAGGCAACGAACTTGTTTCTGGTTTTTTCGCTATTATCCATTCCATCTACTCCTGTCGTAAAAAGGTATCCGATTACTGCTGTATAGTGTTTATTATAAAAGTTCCCGGAGAAAATCACAATCATATTTTGGAAAAAACTGTTCATTGAAAACGAACATGTGTTCTGATATGCTTTGGGATATAGAAGGGGTGAAAAAATGGAAGAGAAAACCGTATATCATATTGACGTGAATTCTGCGTACCTAAGCTGGGAGGCGGTCTACCGCCTGAAGTTCCTGGGAGCCCGCACAGACCTGCGCCGGATTCCTTCTGCCATTGGCGGGGATATCAGCCAGAGGCATGGGATTATCCTGGCAAAGTCCATCCCTGCGAAAAGATATAAGATCCATACAGGAGAACCCGTTCCCCAGGCAAGGCAGAAATGTCCCGATCTTCTGATCGCGCCGCCCAATTATGGCCTGTATGAAAGGTGTTCCAGGGCATTTGTGAAGATCTTAAAAGAATACTCCCCGGATGTGGAGCAATATTCCATCGATGAAGTATATATGGATATGACGCAGACCATCCATCTGTATGGCGATCCCGTCCAGACGGCATTCGATATCAAGGACCGGATAAAAAAGGAACTGGGATTTACCGTGAATGTGGGCATCTCAACCAACAAGGTTCTGGCCAAGATGGCCTCGGAGTTCAGGAAGCCGGACCGGGTGCATACGCTGTACCCGCCGGAGATTCCCAGGAAGATGTGGCCTTTGCCGGTGGAGGAACTTTTCTTTGTCGGAAAGGCCAGCGCGGGCAAATTAAGAAAACTTGGGATTGAGACCATAGGGGAACTGGCAGAAGCGGACCCAGAACTATTAAGGCGGCATCTGAAGTCCCACGGGGAAGTCATCTGGAACTTTGCCAATGGCCGGGATTTTTCCGTGGTGCAGCCCGTGGAAGCGCCGAACAAAGGCTATGGCAACAGCACGACCATCAGTTTTGACGTAAAGGATGCGGCCACGGCTAAGATCGTGCTGCTTGGCTTGGCGGAAACGCTGGGGATGCGTATCCGGAAGGATGAGGCAGAGATACAGGTGGTGAGCCTTGACATCTGCGACTGTGAATTCAACCGGATCTCCCACCAGAGGGTGCTTGAGAATCCCACGGATATTACGAAGGAAATCTACCAGGCGGCAGCCAGGCTTCTGGATGAGGCCTGGAACCAGATGCCGATCCGCAAGCTGGGCATCCATACCGGCAAGGTGGGGGAGGCCGGGTGGAGCCGGCAGATGAGCCTGTTTGATTCCGGAGACTATCTGAAGGAAAAGAGATGGGATAGAACCATCGACCATATCCGCTACAGGCATGGGATGGATGCGATAAAACGGGCGGTGTTCCTGGGACAGCCCAGGATTGACCATCTCTCAGGGGGAATTTCCAGGGAAAAGAGAAGCGTAGACTATGCAAAAATCAAGATTGATTAGAAAGGAAAGGGGCGAAGAGCATGGCATTCGGAGTCGGAGTAAATACCGGGAAGGCAGATGGAGGGAAGATTAAGGGAAGGCAGGAGGCAGTCGCCTGCGGCTGCTGGTTCACCAGTCAGGGAAACACGCTTCCAAAGTATATCAAATACCAGGACGAGGAAGGGATGATCCGGGGAATATCAGACATAGAAGTGCTATATTCCCAGAAGCAGAATTACTGCGGAATTCCCATGGTGGAGTACGTCTGCCGCGGAGTGACGCAAGGGATGCGGCGCGGCTTTAGGCTGTTCTTTCATCTGGAAGAATGTATATTCAAGATTGTATGGGAGTGACATTGTGTGCAGCCAGAAGCCCGGTTTTTTGAGGTCAATGACAAAAAGCCGAGTTCACAGAATAAACATACATTTACCACATACTTTTCAAAAACTGCCCTTATACTGTTAAGAACTATTATGATTGACAGGAGGAAGCGCATTGATTGAAGTAAAGAATCTAACCAAACGTTATGGAAAGCACCTGGCCGTGGATGACTTAAGCTTCACCGTGGAAAAAGGCCAGATCTATGGATTCCTGGGGCCAAATGGCGCGGGCAAGTCCACGACGATGAACATTATGACCGGATATCTGGGAGCCACATCAGGCGAGATCCTGATAAATGGACATGATATTCTAAGAGAGCCCCAGGAGGCGAAAAAGTGCATCGGCTATCTGCCGGAACAGCCGCCCCTCTATATGGAAATGACCGTATGGGAGTATCTGAACTTTGCGGCTGAATTAAAGAAAATTCCCAAAGATGAAGTAAAAAAACAAATAGAGAAGGTTGCAAAGCTTACAAGGCTTGAGGAGGTGCAGAACCGCCTGATCCATAATCTGTCCAAAGGATACAAGCAGAGAGTGGGCCTTGCCCAGGCAATCCTGGGATTCCCGGAGATCATCATTCTGGATGAGCCTACGGTAGGTCTGGATCCTAAGCAGATCATAGAAATCCGGGAACTGATCCGTACGCTGGCCAAGAATCACACGGTAATCCTGAGTTCCCATATTCTGGCGGAAGTCCGGGAAGTCTGTGACTATATCATGATTATTGCCAAGGGAAAGCTGGTAGCCAGCGACACGCCAGAGAATCTGGAGAATCTTATGAGCGGCACAGGCCATGTGGAACTGGAGGCTAAGACATCCATGGAGAAGGCAAGGGCTATCCTAAAGGAGATTCCCCAAATCAGCAAGGCCGAGTACCAGGAAGAGACGAAAGAGAGCGTTACCGTGCGGATAGAGTCAGAAGGGCAGTCAGACATCCGGGAGCAGTTATTTTTTGCGTTCGCGAAGGAAGGGATTCCGCTTCTGACTTTGAAGTTGAACAAGTCCACGCTGGAAGACATCTTCCTTGAACTGACGCAAGGGGATAAAGCGCAAGGCAGCGATTCTGCGGAAAGCCAGGACTTCCAGGAAAATATAGAAGACAGCAAGGAGGAAGAGACGGATGAGAGCGATATATAAAAGAGAACTAGGCGCCTATTTTCATTCCATGATCGGCTATGTATTTATTGCATTTCTGGTGGCATTTACAGGAATTTACTTTATGGCGTACAACCTGAATTATGGGTATCCATATTTTTCTTATGTCTTATCGGGAATTCTTTTTGTGTTCATGATAGCGATTCCCATTCTTACGATGAGAAGTTTCGCGGAGGACAAAAAGAGCAAGACAGACCAGCTGCTTTTGACGTCGCCGGTCAGCCTGTTTAAGATCGTGATGGGCAAATACCTGGCGATGGCCTCCATTCTGGCAATCCCGTGCGTAATATATCTGATATTCCCATGGATTATCAAGGCCCAGGGCACGGCGTATATTCTGGTTGATTACTTGTCCATCCTGATGTTCTTTCTGCTGGGATGCGTCTACATCTCCATCGGCATGTTCATCTCGTCTTTGACGGAGAGCCAGATTATCGCGGCGATCGGGACCTTCGGAATCCTGGTTCTTCTGTACTTATGGAATGGGATCCTGGATTTCCTTCCTTCCTCAGCGCTGGCAAATGTAATCGGAGCCATCCTGATCCTGACCCTTGTGGCGGCAGGAATCTGGCAGATGACGAAGAACTGGATGATCAGCGGCGCGCTGGAGGCTGTGGTCATCGCAGGGGGCGTGATTTCCTATATCGTCAAATCAAGCCTGTGGGAGAATGCCCTGTCACAGATTCTGGGAAGACTGGATCTGACAAAGGCCTTTGCCAGTATCGCGTCCGACCGTCTGCTGGACATCAGCGGCATTGTCCTGTACTTGTCGCTGATTGGCATATTCATCTTTTTAACTATGCAGATGATACAGAAAAGACGTTGGAGTTAGGAGGGGCTTATGTTAGAAAAGATAAAAAAGACATTTCAGAATCGGACTTCCAGGAACGGCAGTTACAGCGTAGGACTGATCGCGCTGGTCGTAGGCATTGTAGTGGTTATCAATCTGATCGCCGCCCAGCTGCCGGAGAATATCCGCAAGATAGACATCAGCGACAACAAGATTTATGAGATATCCAAGACGAGCAAAAAGATATTGGAAAAATTGGATCATAAAGTCACTTTCAAAGTATTTGCAGAAAAAGATTCCGCGGATGAAAGAATCCGGACATTTCTTAAGAAGTATGCCGCTCTTTCAGATCAGATCAAGGTGGAATGGGTAGACCCGGTGCTCCATCCTTCTGCACTCAAGGACAACAATGTAGAAGCCAATACGATACTGATCTCTTGCAAAGATACCGGAAAGACCACGACGGTGGCCTTTGATAAGATCATCGTGGTGGATGAATACTCTTACTATACGACTGGAAGCGCTACCGAGTCAGAGTTTGACGGGGAAGGGCAGCTTACCAGCGCCATTCATTATGTGACCAGCGATACCCAGAAAAAGATGTATTATACCACGGGACACGGGGAGAGCACATTTTCCTCCTCGGTATCAGAACTTCTGGATAAGAATAATATGTCGGAGGAAGAAGTGAATCTTCTGATGGCCGGAAAGGTACCAGATGACTGCGACCTTCTGTTCCTCTACGGGCCGGTCAAAGATATTACAGAAGAAGAAAGCACAATGCTTGCGGACTACATGTCCAAAGGCGGAAAGGTATTTCTGATTCTGGGAGATGCAAAAGAGGATACGCCGAATCTGAAGAAATTCCTTGCGGAGTATGGCATGGAGCAGGCGGACGGGTACATTGCGGATATGCAGAGGTGCTACCAGGGGAACTATTACTATATCTTCCCGGAAATCAGCGCATCCGGCGATATGGCGGAAGGACTGGATACGGACATGGTGCTTCTTTCCAATGCCCACGGGATGAATCTGACGGATCCGGCAAGGGATACCATTTCCGTGACGCCGTTTATGAGTACTTCCTCCAATGCATATGCGGTGACCCAGGAGGCGCAGAAGGAAGGATCCTATACGCTGGGGGCGGTTGCCACGGAAAGCATTTCGTCTGATGAAGGAAGCGATGCGGACAAGGATGAAAGCGCCGAAGATGAAAGCACATCCGGCAGCGGCGGGGAGGAAAAGCAGGCAAGGCTAACCGTCATATCCGCGGAAAGCCTGATTGATGCGCAGATTACGGACACATTTACAACGCTGGAGAATCTGGACCTATTCATGAACGCAGTGTCAGCCAACTTTGATGACGTGCAGAATGTGGCAATTGAGCCAAAGAGCCTGGAGGTAACTTATAATACCATGCAGCATGCCGGCCTCATCAGCCTTCTATTGATATTCGGCATCCCGTTTATCATACTGGTCTATGGATTGGTAAAATGGTGGAAGAGAAGAAAAGCATAGGGAGAAGGTGGGGCGTTATGAAGCAGAAAAAGACGATGGTAATATTAATCCTGATCCTGGCAGTCCTGGCCTCCATATATGGCGGCCTGAAGGCCTGGGGCAAGAAGGCTGCCGAAAAAGAAGCAGGAGCGGCAGCAGAAAAGATCACGGTCACGGATCTTAAGAATCTGTCCTCATTTTCTTATTCGAATGGCCAGGAGACCATGAGTTTTGTCAAGGAAGATGGAACCTGGAAACTGGAAGATGATAAAGAAATACGGCTGAACCAGAGTGCTGTAGAAAGTATCGGGGAGGCCGCCGCGAGCCTTGCGGCAGTCCGGGAGTTAAAAGAGCCGGATGATCTGGATGATTATGGCCTTACGAAGCCTTCTTATACGATTGACCTGACGACAGAAGACGGCGATAAGGAAACCTTGTATGTAGGGGATGCGGCGGGAGAGGATTACTATGCCATGACAGAGGGGACGCAGAAAGTATATACCATTTCCAGCAGCCTGGTATCCGCCCTTCAGTTCGACCTGTCTGGCCTGGCCCAGCTGGATGTGGTGCCGGCTATCAGCAGCGGCAGTCTGAAGAAAGTAGAGATCACGGAAAATGGGGAGACGACAACCTACAAAGAAGAGGATGAATTGGCAGAATTGGCTGGAGGATTCGGGGCATTGACCCTGACCGAATGCGCGGACTATCATGTGACGGACGAAGAATTAAGCGCCTACGGGCTGGACGAGGCAAGCCGCGTCACGGCAGAGGCGGCCTATAAAGATGCCCAGTCAAGGAAAAAGAAAACATTTACCGTCTACATCGGCAAAATGAGTGAAGATGGCGCCAGCAGATATGTAATGGTGAAAGATTCCAAGATGGCCTATAAAGTAAGCCAGGATGTGGTATCCAACATGATCACTGTGAACCAGGAGGACGCAAAAGAATAAAAAATACTGGATAATAAAATCCCTTCCTGTATAATAAAGGAGAGAGAATATACGGGAGGGAGAACATTGAGGAAAGATACAACCAGCACCATCAAGCGCGCGGAGCGCTTTCAGATTATACTAATTGGAGAAGGAATACTGGTAGGCGGCATCGGAGGGCTGGTGGTGCTTCTGTACCGGATGTGTCTGGAATACGCCGGCAAATGGCTGAATATGATTCTGGAATATGCCAGGCAAAGCCCGATAAGAATTGCCGCATGGTTCCTGATCCTGATTGCGATGGCCTGGCTTGTCGGGAAACTGGTGAACTATGAGCCGATGATATCCGGGAGCGGCATCCCTCAATTGGAGGGAGAGATGGTAGGCAAGCTGGAGCAGAAATGGTGGAAGGTCTTACCAGCCAAGTTCGTAGGAGGATTCTTATGCCTGCTGGGAGGACTTGCGCTGGGAAGGGAAGGCCCGTCCATCCAGCTGGGCGCTATGGTAGGAAAAGGAATCTCCCGGGGGATGGACAGAGGGAAGACAGAGGAAAGGTTCCTCCTGACCTGCGGGGCCAGCGCCGGCCTTTCAGCTGCGTTCCATGCACCGCTTGCCGGGGTCATGTTTTCGCTGGAAGAGGTGCACAAGAACTTTTCCGTGTCCGTGCTTCTGTCGGTCATGACAGCCTCGCTGACGGCAGATTTTCTGTCTTCTACCGTTTTGGGCATAGATTCTGTCTTCCAGTTTGACATTGTAAAAGCCCTGCCACAGGAGTACTACTGGATGATCGTGGCGCTTGGAATCGTTCTTGGCGCTACGGGAGCGTTCTATAACTGGTTTACGCTGAAAGTCCAGTCCCTTTATAACAAGGCCAAATTTTTAAATACTACGACAAAGCTCATCATTCCGTTTGTCTGTGCCGGAATTCTCGGATTTACGGCGCCAGAACTTCTGGGAAGCGGACATGCCTTGATTGAATATCTTACCAATACGGATGTGATGCTGGGAACGGTCCTGTTTATCCTGATAGGCAGATTCCTCTTCTCAGCCGTCAGTTTCGGTTCGGGGGCTCCGGGAGGCATCTTCTTTCCGCTGCTGGTGCTGGGAGGATTCATCGGAGGAACCTTCGCCACCGTAGGGGTGCAGTTCTTCGGACTGGATGCAATGTATATCAACAACTTCGTACTGCTTGCGATGGCCGGATACTTTGCGGCGATCGTGCGCGCGCCCCTTACCGGGATCATCCTGATTTTTGAGATGACCGGCTCCCTGAGCCAGATGCTGTCCCTGTCCATCGTATCCATCGTGGCCTATATTGTGGCTACGCTTTTAAAGTCCAAGCCAATCTATGAAAGCCTGCTGGAACGCCTGCTGGAGCGGCAAGGCCAGAAAGTATCCAAAGACCATGGCCAGAAAGTACTGACAAACTTCGTGGTGCGCCAGGGCTCCAGGCTGGAAGATACGACGATCAGCGAGATTGAATGGCCCAACAACTGCCTGCTTGTGGCAATCCAGAGGGGAGCAGATGAAATCATTCCCAAAGGCAGGACCAGGCTGCAGGTAGGTGACGTGATCGTAACCATGACGGACGAACGAGACATCAGCACCGTGCATGATCGAATGGAACGGCTGTGCAGCGATATGTTCTAGGGGAGTGTTTATAGAAAAATACAATTCTATAATATTTTCTCCTTGCAATCGAGAAATCGGTGTGCTAACATATAAAACAAATTTTAAACAATAAAGCGATGAAAGAGACTCTGTTCTTTGGAACTTGACAGGAATGAGGCGTCACCGACTGAGAGCGCCGCTTGAGGAATAAGAACAAAAGGGAACACTCTGGAGCAGACCGTCTGAACCTAAGTAGGCCGGTACGTAGGCACACGTTACGTGCAAGAGAGGAGCCAAGTCACATAAAAAGTCACAAGGCTCAAAGCGGGTGGTACCGCGGATAGCAAAGAAGATATCCGTCCCGGGAGAGATACAAACAGTATCCCTCCCGGGACTTTTTTCGCGTTGGCAATGAGGACTGCGTTCCAAAACCAACATTGCAATTCGTCCCGGAAAAGAAAAGGAGGACAAAATGGAATATTTAACAGGAGTAAGACACAAGGACACTTTAGAAATCAGCGAATTACGGAAGCAGGCGCAGCCAGGCCAGACAGTCAAAGTAAACGGCGCCGTGCATGCCATCCGGAATATGGGGACAGTGGCATTCGTCATCCTGAGAAAACGGGAGGGGCTTCTTCAGGGAGTATACGAAGAGGGCACCGCAAAGTTTGACTTGAAAGATATCAAGGAGGCTGCCACAATAGAGGTAGAGGGCGTGCTTGAAGAAAATGAAAAGGCTCCGGGCGGCATAGAGATACGGATGGAGAATCTGAAGATCTTAAGCCAGCCCAAGGCTGAGATGATGCCGCTGGCCATTTCCAAGTGGAAGCTGAACACGTCTTTGGAAGCAAAGTTAAATTACCGTTCCATTTCTCTTAGAAACATAAGAGAGCGTGCCAAATTCAGAATCCAGGAAGGATTGACGCGTGCTTTCCGGGACTTCCTTTACAGTCAGGGTTTTACGGAGATTCATACGCCAAAGATTGGAGCGAAAGGCGCGGAAGGCGGCGCGAATATCTTCAAGCTGGAATATTTCCACAGGCCTGCGGTTCTTGCCCAGAGCCCCCAGTTCTATAAGCAGATGATGGTTGGCGTATTCGACAGAGTATTTGAGACAGCCCCGGTATTCCGGGCAGAGAAGCACAATACCAAGCGTCACCTGAATGAATACACCAGCCTGGACTTTGAGATGGGCTATATCGATGGATTCGAGGATATTATGGCGATGGAGACCGGGTATCTGCAATATGCAATGGAACTGCTGAAAAAAGATTATGCGCAAGAACTCAAGATCCTTGGCATCACGCTTCCAGAGGTGGAGAAAATTCCAGCGGTAAAATTCAGCGATATTAAAGAAAAGGTGTCTGAGAAGTATGGTCATAAGATGAGGAATCCTTTTGACCTGGAGCCGGAAGAAGAGCAGCTGATCAGCCAGTATGCCAAGGAAGAATGGGGCAGCGACTTTGTGTTCGTGACACATTACCCGTCCAAGAAGCGCCCCTTCTATGCGATGGATGATCCAAAGGATCCCAGATATACGCTGAGTTTTGATCTGCTGTTCAGAGGAATGGAAATTACGACAGGCGGGCAGCGCATTCACGATTATGAGATGCTGGCTGAGAAGATTAAGGCAAGGGGCATGTCCCAGGAAGGAATGGAGCAGTACCTGGATACTTTCAAGCATGGCATGCCGCCGCACGGAGGAATCGGCATTGGCTTGGAGCGTCTAACCATGAAACTGATTGGGGAGGACAATGTAAGAGAGACTACGCTCTTCCCAAGAGACTTGAGCAGGCTGGAGCCATAAGAGAGGCTTCAGAGGTATAGGAGAGGAAAAATATGTTTGGCAGAAAGTGTACGTTATGCGGGGGGAAGCTTGACGGAAGAGGGATCTGTACAGAATGCGGCTTGGATAATAATAAGGCGGATAAGAATTATAAGATTAATGAAAGCAGTTGCGACGATATGCCGCTTACGCATGTCCACGAGGAGCCAAAAAGGCAGAAGGCAAAGCCTCGGCAAGAGAATATAAAACAGCGGGCTCAAGGGATGCAAAGCCAGAATACGCAGAGCCGGAATCCACGGCAGGATCAAGGACAGCATGAGGCGCCATATGGCTGGCAGCCTCAGAGAATGGAGGAGACGCAGCAGAGGAAGATCAGCAGCCGGCAGGCCGCAGAAGCCAAAAAACAGAACAAAGGCAAGAAGATTTTCACGATCCTTACGATTATTCTTACGGTTGCGGGAATCTTGATTGGCATTGGAGAAGACCGAAGCAGCGAGACATTGGAGCCATCGGGAACGGATGCGGCAGATAATTATGATCCTTACGCCTATGTGACGAGAGAACTCTCCGAGCAAGGCGAATCTGTAGAATATAGCCTGACATCCGGGAATTATATTGTAGGGGTGCATATTCCGGAAGGAACCTATGAGGCATTTCCGCAGGATGATTTTGACGCAGTCAGGGTAGATGATGATGAAAACGGGATCTACTTGTTTGAATATACACAAGGAGAAACGGACACGATTAAGGATATCCGTCTGTATGAGGGCGCGACCCTGACGATCACGAGCAAGGATATCATCACCTTGAAATCCAAGAATGCCCAGGACTTAGATATGGCAGTCGAGGCGAACCCTCTGACAGAAGGAGTTGAACTGGCATCCGGCGAAACCAAGACCGCAGGGGTGGATTTCGCTCCGGGCATCTACGATGTGGAATTGACAAGCGGCTATGGAATCGTAGAAGTACAAATCTATGGTGAAGGCGGACAAGAATGGGACTATGTGGGGCTTGATCTCGAAGAAGATGGAATGGATGGAAGTTCCTTCCGATATCTGGTGCTTCCGGAACAGGCAACCATATTCTGCAAAGACGACCTCTCCGTGACACTGACGCCAAGCGAAAAGATAGAGTCAACAGATTATTTCAGTTTTTATCAATGATAGAAGGAGGCAGTTATGGCACATAAAATATCAGACGAGACCATTGAATATGTAGGAATTCTGGCAAAACTCGAATTGTCGGGCCAGGAGAAGGAAGACGCGAAGGCCGATATGGAGAAAATGCTGGATTATATAGATACGTTAAATGAACTGGACACGGAAGGGATAGAACCGATGTCCCATGTATTTCCTATTAAAAACGTATTCCGCGAAGATGTGGTGACGAACGAGGACGGAAGCAAGGATACGCTGGCCAATGCGCCGCTTCAGAAGAACAACAGTTTCAAAGTACCAAAGACAATCGGTTAGGAGGGTGCGGATACAATGAATATTATGAGCATGACAGCAGTGGAAATAGGAAAAAAGATCAGATCGAAAGAAATATCGGTAGCAGAGGCCGTAAAAGCATCTTTGAGCCAGATAGAAAAGGCAGAGGAAAAGATTCACAGTTTTGTGACGGTTGACAGGGAAGGCGCCCTCAAACGTGCGGAAAAGATCCAGAAGCAGCTGGAGGAAGGCAGCCTTACAGGCCCTCTGGCGGGAGTGCCGGTGGCGATCAAGGATAATCTTTGTACCGAGGATATGCTTACTACCTGCAGTTCTAAGATTCTGGAAAACTTTAAGCCCACATATACAGCAGAGGCAGTAAGGAATCTGGAAAAGGCGGGGGCAGTGATCATTGGCAAGACCAATATGGATGAATTTGCCATGGGAAGTACGACAGAGACCTCTTATTTTGGAGAGACCAGGAATCCATGGAATCTAAAGCATGTACCGGGCGGCTCCTCCGGCGGCTCCTGCACAGCGATAGCAGCGGAAGAATGCGCGTTTGCGCTTGGTACTGATACCGGCGGGAGCATTCGCCAGCCTAGTTCCTATTGCGGCGTTGTGGGGATCAAGCCTACGTATGGCACGGTATCCCGTTATGGTCTGGTGGCCTATGGCTCATCTCTGGACCAGGTTGGGCCGATCGCGAAGGATGTGACGGACTGCGCGACGATTCTGGAAGCGATCGCTTCTCATGACCCGAAGGATAGCACGTCGATTGACCGGAACACATATGCCTATCCGGGAAGAGAAGAAGGAATCAAGGGCTATGATTTTACCGGCGCTCTGGTGGATGATGTGAAGGGGATGAGAATTGGCATCCCACAGGATTATTTCGGAAAAGGGCTGGATCAGGAAGTCAAGGAACGGATTCTGAGCGCAGTAAAAGTATTGGAGGAAAAAGGCGCGGTTGTGGAGGAATTCGATCTCAGCCTTGTGCAGTATGCGGTTCCTGCCTATTACGTGATCGCTTCAGCGGAGGCAAGTTCCAATCTGTCCCGCTTTGACGGAGTGAAATATGGATACCGCACGGAGGAATACAAAGGACTTCACAATATGTACAAAAAAACCCGCTCGGAGGGATTTGGCTCCGAGGTAAAACGAAGGATCATGCTGGGTTCCTTTGCGCTTAGTTCCGGCTATTATGACGCTTATTATCTGAAGGCATTGAAGACAAAGGCTCTTATTAAACAAGCGTTTGACAAGGCTTTTGAGAAATACGATGTGATTGTGGCGCCAGCTGCGCCTACAACAGCGCCGGAATTAGGAAAGAGCCTGAGCGATCCGATGAAAATGTATCTGGCGGATGTCTATACTGTTTCCGCTAACCTGGCCGGCCTTCCTGGAATCAGCGTACCGGTGGGGATGGATTCAAAGGGGCTTCCCGTGGGAATGCAGCTGCTTGGCAACTGCTTTGAGGAGCATAAGATCCTTCGGGCAGCATACGCATACGAACAGACGAGGCCTTATGAAAGGCCTGGCTTTGTAAAGGACATGGCAGGGCAGGAAGCTGCCCGGGCGGATAAAAGCAAGAAAGGGGGCAGATAATCATGACCAGACAGTATGAAACGGTGATCGGACTGGAAGTCCATGTGGAATTAGCAACTAAGACCAAGATCTTCTGCTCCTGCAGCACGCAGTTCGGGGGCGCGCCCAATACGCACACCTGCCCGGTGTGTACTGGCATGCCGGGGTCTCTTCCGGTTCTGAACAGGCAGGTGGTAGAGTATGCTATGGCAATCGGCCTTGCCACCAACTGCGAGATAGCCAGGGAATGCAAATTTGACCGCAAGAATTATTTCTATCCGGACAATCCGCAGAACTACCAGATATCCCAGCTGTATCTGCCGATTGCAAGAAACGGATATGTGGAGATCGAAGCAGGGGACATTAAGAAAAAGGTACGCATCCATGAGATGCACATGGAAGAAGACGCAGGAAAGCTGATCCACGACGAATGGGATGACACCTCGCTGGTGGATTATAACCGAAGCGGCGTCCCGCTGGTGGAGATCGTATCCGAGCCGGATATGCGCTCAGCGGAAGAGGTGATCGCTTACCTGGAGAAACTGCGCACCATCATCCAGTATCTGGGGGCATCCGACTGCAAGCTGCAGGAAGGCTCCATGAGAGCGGACGTCAACCTGTCTGTCCGGGAAGTCGGCAGAGAGGAATTTGGCACCCGGACGGAGATGAAGAATCTGAACTCCTTTAAGGCCATAGCCAGGGCGATCGAAGGCGAACGCCGGCGCCAGATAGAACTTCTGGAAGAAGGGAAAGAAGTAGTCCAGGAAACACGCAGGTGGGATGACAACAAAGAGGCCTCCTATGCCATGCGTTCCAAAGAAGACGCGAAGGATTACCGCTATTTTCCAGAACCCGACCTGGTTCCCGTGACCATCAGCGATGAATGGATCGAGGAAGTAAGATCAAGACAGCCGGAACTGCGGGCAGAGAAACTAGAAAGATATAGGAAGGAATTTGATATTCCTCAGTATGACGCGGAGATTATCACAAGTTCCAAGCATATGGCGGATATCTTCGAAGCGGCCACGGCTATCTGCAAAAAGCCAAAGAAAGTATCCAACTGGCTGATGGTTGAGACCCTCCGCCTCCTGAAGGAGCATGATATGCAGCCGGAAGATATCCGGTTCTCGCCGGAGAATCTCGCAGCGCTGATCGAACTTGCCGACGCGGGAACCATCAACAGTTCCGTGGCAAAAGAGGTATTTGAAAAGATATTTGAAGAGGACGTAGATCCAAAAGACTACGTAGAGAAGCACGGACTTAAGACGGTGAATGACGAAGGCGCGCTTATGGAAGTGCTGACGCAGGTGATCGCAGAGAATCCGAAGGCTGTCGCTGATTTTAAGAACGGGAAAGAAAAAGCCCTGGGAGCCCTCGTGGGACAGACGATGAAGGCCATGAAAGGCAAGGCGGATCCGGGACTGGCAAGCCAGAAGTTAAGAGAGATGTTAAGTTAGTATTAGACAGAAGCGGCTGCCATGTGTTACAATTCTTGAGTAATATCATGGAATATAAAATACGATGAATAGAAAAGGAGAAGTCATATGGGAGGTTTTTTTGGCGTAGCGTCAAAGAATGATTGCGTATTAGAACTTTTTTATGGAGTAGATTATCACTCGCATCTTGGAACCAGACGAGGAGGTATGGCAACACACGGCAAGGCTGGATTCAACCGTGCGATCCACAACATTGAGAACTCGCCGTTCCGTACGAAATTCGAGCGTGATGTGGAAGAGATGGAGGGAAATCTTGGAATCGGCTGTATCTCGGACTTTGAGCCGCAGCCCCTGCTGATACAATCCCATCTTGGCAGTTTTGCCATCACGACGGTCGGCAAGATCAACAATTTTGATGAATTGCTGGGGCGTGTTTATAAGGATGGCCATTCTCATTTCCAGGAGATGAGCGGCGGGCAGGTCAATGCCACGGAACTGGTGGCATCCCTTATCTGTAAGAAGCCAACGATTGTGGAGGGAATCCAGTATGTACAGGAGATCATAGACGGCTCCATGACGCTTCTGCTCATGACAGAGGACGGGCTATACGCCGCGAGGGACCGCTATGGAAGGACTCCGCTTGCTATCGGGCATAAAGAAGACGCGTACTGCGTTTCTTTTGAAAGCTTTGCTTACATCAATCTGGGCTATTCGGACTATAAAGAACTAGGCCCAGGGGAGATCGCATTTATCACTCCAGAAGGGGTGGAAACCCTGAGCGCTCCAAAAGAAGAGATGAAGATATGCTCCTTTTTGTGGGTATACTATGGATATCCGACCTCCTCATATGAGGGAGTCAATGTAGAAGAGATGCGCTACAAATGCGGGAGCATGCTGGCAAAAAGAGATGGAGATTCCGTACATCCCGACGTGATCGCCGGCGTGCCGGATTCTGGTATCGCGCACGCGATCGGATACGCCAATGAGGCAGGCATTCCATATGCAAGGCCTTTCATTAAGTATACGCCTACCTGGCCGCGGTCATTTATGCCGCAGAACCAGAGCCAGCGTAATCTGATCGCCAGGATGAAGCTGATTCCGGTACCGGCCCTGATCGAGGATAAGAAACTATTGTTGATCGACGATTCCATCGTGCGTGGAACCCAGCTTCGGGAGACTACAGAATTCCTGTACAATAGCGGGGCAAAAGAAGTGCATGTCCGTCCGGCGTGCCCGCCTCTTCTATACGGCTGCAAGTATCTGAACTTTTCACGTTCCAAGTCAGAATTAGAACTGATAACGAGACGTGTCATAAAGGAACAAGAAGGAGAAGACTGCCCTCAGGAAGTATTGGACGAGTATGCGGATCCTTGCTCCTGCCGCTACGCAAAGCTGATCGAGGAGATCCGCAAGCGGCAGAACTTTACGACGCTGCGCTATCACAGGCTGGATGACCTGATCGCATCCATTGGCATCGAGCCGTGCAAGTTATGTACTTATTGCTTTGATGGAAAAGAATAGAAGAATAAGAAATATTTTAAGGGAGAGCAATAGAAGGCTCTCCCTTTTTAACGCGTGATCAGTTATTTGCTAATGGCATAGGTCAATATATAATCATCCATGACAAACCCATTTCCGATGTCCGCCACCTGCTCATCCGTAATCTTAAATCCCAGATGATCATAGATGGCCAGGGTATTGTCATTGTGCTTATTACAGGTGAGGTAGATCTTAGAAAGGCCTCTTTCACGGCAAAGATTTACAAGGAACTGGAAGGCTTCTGTTGCCAGATGGCATCCGCGGAATTCCTTTTTGACATACAGCTTGCTTAGGAAAAGCGCGTCCGCTTCCTGGTGAATGCCGGTATAGCCTGCCATGGCATGCGAACGATAGATCTGAAAATATTCATAGCCGTCATGTTCAATCTGCGCTTTGATGGCAGGATAGGATTGGAACTTATCTACCATATAGTCCACCTGCTCCTTGCCGATGATTGGCGTAAAATGCTGATGCCATATCTCTTCCGCTAATATGGCGATGTCCTGTATCTCGCTGTCAGACTTGGCGGGACGTATTTCTGTCGTGTTCATATTCTTGGCTCCTGTTCTTTAGAATAGTTTTATAAATAAGTCAATTCTCTTCTGCTATTATAAGTGATATAATAAAAAGATACAATAATGAATTCAGAGGTCGGAGGAAGGCAATGGACAGGTTTGTGTCATTAGAGGGCGTGAAAAAGATATACAATATGGGCGAGGTTAAGATCATGGCCGCCGCGGGAATCGACTTCCAGATCAAGAAGGGCGAATTCGCGGTAGTGGTAGGGCCAAGCGGCGCGGGCAAGACCACGGTCCTTAACATTCTGGGGGGGATGGACACGGCGACGGAAGGAAAGGTCCTGGTGGATGGACAGGATATTGCGACCTATTCCCAGAAGCAGCTTACCGCGTACCGAAGGGATGACATTGGCTTTGTATTCCAGTTCTACAATCTGATCCCCAACCTGACCGCGCTTGAGAATGTGGAACTGGCGCTGCAGATATGCAAGGATCCGATGGACGCGGCAGACGTACTGGAAGAAGTGGGATTGGGGGAGCGGCTGAACAACTTTCCGGCACAGCTCTCCGGAGGGGAGCAGCAAAGAGTATCGATCGCCAGGGCATTGGCGAAGAATCCGAAGCTTCTGCTGTGCGACGAGCCTACAGGGGCGCTGGATTACAATACAGGAAAGGCTATTCTTAAACTGCTGCAGGATACCTGCCGCAACAAGGGAATGACGGTCATACTCATTACGCATAATTCAGCGATAGCGCCGATGGCGGACCGCGTGATAAAGATCAAGAACGGAAAAGTTTCGGACATTATAGAGAATAAATATCCTGTATCGGTTGAGACGATAGAGTGGTAGAGGTGGCGCATGGGAACAAAGTCTACGCGAAAAGATTTTTATATGGAGATAAGAAAGAGTTCAGGGCGTTTTATATCAATCCTGTTTATTGTGGCGCTCGGAGTTGCTTTCTTTTCTGGGATACGCTCCTCCGAGCCGTCAATGCGGATAACCGGAGATGCATATTTCGATGGCGCGAATCTTTTTGATATTAAGACGGTAAGCACGCTGGGTATTACGAAAGATGATATCCGGGCGCTTCAAGAGGTAGACAATATGGCGAAGGCCGAAGGCACATACAGCGCGGATTTCCTAAGCAATACGGAAGATGAGCAGTATGTCCTTCACGTGATGGCGCTGCAAAAAGATATGAATGAGGCGGCGGTGACGGATGGCAGGCTTCCAAAGAAGATTGGGGAATGCCTGGCGGACGACGAGATGGGATACAAGGTGGGCGATAAGATTACGCTAAAGTCGGGAACCAGCGATCCGGTCTCAGATACGTTAAAGACAGAGAAGCTTACGGTAGTCGGAACCGGAAGCAGTCCTTGCTATATCTCCTTTGGCAGAGGCAGCGCCACCATCGGGACCGGAAGCATAGATGGATTCCTGATCGTCCCGGAACAGACGTTTGACATGCCGGCCTATACGGAAGCTTATGTGCAGGTGGCAGGGGCAAAGGAATTGACGACCTATACGCAGGCCTATGATAAAAAGATCGAAGAGGTTATGGATGGGATAGAAGACATTACCGGGGACCGGGGCAAGATACGAAGGCAGCAGCTGCTGGATGATGCCAATGCCGAACTTGACAAAGCCAAGGATGAACTTGCGAAAGGAAAAGAAGAATCTGACCAGAAACTAGGCGATGCGGCCAATGCTATTGCCGATGGCGAGCAGCAGTTAGGCGATGCCCGGGCGAAGATAGAGGACGGCAAGAGCCAGATTGCCGATGCAAAGGCAACCTTGAATTCCAAGCAGAAGGAACTGGACAATGCAAAGGCGGAGTATGAGGCTGGCTTGGCAAAGTTTCAGGAGGGAAAGGCCGCCTATGAGCAGGGCGCGGCAGAGTTTGCCGCAGGCAAGCCGGCGGCGCAGGAACAGATCCGGCAGGGAGAAGAAGGGCTGGCTGTGTTCCGTCAGCAGCTGGATCAGGGATGGAGCGGATATAACCAGCTTCTGGAGAACATAAAAGGGATGGAGGACAATCCCATGGATCCATCGGAGCCCGGATATGATGAATGGCTCCAGACCTTGGGAGGACTAAAGGAGCAGGCAGATGCGACAAATCAGCAGCTTAGCGCGCAGGAAGAAGAATATGCCAAGCAGTCTGCCAAACTTGAAGGGGCGAAAAAGCAGTTAAGCGATGGCGAGCAGAAACTTCAGGATACGAAGGCCGCTCTGGATGGCAGCGAACAGCAGCTTAGCCAGGCCTCTGCCCAGATAAAGTCTGGGCAGGAGCAGATTGATGCCGGATGGCAGGAACTCCATTCGAAGGAGGCTGCGCTGACCGATGGCGAGAATGAACTGAACGCTAAGGCTGCGGAACTGGAAGATGCCAAGAAGGAATATGAAGACGGCAAGGCCAAAGCCGAGGCCGAGATAGAAGACGGCGAGAAGAAGATCAGCGATGCGGAAAGGGAGATTGCCGATATCGAGAAGCCCAAATGGTTCGTCTACGACAGAAGTTCTCTGCCGGAGTTCTCCGGATACGGAGAGAATGCTGACCGGATGCGGGCCATAGGAAAGGTGTTCCCGGTCATCTTCTTTCTGGTAGCCGCGCTGATCAGCCTTACCAGCATGACCCGCATGGTGGAGGAGCAGCGCACCGCGATCGGAACCATGAAGGCGCTGGGCTATGACAAATTCGCCATTGCGTCCAAATATCTGGGCTACGCCCTTCTGGCGACGGTGGGCGGAAGCGTGATCGGCGTGCTGGTAGGTGAAAAGATCCTTCCCTTCATCATTATCTATGCGTACGAGATTATGTATCACCATATCCCGAAGATATTGGTGCCATATAACTGGCAATATGCGGCAATCGCTTCCTTTGCGGCGATCATCTGTACCATGGCGGCTACATTCCTGGCTTGCTACAGGGAGCTGGACGCGCAGCCAGCGGAATTGATGCGTCCGCCATCGCCGAAGAATGGAAAGCGGGTATTTCTGGAGCGGATAAGGATAATATGGAAGCATCTGAACTTTACATGGAAGTCTACCGTAAGGAATCTGATGCGATATAAAAAGCGTTTCTTCATGACGATATTCGGGATCGGAGGCTGTATGGCCCTGATGCTGGTTGGTTTTGGGCTTAAGGATTCCATCTTTGATATCGCGGACATCCAGTATGATGATATCCAGGTATATGACGGAAGCATCTATCTTCAGGAGAATCTGACGGATGAGCAGAAGCAGGATTTAAGGGGATTCCTTAAAAAAGACAAGGACGTGCAGCGCTTTATTGATGCTAATATGCAGAGTGTGACGCTGGTCAATGGCAAGAAGGAGCGGGAGACCTATGAATGCGTATTGGAAGATCCGGGAAAAATGGATCAGTACATCCATCTGCGGGACCGCAAGACCAAGAAAGCCTACGAACTATCGGATGAGGGGGCGATCATAAGCGAGAAGACCGCCAAACTGCTGGATGTAAAAGTGGGGGACAGCGTCTACATCAAGGATGAGAAGGATGGAAATAAAGAAGTAAAGATCGAGCATATCTGTGAGAATTATATGGGGCACTATCTCTACATGACGCCAAAATATTATGAGAAAGTGTACAATGAGAAGCCGGATTATAACAGCATATTCTTTGCCGCCAAGGATTCTTATACGAAGAAGCAGCTGGAGAAGGCCGGAGAAAAGATTGTGGCGGAGGATGCGGTGCTCAGTGTTGGCTATATGCATGACATAGAGAAGCAGCTGGACGATATGCTAAAGAGTTTGAACCTGGTAATCGTTGTCCTCATCATCTCGGCAGGAATGCTGGCCTTTGTCGTGCTTTATAATCTGAATAATATTAATATTACGGAAAGGCAGAGGGAGTTGGCCACGCTTAAAGTGCTGGGATTCTACAATCCGGAAGTGGCAGTCTATGTGTACAGGGAAAATATCATCCTGACATTTGTGGGAGCGGCTGTCGGGGCAGTTCTTGGAAGGATTCTCCATTTGTTCGTGATCCAGACGGTAGAAGTGGACGCCGCCATGTTCGGACGCAACATCAATCTGCCCAGCTATTTGTACAGCCTGGCGTTTACCGTGGCGTTTTCCTTTATCGTCAATGGAGTGATGTATTTTAAACTCCGGAAGATCGATATGGTTGAGTCATTAAAGAGTGTTGAATAGGATTATATTTTAAAAGGACTCTTAAAAGAAAATTTATGTTTTCATGGAAATTGTTAGCACTCTTTTTAAAAGAGTGCTAATTTTCTATTGACTTTTGAATTTCTCCGTATTATCATAACTGATAGATAATCAAGCGGGAGATAGCCGCAAAAAATATTACAAAGAATTAGGAGTGATAAAGATGGCAGCAAAAAAAGGCAGTTTATCTATCAGCAGTGAAAACATATTTCCAATTATAAAGAAATGGGTGTACTCAGACCATGACATTTTCGTGCGCGAAATGGTATCCAATGGATGCGACGCGATCACGAAACTTAAGAAGCTGGATATGATGGGAGAATACCAGCTTCCGGATGGCTATAAGCCCAGCATCAAGATTGAGGTAAATCCAGAAGAAAAGACGCTGAAGTTCACAGACAATGGTATCGGAATGACGGCTGACGAGGTAGAGGAATATATTACCCAGATCGCGTTCTCCGGAGCTACAGAGTTCCTGGAAAAGTATAAGGACAAGACGACGGAAGACGATATGATCGGCCATTTCGGATTGGGATTCTATTCAGCCTTCATGGTAGCGGATGAAGTGCATATTGACACGCTGTCTTATAAGGAAGGCGCTACCCCGGTTCACTGGGTAAGCAATGGCGGCACGGAATATGAGATGGAAGATGGCACCAAGGCAGAGGTAGGATCCACCATGACACTGTACTTGAATGAAGACAGCCTGGAATTTGCCAATGAGTACCGTGTAAGAGAAGTCATCGAGAAATACTGTTCCTTCATGCCGGTTGAGATCTTCCTTTCCAAGGAAAATGCGGAACCGGAGTATGAGACCATCGATGAGGCGGATTTGAAAGAAGATGATGTAGTCATCGAGCATATTCACGAAGATGCCAAGATGGAAGAAAAGGAAAATGAAGACGGCGAAAAGGAAATGGTGGAAGTAGAGCCGGCTAAGGAAAAGGTAAAGATCCAGAAGCGTCCGGTATCCTTAAGCGACATTCAGCCTCTGTGGACGAAGCATCCGAATGAATGCACGGATGAGGACTATCTGGAATTCTACCGCAAGGTATTCCTGGACTATAAAGAGCCTCTGTTCTGGATTCACCTGAATATGGACTATCCATTTAATTTAAAGGGAATCTTATACTTCCCAAGAATCAACACCGAATATGATTCTATAGAAGGAACCATCAAGCTGTATAACAACCAGGTATTCATCGCCGATAATATCAAGGAAGTCATACCGGAATTCCTGATGGTATTAAAGGGAGTCATCGACTGCCCGGACCTTCCGCTGAACGTATCCAGAAGCGCACTGCAGAATGACGGATTTGTCAATAAGATAGCGGACTATATCTCCAAGAAAGTGGCGGATAAGCTGTCCGGAATGTGTAAGACAAAGAGAGAAGATTATGAGAAATACTGGGACAGCATCAGCCCGTTTATCAAATTCGGATGCCTTAAAGACGAGAAATTCTGCGATAAGATGAAGGATGCAATCCTCTTTAAGAATATTGATCACAAATATCTGACGCTGAAAGATTGTATAGAAGAAAACGGCGGAGAGGTAGTTGAGCCAAATGACAAGAAGGAAGAAGAGAATACTGATGGCAGCGATGAGAACAAAGTAGAAGAGATTAAGACGACGATCTACTATGTTACCGATGAAGTGCAGCAGAGCCAGTACATCAACCTGTTCAAGAGTCAGGGACAGGATGCGGTAATACTGGGACATAACATTGATTCTCCATTTATTACGCAGCTGGAGCAGCGAAACCCAGCCATCCGCTTCCAGAGGATCGACGCTGACGTGACGGATACCATTAAGGAAGAAGTGGCGGAAGAAGAGAAAGAAGAATTTAAGAAGACCTCTGACAGCCTGATTGAAATCTTCCGCAAGGAACTGGAAAATGACAAGCTGGATGTTAAGATTGAGAAACTCAAGGATGACAATATGGCAGCCATGATCACTCTGTCAGAGCAGAACCGCCGTATGCAGGAAATGATGAAGATGTACGGCATGGACGGAATGAATATGGGCGGAGAGAGCACCCTGATCCTGAATGCGAACCATCCGCTGGTACAGTACGTGGTAGAGCACAAAGACTGCGAGAATACCAGCATCATCTGCAAGCAGCTCTATGATCTGGCAATGCTGGCGCACAAGCCGTTAAGCCCGGAAGAGATGACGGCATTTGTAAAGAGAAGCAATGAGATCATGATGCTTCTGACGAAGTAGGAGAATAGAATTACAGTCTTTGACTATTTTTCTAAACGATAAGAGTCTGAGACAGTCGGCTTAATTAAGCCTTCTGCCTCAGACTCTTACATTTCATTTTATTTTTTGTATTTGCCAAATGCTTTTTCTTCATCCAGATGTACATCCTTAAAAAACATGATCAGCCATACAATAAATGCGATCACTCCCATATACTGCGATATAAAATACGAAAGGATAGCGCCAATTCCCATAATGCCCGACCAGATTAAAAAGGCATTTCTCTGGTCCCTGCTCATCCTGTCCTGGTCATACAGTTCTCTTTGATGTTTAGGAATCGTATTAAAGCCGCTGATCAATATCGCGGCCCTTCCCTTCAAAATCGTAAACAGCAAAGCCAAAAACAAAAACAGCAAACAAGAAATCCCCAAAGTAATAAATCCAACATTCATAAGAACACCCCTAACTTTGTATTTTATCTATACTAAACACAATGAATTTCAAGCCTTTTTAACGAATGAAATCTATGTAATATCACACAATCCCGGCAAACCCCCATAACTTTCCGCCCGCACTCTACGTAGAATTGCCAACAAATTGACGCAAGCCCGGGAGGGGAGGAGGGAATTCTGTAGGTAAGCGTTTGAGACGCAGAATCCATGCCTGAGATGTTGGGACGCAAAAGAGGAGTCAGCCGACGACTCTTTCGCGGCCTTACAGATCAGTGCATTAGTCGGAGTCTCAGAAAGCGTCGGAAGAATCCCCTCCTCCCCTCCCGGGCGCCCGCCAATCACCACAATTCCTACAACTCCCGCCAGTTCCCCAGCATTTTCCCTACATAAGCATCCCATTCCCGCTCCAGCGTCTTATCCATGGTAAAGGTGTGCATGGAGGTGCCGGTGATGCATTGCAGCATTGTCCCGTCGTAGTGGAAGTTCAGGTACAAGCCCTGAATGTCTTCGGCCCGGCAGGCGCCAATCTGGTGCTTCTCCAGGAAAGCGGCAAAGTTTTCCGGGGCCAGCGACAGGACAATCTTGAAGCTTAGCGGGGTGCGCCTGCCTCGTATGATGGCAAAGCAAAGCTCGCGCACCTCCTTCCAGTAGGAGTGCGAGCGCGTTGGGGCGTCATCGAAGAAATCCTTCTGCAGGAAGCCATCCAGGGTGAATTTATTGAATGTGGTGATCTCGCCTTCAATAAAGGAAAACTGGTCAAAGGTTTCCTTCAGGAGAAGGTGGGCCATACAGGTCTTTGCTGATAATGTAATAACGTCCATATGAAAACTCCTTTTCTAACTCTGATTAATAGTATAGCATAGGTTTGACTTTTATAGGGAAAAACAGTACAATATTCCTATATGTGCAAATAGGGAGAAGGCAGCAGCCGTGGGAGATAGAGACAAAAGAAAAGTAAAAGAAATTGAAGAGAAAGATGCGGTGCTGCGTATCGCGGTGACGGTAGCCGTCATCCTTTTGGTCATAGGAATCATTGTTGTCGTAGTAAAGGTTCTGAATCCAAAGGCAGATACGCAGAAAGGGCTCCAGAAGCTAAAGCAGATGGAACAGACGGATGTAGCGAAGGTAGATAAGAAGATCCAGAAACTGGAGGAAGCGGAGCGGCAGGCAGACGAGGAGTGGGCCAGCCGTCCGGCAAGCGAGAAGTTTGCCAATGCGCTCGTATTGGGGGATTCCGTCACGCAGGGGCTGTCTGAATTCGGAATCCTGGACGCGGCTTATGTGCAGGCTGACCGCGGAACCGGGGTAAGCGAGGCGGCGGATAATAAGATTGAGGAACATCTTGCCAAAGCAGAAGAATTAAAGCCCCAAGTGCTGTTCCTGGCATACGGGATGAATGATATCGAGGCGACCAGGGGAGATGCCAAGGCTTTTGCCAAAACATATAAGGCGGTGCTTGACCGGCTGAAGGAATCATTGCCAGATACGAGGATATACGTCAACAGCATACTTCCTGTGAAACAGTCAGTGATCGATGAGAACGAATGGTATGGCAACATCGGCGAGTATAATAAGGCGCTGGAGGCGCTGTGCGAAAAAGAGGATGTGACGTTCATTGACAACGGAAGCCTGGTAAAGGAAGAATACTATACGGAAGATGGAATCCATATGCAGCCGGATTACTATACGGAATGGGTGAACCATATGGCGGAGGTCGCAGGTTTGTGATGAAGAAGCGGAAGATAGATTTGCTTAACATATTAAAATATGGAATGGTCGTCGTATTTATCGTCTACATCGTATTTCTCCTGTCACGGGAGGGCGGTAATGAGGTGCCGGTAAAGACGATAAGCAAGAATATCCTGGCTGTTGCCAAGACAGAAGGGATGAAGAAGGGGACGACCCAGGATTTAAAGAAATATTATAGGCTGAATGCCAGCGATTATGACGGGGTCATGCTGTATATTCCGGATGATGTCATGAGCGTGAATGAGATTCTGGTGGTCAAACTAAAGGACAAGTCCCAGGCCGAGGCCGTGGAAGAAGCCGCAAGAAAGCGTCTGGACACCCAGAAGACAAGTTTCGAGGGCTATGGAGCGAAGCAGACAAAACTAATTAATTCGGCGGTACTGGATAGCAGAGGCTATTATCTTTTAATGGCTGTTTCGGAGGATGCGGACAGCATCTATAGGGCTTTTAAGAAAAGTATGTAGAAGAAGGGTTAGGACGGCATGTTATTCAGTAGTATCGTTTTTTTATTTACATTTTTACCAGTGATATTAATCTTATATTATCTTGTACCAAGACGGCTGAAGAATGCGGTGCTTCTTCTTTGCAGTCTTGTTTTCTATGCCTGGGGAGAGCCGGTATATATATTCCTGATGATATTTTCCATTATATTCAACTATATCAGCGGACTTGACATTGCGAGGAATCTTAAGAACCAGCGCGCGGCCCGGGGAAGCCTGATCTTCAACCTGGTCGTGAACCTTGGAATTCTGGGATTCTTCAAATACGAAGGCTTTCTGCTGGACAGCCTGAACCGCGTGCTGCCGGTGGATATTCCGTACAGGGAGTTAGCGCTGCCCATCGGGATCTCTTTCTATACCTTCCAGATCCTTTCCTATATTATAGATGTATATCGCCAGAATGTGAAGGCGCAGAAGAATTTTATGGACTTTGCCCTGTATGTGACCATGTTCCCACAGTTGATCGCAGGCCCGATCGTAAGATACTCGGATATTGAGAGGCAGCTGCATTCCAGACAAGAGTCCTTTCGCAAATTTGGCGACGGCGCCATGTTCTTTATCCGGGGTCTGGCAAAGAAGGTACTGCTGGCGAATACCATTGGCATGGTATTTACAGAAGTCACTTCGCTGGAACCGGGGAAGATGTCCGTACTCAGCGCATGGCTTGGGTGCGCTGCGTATACCTTCCAGATATACTTCGACTTCAGCGGATATTCGGATATGGCAATCGGACTTGGCAAGATGTTCGGGTTCGAATTCCTAAAGAACTTTGATTATCCGTACATTTCCAAAAGCATTACGGAATTCTGGCGCAGATGGCACATTTCCCTGAGCACCTGGTTCAAGGAATATCTATACATACCTCTGGGGGGAAACCGGGTAAGCACGGCGAAGCATATCCGCAATCTGTTGGTTGTCTGGTTCCTCACAGGACTATGGCATGGGGCAGCCTGGAACTTTGTGGCGTGGGGACTGTATTATGGAATCCTGCTGATTATTGAGAAGTATTTTCTTGGGAGATTCCTTGAGAAACTGCCAGGAGTATTGCGCCATATCTACAGCCTGCTTCTGGTGATGATCGGCTGGGTATTCTTCTTCAGCCCCGGCCTTGGAAATGCATTCGGGTACCTGAAAGTAATGTTCGGGGCAGGCGCCCATGGCTTTATCGACAAGGAAGGCCTGTATCTATTCTTTACGAATGCAATTCTGTGGGTAGTCCTGGTTCTTGGCTCTACCCCTTTGGTGCACCGGACGTACGAAAGACTGCTTGAACGCAAAGGCCAAGTAAGAATGGCTGTAGGATGCATCCTATATGGCATGATGTTTTTGCTGTGTGTGGCATATCTGGTGACAGAGACTTACAACCCATTCCTGTATTTTAGATTTTAGGAGACGCAATGAAACAGACGAGACAGCGAAAGAAGGGAAAACTGTATAATAGGAAGGCCATGGCGATACTGTTCATCGGTTTTTTGATGTTATTCTGCCTGGTGAACGTGCTTGTCAGAGATAAGGAATTCTCCGAGAAGGAGAACCGCATGCTGGAGCAGAAGCCGAAACTATCCTGGACGGGAATCGAGAGCGGGAGATATATGAAGCAGTATGAATCCTATAAGTCGGACCAGTTTGCCGGAAGGAACTTCTGGGTGGCATTTAAGACGCGGGTGGATCTGATAGCCGGAAGACGGGAGTCTAACGGCGTGTTTAAGGGAGATAAGAAGTATCTTCTGGAAGATATCGCCAAGCCTAATCAGGAGCAGATGAAGCAGAATCTGAAGGCTATCCGGGAATTTGAAAAAGAGTATAAAGATATTCCCATGTATATGATGCTGGTTCCCAATGCCGCCAATATTCTTTCAGAGAGGCTGCCTAATTTTGCGGTAACGGAGAATCAGGAAGCTACATTTGATGCGATCAAAAAGACTTTGGGAGATAAGATCACCTGGGTGGATGCAGGCAAGGCTCTGAAAGCCCATAAGAAAGAAGAGATCTATTATCATACGGATCATCACTGGACCACGCTTGGGGCATACTATGCATATGAGGAATTGGCCAAAACGATGAAGCTGGATACCGGGAAAAGCCCGAAACTGAAAGCATATGCAGTGACCAATGCGTTTAACGGAACTCTGTCAGCCACCAGCGGATATGAGACAGGCTACGAGGAGCCTATCTATATCTATGTTCCTGAGAAAGAAAAAGAGGCGACGCAGGTGGTGGTCAGTTATGTAGACGAAAAGAAAAAGAACGCCACATTGTACGACCGATCGAAGCTGAAGGAAAAGGATAAGTACGCGTTATTCCTTGGCGGCAATTATTCCATGATAGATATCAGGACTACGGCGGATACCACGGACCGGCTGCTGGTGATCAAGGATTCTTATGCCAACTGCCTGATCCCATTCCTGACGCCTTATTACAGGGAGATAATCGTTCTGGATCCCCGCTACTATTACGGCGATATCAAGGAAGTCATGAAGGAAAATAAGATAACAAGCGTGCTGTTTCTGTATAATGGAAATACTTTTGTAGAAGATAACAGTATAAGTGGAGTATTGCAAAATGGTGAGACTGAATAAATATCTAAGCGACGCTGGCGTCTGTTCCAGAAGAGAGGCCGACCGGCTGATCGAGAGCGGCCAGGTGAGCGTGGATGGACAAAGGGCTGTTCCGGGCATGAAGGTTGCGGATGGCCAGGAAGTAAAAGTCGGAAAAAAGGTAATAAGAAGCAATACGGAAAAAATCGTCCTGGCGGTGAATAAGCCTGCCGGGATTGTTTGTACGGAAGATGTCCGGGAAAAGAAGAATATTATCCGGTATCTGAAGTATCCGGTCCGAGTCACTTATGCGGGACGGCTGGATAAAGATTCGGAGGGACTGCTGATCATGACCAATGACGGGGACCTGATCAACGGGATGATGCGCGCCCGGCATGGTCATGAGAAGGAATACAAGGTGACGGTGAACAAGCCGGTGACGGAAGATTTCATCAGCAAGTTGAAAGAAGGCGTCAGGATCGTAGATAAAGAGAAGCAGCTTGACGTGGTCACCCGGCCATGCAAGGCGGAAAAACTTGGAAAATATACCTTCTCGATAACGCTGACCCAGGGGCTGAACCGTCAGATAAGAAGGATGTGCGAGGCTCTCGGATACAAAGTGGAAAGACTGGTAAGAGTAAGGATTATGAATATAGAACTGGGCAGCCTGAAGCCAGGCGCCTATCGAAAATTGACAGAGCAGGAGTTAAAGGAATTATATGGACAAGTCAAAGAAAGCCAGAATGCAGGAATTAGTAGAACTTCTTAATAAGGCAGGACGCGCCTATTATCAGGATGCCGAAGAGATCATGAGCAATTATGAGTATGACCGGCTGTACGATGAACTTCTGAAGCTAGAAGAAGAACTTGGACTCACCCTGTCCAACAGCCCGACAGCGAATGTCGGCTACGAAGTATTAAGCGAGTTGCCAAAAGAGCGGCATGAAAGGCCCATGCTGTCCTTGGATAAGACGAAGGACGTCGAAGAACTGAAAAGATTCGTGGGAGATCAGAAGGCGCTGATGTCCTGGAAGATGGATGGGCTGACCATCGTCCTGACTTACCGGGAGGGCAGACTTTTTAAAGCGGTTACCCGGGGAAACGGAGAGGTAGGCGAAGTAGTCACCAACAATGCCAGGGTATTTAAGAATATTCCTCTGCAGATTGCCTACCAGGGCCAATTAATCTTAAGAGGCGAGGCAGTCATCGGATATAAAGACTTTGAGAAGATCAATGAGGAAATCGAGGATGTGGATGCCAGGTACAAGAACCCAAGGAATCTTTGCAGCGGTTCCGTCCGGCAGCTCAATAACGAGATAACGGCAAAGCGTAATGTGAAGTTTTACGCTTTTTCTCTTGTGGAAGCAGAAGGGGTGGACTTTTACAATTCCAGAGCCAGGCAGATGAACTGGCTGATGGAGCAGGGATTTGAGGTGGTAGAGTTTCAGGAAGTAACCCAGGATACGGTGGAGGCTGAAGTTCTTAAATTTTCAGAAAAAATCGCCCAGAATGATTTCCCATCCGATGGACTTGTGCTAGTATATGATGATATAGCGTATGGGCAGTCACTGGGCAGGACATCCAAGTTTCCGAGGGATTCGTTCGCTTTTAAGTGGGCGGACGAGTTAAGGGAGACAAGGCTTTTGGAGATCGAATGGAGTCCGTCACGGACAGGGCTTATTAATCCCGTCGCTATATTTGAGCCTGTTGAATTAGAAGGAACCACCGTAAGCCGTGCCAGCGTCCACAATATCAGCATTATGGAAGAACTGGAACTAGGCGTAGGCGATACCATTGAAGTATATAAAGCAAATATGATCATTCCCCAGATTGCCAGGAACTTAACGAGAAGCGGAGTCAAGGATATTCCAAAGAACTGTCCGGTCTGCCAGGGGCAGACGGAAGTCCGGCAGGTCAGCAACGCCAAGGCATTATACTGCATCAATCCAGACTGCCAGGCAAAGCATGTCAAGTCCTTTGCCCTGTTCGTCAGCCGGGATGCGTTAAATATTGAAGGATTATCTGAAGCAACACTGGAAAAATTCATTTCAATGGGGTATATTAGAGAGTATGCGGATATTTTCCATCTGGACCGCTATCAGGAAGAGATTCAGACCATGGAAGGATTCGGCGAAAAGTCATACCAGAATCTGATAGACAGCATTGAGAAAGCCAGGACCACAACCCTTCCAAGGGTAATCTACGGCCTGGGAATCGCGAACATCGGGCTTGCCAATGCCAAGATGATATGCAAAGAATTCCAGTATGATCTGGAGGCAATGCTCAAGGCTACGGTAGAAGAGTTGAACGCCATATCCGGCATTGGGGAAGTAATCGCGACCGCGTTCGTGGACTATTTTTCCGACAATGTTCACAGGGAAAGACTGCGCAATCTTCTTGCGGAACTCATAATTCCAAAGGAGGAAGCAGACAGCGCTGCCCAGATATTTAATGGGGTCAACTTTGTAATTACAGGCAGCGTGGAGCATTTTGCGAACCGCAATGAAGTAAAGGAATTGATCGAAAGCCTGGGAGGCAAGGTGACAGGCTCGGTTACTTCCAAGACAAATTATCTGATTAACAATGATGTGACAAGCACATCGTCCAAGAATAAGAAAGCAAACGACCTTGGCATTCCGATCATATCGGAAGAGACCTTCCTTAAGATGGTGGAAGAAGGCCGGGACAAGTAGAAAGAAGGGAAGAAGATGTCTGATCAGGACAATAAGAACGAGAATGAAGTTGAGAAAGTAGAAGATATGCAGGTAGAAGTAGAAGATACGAAGAAAGATGACGATGAATATGAGAAGGTATGCTTCATATGCAGGCGTCCGGAGAGCGTTGCAGGCAAGATGATAGAGCTGCCGAATAATATCTGCGTGTGCAGCGACTGTATGCAGAAAAGTTTCGACGCCATGAGCAATGGACAGATCGACTACAGCCAGCTGATGAATATGCCGGGAGTGCAGATACTGAATATGGCTGACATGGAGCAGAATATCCCCAAGCAGCAGAAAGTTAAGAAGAAAAAAGAAGGGGAGGAGAAAAAGCCTTTGATTAATATTAAGGACATCCCTGCTCCTCACAAGATCAAGGCAAAGCTGGATGACTATGTGGTGGGACAGGAATATGCCAAGAAGGCTATGTCCGTCGCGGTCTATAATCATTACAAGCGGGTTGCTACGGATACGATGGATGATATAGAGATTGAGAAGTCCAACATGCTGATGATCGGGCCTACCGGTTCCGGCAAGACCTATCTGGTCAAGACGCTGGCAAGGCTTCTGGATGTGCCTCTTGCTATTACGGATGCCACATCTCTAACGGAGGCGGGCTATATAGGAGATGATATCGAAAGCGTCGTATCCAAGCTCTTGGCGGCAGCTGAAAATGATGTAGAGAAAGCAGAACAGGGAATCATCTTTATCGATGAGATTGATAAGATTGCCAAGAAGAAGAACTCCAGCCAGCGGGATGTAAGCGGCGAGTCCGTACAGCAGGGAATGCTCAAACTGCTGGAAGGAAGCGATGTCGAAGTGCCGGTAGGCGCCAACAGCAAGAACGCTATGGTGCCGCTTACGACGGTGAATACGAAGAATATCCTGTTCATCTGCGGAGGAGCGTTTCCGGATCTGGAAGGTATTATCAAGGAACGTCTGACCAAACAGTCCTCCATTGGATTCGGAGCGGATCTTAAGGATAAATATGACCATGACAAGACGATACTTGAGAAAGTGACGACGGAGGACCTTCGCAATTTCGGAATGATTCCGGAGTTTTTGGGGCGTTTGCCAATCGTATTTACGCTTCAGGGCATGAATGAGGATATGCTGATCAAGATACTCAAAGAGCCTAAGAACGCAATTTTGAAGCAGTATCAGAAACTTCTGGCGCTGGATGAAGTGAATCTTCTTTTTGACGACGGCGCGCTGGAGGCGATTGCCAAAAAGGCAATGAAGAAAGACACCGGGGCGAGGGCGCTTCGGGCAATTATAGAAGAGTTCATGCTGGATATTATGTATGAGATACCGAAAGATGACAGCATTGGCCAGGTGACCATAACGAGAGAATACATAGAAGGGACGGGAGGACCTCTTATCATGCTGAGGGGCCAGGACGTGGCAAGGATATAGTAATGAGTGATTATAGTTATCTATTGGATTTGGCAGTTATATTGCTGTGTACAAAATTATTGGGATTGGCAACAAGAAAGGTACAGATGCCGCAAGTCGTGGGGGCGCTTATGGCCGGACTTATCTTAGGCCCGGCCATGTGCGGCGTGTTGACGGAGACAAACTTTATCAAGGCAGTGGCGGAACTGGGAGTAATCGTCCTGATGTTTTGTGCCGGCCTGGAGACAGATATTAAGGAATTGAAGGCCAGTGGAAAGGCATCCTTTATCATTGCGCTCTGTGGCGTGCTGGTGCCGCTTGCCGGCGGATTTGCCCTGGCATATTTCTTCAACAAGCCGGGCATGATCGCATCGGATGCAGGTGGAAGCATCTTCCTCCAGAATATCTTTATTGGCATCGTGCTGACGGCTACTTCCGTAAGTATTACGGTTGAGACGCTGAAAGAATTAGGAAAGTTAAAGACGCGATCTGGAAATGCGATCCTTGGAGCGGCGATTATTGATGATATCCTTGGAATCATAGCGCTGACGATCGTTACAAGCCTGGCAGATTCCTCCGTGAAACTTTGGGTCGTGCTGCTGAAGATCGTGGGCTTCTTTGTCTTTTCCGCAGTTGTCGGCTTTATATTCTATAAGGTGTACAAGGAATGGACAGAGTCCGCGCCCAAAAATCTGCACAGGCATGTTATCATTGCTTTCGTATTCTGCCTTCTGATGGCATATACAGCGGAAGAATTCTTTGGCGTAGCGGACATTACCGGCGCGTTTTTGGCAGGCCTTATTATATCCAATACCCAGAGATCCGTATTCGTGGAGACAAAGTTTGATACGCTGTCCTATATGCTGCTTTCTCCCGTGTTTTTTGCCAGCATAGGACTGAAGGTAGTATTGCCCAAGATGTCGCTTACCATCGTCATATTCTCCCTGCTGCTGATCATCGTAGCGGTAATTACGAAGATCATTGGCTGCGGGCTGGGGGCTAAGGCGTGCGGGTACAAGCCTTACCAGTATAAGCGGATTGGCGTGGGAATGGTCTCCCGTGGAGAGGTGGCTCTGATCGTGGCAAGCAAAGGAGCCTCACTGGGACTGCTTGGGACGGCCTTCTTAGGACCGGTCATTATCATGGTGGTAGTTACAACGATTATTACGCCTATATTGCTGAAGATTGTATTCAAAAAAGGCCCGGATCTGCCTGTCCCGAAGGAACAGGAGGTATCCAGCTACTACGAAGACGCGGCCATCCTTCGCGGAGAAGCCAAATAATCTGACATATGGAATAGAATGCCTCATATACTTATTAAAAAGTATATGGGGTATTTTTATGGATGGAGAAACATGCCGGGATAAGATTCTGTCAGAGGATTACTGGGATTTTCTGATCCCGAATTTTCGGATGGATGACTTGGACCAGGTGCCGCCGGAACGGTCCTGCTACCAAGAGATGGACTTTGGCTATCGCGCGGTTTATATTGATAACAGCATACTGCCTCCGCTTACAATCCGGGAATACTGGTATAATTCTATCCCGAACTGCTATGCGCTTCTGGATATGGAGACTTTGAACATAGCAGGAATCAGCGCGGTTCAGAACTATCCGACGCTTCAGCTGATGGGGAGCAACGTGATGATTGGTTTTCTAGATACAGGTATTGACTATAGGAACCCGGTATTTACAAATATTGACGGATCAACAAGGATCGCAGGGATATGGGATCAGACGATCCAGGATGGTACGCCTCCGGAAGGACTTGATTATGGGAGCGAATACACGGAGGATAGGATCAATGAGGCTCTCCGCTCCGAGAATCCACTGGATATTGTGCCCAGCATGGATATGAATGGACATGGGACCTTTCTTGCAAGCGTGGCAGCTGGAAGCGCGGACGTTCCAAACCGCTTTCTTGGAGCTGCGCCCGAATCCACGATTGCCGTTGTAAAATTAAAGTCTGCAAAGAGTTATTTGAAGGATTTTTATGCCATACGCAGCGATGCGGTCTGCTTTCAGGAGAACGATATTATGCTGGGACTGAAGTACTTGAACGATCTGGCGCGGGAAAGGAATCTGCCTCTTGTCATGTGCATTGCCCTTGGAACCAACTTCGGAGGGCATAATGGGACGTCTCTGCTGTCTGGCATGCTGGATGCCTATTCCTATATATTAAACCGCAGCGTAGTAATTGGCACTGGAAATGAGGCGGCCAAGCGGCATCATTTTTACCATATGCTGGATGGAATTAATGAAGAGACTAGCGCAGAGATTCGCGTAGGAGAAGGCGTGGAAGGCTTTGTTACCGAATTATGGACGATGCTTCCCAATGTGGTGACGATTTCCATCACTTCACCCTCCGGAGAACGGACAAGGCAGATATCCATAAGGCAGGGAGACCGGTATAATCTGAGATTTGCCTTTGAGAAGACGGAGGTATCGGTCGAGTACCGTCTTCTTTTGGAAAATAACGATTCCCAGCTGATATTTCTGCGGTTTCAGAATCCTGTGCCAGGCATGTGGCAGATCAATGTGGAGCCTGTTCAGATCGCAGAGGGGGATTTTCATATCTGGCTTCCAATTCAGGAGTTCCTGTCAGGCGAAGTCTATTTTCTGGAATCCAATCCCGACACGACGCTTACGGAACCAGGAACCAGCAGATCAGCAATGACGGTGGCCTATTATAATGGGCGGGAGAATGGAGTTGATATTAATTCAGGGAGAGGTTATACTAGAGATGGATTAGTCAAGCCTGATTTCGCAGCGCCTGGGGTGATGGTTACAGGTGCGGGATTAAACGGACGATTCGTTACCAAAAGCGGTTCAAGCATATCTGCCGGGATCACGGCAGGAGCGGTGGCGCTTCTGATGGAATGGCTGCTGAATGAGCCGGGAGCGCGCGGCGTGAACTCCAGCCAGATAAGAAGCATCATACTGCTGGGCGTAAACCAGAGGCCGTCAATGGAATATCCGAACAAGGAATGGGGATATGGAACACTGGATCTGTATCGTGCTCTCGATACGCTGCGGAGAATATAAATGATAATATCAAAGGATAAAAGGAGAAGAAAAGATGGCAGATTTTTTTGAAGAATTAGGGAAACGAATTTCAGATGTGGCAAGCGATCTGGGAAAGAAGACGGAAGATACCATTGAGATCCAGAAGATCAAAGGAGATATCCGCTCTTTGAAGCGTGCGAATGACAGGGATCTCATGGATCTGGGACGCATGGTATATGACAAGTTCCAAAAAGGAGAGATTCCGGATACCGATTATATCGAACTCTGCGGCAACATTGAGAAGCGCGAGGAAGAGATTGAGAAACAGGAAGAAGAGATTGTAAGAATCAAAGAGGATATATAGATGCTATCATTAATAGTTGCCGGCACATTTACAATACTGCTGGGCCTGGATGTGCTGCTTAAGCAGCACGTAGAAGAAACTATCAGGCCCGGGGAAGAAAAAGAACTGCCGGGAGGAAAAGTGGTCATACGCAAGGTGTATAACAAGGGATTCCTGCTGAATTCCCTGGAAAGCCATCCTGCGCTGATTAAGACGGTATCTATCCTGGCGGGGGCAGGCGTGCTTGCATGCGGCGCGTGGACATTTGCCAGAAAAGGACATTTCACCGAGAAACTGGGCATGGCTATTCTGGGGGCAGGCGCTTCCAGTAATATATTTGATCGGCTATCAAGAGGGAAGGTCATTGATTATATCGGAATCAGGAGTAAAAATCAGTTTCTTGCAAGGCTGACGGCCAATCTGGGGGATTTCTATATCCTTCTGGGGGCAGTCTTGCTGGCGCTGAAAAATGGAAGGAAATAGGGCGTACGTACATATGAGACAGGGAAAGATATTCTGGTCGATATTAAAAAGAACCCATGCTGATAAGATCGTAACGGGATTCGGAATGTATTTTTTGATAAGCGCGCTTGTCATTATGCTGGCGGAGCCGGGGATCCATCGGTATGGGGAGTCTATCTGGTACTGCTTTTCCGTAATTACGACGATTGGATTCGGGGATTTTACGGCAGTGACTGTCATTGGAAGGACTGCCTCAATCATACTGGGCCTGTATGGGGTCATCGTGCTTGCGATCATACCAGGGATTGTCGCCACTTATTACATGGAAGTGGTGAATTTCAAAAATGGGGACAGCGGGGAAGCATTTATGTACAAATTGGAACATCTGGATGAATTGTCCAAGGATGAATTAAAAGAGATATCCGAGAAGGTGAAGAGCCGTAAGTTTAAATTATAAGAGGCAATGGCGGCATTGCCTCTTTTCTTTTTAATCTGCTATAGGCAGAAGAATTCTTTTACCTGGCCCAGTATAATTCCCATAAGCCTGGTTCTGGACTCGACGCTGGCCCAGCCCACATGGGGAGTGATGAAAAGTTTTCTGCTGTCTGTAATGCGAAGCAGAGGATTGTCCGGACTCATTGGCTCCGTACAAAGCACATCTAAGCCTGCGGCGGCAATCTCGCCTTGCTCCAGGGCGGCAGCAAGATCCTGCTCGACAACGATGGGGCCTCTGCCAAGATTCAGGAAGATGCAGGTTTTCTTCATCTTCTGAAATGCCCGGGCATCAATCAGATTTTCCGTATGCGCATTGAGCGGCGCGTGTACGGAGATAATATCCGAAGAGGAAAGCAGAGTATCCATGTCTACCTGATGGTAGCCATCCTGAGGGGCGCTTCCGGAGGGAGAGGCGTAGATGACATTTAGCCCAAAGGCCTCCGCAATAGAGGCTACCCGCCTGCCGATATTGCCAAGCCCGATGATCCCAAAGGTCTTGCCATGCAACTCATAAAACCGTTCTTCAAAGTGCGTAAAGATCGTATCATTGGTATAGCGGCCTTCTTTTACATAATCATCATAGTACCGAAGTTTCTCAAGCAGGAAGAGCAGCATTGCAAAGGTGTGCTGCGCGACGGATTCCGTTGAATATCCGGCAACATTCCTCCATGCAATATTGCGGCTTTTTAAATAGTCCTTATCCAGATTATTGGTTCCTGTGGCAGTCACGCAGACCAGCTTCAGGTTTCGGGCCTTCCCAATAGTAGATTTATTTACCTGTATCTTATTTACAATTATTACATCGGCATCTTCGACCCGCCCAGGGACTTCCTCGGAAGTAGTGAAAGGATACTTCACCACCTCGCCTAGCTGGTCGTAGCCGGACAAGTCGATATCTTCGCCGATGGTCTTTACATCCAGGAACACGATTTTCATAAAACAAGCCTCCCTTACATATTCATTTATCAGTATATTGGAAAATTATATCACAGGAAACTGATTAGGAAAATAGAATACTTAGAATCGGGTATGAAAAAAGCGGGTGATGGGAATCGAACCCACGTATCCAGCTTGGAAGGCTGGTGTTCTACCATTGAACTACACCCGCAGAGTTTATCGGGGTGACAGGATTCGAACCTGCGACCTCCTGGTCCCAAACCAGGCGCTCTAGCCAAGCTGAGCCACACCCCGTAGTAACTTATCTGATTGTGAACGTTTCACGCTGTGAACGAAATAAATAATACCATTTTTGGAAACAAATATCAAGAGTTAATTGCAAAGAATGTTAAAAAAATGCCAGCCATGAAGTATCCCATGGCTGGCATTCCCTCTTATTCTCCTCCCGGGCCGTCTTTCCTAGGCCGCTCGGATTCTGGCAGCGGTTCCACTGCCTTTGTAGGATTCAGACGTTCGTCATTGGATTCCTTATCCTTCTGCTTGTCTGAAATCGTTGGAATAGGTGCTTCAACTATCTCTATCATGCGTAATCCTCCTTGCCTATTCTGCCTCTCCCTCTGCCACGATATCTTCCAGAACGTGAATTAAGTCGTGGATGGATTCCAGCCTTACATCCCGTTCCAGGATACAGTTTTTAAGATTAATAGACAGTGATTCGAATTTGTCCCGGATTGCCGGGGATACATAGGATGCCATATAATCACCTCGCTATAGTATGTGCAGAAAGCGGCCGGTTTATTAATTTTGAATTTGGCAGGGGCCCTAAGTTGAAGTGAAGGATACCCGTGTGACGGGTTATCCTTCAGGAAAGAATTTCAGATAATTATACAAGATGTCCAGGAATTCGCTGTTAGTAGGTTTATCGCTGAGCGGATATCCAGTGATATCTATTAGGAATCTGCGATTGCCGTGATACCAGCAATAGGAAATGACAGTTCGCAGGCAATGTTCAACATTATCCACGGTAGTGCTGAACTTTTTGGCAATATCTGGATACAAGAACTTGCAGATCGATCTAAGATATTCATCATTTTCCAAGCACAGCAGCAAGGCGTACTGCAAGTACCGGAAACCTTGATAGGTCGAGCGGATTCCCAGATTCAGCAGAAGTTTTCTTATGTACTTTTCCATACTTTTTCTCCTTTCCTCCAATAGTCGGCATATAGATTTTATATGGAAAAGTCCGGGAATTGGGAGAAATGACAAAAGTATATTGAACTCGTCGAGATTCGACCGGCTTGGAAATAGAAAATAAAAAAATGGAGTATACGGGACTTGAACCCTCTGCAAAAACGCCATAACCCCTGTAAATACAGGGGCTGCTATTTTTCGTGTTGCATTTCGTGTTGCATACGCTCGAAGTGCGTATTGATTTTCTCAGACTGCTTCTTCATCTCGTCGGTGATGACGCCGCGGTAGACGCTCTTCATGACGCTGTCCGTAGCCCATCCGCCCCTTGCGACGATATACTGGTCCTGCACGCCGATCGCATGCATGATCGACGCGGCATAGTGGCGCAGGTCATGGAACCGGAAATGAGGCAGGCCGGCAGACTGTACGGCCCTCTGGAACCGCCTCGTAATCTGGTCAGGAGTGGACTTGACGATCCGCCCCTCTATCCCGGACATGCGCTGGATAACGAAGTCGGGAAACTCTATGTCGCGGTAGCCGCTGTAGGTCTTGGGCTGCTTGACGTGCCACGCCCTGTCCGGGCCCAGGACCATGTTGCGCCGGACAGTCACGATGCTGCCGCTGATGTCCCGCGACTCGAGGGCGCAGATCTCCCCCCGGCGAAGAGGGCCGAAGGCGGCTAGCAGCACGGCGATCTCCAGTTCCCTGCCCTGGACGTGCCTGAGAAGGGCCAGGATGTCCGCATCGGAAGGGACGTACAGGTCGGGCCTTCGTTTGGCTGGCAGCGTCGTCTTAAGCCTGAAATCCGGGGCGAAAACCTCGAGGGTGGAAGAGAGCAGGGCATGGGCGTTCCGGACTGTCTTAGGGCTCAATCTCGCGCTCAGGCCGCTGACCCACTTCTGGATCCTGGTATTGTCGAGATCCTGCGTGCGCATCCTCCCGATATCGGATCCGAGGAAGTAATTCCGGTACAGGCTCTCATACCCGCGGAGGGTGCTCTGCGAGAGAACGGCGGCCTTGCTGTCGATGTACAGGCGCACCGCCTCGCTGACCGGCATGTCGGACACGCGGGAGAGCTGCTCCTTCCCGGCGGCGAAGTCCGCGGCCATCTGCTCGGCAAGCCGCTTGCCCTTCGAGCCGGGAACGTCCGACGTGAAGGAGCGGTATACCCTTTTGTGCTTTATCGTTCCGTCCGGCTGCAGGATTTCTTCTGTATGGCTGTATACCTGGCAGCGCCAGGAGCCGGATGGCAGTTTCTTTGCTGTTGGCATGGCATCATCCTCCTTAAAAATTCGTATAAAAATAACAGCCAGCGAGGAACGGGTGTTCCGCTTGCGGTGGCTGCCCGAAGATGATACAATAAATCTGTTAGAGATGCGTATATCTTCGGGTATATGTTAGGCCGTTCCTGGTTGCCGCCAGGGGCGGTTTTTATTATGCCTTATATATAACGGTTTTATCACCGTTATATGTTTTTTCTATTTTCTTTGTTGATAAAGTTTTTCCTATTAACCCTAAATCAATAAGATACATAGTGCGTCTGTTCCAATAAATTAACCTACATTTTCCAATGCTTCCATCTTGCAAATAATATATTTCCCCAAAATAATTTTTTGAAGCGTCAACATCATTGAATGAATCAGTGGCATAATGTAATATAAGTGGAAACTTGGATAGTTTTCCGGTCTTTGTGTAAGGATTACATTCAAAATAAGTAAAATACTGGTTGGTAGTGGTGTGTTCTATTTTTTCAATATCAAATTTTAAACTTTCGACGTCAATATGTAATAAAGGTTTTATTTTTGTTATAGCACACGATTCTTTAACTAGGGTATTAATGAATTCTATGTCCCTCTTAACTTGTAATTGATCTGAATTTAAAATGGTAATTATGCTCATGTTATTATCATATATAGGTTCAGAAAGTTGATAGCCATCAAAATGAAACTGTTTCATATCCTTAAGCGAAATAGATCTTAACTTTTTTTCCTTCTCAAACTGTTCAGTTTCTTGTCTTATGCGAGCCTGCTTTTCTTGAGCAGATTCTCGTTTTAGACCATTCCATTCAAATTCTGATATTTTAGGGTAACAAGTGGATTTCAACTCTTCTGGTATGTGAGAATAATAACGATTAACATGCTCTCTAAGAACAGTATCTATTCCCCAATCCTCCCCATTTATTGAAAAATGAGTTTCACAGACCGGGATACTAGAGACGCTTTTAGGTGAATCAATATCATAGCATTCCCCTTGAATAAAGTAATAACGCGGCAAAGATGAGTACTGTGAAATTTCAACTCCATAAACGTTATGCTTGAATTCTTGTTTTGAAACTTCGGGTTCATGTTTTTTAAATAAATTATCAAAAAATCCCATAACTTTCCTCTCTTCCTTTGTGTTCTCTCATAATGAGTAATCTATCTTTCCAACTGCCAGGTTAGGGATAAACATAATGTAATAGTCATCTACTGATGTGCATACCCCATACTTCTCTCTGTAGCAATCAATTGCGCCCTGCAAAAATTCCTCAGTAACTTCAAGATGTTCAGCAATTTCATGCCTTGAGCGGCACCCGTGTTCGTATGCCCGTATCAGTCCGCGTAATCCGATCTGCTTGTTATAGGCCCAGAGACGAGCCTGGCGTTCCTGCTTGCGATTCTCCGGATTCTCCAGATCGATTATACTGCCTACCGTCGTATAATGGTGTCCAAGTTCCTCTGCAAGGACGCATGACTTTTCGGCAGTAGTAGTAACGGTAGTATTAATCGCAATATTCTTATCTATATATAAGCCTTTTAAAGTATCTTCGCCAAGATAATAATCGTGTATCTTTACATCATTTTCGCAGGCTTCTTGCTCTAATAGTTCTAACTTATTCAAGCGAATCTCCTCCAATTGTTTTTACAATACCTTATCATAATAGGTGTACTATATATCGTACTCTATTTGCTTTCCTGCTTTATGAACTTGGCAAATTCCTTAATTCTATCCAGTTGTTCTTGTGTGTATTCTGTACCGTCAAAATGAGCAGCTAGTGTGGTCGGTTTGTTTAATTCATCGTTTACAAAGTATTCAGCCGTAACCCCGAAAACTTCCGCAATCCTTAAAAGCACTTCTATATCTGCTTTTTTACTGTCTCGTTTTATCATGGAATATATTGTCTGTGGAGATACTTCTATCTTTTTGGCCAATTCATTTGCATTGGTATTGTTTGCATCTAATAATTTTTGTAATTTGCTTCCTATTCCCATATATGCTCCTCCTATATGATTTGAATATACCACCTTTAAATAAAAAAGTAAACAAAAAGTTATGCTTTTGAATAAAATAGTGTTGACAAATTATTCAGAAGAATATATAGTTAAAACATAAGTTATGCATTTGAATAAAATGGAGGTGTATAAGGATGCCCTATAAAATTCTTAAGGGAGAAATGGCGAAAAAGGACATAACTATCGAAGAAATTGCAGAACTATTAAATATCCACAGGAATAGTGTGTCAAACAAAATCAATAAGAATGCTTCTTTTACTATAGAGGAAGCGCAAAAAATTTGGGAAAAGTATTTTCCTGAGATGGAACTTAAATATTTGTTCGCAAAAGATGAAAAGAAAGTGGGATAGGAGGTGAAGAAGATGCCAAGAGTAGTACTGACTGAGAGCCAGAGGGATAAGGAGGCCGTAGAGAGCCTCATCAAGAAGCATGCAGGGGCCATGAGGCTGACCATGCCGATGCTGGCCAAGCGGATAGGGATGCCGTCCGCGACGCTGTACAAGCGCCTACATGACCCGGACACGTTCCGGCGCGGGGAGATGAAGCGCATATGCAGGGCGCTTAAAATACCGGAGGACGAGAGGGGAGGGCTGCTGGGATGAAGGAGTTTATCAGGGATTTAGTTACAGGATTCATTGTCGGCCTGGCAACTGGAGCGGGGATCATCATAGTAGTGCTGATCTACTGCCGGATGGCAGGGCCGATGTTCTAGGAAGGGAGGTGGGAGAGTTGACGAAGGAAAGATGGATGGATATAGGGCTGCGGATTGAGCCGCATCTGAAAGAGATAGCAAGAATCGTCTCTCAGGCAGGCATGGATATTGTAAGCATTGCGGCTACGGATGGCGGACGTATATGGGCAACCTACATCGATGACGATGACGGAAAGCTGTATACCATTGACATCAGGCCGGACGGGATAACGGAACTGTCAATAGACAGAAAAGTAGTCTACACGAAGAACTGAAAAGAGCACCCTCGCAGGCCGGCAAGCCTCGGGCGCTCAAGAAATTTAACCAATTAAATTATAGCGAAGAAAAGGAGAATTGTAAAGATGGATGTAAACGTAACAATCAGGATTGACAGGATCGACGACTTGATCAAGGCGGCAGGAATGCTGGCCGGGCTGCATGGGGAAGAGGAATCACCGGCGCAGAAGCCATACAGCGCGCAGATCGCCCAGGCGACGCAGATCCCGGCGCAGGCCATGATGGGACAGGCCTCGGCGGCAGCACCTATCGCGCAGCCAGCCCAGGCAGCGACGCCGGCAGTGCCGACCGCGGAGCGCGGCTATACCCTGGACGAACTGGCAGGGGCGGCGATGACGCTGATGGATAAGGGGATGCAGGCACAGCTCCAGGAACTCCTGGCGGGATACGGCGTGGAGGCCCTTCCGATGCTGCCGCAGGAACAGTACGGGAGTTTTGCGACGGCATTACGCGGAATGGGGGCGCAGATCTGATGGGGCATAAGGAAAGAGCGCATGCGCTTTTCGGACCGTCCAGCGCGCACCGATGGCTCGAGTGCCCGGGCAGCGTCCTGCTGGAGAAGGGAATGCCAGACACGGCATCCGAAAGCGCGGCGGAAGGGACGCTGGCGCACGAACTCGCGGAGATGAAGGTGGTAAACTATTTCTATCCGAAGGAGATCTCGAAGCGGAAGCTGAATGCGGCAATCAAGAAGATGAAGGAGAACGAGCTGTGGGACGACGAGATGCTGGGGCATACGGACGCCTATATCGACTACATAAGGGACACGTCCCTAGGCCTTCCCAGTCAGCCGCACATGGATGCCGAGCGCAGATGGGACTTTGGCCGCTACATGCCGCCTGGATATGAGGGCGAGGGATACGGTACCGCGGACTGCACCATGGTCCAGGGATCCAGGCTGTTCGTAATAGACTTCAAGTATGGAAAGAGCCCGGCAGGACGGGTGTCCGCGGAGAGGAATCCGCAGATGATGCTCTACGCGCTTGGGGCATACGAGGCCCTCAAGATGCTATACCCAATCAAGGAGGCACGCCTTGCGATCGTGCAGCCCAGGCTTCCAGACGGGATCTCCGAATGGTCCTGCAGCATAGACGAGCTGCAGGAGTTCGGGGAGCATGTCAGGGAGCAGGCGGCGCTGGCGGTATCCGGGAACGCGGGGTACTCCCCGGGCGAGGATACCTGCAGGTTCTGCAGGGCGAGAAGCCGGTGCGCCGCGCGGGCCGAGCATAACGTGAAACTGGCATTCTCGCCGGATCTGGGGAAGAAGCCGCCGCTGATCAGCAACGGGCAGGTGGGAGAGTACCTGAGGCTTGGGGCGGGGGTGGCTAAATGGCTGGCAGAGCTCAAGGACTGCGCGCTGGCGGAATGCCTGGCCGGCAACGAGGTACCCGGCTGGAAGGCCGTCGAGGGCAGGAGCGCTCGGGAGTGGACGGATATGGACGCGGCCTTCGCGATTCTGGAGAAGAGCGGGGTCGCGCCAGAGGAGATGCTCTGGGAGAGGAAGCCGCTGACCCTGGCCCAGGTGGAGAAGATGATAGGGAAGAAGGACTTCCAGGACACGGCAGGCTCGTACGTAGCCGTCCGGCGCGGAAAGCCCGCGCTCGTCCAGGAAACGGATAGCAGAGAAGCAATCACAAACAAAATAACTGCCGAAGAGGCATTCAAGGAGGAAAAATAACATGGCAATTGGAGATGCGACAAACGTAACAACAGGAGAAGCAAGATTATCTTATGTACACCTCTTCAAGCCTTATGCAGCGATGCAGGGGCAGGAGGAGAAGTTCAGCGTGACCATACTGGTCCCGAAGACGGATGCAGACACGATGGGCAGGATCAATGCGGCGATCGAGGCCGCCAAGCAGAAGGGGATTTCCGAGAAGTGGAACGGTCAGTGCCCTCCGATTGTTCCCACGCCCGTCTATGATGGGGACGGCGTGCGCCCCAGCGACGGCATGCCCTTTGGAGACGAGTGCAAGGGGCACTGGGTATTTACCGCGAGCGCAAAGGTGGATTATCCGCCGGAGGTCGTGGACAGAATGGGGAACCCTATCATCAACCAGTCGGAGGTGTACAGCGGCATGTATGGGCGTGTAAACGTGAACTTCTACCCATATGCATTTGGCGGCAAGAAAGGGATCGGATGCGGGCTTGGCCCGGTGCAGAAACTAAGGGATGGCGAAACATTAAGCGGCGGGCATGTATCAGCCGCCCAGGCCTTCGGATCTCCGCAGCCGGTGCAGCAGACAGCGCAGGCGGCCGCCTACAGCCAGCCAGGCATCAACCCGATTACGGGATTGCCGATGTAGCATGGAGGGACGCAAGTCCCTCTTTCTGACAGGAGGAGATCGCTATGAGACACCTAAGCATAGACATAGAAACAAAAAGCAGCGTGGATATCGGGAAGGCAGGCCTGTACAGGTACGCCCAATCCCCAGACTTTGAAATCCTGCTGATTGCTTATAAATTTGATGAGAGGCCGGTAAAAATACTGGACCTGACGGACGAGAAGCTTAGGGGAAAACAGGGGGCGCTTTTGAATGGGAGGCAGAAAGAGTTTAACGGAGAGTGCGCGGAATTGTGCGAGGCCCTGAGAAGCCCCCGGATAATCAAGCATGCCTATAACGCGGCTTTTGAATGGTACTGCTTAAACCAGGCCGGCTTCGAGACGCCGCTGGAGCAGTGGCGGTGCACGATGGCCCACGGGCTGTACTGCGGGTACACCGCGGGACTGGACGCCACGGGAAGGGCGATCGGGCTCCCGCAGGACAAGCAGAAGCTGACGGCGGGGAAAGCGCTGATCCGGTATTTCTGCGTGCCCTGCAAGCCCACCAAGTCCAATGGGAACCGGACCTGGAACCTCCCGAGGCACGCGCCAGAAAAGTGGTCCCTGTTCAAGGACTACTGTAAACAGGACGTTGTCACGGAAAGCGAGATACTGAAAAGGCTTAGCCTGTTCCCGATGCCAGAAGAGGAGGAAAGGCTGTGGCAGATGGACATTCGCATGAATGCATTCGGGGTACGGGTGGATGGGGAACTCATCCAAGGCGCGCTGGAAATTGATTCGGAGAGTGCTGGGCGGCTAGAGGAGGAGGCCCGCAGCCTGACAGGGCTAGGCAATCCCAATAGCGCCGCGCAGCTGCTCCCGTGGCTGAGAGCAAATGGCCTGGAACTGGAGAATCTGCAGAAGGCCACCGTAGCAGAAGCATTGGGGCGGGAAGGCCTCCCGGAGAAAGTCAGGAGAGTCCTGGAGATTCGGCAGCAATTAGGGAAGACTTCCATTAAAAAATATGTGGCCATGGAGGCCGCAATGGGAATGGATGGCCGGGTGAGGGGACTGACGCAGTATTACGGAGCCAACCGGACCGGAAGATGGGCAGGAAGGCTGGTGCAGATGCAGAACCTGCCGAAGAATTACCTAAAGACCCTGGACTCTGCCAGAAACCTGGTAAAGCAGGGGAACTATGCAGGGGTGCGGATGATTTACGGGAACGTGCCGGATACCCTCTCCCAATTGATCCGGACGGCGTTCATCCCGTCTGAGGGGAATAAATTTGTAGTTGCGGATTTCTCGGCCATTGAAGCCCGGGTGATTGCCTGGCTGGCCGGGGAGCAGTGGGTGAACGAGGTATTTGCTACCCATGGGAAGATCTACGAGGCGACAGCATCCCAGATGTTCCATGTCCCCATAGAAAGAATCGTAAAAGGGAACCCGGAGTATGCGCTCCGGCAGAAAGGGAAGGTGGCAACCCTCGCTCTGGGATACCAGGGCGGGACCAATGCCCTCATAGCCATGGGAGCCCTGGGCATGGGGCTGGCGGAAGAGGAACTGCCGGACATCGTGCAGAGATGGCGGGGAGCCAATCCCAGGATCCGGGACTTATGGTACGCGGTGGAGCAGGCCGCCCTTGAAGCAATGCAGACGGCCCAGCCGCAGGCCATCCACGGGCTGATCTTCGCGCTGGAGGGGGACCTGGTCTATGGACAGAATTTCCTTACCATACAGCTCCCGGCTGGAAGGAAACTTTATTACCCCAAACCCTTCCTTAAGGAGAACCAGTTCGGGCGTCTGGCCATCCACTATTATACGGTGGGACAGCAGACGCGGAAATGGGAGGTGGCTTCCACCTATGGGGGAAAACTTACAGAGAACATTGTCCAGGCGATCGCCAGGGACTGCCTTGCGGAAACCCTGCGCAGGATCGACGCCAGGGGGCTGCAGGTAGTCTTCCACGTCCATGACGAGGTGATCATAGACGCGCCCCCGGACGTGACAGTGGACGAGATCTGCGCGCTCATGGCAGAGCCGATACCCTGGGCGCCAGGACTTGTATTAAAAGGCGCAGGATTTGAGAGCGAGTATTATATGAAGGATTAGGAGGCCAGCATGGAGAACAACAGGATGCTGCTGATCAGCGCGGCAGGGACAAGAAAAACTAAACATTGGCCAAGGTCCGAGATGCTATGGTCCGAATTTACAGAACGGCTCAGGACGCCGGCCAGGAGCACGGAAACCCTGGAGGAGTACCTGGCATATGCGAAGCAGAGGCAGGATGACCTAAAGGACGTAGGCGGATTCGTAGGGGGCACGTTCGCGAACGACATCCGGAAAGCCGCCTACGTGGAAGGAAGGGACCTGCTGACCCTGGATCTGGACAACATTCCGGCCGGAGGGACTGAGGACGTTCTGAAGCGGGTGTGCGGCCTGGGGTGCGCCGCGGCCGTCTACAGCACGCGGAAGCATGCGGGATACGCGCCCAGGCTCCGCGTCATCGTCCCCCTGGATAGGACGGCCACGGCGGACGAGTACGAGCCGGCGGCAAGGAAGCTGGCAGGCCTGATCGGGATCGAGTTCTGCGACCCGACCACGTTCGACGTGGCGAGGCTGATGTACTGGCCGAGCTGCTGCAGGGACAGCGAGTACGTCTGCGAGGCATACGACCGCCCCTTCTGCAGCCTGGACGGCCTTCTAGGCATGTACGGCGACTGGACGGACATCTCGCAGTGGCCGCAGGTTCCGGGAGCGGAGGCGGTGGAACGCCGGCGCCTGGCCAGGCAGGAGGACCCGACGGCAAAAAGAGGGGTCATAGGGGCGTTCTGCCGGACATACACCATCACCCAGGCTATGGAGAAATTCATCCCGGGGATGTACGAGGAGACGGCCGCGCCGGGGAGGTATACCTACACCGGAGGCTCCACGGTTGGAGGCGCGGTGGTCTACGACGGGGACATGTTCCTCTATTCCCACCATGCGACGGATCCATGCTCGGGGCTTCTGGTCAATGCATTCGACCTGGTGCGCCTGCACATGTATGGGGAGCGGGACAGAGAGGCGAAGGAGGGGACGCCGGCTAATAAGCTGCCATCCTTTGTGGCCATGAGCCGCATGGCAAGGGAGGACGCCGCAGTGTCGGAACTGCTGGCGAAAGAGAGATTGGAGCGCGCCCAGCAGGCTTTTGGCGACGATACGCCAGACGAGGATGGGCCTGGCCTGGAATGGATCAAGCGCCTGACCGTGGATGGAAACGGAAAGATCGAGAAGACCATCAATAACGCGGTAATCGTGCTGGAGAACGACCCTCTTCTGAAGGGGAAGATCGTGACGGATGAATTTGCCAGCTGCGGCATAGTATTGGGAAAACTGCCATGGAGTCATGAAGATGAAAAGCGCAGGTGGAAGGACGCGGATGATGCCAGCTTCTACAACTATATGGAACTATTCTATGGGATTACCGGGCGGGAGAAACTGGACAACGCGCTGCTGATTGTCAGCAACCAGAACCGGATCAATGACGTAAAGGAGTACTTGAAAAGCCTGAAATGGGACGGCACACGGCGGGTAGACATGCTACTGCCGGACTATCTGGGAGCAGAGGACAGCCCGTATACAAGGGCGGTCATGCGTAAATCTCTTTGCGCCGCCGTGGCAAGAGCGGTCACGGGAGGAGTCAAGTATGACTATATGCCGATCTTCTCAGGACCGCAGGGGATTGGGAAGAGCACGCTGCTGGCGATACTTGGCGGGGCGTGGTTCTCCGATTCATTAACGACATTTGAGGGAAAAGAAGCCGCTGAACTGATTCAAGGGACGTGGATAAATGAGATTGGGGAGCTGTCGGCATTTACAAAGCAGGAGACGCAGGTCATCAAGCAATTCCTATCGAAAACCCACGATATCTATCGCGCGGCATACGGACGCAGGACAGAAAAATATCCCCGGCGCTGCGTGTTCTTCGGGACGAGCAACGACAGCGATTTTCTAAAAGACTCGACAGGAAACCGCCGGTTCTGGCCGGTAGACGTTGGCATACACCCGGCAAAAAAGTCAGTTTGGGAGGAACTGCCGAAAGAGGTGGATCAGGTATGGGCGGAGGCATACATGTACTGGCAGCTTGGCGAAAGACTGTTTCTGCCTAAGGAGATCGAGCGCATGGCGGAAGAAATGCAGGAAGGGCACCGGGAAGCATCCGGGAAAGAAGGCATGATTCGGGATTTTCTTGAAAGGGAAATACCATCGGACTGGAATAACTACGACCTGCAGCAGCGACGCCAGTTTTGGAATGGAAATCTGAAACTTCCGGATCACACGGAACTTGTTAAACGGGATAAGGTATGCGCGATGGAAGTATGGGCGGAGTGCTTCAGCGGGGATCCCAGGTACTTGAAACGGACAGACAGCATGGAAATTAACAGCGCGCTGCAGGCCATCAAAGGCTGGAAGCGGAATAAGGATAAGCGGAGGTATGGCCCATATGGGCCGCAAAGAGGGTTCGAAAAGGTGAACCCAATCTAAAAGAAAAGGGGAAATGCATGGGTACAAACGGCATGTACCCAATGTACCCAATTTATTTTTCAAGCGGTGCACACTTTGGGTATGTCGGAAACCTTGGAAACACAGGCCAAAACAGTAATTGTACCCAATGTACCCAATTTTTTATATATAGATAACTAATAGGGAGTACAGGTAGATACGCATAACGCCTAACGTTACCTGACGCGCCTAATATAGCAGTATACGCGTGTGTGTAGGGCACGGGTACGGTGGAGAGGAGATTGACATGCGAGAAAGAGAGATTGAGAAGATTCTAGCAGCAGAGGTGAAGAAACTGGGCGGCCGGGCCTATAAATGGGTCAGCCCTGGCAATGACGGGGTGCCGGACAGGATCGTGATCCTGCCTGGCGAGACGCCATACTTCGTGGAACTGAAATCCGAGTCAGGGAGGCTGAGCGCCCTGCAGGCGGTCCAGATCGACCGGCTGAGGAGCATGGGCCAGGCAGTGTTCGTGGCAAGGGGGCTCGACGGCCTCAGCCAGTTCTTCCAGGACATCGGGCATGAGGAGACGAGCAAGGCATTGGACTGCAGATGCGGGCTGTGAAAACGAGAAGAGCGAGAAGGAGGGACGATATGGAGCAGAAATATATACTGGAGAAGATAAGAAAGCGGGTGACGGATGCAAACGGGCGTATTTTTTCGATTACTGCGGAACCAGGCTTTCCAGAGTGGATGATTATCCTGCCGGGAGGGCACATCGGGTTTATAGGCCTGCCTGAGGAGGAGGTACCCGGGGGAACGGCATGGTGGGTCAGAGAACTCAGGCTGGTTGGATGCGCGGCCTGCGTGATCCGTGAAGAGAGCCAGATAATGGATGCCCTGGCATACATACTTTCGGATGCAGGAACAGATCCCTCATGGCTTGCCTATCAGCGGGAATGCAGCCGATATCGGAAGGAACTTGAGAAAGGTGGCGGGAAATGAAATTCAGGCCGCATGCCTACCAGGCACACTGTATACAAAAAATCATAGAGATCAGAAAACTGGGACTCTTTCTAGATATGGGGCTCGGCAAGACAGTGACTACGCTGACCGCCGTGAAGGAACTGAAGTACAACCGGTTTGAGGTGAGGAAGGTGCTGGTGATCGCCCCCAAGAAGGTAGCAGAGGGCACCTGGACGAAGGAAAAGGACAAGTGGGACCACACCAGGATGCTGAGGGTATCGCAGGTGCTCGGCAGCCAGGCAAAGCGGATTAGGGCGCTGAACACGCCGGCGGACATTTACATCATCAACCGGGAGAATGTGGCATGGCTGGTAGACTATTACCGGAACGCCTGGCCGTTCGACATGGTGGTCGTGGACGAGAGCAGCAGCTTCAAGAGCCACAAGTCCAAGAGGTTCAAGGCGCTGGCCAGCATGGGCGGCCATATCGGCCGGATGGTGGAGTTGACCGGCACCCCTTCCCCGAACGGCCTGAATGACCTGTGGTCCCAGGTCTTCCTTCTGGACGGGGGCGAGCGCCTTGGGAAGAGATACACCCAGTTCCGGGAGCGGTACTTCGACCCGGGGGACAGGGGCAATAACGTGATATACAACTACAGGGCGAAGCCCGGAAGCGAGGAGAGCATCCTGGAGAAGATCTCGGACATCTGCATCAGCATGAAGGCGGAGGACTACCTGCAGCTTCCGGACGTGACGTACCACCAGGTACCGGTAACCCTGGATGCGAGAGCGGAGAAGGCATACCGGGAGATGGAGCGGAAGATGGTCCTGGATCTGCCGGAGGATGAGGAGCAGATCAGCGTGGCCAGCGCGGCGGCCCTGAGCAACAAGCTCCTGCAGCTGGCCAACGGGGCGCTGTACGATGACGGCCACGGCGTCCACGAGGTCCACGGCTGCAAGATCGAGGCGTTCCTGGAACTGATCGAGAGCCTGCAGGGCAAGCCGGCCCTGGTATTCTATAACTTCCAGCATGACCGAGAGAGGATCCTGGGGGCGCTGGGCAAGTCGGGACTCCGGATTCGGGAGCTTAAGACCACGGAAGACGAGGATGCCTGGAACCGGCGGGAGGTCGACATCCTGCTTACCCATCCTGCCAGCAGCGCCTACGGGCTGAACCTTCAGCAGGGCGGGAACCACGTCGTCTGGTTCGGCCTGACCTGGAACTATGAATTATACACCCAGGCCAACAAGAGGCTTCACCGTCAGGGGCAGGAGGAGAAGGTGATCATCCACCATCTCGTATGCGCCGGGACCCGGGACGAGGATGTGATGAAGGCCCTGGAGCGGAAAGAAGATGTCCAGGAGTGGGTGATGCAGAGCCTGAAGGCAAGGATTAAAAAAATTAAGGAGGAAACGAGATGAAAGTATATATCAGCGGCCCGGTGACGGGAACGGATGACTACGTGGAAAGATTCCAGAAAGCAGAGGATGAGCTGTACGGGCAGGCGCTTTGCCAGTAAACGGGGATTTAGCGAACAAAAAGTTGCCAGCAGGCCCACACAGTAAATGGTGGTTTAAAAGCGGGCCTATGTACTGGCAACATGATAATTATAATGCATAAGCACCAAAAAGGCAAACAGAACAAACGAAATGGAGATGATAGATTATGAACCCAGAAGAGACACGAATAAGAATACTGCTAAAAATGGATGAAGTGATTCCGGCTCTTGCACTGAATCGGGATCCAGAGTTTAATGAGCAGGTAAGCTGCGTTATATGTAACTTGGCAAGCGCATATAAAGACTTGGAGCCGCAAAGAATTAATAGGCGCCTGAAGGAAGGTGATCCAGATGCGTAAGCAGAAGAGGGACAGGCATACGCTTGAGAGCGACCGGAAGAATAACTTTGGGGAACTGGCCAGCAGGGATCCCGGGGAGAAGGCGAGGGAGCGGATGCGCCGGCCGGCCTACGCCCCTGGGGAGTTATCCTTCCAGGCAAGGCGCCTGATCCGGCACCAGGGCAGGCAGATGGAGATGGAGCACAAGACGGTAGAGGAGTACATCAGGGATAGGGGGATGATAGGCATTGGACAAAAGAACATTGAGGCAGTACAGACCGCTTCTGAAAGAGATAGAGTTGCTGAGCAAAAAACTGGATAAGCTGCAGGAACGGGCGTATAATGTTCCGGAAGTACTTGGGAAAGTGACCGGGTCCAGCAAGGATTTCCCTTACATAGAGGAGCACATTACTGTGCAGATGGATGAGCCGAAGGAGTCAGACGAGATTAGCCGGCTGATGCGGATCAACGAGAAGCGCCTTGATAAGGCAGAAGCGGACAGGCTTGAGATCGAACAGTTTATAGCAGCCATCCCAAATAGCACAGACCGGCAGATCTTTGAATTATCGTTCTTGCAGGGGAAGAAGCAGATAGAGGTTGCGAATGTTGTGGGGTATAGCAGGGGAAGGGTATCGCAGATAATTAGTAAATACGTAAAGGATTAACACAATTAACAAAAATCTGTGGTATTATTTAAAGTGAAGAAAGTGAATATGATTGACGTGTCACTTGTTTCCTCCAACACACATAGGCGACAGGGCGTCCTGGATATTCCAGGGCGTCTTTTCGTTGCATAATGTCGATAGATGGGATATTATGGTAATTAGATTAATGTAAAAAATGGTCTGTGGAGGATTATGAAAGATGGCAAAGAAAAAAGGAAAAGTTGAACGGAGTATACACTACTTTGATATTGTTTTGCAGAGATTAGGAAAAGATAAGGAAGAGTCTTATGTAAAATATTCGAATCAATCTGAAAAAATGTTAGTTGTTTTTCGGTATTTTGAGGAACTTAATAAGAAATTGAAGAAGGAAAAAAGCAAACTTAAAAGATTAAGTATACTTGAGATGATGGAATATACTACCGATAGTGGAGATAAACTATATGTAGAAGTAGATGAAATTGATGAGAAGAAAGGACATATAGACTTTCGGTTAGTTTTATGTAGGCCAGATGCATTTCCATATATTGAAAAAGAGGGAAAACTAGAAAGTATAGTTGGCTTGGTAGAAGGGGAATTTAATATCGCAGAAATAACTCATTGCGTTATGTTCTATAAAGAAGGAGTGATGGGAGCTGAATTTAATTTTAATGGGGCAAGACCTAGTGCGATATCAGCATATGCAAGCTTCAAATGTAATAAAATAGATAGATTGGTGTGTACACCAAAACTACGAGGTGACACTTTTCAAAGAATTGCAGATGATAGAGGATATTCTCTGTTTCAGTTGAAAGTGAAAAATACTCCTGATATGAAAGTGTTTTTACGTGATAAAATGGGATTAATAGGTAGTACGATTAATGAAATTGAAGAACTGGATTCATACGAAATTATTTTAAAAAGAAGGGTCGGTAAGAAAAAAATAGGTTTTCCGGCATTAATGAATAAAGATGAAATTCAAGAGTTTATTGGAAACAACATAGAAGATATAGAAAAATTTGAGATAAATCAAGGTATTTATCGGGATCCGATAAATCTGTTAGCCGATAAGATGATTTCCAGAAAAGAATTTGTGATGACTAAAAAGAAAACTATAGATAGTAAATCTATGTATGACACAATTGTTAACTTTTACGAGTGCTCAGTTAAGGAAGAGTAGTGATATGTATGAAGAGCCAAGAGAGGCATATGCTTAGACGAGTTTTTTTGACTATTATTTCTATTATTTTAGGTCTGATAATGGCATACGTAATCTGTACTAAAATGAAAGTAGGAAAATTTGTTTTTACTGTTTCTAATATGATTGAAATTTCTAAGGTTATGCTGGGAATATGGGGAACTTTATTAGGTTTTATTGTGACGGCAGAATCTATTTTGGTTGCTTTTGGCAAGGGCACGATTACAAATGAGTTTAAGCAAACAGGGCATTATATGACTGTTATTTACCAGTATACTCAAACAAGCATTAAGCTATTGCTATATATTCTAATGTTTATATGTATCATAGTAAGAAATATATTTACAATGACCGAAATGTTTTTATTTATATTATGTGTAACGATGACATTTGTTGATATATTTATAAGTTTAATTATACTAATATTTATGTTAAAGATGGCTAATAAATAATTAATAAGCAAGCATTCTTCACCGAGGATGCTTTTCTACCTCGGTCCATCGGGCCGGGGTATTTTTATGCAATAAAACAGACAGAAACAGAGGTGAGGTGATTGCCAAAGCAGAGAAGCCCGGACTCTTACAAGGCCGAAGAACTGTACAAGTCAGGAATGAAGTTAGTTGAGATTGCAAGTCAACTAAATGTATCCGAAGGCACGGTTAGAAGTTGGAAAAATAGATATCGTTTTGATGGGTCAAACGCAACGTTGCGAAAGAATAATCGCAACGTTGCAAAAAAGAAGCACGGTGGACAGCCCGGGAATAAGAACGCGGTCGGTCATGGCGCACCAAAGGGAAACCAGAACGCAAGAAAGCACGGTCTTTTCTCCAGGTATCTACCAGAGGATACGCTGGAGATTTTTAATGCCCTGGATGACGTCGATCCCCTGGACCTCTTGTGGGACCAGATAAGGCTTGCCTACACGGCTATACTCCGGGCACAGCCTATCATGTATGTCAAGGATAAAGACGATAAAACCAAATCAAAGATAGAAAAGAAGCGCGGAAACGTATCGGGGGAAAAATGGGAGATCCAGTATGCCTGGGACAAGCAGGCGTCCTTCCTGGCAGCCCAGGCAAAGGCCCAGTCAGAACTGCGGAACATGATCCGTCAGTACGACGAGCTGCTGCATAAGAACTGGGATCTGGCCAGCGAGGAGCAGAAGGCCCGGATTGACCAGATGAAGGCTAACACGGAGCGGCTGAAACGTGATGCTGATCCGGACGATGGTGAAGGAGTGGAGATAATCAATGACGCGCCAGCAGGTAAAGATATCTGATATTGTAATACCGAAGTACTTGCCGTTATTTAACGACCGTAAAACAAAACATATCATCCTGACATCCGGCCGCGCCGGAACAAAGTCCAGTTACGCTGCCATTCGGGCAAATTATCAGATTGTCAGTGATCCACATGGATCAGTAGTGGTGCTGCGCAAGCATCACAATAAGCTGCGTAAAACGGTGTATAAGGAGATGCTCCGGGGGATAAATCGGTTGAAGATCCCCAAAACGAAATTTGCGATCACGAAATCTCCGATGGAGATCATATACAGAAAGTATGGAACTACGATATACTTCTCCGGATCAGATGGGATTGATGATACAAAGGGCATTATTGACGAGGACAAGCCAATCAAGCTGGTTATTATTGACGAGGCAACGGAGTTCTTTGATGACGGAGAAGGAGAGGACGAACTGGCCAATATCGAAGCAACCTTCGTTAGAGGGAATAGCAGCGGCTTCCAGATGATCTATCTGTACAATCCCCCGAAGAACCCAAATGCGCCAATCAATGCCTGGTGCAAGAAGATGGAGAAGCGTCCTGACTGCGTCCATATCCACACGGATTACCGGGATGTTCCGGCCGCCTGGTTAGGGCAGGACCTGATTGATTCCGCCAATGAGATGCTGGAAGCAGATCCGAAAATGTATCGCTGGACATGGCTTGGAGAATCCATTGGCGTGGATGAGCTGATCTATTACATGTACGGTGATCGGCATAGAGGAAGGCCCGACCGGAACAAGTATCGGATCATCGGTATAGGCATAGATTATGGACAGCAGAACGCTACGACCTATCAGGCGGGCGGGCTGAACATGGATAAAGGCAGGCTCGATGGGCTTGCTGAGTATTACCATTCCGGGAGGGATACCGGAAGGCAGAAAAGCCCCTCTATATATGCGAAAGACTTTGCGGATTTTACCGATATGCTGCACATGAGATATCAGTGCAGTATCTTCTATGCCTATATAGATCCTTCCGCGTCAGGTCTTGCGGAGGAAATCAAGAGGGTATCATGGACCAAGCCGTACCAGGTTATTATAAAACCGGCTGAAAATGACGTGGCGCTTGGCATATCACGGGTTCAAAAGTGTTTGGCATTCAATATCCTGCGAGTAGACCCGAGCCAGGAAAATTTAGACAGGGAGTTTGGAACCTACGAATACGATAAGAAAGCACTGGAGAACGGAAAAGAAGTTCCGGTTAAGATGGATGACCATTGCATGGACGCCGAGAGGTATCTGGTTATGGGTCTTTGGAATAGATTAAAGCAATTCCTGCCAAAAGCAGAAAGAGGTGAAGACAGGTGAATATTTTTACATACCTAAAAAATAAAGGGATCGATACCGTTGATACATCTTTTTATTCACAGGTTAAGTTATGGGAATCTTGGTATAAAGGCAACGTTCGGAAGTTTCATCACTACCATGTATACAATGGTCTTAATAAAATTCCGTGCCGAAGATTAAGCCTTGGTATGGCCAAAAAAATCAGCGAAGATATAGCAGATGTCCTGTTGAATGAAAAAGTAAAGATTACAGTGTCCGAAGTGTCGCAAGAAGGGGAAGAAACCTCTTCAAGGACTGGGGACTGGATACAGCAGGTATTGAAAGATAACCATTTTCTTGTGAAGGGTAATGAATACCAGGAGAAGAAAGCGTACTCAGGAACCGTCGCATACGTTGTACAGGTTGATGGCGCAACCATTGACTCAGAAGGTAATCTGACTGGGGGAGTCCCAAAGATTAAGTATGTGCAGGCAAAAAACATCTATCCAATTTCATGGGAAAATGGTACTGTTACGGAGGTTGCATTTTTATTCCCAAAGACGATTGGTCGAAAGAAGTATGTTATTGTCCAGATGCATCGTCTTCGAGGAGAAGGTGATACACAGGAGTATGTAATCACAAATGACCTGGTTGAGTGTACGAATGGAGCAGGGACGGAGGTGCCACCTGCAAAGTGGGAATCTCTGGGGCTTGGAAACCTTGTAGTATCGATGCGGACTAGATCAGATCAGCCCCAGTTTGTCATTGACAGGCTTAATATAGTCAATAATGCAGATGAGGACGATACGAACCCAATGGGCGTGGCAATCTTTGCAAATTCGATTGATACGCTTGCGAAGATCGATCTCGAGTATGATTCTTATGCGAACGAATTTGACCTGGGAAGAAAAAGAATTTTTGTCGCGCCTGAAATCTTGGAGAATGAACACGGGGATCCGATCTTTGATTCGAACGACACTGTTTTCTACCAGCTTCCAGATGGTGCCCTTGCAGAGGGCAATAAACCCATCTACGAAATAAATATGGACATCAGGACGGATGCACACAGCAAAGCCATCAATGATGACTTAAACTTTTTGTCTTTTAAATGTGGTTTTGGAACAGAGCGGTACAGGTTCGATAAAGGCAATGTGCAGACGGCCACGCAGATAATAAGCGAAAACTCGGATATGTATCGGACCATAGTAAAACAGGAGATTATACTGGATGACGTTATTAAGGCATTAGTCATGATTTTGATCAGAGTGGGCATGAGGCTGGGAGTTCCGGGACTGACTGATCAAGTAGAAATTACTGTAGATTTCGATGACTCCATTATTGAGGATACGGAAACGGAACGCAAGCGGGATAGAGAAGATGTTAACATGGGCGCCATGACACTCCTGGAGTACCGAATGAAATGGTATAGCGAGGACGAGGCAACGGCTAAAGAGCATATAATCGAAGAAGAACGCCCGGTGATGGAGTGATGTAGATGAACCCGCAGGATATGGATAGGATGGCCGCTCAGGTTGAGGGGCTGTTTTTTGATTTACAGAACAGGCTAACCGCGGACATCGTCCGCAGGATTAAGAAGATGGATAAGATTACACCGACTGCGGATCTGCAGATCAACACGCTGCTGCAACTTGGGAATACATCGGAGTTTATCGAAGCGGAACTTAAGCGTGTCATTGGCTACTGTAATGCTAAGATCTGGGAACTGTATGACCAGGTTGTGGAAGATCAGTATACAGCCAATAGAGACATATATGAGCAGATCAACGCCAAGCATATTCCGTTTGAGGAAAACGAGGAACTGCAGGGATGGTACAATGCTGCAGTGTCCCGGAATCAGGATGAGATCTTAAACATCACGCAGAGCCTGGGATTTTACGTGACCGTGGGCATGGGCAAGAAGGCCTTCACCCCGCTGAGCCAGATTTACAGCGGCTATCTAGATGCGGCGGCTATGGATGTGCTGACTGGAGCACAGTCCTATAATACTGTGCTTCGAAGAGTCTCCAAAGAAATGAGCGACTCCGGCTTGCAGTGGGTGGATTATGCTACCGGATATCACTGCAGGGCAACTACAGCCGCAAGACGAGCCGTGCTGACTGGAGTAAACCAGATGAGCGCGCAGATCAACGGGATGGTAGCAGATGACCTGGGGACGGAAACCTTTGAGGTCACATGGCATTCCGGTGCCAGGGATACACACTGGTGGGGCGGCAGAGTTTACACAAAGAAGCAGCTGGTGAGCATATGCGGGCTTGGTGACGTGGCGGGGCTGTGTGGAGCGAACTGCCGGCACAGTTACCATGCATTTATACCGGGAATCTCGGTGAGAACCTATACTGATGAGCAGCTGGATGCCTTAAACGCTAAGGAAAAGCAGGCCATGGCATGGAACGGGAAGCAGTACAATGCTTACGAAGCGACCGTCAAGCAGCGCGAGATGGAGCGTACTATGCGGGCGCAGCGGGCAAATATCTGCAGTTTGAAATCTGGCGGTGCTGATCCGGATGAAATCATGGCAGCACAGAGCCGCTACCTGAACATGCTGCATAACTATAAAGGATTTTCAAAGGCAATGGGAATCGAGCCGGATCTTGAACGCGTTTATGTGGATAGGCTTGGAAGGGTAGTAACAGGAAATGGGTTCAGATCCTATACAAAAGCCGTCAGAAGTAGTATAATTAATACAGACAAACCAATGCTAAGAAAGGCAGGCAATTCTGGCGCATTTGAGGTGCTGCCGGAGCGTATGAGCAAGAAGAATATACGTGATGTTGCTAAAAAGTTTGGAGTTGACTTATCAGGACTTTCATTGACCATTATTGCTGACGAAGAACTCCTTAAACTCCCATTTGCCGGGAGGGCGGATCACGAAAAAGCAGGCGGAATCACATTCTTTCCAAACGCTTTTAAAAGCGAGGAAGAACTGATTCGAACGATATATCATGAAAGGATGCATGTGTTACAATACAAGGAATATGGTGCAGAGTATGTGCAGAATAATCGTGCTTATTTTGAACAATTGACGTCAGCCTTAGAGGAAGAATTTGTTGTAGGCTTAAAGAAAGAGGGTAAATTGTAATGAGTTGGATAGATAACCTGATACAGTATGAAAAGAGCAAATCGCCAGGTAAATGTCCTAATTGCGGAAGCGAGGATATAAAAGTTCAAGAGTTGAACTATGGAAGGCGGTCTGTGGTTTTTACATGTAACCATTGCCATGAAGGCGAACATTTTGACGGAACACGTGTGGAATGATTACATGACGCGGCAAGGAGAAAGCATCCGGGAATTCCGGGTGCTTTTTGCATGCCTTTTTATAGGGGGGATCGTTATTGATTGAAGTATACATTGGAAAGACAGAAGGGCACTACAATCAGTGGAAGGTTATAGGGCATGCGGGATATGCAGAACCGGGGAAAGATATCGTATGCGCGGCGGTATCGGCCCTGACCTGTACGCTTGAGGAAGCGCTCATCCAGTTGACTGATGCACGGGTAACTGAATATCGCTATGCAAGCCAGGAAGAGCCCAAGATGCTGCTGCTTAATCCGAGCGCGCAGACGGATCTGCTGCTGGGGATGTTCCGTGCGGGCATTGAAGGGATTGAAGCAGAATATCCTGACCACGTAAAACTGCACCTTGAAACATAGGTGCTTTTATTATGTCCAAAACGTGATGACATAAAAAGCTACGGAATAGTTCACGTACTAGAAAAACGGAGGTAGAAGCTATGATAAGAAGAATTATGAATTTGCAGCTATTTGCAGACGGCGGCAATAGCGACCCTGGCAATCAGGGGGGAAGCGCCGGTGGATCTGGCAACGGCGGCCAGGAAGGAAACGCCGGAAGCAGCGCCGCACGGTTTTCCTTCGAGCAGGCGGATGAAATCGCGAATGCGAGAGCCCAGAGAGCAGAAAAGTCTGCCTTGAAGAGCTACTTCACGCAGCAGGGAATGACAGAAGAGGAGGCAGCGCAGGCCATTGAGGAGTATAAGCGGCGCAAACAGGCTAATCAGCCGAATATATCAGCCCTTGAAAAAGAGCGTGACGATGCGCTAGGCAAACTGGCCCAGTATGAAAATGAAAAGACGCTTACCAGCAAGGGAGTGAAGGCAGAAGACTTGGATTATGTCCTTTTCAAGGTAAACCAACTCGTAACAGATAAAAAGGATTTCAAGGTAGCAGCATCTGAATTTCTAAAAGAGAATCCAAGATATGCTGGCCAGGGCTATAAAGTGTCTACCGGCGTGCCGGCAGGGGGAAGCGGAGGCACTGAGAGTAAAAATGAAGCAATTAATAACATGATTCGAAGTGCCGCAGGGCGCTAAGTGGAAGGAGATAGGCATGAATTTAGCAAGAAAGTTGGCAGGAAAAATGAATCTGCAGAGATATGCAGTTACAGACATGATTGACAGAACAGGGGCTGACGCCCTTATCAATGATCAGGTTGCGGGAGAGATCATTCAGGGGGTGGCAGAACAGTCCACGGTGTTGCGCATGGGCCGCAAACTCCCAAATATGTCCAGTAAAAAGTATAAAATGCCGGTGCTTGATATGCTGCCGGTAGCATACTGGGTAAATGGGGACAATGGGTTTAAGCAGACCTCTAAGCAGGCATGGAAAAACAAGTATATTATTGCAGAGGAACTGGCTGTCATCATTCCAATTCCGGAGGCGGTACTGGATGATGCAGACTATGATATCTGGGGGGAGGTCAAGCCAAGGGCAATTGAGGCGATTGGCAAAAAGATTGACGGTGCGGTGCTGTTCAATATAGAGAAGCCCGACACATGGAGAGACGGTATCGTAAAAGGGGCTACTGACGCGGGCAATGTAGCCACGCTTTCTGCAGGAGATGACTTGTACGATAAGATTATGGGCGAAGATGGCGTGATCGCTTACGTTGAAAATTCAGGATTCTTCCCATCAGGTCATATGGCGGATATCACTATGCGTGCAAAATTGCGGGGCTTAAGGGACACGACAGGGCAGCCGATATTTAAATCCGATGTACAAGGGGCTACTAATTACGCTTTGGATGGATCCCCAATGGATTTCCCCCGTAATGGCGTGTTTGATAGAAGCCAGGCCCTTATGATAACCGGCGATTTCAGCCAGTTGGTATACTCTATCCGTCAGGATGTAACTTACAAGCTGCTTACCGAGGCAACAATTGTGGACCCGTCTACGAAAGAGGTGATCTATGCCTTGGCTCAGCAGGATATGGTTGCGCTTCGTGTAGTGATGCGGCTTGGATGGGAAATTCCGAATCCTATCAACAGCCTGCAGCCAGATGAGAAGAAACGGTTCCCGTTTGCGGTATTGAAGGCGGGGGAATAAAAGGGTATAGCCTAAAAGCGGATCAGCAGCAGTCCTATACAGCCGGGGATTTAAACAGGATGACGATCTCCGATATTAAATCCTTAGCTGCTGACCTTGGCTATACCATAACAAAATCACTTAAGGCTGATATTGTAGCGGAGTTCCTTAGTCAGCAGGAGGTGTAGCCTTATGAGAAATTATGCGGATTATGCATTTTACCTGGGAAGATATTCTGGGGAGTTAGACGAAAGAGCATTTAATAACGTGATAGCCGAAGCCTCTCAGTATATCAGAAATGTCACTCTAAAAAAGTCCGATAATTACGGCGGGGAAGAAGTGAAATATGCAGCCTGCGCGGTATGCGACGTATTTGGAGTTTCGGAAAACTCGCTGCTTGTGTCAAGCGAAAATACAGACGGGTATTCGGTATCATATGTAGGGCAGGGGCGTTCCGGCGAGACGATTGAGCAACTGCGTAACCGGAAAGCATATGCTGCGGCAAGGAGATGGCTCACCGGAACAGGGCTTTTAGGCAGGAGGGCGGCGAGATGATAACGAACAGTGACATGACGGTGTACCATTATGAAAAGGGCGCGTATGTGCGCACCCATATCGGCAGGGTGCATTGGCATTCAAGGAGGATATCTAACGTAACAGACAAAGGCGTAGTTGGCGCCGATATGGTCATCATTCGGATTCCAATGAATGAGATTGCGCCAGGCTTTCAAATCCACAAAAATGATATTGTTGTAAAGGGATGCCACCCCGCAATACAATCCCTGGATGACCTGATCAACATAGCAGAGAAAGGGAAGGTTGCGGACTTTTCTGTTAACGATTATGGGCTGAATCCCCATATCCGTATAGGAGCGGAGGCGTAAGCATGGCAGTTACTACCGTGACATTCCATCTAGCATCTGCCGCCGAGGTGATATCGAAGAATGGCCTGGATCCAAATGGACAGGCTCAGAGGTTTCTGACGCACCAGGCTAGGGCCTTAATGGATCCGTATGTCCCTTTTCGGGTGGGGCCATTAAAGAATACGGCTATAGAGAAGGCAACAGGCGTGACTTACGTCCAGCCTTATGCCCGCAAGCAATATTACGAGCATAAGGGCAGTGGGATCCGCGGCCCTTACTGGGATAAGCGGATGTATGCCGCCAGGGGGCCGGAACTAATCAAGTCAGTGCAGACGTATATAAGGAGTATGTGATTATGGCAATGAAGAAGAGAAGCACGGTGATGGGCGGGATCAAGGAGTATCTGGAACAGTGCCCGGCAATCAATACCTATGTGGAAACGCTGGGACGAGAGGTTAACGTGAATTACCTAGATGAGCCGGAAAAGAGTTACAGCATCTCCCAGGAACCCAATGAACCGTGGGTAAAAAAATATGTAGACGGTACCGGCATCAAGCTGGTTACAGTGACATTCGCCAGCCGGGAGGCTTATGGCCCTGCCGTGATTGAAAACCTGCAGGTATGCGGGTTCTATGACGAGTTGGAGGAATGGATCGAGGGGAATAACAGGGAACGGAATTATCCGGATCTTGGAGAAAAGAAGAAGGTGATGAGCATTGCATTGGCAACGACTCCTTACCTGTTTGATACCAGCAGGACTAAGGCAAAGTATCAGGTGACTATTCAGATCAAGTATTATCAGGAGGTATAAAAATGGCTATTAAGAGACGAATTGACTGGGCTGGGTATATCAATATCGGCACGAAGGACAAGCCGGAATTTGCGGTGATGGGAACCGGCTTTACGGAGCAGGGGGATTCTCCCAGCGCCCAGACCAGCGAAAAGCGCTATGTAAACATGAAAGGATCTACTAAAAACATTACGGGGTACGACTGGTCCTCTGCATTTACTGCGGATGACATTCCGGAGGAATCCGCAATCGCATTTATCTACAATATCGGAGACAAGGAATTAACCGGCGACGAGGCATCCACCGAGTATGTAAAAGTTGATCTGCTTAAGAAGATTGGCAGTTCCGGGACCGAGTATGAGGCAAAGAAGAGAACCGTAGCCGTAGAAGTGGCAGATTTTGCAGACAACGATGGCGAGATGCAGGTATCCGGAAACCTGCTGGCAAAAGACGATTGGATCGAAGGCAAGTTTGATGTGACGACAAAGACCTTCACGGAATCGGCAGAATAGGAGGCAGGCTATGACTATCAACGGAGTAGAACTAGAGTATGATTTTTTTGACCTGGAAAAGATGAAGCAGCATGACCAGGCTCTGGCAGAACTGCAGAAGGCAAATGAAAAGATTATGGAATCCGAAGGCGACCCCTACCAGAAAATGACGGCGCAAATGGAGTGCATCGAAAGGTTCTTCGACATCTTATTCGGCCATGGATCAGGCACGGCTATTTGCGGGGGCAACAACGTAAGGGAGCACCTGACGGCATTCCGGGAACTGGAAGAGGAAAAGAACAGGCAGATGGAAGAGTGCAGGCAAATGGCCAGGGCCATTGCCGAGGCCGAGGTCCAGCACGTAAGGAAGCCGGCACCGGCTGCTGCAGAACTGTCGATTCCCGCGCCTGGACTGAATCGAAGTTATGAGGATATTGTCGCAGGAATTGCGGAAAGGGCAAAAGATGAATCTGCTCGTTGATCATCTGCCTGATACCATACAAGTTAGAGGCATAGAGGTTCCGATCAATACGGACTTCCGTGCCTCTATTTCGTATAATCTTGCAGTGGACAGGCAGACAGAGCCGGAAGATGTGCTTCGGGCGGCTGTCCTGCATTATGTTCCGAATATTTCGATTAGCCTCATCTGCCAGGAACTTTTCGAGAAATTGAATGAGTTCTACCAGGGTGGGAAAAACGAAGCCCAAAAGAAACAGGCAGATAGGCTAAAAGGGCTGTCCAATGGGAAGCCGGGGTATTCGTTCGAGCTTGATGCGGATCTGATCCATGCAGCCTTTATGGGCCAGTACGGGATAGATCTGAATACAGTGAAATATCTGCACTGGTGGAAATTCATGACGCTTTTTGGAGGCCTGAATGACAGCCACGAGATCGTAAAGATCATTGGATACAGGACCATGAAACTAGATAGCAAGATGAGCATGGAACAGAGAAAATATTATAAAAACCTGCAGCAAAGGTATGCGCTGCCGTCCAGGCAGAAGAAATCTGCCGAGATAAAAGAGATGGAGCAGATGCTGGTCGCAGGGACCTGGAGTGGTTAGGATGAAGAAAATCAAATGCACCAAGTGCAATCAGACCCTTCTTCTGGCCAGCGTGTGCCAGGGGGAGATCAAGTGCCATCGGTGCGGCACGATAAACAAAATTGACTATAACACAAAGGCAAGAGCCAACAGTCCTCACCGTTAGAGTAGGGGAGCGGCCTACTTTGGATCTATAAAAGGTAGGTGAGACTCTTGTCAGATGGCGGTAAGATCACGATCAAGACCGGGCTCGATAATTCCGGAATTGAAAAAGATCTGGCGGCGATGTCGTCGCTGATCAAAGGCAGCACGGCCGTCATAGGGGCTGCTATGGCAGCTGCCACGACGGCCGTGGTAGGATTTGGGAGCGCATATGAAACCAGCATGGCCAAGGCCTCCACGCTGTTCGGCGATGTGGCGGTTGATACGGAAAATCTAAACGGCAAAATTTTAAAATTATCCGGATCCAGTGGAAAAGCGGCCACTGAATTAAATGAGACCCTGTATCAGGCCCTGTCCGCCGGAGTGCCGGTAACAGAAGATATGGGGCTGGCCTTAAACGCAGTTGAGACGGCGTCTAAACTGGCCACCAGTGGATTCACTACATCTGCCAGCGCCATTGATGTTATGACCACGGCGGCAAACGCCTATAGCGATGCAGGGTATGAGATGTCCGAGATTTCAGATATCCTGCTTATGACCCAAAATAAAGGCAAGACGACGGTAGACGAGCTGGCGTCTTCGCTTGGTCGGGTCCTGCCGGTGGCATCAGCATACTGTGTAAGCCTGGAGGATGTCGGCGCGGCGGAAGCGACCATGACAGCAAATGGTATTGCTACTGCCGAGTCTACGACCTATCTGAAGGGGATGCTGAACGAGCTTGGAGACAGCGGAAGCGGCGTATCTAAAATCCTTCAGGAAAAGACAGGCATGGCCTTTGCCCAGTTGATGGAAGCGGGATACTCTCTTGGCGACGTGATGCAGATACTGCAGGATAGCGTAAATGGGGATGCCACTGCCTTTGCCAATCTCTGGAGCAGCCAGGAGGCGGGCGTGGGCGCCTTATCAATTGCCAATACCGGTGCACAGGCTTATAACGAGACGCTAAAGGAGATGCAGAACAGTGCCGGGACAACAGAGGACGCGTACTCTAAGATGTCTGATACCCTCGAATTCAAGGGGAATCAGATGAAAGAGACCGCAAAGAATCTAGCCATCTCCGTGTATAACGATCTGGAAGAGACGATCAAAGGTGCAACAGATGTGGGCACGGCGGCATTGGGAGATTTACAGTCAGCCCTTAGTAGCCCCAAATTTAAGAAAGCAACTGAAAGTATTGCAAAAGGGATCATGGATTTTGCAAAAGCTGCAGGAAATGTAGCGAAGTCAGTGCTGCCATTACTGGGGAAAATTCTCGGAACAGTGGCGAAGAATTTAAAAACTTTTGCTACGGTGGCGCTGTCAGCGGTGGCAGCTATTAAGACTTTTCAGGCTGCAATCGGCATCGTGAACGCGTTAAACGGTGCTATCAGTACCATGACAACGATCATGAATGCAAATCCTATATTTCTTGTAGTTACGGCTGTTGCGGCACTTGCATCCGTGGTAGGTGTAGCCACAGCGGCGGAGGTCGCATCCACAGAGGCGGCTTACGGATTATCTGAAGCGCAGCAAGAGTTGTGTGATAAAATTGACGCCTCTTATGAGTCTATGCAGCAGGCAAATGATGCGCGACAGGCGAATATTAATGCGATTGGTGCTGAATACGGACAGTATCAAACACTGGCTGCGGAATTAAGAAATATCACTGACGCAAACGGGCAAGTAAAAGCTGGATATGAAGAACGGGCCGCTGTGATCACTGGCATCTTGTCGGATGCTCTGGGTACCGAGATCACCATGACTGACGGGGTTATTGATAACTACGGCGAACTCATGGGGATGATTGATCAAGTGATCCAGAAGAAGCAGGTCGAAGCACTACTGACCGCGTACCAGGAAGATTATGCGAATGCCTTGACAAATAGCACCGATCAGTTAAATGCATACAACGAAGCGGTGCAGAATGCGGCTAACGGGGAAGAAGAGATTGCAAGACTCACCCGTGAGCATAAAGAAGCGCAAGATCAGTTGAATCAAAAAACAGCCGAGGGCTTGAATGATAACGGAGAGTGGACACAGCATATCGCGGATTTGGAAGCAGAGCTGGAAGCGGCAACAGATAACCAGAAAGAGTTAAACTCTGCAGTTGAGGACGCAAAAACCGTCTACGAAAACAGCCAGGACGTTATTCAGACCTACGGAGATTTACAGCGCGCAGCCGTTTCCGGAAGTGCCGAAGAAGTAAAGAACGCTTTGAATGAAGCGTGCGGATCTGCACAGAGTTATCAGCAAGCCTTAGACGCTGCCGGAGGAGATGCTCAAGCTGCATCACAGGCTATTGTAGATAGTGCAAACACCTGTCTTACCAATTTGCAAATGGTGCAGAGTGGAGAAATCGCGGCTGCAGAAGAGACAAAAGCACAGCTTGCCAACAACACAGCTGCAGCTATAGCAGAGTTTGGCAACCTTTCTGGAGGTGTGACTGGCGCTATACAGCAGATGGGGCCGGATGCAAGTGCTGCAATGGTGTCCGCTCTTGCAACTGCAGACATGAAAGGACAGTTAAGCACAGAATCGCAAGAGGCGTTGCAAAGTTTTATCAATGGCTTCTCCGGGCTTGATTCTGAGACCCAGGCGGTATGGTCACAGGCGTGGTACGGTGCGCTTGCGGGTTTGGAAGGTTTTGAACAACTGGCTGATCCAGCAAAAGAAGGGGCTGATACATTCCTGGAATCCCTTAAGGCGGCGCTGGAGGTACATAGCCCGTCCGCAGCAGCGGAAGCAATTTTCGCGCAGGTGTGGCCAGGAGCATCGCAGGGGCTGGATCAGGGCAAGGAAGAATTATCATCAAAGGGAAGCGGGGTAATCTCAGAATTTCTGACAACGCTGGGAACTGGCGTATCCGGAGCACAGGACATTGGCTCATCCATCATGTCTATGTTTGGCCTGGGCATATCTTCGCAGGCAGGAAATTCCCATGCCGCTGGCGCCGCAAATGCATCGGCAGCACAGGCAGGGGCTGGGAGCGTTAATCCCTCAGGAATCGGCGGGTTATTCGGATCACTATTTGGGAGCGCCATATCAGGGGCCTCTGGAACGACAGGCGCAGCCGGCCTGCTGATTGCTACTGCCGCGCAGAAGGCAGCCGGCGGGGTAAACCCGTCAAATGTCGGCCGGGCATTCACCTCGACCTTTAGCGGTGCTATCAGAGCGTCAGGAACGTTGGCGAGCAGTGCGGCCAAAGGCGTGGCGAGCACGGCCAAAGGGTCGCTGGAGTCCGTGTCAACGGCTTCAAGCGGCAATATGTTCGGTTCCGGCTTCTCAGCCGGGATTAGCGCCATGGTCGGCAGCGCAGTGAACGCCGCAGCCAGCCTTGCATCCGCGGCATTGTCCACAATCAAGAATGTTCTGGATATCCACAGCCCGTCCAGGGCGACCCGGAACTTCGGACACCTGACCGGCGAAGGCCTGGCCCTTGGGATAAAAGACAAGATGAACGAAATAAAGGCAGTGGCAGCGAAACTGTCAAAGGCAGCGCTAGACGGCATGAATGTGGAGGCACTGGCTACGAAGATGACGGCTGCGGTGAAGGAAAGCAATATCGCCACAAGTTCCGGCATTGCAGCGAACATAAGGCATACCGTAGAGAAGGAGCAGGAGGACAGCAGCCGATTGGAAGAGCGTCTTGATAGGATGGTCAGCCAATTCGTAGAAGCGCTTGGAAGCCTGAGCCTAAAGTACAAGGAAAGGGAAGTGGCAAGGATGGTGAAGGAGGTTATGGATTAATGGGCAGGATCAAGGATATTTATTATGAAAACCATAACGGCGAGAGAATCTATCTTCTTGCCGCGCCTTACCGCCTCCAGACCGGCGACCTCTTTGACTGGTCCTGGGATTACGATTCCACGCTTGGCAAGAAGGGAGGCGTAATTACAGATTTCAGCAAGGGCATCCAGGAAAAAAGCGTTCTGCTTGGAATAATGGCTGGAGATCAGATGACTTATGAAGAGGCTCTGGATCATTTGGTAGAGGTGACGGAAACAGACATACTGGACAATAGCCCTGGCAAACTTTGGATTGGGGAGTATTATCTGTCGTGCTATGTGATCCAGTCAGAAAAGGAAGAATGGGAATACTGCTGCGATGAGCTTGATAACACTATCACTCTTGCATCCCCATATCCGTACTGGGTGAAGGAAACAACCACGCTCTATAAAAATCAGGATCAGGATGCGGAGGGAACGGATCTTGATCATCCATATGACTATCCGCATGACTATCGGAGAGTCGCGGGGGTCGAGTATTTAAACAATGATCACTATGCGCCATCCGATTTTATCATGCGGATTTTTGGCCCCTGCGTAAATCCCGAAGTAACAATAGCAGGGCATCTCTACAATGTAAATGTATCTATTGGAGATGGAGAGTATCTAGAAATTGACTCTCGGCAGGACAGGAGAAACAGGGCTATTATCCTGCACGGGAAATACGGGACAGAAGAAAACTGCTTTGGCAAGAGGAACATCGACAGCAGCCCGTTCAAGAAGATCCCTCCCGGAATTCAAGTGCTGACCTGGCCAGCCGGATATGATATAGAGATTACCCTCCTGCAGGAAAGGAGCGAGCCAAAATGGACATGACATTCCTAATCGCGGACAGCAACCGATACGAGTTAGGGGAACTGGGATATACGGATGAATTGGATCTTGAGATGAACGGCGATGACAGCAAAAATAATGATTTTGAACTGGCCATAGCGCGTTCCAGCGACAGCCTCCGTCATATCGGGATTGGAGGCTATATCTATGCGCCGGGAACTGCTTATGGAGGCTGTATTGAGGAGTCGGATGCTGCCAGCAACGAGAAGGTAATATACTACCGAGGATTTAACTGGCTCGGCTTTCTGGCCGCAGATGTGGTAGAGCCGCCAGGCGGGCAGGCTTATCGCACCTTTTCCGGGGAGGCGAATGCATGCATTGCCGAGATGGTAGGGCATACGCTCGGAGGAATGTTTACTGCATCTACAGAAGACTCGGGAATTATGATCAAATCCTACCAGGCACGATATTGCACAGTACTGGAAGCATTGCAGAAAATGCTTAAGACGGCAGGCGCCAGGCTGAATATCGAGACAGTTCAGGAAGAAGGAACGTTTCGGATCCGTTTATCGGCGGTTCCTATCCAGAACCTATGCGAAGAGGTGACCTACAATGAGGATAATCGGATTAATCTCCGAATCCAGGATATAAGATGGGGAATTAACCACCTGATCTGCCTGGGCCGTGGAGAGTTAAAGGATAGGCTCGTGGTGCATCTGTATCTGCAGCCGGATGGCTCCGTAGGCCGTACCCAATATTACCAGGGATTCCGGGAGCGTAAAGCAATATACGATTATTCCTCGGCGCAGTCCGAAGAGGACCTGGTGGAAAAGGGAACAGAGAGGCTGCTAGATATCTGCAGTTATAAAAACATGGAAGTGACTGCAGAAGACGTAGATCTGGCCATCGGGGACATCGTAGGCGGGAAGGATAAAGCCACAGGCGTGTCCCTGCAGAAGCCGATTATCAAAAAGATCCTGAAACTGCAGAAAGGATTGGCGAGTATTGAATATAAAGTGGAAGGAGAGAATTAATATGGCAATGGAATTAGTAACCGGCTATGCCGGCAAGGCGCATGTGACATCCTATCAGGATGCCGCCATCCAAGCCGGAATAGTGGGCGTAGATAATGGAGTCCTGGGCTATGTTGGCCAGGGAATGAAAGCCGTGGTCACAAGCGCAAATAATATCCGGATATATGACGGCGTGGCTCTGATTGGCGGGAAAGCGGTAGTTATTGATAGGGATACCTATCAGGATGTCGCTATTGCCAATGGTACAGTCGGCAAGTACAGGAATGATATTATTTATATCAAGTATACTAAAAACGCATCCACAGGTGTGGAAAGCGTGACCTTTGATGTGAAGCAAGGCACAGCAGGGAGCAGCGGGATAGATCCGGCACTTTCTACAAATAGCCTTTACTCTACTGGTACGCTTACCAGCGAGATACCGTTTAAGAGGGTAAGGCTGAATGGTTTGGCTATCGAGTCAGTGGAGGATCTGCATGATAACGTACCATCGCTTACTGAGTTAAATAGAAATTTTTCGAATGCGTTAGGGATGTTGACAAATATCAAAGGAATCTATGTGGGGTCCAAAATATCTGCGTGCAACCAAACATATGCGTTGTTGCACGACAATGCATCTCTAACAAAAATCCTTGGAAAAGCGCCAACAACAAATAATTTTGTATGCATGGTTATGAACGGAGACGCCAATGCGGCACAAACGTCCTATTACTCCCCACGGTATTATAGTGGCGATGGATTATACGTATATGTATATCCGAATGTGACTGGAAACATTAGAGTAAATTATGTGATATTTGCAATTGAATAAATCGGATTTGCCCATGATGTTCCATTGAACTATAGGTTTTCTGAATTGACATTAATAGTGCAATTGATGCGGATTGGCACTGAGAGTACTCCGTCAAGAATTGCCACGAAAACATTACCCTGGCATGCTACGCTTCTGATGTTAACCGTGCAGGCATTATAGTCTCCATTAATCATTGAGCAGCACACATCGTTTGTCCTAATTGACTGATTGTTGTAATGATTGCATATTTCATCGAGTGTTAGGACATAGCAGTATGACTGACTATTAGGCTGTACAATTTTTGTGAATGTGTATGGCGGATATTTTAATTTTCTATTTAGTTCAGGAATAGCCCGCATTATTTGCTACAATGGAAAGCAAAAAGGAGTTGGAATGATGGAGCAGAAGATTATGGAGGTGCTGCGGAGGATGCAGGCCATTTTGGACGAGGCATGCCTGAGGGACCTTAAGACGGTCCTTCAGGTGGTGTTCGAGGGGTGCGAGATCTCGCAGGAGAAGCGGGAACTGAGGATTGCCGACAGGAGCTGGGCCATAGACCTGGAGGAATACCTGATGTCGAAGGCCCTGGAGGGAAAGTCCCCCGGAACGGTGGACCGGTACCGCTACGAGCTGCAGAGGCTGCTGTCCTATGTGAACAAGGCAGTCCGGGACATTACGGAGGGGGACATCTCCGGGTACATGCGGGCCTACAAGGCGATCCGCCAGGTGTCCAACCAGACGCTCAAGAACGTGCGGGCGGTCTACAGCAGTTTCTTCGCATGGCTGCGGGACAGGGACCGGATCCGAAGGAATCCCATGGCCCTGGTAGAGGCGATCAAGGTGGAGCAGAAGATCCGCAAGCCCTACACGGACGAGGAGAGGGAGATGCTGCTGCGGAACTGCAGCACGCTCCGGGACAAGGCGATGATGGAGTTCTTCTACAGCACGGCGGTGAGGGTCTCGGAACTGGCGGCCCTGAACCGCGACGACGTCCGCTTCACCAGCAAGGATCTGATCGTGTTCGGGAAGGGGAGCAAGGAGAGGCGGGTCTACCTGAATGACAGGACGAACCTGTACATGAAGGAGTATCTGGACAGCCGGACGGATGGGAGCCCGGCGCTGTTCGTATCCACCAGGAGGCCGCATAGCCGGCTGTCAAAGACGGGGATCGAGGACATCATCCGGCGGACGGGCCAGCGGGCGGGAGTCGAGAAGGCCCACCCGCACCGGTTCCGCAGGACGTCCCTGACCAACGCCCTGAACCGGGGGATGCCGCTGCAGGAGGCCATGGTCATGGCGGGCCATGCGAAGCCGGAGACGACGATGGGCTACTGCACGGTGGACCAGGAAGGCGTCAAGTATCATCATCAGAAGTATTTGAGCGCATAGCAGGAGAGGAATAAGGCCATTTTACATCCGGCGAGGGTCGGGTGTTTTTGCTGTACGCTTTTATAGACGTAACTAAAAACAAGTTTCAAGGAGGAATACTGAATTAATTAGAAAATTGAATGAGGGATTTTTCCCTCTTACATCAGATATCAATGGGATTTTTAAATACCCAAATGGCCTGATGCTACAATGGGGAATATATCCATCCGCTGCTATGACAAAAAATGATGGCGTTGGTGGGTATATAAAAGAAATATCGTTTAAAGAAGTCTTTATAGGATCTCCACAAGTATTTACGACTTGCCACTATTGGGGCGGTAACACTCAGACAGGTACACAAAATGTCTCTTCGAATTCAGTTACACTGTATTCTAAATCCGCTGCAGCAGATCTGGGAGTGCGCTGGCTGGCTCTTGGTTCCTGGAAATAACCTATAGATTACTTCTTGGTAATCTTAATCGTGGCATCTACGACTTTCCTGACCAGATCATTTACGCCTAACGCCCCACTGGTAGAGCAATATACGTACATACCCCCTTGCTCTGTAAGGTATGCATTTTTGTAATCTATAGCAATGGTGCCTTGTCCTGGGATATTGAGTTTTTCTAGGCCTACAGTTACTTCAGAAGGCTTCCAAGGAATAGTTATTTGGTTAGTCTCAATTATTCCACTTTGGACGGTTCCGAAAGCAAGACGATATGTATAACTCCCTATAAAAGATTCACGGTAAGTATTCCAAGACTGTAAATCCATAATATTTCTAATTAATTCAGTATCCCTCTAAAAAAGAAAGGAGACACTATGGCAATAAAGCAAGTCCAATATATATTCAACGGGACTACGTATAATTTAACGAAAAACACCAGCACAGGGGCTTACGAGGCTACGGTAACCGCACCGACAAAATCATCTTATACTCAGGAGGGCCATTACTATAAGGGCACTGTGACAGCAGAGGATATGGCTGGAAACAAAGATACTGTAACTGAGGCGAATGAGGCGGGGTTAAAGATTGTCGTAAAGGAAAAGACGGCTCCGGTTATTTCCGTGTCAGCACCAACTGCGGGTCAGTTGCTGGCTAATAATAAGCCTACCTTTGCTTTTACGGTTACGGATGCTGACTCTGGAGTTAATCCAGACACTGTAACCTTGCAGATTGACAGCCAGACGGCAGTAGCCGCATCAGCAATGACGAACAGCACAGTTGCAAATGGCTATCAGTTTACGTATGTTCCAGCAAGCGCCCTATCGGACGGGGCGCATACCGTTAAGATAAATGCAAAAGACTTTGATGGCAACGCAGCTTTGCAGGCGACTAGGACATTTACCGTAGACACGGTACCCCCAACGCTATCCGTTACTGCTCCGGCGGCAGGGCTTGTTACCAACAATAAAAATCTCACCGTAAGAGGCACGACTAATGACGTGACATCCAGTCCATGCACTGTGACGGTAAAACTTAACGCAGGATCTGCAGGTTCGGTTACAGTTGCAAGCGATGGATCCTTTAGCAAGGATTTGACGCTGACCGAGGGCACGAATACCATTACGGTAGTGGCTACCGACGGAGTCGGGAAGACTACGACAGTCACAAGAACCGTAAATCTGGATACTTCGCCGCCGGTAATCAAAGGCGTAACACTCACGCCGAATCCGGTGGATGCCGGGGCTACCTTTGTAATCTCAGTTATTGTCGAGGACTAATTGCATGGTTACGAGAGTTGTGGGGAAAATAAACAGTGTAAATGTGATATTTGAGAATGATCATTCAGGCGGGCGATGGCGGGCTATCGTTCCGCCTAATTTGCATGGCGAATACGTGATTGACGTAGCCGCTTATGATGATGCGGGAAATATGGCATACACTACAAAATGGCTATTTATCCTGGATGCAAACAGGACGCAGGCCTACATTATTCCCCTGCGCTATAACAGCCAGGCGAAGGAATGGGACAAGTATGTGGCATTCTGCGTCCGCCGTGGCTATGCTGCAGTAGTGATTAGGACGTCAAACGGAGGTGGATAAGATGGACAGAGTACATTTTTTGGCCGGAGAAATCAAGTATGTGACGATTGCCGTACGGTCTATTGATCAGGAGGAGGTTTTTAGCATTCGCGACGCAACCTATCGTTTGTATCAGGATGACGTAATGATTGAAAGCGGCGACTGCTCAGTGGAAGAGCATGAATTGAGCGTTTTGGTTCGAGCGGAAAGTCCAGGATTCTATCGGCTGGAATATACATACTCAATAGCCGCCGAGACGCTTAAGCATAAAGTGCTAATCGAGGTGGTGTAAAAATGGAGCAGATGCTTACAATTCAGGAAGTGAAAATCAGCAAGAACCCACTTGAGACAGGGGAAAAGTTCACAATTACTGTAAGAGTTAAGGAGAATTATCTGGATTACCCGCATGATTATAAATATGATTACACAAGTAAGGAGGAGTCTTAAATGAAACTTAGTTTTAAAAATGGAAAGGAATTAGAGGCTCAGGCAGTAGCCTCGACAGAAGATTGTATTCAGATCAGCGTAATCAATCAGGTTTGCGAAAACCTGGTTGCCTTGTTTTCTGACGATGAAGGAACCGCAAAGATTATAACGGATGATGGAGCAGTTTATGATGGGTACACCGATTACCAGGGAATATCGGTAGCGCCTGGCATGGTCTACACCGTGACGTTGTATAAGGAAGGCAGAAGCATTGACCAGAGAGTGGCCGAGGTGGAGAAGCGGCAAGAGATTGCGGATGCAGCCCTGCAGGATCTAATATTAACAACATTAGCAATATAAAAAAGGAGGGATGAACCATGGCAGAATTTTTAGCGTACAGGATTTTAGATGGCAAGCTAGTTTTCGAGAAGGTGCCGAAGTGCCTTAAAGCAGACGTGAAAGCAGTATTGACGGATCTTGGCAAGCCAGAACTTGCAGAGTAAGGGGTGACAGGATGGAGCCAGAGATCGCAGTAGCCATCTGCTCTCTCATTGGCACTTTAGTTGGCAGCCTGGCCGGAATCATGACGGCAAACCGGCTGACCAATTACAGGATAGAGCAGCTGGAAGAAAAAGTAAGGAAACATAACAATCTGGTGGAGCGCATGATAATAGTGGAACAGTCCACAAAATCAGCGCACCACCGACTTGACGAACTAATAGCAGAAAGAGAGGATTAAGAGATGGAACAGATTATGAATTACGTAAAACCGGAACTTATCGTAGCAGCAGTGGCGCTGTACTTTATTGGCATGTGGCTTAAGCAGGCAGCATTTATCAAGAACAAATATATTCCACTGGTACTGGGAATCTTCGGAGTGCTACTGTGCTCGATCTGGGTGCTGGCCACGTGTACGTTGTCCACAGGACAAGACATCGCTCTGGCGGTATTCACCGCAATCGTGCAAGGCGTATTGATAGCCGGACTGAGCACATATGTGAATCAGTTTATAAAGCAAATGAAAAAAGATGAATAAAAATACGTGAAAATACGTATACTAATATTGACATACGTAATAATACGTGCTATAATGTAATCAAGATAAAGGAAGGGAGATTACAAAAGATGCCGATGACGCCGAAAGAGATGATAAAGCATCTTGAAAAGAACGGGTTTACGGTGGTCAGTCAAAAAGGCTCACACGTAAAGCTCAAGAATCCTGATACAGACAAGACTGTAATAGTGCCGCAGCATAACAAGGCGATGAAAAAAGGATTAGAGCAGGCAATACTTAAGCAGGCGGGGTTGAAATAACCCCTCTTCCTGCTATAAATAGAAGCACAGTAATAGACGTATGGAGGTAGCTATAATGAAAAAATTATTTTATCCTGCTGTATTCCATAAGGCAGAGGAGGGGGGCTTCTGGGTATCATTCCCGGATATACCAGAATGCCTGACCGAGGGAGATGATATCCAGCAGGCCTACGAAATGGCTGTTGATGCCCTGGGGCTTGCGCTTACGGAAAGAATGAAGAGCGGAGAGGATATCCCCCAAGGGTCAGGAATCTCTGGCCTCGAACAGATGGGAACGGAAGACGGGGTGCTTGTTCTTGTGGAATTTGATCTTGAAGAGTATAACCGAAAGCATAACAGCCGGTCGGTAAAAAAGACCTTAAGCATACCAGAATGGCTGAATGAGGCGGCGGTAAGGCAGAACATCAATTTTTCGCAGGTACTGCAAGAAGCGCTAATGAAAAAGGTAAACTAATATTGATTCGAGATAAAGAGGACGCGTAGCAACGTCCTCTTTTTGTGCGACGTCGCACAGTATAAAGATGGGAGTGATAGATATGATAAGCAATTGCGGACACGACGAAAGAGGAAAGTACGCCGGCGGACAGCCAGGGGATCAGACTGGCGGGGAATGGTGTATCCGCACCTGGTATAACCGTCCGTGGAACTGCGTGCTGCGGCATTCGGATCAGAGAGTCCGGGAAGATTTGGCACGGGTGGCACGGGCCGCCGCAAATAATAACCTGGTAGGCTACTGCCAGAGCCATAGGGGCACATATTATGCGCATTTAAAAGCGAGCAACTGGGATCCGGCAAAGATCACGATTGCCTGCGAAGCGGACTGCAGCAGCGGAGTAGCGGCAAATGTAATTGCCGTAGGACACAGGCTAGGGGTTGCTGGTTTACAAAGGGTAAATCAGAACCTTACTACCTATAACATGAGATCCGCGCTTAAGTCGGCGGGATTCCAGGTGCTGACTGCGAGCGGGTATCTGACCTCGGATGCATATCTGTTGCCTGGGGACATTTTGTTAAACGATAATGCCCATGTGGCTACAAATCTAGACAAAGGCAAGTATGTAGCAGATATGGTGCAAGAAGGTTCAGGTACAGGAGGGAGTGATTACATGTTTAGCGTGGGATTGATTAAAAAAGGAAGCGTTGGGAATGATGTCCTGCTGTTTCAGAAATGCGCGAAGGCTACAGGAGACTACACGGGGAATCTGGATCGCGAGTATGGGCCATTATGCGAAGAGGCGTGCAGACGGATCCAGAGGCGAAATCAGCCAGGAGCGGGGACGGTAGATGGAGAATGCGGAGCAAATACATGGCCGTATGTGGTTGAGGTATAAGTTAAGGCCCCGGGGCGTAAGAACCCCGTGGCCTATTTCGTGTGATATTTCGTGTTGCATCGTGTTGCATATGGGTGTGTTTTCTTAGCCAAAAAGAAAATATGTTCTATAACTGTAAAATCCGCAATCCCTTGAAAACACTGGGGTTGCGGATTTATCGGAGAAAATAAAAAAATGGAGTATACGGGACTTGAACCCGTGACCTCCACACTGCCAGTGTGGCGCGCTCCCAACTGCGCTAATACCCCATACCGTGATTATAGCATGGAAACTGGCAGATGAAAAGCAGTAATTTTACTATTTCCGTTCTGAATCATCAATCATCTTCTGAAGATTGACACGCATTGCGTCTTTATCCTCTGTGGAGAGGCGAAGAGTGTCTTCCTCTTTCAACTCTTTTAATGTTCTGTCTGCCTCCTGGACAAATGCTGTTTTAATAATTTTTTTAATATCATCCATAGAATGCACCTCCTATTACTATCATAAACCAGATAGAGCACTGTTGGGAAAGGAAATATATGGAATATAAGTATTTTTAATATGTGGGCACTACAATTTAAGGAGTTCTTAAAAATGTAATAGAAAATCAGGAGAACAGTATGGCTTCCATGGCGAATATGCATCCTATTCTCATTGTGCGTTCTTGAATTTAAGAATTCCTTAAGTTGATACTGCCATACCATTATTGTATAATAACTACTATACCATGAGATGAATAATTGTATATTTATGATAGATAATCTAGTTTGAACATGAGAGGATGAGCACATAGATGGCACAAAGGAAGAGGACAAGACAGTCCAGAAGGAGGCAGCAGGTTCGCCGCCAGCTGCTGATCGTGCTGGTTTTAATTGTGGCGGTCGTCTGCGCGGCAGTCAGCTGCCATATACAGGAGGCAAGGCACAAGGCAGAGGCAAAAGCAGCTGTCACGACAGGTCAGCAGAAATCTGCGAAGGGGAAGAAGGAGAAAGCCAAGGTAAAGGTAGAGACGCCAAAGCAGAAACTCAAGAGGGTGGAACTTACAGCGAAGCAAAAAGGCTATCCCGACAGCGTAGTCGGACTGCTGGGAAAAAATAAAGAGACCGTGGATTTCGTGGAGGACTATGAGGCGAAGAAGGATGTTCCGGCGGCCGATAATATCGGGGAGAGTTACGTGGAGGGACAGATCCCGCAATTGCTGCAATGGGACGAGCGCTGGGGCTATGCTTCCTACGGCACCAGTATCGTGGCGGTGAGCGGATGCGGGCCAACCTGTATGGCTATGGTAGCGGCAGGGCTTAATAAGGATCCGTCCATAACTCCGGCAAAAGTAGCGGCATACGGAACAGAGAATCATTATGTAGACGAGGATAATAACACGTATTGGGCGTTTATGCGAGAGGCAGGGAGCAACTGGAACCTGTCCTCCTATGAGGGCGTTCTTACGGAAGAACAGGTAGGCGCAGAACTGGCGGCGGGACATCCGATTATCTGCAGCGTAGGACCTGGAGATTTTACCCAGAATGGACATTTTATCGTATTGACCGGATATGAGAATGGCTTTGTCAAGGTAAATGATCCTTTCAGCCAGAAAAATAGCGAGGCAACCTGGGTGTTTAAAGACATCGCGGACCAGATCAAAGCGATGTGGGTATACTCTTTGAAGCAATAGATGGAAGGCAGATGCTGCCTTCCTTTTCTTTGCCTGAAAATGATTTTGCCTGTATTGATCTGTCGGAATATATTTCCGGTAAATATCACGACACTGTGACAATTGTTGAATTGAAGTCCAGCGTCAATATGGATATAATAGAGTCAATAATAAGCAGCAGAGGTGTATTATGCGGAAAATACTGATCGTCGAGGATGACAGGGAACTTAATCAGGGAATATCTTATGCCCTCGGGCAGGGCGGCTACCTGGCAATTCCTGCCTATTCTATCCAAGAAGCACAAGAACTCTATACAAAGGAAGGGGCGGATCTTGTGCTCCTTGATGTGAATCTGCCGGATGGGGAAGGATTCGAATTCTGCCGTTTTCTGAGAGGGAAATCTGAGACTCCTGTAATGTTTCTTACGGCAAGAGACTTGGAGGAGGATGTTCTGAAAGGGTACGAGCTGGGAGCGGATGATTATATTACAAAGCCTTTTTCCATACATGTCCTGCGAAAGAAGATCGATGTGATCCTGAGAAGGCTGGAAAATCATCCAAGGAATGCATATGATGATGGATTCCTGCGGATTGACTTTGACAAGGCGCAGGTGAGCGCGGGCAATAGGATATGCAGCATTACTCCGACGGAATTCAGGATGCTGCGGCTGTTCATCGACCATGCAGGCCAGCTGATGACCTATTCGGTACTGCTGGAAGCATTGTGGGATATGGGCGCCCAGTTTGTGGATAAGCATGCCCTGGCCGTGAACGTCAATCGGCTCAGGGGCAAGATTGAAGACGAAGAACACAGATATATATCAAATATTTATGGGATGGGTTATCAATGGCTGGATTAGCGGTGATTATCATATGCCTGACGCTGGCGCTCATATGGATGTGGAAGCGGATGGAGAAGATGAAGCAAGAGATCTATACATTTACGGACAGGCTGGAAGAGTGTCTGGACGCAATGGCTTCCGGCGAGGAGATTAAGAATCCGGGGAATTGCGAGGACTCCCTGTGGGATAAGGTCTATGAGAGGCTGCGGAGGATTGAGAATATCTGGAGCAGGCGGGAGGAAGAAAGCGTGGCAGAGAAAAAGCAGATCAAGGAGTTGATCTCCGATATCTCCCACCAGACCAAGACGCCGATAGCCAATATAAAGATCTATCTGGAACTATTGGATAACGAGGAAGAAAATACTGAGAAACAAAGGGAATACCTGGAAAAAATAGAAGGGCAGACGGAAAAACTGGATTTCCTGCTAAAAAGCATGGTGAAGATGTCCCGGCTGGAGACGGGAATCATCGAGATCCATAAGAAGCCCTGCAGCATCTATGAAACTTTGGGACGCGCTGTGGCAGCCATTGTCCCGAAGGCCGAGAAAAAGAAGATTGGCATCTATGTGGACTGCCCGGAGAATCTGATGCTATGCCATGACAGCAAATGGACGGAAGAGGCGATCTTCAATATTCTGGATAATGCGGTGAAGTATACGAAGGAAGACTGCCCGCCTAAGAGTAGAAATATTCAGATCGGCGTAGCTGTCCAAGAGTTTTTTACGAAGATCTCTTTCAAGGATTCTGGCAAAGGGATTGCCATGGACCGGCAGGCGGAGATATTCAGGCGATTCTACAGAGAGCCGGAAATACATGACCAGGAGGGAATCGGGGTAGGCCTGTATCTGGCCAGGAAGATCATTACCATGCAGGATGGATATATTGATGTGCAGTCAGAGCCGGGGAAGGGGTCCTGCTTTCGCATTTTCCTCCCCAATAAAAGCAAAGAGTCATACGAATAGAATCACAGTATTGTGAAAATCCTGGATTGTGAGCAGTTTGTGATATTTGCCAGATATGCTTGAAGTATCAAAGAAAGGAGAATCAGCAGATGGGATCATGGATTGTACAGACACAGGCATTGAGAAAATATTACAAGTTGGGGAACAATACGGTGAAGGCGCTGGACGGCGTGGACTTTAAGGTAAGAGAAGGAGAGTTTGTAGCCATAGTAGGAAAGTCCGGCAGCGGAAAAAGCACGCTTCTTCATATGGTCGGCGGGCTGGATAACCCTACGGACGGCGAAGTATACGTAGATGGAAGGAAACTGTCCAAGATGAATAAGGAGCAGCTGGCGGTATTCCGAAGAAGAAAGGTGGGATTCGTGTTCCAGAGTTACAATCTGGTGCAGGATTTGAACGTATATGAGAATATCGTACTGCCCATAGAACTGGACGGAGGGCATATTAATGAAGAGTTTATCAATAACATTCTGAATCTGCTGAAACTTACGGAGAAAAGAGAGGCACTTCCTTGCACCCTCTCTGGAGGGCAGCAGCAGAGAGTTGCCATAGCAAGGGCGTTGGCCAGCAAGCCAGCGATCGTTCTGGCGGATGAGCCTACCGGGAATCTGGATACGGCCACCAGCCATGACGTTCTTGGCCTTCTCCGGGTGGTGGCAAAGCAGTACCGGCAGACTATCATACTGATTACCCACGATCAGGATATCGCCCAGCTGGCAGACCGGATTGTCCGCATTGAGGACGGGCGGATCGTGAAGGGAAGTGGCGCGGATGATTAAGAATAATAATACACGGATCATCAGCCGGATGGCGAAGCGCAATCTTGTAAGCGGCAGGCGGAAGAATCTGATTATGATATTCGCGATCCTGCTGTCCACCTTCCTGCTGTTCACCATTCTAACGGTAGGGAGCACATACTTTAAGATGCAGCGTATCCAGGATGTCCGTATGAATGGCGGAGATATGGATGCCTATATTTATGGGGGATTTACCGAGAAGCAAAAGAGCGTATGCGAGGAGAATCCGGATATAGCCCTGGTAGGACAAGAAGCGATTGCCGGATGGGGAGTAAAGACTGATCAGGATGATACGCTGCATACGGTATTCGTATGGGCGGATGAAGTGATGTGGGATAAGTTACAGGAACCGGCGCGTGAATGGGTAAAAGGCACATATCCTAAGAAAGACAATGAAGTCATGGCAACGAAGGAGGCATTGGAAGATTGCGGGCTGGAGGGCCTGGATGTAGGAGACTCCTTTACCATAACCTATGGAGATGGGACGGGGGAGCATACGAAAGAATTTACCATAACCGGCATGTGGGGCGGATTCGGCACTAAAAAGGTATTCAATGTGTCACGATCCTTTTTTGACCAGTCTGGCTTTCAACTCACAGACTATGGAAGGGGCTTCCTTTACCTGAAGTATGCATCTTCCATCATTCCGCAAAAGACGCAGGATGTGCTGGAGAAAAGCCTGGAACTGGGTGAGAAGCAGCGCCTGATCTATATGTCAGATTCGGCAAGTTCCGTGAAGATTATGGCAGGCATGGCAGGCCTGATCCTGATAACGTGCATCAGCGCCTACCTTCTGATTTATAATATTCTTTACCTGTCTGTTTCCGGAAATACCAGATACTATGGCCTGCTTCAGACGGTAGGGATGACAGGACGCCAGGTATACGCGCTGATGAAAAAGCGGATGCTGTATATAGGGGCAGTGGGAATGACCCTGGGTATCCTGCTGGGAAGCGCCGCGTCATTCCTGGTGATACCTTGGGTGGTAAAGACCCTTGGCATCCATGAGGAAGATATTGCCGTGGCATTCCACCCTGCCATATTCCTTCTATGCCTGATCCTCATCAGCCTGACCATATGGCTGGGGGGCAGGAAGCCAGCGAAGATAGCCACGTCAGTCTCTCCTGTGGAAGCGCTGAACTACCGCCCAAATAAGACAAGCAAGGAATCGCATAAGACTGGGAAAGGCAATCTAATATGGCGTATGGCAAGAGAGCAGTTTCAGAAAGACAAGAAAAAGTCGACCATCGTCATACTGTCCCTTGCAGCCAGCCTGTCCGTGTTCCTGTGCCTGATTACTTTGATTGCGAGTCAGGGGCCGCGTACTATGGTGTCCAGCTTTATGGATAATGATCTGACCATATTGGACGATACGGTGAGAAAAGAAGACCAGGGGGAATGGAAGGGTCTTTTGGACAATGAATTCCTATCCGAAATCCAGAGCAACCCATCCGTTAAGGACGTCCATCCGCAGATGACGGAAAGGATCGTGGTTCCCTGGGAACCGGAATTCTCAGAAGTATATATGGAGAAAATGTATGAATACTGGATGGAGCAGGATTACGAGGAGATTAAGGAAGAGTATCAGCAGCATCCGGAGAAGTTTTACTCTTATATGACGGCGATCGATGAGACAGAGTTCGACTATTTGAATGGCATGCTGGATGACCCGGTAGATAAGGAAGAATTTATGGCAGGGAAATCTTGTATCCTGTATCAGGATGATCTGGATATTGACAAGGAGATGCTGAAAGGAAAGAGTATTGTTTTTTCCAGGTATAGCCAGAGGGATACGCCCCAGGAACTGAAGATCGCAGGCATGACTCAGGAGCGTTACTACGCTGGAATGATCGGCATAACGCCGAATATTATCGTGAGCGACGCTTATATGAAGGAGACGGTGGAACATCCCTATGTGTTCAGGGTGGGGATTGACTATCAGGAAGAATACGATGAGACGGTGGAAAATGAGATGAAAGAAATGATGAAGTCCAGTCCTTACTCCAAAGATTTTTCCTATGATTCCAAACTGGAGGCTATGAAAGAAGTAAAAGAGGCTCAGGGAAATATGCTGGGCGTAGGCATTGGCATCATAGTGGTTCTTGCGCTGATCGGCATTATGAATTATATTAACACCGTATCAGGGAATATACAGAGCCGCCAGATAGAATTTGCGATTATGGAGAGTGTAGGAATGACGGACCGGCAGGTTAAGAGGATGCTGGTAAGAGAAGGCATCCTCTTTGCGGCAGCGTCGCTGCTTCTGACGGCGACGGCGGGCATGGCAGCCACTTATATGGTCTACCAGTCCATGAATTATATCGGCGTTCCATTCGCAGTGCCGGTCCTTCCGGTAATGGCTATGATTCTGTTCATATTTGCCGTATGCGTAACAGTGCCTTTGGCTTCCTACCATATGCTGGCTGGAAGAAGAACCATTGTCGAAAGAGTAAGAGACATATAAAATGGCTGCCTGTATTATATGGAATGTCTCTGAAAAATGGGAAAAGTACAGCCCATAGGGGGCTTAGGGCGTCGTCAGAGGATTCGTTCGGCCATTTGTATGCTCCTGTAAACTGTAGCCCATTTTCAACAGGCTTTCATCTTCGCCAGCAGGAAGGGTTAAGGTAGCTCCCTGTGGTACCCCGCTCTTATCCTTCCCAAGAGGAATCGTAAGTTCCGGGAAGCCTGCTGCTGCAGGCAAGGTGGAGGCGGTGCTGTTCAAAAAGGCAATGCCGTCCAGATTATGCTTAGTAAAGGCTGTATCTAGAACAGATGCGGCCTTTTCTATACTTTTGCTGATTTCATCATAATCTGCGGTTTCAGTCTCCGCGGCTTCTTCGAGATAGTCCTGACCGTATTTAGCATTTGTGTCTTTTTCTTTATTGTTAAAGGCTATTAAGTCATCCAGGGTCTTGACGGGCAAGCCATAGGCGCTGGCAAAATCTTTATAATCATTTTTGAAGGTCAAGAGGATATTGCCGAAGATGATGACCTCTTCCTGGCTGAGTGTTATATCAATGACTTTTGCCCCTGCATTCTGGAGCATCTCTTTCAGGATGCTTACCTGCGTTTTGTCATTATATTCATAACTGGCTAATCCAATCGTTTTACCCTGCAGATAATCTTTATCCCATTCCGGATTGAGAGACTGGCCAGACATGGCATTGTATACAACGGCTGCATCCTGGACACTCTTTGCGATCGGGCCAGGGGTATCAATCTGCCGTATGAGGGGTAGGATGCCTGTAGCGGAGACGGTGGAACGGGTTGGCTTAAAGCCCACTACAGAACCCGCGGATGCGGGGGCAGTGATGGAACCGTCTGTCTCTGTGCCTATAGAGGCCGGGGTCAGATTGGCAGTTACGGAAACAGCACTTCCGCTGCTGGAGCCAGATGCCGAGATTTTTAAAGGCCCGAAAGGGCTGATGGTTTGTCCTTTCACGTTACTGTATCCGGCGGGAGCTATACTGGACATGTATCCGGCAAGTTCAGAGAGATTATTCTTTCCTAAAATAATCGCGCCGCAGTTTTTTAAATTGGCCGCAAGATCAGCATCCTTGGCAGGGATAAAATCTGCCAGCGCAGCAGCGCCGGCGCTGGTAGGGATACCGGCAGTATTGATGTTATCTTTTAACAGAACGGGAATTCCGAATATATCAGAAGGGTTTTCTGTCCGGCTTTTGCGCTCAGCGTCCTTTTGGCGGGCTTCTTCCATCGCGTTGGGATTGATCGTCAGGACAGAATTAAGACCATGTTCATTTTGATCCAGAGTCTTGATCCTGTAGAGACAGATTGCCGTCAGTTCCTCATAGGTGAGGCTGCCATCTTTTATTGCATTCTGGATATCCGCAATCTCTTTTTCAATTACAAGTTTTTCCTTTTTCTGGACAATACTCTCGATATCCAGACCGGAAAGCTGGCTGTCAATATTCGATATCAGTTCTTCATTATGGTAAGCCAGCCATTCTTCCCCCGGAGGGGCAGCCATTTTATAATAGAGGAAGCCACCGGCTGCTATACACAACAAGAGGATAAGGGCTCCAATAATAATCTTCTTTTTTTTGGTCATTTCGTTTTCCTCCAATTAATTGTAATAATTTTGCGTATCTGAAATGCAATCTTAATAAACAGAAAAATCCGCTGTATCGTAGAGTTTGCGCTTTTGTATGGAATTATACGGCAGGCTCTGTATATTTGATTTTGACAGAATTGTTTCATGGCAATCGTAATCCCAATACCTGCTTAGCCTCTGCCTTTTTATAAGATAAACAGATTATAGCATAGTTTATGCCAGATTGAGCCTGGATTTTGAAAAAGGCTTTTAATTTTTGACAGCCTACTAGGCGTGCGCATCTTGCATCCGGCGGCGTAAGGGAATACAGCAGCCCAAGGTAGCAGCACATTTCCTGTTTCCGCACAGCGGTTAAAGACGAGGCATGGAAGTGCCGACACAAAACGTACTGTCGTCAACAGCCATTACCTGTCACATCTAGGTAAAAGCAGACTGTCAAAGTGTGCATAATGTGGCTATTTTCCGGGCTATGTGGTATACTATTATTAGTATATAAAAGTAAAGGAGATGATTCCGATGTTGGTGAAAGCAGATAAAAAGTGGGATTATGCACTTGGTATGATTAAAGTGGATGGCTTGGAACCAACCCCCGAAATGAAGCAATTGATTAAAAAAGAAAAGCGGGGCGAGATTTCCATGGAAGAAGTGAAAAGGGCTCTTGATCGCAAATATAAAATGAAACAGTAGGAGGCAGGAATGTGTGACCCCTATTTATATCCGAATTCTGAAGTGCTGAAGAATCTGGCGGATATTCAAGACGAACAGATTCTGAAAGACATGGAGGCAGATTATACGTTATACAGGCTTTCAGAAATTGTAACAGATGCTAATTGGATGAAATTTGATTTTGATTCTCTATGTGAAATGCATTATCGTATTTTTCAGGATATATACGAATGGGCAGGTTGCCCCCGTATTATCAATATTGAAAAGGCAGAAGTGGTATTGGGAGAACTGTCAATTGAATATTCGGATTGTTTTGACATAAAAAAAGATGCCAGCCTGGTTCTGTCCGAAATGAATGCGTTTCACTGGGAAACATCTGAATTTAGCCAAGTGGTGGAGAAGTTTGCCGACTGTATGGCAAGGCTTTGGAAAGTACATCCTTACCGGGAAGGAAATACCCGGACAATCGTCACATTCTGTTCTATGTTTATCGAAGCACAGGGAATCTATATTGAGAGCGATCTGTTTAAAGATAATGCATCTTATATGAGGGATGCACTGGTTGCGGCAAATGCAGTGTTCCATGACCTGGGAGATTTGCGTAAACCGGAGTATCTGCGGCGTATTGTGCAGGATGCTCTGGAGCAGGGGCAGAAAATGCGGGAGTGCATTGTAGAACAATTACATGCAGTAAAATTGCCTGTTTCGGAAGACAACATCCGAAAAATTGTATTTTGGAACCGCGAAGATAAAAAGGAACATAGTGCCCAAGAGATAAAAAAGTATTTGGAAAGTGAAACGGACCAAAGCGTTGTAAGTACTTTTTGAGAAAGCATAAGGAAAAGAAATAAAGTTAAGACAACAGAATCATTAGATAACCCGCAGGGTATGTCCTTGAGTAAAGGATATGCCCTGCTGTTTCTTTTATTGAGCATCCCAAGCAAAAGTTTGCTGGTTTCATTTGCGTCTTCTGTAATACTCAGAATGTCTTCATATCTTTCTACGGTCACACCCGACACAACATACGCTGCACGGCTGAGGATTCTACTGTCTTCCCTTGCTTTGTAATGGATGCGATCAATTCGAATTATGTTTTGCTTCTGTGTTTTAATAGGTTTTTGATTTCTAATACAAAACGTTTTACATCATCCGGCGGCGTAAGGGAATACAGCAGCCCATAAGGGACGCTGTATTCCCAGTCTACCGGGATGGTAACCAGCCCCGGATGGATATCCTTCCAGCATTCCAGGGTAAGCAGCACATTTCCTGTTTCCGCACAGCGGTTAAAGACGGAGATATCATAGAAATGCGGCGTGTCTTCAATCTGGATTGCGGGATGGTCTCGCTTCAAATCCGCTCGGATGCGATCGTTTGCGGAAGAATCTCCTTCTGCCACCATCATTAGTGTCTCCCCATACAAATCAGATATTTCCAGGCGGTCTTTTTTAGCCAGAGGGTGCTCTCTTGATACGGCGCACATTTTTTTATAGTGCCCCAAAGGAAGCATATTGCATTTGTCCAGCCACATTTTGGAGTCGCATACGCCTACCAGAAAGTCAAACTTTTCCCCAAGCCGCGAGATTTCAGAGAGAATGTCTTCATGATTATCTTCAAAGGGAACAAGATGCAGCTTATAGTTGGAAAAACTCCGGCTGGCCAGATACCATAGATCCATGAACGGCTTGGCAGGATTGAGCATGGAAGTCCCGACACAAAACATATTGTCGTCAACAGCCATTGCCTGCCTGGCGTTTTCAATAGAACGCCTGGAATAGTCAAATAGAAAACGCGCATCCTTATAAATTACTTCGCCTGCTGGTGTCAGGCGGATTCCATGGGAAGTCCGCACCAGAAGTTTTAAATTCAGGTGCTTTTCTAGTGTGTTGATCTGCTTCATCACAGCAGTGGGTGATAGAAACAGAGCCTCAGCCGCTTTGGTAAAACTTCCGCAGTCAGCGGCGCAGACAAAGGCGCATAGCAAAGGATTAAACATTGTCAGACCTCCTCGTATGAACTATATGTTAATACCAATATAAAGAACCGGAGATTCCGTGTCAAGAGAAATGGTTTTATAATGAAGATAGATAACGGAGAGGAGGAATGAAAATGGCGGATTTAATCGTCTATTTTTCAAGAAATTATGAAAATTATGTCAGCGGAGCAATTCGAAACCTGGATGTAGGCAATACAGAGGTAGTGGCATGCATTATCCAACAGTTGACGGGGGCAGACCTGTTTAAACTGGAGCCGATTCAGGAATATTCCAGGAATTATAATGAATGTATCGCCGAGGCGCAGGCAGATCAGAGACGGAATGCCAGGCCGGAACTGAGATCTTATCCGGAGAATCTGGATGGCTATGACACTGTTTACTTGGGATTTCCAAATTATTGGGGGACAATGCCTATGGCGGTATTTACCTTTTTGGAACATTTTGACTGGAGTGGGAAGACGATCCGTCCTTTCTGCACCCATGAGGGCAGCGGCATGGGACGAAGCGAAGTGGATATCCGGCGACTTTGCAGGGGAGCGGATATAAAGCCTGGCCTGGCTATCCAGGGTGCAAAGGCGAGTCTCGCGCGTAAAGAGATTGAAGGATGGATTTGATGCAGGCAATAGCGGAGAGCAAGGAGGGTGTAAGAAAATGGCAGTAAAACAGACGGCAGGGAGAAATGCGCTTGGGGAATTCGCCCCAAAATTCGCGCAATTAAATGATGATGTGCTATTTGGAGAAGTATGGAGCAGGGAGGATAAATTATCCCTTCGCGACCGTTCTTTGGTGACGGTTGTGGCATTGATGGCACAAGGATTAGTGGATTCCTCATTCAAATATCATTTGACTACAGCGAAAAAGAATGGAATCACAAAAGCAGAAATTGCAGAGATTCTGACGCATGCGGCATTCTATGCAGGATGGCCGAAAGCATGGGCAGCATTTTATATGGCAAAAGAGGTGTGGACGGAAGAACGTGACGGCGATGAGGCTGATCATGCAAGAAAGGCCCATGAAGATTCCATGGTTTTCCCGATCGGTCAGCCCAATGATGGTTTTGCACAGTATTTTGTTGGACAGAGTTATCTGGCGCCAGTCTCGACAGATCAGGCGGGGATCTTTAACGTCACCTTTGAGCCGGGCTGTCGGAATAACTGGCATATCCACTATGGGGACAAAGGCGGCGGACAGATCTTGGTCTGCGTGGCAGGACGAGGATATTACCAGGAAGAAGGAAAAGAGGCACGGGAACTTCATCCAGGAGATGTAGTCAATATCCCAGTGGGCGTAAAGCACTGGCATGGCGCAGCGCCAGACAGCTGGTTTTCACATCTGGCGGTGGAAGTGCCGGGAGAAAATACAAGTAATGAATGGTGTGAAGCGGTATCGGATGAGGAATATGGAAAACTGCGGTAATCTGTTATAATGAATACAGATTAAAAAAGGAGGAGGAAATCCAATGATTTATAGAAAGTTTAGAGAGAAAAAACTATCAGGGCTTGGTCTTGGCATGATGCGCCTGCCGGTCGTTGATGGAGATGATGCCAGCATCGATATGGCCCGTACTGCTGAAATCATCGATTATGCCTACCAGAATGGAATTAATTACTTTGATACTGCATGGGGCTATCATAACGGCAATTCTGAACTTGCAGCAGGGCAGTGTCTTAGCGCTTATCCAAGGGAAAACTTCTTCAAAAATCCGGCGTGCCAATATGGGTGATGGAGCCTCTGCGAGGCGGAAAACTGGCAAAGGCAGATGAGCATATGACGAAGGAACTAAGCGCAATGCGCCCGGAAGAAACGGTTCCCGCATGGGCGTTTCGATTCCTGCAGACAATCCCCGGCGTTACCATGGTATTGTCCGGAATGTCTGATATGGAACAGCTGAAAGAGAATATTGCCATCTGGCAGGAGGATAAGCCGCTTTCCAAGGAAGAATTTGACCGTCTGACGGAACTGGCGGATGAAGAGACAAGAAAAGGCGGGCTGCCCTGTACATCCTGCCATTACTGTACCAGCCATTGTCCGCAAAAACTGCCGATTCCTGAATTGATTGCTCTTTATAACGAGCATAAGATTACAGGCGGCGGATTTCTGGCGCCGATGGCAGTGGGCAGCATGCCGGAGAAAGAACGCCCGGCAAACTGTGTGGGCTGCCACAGCTGCGAGCAGGTATGTCCACAGCAGATCAAAATCTCTGATATGATGAGAGATTTCTCTTCCATGATAGGCATGTGATTGAAGGTCAGCAATTCTTCCTGATCAGATCTAGAAAGGCTTTTACCGCAGGCGAAAAAGTCTGGTATTTTTTCGTTACAATGTATAAATCTACAGATAGTTCAGGGGTTATAGGGCGGAAGGCCAGGTTCCGCCCTTCTGTATTGACCAGACGGTCAAGGCAGAGCGCATAGCCGATGCCATGCTCCACCATGAATGTAGCATTGTAAATCAGATTATAGGTCGCGACAACATTCAGGGAAGAGTAATCTAATCCGAACCATTCTAATTCCTGATGACCGGAAAATGTCTGCTCTGACAGAATCAGGGGCAAGGCTTTCAACTGGCCGATATTTACGGAATTCTGTTTGACCAGTTCGCAATCTTTCGGAATCAATAGACCAAACGTATCCTGCTGATGAATATTTAGGTAATCATATTTTTCCTGCCGTAATGGCCCCAGCAGGAGTCCCATATCTACAAGCCCCTTATCCAGCCGTTCTAATACCGTATCAGCATCACCGCTGTGCGTGTGAAACCGGACATCGGGGTATCGTTCATGAAATTCTGTAAGGAATCCGGTAATCCAATCCATAACGATCGTTTCCCCGCAGCCGATGGAAATGTCTCCGCTCAAGACTTCCGCATCTGTATGAAGGGCAGACTCGGTATTGTCGAGCAGTTCCAGAATCTCCTGCGCGCGGTTGCGCAGGAAGGTCCCCTCTTCGGTTAGAGTGATTTTTCGTTTTCCTCTGATAAAGAGCTGCTTGCCAAGCTGCTTTTCTAAGTCCATCATCTGCTTTGACAAAGTGGATTGCGTTACAAATAGTGTTTCTGCCGCTTTGGTTATATTCTGTTCTCTTGCTATGGCAAGAAAATATCGTAAAAGTCTCGTCTCAATCATCGCATTGTATCCTTCCGTTTTCAAATTTCTTCCTGTAGATTCCCTTGTTACCATTATATACTTTTTATCATTCCTGTCAACGATGATAAATTATTATTAATAACTGTTTGTAATTATCTGTTGCCAAATATACAATTAGGTTGAACTTGAAAGGAGGGTTCCGGTTTGAAATCCGAAAATGAATATTTGAAAAGCAGTCTCAAGGACTGTGGATTTCAGGAAAAAGCAGCGGCAAGGTATATGTATTATGAAGAGGCAAGCCAGATATCCGATATGCTGGGTCTTTTGAAGCAGCAGCGCAGAAAATTGATGGATGATCTTCATGCCGCACAGAAAAAAGTTGACACGATAGATTTTATGATTCGTTCTGTGGAACAAAAGAAGGAGGAGAACCATGAGCAACTATATCTGTAGATTAAATGAAAATGTAAAAAGAGAGCATGTCCGTTACTACAACCGATACGGTATAGCCTTGGCGGGCGATCTATATACGGCAAAAACTATGGATCAGAAACAGAAACATATGGCAGTCATAGTAGGGGCGCCATATGGCGGCGTCAAGGAACAGGGTCCTTGCGTCTATGCAAACGAACTGGCACAAAGAGGATTTATTGTGCTGACTTTTGATCCCTGCTATATGGGAGAATCTGCGGGGGAACCCCGCCATGTTTCCTCTCCAGACTTGTTCAGTGAGAATATCAGTGCAGGCGTGGACTATTTAGGGCTTCTGCCCTATGTTGACAGGGAAAAAATTGCAGCCATTGGAATCTGCGGCAGCGGTGGCTTTTCCTTGTCAGCAGCCCAGGTCGATACAAGAATTAAAGCGGTGGTTACGGCAAGCATGTATGACATAAGTGCAGCCTCCCGTCTGGGAGCAGATAAGGAAAGCCTGCAAAAGACCAAGGAGAGGCTCAGTGAACAGCGCTGGGTGGATGCTGAAAATGGCTATCCTGAATGGATTCCATCTTATCCGGAGGAGCCTGTGGAAAAGGTGCCGGAAGGACTTGATCTTGTTTCAGATGAGTTTTATCGTTTCTACGGCGTTAAAAGAGGACACCATCCAAATGCAAGAGCCGGTTTTACCACAACAAGCGATCTGGCATTTATCAATTACCCACTCCTTGACCATATAGATGAAATCTCCCCACGCCCGATTCTTCTGATTATCGGCGACAGGGCTGCTTCCCGTTTCTTTAGCGAGCAGGTCTATGAAAGAGCCGCAGAGCCCAAAGAACTTTATGTCGTGGAGGATGCAGAACATATTGACCTGTATGACAGAACAGATAGGATACCCTTTGATAAGATTGAAGGATTTTTAAAGGAAAACCTGAAATAAACAAGAGGATGGAATATGAGAAGAATCGTAATTTTCATCTCTGCTATATTCCTCCTGCTGGGCATGACCGGATGCGGAAATTCAAGCAGCGTCCAAACCCCTTCTGATGCTTCCGAGGAAAGCAGTACGGCACAGCCGGAACAGAATGAGAGCGGACCAGTAGACAGAGAGGAGAACGAAACTATGAATATATCTGTAAAATCAGCGGATCATGAACTGATTTATGAACTGAATAACAGCCAGGCAGCCAAAGAGTTGTATGCTCAACTGCCGCTGACCATGGAGGTGGAGCCTTTCAGTAATAATGAGATGACTTTCTATCCTCCGCAAAAGCTAGATACATCAGGTGCCCCATTAAGCGGCGGCGAGGCCGGTTCCCTGTCCTACTATGAACCGTGGGGAGACGTAGTGATGTTCTATGCTCCCTGTGACCCCAATGGCAGCCTGTATGAACTTGGAACGATTCTTTCCGGTAAAGAGGATATTGATAAACTGAATGGTTCCATTACGATTTCAATTTATGAGGAATAGGAGGATTAATGGGAAATGAACAAGTACAGCAGCAGGATGATCCTGATTTTAACGCTTGGGGTTTTCGGGATTCTGAATACGGAAATGGGAATTGTAGGAATTCTTCCCATGATCGCAGAACAATATAACGTAAGCATTGCCACCGCGGGGTGGCTGGTCAGTGGTTTTGCGCTGGTGGTGGCAGCTGCCGGACCGACGATGCCGCTGCTTTGTTCCAAGATGAATCGAAAGACATTAATGCTGGCAGCGGGCGGCATTTGTTCATAACGGCAATAGGTACAAGATATTCCCTGTATGGAACATTTACTTTTATTGTAATAGGGCTCGCGGCGATTGCATTAAAGATGAAGATGGAAAGACAGAAAGACAGGCAATAGATCAAGGAATAAGCAAAACGAAAGGAGAAATGATTTTTGGCAAGTAATGTGAAATTGAGCAATGGAATCGAAATGCCTATGGAGGGCTTTGGCGTATTTCAGGTGACAGATCCTGATGTCTGTGAGCAGACGGTATTAGATGCCATTGAAACGGGATATCGCCTGATTGATACGGCGAGTTCCTACCAGAACGAGGAAGCGGTAGGAAGGGCAATCCAGAAATCTGAGGTTCCACGGGGGGAACTTTTTATCACAACAAAGGCTTATATCCAGCAGATGGGATATGACAAGACCATGCAGGCTTTTGAGGAGTCCCTTCAGAAGCTGGGACTGGATTATCTGGATTTATATCTGATCCATATGCCCTTTGGCGATTACTACGGTTCCTGGAGAGCCATGGAAGAATTATATAAGGCAGGAAGAATCAGAGCCATCGGTGTCTGTAATTTTATGCCGGATCGTTTGCTGGACCTATGCTATAATGCGCAAGTTATTCCCCAGGTGAATCAGATAGAGCGCCATCCCCATTACCAGCGCTCGGAAGATCTGCAGATCATGAAAGAACTTGGAGTGCAGCCCCAGGCATGGGCGCCTTTTGCGGAAGGATTAAAAGGGATGTTTACGGAGCCGGTTTTGATGGAGATTGCAGCCAGGCACAGTAAGACGCCGGCACAGGTGATTCTGCGCTGGAATGTGCAGCAGGGCGTGATCGTCATTCCGAAATCTGTTCATAAGGAGCGTATGGCAGAGAACCTGGATATCTGGGATTTTGAATTGGACACGGAGGATCTGGATAAAATCAGCGAACTTGACAAAGATTGCCCGTCTATGCTGGATACCAGAAAGATCAGCGAGGTAAAAAGGGTATATGACTACCTAATAAATCCAGTTTTAACCAGTTTATAAATTGAGTCGTACGGAGGAAGAGCCATGAGTAAAAACATTTTGATTATTTCTACAAGTTTAAGAAAAGGGAGCAATTCTGAAATGCTGGCAGATGAATTCATGCGTGGTGCGAAGGAAGCAGGACATCAGGCAGAAAAAATCAGCCTGAGAGATAAAAGAGTTGGATTCTGCAAAGGGTGTCTGACGTGCCAGAAAACAGGAGCTGTGTCATCCAGGATGATGCGATTGCTATCGCGGAGAAAATGCGTACTGCAGACGTGATTGCATTTGCCACGCCGATTTATTACTACGAAATGAGTGGGCAGATGAAAACATTGCTTGACAGAGCCAATTCCCTGTTTTCATCCAAGTACGCATTCCAGGATATTTATCTGCTGACAGCAGCCGCAGAGAACGAAGAAACGGCCGCAGACGGCGCAATAAATGGTCTGCAAGGATGGATTGACTGCTTTGAGAAAGCCCACCTTTCTGGAACTGTATTTGCAGGAGGAGTTGATGCGGCGGGAGAAGCAAAAGGTCATGCGTCGCTGAGAAAAGCGTTTGAATTAGGAAGAAATATATAGAAGATGTGTATCAGGAAAAGGAGAATTAAATATGTTAGGAAATTTTGTGTTTTCAAATCCAACGAAACTCTATTTTGGGGAGGATTCTTTGAATTATCTCAATGAGGAATTGCCCAGATACGGAAAAACTGTGCAGCTTGTATACGGAGGCGGCTCTATCAAGAAAAATGGAATCTATGATAAGGTTGTGGATATCTTAAAGGCGAATGGCAAGGTGATTGTAGAGGATGGCGGTGTCATGCCGAACCCTACGGTGGAGAAACTATACGAAGGAGCAAAACTTGCAAAAGAGGCGAATGTGGATCTGATTCTGGCAGTAGGAGGCGGCTCCTGCTGCGATTACGCCAAGGCAGTGTCTATTTCAGCCCATTGCAAGGAAGATCCGTGGGAAAAATATTATTTGAAATTTGAAGACGTAGATGCAGATACGAAGATCATTCCCGTAGGATGCGTGCTGACAATGGTGGGAACCGGGTCGGAGATGAATGGCGGCGCGGTTATCACCAACCCTAAAAGCAAGTTGAAGATCGGTCATGTTTTTGGGGACAGAGTATTCCCCAAATTTGCAATATTAAATCCGACCTTTACCTATTCCTTGCCAAAGTATCAGATGGCAGCAGGCTTCTATGACATTCTGAACCATATTACAGAACAGTATTTTTCCGGAGAGGATGACAATACATCCGACTATATTATGGAGGGATTAATGAGATCCCTGATTCATAGTTCAAAAATCGCGGTTTGCGATCCTGAAAACTATGAGGCAAGAAGCAACATTATGTGGACTGCGACCTGGGCGTTGAATACTCTGGTGGCAATGGGAAAAGAGACGGACTGGATGGTGCATATGCTTGGCCAGGCAGTGGGAGCCCATACGGATGCCACCCACGGCATGACGCTTTCAGCGGTATCGCTTCCCTATTACCGGCATATCATGCCTTACGGACTGGCGAAATTCAAACGGTTTGCGGAAAATGTGTGGAATGTGGATCCCAAAGGCAAGAGCGAGGAAGAGATAGCAGAAGAGGGACTGGCGGCTATGGAGGCCTGGATGAAGGAAATCGGCGTGGCAATGAATATCCGGGAACTGGGCGTGACGGAAGAGATGCTGGACGGCCTTGTATCATCAACCTTGATAATGGAAGGCGGCTATAAAGTACTGAAGAAGGATGAGATACTGGAAATCTTTCAAGAGAGTATGTAATTGTACAAAGGAATAAAAATGCCGGGGTATGAATGTAACTTCATATCCCCGGCATTTTTTACGCGGACCATCAGAATGGAAACTGCGCTGGCGTATACTGGACCGTGATCCATTTTAATTCGGTAAATTCATCAATAGAATAAGAGCCGCCTTCCCGTCCCACGCCGCTGTTCTTGACGCCTCCAAAAGCTACGGTAGAGTTATCCGATACGGTCGCGTTATTAATATGGACCATGCCAGCCTCCATATCAAGCGACAAGGCCATGGCTTTAGACAAATCGTTGGTCAGCAGGGAGGAAGAAAGCCCATACTCATTGTCATTGCAAAGCCGTACAGCATCTCTTTCATCCTTAGCCTTAATGATAGAAGTCACCGGCCCAAAACTTTCCTCATAAAAAATTCTCATATCCGGTGTTACATTTGATAGTACGGTAGGCTGATAATAGTTCCCTTCATGGGTTCCGCCCGTCAGCAGCACCGCCCCTTTAGAGACAGCGTCCTTTATCTGGCTGTCAATTATCTGGCATTGCTCCTGCTTGATAAGAGGCCCGATGATCGTATCCTGCTGGTGCGGGTCTCCAACCTTCATAGTCTTTGCATAGGCGGTGAATTTTTCACAGAACTGATCATATACTGGTTCTTCTACAATCATCCTGGAAGTACACATACATATTTGTCCCTGATGGAAAAATGCTCCAAAGCCTGCAATCTTAACTGCCTGCTCCACATCAAAATCTTTAAGAAGGATCAGTGGATTTTTGCCGCCCATCTCCAGAGTGTATTTCTTAAGACGCTGTGACGCCTTTGCCGCAATTCCTTTGCCAACAGCAGTAGAGCCGGTAAAGGCAACCATGCGTATTCTTTCATCCTCAACCAGCATTTTTCCAACCGCCTCGCCAGAACCAGGAACCAGATTAAACACGCCTTTTGGAAGGCCTGCCGCGTCCAGCGCCTTGGCGATCATGACGCCGGAGACCGGCGTAGCGCTTGCGGGCTTAAGTACAAAAGTGTTGCCAGCCGCCAAGGCAAAGGCAACCTTTTTAAGGGCCAGAAGCAATGGGAAATTAAATGGCGCGATGCCCGCGACGACCCCCAGAGGGAGTCTGCGGATCATGGAGATCTCTCCTGGCGCCTGCTGCTGTACTTCGCCGAATACCCGCCGGCATTCGCCCGCTGCTGCCCGAAGGATATCCACTGCAAATCCTGCTTCAAAATATGCTTTGCCAAAAGCGGAGCCGCTTTCTCCCATCAGCACGTCTGCCACTTCATCTATGTGCTCCTGCATCCAGTCTGCCGCTTTAAGGAGAATCTGTTCCTTTTCATCAGCCGCCGTATCAGCCCACGGCTTCCATGCCTTTTGAGCAGAGGCAATAGCCTCGTCGACCTCTTCCCTGCCTGCAAAATGGACCTGGGCGAATATGGAATCATCCGCCGGATTCTTATCCTGAGAAATATATCCGGTTACAGTATTCTTCCATTCTCCATTGATGTATAGTTGATACTCCATCCCTGGCACCTCCTTTATCTCATCTTTAACAAGGCTTTGATTGCGTTCCCGCTGTGGGATGCCTCAAAAGCCTCATTGATTTCGTCAAATTCAAATACGCGGATCAATCGGTCAAAAGGAAATTTTCCCTCTTTATAGTATGAAATTAATTGTGGAATAAATAATTTCGGGTTAGAGTCTCCCTCTACGATGCCTATAAGAGACTTTCCTTCTCCCATAAGTTCTTCCTGGACTTGTATGGTCAGTTCTCCAGTAACTCCCAGCACTACGGCTGTTCCCAGGAATTTCACGCAGGCTAATGCTTTTTTTACAAAATCAGGCACGCCGCTTGTGTCGATCGCATAATCTGCACCGCCTCCCGTTATCTTTTTGATTTCACTTACGATACAGTCGCACTTTTTCCGGTTGATGGTGTGGGTGGCTCCCAGTTCTTTCGCCAGGGCAAGGCTCTTCTCATTCCCCCCTACTGCAATAATATTTTTGCAGGGGCATAGATGGGCTGCCATAATGGCGCTCATGCCCACGGTACCACAGCCGAATACGACCAGGCTTGAGCCTGCTGTTGGTTTCAGCCGGTTTAAGACAGCGCCTGCGCCTGTCTGGATTCCGCACCCCAGAGGCCCCAGTATATCCAGATCCAGATCTTTATCTACTTTAATAATGCTGTTTTTGTGAACAACGGAATAGGTCGCGAAGGAAGACTGCCCGAAGAAGGAAGAGATCTCCTGCCCATCTTTCGAAAGCCGCTTCGTACCGTCACTCATAACGCCTCCGAAATTAATGGCATTAAAATTCTCACATGCATACGGCCTGCCTGCCAGGCAGCTATTACAGTGACCACAGTATCCGAAAGAAAATAACACATGATCCCCCTTCTGGAATTCCGTCACTCCTTCGCCGACCTTCTCAACAATTCCGCATCCCTCATGACCTAATACGGCCGGAAGAGGTACGGGGATCATCTGCTGCTGTGCAACTTCGTCCGTATGGCAAACGCCGCTGGCCGCTATCCTTACCATCACCTCCCCTGCACGTGGATCCTGCAGGTCTAACTCTTCAAATTGGAAAGGTTTCCCTTTCTCCCGCACAACTGCTGCTTTTATCTTCATATGCTATGTCTCCTTTCTATAATATAATTTTATCATAGCACCAAATATAATAAGTTTAAATAATAGTTTGAATCTTAACGATATAATTAATGTTTTAACTATTTTTACTGGGAAACAATATATTTTGTCAGACATTAATATGCGAGTACATAAAAAGAGATGAAGAAATGTTTTTTGGTATTAGTGCAATAGAAGAATAGAAAAAAGGAGAGTCCTTATAGTTCAGGACTCCCCGCTAAGTCTATGTGCTGGATTCATTCTTTGTCACCTCGGGTTCTTTGGCGGCAAGAATAAACGCATCCCAGTCATCTGCGAAGGTTTCAATATTGCTGCTGCTGTTTTTTAAATGTGCTTCCATTAGCGCCTGGCAGTCGTTGGCAAATGCTTCAATATCATGGCTGCTTAGATGAATCTCCATTTGCTGTATGCCTTTATCGTGCATAGTAGTAAATCGTTCTGATTTCAGCAGCGGCAATACCATAATGCATCCCCAGACAATAAAGTCTTCTAATTTTGAATAGCATTCCCGTACCATTGCAGATGGGCACTCTTCGCAGATAAAGTCCAAGATTATGCCAAAGCAAAGAAAGCCTTGCTTTTTTTCACGAACCTCGGACAGATCCTGCGCTAATTTCTGATATCGTTCAATTGGCGTTGCTTCCAGCGTAAAGAGCAGAACACCTCGAATAGTCAAAGCCAAGAATTGCAGACTTTCCCGATGGAGTCTTAAATCTTCATGAATGTCAGATGTAGATAAGTCAATTGGTTTGGATTCCATGCAGACTTTTGTCCCGCTCCCCCGATAAGAAGTAGTCACGCCTAAAGAGTTAAGCACTGACAGCGTACGTCTTACGGTTATCAGCGACACGCCATATTGTTCCGCCATATCTGTAAGTGGTGGCAGAAATGAGCCAATGGGATATCTGCCCCAGAAGATTTCACCGATAATTTTTGCCGCCAGAGAATATCGGACTTGGGGGCGCTGCCGGTAAATATTCCATTTAAAAGGAATGGGCTTGATAGACTCCAAATGATACTTCTCGCGGGTCACATTAATAAATTCCATTAGTTCCTGTCTTTTGATGGAATAGTAGTTCTCCTCTAATTGAAGAATCTGGCTTAACGTCAAACTGCTAGGCATAGGGGTTCCTAACGCTTGAGCAAGATCCTCGGCCTTCCAATCAGAGTGTAAAAAATTTACGTATCTCAGGCACTCCCAGTAAAGGTTTGATAGCAGGCCATTATTCATTGGGAAAATGTTTTCAACACAGAATTTGACCATAGAGGGTGCCTCATCCATAAATTTTTCGTATTTCTTTCGATAGGGAATTATCTGATTCAATTTGGATGAATTTTTTAGTTCTTTCTCCCAAACAGGCAAAAACAATAGTTTAGCGGCAAGAGAAAAGTCTCGGATTCCATCCTCCCGCGGCACAAAATAACTTGCCTGGTTTTTCTCAAAATCTTCTGGAGTTCCCTGATATACAACGATGGATGCTTTTCGTTCTTCTGATAGGATATATCCTTTTTCATTTAAACGGCTAAACGCAGCACGAACCGTATTACGTCCAACTTGGAAGATATCGCAAATCTGCGAAATTGATGGAAGGGGATCTCCGTATTTATAATGTCCGAATAATATTCGCGACTCATAATAATCGTAAATTAATTCATTAAGCCCGATATTCTTTTCCAATACATCAGCCTCCCATAACTTTTATGTGATGGTTTTAATCATCATTGCGCCGGAACAGTCTGAGCGATCTGTTTTCTAACACTTGCCATTAGTTTATCATAAATAGTCCGTGGAAAATAGAAGAAGATTTCATAATTGGGAGATTGGGATCTTTTTGTTGATTTTATAGATGGGTGTGCTATAATATATAAATAAAACTGTGACTAACATGAGCATAATTTTGGTTCTAATATGCACATACATGCGTTCTAATGGCAGGCTTGGCATGCATGTCCTGCAGACAGAAGCGGATAAAAATTTAAAAATGAAAGAAGGTACAGAGGCAACGCGATGAACGAAGAAAGAAAATCTAAACATAAGATATCGAAAATAGCAGCCATTATATGTATCGTAGCTTTTTTGCTTTCCGCCGTCAGTATTTTTATTACTTATGTAATGAATAGAAATGCCCAGAGCATGTATGAGCATCCGTATACAGTGTCCAATAGCGCGCGTGGTATGCGATCGCGTCTATGGGATATGAAAAGTTTTTCCAGTATACTTATAACGCATGCTTTTGATTCTAAGGAGGATAAAGACTCCTTTTTTCAGGAACGTTATGATATGCAAAATGCAGATATAGAGATTATTGACGAACGGTATCTGGGCCCAGTTGAAGATGTGGATGACCTGCGCGCTGCTATGGATGGCTTGATCGAAGCCCAGACAAAAGCCTGCAATTATGCAGATAACCACTCAGCGTATGAGATACAGGAATATATGGATAACAAGGTTTATCCATGGTATGACCGGGTAAGCGATTCCCTGACGACGATCATTGATTTTGCGGATGGCAAGATATGCAGCCTGAATGAACAGGTTCAGAAATCAGGGATTACGTCAATGGTCTTTTCTTTGATTCTTGCTTTTTCAGTAATTGGCTTAACGATTCTGTCAAATAAACAAGAACGGAAAAGTATTGAGGAGTTATCCCGCAGGGAACATGATCTACAGGATGCTCTTTATCTTGCGCAACAGGCTGGCAATGCTAAGAAGGATTTTCTTTCGCGCATGTCGCATGAAATTCGGACGCCTATGAATGTTATAGTGGGCATGACTACGATAGCGGGGGCAAATCTGGATGATAAAATCCGAATAAAGGACTGCCTGTCAAAAATAGAATTTTCCTCCAAACATTTACTTTCATTGATAAATGATGTACTCGATATGTCAAAAATTGAGGAAGGAAAAATATCTGTTAATTACGAACCGTTTCAACTTCCACAGATGTTTGAGGCAATCATCCCTGCTATATATTCGCAGACATCTGCCAAAGGTACCGTGTTTGAATGTAAAATGACGGATGTTGTATCGGAGACCGTGATTGGAGATTCTCTTCGCATCAATCAGATTCTGCTCAATCTACTATCAAATGCGATTAAGTTTACGCCTGCCGGCGGAACCATATGCCTGACTGCTAGGCAGACTCCTGTGAAAAACAGACGCACGAAACTAATTTTGATCGTGGAAGACACGGGTATTGGCATGAGCGAAGAATTTTTACATCGTCTTTTCACGCCGTTTGAACAAGAGGATGGCACGTTATCAAGAAAGCATAGCGGAACTGGCCTGGGGATGGCTATCACGAAGAATTTAACCGGCTTGCTGGGAGGATCGATCCATGTAAAAAGCAAACTTGGCGAAGGAAGCACATTTACAGTGGAATTGCCATTAGAAGTTCCGGAGGATGCTATGGAGGCAAAAGAATATAAATTAGAAAATCTCAAAATACTGGTAGTGGATGATGATGTAAATACATGCACGCACGCCAGTCTGCTGCTAAAAAAGATGGGGATTGACGCGGACTGGGTTCAGCATGGCAGCGAGGCCGTACAGATGGTACGAAAGGCTCATGAAGCTTACTGCGATTATGATGTATGCCTGATCGATTGGAAAATGCCGGATATGGACGGTATTGAAGTGACAAGGCGTATTCGGGAAGAACTGGGGACGGATACATTGATAATCATTATCTCCGCATATGATTGGAGCGACATTAAGGGAGAGGCAAGAAAAGCAGGAGTCAATGCATTTGTTGCGAAGCCATTGTTTGAATCATCTTTGTATCAAACTTTATCATCCGTAATTTCTTCGGATTCAGATGTGAAGGAAGAGTCAATATGTTCTACACCGCTATTATCAGGAAAGCGTATACTCCTGGCTGAAGATAATGAATTGAATCGGGAAATTGCAGTAGAACTGCTAAAAGAAACTTGTGCAAAGATAGATTGTGCAGAAAACGGAAAAGAAGCAGTCGAGCGTTTTGCGACTTCTCCTAGTGGCTATTATAATATTATTTTAATGGACATCCAGATGCCTGTTATGGGAGGCTACGAAGCGACAAGACATATTCGATCCAGTCATCATGCGGATGCACTGAATATTCCGATCCTGGCTATGACAGCTAATGCCTTTCGGGAAGATGAAGAAGAGGCGCTGGCATCTGGAATGAATGGACATATCGCGAAGCCGATTGATGTGAACTTGCTCTATGGAACCGTATCGGAACTAATAAAAAAGCAGCATAGTTTGTCGTCAGATAAAAGGAGGATATAATGTTACGAAACATGAAGATAAAATCCAGAATGCTATTGTCATACGGAATCATAATTGGCATGTGCCTCATTGCAAGCATTATCGCGCTGATTATGCTGAATAAGATTGGCAATAACCTATCCTCTTTTTATAACAACAATTATACGGTTACCGTCAATGTATGGTCTGCAAGAAGGGAAATGCAGTCAGCAAGAGGAGACATTCTAAATGCTATACTAGACTCCGATGAGAGTACGAGGAAGAATTACATAGAAAAGGCCAGCGATAGCCTTGCAGATATGCGTGCTGCATTTCCTGTTATCCGTAAAACCTTTAAAGGAGACATTCAGCTGGTGGATAGAGTGGAGACACTTTTGCAGCAGGCAGTCGTATATCGGGACCAAGTGTTTGAATTGATAGAATCCGGTCAGGGGGAAGAAGCTTACCGGGTCATGAAAAACAGTTACATACCTTTGCTGGATCAAATGGCGGATACGCTACAGCAGATAGCGGATGTAGCGGGACAGAATGCGCTTGTCATGGTGCAGGAAGGCGAGCAGGCGCAGATATCGGCGGTGATCGCAGTAATTGTAATTATTATATTCAGCGCGATACTGGCAGCCCTGATTGGGCTACGTATCTCCAACAGTATCCGAAAACCTGTAGATGAAATAGAACATGCTGCCCAGGAACTGGCAAAGGGAGAATTGGATGCAGCATTCGTTACCTATAAGTCGGAAGATGAACTAGGAGGACTATCCGGCAGCATTCGCGAACTGATAGATTATCAGAAGGCTGTCATTGACGATATTGACCATATTCTAAGATCTATGTCCAAAGGAAGTTTTATCGTCAGATCAAAGAAAGAAGAGTATTATAAAGGCCGGTATAAGAGAATTTTAATCTCGTTGAGAGAGATGCGCAAGAATCTCAGTAATACTCTGTGGCAGATAAGCCAGTCGTCAGAACAGGTCTCTTTAGGCAGCGAGCAAGTATCTTCAGGAGCGCAGAGCCTCGCTATGGGCACGGCTGAGCAGGCAAGTTCGATGGAAGAGCTTGCAATTGCCATAAACAGCATAGCATCCCATGTACAAGAGACAGAAGAGAATGCCAATGGCGCCCGGATACAGACGGATCAGGCAGGCGTGCAGGTGTCTATGAGCAATAGGCAGATGCAGGAGATGATGGGAGCTATGGAGGAGATTAGTGACAGGTCTGACCAGATTGGCAAAATTATAAAAACCATAAATGATATTGCATTCCAAACGAATATACTGGCTTTAAACGCTTCAGTTGAAGCCGCAAGGGCGGGCAGAGCCGGGCAGGGCTTTGTTGTCGTTGCAAAAGAAGTCCGTTCCTTAGCCGATCAAGTGGCTGCCGCGTCGAAAGATACGGCAGAATTAATAGAAGAGACGGTCCAGGCGGTAGAAAAAGGGAAAAAGGTCGCAAGCATGACTGCGGAATCTTTAATAAAAGTTGTGGAAAGTATAAGACGGGTGGTATCAACTGTGGACAAGATTGCTGTTTCCTGTAAAGAACAGAGCAATTCCATTGTACAGATTAAATCAGAAGCGCATCAGATATCAGGCGTGGTACAGAGTAATTCTGCCACATCTGAAGAATTGGCGGCCGCCAGTGAAGAACTTTCCAGCCAGGCGCTGGTGCTGAAACGTTTATTTGGTCAGTTTGAATTAAATGAGAATCTATAGTTTGCAGTTTCTGGAACTATAGATTCCAGGCCTAACTATAGAAAGGGGGCAGGAGTTTAGTAACTCCTAGCCCCCAATTGTCCCATTCTCTAACTGGATAATTCGATCGGACTCTTTTGCCAGCCGCCTGCTATGCGTGACAACGATCACGCATTTTCCAATCTCGTGGGCGGTACGCTTTAGCAGATCGATGATTCCCTCTGCCGTGCCTTCATCCAGGTTGCCGGTAGGCTCATCTGCCAGCAGGACTTTGGCTTCGCTGGCCAGCGCCCTGGCTATGGCTACGCGCTGCTGTTGGCCGCCGGATAATTGCAGGACGCTGCGGTTCCAGTCCTCCTTTGGAATGTTTACTTTTTCCAGCAATTCTTCCGGGTTCTTTCGCCCGCCCAGGATCACGTTTTCTTTTGCGGTGAGATAGTCGATCAGATTGTAATTCTGGAAAACCAGAGAAACATGATGCTTCCTGTGATAATTTAATCCCCGCTTTTGAATGTTTTCTCCGTTGTACAGGATATCGCCTTCGGTGGGCGTATCCAGTCCGGCCAGAAGCGACAAAAAAGTTGTCTTGCCTGCTCCGCTTTCTCCAACGATCGTATAAAATTTTCGTTCCTCAAATATCAGGGATACGTGCTCCAATATTTGTTTTGACTTTTGCGACTTATACGCATAACTTAGATTTCTGGCTTCTAAGATCATCTTTTAACCTCCTAACTCATCTGGCTTAATATGTCTCTGGGATGCTTCCTCAGAATTATGATGCCTGCCGTTGTGATGGATATGGCAATCAGGAGTGTCACCCCTACGGCATCAAGGAGAATGATTTCCCACGTGATATCAGCTTGTACGTCGACAACTTTCTGTTCTGCCTCTTCATAAGGCTTTGCGACCTTCCCTTCGTCCGCCATATCCTGCTGCTTTGCCTGCTCTATCTGCTGTTCCACCAGATAGTCAGCCATAAAAGAGGACAGAACAGGCGCGGCTGTATAAGAAAGGACAAGCGCGAGCAGGGAGATCATGAGGGCCTCCAGCAGCATCTGGCGGAGAATACGGATTTGGGACGTGCCGAGAGCCAGCAGTATGCCTGCCTCCTGCACGCGGCTTTTCATCCAGAAGACGAAGATCAGGCATAAGATTACAAAACTTGCGCCTGCGATGATCCAGATCAAAACATTGCTTATGCTTTGCAGATCGTGGAAATTAGATGACATCGTGTCAAGGTTTCCATGATTGTCGATCAGATCATAGCGCTCCCAATTAATATCCACTTGCTTTATGGCCTTCTTTACGGAAGCGTATTCATCTACATCCGCCACTTTAAAATATGCTTTTGCAAACAGAGGATTATTTTTGTTTCCTTCCGCTTTTTCAGGAAATCTTAAATCTGTAAAAATAACGTTTTCAGAACGATAGGTATCCCCGGACATATAGGGGGCCATTTTTTGCCGTGTCTGATAGATGCCTATAATTTCCGCCTGGTAAATAGCCGAGCCTTCCCGGTCATGACAGTCGTTAAATGCAAGATTATCTCCAATCGTCAGGCTGTTTTTCGCGGCCAGTTCTTCCGAGATGATGCAGACATCGGAATCTCTGCCTGTGATCATCCGTCCTGCTATCAACGACAGATTGCCGGACAAGACATTGGAATCCATAGCCATATCGAGATTGCCGATCAGGCTTACTCCCTGGATATCTGCATTCTGATCTACGTCAGCGTCTTCAATCCGCTTAAAATTCACAGGATTTACCGCCATAGTGCCCGTTGTAATGTTGTAAGCAGATATTCCAGGGACGGCGGCAATTTTCCGGATATCTTCCAGTAATAATGTTTCAAAAGAATTATCGGTGCCGGACTGCCAGTTCTCGGTTCCGTTTATGATGGTCTTTTTCTGGTAATATCCTCCTAAGCTTCCTTCTTTATTCTCACCGATTTTTCTTGATAATGCCTCGATCCGCGCATGACGGTTTGCCTCGTTTTCTTCCAGCAAGAAGCCTGCGCCAACCGCCTGTCTTGCGGTGTCCGTGGTTGCGATGCTGGCGTTCTTGCTGGCCATGCCAGCGGTAAGCGAGATGCTTATGATAAATACAGTAAGAAGTAGCAATATGCTTTTTACAGGCTTTCGCAGAACACAGCGCCAAGCCATTTGAATACTATTCATGATTCATCCCTCCATTTTGGCCAATGTATCTTTGGGATTGGCTCTCAGAATTGGAAATGCTGCGATTGTAACCGCGATCAAGATGATCAGGCCGCCCAGCCCGAGCAGGGAGAGTACATCACTGGCTTGCAAAGCCGTTTCCAAAGCAATGTCTGGCGTAGCGTTGCTGATGAATAGCGTCTGCAAGGCTTTCGCCAGAAAACTGCCCAGAGCGCAGGCTCCGGCAGCCGCCAGAATCAATACGGCGAATGCTTCTATAAGCGCCTGCAGGAAGATGCCGCCTTTGCTCCTTCCCATGCTTATATAGATTGCGGCTTCTTTCCGCCTGGATCTCATCCACATGCACAGCAGCAGGGACACGACGATTATTCCCGTGGCGGTGGAAAGGATGAGCATCAGCCGGATTACCCTGGCAGCCTGGTCAAGGGGTGCCTTCAACTGTTTATATAGGAGATCTGAAGCCGTGACTGCCGCCTTGTCCTGCAGCATTGATTCTAGCCGGATCCGCAGGCTTGCAAGTTTTTGGGGATGCCTCGTATAGACCGCCGCTTTGTCGTACCCATGGCTGCCAAATAATTTGGCATAAGTGGCATTGTCAATAAATATCTGATTTTCAATGCGATGAACGGAATCGGTCTGAGACGTTTGCTTCTGCTCATTTCCCGATCGGAATAATCCAACAATCTTTGTGGTAACTCCAGTCCCATCTTCGGTTATGAATCCTATGGCATCTCCGACCGCTAGGCCGTTAGCATCCGCCAGAAGCGCGTTGACAACCGCGCCGCTAACCGTATCCGGGCCAATGTATTTCCCCTTCGTCAGATGATACTGGCCTTCCGAAAAAGCGCTGTCTTTTTCCAGCCGGTCGTAAGAAATGACCGCGGCTTTTTGATTGTCCTCATTGCCGGAAAGACTGTTCGTGATAGGGACGAATCCGTCAGGCAATACGCTTGCGTGGGCTGAACGGTTCACAAAAGCGACATCGTCAAGGGAAGATATCTGCCGCAGTTCTTCTTTTGTAATCCGGTGGTCTTGATCTGTTATTTCCACAATGACCTTTGAGCCTGTCTTTGCCTGAATTGTCTGTTCGGAATCCTCGAAGGCGCGCAGTATGATGGCCGCGCTTAATATCATACTGCTTACAAATAAGAGGACAAAGAACAGGAGAATGGATTTTCCCTTTTTACGGATCAAATATCGAATTGCAAGTTGATAAAAAGTCATTCTAATCACCACTTCCTGTTCCGGTTGCGTTAGCCGTCTGCCAGATCACTATCTTTGTGGCTGTAATAGTCCCGGAATCCTGATTCTCGCCAAAGACAAGTATGGAGGTCTGCTTTTTGATATCGGATAAGGATGCAGGACGAAAAGCAGTCTCTCCGGTAGAGGCATCCGATACAGCAATTTGAACCTCGCAGCCCTCTTGGTACTGGATGGTGATTTTTTCTGTCTCATCCATATGCTCCGGAGCAGCGATTATAGAGGTATCGCCATCGTCCTGCACGGGAGAAATAATGCAGCCGCTTTCTGTGAATTCCACGACATCTCCGTGCGCAAGCGCAGAAGCTGCCAGGCTGTCGATATCGCTGCCTGTATCAGGACTTTGCTGGGATTGTGAAGTGGCAGAGTCCGTTTCAGGTCTGTGGTCTTTCCCCGGAGAGGAAGTCTGGCATCCTGAGAGCATGACTGCGCACAGAGCGATGAATAGACCTTTTGCTAGTTGAGAACGTTTCATGTTACATTCCACCTTTCTTGATGAGATTGTGCCATAATTGTAGTGCGGATCCGCTCTAAAAATCCTCTATGACCGGATGCATTTCAGAAGGCTTTTTAGAGGATTTTTACAGGATTGTCTGATATACTTATTGATACCAGTATAATTAGGAAGTAAAGGATAGGATGAGACATGAAGATACTTCTTTTAGAGGATGATTTAGAACTGTGCACGTCTATTCGAGCAGAACTTGAAAAAAGCGGATATGTGGTGGACTGCTGTACAGATGGGGAGACCGCGATGCTCTATGCTCTAAATGTCGAATATGGATATGACCTGGCGATCGTCGACAGGATGCTGCCGATCATTGACGGGCTGACCATCATAAAGGCAATGCGTAGAAAAGGAATCCGCATTCCGATCATTATCACAACAGGCATGTCGGCAATCGATGAACGGATTGAGGGGCTGGATGGAGGCGCGGATGACTATCTGGTCAAGCCGTTCCATATCCGCGAGCTTCTTGCCAGGGTAAGGGCTTTGACAAGACGTCCGGCGAAGATACAGACAACGGATATCTTAAACTATGCGGATCTGGAACTTGATAAGACAAGCCGAAAGGTATCAAGTCCGGACAGGACAATAATACTGACGGCAAAAGAGTCCGAATTACTGTATGTGCTGATGCGTAAGCCGGAAACGCTATACACAAGAGAGCAGCTGATTTTAAAGATATGGGGTGCAGACTCAGAGGTAGAATTAGGAAATGTTGATAACTATATTTCATTCCTGCGGAAAAGATTAAAAGAACTGAAAAGCAGCTGTGAGATAAAAACAGTTTATGGTGCCGGATATAAATTGGAGAAGAAAAATGTTAGATAAATTATATAAAAAATTAAATCTGATTGCCGTAAGTTTTACAATGCTGATCATTACAATGGTGATGGCGATCATAGGCTTCAATTATATCAGTACGGAAAAAGGGAACCAAAGCAGTTTCTTCCAGAGAATGGCTACCTTGCTTATCTATCAGCTGGAAGAGCATCCGCGGGACTATGAAGAACTTATGGAAGAATATGAGGACAGGTATGAGATCGCAGGCGTATTAAAAGACGAAAGCGGCCGGATATTATATCAGGGCCATGCCGCTTCTTTGGCCAATGCAGACAAGCAGCTGGCAGATCTGCAGAAGCAGACGATTGTGCAGACGCCGCCAAATAAAGAAAGACTCGGTTCGACACAGCAGGGAGGCATCTATGAAGTTCAAGGAGAATTCCATGAAAAGTATTGGGGAATACCTGCATCGATCGATTCCAAAGAAGGCAGTTTCTATCAGCTATCTCTTATTTACAGACAGAAAAGCCCGCTGGAAATAATGAAAAAACATCTGCCGTTCTATCTTGGAGTCTGGCTTGCGTCTTTGCTGGGGATTGCCTGCCTGATAAGCCTTGTGTTAAAGAGAGCCTTTAAGCCAACGGAAAATGTATTGAAAAGTCAGAAAGAATTTATAGCATCGGCATCCCATGAATTAAAATCACCACTTGCCGTAATCATGGCAAATGTAGAGAGGATCAGTGACTTGAGCACGATTGATCCCCAGGCCGGCAGCGCATTAAAAACGATAGATTCTGAATGCATGCGGATGTCAAAACTGGTCAGGGATATGCTGCTTCTAGCCGCATCTGACGCAGGAACCTGGACTCTGAATAAGGGGCCCGTTGATGTAGATACGTTGCTGATCACGCTATATGAGGCGTATGAATCCATCTGCAGGAAGAATCGCATTACTTTGAAGATGGATTTGTCAGATGTAAGTTACCCGGAACTTTATACGGATAAGGAACGTATTTTTCAAATACTGAATATTTTTATGGAGAATGCTCTCGAGCACTCTATAAAAAATACTCTGATTCAAATACAATGTATGGCAGCTGGCAGGGAAATCACGTTTTATATCATAGATCATGGGCAGGGAATCGCAGAGGAGGACAGGCCTTATATTTTTGACAGGTTCTTTTGCGCAGATAAGTCCCATGCGGCTAAGTCTCATTTTGGACTGGGACTTAGCATTGCCGCTGAACTGGCAAAGATGCTGGGCGGCACGGTTGGCTTTAAGGATACGAAGGGTGGGGGCGCAACATTTTATGTCACCATTCCGGCCAGATCTTAATTCTTGCGTATGCTGGAATTATGAACTATATTAATAGCATGTGGTGAAAGATTCGGAAGCGTTGGGCGCTTCTTTGCATGGCAGCGGCTGTGAGGAGGAAAGGGATATGGACAGAAAGATAAAACATGGGCGGGGGATGGCGCAGATACGCCTGCTTGTGGAGGTGGCAGCCATCGTGGGCTGCATCGCCTTTATTATTCGTGTATCGAACCGGCTGGAGTCAGCGGGAGAGTCAATGGGAGTCTCCTTTCTTTTTATGGCTCTGCTTTTTGTGGGGATGTATGTGGCCTTTTTCCTGCAAATATTGATTCATGAGGCGGGACACTTGATATTTGGACTTCTGACGGGATACCAGTTCCGCTCTTTTGACATTGGTGGCTTTACGTGGGTCAAAGAGGGAGAGAAAATCCGCTTTCAAAGGACAGCGCTTTTCGAAGCGATGGGACAGTGCCAGATGTACCCGCCGCAAATAAGAGATGGACGCAGTTCCTGTCTGCCATATCATCTTGGGGGAGTTCTCTTGAACCTTGTATCCGCAGCCGTATTTGCAGTGGGGGCATTGGGGCTTAAGGAGCACCTTGTCCTGTCCGCCTGGCTAGCGATTATCGCAGTATTTGGCGCATTATCGGCATTTAGCAATGGAATCCCAGTCCAAGGCGGCTTGGTTCATAATGATGGATATAATGCGGCCTGTCTGTGGAAGAATCAGGAAGCCCTGGATGCTTACTATATTCAGGGGCAGATCAGTCGGCAGCAGGCGGAAGGGATCCGTATGAAAGAGATGCCCGGGGAATGGTTTGAGATGCCGAAGCAAGAAGCCCTAAAGAATGGCACGATTGCCGTAACAGCAGTGCTTGCCTGTGCCCGCCTGATCGATCAGATGAGATTCAAAGAGGCTGGGCAGACGATAGAAAGACTGCTTTCTATGGAGACAGGCATAACCGGGATGCACCGCGGCCTGCTGACCGTCGAACTGATATACTGCGAGCTGGTTGGGGAAAATCGGCAGGATCGGCTGGAAGCCCTGCTGGACGAAAAGCAGGAAAAGTTTATGGCACACATGAGAAAGAAACTGCCTGTACTCCGTACGGAATATGCCTATGAACTGCTGGCGGGGAAGGATGAAGCAGAAGCGAAGCGTTTCCGGGAGCAATTTGAAAGCGCTGCCGCCGAATATCCTTATTTGGGCGAACTGGCAGGAGAACGGGAACGAATGGATTATGCCAGGAAGATTGCCAAAATAGAACAGGGAGGTTAAAAGAATGCAGGAGATCTTAGTGCTGGAAGATGACCGGGAACTGGCAGAGGGAATAGAGATGGCCCTGATAAGCGATGATCTTTCTTTCACGCTTTGCGGAACAGTTATGGAAGCAAAGAAGATGCAAAGAGAAAAGCGGTTCGATTTGCTGATTCTGGATATTAATCTTCCGGATGGAAGCGGGCTGGAACTTTGCAGAGAGATCAGACGGGGAAGCAAAGTGCCTATCATGCTTCTGACCGCCAGGGATATGGAACTGGATATTGTAAAGGGCCTGGAGTGCGGCGCGGATGACTATATCACGAAGCCCTTCAGCCTGATGGTGTTAAGGGCAAGGATCCGGGCGCTGCTTCGCCGCAGTGCAGGCGGCTCAAAGCAGGAGTATGTAAAGGAGCCGTTTCGTTTCTGCTTTGAAACTATGGAATTCTATAAGGATCATATCCCGGTGGAACTTAGCCGCACGGAACAGAGGATCCTGTATCTTCTTGTCACTAACGCAGGCAGGATACTTACCAGGGAGCGGCTGATGGAGTGGGTCTGGCCGGAGGGAACGGAATACGTGGAAGACAATGCCCTGTCCGTTGGAATCCGGCGTCTGAGGGACAAGCTGGAGGATAGTCCCTCCAAGCCAGAATATATAAGAACCGTATATGGGAAGGGATACATATGGCAGGAATCGCAGGAACTATAATATTACTGTTGAGTGCAGTCGCTTTTTTGCTTGCAAGGGATTGCAGGAATAAGAAGAAGGAGATGGAAGTTTTGCTGCAGCGTCTGGATGATGCGCTTAATGGAGAAGTAGAAGCATCTGCGTATGACGAATCCTTGGATTCGGCAATTACAGAACGGCTGGACAAATTACTTAGAAGTTCCAGTATGGGCAAAGAAAGGGCATACCAGGACCGGGACAGGATAAAATCCCTGATTTCCGATATCTCCCATCAGATCCGCACGCCCCTTTCCAATATTATGCTATATACCGGACTGCTGCAGGAAAAGAATCTGGATGGGCAATCCCGGCTGCTTGCGGATAAGATACAGGGGCAGGCAGAGAAACTGGATTTCTTCATGAAAGAACTGGTAAGATCATCCTATATGGAGACGGATATGATTGTTGTCACTCCGCAGACAGCCTCGGCAGAAGAACTGATCGACAGGGCCTGCCAGGCAGTAGAAGTGGAGGCGCTGAAAAAGAGGATTCTGATCAGGAAGCCAAAAGGGGAGCGGATCTTCTGCAAGTTCGATATGGAGTGGACGCTGGAAGCGGTGAGGAATATTCTGGAGAATGCGCTGAAGTATTCGCCGGAAGGTTCGGAAGTACGAATAGAGATCGTTCCAAACGAAGCCTTCACCTGCATCAGGATTCAGGATGAGGGAATCGGGATAAGGGAAGAAGAACAGGGGCTGGTATTTGAAAGGTTCTACCGATCCCCGGATGTGAAGAAGGAGCAGGGAATGGGAATCGGCCTTTATCTGGCCAGAGAGATTATATCCAGGCAGGGAGGGTATATCGAGGTCCGGTCCGAGTATGCCAAAGGAACCTGCTTTTGCATCTATCTTCCCAATTTTTGATGGGACACCGCAGGAATGTGCTTCGGCACATTCCTTTTCTGTCAGAATTGTCACATTTGAGAAAGATTTGAGAAAGAAGCATTTGCTATATTATTTCCAGGCGCCGGATGGCGCGAATATAGAACTATGGAGGTACAATATGAACATATTGATTGCAGAGAATTTAAAGAAGTACTACCAGATGGGGGAAAATGTAGTAAAGGCTCTGGATGGCGTCAGCCTTTCAGTCCGGCAGGGGGAATTCCTGGCGATCGTGGGTAAGTCCGGAAGCGGCAAATCCACGCTGCTTCATATGCTGGGAGGATTGGATTGGCCGACCAGCGGGAAGGTGATGATTGGACAGAAAGATATATCTTCCATGGATAAAGATGAACTTACGATATTCCGCCGGAGGAAGATAGGCTTTGTATTCCAGAACTATAACCTTCTTCCGCTGATGAATGTATATGAGAATATCGTCCTTCCCATCAAACTGGACGGCATCCGTCCACAGAAGAGTCATGTCAATGAGATTATTAAAATGCTGGGCCTGGAGGACAAAAAGTCGGCTATGCCCTCCCAGCTCTCTGGGGGCCAGCAGCAGAGGGTGGCGTTAGCAAGGGCTCTGGCAGCCAAGCCGGCCATCATTCTGGCGGACGAGCCTACCGGCAATCTGGACAGCAGGACCAGCCAGGACGTGCTGGGACTGATCAAGACTTCCAGCGAGCGCTTCGGGCAGACGGTGGTAATGATTACCCACAATAACGAGATCGCTCAGATGGCGGGCAGAATCATCCGGATGGAAGATGGGAAGATCCGTGGAGGTGGCAAGGCTTATGACGAAGATCAATAATAAAAAGGTGATATCACAGATTGCCGCCACAACCTATAAGGCAAATAAGAAGAGGAATGTGCTCACGGTATTTGCCATCATACTTACCACATTTTTGATTGGCGTGGTATTCGCTGTCGGCATGAGTTACTGGAATACCATATCCCTTCGCCAGATGCGCATGAACGGGATGGATTACGACATTGAACTGACCGAGCCTTTAACATCCCAGGTTAAGATTATCCGTGCCATGGATAAGGTAAAGGCGGCGGGAGTAACCGTCAAATGCGCAATTGTGGAAAAGCATGCAGATAAAGATCTGGATAAGATTCAGTTATACTGGATGGATCAGACAGCGTGGAAGGAGCAGTGCATTCCTGCTCTTGAGTCCTATGAAGGGACCTATCCAAAGAAAAAGAATGAGATTATGCTGTCGTCCGACGCCTTACATGCCATGGGGATAGCAAATCCAAAGCCGGGAATGGCGATCACGCTGGAATATTTCATGCTGGCAGATGAGAATGAAACGCAGGATTCTGAGCAGGAAGAATTTATCCTATCCGGCTGGTTCCGGGATTATTCCGGAAGATCCAGAGGACTTGTATCCAGGGAATTCTATGACCGATCCGGGGCGAGCCAGACGGATCTGACCCAGGGAGAACTGCTGATTACCTTGAAAAGTCCCATATATTCCAAGAAAGACATTGTGGATATGCAGAATGCCATCTCCCTTGGAAGGATGCAGTCGCTGCTTGCTGATTATGACACGATTTCCAACTTTCTGAAGACCGCGGCCATCCTGCTGGGGATGCTGGCGATGATTCTATTTAGCGGCTATCTTTTTATCTATAATATGCTGTATATATCAATCTCGAAGGATATTCAATACTATGGACAGTTAAAAACCATGGGCATGACATCGGGACAGATGAAGCGGATGATCGCAAAGGCAGTCGTATGGAACTGCGCTATAGGGATTCCGCTGGGACTGCTGCTTAGCCTGGTCGTTTCGAGAGGCGTGATACCGCAGATTCTGCAAATTGTGAATCCTACTTTGAATGCGGCGGAAATTACCATTATCAAGCCATGGATCTATCTACTGGCTGCAGCCTTTGCGTTCCTTACGAACCTGGCAGGCAGCAGGAAGCCTGCAAAGATCGCTGGAGATTGCTCGCCGGTGGAGGCCATGCGCTATATTCCGGAATCAGGAGAGAGAAGAAGGGGAGGAGAAAGGGACGCGGGGATAGGCGCTATGGCTGTCCGGAATATTACCCGTGACAAGAAGCAGGCGGTGGTCATCTACGCTTCTTTCATCGTGGCAGTGACCGTCTTTTTGATTATGAATATAATTGTTAGAGAGAATGATGCCAGGAGCATTCTGAATGCCACTTGCCAATATGACATACGTTTCAAGAATGAGACTACATTGGAGGATCAGAAGCCATTGCTAACAGAGGAAAAGATTCGGGCCGTCCGTGAAATCAGCGGAGTAAAAAGCGTAGAAAGCGTGACTTCGACAGAAGCAGTTATTCCATACCAGAAGGAGGTCTATGGAGAATTCTATAAAGAACTGTACCAGTCCAGATACACGCCGAGCGGCGATTATGAAGTAGATATGGAATCCTACCAAAATGATCCTGCGGGCAGCCGGTTTACGACGCGGCTTGTAGGGATTGACCAGGCACAATTCAGAAGAATAAATAAGGAACTGGGCAACGCGTTGGATGAAGAGGAATTCCGGGAAGGAAAGATCACAATTTTAGAAGATTTCATGCAGATCGATATGGGCGATGTGATCGGAAAGTCTGTTGCATTCACCCTCCCGGATGGAATTCTGCCAAGCCAGGAATACAATGTTCGGATTGCTGCAATTACCCAGGACTCACCTGAATATTTTGCAGGAGGCTATAATCCGGTAATGATGGTTAGCCAGGAGTATATGAACACCCTCATGGGAGAGCCATTCTGCGAGCTGATTCAGGTAACCTATGACGAGCCATTTACCGGGAAAACGGAGAAAGAAGTAAAAAAAGTATTCGAAGGTGAGACGCAGATTACTTATGATTCAAAACTGGAACGTTATGCGGAGATGAAAAGAACAGAGACGCAGGTGAAGGTATTGGGAAACAGCGTTGCGGCCATCATGGCGCTGCTGGCCGCGCTTAACTACTTTAATATGATGGCTGCCAGCGTGCAGAACCGTTCCAGGGAATTTGCCACGTTAGAAAGCATTGGAATGACCTCGAAGCAGATCAGGAAGATGCTGGTCCTGGAAGGAAGCGGATATGCGGTGGTGTCAATCATCATATCTACGATACTGGGGCTGCTATTAGGCTATGCTGTGTTTGAGGGCATGAATATTTACAGAATTGACTTTTTCGTACCTTGGAGAAGCAATATCCTTCTATTTGCGGGAATATTCATCCTTTGCATGAGCGTTCCGGTAATCCTATATTGGCGGACGCAAAAGGACAGCATTATCGAGCGTATACATGCAAATTTATAATTGGGCATATCTATTGCAAGTTTATCCAAAGAGTGATACAATCTAATCAATACCCATTGTGAGCAGGGTTAGACGGACCTATAAAATCGACGATATCATATTGGGGGTAAGAATGAAAAAAAATAATCAACTGAATGAGCTGATTTACGAATACTACGAATCTCGTATTCTCTTTGGCGTATATAGATACGGCGAACGGCTGAATTCGGTGCCGCAGATTTGTGCCACGTTTGGTTTGGCACGTAATACGGTACAGATTGCTTTGGATAAGCTGGAAAAGAATGGATATATAAGAAGAGAAAAACGGAAGACCGCAAGGGTGATCTACCAAGGGACGGAAAGCGTGTTCAGGGAGAATGCGGCAAAGTTTTTCGTGCCGCGTAAAAATGGTCTTCTGGATTTGAATCACAATGGCAATCTGATGTTTACTTCAATCTGGGAAAAGGGACTGCAGAATATAAAAGAGAATACGAAAGGCGGCACAGAGGGAGAGCAGGAGCCAGCAGATACGGCTGCTTCTGAGCCGACAAAGTTATATAGCGACGTTATAAACACGTTTCACAACGGGTTGATGCTTAGCCTTTTTTGGCAGTGCTTATGCTATCTTAGTTATTTCTATCCCCCAAAAGATGGCAGGAAGGCTAACTATGTGCAGGATGATCTGTTAGTCGAGGGAAAGGCCAATTGTCTGAAGCAGGAAACAGATGCTTATTATATGCATATGTTTCAGAAAGTTCTGGAGTTTGTTGAGTCAATATCTGAGGACTGCCAGTTTGGGAATGTCGATCAGATTCCTTTTACCTGGGTTATATATCGCCGTCGGCCCCAGGTGCGGTATACCCTGGCCTCCAGAATAATCCGTGAGATTCTCTGGGAACACTATCCAGTTGGCAGTTATCTGCCATCTCTTCCGCAAATGGCAGAGCAGTATCAGGTATCCGTTATCACAGTGCGCCGGACGCTGGAATTGCTGCATGCGCTGGGGGTGACGAAAACCTGTGCGGGAATTGGGACGATGGTCTGTCTGGAGCCCATAGAGCCCGAGATTATCAATAAGCCTGATATCCAGGGGAATATACTGCTGCATGGAGAGGCAATACAGATTCTCTCCCTGACTGTATACAATGTAACGGTTTTTACGTTAGAATCGATTACAGAGGATGAAAAGATAAGCTTATTACAGAAAATTGGCGGCCTTCATGACAAAAATAGCAGTATTCTATGTATGGAGGCTCTATTAGACTTTATTTCCAGCAAATGTCCTTCTGCATTTATACGGGAATGCTATGGCAGACTGAGCGAGCTGATTGCATGGGGATATATATTTTCTGCCATATTGAAGGGAACAGGGAAATGGGTAGATTATGATTTGACTGGTTTTATCAGTCAGTTAGAAACGGAGTTAAAAACTGGTAATTTTACAGCGTTTGCAAGATTGTGGGAGGCATTTATTGAAGAAAGAATGAGTTTCTTTTATTCAAAGTTCCCATTATAGACTAATGAGCGGACGAAAGGGTTGATGTGAAGCCGTTTTATAGTATTATATCGAATGAATGCAATAGCGGTATAGTTATCGCTGCCGGGAGGAAAATATGATAGAAAAGATGCGAAATATGAAATTAAGGTCCAGAATGCTATTGTCATATGCAGTGATAATCGTAATATGCCTGATTGCAAGTATTGTTGCGTTATTTATGCTTAATAAAATCGGAGATAATCTAACTTCTTTTTATAACAATAATTATACTGTAACGGTCAATGTCTGGCAGGCCAAAAGAGAGATGCAGGCAGCACGTGCGGATATCCTGAACGCTATTTTAGACTCGGATGCGAATAAGATAGAGGAATCCATAGAAGAGGCAAAAGGCAGCCTGAAAAAAATGCGGGGCACATTTCCCGTAATCCGCGAATCATTCAAAGGGGATCTCGGTTTGGTGGATGAGGTTGATTCACTTTTGCAGCAGGCGATCGTATACCGGGATCAGGTGTTTGAACGGATAGAGGCCGGGGAGCATGATGAAGCCTACCAGATCATGAAAACCTATTATATTCCGCTTCTGGATCAGATGGCGAATACGCTTCAGGATATAGCCGATGTAGCAGGAGAAAATGCATTGCATATGGTGGAGGACGGGGAGCATGCGCAGACGTCCGCAATGGTTACGATTATTTTGATTATCGCTTTGAGCATTTTGCTGGCCATATTGTTTGGCCTTTATATTTCCAACGGTATTCGCAGGCCTGTAGACGAGATAGAAGATGCGGCACAGAAACTGGCAAAGGGCGAGCTGGACGGCGCGCTCGTTACCTACTCATCGCGAGATGAATTGGGAAGGATGTCAGACAGCATACGAGATTTGATCAACTATCAGCATACGATTATTGAGGATATCAGCGTTATGCTGGGATCCATGGCTGAGGGGAATTTCAATATTCAATCGGATGTAAAAGAATATTATAGGGGTCAATACCATCGCATTTTAATATCGATGAGGGAACTTCGGAATAAACTTAGCAATATTCTTATGCAGATTAACGGTTCGGCAAATCAGGTTGCTGAAGGAAGCGAGCAGATATCTTACAGGGCGCAGGCGCTTGCTTATGGAGCGTCAGAGCAGGCAGGCTCGCTTGAAGAACTGGCCACAGTTGTAAATAATATATCAAAGCACATAAAAGAGACAGAGGAAAATGCAAATGACGCACGTGCCCGGACGAGCCAGGCGGGCGAACGGGTTTCTATGAGCAATCAGCAGATGCAGGAAATGATTGAAGCGATGAAAAATATCAGTGAAAAGTCCAAGCAGATTGGCAAGATCATAAAGACGATAGAAGACATTGCATTTCAAACAAATATTCTGGCTTTAAATGCCTCTGTAGAATCTGCGCGAGTGGGCGAGGCGGGAGCGGGCTTTGCCGTAGTTGCAAAAGAAATTCGTAATTTGGCGGATCAATCATCTGTAGCATCAAATAATACGGCGACTTTGATTAATGAAACGGTGGCGGCAGTGGAAAAAGGAGTAAAAGTGGCCTACACTACAGCAGATTCCCTGTCTCAAGTCTCGGAAAAAACAAAGCAGGTCGTAACGGTCGTGGATAAGATAGCTTCTGCATCTAAATACCAAAGCGATTCTATTTCGCAGATTACAGCGGAAGTCGAGCAGATATCTGACATAGTCCAGAGTAATTCGGCAACATCGCAGGAATTGGCAGCTGCCAGTGAAGAATTATCTACCCAGGCGCAGATACTGGATAGTCTGATTAGCCAGTTCCAATTGTATCATTAGCAGGATCCTGGAAAATATTACATAAAAAAGGACGAGATCATCGTCCTTTTTTTATTTGTCAGCTGAATTTATGATAATATATAGTAAAACATGATAGGAGGATTACAGATGATCAGAATAGAAAAAGAAAGATGTATTGGCTGCGGCGCATGTATAAAGGACTGTCCGGCATCGGCAATCAGGATGACGGAAGAAAAGGCGGAGGTGTATAAAGACTGTCTGCACTGCGGTCACTGCGTCGCCATATGCCCGTCGGAGGCAGTCTCTATCCCGGAGTACGATATGGAGGAGGTAGAAGCATATGACAAAGATGCCTTTACGCTGAAGGCGGAACATTATCTTCATGCAGTAAAGTTCCGCAGAAGCATCCGCAATTTCAAGCCGGTTAAGATTGAGCGCGAGAAGGCGGAAAGAATTCTTCAGGCAGGCCGCTATACTGCCACCGCCAAGAACCGGCAGGCGTGTACATACGTATTTATTCAGGAGCAATTGGAGGAGTTCAAGGATCTCGTCTGGAAGGAAATGCCGTCCATCTTGGAGGAACTTAAGAAAAGCGCCCCGGATTACGCCAGGGCATTCGAATTCTTTTACCTAAAATGGAAGAAAAATCCCAAGGACGATACCTTTTTCTTTAATACGCCTGCGTTTCTTGTCATTGCTTCCGACAATCCTCTGGATGGAGGACTGGCGGCAGCCAATATAGAGAACATGGCTGTAGCAGAAGGGCTGGGAGCGCTGTATAGCGGCTATATGATGCGGGTGATAGGATGCAGTCAGGCGCTGCGGGAATGGCTTGGAATAGGGGAGAAGAGAGTTTCCTGCTGCATGCTCCTGGGCTATCCCGCTGTATCTTATAGAAGGACCGCGCCCAGAAAAAAGGCGGATATTATCTGGAAATAGTCGGATTCAATTTATAGCCCTATGGGGAAGAAGGAGCCTGCAGTTTACAAGGCATGTAATCTGCAGGCTCCTTATCTCATTTATTTCTGCTCTTCAGTCTCGTCATCATTCTGCCTTACGACAGGTATCAGGGAAGAGGCAAGTTTTCCCTGGCCTCGTTTTCTGAGATAGATTACGCCGATTATGGAGAATACGACTGCGCCGACGAAGTTTACCATCAGGTCTTTCATCGTGTCTACAAGCCCCACATCCAGATATCCCCCCAGATTCCAGTCCTTTCCATTTACCACAAGGGACTCTATGACTACGCGTATCGGCTCATTGGCGCCGTCAGGGTTGAGTTTTACGGAACTCACCATTGGAATGATCCAGTCTTTCTGCATATCCAAGTGGAAGAACCAGTCCATTCCGAACTCGAAGAATTCCCATACTACCCCGGTAGTCATGGAGAAGCAAAATGCCACAAAAGCCACGAAGCCCGGTGACATCCGAATAGAAAAACGCTCGCTTCGGTTAAAGATATCAATCAGCGCGAATCCGATGGCAGCCATCAGAAATCCATTAGTAGTATGCAGGATCGTATCCCAAATAGGAATTTTTACATAAAAGGCATTGATCTCGCCCAATATCTCCGCGGAAAAGATAAAGATGAAAATTACGGTCTCAAGCCCTATCGGAATCGTAACCCCTAATTTCTTGTCAATAACCTCCGGCACCATGAACAGTATCAGCGTCAGAATTCCCAGGAACATATTCTGATAATTTCCAAGAAAAAACTGCCGTATAATGGAGAGAATTACCAATACGTACAGCACCTTTTCTATTTTACTTCTTGTTTTTAACATAATCCCTTTCCTCCTCATCCATAAATAATCCCATGATAATTTATACTATCATTTTGTATGTACCTAATCAATCAAACATGTTCCAACAGCATGTTTCAAGTCTGAACTGCATGACAGGTCCATGGATTAAGAGAAAGGGATACTTCTATGTCTGATGAGTTTAAGATTACAGAAGCCGGAATGCCTGTTCAACGGAAGCGCGCATGTTCTCCCGGGCATTCTCCGGCTTCATGGCTTCCTCAAGCGTGGTAACGCCCCGGATGATGGGGAAGAACGCGTCAATACCGGCCTGGTTACAGGCAGCAGCGTCCTTGGTTACGCTTCCGGCAAAGGCAAGGACTTTCGCGTTATATTTTTTGGCCAGCCGGGCAACTCCGACAGGAGCCTTTCCCATGGCGGTCTGATGATCCAGACGGCCCTCTCCGGTGACGGCCACATCCGCGTCTTTTAACTCTTCTTCCAGCCCCACGGCGTCCAGAATCAGGTCGATTCCCGGGGTAAGTCTTGCATTCAGGAAACTTAGGAAGGCAAAGCCAAGGCCGCCGGCTGCTCCCGCGCCTTCTGTTTCTGCGTAACTGCAGCCGAAGGTATCGGCGGTTATCTGCGCATAGTGCGCCATTGCCTGGTCCAGTGGTTCTTTCTGCGCATCGGTCACGCCCTTTTGCGGCCCATAGATGTAGGTAGCGCCGTTTTTGCCGCAGAGCGGGTTTGTTACATCGCAGGCCACTTGGAAATTGCATTCGGCAAGTCTTGGATTTGTTCTGGTACTGCTGATGGCGGCAACTTTGGAGAGCGCCTGCGCGCCTTCTCCCACATCATTTCCCTGACTGTCGAGAAATACGAATCCAAGCGCCTTTAGCATGCCGATGCCGCCGTCATTGGTGACGCTTCCGCCGATTCCGATTATAAAGTTCCGGCAGCCTTTTTTGATGGCATCGTTGAGCATCTCGCCTACGCCGTAGGTGGTGGCAGCCAGGGGATCCTGCCTGTCCGTGGGAACAAGCGTGATTCCGGCGGCAGAAGCCATCTCGATGATGGCGGTCTTCGTTTCTTCCAAGTATCCGTAATATGCTTGGACCTTTGTTCCCATAGGCCCGGTGACCGTAAGATCGACGCGCTCGCCTTTCATTCCTTCGATCAAGGCATCCGTGGTGCCCTCTCCGCCGTCAGCCAGGGGCTTTACAATGACTTCTGCATCCGGCCTGGCGGCAAGGATTCCCTCCTTGACTGCAATACCGGCTTCCATGGAAGTCAGGCTTCCTTTTAAGGAATCGATTGCTACAACAACTTTCATTTCTTTGAACCTCCTGTGTCTGTTATCCATTTCGATACTTTGTTAAGGCGAGTATAGCACATCAGAGTCAAATGGAAAATGTTCCTTGAGACAAAAATGAGACGAATTAGTTAGGAAATATGTTACGGAATACAATGTTTCGCGAATATTTACTCAGGTATCGTATACTTTAGCAATACGGCCAGATACAAAAGAACAGAATCCTTAAAGTCCCGGGGATTCAATCCGCTGATCCGGTGGATGCGGTCAAGTTTATACTGCAGCGTATTTTTGTGGAGAAATAACTTCTCGCTTGTCCGTAACAGGGACCGCCCTTCCTCAAAATAGACACGAAGCAGTTCCTTCTCCTCTTCCGAGAGAAGGGACAGCGTTTTAGCCAGAAATGCTTCCTTGCTCCTGGTACTTAAGGAGGCAAGCAGAATCTCCAGATCCATGTCATCAAACAGGACGAAAGGCTTATCTGATGATGCGCTTTTTAGGGCGATCTGTGCTGTGGAGTAGGAATGTGCCAGATGAAGCAGATGGTCCGCGCAGCCGACGCCGGCAGATAATATATCTGTGTTGGAATCTGCGAAGCCCTTAAGCTGCGCGTGATTCTGTTCGAAGACCGGCTCGTCCAGGATGCCGACGTATTCATTGGGATATTGGAAGCAATAAAGGGATATTTTAAGCCGGTCGAACATCTGGCAAAGCTTCATCTCGGCAGAGGATGGCACGGCAGCATTGACAGCGGGATGGAGGCGGTAGAGCAGAACCCGTTTCTTAACGGTCCTGTCTATGCGAAGTTCTGCGAGCAGTTCTTCTATGCGGGATAGTTCTTCGGTCCCAAGTTCCGCCGGATTTTCAGATAGAAGCACCTGGATCAGATAAGATTTCTTTTCCGTCAGCGTGCGTGCAGCAGCATTGACTTCCTGTTCCCGTATCAGCAGGCGGGTGATCCGCTCCGCCAGATAAGCGTATTTGCGTACGGACTCGGGCTCTCCGCTGATTCCGATGACGGCAATGAAGGCGCCGTCATGGGAGATGGGGATATTCACGCCTTTGCTGGTGCCTTCATAATTGTCTTCCTCAGCCACTTCGATGGCTGTCATGGTATCTGCGGCCTTTTTTCCGATCTCATGGAATGTGCCGATTCGTTCCTCGTTCGTGCTGGCAAATATTATTCCCTTCCGGTTGATGAAATTAATGTCATGCCCGCAGATATCCTGCACGGTATTCACGATCTGCTGGGCGAGAGTGCGGCTGACGGTAGTGATCATAAGTTTCTCCCTTCCTTGCTATTATCCTGATTATACCGCCTTTGCCTCATGGTTGCAATCAATAAGGCGGTCATTAGATATTGCAACTGCGATAAGGCGGCCTTATAATAAGGACAAGCAAAAAGCGCCCATGATATCAAAAAATCCAGGAAAGAGCAGGTGAAAATAGTATGACATTTTATGCGATCAATGGAAGCCCGAGAAAAAGAGGAAATACGGCAGTTTTGCTGGATAAGGCTTTACAAGGAGTTAAAGATGTAATCCCGGATGGGGATACGAAGATAATTCATGTATATGATTATTCCTACACAGGCTGTGTCAGCTGCTATGCCTGCAAGCGAAAGGGAGGCAAGTATTATGGGCGGTGCGCCAAAAAGGATGCGATCTCTTCGCTTCTGCCGGAACTCTCGCAGGCAGATGGACTTATCATAGGGTCTCCGGTATATTTTCATAGTCTGACAGGCCAGCTGCAGGCTTTTCTGGAAAGGCTGCTCTATCCATACCTGGCGTATGGAAAGGAATATTATTCGATTGCGCCTAAGCACATGCCAGTCGCATTTGTATATACGATGAATGCTACAGAAGAGAAAGCACAACAAATGAATTATCAAATAAAACTGTCGCCGATGGAAGAATACGCCGGAGTCGTTTTTTCACCTCCGGCGGTTCTGTACTGCTATGATACTTGCCAGTTTGATGACTACAAGCGATATATGGCACAACGGTTTTCCGAAGAAAAGAAACTACAGCGCAGGCAAGAGCATTTTCCAATAGACTGCGAAAATGCCCGTGGAATGGGGCGGGCAATGGCACAAAAGATTACAGGTCAGAATCCCACTGCCGAAGGAAGTCCTGGCAGAATTTGATGAACTCAATCTGGTTGGCGTGAAAATAACTGTTGTGCAGCGATACCAGATTATAGGCATGAAATTCATAATAATTCTCAATAAAGATCTGCTGCAGGATGCCCTCCCGCAGTTCGGAGGCGACAGCGCTCTTGTATAAAAAAGAGATGCCGATATTGTGCAGCAGCAATTGCTTGACCAGCGGAAGGCTGTTGTTGATCTCGATATGGTTATGAAAATGGATGGTGGATATATGATTATCCCGGAAGATGGATTCCAGCCGTTTCCTGGAGGGAGTCTTATCTGCGCCCAGGATCAGGGTGTTATTATAGACTTCCTCTATGGGGACGGTTTTTCCTGCCAGCGGATGCATGGACGAGCATACGCAGACCACGCTGGAATGGTATAATTCGTAATAATCATGTTCCGTTTTTGATACGATGCCATCCATAAGAAAGAAGTCCAATTCTCCATCGTTGAGCATCTGCGAAAGCGTATTATAGTTATCTGTTACAATTCTCATCCTGCAATCAGGATTTTTTTCCAAATATGAAATAATCAAATAAGGCAGAAAAGATTCTCCGGCAGACTGCTCTGCCCCCAGGCGCAGCATGGCGGAAGCGGAATTGGATTGCCGCAGCTGTTCTTTGATCCGTTCCGAATCGGTATAGAAAGAACTGACGAACTGATACAATACCTCGCCGGAGGTGGTCAGATGGAACTTTTTGCCCACATAAGTATAGAGTTTTACATTGTAGTATTCTTCCAAGTACTTGATATGGTGGGATACCGCGGGCTGCGTAATGTGCAGTTCTTCGGCAGTCTTTGTAAAACTCTTTGTCTGGCATAGGACAAGAAATGTAAAAAATCGTGTGTCAAGCATAGGACTCCTCCAATATTATTCTGAGTAATAGTTGAATTACGAATTGTAATTTTATTGTAATGGCAAAAGATGATATAATCAAGCATAAGTTAGAATAATCGGAAAGCACTTCTAAAAAACGGAAGAACAACACGAATAGTGCGACTACTTCCGGCGATTCAAACAACATACTATAAAGGAGGAGAATGTATGAAACGATTTTGGGCAGGTATTTTGTGTGTAACCATGGGACTTATGCTATTGACCGGATGTGGCGGGTCATCATCTGATTCTGGAAGCGCATCAGGAGGATCATCCGCGGGCAAGGGTTCGGACGACGGAGAGGGGGTTGTCAGATATACTTTGACATCCACGCCTCAGATCGACCCTGGCGTCGGATCAGATCTAGGAGCCGCAACCGTGCTGATCAATGTATATGATCCATTGGTAATGCCTCAAAAAGACGGCAATATCGAGCCTTGGATTGCAAAAGAGTGGTCCGTATCCGAAGATGGCAAGACCTGGACATTCAAATTGAGGGATGATGTGACATTCCACAGCGGCAATCCGCTAACAGCGAATGACGTGGCGTATACCATGCAGCGCCTTCTGGATATGGGAGAGGGATTTGGATACTTATTCAGTTCCACGATCGAGGCGGTCAATGTCATTGATGATACGACGGTAGAGTTTGTCTGTACAAGGCCTACGGGAACGCTTCTTGCATCCCTGGTCAGGCTTTACATACTAGACAGCAAGCTGGTGGCAGAAAACTATGCATCCGGAGATTTTGGAGACAAAGGCGATTATGGAAAAGCGTTTCTTCTGGAGAACGATGCCGGATGCGGACCGTATAAGGTAAAAGAATACGCGGCAAATTCCCATGTACTGTGCGAGCAGTATACAGACTACTGGGCAGGACTAGATAAGAACGCGCCGAAAGGATTCAAGGCAATCGGCTCCAATGAGGCAGTAACCGTCAAGACCATGATGGAACGAGACGAGCTGGAACTGTCGGATGAATATCAGACCTCTGAGACCATCGAAGCGCTGGATAAGATGAAAGGCATTGACATCATGGAGACCACAAGCGGAGATATCATCTATCTTCTTCTTAACAATTCCAAGGCGCCGACGGATGACGAGCATATCAGAAAAGCATTGGCATATATGCTGGACTACGATGTGGTATGCAATCAGGTATATCCGAATTCTAAGAAGGCCGATAGTATTATTTCCAAGAATCTTCTGGGACATAAGAAGATGACGGACTATAGCTTTAATATTGAGAAAGCCAAAGAGGAGATCGCAAAATCCAAGTATGCGGATAATATTCAGGATTATCCGATCGAGGTGTGCTGGGTTGCCGAGACTCCGGACCGTGAGAAATTAGCGCTTCTGATCCAGGCTGCGGCAGACCAGATCGGAGTAAAGGTAAATGTCGTAAAGACGCCATGGGCAAGCGTAGTAGAGAAGTCGGCATCAGCGGAGACGACTCCGAATGTGACGACGACATGGTTTGCGGGAGATTATTCAGAGGCAGGAGCAATATTTGATTCGGCACTAAGTTCTAAGAATGCGGGAACATGGATGAATTGCTGCTGGATAAATGACAGCAAGCTGGACGAAATGATCGATGATGCCCTGACAACCCTTGATACGGATGAAAGAGTTGCAAAATATGAGGCGATCCAGGACTACCTGGCGGATAAATGCGTGATGATCCCGATGGCTGAAGTTACGCTCCGGCTGGCTTACCAGTCCGACTATGTGGAATACAATTCAGCGGATCCTGAGAATTTAAGGCCAGTCATGGGCTATATCAACTATATGCCTGACATCAGGATCTATCCGGATAAGAAGTAGTGAACGTCAAAATAGGAAAGGAGGATCAGGGATGTCACTCCTAAAGAGTATATTAAAACGTTTGGCAAGTTCCATTGTCGTGCTGCTTGGATTGACCATTATTATATTTATCCTGATGCGGATCGTACCAGGGGATCCGGCAAGGCTGGCTTTGGGGGCAAATGTTTCGGAAGAAGTACTGGAAAATTACAGGGAGATCAATCATTTAAATGATTCGCTTCCGATGCAATACGTATATTGGATATCCGGAGCCATCCGGGGCGATTTTGGAATGTCCGCCGTGACAAAGCGGGCGGTCATTCAGGATATCAAGGATTTTGCGCCGGCGACGATCGAGCTGGTGCTCTGGGCCGGCTTCCCGTCCATTCTGGTCGCGCTGTACCTGGGAGTCACCAGCGCGCAGCATAAGAACAAATGGCAGGATTACTTGTGCCGCTTTTTAGGATACATATTCGTAGCCACCCCCACCTTCGTGTTTGCGGTGATTTTCCTGCTGGTGTTCGGCTACTGGATCCCTGTGCTGCCTACGATAGGAGGACGGCTCAGCCCGTCCTTTACTATCCCGGATATCACGGGGCTGTATGTGCTGGACGCGCTGCTGGGCGGACAGCCGAAAGCCGCATGGGACGCCTTTCTCCATCTTCTGTTCCCCGCCCTTTCATTGGCATTGGGGAAGACGATGCAGGAGGCCAGGATTACCAGATCCAGCATGCTGCAGAATGCAGATAAGGATTATATCACGATGGTAACGTCCCAGGGCGTGCCAAAGTCGGTGGTGAACAGACGGTTTCTTCTGAAGCCTTCCGTAATTCCTACGGTAACGGTGGTAGGAATGGATATAGCAGCCATGTTCGGCAATGCGTTCCTGGTGGAACGGATCTTCAACTGGCCCGGCCTATCCAGCTATGGAATGACGGCGATACTTAATAAGGACACGAACGCGGTCTGCGCGGTGGTTCTGATCATTGGCCTGGCTTTTGCGCTTACAAGCATAGCGGTAGATATCGTGGCCATGATTCTGGATCCGAGAATGAGACAGAAGCGTACGCGGTAGGAGGTGGTGTAAATGAAAGCAGAGCGAAAAGAAACGATGATAAGAAACTGGTACAAGTTTTCTTCTGGCGGGGTATCCGTGATCGGGCTTGCGATTGTAGTGCTGATTATAGTGCTTGCTATCTTTGCACCAGTGATCGCGCCATATCCGCAGGATGTGGGCGCAGTGGTGAACTTTGAGGAAAGTTCTCTGGCTCCAAGCATGGAACATATTATGGGAACCGATACCATGGGACGGGATGTATTTTCGAGATTGCTGATCAGCTTGAGAAGCAGTCTGCTTATGGGGATTCTGGTGCTGTCGATCGCTGTGCCGGTGGGATTTGTCGTTGGCGTTTTGGCCGGATATTACAAGGATACCTGGATCGAAACGGTGCTGATGCGGATCGTGGATATTTTCCTTTCGGTACCGGCACTGGTACTTGCGCTTGCGATTGCGGCGATATTGGAGCCGAACCTTCGCAATTCCATGATCGCGATCACGATCATGTGGTGGCCGTGGTATGCGAGGCTGTCCTTTGGAGTCGCGTCTTCGCTTCGAACAGAGAATTATATTGTATATGCGGAACTGACAGGCGCGAAGCTAAGCCATATTATCTTCAAAGAATTCCTGCCGAATACCTTCGACCAGATTCTGACTAAGATGACGCTGGATATGGGCTACGTCATCTGTATGGGGGCAACCCTTAGCTTTGTAGGTCTTGGAGAGCAGCCGCCCACCCCGGCCCTTGGCAATATGATCAATGACGGCGTGAAATTCCTGCCGGATATGTGGTGGCTTGCGATCTTCCCGGCGGCGACGATCATCATTATCGTATTGGGCTTCAATCTGCTGGGTGATGGCGTAGGCAATATATTTAATGTGGAGGGCAAATAATGGAAGAAAAGGCAAAAGTATTAGAAGTCAAAGATTTGTCCGTATCCTATACAGTCGCAAATGTAAAGACGCACATATTAGAGGATGTTTCCTTTGCCGTCAGCAAAGGGAAGAGCGTAGGGATCGTCGGGGAGTCCGGCTGCGGAAAGACGACGACGATGCGCGCCATCCTGAATGTTCTTCCTTCCAATGGGAATGTAGAAAAGGGCGAGATATTATACTGCGGCGAAGACGTGCTTAAGATGTCCAATGCCAAACTGCAGGAATACCGGCAAAAAGGCGCGGGCATGATCTTTCAGGATCCATCCAGCGCGCTGAATCCGGTAATATCCATAAAGAACCAGTTTTTAGAGGCCTTGAAATACGCCCACAAGGATAAGAAACTTACGAAAGCGCAGCTCTTAGAAAAAGCAGGGAAATCGCTGGAAGCCGTATCTCTTGCCGACCCGGAGCGAATTCTGAACAGTTATCCGTTCCAGTTATCCGGAGGAATGAGGCAGCGAGTGTGCATTGCCATGACCTTGGCTGCGGAGCGCCAGCTGCTGCTTGCGGACGAGCCGGGAACCGCGTTGGACGTGACGATACAGGATCAGATTCTCAGGCTGATCAAACAGCTGGTGGATTCCGGGGAACTGTCGGTTATCATGGTGACGCATTCTCTTGGGGTCATACGCCAGGTTACGACGGAAGTCAATATTATGTATGCAGGCACGATGGTAGAAGGCGGGGACACCAAAAAGGTATTTGAGCATCCGATCCATCCGTATACAGAGGCGCTGATGAACTGCCTCCCGAAACTGACAGGAAACGGAATCGCTGAAGGTATCCCCGGAAGGATTCCGGACTACAGCAACCCGCCAAAGGGGTGCAGATTCGCTCCCCGCTGTCCTTATGCGCTAAAGAAGTGCCAGAACGAAAGGCCTGTCCGCCATGAAGTTGACGGGGATCACTGGGTAGCATGCTTTCAAGCAGAGGAGGGGAGATCATGAGCGAAGTAATATTGGAAATCAAAGATTTGAAGAAGTATTTCCCTCTGGCCAATGGCAAGACAGTAAAAGCGGTAGACGGCGTGAGCATGAAGATGTATAAGGGAGAGACGCTGGGGCTGGTCGGAGAATCCGGATGCGGAAAAAGCACGATTGCCTATACGGTAGTCGGGATGTATGGAGCAACCTCCGGCCAGGTTATCTATGACAATATGGATATTGTAAAGAAGGGATATAGAAGAACCCTGAAGCAAAAAGGCGATATACAGATCGTGTTCCAGGATCCAGGATCTTCCCTGAATTCCCGGCGCACGATTGAGAAGAGCATGGAAGTGCCGCTGGATATCCACGATAAGATGAGCAAAGAAGAGAAAGAGAAGCGCGTCGAAGAATTGCTGGAAATGGTGGGCCTTCCAAAAGACTATAAGAACAAGATGCCAAGAAACATCGGCGGAGGCGAGAGGCAGCTGGTTTCCGTAGCCAGGGCGCTGGCGACCAACCCGGAACTAATCATTCTGGATGAGCCGACTTCAGCGCTGGACGTTTCAGTCCAGGCAAAGGTCATCAGTACATTGATAGAATTACAGAAGAAGCTGGAACTGTCTTACCTGTTTATCACGCATGATCTGAGCCTGATGCGCAACGTGGCATCCCGTGTGGCGATCCTGTATCTGGGCAGGCTGTGCGAGCTGGCGCCGACTGCGGAGTTCTTCCAGGCGCCGCTGCATCCGTATACGAAGATGCTGCTATCCTCCATTCCGGTAGTTACGGAGGAAGAGGAGGCGATGAAGCCAGATCAGATCGTGTCCCAGGGAGAGATCCCCTCTCCGGTGAATGCGCCAAAAGGATGTACCTTTCACACCAGATGCAAGGACTGCATGGAAATATGCAAGACAACAGCGCCAGTAATGGTGGAAGTAGCGCCGGAGCATATGGTCTGCTGCCATAAGTATACGGCGCAGGCAATCAAGAAAGAGGGGGAAACGGACGTATGATAAGCGGCGATTTGCAGAAAGCGGCAGAGGTTCTGGTAAACGTTCTGCTGAAGACTCAAAAAGGAGAAACCTTCGTGATCACGGCGGATACGGCTGTGGATGCGTCGGTAATTGAAGTAATTGGGCGGGCAGCCTTCGCTGCGGGCGCAAAGCCACTGGTCGCCCTGATTCCCACGCCAGGAGGGGTCAGCCTGGCAGCAGATCCAGATATTCAGGTAGAAGGCTTGAGCGGTATGATCTCCAAAGCGGATGTCTGGGTGGAGCTGAATGTGAAATGGCTGCTGTATTCTACTCCATTTTACAATGCCAAAAAGGCCAATCCAAAACTACGGCATATGTGCCTTACGGGAACCAACGCCGATACACTGATACGCTGTGTCGGAAAAGTCAACTATCCGGCGATGAGAAGATTTTCCGAGATCCTGCGTGAAAGGATCAAAGAGGCCCATAACGTGCGGATGGTCTCCCAGGATGGAGATGAGATTACCTTCGTCAATGTGCCGGACCGCCCTGTTTCCTGCAAACTGGGCGATGCCAGCGTGCCGGGAACACATCTGTTCGTAGGCCAGATCGGATGGACTCCGATGCTGGAGAGCGTAAATGGCACGATCAGCCTGGACGGATCGGTAGCGCCGGATATTGGATTGATCGAGAGTCCGGTAAAAATAGAAGTAAAAGATGGCTGCATTATCTCGATGTCAGGTGGAGAAGAGGCCAAAAGGTATGAGATGTGGCTTAAGAGCTTCGGACATCCCCAGATGCTGCGCATCTCGCACGCCGGCATTGGCTTCCATCCCGGCGCGAAACTGATCGGAGACATTCTCCTGGATCAGCGCGTGTGGGGCTCCACCACGTGGGGATTTGGAAGCATCGGCGCAGGAATGCTGCCTCCAGACGGAGTCTACGCGCCGTCGCATTCAGATGCGGTTTCGTTAAATACAGATATCTATCTGGACGATCAGCCATTGTGGATTCACGGGAATCTTGTGGACGAGGAATTGAAATCATTCGAAAGTGAATTGACAGCGTTAAGATAGGAGGGAGCATAAAAATGGGAGAGTTCTTATACGAATTTGAACTAGGAAAAGCAGCCGATGTGATTGTAAAAGAATTATTCAAAGTAAAGCCAGGCGAAAACTTTGTGATTACCGCGGACAGCAGAAGCGATGAACGGGTGGTAAACGCCACCGCGCGGGCAATCTATGCCGCCGGGGCCAAGCCGATGGTGATCTGGACGGCTACGCCGCCGGGGCCGGGAAAGCAGGTGGATGACTTCCTGCCGTCCGGGGCGATCAAGGCAGCCTTGATGGAAGCCGACTGCTGGATTGAATACAATACGATGTACATCTTATATTCGGATACCTATGAGGAAGTTGCGCATACGAATAAGAAGCTTCGCTTCCTGTGCCTTCCGGGCATGCACGTAGACGTTTTCATCCGCCTGTTTGCCAATACAGACCATGAGGCATTGCGGGATCTATTGCATGCGGTAAGGGATAAGATCCGCTCGGCAAAGCATGTAAGGCTTACCAGTACGGCAGGAGAGGATATCGAGTTTGACAATCATCCCGATTATCCGATCAATGCAAGAGACGGCTATGCCGATGAGCCGGGAACCTTCATGCTGGCAGGAATGATCTCCTGGACCCCGGATCTGGATACCGTAAATGGAGTGATTGCAATTGACGGCTCTCTGGTGCCGCAGTTTGGCGTATTGGAACAGCCGGTAAAGATCTATATGAAGAATGGCGTGATCGATCATGTGGAAGGCGGAGCAATCGCAGAGCAGTGGGAAAAATATATGCGGGACTTCCAGCATCCCCAGATGCTGCGTCCGGCCCACGTTTGCGTGGGATTCCACCCGAATGCAAAACTTACGGGACAGCTGGGAGAAGATGAGCGCATCTATGGAGGCTCCCAGTGGGGCTTTGGGGCAATTGGTAGCTTCCTGATGCCGCCAAATGGCATCCCGGCTCCGTCCCATATAGACGCTACCTGCCTCAGAGTATCCATTTATCTGGACGGAGTGGCGATTACGCAGGATGGCGAGATCGTAGACGAAGAGTTAAAAAAATATGCTGCCAGATTAGGCAGATAGATAAAAAGAGGTTAATGCGTGGAAAAAATATTAGAGGAACTGGTGGAGCAATATCGGGATGAGATTGTGGAAACCACCAAAAAATTAATCGCCCTTCCGAGCCTATACGAGGAAGGAAACGAAACATATCCATTTGGAGAGCCGATCGGAAAAGCGCTGGAAAAGGTTCTTGAGATATCCGAAGAAATGGGATTTGAAACCTGCAGCCATGACGGCTATGTAGGCACGGTCAAATGGGGCAATGAGGGGAAGCAGATCGGCATCCTGACCCATATTGACGTTGTCCCTCCCGGGGAGGGGTGGACATATCCGCCTTTTGAGGGAACCATAGAAAATGGGAGGCTGTATGGAAGAGGCTCTCTGGACGATAAGGGGCCGATGGCCGCGTCGCTTTTTGCGATGAAGGCGATAAAGGAAAGCGGGCTTCCGGTAAAAAATCATGTGTGCCATATTATCGGAACAGACGAAGAAAGTGGTTTCATGAGATGCCTGAAGAATTATCTGGAAAAGGAGCCGGCTCCCTGGGGCGGATTTTCGCCGGATGGGGAATTTCCAGTTATCCATGCGGAAAAAGGGATCCTTAGGTTCTATGTGACAGACCGCTGGGAGAATACGAATGACGATGACGGGCTTATCCTGCTGGAAGTCGGCGGGGGAACCAAGGTAAATGTAGTGCCGGCGTTTGCGTGCGCGCTTGTACGCGGAGGCGAGGATGCGCAGGGGGTATTGGAACAATGCCGGGACGCCTTTGCGGACAAAGATAAGATATCATTCGAGCCAGAAGACGGTGGATGGAGAGTAAAGGCAAAAGGAATGAGCGGACATTCTTCACAGCCGTGGAATGGGGACAACGCGATTAATACGCTGCTTCGGTATTTGCTGTCGCTTCCCCTTCGTGAAAATGGGCAGATGCTATTCGCGTCTAAGATTGCAGGCCTGTTTGGCGACGGCTATCGCGGAGAACGTCTGGGTGTGGCATGCGAAGATCAATTATCCGGCATTCTCACGCTGTCTCTGGGAGTTCTTAAAATTGGAAGCGAGGATGGAAAGGCCACGGTGGAAATCAGATATCCGATCCATGCTTCAGATGAAGTCATCCAGAAGACCTTGATGGTGGCCTGCCAGGATTCCGGGGTGGATATAGAGATCATACAGGATAAAAAGCATATCTATTATCCGGTAAAGGCGCCGCTGGTGCAGGAACTTCTGAAAGTATATCAGGAAACCACGGGAAGAACGGAAGCGCCAGTCGTGATTGGCGGAGGTACCTATTGCAGGGCGGTAGATAATTTTGTCGCATACGGGCCTGTATTTCCGGGACAGCGGGAACTGGCGCACGAGCCGGACGAGTATATCGGCGTAGAAGATCTGATATTGACGGCGAAAATCTATGCGCAGGCGCTTTATGCGTTATTGAATATGTAAAGCCGGATGGGACAGGAGGTCTGACGATGCTGAAAATAGGATTGATTCAACTGGCGGTTATGGAAGGCAGATGCCAGGAAAATATGCTTCATATTAAAGAACTTGCCAAGAAATATGCCAAGGATGATGTTGACCTGCTCTGTTTTCCGGAATTGTGCGTCAGCGGATATGATTTTGAAAAAGCGCAGCATTGTGCAAACGAGGCGGAGTTCTTTTCCGAACTTGCCAGAGAATGCAATACTGCGATCGCCGCCGGCATTCATGTAGAAGAAGAGGGCCGGCATTACGATGCGGCCTGCCTCTTTGACGAGACGGGGACCCTTCTGGGAGAGTATCGGAAAATCCATCTATGGGATAAGGAATGTGAATTTTTTGAGCGTGGGGACAGCCTTTTGGTGATACCGTTTAAAGGATGGAAGATCGGGCTTCTGATCTGCGCGGATATGAGATTCTTCGAGATATCTACCCCGCTTAAGAATATGGGGGCAGATGTCATCCTTTATCCAAGCGCATGGATTGCGGGCTGGAAAGAACTGCTTCACTTATGCGGCAGAATGCGCGCGGCCGAGAACCAGATCTATACGATTGCCTTAAACCGGGCTTCCGGCGACGTGGCTTACTGCGGCGGAACTGCCCTTATGGGACCGGATGGCAGTATCCGGAGCATGCTGGATCATGATCAGGAGGCGTACCTGGAAGTAGTGCTGGAAAAATCCCAGATCCAGGCGGCAAGAAACGCGCTGGAATGGGAAAGCCTGAAATTTCCGGAGATATATCAAAAGTATGACCAATACAGGTTCATGAAACGAAAGGAGATATGAAAATGGAATGGAACATAGGCGTTGAAATGAGAAATGAATATAGAAGAATGGAACTTGCCCGTGCGGCAATGAAGCTGGTAAGGGATATCATGCTGTGCAAGCCGGGCGAGAACCTGGTGATCACGTATGACACCTGCGTAGATGAAAGAGTCGTTCATGCGTTGACAGAGGCAGCCTATACGATTGAAAGCGTTCCAACGGTCATCTATTATCCGACTGCGGAAGGCTTCTATGCAGACCCGCCAAAGCCAGTGGCCGACGCGATTGCTGCCGCGGACGTGTGGATCGAGCTGACCTACGCTTCGATCATGCATGGACCTGCATATCGCAAAGCAGTGGATGAAAATGGCGCGCGGTATATCTGCGCTACGGGCCTGGATACGGAGATGCTGGTAAACTGCATCGGAAAGATTAATGTAGATAAAGTCATCGAGTTAGGAGAATATTTCAAATACCGCCTGGAAAATGCCCAGGATATTCATGTACTGACCAAAGAAGGAATGGACCTTCGCGGGAACATGGGAGGACGCAAGGTTCGCCACTCCGGCATCAAGGCAACGGAGAAAGGCTATCCGGTAATGCTGACCGGGCAGACCAGCTGGTGCCCCATCGAAGAGTCGATCGAAGGAACGCTGGTATTTGACGGGGCCGTATTCCCCCCGGATTCGCTGGGAATCTTAAGAGAGAAGATCTTTATTGAATTCAAAGAAGGCAGAGTCGTGGATGTCACCGGCGGGCCGGAGGCAGAGATATACAAAAAATGGCTGCATTCCTTTGACGATCCGAATATGCTGCGCCTGGCTCACTATTCCCAGGGCTTTAACCCGGGAGTGCGTAAAGTGACCGGCCGTATCGTAGAAGATGAGCGCGTGTTTGGCTGTATGGAATTCGGAATCGGAAGCCAGGGCATCAAGATTGGCGGCAAGCACTGGAGCGCGGCGTCCCATTCCGATGGAATCGTTCTTCATCCGACCATCATCCTGGACGGGGAAAAACTGGAAGAAGACGGCGTGTATGTGGATGAGACGGCATGCAAGCTGTGCAAAGAACTAGGGATCGCTGGATATTAAGGCGGATACATAGCCTCAGGGAGAGAACATGAAGCGTAAAAAAAAGATATTATTTCTTAAGGCAGTTGCCTATGGCGACTTAAATGAGGAGATAAAAACCTATTTGGACCAGTATAAGGACGAGACAACCGAACTGGAAGTAAGGAATATCCAGATCGGCCCTAAGCATCTGGAATATCAATACTACCAGGCATTGGCAGGGGCACAGATACTGAAAGAAGTACTAAGGGCGGAAAAGGAGGGATTCGATGCCGCCTGCATCAGCTGCTTTGACGATCCATTCCTGTATCCGGCAAGGGAGATCAGCAAAAATATGGTGGTAACCGCGCCTGGAGAGGCGAGCATGCATCTGGCATCCGTACTTGGAAATTCTTTCTCCATCATCGTAGGAAGAGATAAATGGATCCCGCAGATGAGAGAAAACGTATGCAAATATGGCCTGGAAAGGAAACTTGCTTCCTTCCGAAGCCTGGGCATGGGCGTGCTGGATTTCCACAAGGATGAAAGGGCTACGATGGAGAAGTTCCGGCAGGAAATTCGCCTGGCTATAGAAAAAGACCGCGCTGAAGTGATCATTCTGGGATGCAGCATGCAGTTTGGGTTTTACAAGGAACTTCAGCAGGAATTTGGCGTTCCAGTGATCGACTGCATGATCGCCAGCCTGAAGCAGGCGGAATATCTGCTGGAACTCCGGGAAAAGGCGGGGTGGCACTTCAGCAGAAGAGGATTGTACGAAAGGCCCGACCCAGAAGAAATGCGTGATTGGCAGTTGGACGAGTGTTTTAACCTGGAAGGTTTGCTTGATTAGTGCCTGTATTGATGTTACAATTTAAAAAAATGATTTTGGCGGTGATCGTTATGCTTAGATGCAAGACCAAATGCAACGATGGCTGGCTCCATGCAAAGCCAGTATAAGGAGCAACATTTGCATGGAGTAGGAATTGGTTGCGAACTTAATATTGCTGGCTTTGCTGCTTGACTATTTAATCAAGGAGGAGGCCTGCATCATGAAGTATATTAATGCAAGCACGATTCTCCCGGACGAGCTGGTCGAGGAACTACAGAAATATGTTCAGGCAGGTTACATATATATTCCTGCAAAAGACGAGCAGCATAAGAACTGGGGCGAATTGTCCGGCTATCGGAAGGAACTTGCGAGACGCAATGCGTTGATCATTGCGGAGTATCGCAGCGGCGCTTCTATGGAAGAACTTGCAAAGCGCTATTCCCTTTCGTTCTATGCCATAAGAAAAATAATATATCAGAAATGATACATGGGAGGGCTGCTTATAGGCAGCCTTCTTTTTGTATACGGAATATTGCTGCATCGTTTCGTATATTGTGGACGTGGGCGCGTGCAAGTATGATAGGAAACAGGAGATGTCTATAAGTATACATTCATACGGATCGACAGACATTAAAACAAAGGACTAACAGGAGGATTTTATAATGGCTACACCGACAAAACTATATCCAAGAACAGGCGACAGGCAGACGATCTATCTGAAAAATGTGATCACAGACCCTAATATTCAAGTTGGGGATTATACGATGTATAACGATTTTGTGAATGATCCCGCCAAATTCCAGCAGAATAACGTATTGTATCATTATCCTGTCAATCAGGATAAACTTATTATTGGTAAGTTCTGCTCTATTGCCTGTGGCGCGAAATTTCTATTTAACAGCGCGAACCATACGCAGCGTTCGCTGTCTACCTATCCGTTTCCTTTATTCTTTGAAGAATGGGGACTGGATATAAAAAAGGTAGCAACAGCGTGGGACAATCAAGGCGATATTATAATAGGAAATGATGTTTGGATTGGCTATGAATCCGTGATCATGGCAGGCGTGACCATAGGAGATGGGGCGATCATAGGCACGCGCGCGATTGTAACAAAAGATGTGCCGCCGTATACGATCGTGGGCGGGGTGCCGGCAAAACCCATTCGCAGGCGGTTTCCGGATCAAGTTATTTCCACGCTATTGGAATTGGAATGGTGGAACTGGCCTGCAGAAAAGATTGCGGAGAATATAGAAGTAATCAAGACTGGGGCTTGGGAAGAATTGAGATAACGATTGGCGTAGCGATGGACTTTCGCCTCATTTAACGAAACAGTCCATTTTTTCAAAAGAATTAGCACTCGACTATTGACAGTGCTAATAAATACTGTTATAGTACTCATAGAACAATAAAATGCAGTTTTCTAGATGAAGGAGGTTCATCGCTATGAATATAAATAAATTTACGCAAAAGTCGCTTCAGGCTGTTCAGGACTGCGAGAAGGTGGCTCTGGAATATGGCAATCAGGAGATCGAGCAGGAACATCTGCTGTACGCGCTTCTGGTACAGGATGACAGCCTGATCTTAAAATTGATGGAAAAGATGGGCATTGACAAGAATGCCATGGTCAATCGGGTGGAGGAGGCTATCCGGAAGCGCACGAAGGTGCAGGGAGGCCAGCAGTACGTTGGCCAGGATCTGAATAAGGCTTTGATCCACGCCGAGGATGAGGCTAAGCAGATGGGGGATGAGTATGTATCCGTAGAGCATCTGTTCCTTTCTATGATCAAGTATCCGAACAAGGAGATCAAGACGATCTTTCGTGAGATGGGAATCAAGCGGGACGCCTTCTTGCAGGTATTGTCCACGGTGAGGGGCAACCAGCGGGTTACAAGCGATAATCCGGAAGACACCTACGATACGCTGAACAAATACGGCTCGGATCTGGTGGAGCGGGCAAGAGACCAGAAGTTAGATCCGGTCATCGGGCGTGACACACGGTCAAATGGCAATTTTGTAAAAGCAGATCGGAAGAG
>ERZ791934.22-NODE-22-length-197048-cov-11.519145_pt1 | contig 197048 bp, 166 predicted proteins | sample MGYA00510125_ERZ791934 | MGnify/ENA primary metagenome ERZ791934 (study PRJEB30046, sample SAMN00993240) | human gut metagenome | study: EMG produced TPA metagenomics assembly of the A metagenome-wide association study of gut microbiota in type 2... | reverse complement strand
AACAATAAATCTTGAAAATTTCTCATTTTCCTATTGACTTTTTATTTGCAGGCTTTATTTGATTAAGCCAAGTACATTCGCTCTCTTGCCGTCCGGCATTTCCATAAGAGCCTTAGCCAGTTTCTCATCGCTTAACTGTGAAATCATCTTTCCGAGAACATAGTGGTATACTGCCTCACCATCCTTCGAATTGATACCCTTTGCCATCATCGCATCATCATCCATGTGATACTGCATTCTGGCAAGCAGATAATCAAAGATGGTATCAATATCGGTAGATGTCTTCAAATCTACCTCCATGCCATAGGGATTATGACCGAAATAGTAATACCACTCTCTCATACTTGCTTTAGGTGCAAGTTGAATACCGTCAGTGAAGAAATACAGCTTGTCCAGATCCTGCGAATTTCTATGTTCTGGCCCCCACTTAAAGGTGTATGGCTTCATGTCCTTATCCAGAAGGTAATGGTGATACTCCATCACAGTGATTAGGGAATCATAGCCCTCTTTGAGCTTCTCAAAATAGGTCTTGCAGCCCTTTCTGTAGACATCTGCGCCTACCATTGGTGAAGTGCAGCAAGCCCACATAACATGATCCTCTCTGGCTTCACCAGTGATGTAGTACAGGAAATCCTGGAAAGGAAGTGTCTCTGCAGAATATTCATAAGGACGCTTAATTGCTCTGGCACCTTCCTTATCTGCCATTGTAAGGATGTCATCATCCTCAGAGGATACGATTACCTCAGTGATCGCATCCACCTGCTTCAGCTGACGGATTTTGTGGACAAGGAGGTTGGATTCACCAAACTCCAGCGTATTTTTGCTTGGCAGACGATTGCTCATGCCTTTTGCCGGGATAATTGCAGTAACTTTCTCGCTCATAAACTTCTCTCCTATTATTCTTTATTTTTGAAGAAATCACGCTTTTGGCGCAACTCATCATCGCTCATATTCCACCATTGCATCTGCTCCAACGATGCAATTTTCTCATCATCAAAACGGTATTTGATGATTTTTGCAGGAACACCGACTACAACTGCATAAGGTGGCACATCCTTGGTAACCACAGCACCGGCTCCAACTACCGCACCGTTTCCAATGGTTACTCCACCCAGAACCGTGCTATTACTACCGACCCAATCATCATGTCCAATGTTGACTGGGTTGGGAATATCGTTGTAAAAATCCCCAGCATCCGGTGCAATTTCAGATGTTGGGGTGAGTTTTGCCTTAAATGACACATTTGTAGAATATATCACCCGCCCCCCGAAATGTTTTTTTTAGTTTTTTCAGGCGTAGTGTCCTGATCAGTCTCGACGGAATCAGACTCGTTACGATTTCCAACATTTTACTACCTTCCTTTTATTGTTTTGTATTATGCTTCATCTCGCATTACTTCTAATGCGTTTTTTCAAAACCTATAGCTTTCGTATTCTTATATACAAAACAGGGCATCTGGCAATCAGCCAAAGCTCCAGTTTGAATTTTGGGGAAAACTCTGGAACCCTTTTTATCCTGCGAATATTCCCTTTATGATCCCAGAGCGCATACATATTTCTGTTCATTTACAGCGGCGGGTTGAAGTCCACTTGTAGTTTTTCTGGAAGCAGAGGAAGGCATCCAGTATATCATGATGATCTGTCAGCTCTACGCCCTGAAAAACATCCACATTACCACTCCCCTCTGCATTGTCAACTTTTCTTCTGCACTGGACAACATCCGCCGTATGTTCAACAGCTGTAGTCAGCATGAATGTAATCGTGTTTTTTAGTGCAGCATTACGGGCAGCGGATACGCCTTTGGAGGACTGCAAACAGTTGATCCGATGATCATTTTCCTTCCACGCAAGGCATTTCGCCCAAGAAGCATCCTCTGAGCCGTTTTCAACCAGCAAAAGTTCTAAGTTCTTATAGGTATTCCCAAGGATGCTCTGTACACATCGATCTATTATATTTTCATTGTTATGAACCGGTAAATAGCACTTACTAACTCCATTTACTTTATTACCTCCCTGCCGTTATATAATGCAACCAGGAATTTCAGGTTTAGATTGGCAATCCGATACTTGATACCTTTGACTTCTCTTTTCGCCTGACTTCTATACACTTCCCTATACTGTTTCTGAAGTATTTTGTATTCCTCTTCTTTTAAGATTTTCTGATATTGGTTGGCAACATATATAATACGGTCAAGCGGCTGTTCCATCTTCTTATATATTTGTTCCATGCCACCGACCTGGGATAATGCATAGACAAGTATGTCGTTATATTTTTTCTTCTCTTCCTTAGCAAATTCGGACACAGAATAAAACTCATGGAGCAAGGCACATAGCCATCTGAATGCCCATTCTTCCTCACAGCGAAAATCCCGTCTGCATATATCCAGTGCTTCACTGATCGCCTGTATATTATCAACTCTATATTTAGGTTTAATATCATGCGAATCAGAATCGTTGCGCACTAAATAATCGTACAAATTTCGGTTACAGAAGGCGATTATCTTTGCTTTTTTTAATGCAGCAAGCTGAACAATATACTCTTCTGCCTTCCGTCCCACAGGGAAACGAATATCCTGCAATATATCTGCACGATACAGCTTGCCCATGACAGCAACCGCTTGCTCCATAAAATACGTTACGGCATCCTCTGCACTCAAACAATACACGTCACCTTTGTCTTTTAAGAAAAATGGTTTTGGAATAACCATATTTCCTTTATGATTCTGTGGATAAATCACAGATATATCCGCATTATTAACCAACGAAATCTCTACTAGAACAGAAATACATTCCGGCTCTATCCAGTCATCACTATCTACGAAAAAAATCCATTCTCCTTTTGCCGTATCAAGCCCAATATTCCTTGCCGAAGACTGCCCACCATTCTCTTTATGGAGTACCTGAATGCGACAGTCTCGCGTAGCCCACGCATCACAAATTTCAGGGCAGCGATCAGAACTACCATCGTCAATCAGAATCAATTCAATATTCTGATATGTTTGTTCTACAATACTGTTGATACATTGATCCAGATAAGCCTCTACTCCATATACCGGAACAATGATACTGACCAATGGATTTCCCTTTATCATCCTTACGATTCTCCCCACACTTTAAAAAACTTCTGATACTGATTTACGCCCTCATCTGCTCCAAATATCTCCTGCTTAGTAGCTTTCTGCCATTCAAGACACGCCGCATAATTTTCTCTCGCATTAATTACCACTGCTTCCAGTTCATCGGCATTAGAGAAGGTCGTATCCGTCAAACTCGTGAACATATTGGGCTCCTGCGTTGCATACCGAAAGGAGATTCTTTTCTTGAACAGCATATCCGTATACATTGTCGAGATATAAGTAATATAAAAATCTGGAATCATTTCAAACTCCTTCAAATCATCGCAAATAACATCCGTATCAGATAAATATTTAGCATACTCTTCCCGTTTATTGCTGGGATGAAAACGGATGTAACATTTTAACTCCAGATGTTCAGCCACTTGGTGTGCTGACTTGAGCATAGCTAGGTTATTCTTGAAATTATCCAGCCCGTCAAACACAATTCCGATCTTACTGAGAACATTCGTCTTTTCATATTCAAATTGGAATCCAGCATACTTCATAGGACCAACTACAACAATCTGCTTTTCCGAAATACCACATTGGATAGCATTTATCTTACTCAGCATACTGTTTGCCAAGTAATAATTACTACAAAAACCGGCAAAAATCTCATTTCCATTACCATGTTGTAATGTTGCAGTAGGATAATTTTGTGTTATTGCAAGCTGAGTGAGGGCGTTATCAATACTCCACTGATCGCAAAAAGTCACGACTTTCTCACACCTAAACTTCTTTATAGCATTGATAAAGAAGTTTGCTTGATTGACAGATCTAAATACAGATACAGCCATGTCCAAGCTAATCCATCTATCACGGACAATCGCATTCAGCCTGTTGGCCCAGATAAAGATAAAAGGCAATTTAATGATATTTCTAATGGATAACTTTGTGCTTTTTCGATCAATCAAAAACAGAGTAGAATTCCTTGCTTGGGTTGCAGTATTTTCAACACACTGCAAATAATCTGGCCGCATATACTGATTTCCAGTAAATATGAAAGCTATTTTTCCAGTTCCAATTACAGAACTTCGGACTTGAAAATCAAAAACAGATGCTGCCAGGCGCTTGAGAATACTTCTCTTATCTATAGAAATCCGTCTCATAGCCAAGCAAAAGATATAGTCCGTCAACAATAAATCTGACTTCATCTTGCTATGCAACTTTACCTTTTTAAAGGAATTGCACATATCTTTGAATTCTTCATAATCGAATCCATTTTGAAAAGAAAAACATTTTTTCATTTCCGCCATCTTACCTCTCCTTCAAAATCTTTTTGCCAGTACGGATTATAAATCCTTTCGACATGAACGCCATCAAAAATTATGTATATTTATAGCATCAACATAACGAGAGCGCATATAGCTGTCATCTTTTCTCATGATGTCAAATTCGTTATTCAAACATATAGATAAAAACTCTCTACATTGTAAACGGAAACAACTATACCTAACATCTTCCTACAATAATACTAACTTTCATAAATTATCTACTCCATTCTATCTATTTGCACCAGAACGTATTTCAAAAAACCGCCACTGCAAACCTTTTCTTTCATATTCAACACATTATTACGATAGCTCTGGTACAAGTGTTCATGGCTTTTTAGTGCTTCTTCCAATTCATCTAAAGATGATATACCAAACCCAAGAGCATTTTCTTCGATGAGTGAGCATAATGCTGCTTCCTTCCAAATTACAACAGGAATTCCCGCAGCAATATAAAGTGACACTTTATGTGGGTTATTGATTCGCAAATATTTACCATAGCTGCCTGAGCATGTCTCAGTTGAACTTCCATCCCACACAAGACCATATGCACCATATAAATTAGCAATCAATTCATCCGGCTTAAAACTGCCGTGATAAGTCGCATTGTCCATTTGCATTTTATCAACAGCATAATTCGAGCCGTAGAGAGAAAGCGCAAATTTATGTTTATCCTTCTTTATCTGATATAAGTATCCGGCTTTGCTCTCCAACAGATTCCCAGCAACAATTACAGTTGATTTATCTTCAGAAATGGTGGCCGGAGTACCATCATAAAGATAGTCGAATAAATCCAGCGAAATATATTCCACTGAAAGTTTCTCCTTTTGTAACGTCCTAATCATGAACGGATTATGGCAAATCAGGTAGTCAGAACTGCCAAGCAATGACAGTTCCAGTACTTTCATACCATCTACGCCCTTATCCCCCAATGGGATGTCTCTCAAGTAATCAATGTCGTGAATCAAGGTAGCAATTCTAATCTTTGATTTGCACCGCTTCAGAATGCGGAATATGTTTTTCATCAAAAGCCGGTTGAGCGGATATTGCATTAAGACAATGTCTCCATCCACCAGCTTATTCCGAAGGCTATATGTTGCAATAACACCGGAAATGATATCCTGTACTCTTGTTCTTACTTGATTGCTTTCATAAAGAGGGATTAGTTTATAACCACACTCCTGAGAAACACGAAGAACGTCATTCCCTGCCTTTGATCCTGCATTATTTTGACCGTTTGCACCCACTACTGATAGTATATATTTTCCCATGTCTCAAGCCTCGATTCCTTCTCTGTTGTTAGCCAGCATCGGCAAAAACATCAGCATATAAATAGCAAAGATTCTCAAATTAAAGTAGGTTCCGGCGGTCAGGCCAAACACAATCATAATAACAACCAACATCCTCGGCAGCCTATGATCAGTTGTTCCATCCATAAACTCATAATGGAGGAGAGAGCGTAACATCGCCACATAAAGACCAATTCCAATCAGTCCATAGTAAACAATGAAATAACCCAAGTCAAAATCCACAAGAAAGCTGGAAGACAAAGAGTAATCAAACGGACCATAGCCAATCAGATAATTCCACGGCTGCATTTGTTTTATCAAATTGGTAAATATACTGATCTTGCCGCCAAAGGAATTACTCATGCCCTCATTTACTTTAAACAGTCTCAGATCATCCAAAATACCAGAACCTATATTTCCAGTTAGATTCATGAATAAGACGAAGATCAGAAAGAAGAACAGCATTGTTCCCAGAAAACGCATTGCATATCCTTGATTTGCTCTTCCTTCTGTAAACAAATGATAAATAAGAATCACCACACCTAAAACAAAACCTGTGCGTGATCCTGCCAACACGAACCCAATAATGCAAAGTAGATAAACTACAATATTTCTCATAAAGCCACAGCCATATTTTCGGGATACAACCAAGTGACTGCCCAGACACGCAACAAGGAAACACGCAAATACATTTGGATTCACAAAAATTGAACCACAACGAAAACTGGATAATACAGTAAATTGTGTGTTGTAAAATTGAATACTATCGCCATAGAAGTTCTTCAGTATTGTATTCATATCAATAACTTTGGTAAACTGCAGTATGGCAACAACTACAGACAATGTTAAGAGCATATTCCAGATAGATATATATTTTCTAATATCTACCTTGGAACGCATTATTATCTGAGCAATCAAAATATATATAATGCCTCTCTCAATCTCTTTTACTGCATAACGACTGCTCCCCAATGCAGAGAATCCGCCAAATATGGAAAGTACCATGTATACAATACCCATTCCAGCAATTACAACGAACAACTTTGTAATTTGATTCATGTATAGGGCTACTTTTCCCTCATGTGCCATCATGTACAGCAGAACAATTGCAAGCACCATAGTAATGGGCATGAGAAATCTGTTAACCAGGAAAAGCACCACAACAATTGATAGAAATGTATATATAAAATTATTATTGTTTCTTACCATTATCGTGCCCCTCCATTATCCTGTCTCTTCACTATACATACTTCCATCAACTGCGCCAGTGCCGCAGCATTGTCCTTAACAAAATATCTTGCATTTGCATATTCCTTTGCCACATCCCTTGCATACAAGCAATCGGACAATAATACCGGTGCACCGACTGACATAGCTTCACATATCGGCAAACCAACCGTTTCAAGGTAAGACGGGAATAGCAATATCGACTGTGCAAACCAGTCGCTCATCTGCTCCCGATTTTGCTGTCCTACCCACAAGAAATCCATACCACAATCCACTGCTTCTTCCTGTATCCTGCTGATTCTGGAGTTTTCGTTTCCTTTTAGCGTAAACACACATCGAAATTGTGTGATACCTTTTTGATATAGCAGCTTTGAAGCCTCCAATATCACATCATGATTCTTAAACCTTGCATCACTTGCAGGATAAAAGAACGTACATTTATCCGCCGGTAACCAAATTACATCCTCAAATAAATTTATCTCCGGAAATACGACCTGAACCTTTGTTTCAGATATTCCTGTCTGACGGACAACTTCATTTTTCATCCAGTTAGTCTGAACAATCACAATATTTGCTCTCTTGATAGATTGTTTGATCATCGATCCAATCAGATTTTGATAAATCCACAGTTTTTTATCCTCATCAATGCTAAATCTATGTTCAGAAAACGGCAAAGCGTTATGGATATAAACAGTCTGTGGCAATTTACAAAATGGAATATCCGTATTCTGTAAGGATAGAATCTGCTCAATCTTATAGTCGCAAAGGTATTTTTTAACACCTATATAATCAAACCACAACCTATGCAACCATGTTTTTTTTACTTCCGGAACATTGATCACCGTAATATTATCGGTATTCTCCAGTGTATGTTTGCCTAACAGATACACATACTGGTTCTCTTTGTCCTCTTTATGAATGCCGTAAAACCAGTTCAGTACGGTCACTGCACCGCCATTTTCGGCGGCGACATCATACACTAGAATCCTCATTTATTTTCTCCAAATCATTTTATTGACAATGCCCGAATAGCTCTGAATGATCTTAATGACCTTTGTAGACACAGCTCTGTCCTGATAACACGGAACTTCCGCTGCTAGATCGCCATTGGCATACATTGCCGTTACAAGTTCAACTGCCTGCAATACCTGTTCTGTGCTAATCGAACCAATTGTAAACACGCCCTGATCCATAGCTTCCGGTCTTTCCGTAGAGGTACGCACCGATACTGCCGGGAATTTGAAATATGCACCCTCCTCCGGCACCGTTCCGCTATCTGACACAACACAAAAAGCATTTTGCTGCAGCTTGTTGTAATCAAAAAATCCGAGTGGTTGATGCTGAATGACCCTTTTATCAAAAATAAACCCACGCTGCTCAATATATTTCTTACTTCTCGGATGGCAAGAGTAAAGAATAGGCATATCGTATTTCTCTGCCATCGCATTAACTGCATTCATAAGAGAAAAAAAATTCTCTTCGATATTTATATTTTCTTCCCTATGTGCAGACAAAAGAATATATTTTTTCGCCTCTAATCCCAAGCGCTTCAGCACATCACTGCTGTCGATTTTTTCCTTATGATCTGTCAAAACTTCCGCCATAGGCGAACCAACCACAAATGTGTACTCTGGTTTTGCACCACTATCAAGTATGTACCGCCGTGCGTGTTCTGAATAACAGAGATTAATATCGCTCGTCACATCAACGATGCGACGTATAACTTCTTCCGGCAGATTCTCATCTTTACAACGGTTTCCGGCTTCCATGTGAAATACTGGTATCTTCAATCTCTTGGCAGAAATAACACAGAGGCAGGAATTGGTATCTCCCAAGACAATAATTGCATCGGGTTTTACTGCACTCATCAGCTCATAGGATTTGGAGATAACATTTCCCATTGTCTGACCAAGGTTTTCTCCTACAACACCCAGATAATGATCTGGCTCTCTCAAGCCAAGATCATCAAAGAAAATCTTATTCAGCTCGTAATCATAATTCTGACCTGTATGTACAAGAATGTGGTCAAAATACTGGTGGGCTTTTTTTATTATTGCGGACATCTTAATGACTTCCGGACGAGTGCCTACAATCGTCATCAATTTAAGTTTGCTCATATCGTTTCCTCTCTCATCATATGTCTCTCACAATTCATAGTGCGGATACATCTCTTTATGTGCTCTCATCCATAGTGCCATTTCCGCAACCATCTGTTCATAATTCGGTATCTCAAAATCGTCCCCCAGCTTGGACGGAACAAGGGACTTGTCTGCAACTATGCCCTCTACCGGATTGATTGTTACAGAATTATCCCTCAAGTATTTATTGAACAGTTTCAACAATTCGTATTTACTGATAGAGTTATGAGGAACCGCATTATATAAGCCGCCCATGCGTTCTTTCGCTACATACTCCATTGTTTTTGCCAGTTGAACAGTTGTCTGTCCTGTCCACATTGCTTTTGTGAATCCATTGATGGTGCCACTTTGCTTCATAAACCAGCTCAATAATCCAATACCGCTTGCCTTAATATCCGGACCTACAATTGAATTACGAAGTGTAATATTCTTGTCATCATTCAACTCACCAAGCGCCTTTGTCCGATCATAAAAGGTTTTTCCATCTGGAAAATCAGACTCTAAATAATTTCCCTTTTCTCCAGAAAATACACAGTCTGTACTCATATGAACTACCTGTATCGATGTTCCCTCTGTTATTCCCGCCAAATAGTGCGGCAGGTAAGAATTCAAAAATACTGCACCAGGTTTGTTATTTTCTGCGAATTGATTTAAAAGTCCGACACAGTTGATGATACTATCAAAATTTCCTGAATCTATAACTTCTTTTAACTGAACCGTATTATATGCATCACCAATGACACTATCAAAATATAAAGATTTCTCCCTTGCATATCCTAATACTTCGTGTCCAGTTTCTTTCAAATAGACAGCAATTGTATTTCCTGCCATACCATTGCTGCCAAGTATTAAAAATCTCATAAATATTTGCTCTCCCTCTGCTGCATAGTGTTTTTTTGGTCTCACTTTTCTCTATTATTTATCTTCACTCACAGTGCACTATCACTCTACAGCTCGCTACCTTTTTGCAGTTCCTCTCTGATATATGCCAACTCTAGCAGTTTTTCTTTTACCTGCTCCACAGAAAGAAGATCCGTATTATTTGAATTAAATTCCGTTAATGTATTCCGCTCTGTATCTCCGTGAATAAAATACTTATCATAGTTCAAGCCACGCTTGTCACACGGAACTCGGTAGAAATTCCCCATATCAATAGCATGTGCGCATTCCTCATTGGTCAGGAGTGTCTCATACATTTTTTCGCCATGTCGGATACCGATAATTTTAATATCTTCTTTTTTGCCGCCAAACAAATCGCACACTGCCTCTGCCTGAACCCCAATCGTACAAGCCGAAGCTTTCTGCACCAAAATATCTCCTCTTTCTCCGTGTTCAAATGCAAAAAGGACCAAAGAAACCGCATCATCCAGAGACATAATAAAACGAGTCATGCCAGGATCTGTTAATGTAATAGCGTTCCCCTTACGAATCTGCTCGATCCAAAGTGGGATGACGCTGCCACGGCTACACATAACATTTCCATATCGGGTGCAGCAGATTTTTGTTTTGCTTATCGTGCGGCTCTTCGCCACAATGACTTTTTCCATCATGGCCTTGGAAGTACCCATTGCGTTGACCGGATAAGCAGCCTTGTCCGTTGACAGGCAGATAACAGTTTCTACACCATCGTCAATTGCCGCAGTCAACACATTTTCTGTTCCAAGAACATTTGTCTTAACCGCTTCAATCGGGAAAAATTCACAGGATGGAACTTGCTTTAGTGCCGCTGCATGAAATATGTAGTCTACGCCGTGCATAGCACTTTTAATAGATTGTATATCTCGGACATCACCAATATAAAAGCTGATTTTATCTGCAACTTCCGGCATTTTTGTCTGAAACTCATGACGCATATCATCTTGTTTTTTCTCGTCACGGGAGAAAATACGAATTTCACCGATATCTGTTTTGAGAAAGCGGTTCAACACTGCGTTTCCAAAGGAACCGGTGCCACCGGTAATCATTAAGGTTTTATCTTTGAATAAGGACATATTTAGTTCCTCCTCTTATATGTTTAAATGCTTCACAATAGCTTTATATCCTACTTTCGGCGTATAATTCTCTTCTAAATATTTAAGTCCGTTTTCTTTCATTCTTGGATCAATATCTAAGTTAGCAATATGCTCCACCAGTCGCACAAAATTTTCTATCTTGTCACTGGTGCATTGCCATCCAAAACCATTATCTTCAACGATATCTCCAACATCTGTTGCCGGATCAGTACAGGTCAGCACCGGAATCCCCGCCTGTATGTATGCTAATAATCGAGACGGTGTATTCGGAACTGTAAATCTGTAGTCCAAGAAAATAATGCCACAATCACAGCAGGCAACCATTGAATCATATTCCTGTTTTGGCAATTGCCCCATCACTCTAACATGGGAGCAGCTTTCTTTTTCGACATACTCATCGAGATAATGCTTCTCCGTACCGCTTCCTACGACTAGGAAGTAGACATTTTTCATATCCTTACACGCTTCAAGACACTTCACGATAAAAGGCACATCCTGTGGTCTTCCAAGGTTTCCGCCATAGACAAAAATTTTCTTATCTACAGGTAACCCATATTTATTGCGCACCTCTTTCTTTCCATTATCAGGCAGCGATAAATCATACCAATCAGAACAGTTGGGACAAAACTCAATGATTTTCTTTTTATCCAACTCGTCATGTTCTTTCACATATCGTATATTTGCTTCTGATGTACAGCCAATCACATCTGAGAGCTTGTAGAGTTTTTGTTCTTTCAGGCTGAAATACTTATAAATCACGCCCTTAAGTCCAGTTTTCTTTAAGATCCCCAAATCAATGGAATTCTGGGGAAAGATATCCTTGAGCATGAGATAACTCAAAGCTTTGTCCCTTTTCTTGATATACGCAACAACTCTGGCTAATGTCACTGGCGGAGTAGAATACAGGACTAAATCAAATTTTGTGTTGGAATAGTATTTTTTTATAGCATTTATGAACTGCTGCTCTAGTAAGACTGTAGCAATACCCTTTTCAATAAGGTTGGTTTGCTGAATATTTCCTGTCCTAACTTTTAGAATTTCCCAGGAATCCTCTTTTACAATATGTGTCTTCTTATTATTCTTTCGTTCAATCGGAGACACAACATAAACAATATCTCCCCTTCTGACAAACTCTCTTAGAAGGTCTGGATATATTCCACGGTTTTCAAGATTCGTAAAACCCAATAATGTTAAAAATAGTATTCTTCTCATCGCAATGCTCCCAATATGAATTTCAAAATATCGTCCATCTTACAAATCACCCCAAGTCTCCACGGTGGGAATACCACGGGATTTCAGGTGCTTGTTACATCTCAAACTTATCAAAGCAGAGGTGCGCCGTCTCCTCATAAGAAACCAGCAGCTCCACGCCAATGGCCGCAAACTCCGCCCGATGCTTGGAGAGGATCTCAATTTCCGGGTCAATAAAGGTGGCAACCAACTGAATCTGCTCTTTTTGCAGATGCCCAGCAGCGTTTCGATGTACTCCGGTACGTCAATCCGTGGCACCAGGTATGCCTTATCTGCCAAAGACGCCGCCAGTGCATAGGGCTATTGTCCGTCGAAATGATTTTCGATCCGACTTCAACGGACTGCTTGAAATCCTTGATCAACTCTCCTCGGCGACCAACACTGCACATTAAAATGTTCATGCCGCAATCCTCCTTTCAGAGAACACAGCATGGAGGCAAACGCTACTGCATTTTTCCCCCTCCCTACGCGATGATTTTTGCAGGGGTACCTACATATGTACCTTCAATAAACAAATTCTCAACTACCACTGTTCCTGCTCCTATCGTACAATTACTACAAATATCTATATTATTCTTCACCACAGCGCCAATGCCGATATGGGTATTATCGCCTACATGAACAGTGCCTCCAAGTGCAGCATTGGGAGATATATGGACGAAATCTCCCAGCACATTGTCATGCTCCACAATTGCACCAGAATTAACAATGCAATGCTCGCCAATTGTTACTTCGGCATTAACGATCGCGCCAGCCATAACGACGGTTCCTTTACTAATCTGAACTCCCAATGCAATCTGTGCCGATGGATGAATCAGCTTCACCCAATTGACATCGTGGCTCTCTGCAATTCGTCTGCGAATTGCATTGTTGCCAACAGCAATCACGAAATCGGTCTTGCCATCATTCAGTCTTTCTAAATCTTCGGATGTGCCTACAATTGGGAAACCAAGACATTTGCCTGTGGCATTATCATCCAGAAAGAGTATGTTCTCGTATTCGTTTTTCAGACCGATGTCAGCAATCACTTTCCCATGACCGCTAGCACCGAGAATTACCAATGTATTCATCCAACTGTTTCCTCTTCAGGCACTCCCATAAATTCTTCCATTGTAGCGGAAGTTTCGCTATTAATGCCCTCTCGTTTCAAGACCACCGCAACCGTTTTGAACAGAATCATCACATCAAGCCAGAGGCTCATGTGCTCCACGTAGTAGACATCTTTCTCAAACTTTTCTTCCCAAGTCAGACTGTTTCTGCCGTATGCCTGTGCATACCCGGTTAGACCTGGCTTAACCTCATGCCGTCTAAGTTGTCTTTGGTTATACCTTGGGAGATATTTCATAAGTAATGGTCTGGGTCCTACACAACTCATACAGCCATTAAGGATACAAAACAATTCTGGCAGTTCATCTAAACTTGTACTACGCAGCATCTTTCCAAAACCAGTAAGGCGTTTTTCATCCGATAGCAGGTTTCCGTTTTCATCTTTTTCATCGGTCATCGTCCGAAATTTGTACATATTAAATATCTTGCCATACAGACCCGGACGCTCCTGTTTGAATATTACCGGTGAACCCAATTTGATTTTCACCAGAATAGCAACAAGCAACAACACTGGTGACAACACAAGAATTGCACATAACGAAAGAATAAAATCTAATGGGCGTTTTATATATTTCTCATAGATTCCCATCTTGTGTATTGGTTTCACTTCGTTCTCTAGTACATTTCCCACAAATAATCCCTCACCTCATTCAATCTATTCAAAGCAAGCTCTTATAATCTCAATCACAACATCCTGCTGTTCTGGTTTCATCTTATTGTCACTCGGCAGGCATAAACCTCTATGGAAAATATCCATACCGACATCTAATGGCATTCCATCCCTGCCTATAGCATCACCAGCGATATACGAATTTGTCTTTGCCCTTCCATTACCCTCTCTTGTGACAAATCCATTCATCCGGTAAATTGGCTGCATATGCATCGGCTTCCAGATTGGACGCCCTTCTGCGTTATGTGTTGCAAGTGTATCAAGGATTTCTGTCGGACAGCTCTTTCCATGTTTTGGAATATATAGAGCTTCTCCCTCTCCCCTCACCTGCTTGCACATAGCATCCGGGTCGATAATCAAGCAGGACAGCCAATAGTTCGGCTCACTGTTTTCATACTCAATGGGATTCATCTGCACCGGCAGCCCCTTAAATCCAGCTCTGTATCTTTCATAAATTGCTTTCTTTTGAGCAATATGTTCATTCAGATACGGAATCTGACCACGTACTACACCGGCAATGACATTGCTCATCCGGTAATTGTAGCCAAGCTCCTCATGCTGATACCACGGCGCGTTTTCCCTACTCTGCGTACTCCATTTTCTGACTTTCTCGGCTTCTTCCTTGCTATCTGTCAGGAGCACTCCGCCTGCTGATCCAGTAATGATTTTATTTCCGTTGAAACTGCATATTCCCACTTTTCCAAAGTTTCCTGTTTGTTTTCCTTTATAGGTCGCACCAAGAGACTCTGCTGCATCCTCAACAATGACCGCACCATGCTTATCACAAACAGCCTTTATTTCATCAATTTTCCCCGGTGTACCGTATAAATGGGCAACCACAACAATCTTTACATCCGGATATATTTCGAAAGCCTTTTCCAGTGCCACTGGGTCCATATTCCATGTATCATATTCCGTATCAATGAATATAGGAATACCGCCTTCATACACAACCGGATTGACTGTTGCATCAAAAGTCATGTCCGAACAAAAAACTTTATCTCCCTGCTTTACTCCTGCTACTTTCATCGCGAGGTGAAGTGCAGCCGTTCCGGCGGACAGTGCCACTGCATATTTGCATCCAATGATCTCAGCCATCTGCTTTTCCACTTCATTGATATTGGCACCAACTGTGGACATCCAGTTGGTTTCATATGCTTCCCTCATATATTCCAATTCTTCTCTGTGCATGGTTGGAGAACTCAAATACTGATGCTTTGAAATTGGCTTAAAAAAATTGTTTTCATTAATAAACATACTTATCTCCTTGTAAAATCAAGGCTTTCCTTGATTAACATGTTATATTTGAACATGACAAAAACCCGCACCAAAATTACTCTCTGATACGGGCTTGCCATATTCCTATAGGATTTTAGGAGATCTATTAAAATCATATCAAGATACTATTCTCTCATTAAATATGATAATCTGCCTATTGAACCCATAGGAACAGTTACAAGTTATCTTGATGAGATTAATTTCTTGACTGTTCCAGCCTATCACGTCTATTTATCATTTTCAAACTATCTAAATGACAACATGCCTATCCGAATTTTTTTCAGTGCAGGCTTAGTTAACTTCCTCTTATTTGTTTTCTCTGAATTGGTCTGGTTAACGAATAACCAAGATGACGGTTTTCCTCTGACTTAACAAGGCTGCCTTCCCAAACTTTGAGAATATCAACTACATCTTCTTGGTATTTTCAATTCACTTGACCTTCTCTGTATATAAGCCTGTGTTCACAATTTGCTAATTTCAGACGTAGGTTCAAGTCAACCCAGGTTACAGTTCTCTCAATACAAACAAGATTCCGCCCTAATACGACACCGTAGCTTCCGGCACCTCCAGCTCCGCAACCTCATCCGACCCGTAAACCTTAATACTACCGCCGGCCCCGGTCTCCCATTTCTGGCCATTGCCGTCAGTCACCTTTGTATTCTTCATCACTTTCCCGGCGGCATTTACCAGGCATTTTCCTTCCCCCGGAATGTCGAACACCTCATAGCGGGCAGCCTTATCCGCCTTTTGCATCTTCCCCTTGTAGTATGCATAACCGTCCTTGATACCCGTGATGCCCTTGCCTTTGATATCAAAATAATATTGTGAACGGGTGGCGCTGACGCCGTCATCCACCATGGCTTTACCCACCGCGCATTTCCTGTCCCCATCCTCTGCGCCGCAGTAATAAAAGTCGCCCTTTACCTCAACCAGGCCGTACTGGGCCGCGCCGAACATATCGAAAATGTAATACCCGTCACCGATTTTCTTTATCTCATAGCTGTCCTCGCCACCGCATACCGGTTTTCCTGTATTATCGAAGTAATACCACTCCTTCTGCCCTGAGCCGCTGGCATCCGGAGGTCCCTCCAACTTCAGCCAGGCGCTTTCCACCTTTTCTCCGGGAATATACTTCTTGTCCTTTTCTGTCTCCGGCTGGTAAAAATAGCGGTATCCCTTGATTTCAGGCACAGTACTGCTCATCTTCACCCAGCCAGGATACATGATGCCGTAGCTGTCAAAACAATAGGTAATGCCGTCCACATCCTTTTCCTGCTTACCGCTGCCGGAACGCTTCTTCTTGCCCGAAGTCGTACTGAAATAAAAGTAAGCATACTGTCCGTGTTCCTGGACATAATCCGCCACATCGGTATTATCCATCCAGGTTTCCGGTATCTCCAGCCATTGCCATCCCGCTGCTCTGGCGCCGTCCTCCGCACAGTAGTAATAAGAGCTCTCCTTGTCGTCATCCTCCGGAGTCTCTGTAAGCCAGCCCTTGCGCATAACGCCGGAGGCGTTAAAGCAGTAGTACTTCCCGTCTATCTTATGCCACTTGTCCACGATGACCTTTCCGTCGCTCTCTGCATAGTACCAGTTATTATAATCCGCATTCCTGGAGTCCAGGCCGCTGATGACAAACCATTCCTTTTTCTTCATGGCTCCGTCATCGCCCATATAACGCTTGTCACCGTTATTATCCGTTATCCAGCGTTTCCGGTAGTTCAGCCCGTTTGCATCGAAATAATAAGTCCTTTCCGTTGCTGCCGTATTCTCTGCTGCCCCATCCCCGATTGTCTTATATCCGCCCTTTAACACCGCCCCGTCTTCCCCGGCATAGTACCAGCTCTCTGTCACTGCCTTGGTAACGCTGTTGACATTCTCAATCTTGAACCAGCCTTTATCCTGAAGCACGCCGTCTTCATCCAGGTAATACCGTTTCCCTTTGACATTGTCTATGTACCAGCGCTTCCTGTAATTCAGGCCGTTTGGATCAAAGTAATACCATTTTCCATCAATGGCTCCCCAGCCTCCCCGCCACAGCACGCCGTTTGAATCCCCATAGTACCAATTGGTGTATTCCTGGCCGTTGGAGGATGTTCCGGTGATGGAAAACCAGCCCTTCATAAGCTCACCTGTGTCGTCCACATAGTAACGGTTGTCCTCCAGGTTGACCCAGCGCTTCCTGGGAGAATTGCCGTTTTTGTCAAAATAGTAGGTTATGCCGTCCAGCTCATGCCAGCCATCCGTCAAAAGGGAACCATCCGGCTGGACGTAATACCAGTTCACATAGGGATTCCCCTTGCTGTCCACGTTCTCAGTGGAAAACCAGCCGGGCTCCGGTCTGACGCCCTCCGCATCCACGTAATATCGTTTATCCTCTGCCGTAAAAAAAGACGTTCTGGGTGAATTGCCTCCCGGATAGAAGTAATAATACCTTCCTTCCAGCTCATGCCAGCCGTTTACCAGGATTTTCCCGTCAGCCCCGGCATAATACCAGGCCGTGGAAGGCTTTCCTGAAGGCAGGCTTGGATTGGATGTGACGCTGAACCATTCATTTTCATAGCGGGAACCGTCCTCCTTTACGCGGTAACGATCTCCCCCTGCATTCACCCAGTTGTTGGTGACAATCAGACCGTTGCCTCCCAGATACCGTGGAGTGCCGTCCGCCCAGGTAACCCACCGGTTTACCACCTTCTTATCATGCTCCATATAAAACCATTGCTGCGCAGTATCCTGCTGCCATCCGTCCGCCCCATATACGGGCATGGCGGATATGACCAGGACCGCTGATGTGCATGTAACCATCTGCATCAATGTTTTCTTTATCTGCATCCGTGTCTTGATCTTCATCCAATCCATTCCTCGCTGTAAATTTCCCTATGGGTTTTATCGTTATCATTCATCCTGGCATAAATCTTGTCCAGATATGGTATGGTGGCCGAGGCCCAGGGGTATTCCGCCATATATGTTCCTGTATAGGCTGTCATATAGGTTTCATTTCCCTTCACGAACTCATATAAATCACATTCAAACCATTCTGTATGAATGGAAAATATACCTCTTTTATGTATCAGCATTTCTTCACATCCATATTCCTCCAGCGTCTTTCGCAGCCGGTGATAAACCACTCTGATATTTCTCTTGGCTGTGCTCTCCTTAAGGTTTTCATATAAAATATGTACCACCTGCGCCAGAGACACGCTTCCTCCTCTTTGATTGATAAGGATAGCCAGAAGTTCCTTGGATTTTTTGCTTGGAAAATAGATTACGCGGCCGTTAACAAATACGTCAAAACCATAAAATGTCTGTATATATACTTTGGGCTTTTCCGGCACACCGGCACCCTCCTTTGCGTGATGTGTTTCAGGAAACTAAATCCTGGTATTTTCCTTTTTTGTCATAGTTATTTCCTGTTTCCTACTGTATACTGCCATTGCATTATGAAGCGCCATCCTGCTCTTTACCGGAGATCCCGCTCCGGCCTTTGTATCATATGCGGACTCCGGCCCGGTTCCTTCTCCGTACCCGGGCTCCATTCCGGCGGCAGCCTGTGCAAAAACCTCGTCCTGGTCTGTCATTGCCCCACACGCATCCTCTTCTGCCCTATAATGGTACTCCGGCACCAGCTCATGAACCAGCTCCCGTATATTATCCTTTTCCAGCCATGCGGCTTCATCCAGCTTCCCCAGTCCCCTATCAAACCGATGGTAATCCATTTCAATGGGCTTCCCAATAAATATCCTTTCATTTCCGGTCCTCTGAAGTCCCTCTTCATCCATGAGAAGCTCCTCGTAAAGCTTTTCTCCCGGCCTCAGCCCTGTAAATTGGATGTCGATATCCCTGTAGGGTTCATAACCGGACAGCCGGATCAGATTCTCGGCCATGTCCAGGATTCGCACCGGTTTTCCCATGTTCAGCACAAATATTTCCCCTCCCATGGCATAGGCGCCGGCCTGCAGCACCAGGCTTACCGCCTCTGGTATGGTCATGAAATACCGTATGATATCCCTGTGGGTCACGGTTACAGGCCCCCCGTTTTCTATCTGTTTCTTAAACAGGGGAATCACGCTTCCATTGCTGCCCAGCACATTTCCAAAGCGGACCGCCACAAACTCAGTGCCGCTCTTTTGGTTGCACATCTGTATGACCATCTCGCAGAGGCGCTTGCTGGCCCCCATGATGTTGGCGGGATTCACCGCCTTATCCGTGGATATCAGGATGAAACGCCCGGTGCCGTACTGCATGGCTGCCCTGGCGGTCTTATAGGTGCCCAGCACATTGTTCTTGATGGCTTCGTTGGGGCTGTCCTCCATCAGGGGCACATGCTTGTGGGCCGCTGCGTGGTATACAATATCCGGCCTGTATGTGCGAAACAGGTAATCTAAGCGGTTGGTGTTGCGGACGGATCCGATTAGCACCACCAGATTCAGATCCGGAACATTACGTTTTAACTCCTGCTGGATTTCATAGGCATTGTTTTCATACATGTCAAATATGATGAGCTGCCTGACCCCATGGCCTGCCAGCTGCCTGCACAGCTCGCTTCCTATGGAACCTCCCCCTCCCGTGACAAGGACCACCTTATCCCTTACACAGCCCATGATTTCGTTCAGATTGACCTGTACGGGTTCCCTTCCCAACAGGTCCTCTATCTCCACCTCTTTAAGCCTGGATATATTTACCTCGCCATTCATCAGCTGATAGACACCGGGCAGATACTTAACCTGACATCCTGTTTTCTGGCATATGCCCAGAATGTCTTTAATATCATCCACCGGCGCTGAGGGCAGCGCCACATATATGGCGTCAATACCCTTTTTCCTCACAAGCTCGGGTATGTCGTCCCTTGTACCGGCTACCACCACGCCGTCGATGAACCGTCCCTGCTTGTCCCTGTCGTCATCCACGATACACGCCGGGAATCCATGGATTTTCTGGCTGGCCTTCATTTCCCGGATAATGAGGGTCCCTGCCTGGCCTGCGCCTACCACCATTACCTGAGGCGTGGTGTCTTTTTCCCAGGCGCGGTTCATTCTGTTCACAGTCCTCTGAAGTACCTGAAAGCTGATACGGCCGCATATGGCTGCCCCTGTCATCAGGATAAACCACAGAAGATAATAGCTTCTGGGCATCCGCTGCCCGGATATCAATATACCTGCGGGCTGGGCCAGAGCGGCAATGATGCAGATCAGAACCACCTCCAGCATCTCCCGGGTTCCGGCAGATCCCCACATGATGGCGTACAGGCGGCCGCCATAAAATAAAAGGGTGACCACCGCCATCTGCAGCAGCCCGTATTTCCATAAGGCATGTACATACGATGCTGGTATGCTGTTAAAATCCAAATCAAACCTAAGCCCCAGAGCCAGGCAGGCGCAGATCCATACGGCCGCCATGTCATAGGCCCAGAGCAGGCACATCCTCACCCGCTTACTGCGGGGAAGGTATTTATCCAATATGATTCTATCCCTGTTTTTTACGGTTTCTGCGTTTTTCACATTCACACTCTTCCCTGTTATCAGCGCTTTCGCTGTATCTTAACCGGACGTTCATCCGTCCCCTACTTTTTATATACAACCGACAGCGTACCGGAACCCGGCGCATTAAACCACAGCATCTTGGACCCTGCATCCACCCTGGTGGGTTTGATGAGCTGCCATGTTCCTGTCATGTTGTTGTAAAACAGAACTTCCACGTCACCCAGGCCGTCCAGCAGGTTTGGCACATAGAGAGGAACCTCCACCTGCCCTGTCTTCTCTGTGTTGGTGGCTGCATCCTTTGTCATAATTGCATGGGTTCCAACCAGGGCGTTATAACCTGCCAGGTCCAGTCCGGGCACTGCTTCGCTTAAGGGCTTCCCGCTGTTTATGCTGTTGATTGTGTTGACCACAGGCTCAGGCAGACCTGCCACTGCTGCGTTGGCGCCCTGTACAAATTCCAGGGCAGTATCACCTATCACTGCCTGACCTCTGCTGTTGGTCTCCACCGCATGTTCCCCTGCGGTCTGTCCCACCGCTATTCCCACTGCATTGTTTCCCTGTCCGGAACTGGTAACCGTGGAACCTGCCGATGCTCCACCCTTTATTTGATCCACCTTTTCCCCGATGTCATGGCTGCTTCCGTCGCTTCCGCCTCCCACAATGACCGGGCCTGTCCCCGGGCTGTTGGCTGCGAGTATACATGTGGCCTGAGACACGGTAAGGGCCATTGCCAGAGTTATGATTGCTTTTCTTTTTTTCATAATTTCCACCTTTCTTTTCCATCTAAAGGAAATTGCTTCATGACCAGTTTTTCGTTATTCCATCTCCTGCCCCTTTTAACTCCTGTCCTCATTCACGGGGCCTGTAGAACCAATCCAGCACGATTTCCATGATTTCCTCCTGATTCGGATGATATTCGTCGTAAATAACGGTCTCCACAGCTGTTCCCGGCAGGGTCACCATATCTGCATCTGTAAAATCCTGGTTCCCTCCTAAAAAATCAAGGGCCATATCCAGATACCGGTCTTTTGTCATGTCCGTTACCATGTACGGTTCTATTTCTTTCATCAGGTCCGGAATAAGGCTGTCGTCCAGCCTTGACTTGTTCCTGGCTGCATCCAGGAATCCCTTGATATATGTTTTCTGGCGTTCCATTCGTACCAGGGCGCTTTGAGCCCTGCCCGTATCCCTGTAGCGCACATATTTTTCTGCCTGTTCTCCCCGCAGGGTAACGGTCTGTCCCTGGACAAAAACAGGATCTGCCTGTTTCAGTCCCGGCTCTTCTATGGTAACGGTGACGCCTCCCACCTTATCATTGGCCAAAGGCAGGACGGACATGCTCACTGCCATGTATCCGTCTATGGACATCCCCCCCAGCAGACGGCTCACCGCCTCAGTCATGTACCTGCAGCTCTTTTCCCTTCCATCGCCATATGCATATGCCAATGTAAGATGCTGGATTGAGCTGCCCAGTTCGTTCCCGCTTAAATCCGTCAATGTGATTTCCGTCATGGTATCCCTGGGAATTACAAGCACCTTTATCCGGTCCCTGGCCGTATCCTGGGCCACCAGGAATATGCCGTCCGCCTGTCCGCCAAACCCTGCCGTCCTGGTCTCCTCCAGACTTCCCGGCCTGTCTATGCCCATGCACAGGATGGCCTTTATATATGTATTGCGCCGGTAGCTCTTCCCCTGATATTCCACTCCCCCGTCCGGTTCTGCCGGGGTGTTCCCTGCCTGCACGCGGTGCCACTGCTGCGCTTCACGGGACAATGCCTTTCTTTCCAGATACAACTGACCGGTTCTATAAAGGAACAGTGCGGTCAGAATGAAAACCAGGGCCACTGCCGTCCGCATCCGTCTCCTGCGGGTATAAGACCTGCCGCTTTTACGGTCCTCATGGGTGATACGACCGGTATTGGTTCTATGACCGCTATGTATCCTGTGATTGCGCTGTTGTGTCATTCTTTATCCGCGCCCCGCTTACTTCATTGACAGGCGGCGCTTTTCCCTCCTCATACCTGCCGTAGTGCCTGCCATATTTTCCATAATACTTGCCGCCGCGCCTGCCGTAATATTTCTCATAGTAGCTGTGTTCATATCCGCCGCCCACCCGGTTCAGCACGGCTCCCAGAATGCGGCAACCGCTTTTTTCCAGCTGGCTTCTCACTTTCTGGACCAGACGGTAGCTGATTGCCCCGCTTTCAATGACAATGACCGCCCCGTCGCATTGGCTGGCAATGATGGCTCCGTCTATGACATTCGCCATTGGAGGCGTATCTATGATGATGTAGTCATAGATTTCCTTCACGCTCTCAATCATTGTCTTAAACAGTTCATCCTCCAGCAGTTCAGCCGGATTGGGGGAAAAGGGACCGGATAAAACCATATCCAGGTTCTCCATGTCTGTTTCATAGCATATCTCCTCCAGGCTTTTCTGTCCGCTGAGATATTGGGACAGGCCGTTGGGATTCCCCTTGATTTCATACCGTTTGACCATGACGGACTTGCGGATGTCCGCATCCACCAGCAGTACCTTCTTGCCTATGTTTCCAAAGGAGGATGCCAGGGCAAACGCCGTCTCGCTTTTTCCCTCGTCAGGCATGGAGCTGGTAAACATGATTGTCTTAAGGCCGCTTCCGCAAAACTGGATATTGGTGCGCAGGGTCTTGATGGCTTCCTCGTAAAAATAATCCTTTCTGCCGGTATTTTTCAGATGTAAGATTTCGTCCACTCCTATTCCCCCCTTCTGTTTTTCTCTGTCTTGCGTTTTTTACGTTCCAGCTTTCTCTTGCTCCGGTTCCGCTGCTGTTCTTTGGCCATACCATCGTCATCCGGGACAGATGCCAGAACGCTCATGCCCAGGTATTTTCCCACATCCTCCTCAGAGCGGATTGTGTCGTTCATAATCACCTTAAGGGTTATGACGCCGCAGGCAGCTGCAATACATGCCAACCCGCCCAGGGCCGCGTTTTTCTTAATGCTGGGAGATGCCGGGGCTGCCGGCACCACTCCTTGTTCAATGATTTTGGGCGGTACCATTTCCATGATATCCCCTATGTAATCAGAGGAAGCATTGGCCACCTCGTCTGCAATGGCCTTGGCCCTCACCGGATCTGTATCTGATACAGTCATGTTCAGTATTCTGGTATCCGCTGGATTCGATATGCGTATCCTGGCTTTTAACTGTCCGTATGTCATATTCAGCCCCTGATTTTTTATGACCTGCTCCAACACCGGCCTGCTGGTAATCATGACGCTGTAATCCTTGGTCAGCTGGCTTCCTATCTGTAAATCTGCCAGCGACGTCAGGGTAGTCTCTTTGGAAAGGACATATACCATGGCTGTAGATGTATAAACAGGAGTCAATATCAGTCGGCTGTAAGCTCCCGCACCCAGGCATCCCAACACTGCAGCCAGAATGATTACCCATGCCCTTTTCTTAAATTCAAACAACAATTCCAGGAGGTCTATCTCCATGTCATCTTCTCTGTACCGCTTTTCCATCGTTCTCACATTTCCTTTATTTATATTTCCAGGCAGACAATTTACAAAACAGAGTCCCTCAGTATATGCTCCTGGTTTTGCCGGAGAAGCCGCTTGGCCATTCCCCCGGCGTCCTGTCCGTTCCTATCCTGCCTCGTCATCCACCTGACAGCCTCCTCCAGCTCAGGCGGACGTATCACTACCCCATGCATATCCGTAGCTATAAAATGAATGTTTCCCCTCAATATCTCCTTTCTGCACCAGGCTGCCCGTCTGTCAAAAAGTCCTCCTCCAAGGCTCCCGGCATTCATCTGCAGATATGCGCCGCACCTGGCCAGTTCTTTTGTCCTGCCCTTCTCCTTAAGGCAGTCATACCGCTCCGCATGGGCGATGACTGGCAGGTAGGATGACTGAACCAGCCGGCGGACCGCCCTGAACAGCCGCATATATCCGTCTCCCGGCAGGAACTCCACCAGCACATACCTGCTGCCGGCAAGAGTCAGCACCTTTCCCTGTTCCAGGAAGGACGGCAGTTCCTCAAAGTACTGTACTTCCTGTCCCAGACTTACCATCATATTTTCCGATATGGAAAATGCCGTCTCTTTCAGTCTTTTCATCATTTCCCTCAGTCTTTTTGTGTCCTGTCCTGATACATAATGGGGCGTGGCTATGATATGGGTAATTCCCTGTTTATGCGCCTTGCAAAGCATTTCCCCGGTTTCCTCCCAATCAGAGGCCCCGTCATCTACACCCGGCAATATATGGGCATGTATGTCAACCCAGCCTTTTGTTCCTCCTTTGTCTGCCAAAATCACACCTCTCCTGCATGCTAAACAGGGAGGTTTTCCCCCCCCCCCCCCAGTTTTGTATAATAATTTACTGTCCAATTCTTCATTGATTTTTTATCGTCTCTTATTATGTTTTCAATCCGGATACTTGTCCCATTCCTCCCTGCACCTGTGCCTCACGCGATTCCTCATTACGGCGGTTTTCCTGATACCACAGAATAAACATTCTGTGGTAAATATCTGATAAAATGAAATTAAATTTACTTTTTTGAATCCGTAACCTTGAATGAAAAACGAAATATGGATACCCAAAGACGCCGGAAAACCCTGTTTTTTGTTTCCGGCTTATGTGCTTTGAAGAAAAACATGAATATGTATATTGACTATTACTGTTTTTTTAGATATACTGTATAGAGTTTTTAGACCTGCAAGTAAATACAAGCGAATTATATACCACAGAATGTTTATTCTGTGGTAATTTGTTGATTACCCCAATTTTCAGTTTATTAAGAATTCTTTCATGCTCTTTTATACTGGCAGCCACATAAATACGCGTGGTTTCAATGGAAGAATGTCCCAATATGTCTGCCAGATGGGCCATATTCTTCTCCGCCGCATAAAAACTTCTGGCAAACAGGTGTCGGAAATTATGCGGAAATACCTTATCCTTTTTTACTCCTGCCTTTGCGCAAAGCTTTTTCATGGCATGGCAGATATTGCTTCTGTCCAGAGGTCGTCCGCTCCTGGTACAGAACAAGCTGCCGCTTCGTATGCCGTTCTTCCTGGCAAAAGCCTTCAGCTGGGCTGCCAGGTTCTTTGGAAAAATTACAATTCTGTACTTTCCCTTCATAAAGATTTCCGCCTTTCCTCTCATAACAGCTTCCACTGTCACATACCTTAATTCGCTCACCCTTATGCCCGTGCTGCATATTGTCATCATGAGATAGTAGAGCTGATATTTTCCCTGCCTTCCGGCTGTCTCCATAAGACGTTCATACTCCTTCTGCGTCAGTTCCCGCGTTTCATCAATATAGGCCCTTCTCTGGACCTTCAGAAATTTTACCCTGTACTCATACAGCCCTGTAAACTTAAGAAACGCGTTCACTGCCGACAGCTTGCCGTTGACCGTCTGTGGGCGGTACCTACTGCTGAGATAGGTGCGGTACTGAATCATCAGCTCCTTTCCAATCTCCCTTTTTCCTAAAAATTGCAGGAACATCTGCAATTCGTAGGTGTATTTACTGATTGTCGCATCAGACTTTTCTTCTTCTTTCAGAAAATCCAGAAATTGCTCCACCGTATATGCCATATCCATTGATACCTCCGTTTTTTTTATTATTTTACAAAACCAGGTTTTTTATAATATATAATGGTAAAAAGTCAATTGCCGGAAGCATCTCCTGGTATACCATGGATGAAATAAAAGAAAAAGCCGATTCCAGATAACCAGAATCAGCTTTCCAATCAAACTATAATTATATACTATCTTCCCCCCACCCTTTACAGACATCAATCCACCCAAGATACCCGGAAGCTGTCTCCAGCTCAGGTATCGTAAGCTTTACTGCGCTGCTGGCGCTGCCGCAGGCCGGGTACACCACATCGAACCGTTTAAGGGATTCGTCCAGATACACCGCCACCCCTTCCTTCACTCCAAAGGGGCACACGCCTCCCACACTGTGGCCCACCAGCTCTGTCACCTCGTCCGGCGACAGCATTTTGGCCTTTGTATGAAACTGCTCCTTATATTTATGGTTGTCCACCTTGGCATCCCCTGCGGCCACTATGAGCACAGCCTTCTGGTCCGCCATAAAAGATAACGTCTTGGCGATGCGGGCCGGCTCACACCCCACTGCCTGGGCTGCCAGCTCCACCGTGGCGCTGGATACCTCAAACTCATAAATCCGATCCTCCAGGCCGGCCTTTCTCAGATGTTCCTTTGCTATGTCAAACGCCATGATGTAATACCTCCGTCATTATCGTATTCTTAATCTCCAAACCGTTTCGCACCATATATACTCAGACCATCATCCGGTACTCCTGCTTCCACCTGCGCACCATCTCAGCCGCGCCGCTCATCCGTTTGATGGGATCCTTTTTAAATAATGCCCTGAGGGCCCTGACTTCCTCTGCCTGTCCTGCCTCCAGCGCGGCCAGGTCCATCTCCCCGCTCCACGTTCTCTTGCGCTCATCCGTGAACACGGACTGGTACTTGTCCTTCACATCCAGCTCCGGCGCAAAGACAGTGAGAAAATAAATGCGTTTTAACAGCGCATCATCCTTTCCCAGCTCATAGGCCTTGTCATAGCATCCCAGAGCCTTGTGAAACTGGAACATCATGGCATAACAGGCTCCCAGGTTGTTGTAGACCTTTGCCAGAAACAGGTCCTCCACCACCTTGTCCCTGGGGTATTCCAGAATTTTACTGTACCTGGCCGCTGCTTTGCCATACTGCTGCTGCCCAAACATGTAATCCGCCCTCTGCTTTTCATACTGGGCCGGATGCAGGGCCCGCAGAGCTGCTGTGGTCTGCTTGAATTTCTGTATTTCCTTGTCGCTGTAATAGTCGCATTCCGACAGGAAAAGGGCCAGAACCTCCTCTGGTCTGGTGCCGGTTTCCACCAGCTTCTCCATCCGCCCTGCCAGATAATCCATGTCCAAATCCTTACGGATAAAATCAACCAGCAGGTCATCCAGAAAATCATCCATCACCAGAACCGGGTGGTTGTATACGATATAACACAGCTCCTGGGAGGAATGGATATGGATTCCCAGCACATCAATATAATACGGATGTTTCACAGGTTCCTGCCTGCAAAGTATCAGGCTCATAAATTCACCTCTTGTTTCACCACCGCGCCGGAGGATGGGAACAGCTCCCCGAATCCCTTGTCGCGGATAGACATTGTCATGGTCCCTTCATCAGTAAATGCCACCTTAAGCTCTATCCTGGTGGTCTTTGGAGGGCGTTCCGGAAATCCGGCCAGCGGAATCCTGACCAGCTTTTTCTTCTTGGAGTCCAGCGGACTGATGATAAACTCAATCTCCTTCTGTCCGTCCACGATCAGATCCATGGAGCTTTTGGATTCATACCAGTTGTCGCCGTAGGAAGCCACCACCAGCTGGTTCTCCCTTCCCCTGCGCATGACCTTTAAGGACACCTCCGCCTTAAGCCTTCCCTCACAGATAAATACATAGGGATAGGAAGTCTCCTGATGGGTATAATCAGCCCCCTTGAAAGCTGCCCCCCTGGCAAAGAGACAGGGCTCCACAAACACCTTTCTCCGGTTGCAGATTAACCGCATAAATCCGCCGGCCCAGTCCTGGCGCTCAAATCCCTTCCCGGTCAGGAACACCGTGGAAAACAGCTTCCTGTTTAAAAGCTTCTCACCGCAGGCCGTCAGTATCTTATCTGCCAGCCGGCTGCCGGAAGGCGAATCCAGGATGTCCAGATTAAAGGCCTCCTCCTGGTTCTGGGCCTCTGCCTGGACCATATTGCGCCGCATGCCCCTCTGCACCTTCATTTCATAATAGCACAGGCGTTCGCCGGACAGCTCAAACAGCCCCACCTGATTGGTCCACAGCTCTTTTTTCTGGCTCAGAACATAGTATATGAAACCCTCGGTATGGCTGATTACATGGACCCTGTCCCTTGGTATCTCCAGATAGTCGGCACAGTACATAAGGGTGTCAAGCAGCCTGCAGTCCACGCTCTGGAGGGTGATGACCAGCTGCGCCACCTCATCTGTACCGAATTCCTTCCTGGGATATCCTAACATCTTCTCTATGAACAGCTTAAGCAGCGTACCTCCGCCGTAGCAGATGCCTCCGATGGTGGATGTTCCATCCTTGGCCGCCATCTTAAGAAGTTTATCCACGATAACTCCCTCTCCCAGCAGGGTGGCCGCATAGGCTTCTTCCCCTGAGAGCCAGACTTCCTCTTCCTTCCTCCGGCAGATGACCGTAGGAATGGTCCACGACTTTTCTTTATCATAACAGCATATCTGGGTATAGTCGTCATTTAAATCCAGACCAATCACTAGACCGTCCATAGACAGTTCCTCCATTACTCCATGGGAAACAGCCTGCCAAGCGCCGCCGACTTCTTGAGATAATCTTCCATCGCGTTTAAAAGCCTGCTGTCATCCCTGTCTTTGATTGCTGCTCCCATCTCGTTCAGGCAGGCAAAACGGCTGTTCTCCTTTCCCTCCAGCTTATGGTCGCACTCCACCTGTCCCTCTGCCGCAAGCCTGCGGTGTCCGTCCAGATAGTCATATATCCGGTACTCCATGATTTCTCCCTCAAAGAGTACCTTTTGTTTCACAAAAATCCCCTGGTAAACGCGGCGGATGTCCTCGCTGTGAAATCCTGTTTCCTCGGGCAGAATTCTCACCTGAAGCTCCGGGTGGGCGTCCTTCCTTCCCCGGTATTCCACCATGGCCTTATCCATGATGTCCTCGGGCACCGGAATATGCTTTGACAGCTCTCTGGTATACGGAAATACCAGTCCTTCCTCCAAAAGCAGGGAGGTCATGGTCTTTAACAGTTCCGCATCCCCCCCATCCACCTTGTCCAGCGTGGAAAAATACCGGGTCAGGGCCAGCAGGTAGATGGTGGGCATCCTGTCCTTGTCAAAGGTATTGCCCACTGCCTGCTTCAGATATTCAAACACCCTCTGGTCCATATCCTTTTCTTCCAGGAAGTACTGGACACTCTTCTGGGTAAAATACGCCTTCACCACCATTTCCTTTGTGGTCTTTCGTTTCATGTACAGTTCAAACACGGAATCCATCTGGTCGCAGCAGCCGGTAAACAGCATCTGCCCCAGCAGCCGTTCCTCCAGATCATATGTCTCCACATGCTCCCTGACGCCCTGAATCAAGACCTCATACATCTGGGACACGGTTCCGTTGAAATGCTCGCACAGATAGTCCAGGATCACGCTGTCATAGCACCCCTGGCAGAACACCTGGTGGGACAGGCCCAGAAGCAGGTCGTCCTGGTCAAACAGATTCATCAGTATGGTCTTGGTGCACAGCTTCATCAGCCGCGGCGTGGATATATACTGGCTTCCGTAATCCCGAATCATATTATAAGCTTCCCGCATATAATTCTGGCTGATTAGGGTCTCGCATATCTGCTGCCTCTGCCTGACAGCCATGGGCTTTTTATCAATCTGTACCAGATAAGCACAATTGAATACACCGTCGCCGTCCTTATCCTCAGACGCCTTCTGACAGTAATAATCCGTCACTGCCTGCATCAGCCTGCCCTCAAAGGCAGGGCTCAGATGCATCTGCGTCACGATCTCTTCCAACAGCGCTGCCTCCTCGTCTGTCTCCACCCCGCGGTTCACGATGTCCCTGCATTCGGAAAGCTTGAGCATGGGATGGTCCGGATACACCTCATAGCACTGGGCCAGCAGCTCCGGACGGTCCATGACAGACACCTTCCAGTGTTTCACGTCCAGATACCGGTTGCCGTAGGCATCCTGGAACAGGAGGACGCTGCGCTCGGAAAACAGAGGCACATAAGCAGACTGGTCTTCCAGCAAAAATGCTTCCTCATCCTCCAGCTCCTCATAGCGGACAATGACATACTTCATCCTGGAATCCCCGCACCGGATACGGCAGGACTTAAGGATGCCCGGAAGAACCCTGGCCACCCGGCTGTCTATCATATCCTTATAAATCATGTGCTCATAAATAACAGCCAGGGAACGGTTGATTCTGGACTGGAACAGCTGTTCCATGGCAAACTGCTCCATATGCCTGGTGTAGTTCTGGTACAGCTCCGCGGAAGGGTTCATGTATTCCAATATGTTCCGGTAGAGCATCTGGCGGCTGTGCCTGTCCAAATCCTTATCATAGGAGAAATACAGCAGCACCTCCTTAGGCAGCAGGTGTCCGTAATCCTCCGGCAGGGAATAGAGGAAATACTCGTATAGCCTGGTCAGGTTTACTCCCTGTTCCAGGGCTTTCTCATACCAGGCAAATGCGTCCTTTTCCTTGCAGTCCCCCTTGATAAGCAGGCTGCATACGGCCTCCAGAATCTCCTGCTCTTCATATGTCTGATACAGCTTTGTGAATAAACGTTCCACCAGCTTCCTGTAGTGCTTAAGCCCCAGTGCAAGTCCCGCCGCTTTCAGAGCGGTTACACGGCTGACGATTCCTTTCTGTACACCCAGATACAGAGTCTGAATCTCAAAATCACCCAGGCGCACAAACAAATCCGGATGGGCTTCCATCAGACGGCAGGCTGATGCATAGAGGAACGGGCTGCAGCAGCCCTGATTGAACAGGGATGCCATGGACCGGTACAGCTCCAGTGGATTCTGTGCCATTGTTTCGTCCAACTTCACCAGCATCAGAAAGAGGTAAGGCCGTATCTCCCCATCCTCCCATAAAAGCTTGCGTATATAACGGACCAGTGATTCCTTCTGCTGGACAGACGGCTTGATTTCCAGGCGCAGATACTGGTAGAAGCAGTACAATTCCACCTGCTTTTCCCTGTGGGCCAGCACATGATCCCTAGCATCGTCTAAAGCCAGAGATGCATTGTCCTCCCTGCCGTTTAATATAAGAAGTTCTGCCTGTATCAGCTTGGCTCTCGCATCCCCTGGAAAATCAGCCCTGAGGTGCTCTGTCTCCTTCATCATCTGGTTCAGTAGAAGGGCCGGCTCATAAACCCCTGCCTCATAATCCAGACGCAGGGACAGGTATTTATATAAGCTCCCATGGTCCATAAACCGATCCGAGCCGGATTCACGCTCCGTGCTGCCGGACCCATGATGCCCCTCTGCCTCCACGGAAATAAGGAATTCCTCCCGCAGGGATTTAACACGGATGCACCCAAAATTCCTTCCTCTGTGAAGTCTGGAGGGAACAATGCGGTACCCCACTCTGCACCGGCCCTGGACAAAGTCCTGGTCCGTAATCCGGAAGGTCCCCAGTTCAATAAAGGGGGCGTCCACGGTTATGTCCGCCGACACATACCCCCAGGTTCCTGCCGCTATATCTATATAATCTTCCGCGATTCCTGTCAGATTCTCATAAATCCTGGTTCCTGTCTCCAGCGTAAGCTTTACCGGTTCCTTGACCTGCAGGGCCACCAGGAATTCCTCCAGCAGATTTCTTCTGCCGGCCCTTCCCTTTAGCCCGTCATAGATGGTACGGACCCGGGAATCCTGCATGAAGGGGGCCTCTGTAAAATCCTGATACTCAAACATCCTCAGCGCTTTTTCCAGGTCCTTCTTAGCCAGCACCGCAAAGTCCCTGGGAGTCTTTAAGTTTCCCAGAACCTCACCGGCATCACCGGCCTGTACGCGCAAAGAATAAGGAATCTCCCTCTCACCGCCATTGGTGACCAGGTAAAAAGATCCCTTGATTTCGTCCCCATGCTCTGAAAAACCCACGTTGACTTCATATATAATCCGGTTGCGGAGCCCGCCAAAAGCACTGTTCACCACCCGGACCCTTTCATGGCTGGAATACACCAGCCCTTTTATATGCAGGTTATTGCCGCTGCTCACCAATATCTCGCCACGGATGACCTCACCCGCAGGAACCGACGCCTCCACCCGTTCCGGTGCCAGCACCAGCTCCGGCGAACCATTGTCAATGATTCCCCTGGCCAGACGGTTAATACGTTCCCTCATAGTACCACCTGTATCTTTATCCTTCTGTGTAAAATGTCCACACTTACGTAACATGATATCACATTTCGGGTGGTTTTAAAAGTTTTAATTACATCTTTTGTTCAATCCATGGGTTCCATGTTCTTCCATTTCCCTTTTGTCCTCCCCTCCCCCGGTTCCTGCCGCCGCGCAGGCGCCCCCACACCAACTGATTTCAAACATACAGGTCTGCCAAACAGCACCATTTTCAAAAGGAACTTGATAAACACTCCCAAAATTGTTATGATATATAAAAATGCATTTTTGTGTTTCTACTATATAAGGAAAAGGACGGAATGGATTATGACAACCAATGAAAAAGCACTGCTGCTCCACGAGGAATGGAAGGGAAAACTTGAAACCACATCAAAAGCAAAGGTAGCTTCCAGGGAAGACCTGGCCCTTGCCTATACCCCAGGCGTTGCCGAGCCCTGCAAGGTGATAGCCGCAGATCCGGAGGCAGCTTACCGGTACACCATCAAATCCAACACCATTGCCGTTGTCTCCGACGGAAGCGCCGTACTTGGCCTGGGCAACATAGGCCCCCTGGCCGCCATGCCGGTCATGGAGGGCAAGGCTGTTCTCTTTAAGGAATTCGGCGGCGTCAACGCCTTCCCCATCTGCCTGGATACCCAGGACACCCAGGAAATCATTGAGACCGTTGTGCGCATTGCGCCTGCCTTTGGCGGCATCAACCTGGAGGACATCTCGGCCCCCAGATGCTTTGAGATAGAGGAGGCATTAAAAGAGAGGCTGGACATTCCGGTGTTCCACGACGATCAGCACGGCACCGCCATTGTGGTCCTGGCCGGCGTCATCAACGCTCTCAGGCTGACCGGTAAAAAGAAGGAAGATTGCCGCGTGGTAGTAAACGGCGCCGGTTCCGCGGGCATTGCCATCACAAAGCTGCTGCTGACCTACGGATTTTCCCATGTCACTATGTGTGATAAGAGCGGTATCCTAAGCAAGGGTGCAGAAGGCCTTAACTGGATGCAGGAAAAGATGATGGACGTGACTAACCTGGAGCACAGGACCGGCACTCTGGCAGATGCCATGAAGGGCGCTGACATCTTCGTGGGCGTATCTGCTCCCGGAATCGTAACCCAGGACATGGTTGCATCCATGAATAAGGACGCCATCCTCTTTGCCATGGCAAACCCTGTACCGGAAATCATGCCTGACCTGGCAAAGGCTGCCGGGGCGCGTGTGGTCGGGACCGGCCGTTCCGACTTCCCTAACCAGGTAAACAATGTAGTGGTATTCCCCGGAATCTTTAAGGGCGCACTGGAAGGCCGCGCTTCTGCCATCACCGAGGAAATGAAGCTGGCCGCCGCCGAAGCCATTGCCGGGCTGGTGGATGAAAAGGATTTAAGCGACGAGAACATACTTCCCGAAGCCTTTGATCCCCGTGTGGCAGATGTAGTCAGCAGCGCGGTAAAGGACCACATTAGAAAATAATAAGAAAATCCTGATGGAGCGTGTGTGATATGCTTACTGAACCTATGACCTTGTACAAACTGATGAATCTCTATATGTTGAAGCAGGTGAACTTCCCCCTGACGAACGCCCAGCTCACCAACTTTTTCACAGAGCATGAATACACCACCTATTTCACCCTCCAGCAGGCCTTAAATGAGCTGGAAGACGCCGGCCTGGTCCACAAGGAGGCCAGCCACAACAGCACCCGGTATGACATCACCAGGGAAGGGGAGGAAACCCTCAACTTCTTCGGCAAGAACATATCCACTGCCATCATTGAGGACATGGACCAGTACCTCAAGGAGAACAAGTTCCGCCTCCGGGAGGAGGTGGGAACAACGGCCGACTTCTACAAGGGGACTAATCAGGACTACATTGTCCACTGTGAAGTCCGCGAAAATAAGACGACCCTTATCCGGCTGGATTTATCCGTCCCTGACAGGGAGCAGGCAGAAGCCATGTGCAATACCTGGAAAACAAAAAGCCAGGAAATCTATGCCCACGTCATGCGGTCACTTTTATCCTGACTTGCTGTGCCGGTGTGTCCCATGGCGTGTCCTCCGCCGGGATGTGTGTGTCCCATTGTGTTCCATCCACCGGAAAGCGTTCCCACTAAAAAGAGATTTGTTCCAATAACAGTTCCAAAATCTGCCGGGCATTTGAGTCCGGCCTTTTTTCGCATATATCGTATATGGTTGATGCCAGCCTGAAATTCTCCCCCAGGTTCCGGATAACCCATTCTCTGGATTCACCGGCTTTTCTCAGGCGCAGGATTTTCGCTATAAGGAATAGATATTCCTTCTCCTGATCTGGGGCAGGTTTGACAGCTTCCTGCCTGGCTGCCGGCTGTCCCCCATATCTGGCTGCCTTGACCGCTCCCTTTGCCTTATCCGCCTGGCCTTCCCCCTTTGCCTGCTTCTGCTTATAGCGTTTCTGCTGCTTTTCATACTTGCTGGCCTTGGCCTTTTCCCTCTGGCTGGTGGCTGCTCCTGGCGTCCCGTACCCATGTTCCAGCCAGACGGTCTCCACCTCATACGTTCCGTCCTCAATGGTCATCACAGCCATGGAAAGAGGCAGGGTAAAACGCTTATAGCCGCAGCTTCCCGGATTCAGCCAAAGCCTTCCGCTGATTTCCTGCTGATAATACATATGAGAATGGCCGAATATGACCACCTGAATATCCTTAAGCACGCTGGGGATATCCACTCTCTCATGGGCCATGATAAATTTGACCCCTCCGATTTCAAACCGGTTCACCTGACCAAGTCCCCCCGACCATCCCCTGTCGTTATTTCCCCTTACCGCGTACAGGGGCTGGTCCACATTCAGCTTATGATACAGCATCTGATTGTCAAAGTCCCCCGCATGGACAATCACATCGCAGGTTTCCAGAATCCTTTCCACCTCCGGCCGGAGCACTCCATGGGTGTCTGCCATGATTGCCACCCGTATAGGTCCCGTTTCCATTACATAATACCTCCAGATACAGCCAGGCCGTCAAAATTCCATTGCCGCCGGCTGTCTTATTTAATTCATACCTGTATCTATTATACGCTAAATGCCGGATATGTCGAGTTGAATCTGACAGGATCTGAGTTGAATCTGACAGAATATGGGCTGCATCTGACAGGTTATTTCTTTACACGCTCCTGTTTCTGTGATATATTAATGTTAAGATAATGTTAACATAATCACCAAGTCGCTTAATGCTGCTATGCAGCAGTGGGAGAACCGATTTTTAGGGGTGTATTCATCCGTCTGAGCCTGTCGCGGCTCCCGGATGATAGGGAACCTTTCTTTCCCGAACCCGGCAGCTAATCTCATAGGCGGAAGAGGGACAGGGACATTCTGGTAAATCATTTTGCTGTATTGTCGTATACTTTTCCGTCTGCATCCATGCAGACGGTTTCTTTTGTTAAGTCCGTTCTTTTCCTTTACCTAAAACTGAATACATCCAAAGATATTTTTCATCACCTCCCCCTCCCAAGGCGGCTCCCCAACGAAAGGAGATCTGATTTATGCATGAACTTACCAACCTGGATCTGGTCATCATTGTCCTCTACATGATAGGCATGCTTTTTGTGGGCGTATGGTTCGTCAAACGAATCAAGAATACAGGCGATTACTACGTTGCAGGCAGAACCCTGGGCCCCTTTGTGCTGACTGCCACTGTGTGCGCGTCCATCATCGGAGGCAGCGCCATGATGGGACGTGCGGGCATTGCCTATACCACGGGCTTTAAGGCGGTTATGACCGCTATCCCCTATCTCATCGGCATGTTTATCTTCTCAGCCATCGCCGGACGCATACAGGAGGTTGGCTTCACCAGAAACATCAACTCCATACCGGAACTTTTCAACTACAGGTTCAACAGCACTGCCCGCTGTATCCTGGCTTTCATGATCGTCTTCACCATGATGGGCACAGTGGCTGCCCAGGTGACTGCCACCGCCACCATCATCAAGATGCTGGGAAATGAATTCGGCATCAGCTATGAAGCCGGCGCCCTGGCAGCCACTCTCATCTTCATCATCTATACCGCTGCATCCGGTCTCTTCGGCGTGGTGTACACGGACGTGCTCCAGTTTTTCATGCTGATTATCTTTGTCTACATCCTGATTCCCTTTTCCAGCATTCGTTATCTGGGCGGTTTTTCCTCCTTCTGGCAGAACCTGGACAAATCCTACCTGGTGCCTCATATCAACGGCAGTATCCTGGGCGACATTGTCACCTATCTGGTATTTACCCTGGCAGGAGCCGAGATGTGGCAGAGGGCCTTTGCTGCCAAGAGCAAAAAGGCCGCAACCCAGGGCATGTTCTGGGGCACTTCCATTTACATGGTAACCATTGCCCTGGTTTTCTTCATGGGTCTGGCAGGCCGGCAGATTCTGCCGGACGTGGTGGCCTCCTACGGAAGCTCTGATGCCGTGGTGCCTGCCCTGGCTGTAAGCATCCTGCCTCCCGGCCTTACAGGACTGGCTCTGGCTGGTATCCTGTCAGTCATGATGTCCACTGCGGACAGCTACCTGCTGGTATCGGTCCAGACCTTTGTACATGACCTGGGAAAAAATTTCATGCCGGAAATGACGGAAAAGCATGAAATACTCATGTCCCGTGTCATGTCCGTGGTACTGGCCATGGGCGCCTTAATCATCGCCCTATACATTAAAAACGCCTACAATGTCCTCATGTTTGCCTGGTCCTTCTACGCGGCGGCGGCAGGCCTGCCCTCCCTGGCGGCCCTGTACTGGAAAAAAGCCACCAGCCAGGGCATCATATCTGCCATGACAGGCGGCTTTGTGGTATGTGTGGGCTGGAAACTGGCCGGCAATCCCTGGGGGCTTGGCGAGACCGTTCCAGGCGCTCTTGTCTGCGGAATCCTGCTGGTGGCGGTGAGCCTTGCCACCTGCAAAAAGCATCCGTGCAGAATGGCGTAATCCAGCGTTCTTACATAAACTATTTAATGATACTGTAGAAGTACAGCACGCATACTCCCAGCAGTACATACATGATTTTGGGCATTTCCTTAATCTTGCCCGAAGCCAGCTTCAGCACCACGTAAACCGGCAGGGCCACACAGATTCCATTGGCAATATTGTTGGCGAATATGGTAAAGGCAACACAGATAAACGCAGGGAAGGATTCTGTAAAATCATCATAATTGATGTTTCGCATGGAACTTAGCATGCCGACTCCGATGATGATAAGGGCAGGGGCCGTTGCGGCCGACGGAATCATCAGGGCAAAGGGCGTCAGCAGCAGGGTAAAGGCAAAACAGACACTTGTGGAAATAGGTGTCAGCCCTGTCTTCCCTCCTGCCTCCACGCCGGAGGAGGATTCCAGATAGGTGGTCATACACGGCATGCAGAACAGGCTGCCCAGAGCGGTTGCCACGGCATCCACCTTGAACACCTTGTCTATACCGGGCAGGTTGCCGTCCTCATCCAGAAATCCGGCCTTTGCGCCCACACCCAGGGCCGTGCCGAAGGTGGAGAAGAAATCCGGTACAAACATGGCAATCAGAAAGGGCAGATAGGCAAACTGCAGGGCTCCCAGAAAATCAATCTTCATAAACTGGCCAAAGGGAGAGCTGGGCGCCATGAAAAACGCCTCAGGCATCCTGGTAAGCCCCATGGGAATCCCGACCAGCGTGGTAATCAAAATGGAAAAAATCATATATCCCGGCACCCGCATCTGCTTGGTGATGAGTATCAGCAGGAATCCAATCAGCGCCAACAGCACGGAGGGAGAACTCAGGTCGCCGAAGGCCAGGTTATTTTTGCCTTCCAGGGCAATAATCAGCCCTGCGTTCTTACATCCAAGCAGCGCAATGAACAGGCCCACGCCCGAGCTGACCGCATGCTTAAGGCTGGCGGGAATGGCATTTACCACCGCATCCCTGAGGCCGATATAGGATATCACAATAAAAATAACGCCGCTCCAGAATATGACGCCGGCTGTGATTTCAGGTGAAATCCCGCTGTTCGCAATCATTCCCGACACGATTGCAACACTGCCCAGCCCGGGCGCCAGTGCAAAGGGGCGGTTTGTCACCAGGGCCATGGCCACTGTGGTAACAATAATCAGTAAAATCATGGACGTGAGCATGACGCCTCTGTCCAGCCCTGCGTTTGCCATGATATTAGGGACAGTCCCCAGCACATATGCCATGGTCACAAATGTGGTGATACCGGCCAGAATCTCTGTCCTTACCGTGGTCCCATGCTCTGCCAGATGGAATTGCCTGTCAATCCAGGTATTGGAAGCTCCTCTTTTGGCTGTACCTTCAGTTTCCTTTGACATGATTAATCCTCCTCTTGATTTTCTCCGGTGCAGTTATTACGGTTGTGTTCTCTGTCCTTCTACCTTTAACGGCACAATTTTGCAGGCTTTTACATCTATCAGTCCCTTATCCGTCAGCTTCAGGGCCGGGCTGGCCGGCAGCGTCAGCGTGCAGAACGACATAATGGGGTTATAATGCCTGTAACCCAGGCCCGTCATGGCCTCACGGACCCTTGCAAGGCTGGCCCCCACTTCTTTCGCAGGACGGTCCGACAGGATGCCGCCCACATGAAGGGGCAGTTCTGCCTGTATCCTTCCCCCGTCCGCCGCAGCCATGCCGCCCTGCATCTCAATGACGCGGTTGAGAGCAAGCTTCATATCCGCAGGATTTGCTCCTGCCACCAGAATATTATGGCAGTCATGTGCGTAGCTGGTAGCCACGGCTCCCCGCTTGTGACAGTCTCCGGTTACCAATCCGTATCCCACTGCCTGGCCCTTTCCATACCGCTCAAACACAGCGGCCAGCAGACAGCCCGTCCCTTCCCATTTAAGGAAACCGTCCCTCACAGGCATCTCCATGATGATTTCCTTTGTCTTGGTGGACCCGTCCTGGATTTCCATGACACGGACCATAACCGTGCCTGAATCCGATTCCATGGGAACCTCAAACCGGCTCTGCTCCTGGAATTCCAGATGGATACTGTGGTAATAAGGCTCCGGAAAGCGCATATCCTGTCCCCTGTCCGGGCCATGCTGCTCTTGGGCGGGCTGTTCCCTTTCGTCCTGTCCCCTGCGCCAAATACATTTCCCATTTTTATAGGTGGCAGAGACAGCAAACGTATCCAAATCGCTGAGCAGCAGGAAGTCAGCTATTTTCCCCGGAGCAATTGCCCCCCGGTCCAAAAGGTTCATCCGCTTTGCCGGGGTAAAGGAGGCGTTATAAACTGCCTGCTCTGCCGGCATCCCCAGTTCCATGGCCCTGCGGACCAGGGCGTCCAGATGTCCCTGGATACACAGTGTGTCAGCCATCACATCATCTGTCACAAAGCAGAAATGTTCCTCCAGCCCATGCTCCCTTATGTAGTCCAGTACCTCCCTGCGCAGCATCTTTTCCTGGATTTCCATAAACATGCCGTTGGCAAACCTCTGTTCCAGTTCTTCCAAGCTGTGCTCCGTATGGTCTCCATTGATGCCCAGGTACAGAAACTTGGCCAAATCCAGGTCCAGCAGTGCAGGGCAATGGCCTTCAATGGGAAAAATCCGGTCCTTTTCACGAAGTTGTTTGAGGAACCGGGTAATTTCCAGCTGGTTTTCCCGGATAATGGTACGGTAATTCATAACCTCTCCCACACAGGCCACCCAGGGATTTTCCTTCAGGCCTTCCATCTCCTCACAGGTTATGATGCCTCCGGTGGTCTCCAGCTCAGGGGAGGTGGAGGGCACACAGCTGGGAATCCCGTAAAAGATATCAACCGGGCTGTTTTCCCCTGCCCTTATCATATCCAGCACGCCCTGCATTCCGTTCACATTGGCCATCTCATGAGGCTCCGACACAATGGTGGTGACGCCGCACTCTGCCAGCCGTCTGCAAAATGCTCCCGGCGTCAGCATGGAGCTCTCGATGTGCATATGTATGTCAATCAGCCCCGGCACCATATAAAGGCCCTCTGCATCCACTGTCTCATCAGCCTCCACCGCGCCGGACCTTCGGGAATCTATGTATAAGAATTTCCCTCCTGACACAGACACATCCGCCGGCACAAACTTTTTAAAGTAGCTGTTGTAAACCATTGCTCCTCTTACGAGAAAATCCGCTCTCTCTGTTTCCATGGCGCCTCCATTCAGCAATATTGATGAAACCCTTGATTGTATATTATTTTTATTATACAATGTGCATAGGTAGGTGTCAAAGTCATAATAATCATCTAAGTCATGAATTATTTTCATTGGAGGTACATACATGATCTCAAAGGAAATCCGGTATATGCTGGCCATACGCAGGTATGGAAGCATCACAAAGGCAGCAGACTCCCTGTTCATCACACAGTCCGCCCTGAGCAAGGCTGTGAAGAACATAGAACGTCAGCTGGGCTCCCCTCTGTTCAGCCGTATTGGCAATGACCTGATTCCAACCCATATCGGTAACCGCTACATGGATTATGCGGAAAAAATCTGCCAGATATGTTCTGACTGGAATTCGGAATGCGAGGATTTATTAGGCGAGGAAAAGGGGCAGCTGACCATAGCGGTGGCTCTGATGCGTGGTTCCTGCCTGCTGCCGGATGTACTCAGCCGGTTCTATTCTCGTTACCCGGACGTGCAGATTAATCTTCTGGAGGAATCACATTCCGTTGAAAAGCAGCTTATGCTTTCCCCCAATGTGGACTTTGCCATCTATAATTCCACGGCCACGGATCCCGCTCAGACAGCGGAGTACCTGGGGCAGGAAGAAATCGTTCTGGTGGCAGCCCCCGGTCATCCCCTGGCGGAAAAAGCCATTGCAAGGGAAGGCTTTCGCTATCCCTGGGTGGATATAAGACATACAGAACATGAGCCCTACATCCTCCACCCCCGGGACCAGACAACGGGCCGTATATCGGCAGGACTGTTTAAAAAGGCCGGCTTAACCCCCAAGGTCCTCCTGTTTACCCGCAACAGCGATATCGCCATCCGTCTGGCTGCCTCCGGCACCGCCCTCTGTCTGGCCCCGGAATCCTATGTCAGAAAAATACACTTTTACAATCCCCCTCTGTGCTTCTCTGTGGGAGACCCCGCCACTGTGACCACCTTGTATGCGGTATACCAGAAGGGCCGGTATATTCCGTCCTATGGAAGATATTTTATTGAGCTGGTAAAGGAGAATTACCGGTAGCAAAAAGGCCTGATTTCCTGCGGGCAATACCCGTCTGTCAGGAAACCAGGCCTTTCTTCACTTTATGAAATCCGCTTTTTAACAGGAATACAAACAGCCTACAGGCTGCCCTCAATCAGGTCCCATATCTCATCCCTGCCCTGCTTTGTCTCTGCCGAGAAAGGAATAATGATACCGTCCTTTTCCATGCCAAGGCCTTCCCGCACCATCTTTACGTGCTTCTGCACCTGGCTGCGGTTAATCTTGTCCAGCTTGGTGGCAATGATGACAGGGTGGTATCCGTTAAAGATAATCCATTCATACATCAGCTTGTCGTTGGCCGAGGGTTCATGGCGGATATCAATGAGCAGGAACACCATTTTGAGCATCTGTGAATTCCTGAGATACCGCTCTATCATCTTGCCCCATTTTTCCTTGACCGCAACCGCTATCTTGGCATAGCCGTACCCCGGCAGGTCCACGTAATACAATGCTCCGTTGATGTTGTAAAAATTGATGGTCTGGGTTTTGCCCGGCTGCGAGGAGGTTCTTGCATAGGCTTTGCGGTTCATCAGCGCATTGATGAGGGATGATTTTCCCACATTGGACTTGCCCGCAAATGCAAACTCCGGCAGTGTATTCTCCGGCAGCTTGCTGGTCACGCCGCATACTGTCTCCAGATTCACGTCTCTTATTATCATATCTGTTTCTCCTAATTCCTATCCGCGCTCTAAACAAAGGCCTCCGAAACCACATCCTCCATGGCCTTTACATATACAATGTCCAGTCCCCTGGTGATTTCTTTGGACAGCTCCGCCATATCCGGACGGTTCTTGTCAGGTACCAGCACCTTCTCTATATGGGCCATCTTGGCTGCCAGTATCTTTTCTTTCAGTCCTCCGATGGGCAGGACCCGTCCACGCAGGGTTATCTCCCCGGTCATAGCCACCTTGGCCTGGACACTTTTACCTGTCACCGCGGACAGCATGGCTGTGGCCATGGTGATTCCAGCAGAAGGTCCGTCCTTCGGCACCGCTCCCTCCGGGATATGGATGTGGAGGTCGTGCTTCTCAAAATAATCGTCGTCAATCCCGTACTCCGGGCACACGGACCGAACATAGGTCAGGGCTGTCTGGGCTGATTCCTTCATCACGTCTCCCAGCTGCCCGGTCATCAGGAGACTTCCCTTGCCAGGCATTACATTGACTTCTATCTGAAGGGTATCCCCTCCCACACTGGTCCAGGCCAGGCCGCGCACAATGCCGATTTCATCTTCCTCATTGGCATTCTCAAAGGTCACCTTTTCCTTGCCCAGGTATTTCTCCAGATTACTCTCCGTAATCTTGATGGACTTCTTCTTATCCTCCAGGAACTGTCTGGCAGCCTTGCGGCATACATCCCCGATGCGGCGCTCCAGATTCCTGACGCCAGCTTCCCTGGTATAGTTGTGTATTATTTTTTCAAGGCTCTTATCGGAAAATGTAATCTGTCCCTCCTTAAGGCCGTTGCGCTCCATCTGCTTTGTCACCAGGTAGTCTCTGGCTATGTGAAACTTTTCATTTTCCGTATAGCTGTTGACCTCAATCAGCTCCATGCGGTCCAGTAAAGGCCCCGGTATGGTCTGGGTGGTGTTGGCCGTTGCAATAAACAGGACCTGGGACAGGTCAATGGGCAGTTCCACATAGTGGTCCCTGAATTTTACATTCTGTTCCCCGTCCAGCACCTCCAAAAGCGCGGAGGAGGTATCACCCTTATAGTCGCTGCTGACCTTGTCAATCTCGTCCAAAAGCATCAGGGGATTGCTCACACTGGCCTGACGCATGCCTTCCACGATACGGCCCGGCATGGCGCCCACGTAGGTTTTCCTGTGGCCTCTGATTTCCGCCTCGTCCCGGACACCTCCCAGGCTGATGCGCACGTATTTCTTATTCAAAGCCCTGGCCACGGACCTGGCAATGGATGTTTTGCCGGTTCCTGGAGGTCCCACCAGACAGATGATAGGGCTGGTGCCCTTCTTCGTCAGGGCGCGGACAGCCAGGTATTCCAGGATCCTCTCCTTTACCTGCTCCAGCCCGTAGTGATCCTCGTTGAGTATCCTCTCGGCATGTTTGATGTCGTCATTGTCCTTGGACATCTTCTTCCAGGGCAGGTCCAGCAGGGTTTCCACATAGGTGCGCAGCACATTGGCCTCCTGGCTTCCGGCCGGCATGTTGCGGAAACGCTCTATTTCTTTGTGGAGCTTTTCCTTTACTTCCTTGTCGGCCTTCAGAGTATCCAGCTTTTTCTGATATTCGTCTGCGTCCGACACAGCGTCCTCTCCCAATTCCTGGCGGATGACCTTCATCTGCTCCCTGAGAATATATTCCTTCTGGTTCTGGTCGATATCGGCCTTTACCTTTTCCTGAAATTCCTTCTTAATTCTGTATATCTCCATCTCGGTCAGCAGCGTATGCATCACTACCTCATACCTGGCTGACAGAGAACTGTTCTCTAGCACGGTCTGGCGGATGGTATAGTCCCATGGCAGCTGAATGGCGATCTGGTCCAGCATCTCATTTAAATCTGTAATAATCATCAGATTAGGCAGAATTTCTTTTGTAATCTTCGGATTAACTCTTCCATATTCTTCCAGTTTGTCCTTCAGGATACGCAGCATGGCTTCCTGAGTCAGGCTGTCCAGATCATCCTCCTCCGCTTCTATGGCGGCAATCTCGCCCATCATAGCCGGTTCCTCAGCTTCCAGGCATAAAAGCTCAGCGCGTTCCAGTCCTTCCACCAGCACACGTACCACCTTGCCCGGCAGTTTCACCAGCTGCTTCACCACTGCCACAGTACCTACCTGGAACAAATCCCCCTGCTCAGGCTCCACAATTTCAGGATGTCTCTGGGCCACAAGAAACAGTTTCTGGTCTCCCACCATAGCCCGCTCTACGGCTGCCACCGATTTCGGCCTGTTTATATCAAAATGCAATACCATACCCGGAAGTATGGTCAGACCCCTGAGAGCCACCACGGGCATCGTAATCACTTGTTCTCCCATTCTCAATCTTCACCTCTTGTATCTTAACCATTTGAAAAGCCGCTGCAATGCAGGTGCCGGACCGGCCGGAAAACAGGCCTTCTGGTCCGGGTCATATCTGATTTGCAGCGGCCCTTTCTCTCTTCTAAATTGTCACAGGAGCATGACAGCCTACGCAATTTCTCCTGTCTTACTGTCCCCTCTGAGCCGTTCTGACAACGGCTTCCGGGCAGATGCAGGAGGCATATCGCGGTATACTAATTCCGGCTGTCCTGCCTTTTTCACTACGTCTCTGGTAATGGTACAGATTCCGATAGAATCGTCGGACGGAATCTCATACATAAGGTCCATCATCACTGATTCAAGGATAGAGCGCAGTCCTCTGGCGCCAATCTTGCGGTCTACTGCCAGCTGTGCAATCTCCTCCAGAGCCTCCTGGGTGAATTCCAGCTTTACATTGTCCAGCTCAAACAGCTTCTGATACTGTCTCATCAGGGCATTTTTCGGCTCTGACAGGATACGCACCATGGCATCCTTTGTAAGCTGTTCCAGTGAAACCATCACCGGCACGCGGCCTATGAACTCGGGAATCAGTCCGAATTTGGTCAGATCCTTAGGCTCCACCTTCTTGAGCAGCTCATCTATGTTCAGATCGTTCTTATTTGCCACCTCGGCGTTGAAACCAATGGAACCAGCGCTCAGACGCTGCTCCACAATCTTCTCCAGGCCATCAAAGGCACCGCCGCAGATAAACAGGATGTTGGTGGTATCAATCTGAAGAAGCTCCTGGTGCGGATGCTTCCTGCCGCCCTGAGGCGGAACGCTGGCAACTGTACCCTCCAGAATCTTAAGCAGCGCCTGCTGGACGCCTTCGCCTGAAACATCCCTGGTGATGGATACATTTTCGGACTTCTTGGTAATCTTATCAATCTCGTCAATATATATAATGCCGTATTCGGCACGGGAGATGTCATAATCAGCAGCCTGGATAAGCTTTAACAGAATGTTCTCCACATCCTCGCCCACATATCCTGCCTCTGTCAGTGCAGTGGCGTCTGCAATGGCAAAGGGAACATTGAGAATCTTAGCCAGGGTCTGGGCCAGATAGGTCTTACCTGAGCCTGTGGGCCCCACCATAAGGATGTTGCTCTTCTGCACATCCACATCCATGTTCTGGCATGCCGTCACCCTCTTGTAGTGATTATAAACCGCAACGGACAACACCTTCTTGGCGTCATCCTGTCCGATGACATATTCGTCTAAAAATGCTTTGATTTCCTTTGGCTTCAGGAGACGTATATCGGCCAGCGCAGGGCTCTCCCCTTCATCCTGGCCTTCCAGCTCCTCTTCCAGAATCTCAGAGCACAATTCTATGCACTCGTCACAGATATACACATTGTTGTTGCCAGCTCCGGCAATCATCTTCCGTACCTGATCCTGTGTCCTTCCGCAGAAGGAGCACCGAATCGTGTCATCTGGTCTCATTGGCATACGATACCTAACCTTTCATATCCTTTACTTGCTTTTTTACGTTACCGGCCTGATGCCTCAGCGCTGTACTGCAGCACTAATGATGTGCAATGATTTCATCAATAAGGCCGTATTCCTTGGCCTCCAGTGCAGACATATAATTGTCACGCTCTGTATCGCGCTCAATTACTTCCAGGGGCTTTCCTGTGTTTGCTGCCAGGATTTCGTTTAATTTCTTTCTTGTCTTTAAGATATTTTCAGCCACAATTTTAATCTCTGTGGCCTGGCCCTTGGCCCCGCCGGAAGGCTGATGAATCATGATTTCAGCATTAGGCAGCGCGAAACGCTTGCCCTTGGCCCCTCCGGAAAGAAGGAACGCGCCCATGCTGGCCGCCATGCCGATACAGATGGTAGATACATCGCATTTAATATAGTTCATGGTATCATAGATAGCAAATCCCGCAGATACAGAACCGCCCGGGCTGTTGATATACAAATGGATATCCTTGCCTGGGTCCTCTGACTCCAGGAATAAGAGCTGTGCCACCACAAGGCTTGCGGACACATCGTTTACTTCCTCGCCCAGGAATATGATCCTCTCCTTCAGTAATCTTGAATAAATGTCATAAGAACGCTCGCCGCGGCTGGTCTGCTCAATGACATAAGGTACTAAACTCATATAACCATCCTCCTAGTTATGAGCACTAAACGTCTGTTTTTCAGACACTTACGTGCGATACATGCCACCGTCTCCCGGCCAGGTATTTCACAAGTCCGGTGCGGTGACCAGTTCACTTATAACAAACCAGGGAGATTCAAAGCCAGGTAAATAAGCGCTGTGAACCCCCCGTATCATATGTGAATTATACCAGTTTTGCTTCTGCTACCAGGAAATCAACCGCTTCCTGAACAGCAATATCTTCCTTCATCTGGTCCTTATCACGGTCTGACATATAACCCTTTAACTTGTCAGCCTCCATCTGGTAAGCGGCCGCCATCTTGGCAATCTCCTCATCCAGTCTTTCGTCGGAAACCTGCAGGTTCTCAGCCTTTACAACTTCCTCAAGCACCAGTCTGGTCTGGATTCTCTTTAAGGCCTGTGGCTTCATCTGCTCTCTCATCTGCTCCATGGTCATGCCTGTATACTTCATGTACAGATCCATGTTCAGACCCTGGCTCTCCATACGGCGGGCTGTATCCTGAACCATGTTGTCAATCTGGCCTTCCACCATCCTGTCAGGAATCTCCATGGAAGCGCCTGCCACTACCTTGTCAACCACACGGTTCTCGTTTTCGGAAGCAGCTTCTTTCTGCTTTCTCTCAAGAATCTTTGCCTCAATATCCTTCTTGTATTCATCCAGCGTGTCAAATTCAGAAACTTCTCCTGCAAACTCATCATCCAGTTCCGGAAGTTCCTTTACCTTGATTTCCTTTACAGTCACCTTAAAGGTTGCAGGCTTTCCAGCCAGTTCAGCCGCATGGTACTCCTCCGGGAAGGTTACGTTAATCTCGCACTCTTCGCCGATGTTCTTGCCAACCAGCTGCTCCTCAAATGTATCAATGAAGGAATGGGAGCCAATGGTCAATGGGTAATCAGCTGCCTTGCCGCCGTCAAATGTCTTGCCGTCAACAAATCCCTCGAAGTCGATGACTGTCTGGTCGCCGTCAGCAACCGGTCTGTCCTCTACGGTCAGAAGTCTTGCGTTCTGCTCCTGAACCTTCTTGAGCTCTGCTTCCACATCCTCAGGCTTCACAGCTGCATCCACCTTCTCTACCTCAATGCCCTTGTACTCGCCCAGGGTCACTTCCGGCCTTACGGCTACAGTTGCGGTATAGATGAACGGCTTGTCCTTGCCAATCTGCTCTACGGCAACTTCCGGTCTGGAAACGATCTCCAGTCCGCTTTCATTCATTGCCTCCATGCAGGTTGCGTTGATGGCCTCATCAGCAGCCTCCTCATAAAAGATGCCTTCGCCATACATCTTTTCAATCATGGCGCGAGGTGCTTTGCCCTTACGGAAGCCTGGAATATTAAACTTGTTCTTGCTCTTATTGAAGGCTTTTTTCATAGCATCCTCAAACTGCTCTGCGCTTAACTCTATTGTCAGTTTGGCCATGTTTTTTTCTAATTTTTCTACTTGTACACTCATTTTTACGGGTTCCTCCTTAAAATATATGTGGTTCGCCCATAATCCATGAGGGCGCTACACTTCAATGTACCATTATAGCATGCTCATTTTAAAAACACCAGCGTTTTTTACAAAAAAAACTTCCATTCCATCCCACATCCATATGATATAGAACAGAACAGGAGTTTTTCTCATCCGGATACTATTTCCAGTTATACTGGATTGCCGCTGCAATCTTCTGGGCCTGCTGGGGACCCTGAAGCAGGCGAATCAGTTCCAGTCCCATGTCAAGGGCAAATCCCAGGCCCCTGCCGGTGGTGATGTTGCCATCCGTCACAACACCCTGGCTGGTGTAGGACACACCTGTGAGCTGGTCCTCAAATCCCGGATAGCAGGTAGCCGTCCTGCCCTTTAAGAGCCCCATACTCCCCAGGATGCTTGGCGCCGCGCAGATGGCCGCAATCCTTCTGCCCTGCTTGTTGGCACACTCCACAGCCGCCCTCAGACCCATATGTGCTTTCAGATTGTTAGTTCCCGGCATTCCTCCGGGCAAAAACAGCACATCTGCCACATCCGGGTTCACATCCTCAAACAGGGCGTCGGTCCCCAACTCAATTCCATGAGAACCAGTTACTTTCCTGTCTCCTGTAACAGACACCAGTGTCACCTCCACACCGGAACGCCGGAGCACGTCCACAACCGCAAGACATTCAACCTCTTCCAGTCCATCCGCAAGAAATGCATAAACCTTTGCCATGATAATCTCCCTTTCCGCCATTTATCGCATAGTAATTTTATTTTATCATTTATCACTTTTCAGGAAAAGAGTTAAATGATATGATTGTAAAATGGAAAAAATAAAAATACTTAGTAAAATCCACTAATCGACAATCACAGCAAGGAGGTTTTCCCATATGGAAATCGAACGTAAATTCCTGATCCCCTGTCTTCCGGAGGGCTATGACGCCCATCCCTTCCACCAGATTGAACAGGCCTATCTCTGCACGGAACCGGTGGTCCGCATCCGTCAGGAGGATGACAGCTTCTATCTCACCTACAAGGGCAAGGGACTCCTGTCCAGGGAGGAATACAACCTCCCCCTGACCCGGGAAGCCTACGCCCACCTGCTCCCCAAGGCCGACGGCGTGGTACTCACCAAAAAGCGCTATCTCATCCCGCTGGATGGCTCAGACCATCTGACCATTGAACTGGACGTCTTTGAAGGCCGCTACGCCGGCCTCCTCCTGGCCGAGGTGGAATTCACCTCCGAAGAAGAAGCCATGGCCTTCCAGGCCCCGGAGTGGTTTGGGAGGGATGTTACGTTTACAAGGGAGTATCAAAATAGCAGGTTAGCTTGTGGGAAGTAAGGGATGCGGAGGAAGAGAAGGTTCATCCGTCCGTGAGGGAGAGGGGGAGTGGGATACGGCTGCGGGGCTAGTAGGGCTAAGCCTCCGGAAACCGGCTAAATGCAAGAGGCTGACTGCCAAAACTCGCGGTCAGTCTCTTTCTGTATCCAGATATCGGGCTCAGACAATTGTCAGTCAGCCTCTTAACGCCGGTTCCCGCAGCCTAACCCCTACACGCCCCTGTAGATGCATCTCACACCCCCCTACCCACTACGTACCCGATGCTTCTGCATCACTTACATCCATGGCGCAGATAAAACGAAAAATGCCAGGTGAAAATTCTTCCATCATTTTATATGCCAGGTATTATATCTGACAAAAAACGATAGTCTGGCTGGCGCATCACTCTTTTTTGGCGAAGGGAGGTGCGTAGTGGGTGATTGAAATAAGGCCGGGGGATGTGGATGCATCTGCAGGGACGTGTAGTTCTTGGACGGTGGAAAGCGGCGTTAAGAGGCTGGCTGACAACTGTCTGAGCTCAGTATCTAAATATAGAAAGAGGCTTGGCCGCGAGTTTTGGCAGCCAGCCTCTTGTATTCAGCCGATTTTCAGCGTCCTAGAACTACTAGTCCCGAAGCCGTATCCACAGCCCCCGGGCTTATTTCAATCACGGACGGAAACACCTAACCTTCCTTACTACTTCTTCTGAACATACTTCAAGCAGTCAAGTGTTACAGCCGTTATAATGATGATGCCTTCAAACACGAACTGTAGGTTTGTGTCGATACCGAGAATGGTAAGGGAGTAGATGAGCACGGTGAAGATAAGTACGCCGACTACTACGCCGGAAATCTTACCGATACCGCCGGTAAAGGATACGCCGCCAACCACACAGGCTGCAATTGCGTCCATCTCCCAGCCCTGGCCGTAAGCGGCGGAGCCGGAACCTACCATTCTTGCGCATTCCAGCCAGGAACCGAATCCGTAAAGGATACCTGCCAGAATGAATGCTCCCATGGTTACTCCGAATACGGAGATACCTGAAACAGCTGCTGCTTCCGGGTTGCCGCCTACTGCGTATAAATTCTTGCCGAAGGTGGTCTTGTTCCAGATAAACCAAACGATTACGATGGCAGCCACTGCCCACAGGATAATGGTTGGGAACCCGTTTATTTTTGGAATAATCATCTTTGGAATAGCCGGTTCAATGGCACCAAAGGATACGCCCTTTGTGGCATATGTGACAAGTCCGAAAATGACCAGCATGTTGGCCATGGTTGATATGAACGGATGCATCTTGAACTTAGCGGTAAAGAAACCGCCGATAGCCGTAAAGCACGTACATAAGATAATACACATTACAAGGGCAAATACCACTCTTAATCCTATGGGCATGCCTGTAAAGTCAAACACGTGTCCGAACACAGCACCTGTGTTAATGCCCTGATGCATGATGATGGTAGCAGTGGTCATACCCATACCAACCATACGCCCGATAGAAAGGTCCGTGCCGGTCAGGAGGATAAGACCCGCAACGCCCAGGGCCAGGAACATTCTGGGAGAAGCCTGCTGCAGGATATTTAAAATGTTATTATAGGTAAGCAGTTTAACATTCTTCATCACCGGAGCAGCGATACACAGTCCAATGAAAATCAGGATAATAGCGATATACAGACCATTCTGCAGTAAGAATGTTCTGCGGTTGAATGTATATTTATAGTTCTCCCATTTCTGCGCTCTGGTCTCCATGAAGGTGAATTTAGACAGGCGGAGCATATCAATCAGGTGATACTGCCAGACAAATGCCGCATGCCTTCTGTCTTTGATCCGCTGAAGCTCCTTGTCCAGGTCCATCTTTGCGTCAAACAGGCGGTTCTTATGAACATACTTCTCGTCCTTTATCTCCTGATGGTCCGTAAGCTTTGAGAGGGTATTTTCATGTTCTTTGTTCAGTTCCGCAACTTTAATGCCATATTTTTCCTTTGCAAGCGCTTTTTCCCGCTCACAGCTTTCCTTTAACGGCAAATAATAATCCTTATCAAAATGTTCCTTGAGATAACTCTCCGCTTCGGAGATTAATTTTGCAATCTCGTCTTTGTTCTTTGCCTCAACAGCCTTTGCTTTTTCCATCTCCGCGCTGTTAGCCGCAATTCTGTTTTCCCTTTCTTCCTTTGTAAGGGAACGGTCTCTTTTTGTTGCATCAATATTATTTTGCAGAGCGACTACTCTGTTTGTGCCGTCCGCTCTGAGACTGTCGATTTTCTTCTGAATTTCGCCAACATAATCCTCAATTGGCTGGCGCAGCTGCATTTCCTGTTCAGCCGTAAGAGTCTCATTGTTTCCTTTCGCCATATCCATGAATCCCCCTTATAGGTATTTTGCACTGAGCCTTAAAAGTTCTTCCTGATTTGTCTCTTTTGTATTAACAATTCCAGAAAGACGTCCATTTGACATAACACCAATACGGTTTGTAATTCCGAGAATCTCCGGCATCTCAGAAGAAACAACAATGATTGTCTTCCCCTGCTTCGCCATATTGATGATAAGCTCATATATTTCATACTTTGCACCCACGTCGATTCCTCTTGTGGGTTCGTCCATCATAAACACCTGCGGACTGCGCTCCAGCCACTTTCCGAAAATGACCTTCTGCTGATTGCCGCCGGAAAGGCTGGAAATCATATCATCGGGGCCCATGCACTTGGTATGCATGATTTTGATTTCCTTTGACGTAGCCTTTATCATCTTTGCATCGGAAAGCGCTATACCCGACATATACTGCTGCAGATTGGCTATGGTGGTATTGAAGGTAAGGTCTCCTTTTAAAAACAGGCCATTTGCCTTCCGCTCCTCGGTAATCATGGCAAAGCCATGCTCCATGGCCTCCTTCGCGCTGCTGAAATTCATAAGGCGGTTATTAAAATAAACGCGTCCTGCGGCTCTGGTGCGGACACCAAAGATTGTTTCCAGAAGTTCCGTGCGCCCTGCCCCTACCAGACCGTACAGTCCGAATATCTCTCCTTCTTTTACGTCAAATGAAACATCCTGCAAATGAGGCTCAAACTTTGTAGACAGATTCTGGATGGACAGAATCACATCACCTGGGGTATTGTCAACAGGCGGGAACCGGTTATCAAGGGAACGGCCGACCATTGCCGCAATCAGCTCATTCATGTTTGCATCCTTGGTGCTCTTTGTCATGACCAGGTTGCCGTCCCGAAGCACGGATATCTCGTCGCAGATTTCAAAAATCTCATCCATCTTGTGGGAAATATAAATCAGGGCAATTCCCTGCTCCTTTAACATCCTCATCATCTCGAAGAGCTTGTTAACCTCCTGCACGGTCAGGGAGGATGTGGGCTCATCCAGAACAATCACCCTTGAATTGTAGGAGATGGCCTTGGCGATTTCACACATCTGCCTCTGTGATACGGACATGCGGCCCATGGGCTGGGTGAGGTTAACAGTCATTCCCAATTTTCTAAAGAGCTCGGCGGCTTCCTTTTTCATCCTGCCTTCATCAATTACACCCATGGAATTGACCGGATAACGTCCAAGGAATAAATTATCAATTACATTCCGTTCCAGACACTGATTCAATTCCTGGTGAACCATTGCAATGCCGTTTTCAAGAGCATCCTTTGGTCCGGAAAAGCTTACTTCCTTGCCATTCAGGAAGATATTTCCCTCGTCTTTCTGGTAGGTGCCGAAAAGGCACTTCATCATGGTTGACTTACCAGCTCCGTTCTCACCCATAAGCCCCATAACGGTTCCGCGCTTCACATCCAGGTTGATATGGTCCAGAACTCTGTTTCGGCCGAAGGACTTGCTCATACCGCGTATTGATAAGACGATATCATCTTTCTTATCTGCCATTATTTTACTCCTGTATATGTAGATTGATAGGTTTCAATATTTAATATTAGGGAGAATTTCTTCTCCCTAATAACAGTACATCTTTATTTCAATGAATATTACTGCTCAAGCAGAGATGTGTATGAAGCTGCATTGTCTGTCTTAACCATGTTGATGGCAAATGCGTCATACTGGCTTGGATTTCCAAGACGGTTTGTAATATTGGACTCTGTCTGTCCGTCGCCGCCGATATAGTCAACCTTGAGGTTGAGAAGCTTATCGTATTTCTGGAGCAGAGGCTGATAGGTTGAGCCAAGGAAGTTATCAGCTGAGTTGTAGATGTTCAGCCATACGTTCTTTGTAGCATGGGTAGCCTCATCCAGCTGATTGGATACAGGTGCGTATACCATTGTGGAATCTGTGAAATCTGTATAGTTTTCAGCAGTAACAGCAACGTTCAGTGCGTAGTAGGAACGCTCATCTGCCTTGTAAACATATACATCAGGACTTAAGACATTGCCTGCATCGTCTGCTGTGCCGATACCTGTATCAATATCAACTCCGTCCAGTGCGTTGCGCAGTACGCGGAGTGTCAGGTAAGCCTGTACGTCTGCATGCTGGCTGATAGTGCCGCCGTAGCCCTCAGCGATAGCTGCTACTGCGTCGCTGTTTGCGTCATAGCCAAATGTAGGAACCTTATTGTCCTTGGACCATGCGTTGAACATGGACATGCCCATACCGTCGTTATTGGATGCAACAATATCAATCTGATCGCCGAAAGAGGAAGACCATGTGCCGATTGCATTACCAGCTGTGGCAGCATCCCATGTAGCGCCTGCAGAGTTCTTCATCTCCTGGGAAGCAAGCTCGCGGACAACATATGTCTTTCCGCCAACTTCGATGGAGCCGTCCTGTACAACAGTTGCTGTACCGTCTGCGTTTGTACCAACAGGATCGCTGTTGACATTGCCGTCTTTCTCTACTGCGGTGCCGAGAGCCTTACGGATGCCTCTTGTACGTGCGATAGAGTCGTTATGTCCGATGTCTCCGATTGCCAGAACGTAGCCGATGATTCCATCGCCGTTGCGGTCAATTGAGTCGATGTTCTTCTCGATGTAGTCCTTAACCATGGTACCCTGAAGCTCAGCGCCCTGATTTGCGTCGAAACCTACATAATATGTATCCTTATTAAAATTCAGGGCCGTCATATCAAGCTGTCCTGTAGCACTGCTGGAGGGCTGGCGGTTAAACCATACTAAAGGCTTATCCTTGTTTGCCACCTCTGCGCCTGCTTCCGGTGCAGCTGCTGTGTCTGCCGCGGTTGTGTCTGCTGCTGCTTCGGTTGTGGTATCCCCGGCAGCTGCTGTGGTTGGTGCTTCTGTTGGCTTGCTGCCGCCTCCGCAGGCAACCAGTGATAATGCCATGGAACACGCAAGAGCAACACTTAATGCTTTCTTCATTTTTAATTCCTCCCTTATAATTTTGTTGACTTTGGTTGTTTTTGCTTAACAACAAGTTTATTATACGACCCGGTTGTGCATTTTTCCATATGATTTTTATAGAATGATTATAAAATTTCTTCGATTTTATCTCTTTTCATCGGTGTTTCTGATATGAATCACTGGTTTTTAAGCAATTTTGCCTCAGTCTGGGTCAGCGCCCGCTGAGGACACCAGTAATAATTCCCCTCCAGCTGCGGCACCCTGTCCTTCGGGTCCTGGCCCAGGGACAGACTCCAGGCAATGTCAAATATGGCCTGGGAGTAGCGTTCCTTATCTGATTCCACTGTGCCGAAAAGATACCCTTCCTCCAGAGCCTTTATGCCCACCGGGGTGCCGTCGATACCCACCACCTTAATGGAATTGGCCCCGATTCCGGCCCGGTTCATAGCGTCGATGGCTCCCAGGGCCATGTCGTCATTATTGCTGACCACCAGCTCAATCTGTCCCGGATACTCCTTCAGCCACTGCTCCATCAGGGCTGATGCCTGGCTCCTGTCCCAGTTGGCAATTCCTCCTGTAATCTTCTCCAGTGGAACGCCCCCGTCCTTTAAGGTCTGGATGGACCACTCCGTGCGTATCAGGGAGTCCTGATGGCTGGTCTCCCCTTCCAAAAGCACATAACTTACCAGGCCGTTGCCGTTGGCATCCAGGGTTCGTGTATCCTGATTATAGGCATCCACCAGGATGTCTCCCTGAAGCACAGCGGATTCCTTGGCGTCCGCTCCCACATAGTACAGCTTTTCCCAGCGGTTCATATCCTCCTCCACCGGTTCCCGGTTAAAGAATACCACCGGAGTTCCTGCGTCCATGGCCTTGTCAATGATGATGGAGGCCGACGAACGGTCCACACTGTTGATGCACAGGGCATCGCAGCCCAGGGAAATGAGACGCTCCACCTGGCTGTTCTGGGTATTCTGACTCCCCTTGGCGTCCATGATATCCAGCTTTACCTTGATCCCTGTTTCCTGTTCATATTCCTTTGCCTTGTCCTCCAGGCCGGTGCGCAGAGTGCCGATGAAGGTGTCGTCCCCCCGGTAGAGCAGAACCCCGATGCGGACAGAGTTCTTATCCGCCTTCCGCCCGTCTTCCCTTCCCATGTACTGCCACACACCTATAAGGACAGCCGCCCCCATGCAGGCTGCCAATAGATACATCCACTTCCCTTTCACCGCAATGCCCCTTTCCTTATCTTGTTTCCTCTTACTTCCGGCCCCTCTCACTTACTCAATGGGATAGAGCATTTTCTCGTATGTCTTATCCCTCAACTTATCCTCATCCACATAGATGGCCTCCAGCATGGTCTGCTGCTTCTGGCGCGTACCCTGAATAGCTTCCACTGCCTGCTTCACGCTTAAATATCCCTCGTCAAACTGGTTATATGCAGTCATTCCTGTGACAATTCCCTTATCCAGAGCCCTGAGCAGGGAGGTGGTGCTTCCTGCGCCGTAGAGCCCTGCCACCCGGCCCTGGTATATGGTGTTTTCCTCCAGTATCCGGGTGGCCTGGTCCAGCGACTGCACATCCAGTGCTATAATGGTGATCCTGCCGCCTCCGGGAGAGTCCGTTTCCTGTATGGCCTGGTGGTATGTGTCCTGGTTTTTCCTCTCAATAAGCCGGTAATGATATCCCCGCTCATCCAGCACAGTCCGGACCCCCTCGTAGACCTGGGCGCTGTCCCCATAGTCCAGTCCCCTGCAAAAGAGATAGACCGGTACATCCCTGGGTGCCTGGGAAGCCGCCGCTTCGCCCAGCAGCCTTCCAATCTTCCTGCCGTCCACACCGATGGTATCCAGAGTCCCGCCCTCATCAGGAGACTGGCCCAGAAGGATGACGGGGCAGCCCGGGTTCATATCCTCCAGTCCCCTTACCGCCTCCTCAGGCTTTACCGGAGCCAGAATCACCGCCCTGGTCCCGTCCCTGATTTCCCGTTTTACCAGGTCCATCTGCTGGTCCTGGTCATCAGAGGCATAGAGGGTGATAAAGCTGACATCCCCATGGAACTCCACTGCGGCCTGGTCCATACCCTTTTTGAAATTTACATAGTAGTCGTCGTTGTCCCCTTCTATTATGACGGAGATCGGATATACCTCAATCTTTTTTTCCTTGATTATCAGATCCGTGGAGGACATCAAAAACAGCAGGACCAGGATGCCGGCCCATACGCACCAGAGTATTTTTCCTTTATTTAACATAGGATCCCTCTTTCTTTACTTCCTCATAGGGGATGGCCGGCAGATGGGCCGTGACCGTTGTCCCTTCATCCGGCTCCGACTGGATTTCCAGTCCGTAGTCATTGCCAAAATACAGACGGATACGTTGGTGGACATTCTTCACTCCGATACCGGAACCCCTGCCCGACGGCATGTGATCCGTATCCCCGAACAGCCGTTTCACCTGCTCACGGGTCATCCCCAGGCCGTTGTCCGATACACTCATAAATAAATCCTTATCCTGCCGCCATGCCCGGATACGGATTTCCCCGTCCCCGTCCATAAATTCCATGCCGTGATAGATGGCATTTTCCACCAGCGGCTGGAGGACAAGCTTGAGACTGGCCAGGTCAAGGACCTCATCCTCTGCCTCCACGGTATAAGTAAACTTATTTTTATAGCGCATGTGCTGAATCATAAGGTAGTTTCGCACATGCTCCAGCTCATCCCTGACAGTTATGATGCTCTTTCCCCTGCTGAGGCTGATGCGGAAAAACCTGGCCAGAGCCGTCACGACGCGCACCGCGTCAGTCAGGTTCTCATTTTCAATCATCCACACTATGATGTCCAGAGTGTTATACAGGAAATGGGGGTTAATCTGCGCCTGGAGGGTGTCGAACTCGCTCTTTCGCTTGGATTCATGCTCCGCCACAATATCGTCCATAAGCCGCCGTATCTGCCGGGCCATGTTCTGTATGGAATTGCCCAGATGCTGTATCTCGTAGGAGCCGCCGCTCCTGACCTCTGTCTCCAGATTACCTGCCTCAATTTCATTGACAGATTTCTCCAGCTCCTTGATTGGGTCTGTTATCCTGGATGAGATATAGGAATTAATAATGGTCATGATAAAAAGGACAAAGGCAATCATGAAAATCACCAGGAGCTTTGTCTTTATATTGTTGAGGGACACGCCGTCAAGGGGCGTCACCCCCACCACCTTCCAGCCTGTATATCCCACAGTCTTAACCGTGACGGTCCGTTCCTCCCCATCCACGGTCTGCCGGTAATTGCCGTCCCTGAGTCCGGATACCTCCAGGTTGTTTTCCCGTACAATTCCTGAGTCAATAAGCTGGGCCTGGGGGTGGTATATGATTTCCCCGCTGCTGCTAATTAAATAGACATAGCCTCCATTTCCCAGATTTACCCCGTCAAAGAGCTGCTCCAGGCTGCTGTAGCGTATGTCAATCAGCAGGACTCCCTGGTCCGTGGAAGGTCCCCGGGTAATCTCCACTGCCCTTGACAGGGAAATGACCCACCGGTACTGGTTCTCGCTGCCGTCAAAAATGTACTGGACATGGGGCGTGGAAAAATGCATATTTTCCGTTTTCTCCAGGGTGGAGGTGAACCAGTTTTCACCGGTGACATCCACATTTGTCTTAAGGCGGGCCGCAGGCACGGCTTCCAGCAGCTTTCCCTCCTTGGACAAAAGGGCTATATTCTCCACATTGTCCTTGTTATTGTCATAGAGAAGGGTCATCTCGCTCCCGATGGAACCGCTGGCCAGGTCCGCGTTCTTGACGACACCGTAGTACAGGGAATCAGACAGCTTCATCACGGTCCGCAGGTAATCCTCCATGGACCTGGTGATCTGATTAATCAGTATCTGGTTCTCCTCCCGGATGGTGGCGGACATCTGGCCCGACAGCCTGGAATACAGGGAAATGCCTATGAATATACTTGCGGCCAGGGCCGTCAGTGTAAAGTAGATGAATATGATATACCGTATACTGGCCTTCTGCAGCTTAATCCTCTGCTTCTCAAACAACATGTCCCCTGCTCCTTTACGCTGCCTGCCCTGTTCCCGCCAAAAGCGGCGCGGCAGACCTGTTGTATCTATTTTGCCCCTCTGAACTTGGTGGGCGAAACCCCGAAACGTTTCTTGAACACATAGCTGAAATAATTCTGCTCCTGGTATCCCACCTTGGCCGCTATGACATAGGTCTTGTCATCGGTCTTGTTAAGAAGCTCCACCGCCTTGTCCAGGCGGACCTGGGTCAGGTAGGCGGTATATGCCTGTCCTGTCTCCTTCTTGAACATGGTGGAAAAATAGGCCGGGCTCATGTGCAGCTGGCGGCATATTTTCTCCACAGACAAATCCGGATCCTGGTAATTGTCCATAATATATTCCTTGGCCTTCTGGATGACCTGCTTCATGGTATTATCCCGCTCCCGGTTCATGGCCTGGTTCATCCTGAGGGCGGCTGAGAGAAGCCAGTGGGCAAAGTCCTCCTTTTTCATCATCCTTGGGATGACGGCAAAGGTATCCCCCTGCTCCTCCCCCTCCTCCGCCAGCTGTTCCAGGTCCAGGTCATACTGCTGAATCAGCTGGACTATGGAGCTGGACACGCTGAGCATATATGCCTGGCACTGCCTGAAATGCACCTTTGCATCGCTCATTTTATCCATGACTGCCTGTACTGCTTCCTCTATCTTCTCCCTGGGACCGAACTTAATGGCTGCAATAAGCTCTGCTTCGTCCTTGCTGTCAAAGCTGAGCTTTCCCCCGCTTACAGGCTCCACATCATTGATATAGATGGTGCTTCCCGCTCCCACAATGGCCTTATAGCCAAGGGCGTCCACAGCCGTCTTATAGGAGCCGCTGATCTCCCCCAGGTCCTGGCAGCTGTGGCCAATGCCGATAGTGATGGGCACCTCCAGAATCTTCTTTGTTTCCTTGCAGATATCCCCCAGCACATCTATCAGTCCTGTCTGGCTGTTATCCTCGTCAATGGCAGCAATAAGGGCCAGCTCAGACCAGGAGGTCCTGGAGGAAGTGAATACGGAAGAACGGCAATAGTTCCCCAGCTTTTCCTCCACAACCTGCATGACAGAAATAGGAATCAGGTCCCTCTCCTTGTGGAGAGGCAGCATATTCCCCTCCCGGATCTCCTCCGGCTCTATGTCAATGGCCGCGGCCACCCATTTCTTGGCGCCTGCCAGCGGGATATCATACTCAGCCAGTTTTTCCTTAAGTACGTTTCCGGGCACAGTGCTCCCCACCAGCTCGTTTAAAAACTGGTCCCTGAGAATAGGAAGGCTGCGTATATAATTTTCACGCAGCAGACTCACATTCCTTTTCTGCTCAATCTCATCGTCCAGGTTGGATTTGATACGTTTTAAGATGGCCGTCAGTTCCTCCACATTCACAGGCTTCAGGATGTACTCCGTCACATTCAGCTTGATAGCCTGCTTGGCATAATCAAAATCATCATAGCCTGAAAAAATCACAATTTTAACTGAAGGATATTTCTGCCTCACCCGTTCGGCCAGGGAAAGGCCGTCCATAAAGGGCATCCTGATGTCCGTCAGTATCAGGTCCGGCTCCAGTGCCTCCACTTTCTCCAGGGCTTCCTCCCCGTTTTCCGCATCCCCAACCACGCAGAAACCGGCTCCCGTCCAGTCAATTTTCCTGATGATGCTCTGCCTGACCTCTTCCTCGTCGTCCACCAGTATGATACGGTATAAATCCATAAGTATATCCCTTCCTTCTTAACTTAAATATATGCCCCGGGATTCCACCCGTCTGTTCCGCCTAATACCTGCTCCATGGTGTAATCCTGTATCTGTTCACGGGTAAGCATAAAAACCCAGTCCGGTCTGGATGTACAATGGTCCCTTTTCCCCTGTTCCACTGCCTCCTGTTCCTCCGCCCCCGGTCCATAGCTTCCGTATTCCCCGTAAAACAGGGTGGAACGCGCATTCTTTTTATCCCAGTCATGCCACCCCTCACGGCATATGTGGGGTCCCAGATAGCAGTCAATGAGGACCGTCCTGGCGTAATCTCTCCAGGGCCTGCCCAGGTAGACGCTTTCACGGGAGCTGTTTCCCGTAAACCGACAGTTTCGGAACACATACCCGTATTTCTGTCCTTTGGGAGTGGACGCAGCGGTCACGTACCCTTTTTTCTCTGTATCCCTGCCGGCAGAGTACAGCTCACACCTGTCAAAATAAGCTGTGGCACTGCCAAATATAAAGTCTATGTCCCCGCGGATAAAGCAGTCCTGGTAGCAGTGGCGTCCGTTTATTCTGGGCGAAAACTGTTTTGGTCCGATGAATCCGTTCTTTTGTATCTCCTTCGGAGGAAGGGGACCTGTAAAGAGTGTGTCCTGGCCTCCCAGCAGCCTGCATCCCTTAAGCAGAATCCGGTCCCCGTCCGCATACAGGGCCAGCGCCTGTCCCACCGCTTCGCCCGGACCGGCGCTGTTTTCAATGGTCAGGTTCTTTGCTGTAAAATCATGGGTGTCTACCAGCACGCTGTAAGTCCGAAAGGTCCCCCGCTTACTGCCGTCCTCCATGGTCATTCCGGCAGACAGTCCACCGGTAATGACGGTGCCGCCGGCTGACTGGCCCTCCAATGTGATTCCCGGCCTTCTAATTTCCAGCCGTTCCCTGTACACGCCCTCTTTTATGAAAATGCAGGACGGAGGTCCCTCTTTGTCTCCCAGGGCCTCCAGGGCCGCGCCTACCGTATCATAGTCACCACTGCCGTCCTTTGCCACGGTCAGGCGGACGGCCTGCTGCCTCTGCCGCTCATTCTGTCCATCTGGTTCTGTCATTTGCAAGCCTCCTCATTTCCGGATCATAACTGAAAGCTCCAGAAAATTCATCACAAGTTTTATCACAAGTATACCTCAAATGCATGGAATTGTCATCCCGGCGCGCAAGTGAATATTCACCGGAAGGCCCCTCCGGGCATGCTTATAGTTTCTCATAAGTATAAATAATATATCAATCATATTGTCCTGTACTACTAATATATGTTATGATAAGTCCGTAACCGGCAGACAGAGCCGCAATCAACTGTGATAACATAAAACAAACACATAGATAAAAGAGGTATGACATATGGGCGGAATATTTGGTGTTGCATCAAAAAACAGCTGTACCCTGGACTTATTTTTCGGAGTGGATTACCACTCCCATCTGGGGACTAAGAGAGGCGGAATGGCCGTATACGGCAGCCAGGGCTTTACGAGGTCCATCCACAATATAGAAAATACCCCCTTCCGTACGAAGTTTGACGGGGATTTGGACGAGCTGGAAGGAACATTGGGAATCGGATGTATTTCCGACAACGAACCCCAGCCCCTTCTGATACAGTCCCATCTGGGCAGCTTTGCCATAACCACAGTGGGTAAAATCAACAACGAGGCGGAGCTGGTGGCATCAGCCTACGAAAACGGCCATATCCATTTCATGGAAATGAGCCATGGGCGTATCAATGCTACGGAGCTGGTGGCTGCCCTTATCAACCAGAAATCCACCTTGGTGGAAGGGCTTCTCTATGCCCAGGAAAAAATAGAGGGATCCATGTCCATCCTGCTGCTGACTCCGGAAGGAATCTATGCGTCCAGAGATAAATTCGGAAGGACCCCCATTGTCATCGGGCACAAGGATGATGCCTACTGCGCCTCCTTTGAAAGCTTTGCTTACATCAATCTGGGATATACGGACTACAAAGAACTGGGGCCCGGTGAGATCGTATATATGACGCCTGAAAGCGTGGAGACGGTCAGCCCTCCCAGGGAAGAAATGAAGATATGCTCCTTCCTGTGGGTATACTACGGATACCCTACATCCAGTTACGAGGGAATCAATGTGGAGAGCATGCGCTACGAGTGCGGAAAGCTGCTGGCAAAGAGGGATGACGCGCAGCCCGAGGTGGTTGCGGGCATTCCCGACTCAGGCATCGCCCACGCCATCGGGTATGCCAATGAATCCGGCATTCCGTTTGCCCGTCCCTTCATCAAGTACACCCCCACATGGCCGCGCTCCTTCATGCCCCAGAACCAGGGCCAGAGAAATCTGATCGCCCGCATGAAGCTGATTCCTGTGGACGCGCTGATCCGCGGCAAAAAGCTGCTGCTCATCGACGACTCTATCGTGCGGGGCACCCAGCTGGGTGAGACAACGGAATTCCTGTACCAGAGCGGCGCAAAGGAAGTGCATATACGCCCGGCCTGCCCTCCTCTTATGTTCGGATGCCCCTACCTCAACTTCTCCCGTTCCACCTCAGAGCTGGATCTGATTACCAGACGCATCATACGGGACAGAGAGGGCGACAATGTGTCCCGGGATGTGCTAAACACTTACACAGACCCGGACAGCGCCAATTACAAGGAGATGATTGAGGAAATCCGCAAGCGCCTGGGATTCACCACCCTGCGTTACCACAGGCTGGATGACCTGGTAAAGTCCATCGGAATCTCCCCCTGCAAGCTCTGCACCTACTGCTGGAGCGGCCGGAAATAGACCGGAGCGTGTGTATTAAGTACTTTCTGCAACGCCCTGCACCGGAATCTGGTATAACAGCGCGTTACAGATGGCGGCGGCAACATTGCTGCCGCCTTTTCTTCCCCTTGCCACAATATACGGCGTATCCTCCAGGGTCAGAATCAGTTCCTTGGACTGGACCACATTCACGAATCCCACCGGCACTCCGATGACAAGGGCAGGGGCGGCCAGTCCTTCTTCTATAAGCTCATATATGCGGACCAGGGCCGTGGGCGCATTGCCCACGGCAAAAATCAGCGGACGCCCCTTCAGCCCGTAGAGCCTGGCCGCCTTCTCCATGCTGGCCACAGCTCTGGTGGTGCCCTGTTCCTTTGCCTGCAGGGCCACATCCTCATCTGCCATAAAACAGAAGGCTTCCCCGCCCAGGGCGGACAGCCCTTTTTTATTGATCCCGGACAGCCCCATATTGGTATCCGTGACAATGACAGCTCCTGCTTTTAAGGCCTCTGTTCCTCTTTTCACTGCCTGACCGGAAAATACCAGGTTTTGTGCATAGTCAAAATCCGCCGTGGTGTGGATGGCCCTCTTGATAACCATTTCATTTTCAGGCTCCAGATAAATCCCCCGTAAGGACAGTTCCTCCTGTATGATCTCAAAACTGCGCCTCTCAATGTCTCCCGGCAGTACCTGTTCCAACTGTATATCCGTCATCCGGCTTCTCCTCTCCTTTTCCTTTTTGGCTGATGCCCATTTTTCCTTTTTGGCTGATGCCCATGATTCTGTACACGGCAGCCATGTCCAGATTCTCCCTGAGCTCTTCTGCGAGCTTGTCATACTGCTGCTGTCTGTACGTGCGGTAATCCATATCCGCCGCCTGTTCCAGGCAGAGGCCCTTTGCAGCGGCCAGGGCCTCTGCCACTGTCCTGGCGATTCCGGGGCTGTCAAAGATTCCGTGTACATAGGTGCCGTAGATATTTCCCCTGTTCCACCCGTCCATTCTGGCCTTTCTGGATAAAAGCCTGTCCTTTCCCGTTTCCATCACATAGTCCATGGGGCGGCATATTTCCGGTTCCCTGCGCCAGGAAACGATTCTGGCTGTATCCGCAGCCCCCTCTTCCCGGTCAATGTACGTGCGGCCCATGTGGATTTCATATCCCTCAATGGATTTTCCGGACAACCCGCCAAGGCAGCCGTCCAGCTGGCCGAACGCGCCTTCCACCTGGGTCCTTATCTTTTCTTTCTCAAACTCCGTTTTAAGGGGAAGAAGGCCCATTCCGGATGTCCGTGAAGGGAGGTCCGACTCCACCCCTTTTTCGTCCACCAGCACCTCTCCCATCATCTGGTAGCCGCCGCAGATTCCCCACACCGGCACCTGACGGTCCGCCAGCTTAAGGATTGCCGCCTCCAGACCGTTCTGACGCATCCACAGCAGGTCATGAATGGTATTCTTGGTGCCGGGAAGGATGACCATGTCGGGGGTTCCAAGGTCACAAGCCCTTGTCACATAGCGCAGCGACACCCCGGGGATTCCTGAAAACACATTAAAATCCGTAAAATTAGAGATGCGCGGAAAGCGGATCACAGCCAAATCCACCGCAGCAGGTGCTTTGCCTTTTCCTGTCTCCAGGCGGCTGCTCAGGCTGTCCTCATCCTCGATATCCACATCCATATAGGGTATCACCCCCACCACCGGTATACCGCACAGATCCTCCAGCATGGAAATCCCGGGAGCCAGTATGGACCTGTCGCCTCTGAATTTGTTGATGATTAATCCCTTTACCCGCTTTCTCTCCTCCTCTGCCAGCAGGGCCACCGTACCGTAGAGCTGTGCAAAGACACCTCCCCTGTCAATGTCCCCCACCAGAAGCACCGGGGCGTCCGCCATGTCCGCCATGCCCATGTTCACGATATCATCGGTTTTCAGGTTAATCTCGGCCGGGCTTCCGGCGCCCTCTATGACAATGACATCGTACTGCTCCTCCAGCCGCCGGTAGGAGGCCATAATATCCGGCACCAGGGATTTCTTACAGGCAAAATAATCCCTGGCCTTCATATTGCCCCTGGAAATTCCATGGACGATAACCTGGCTTCCCACATCTGTGGTGGGTTTTAAAAGAATGGGATTCATATCCGCATTAGGGACAATTCCCGCCGCCTCCGCCTGTACGGCCTGGGCCCGTCCCATCTCCAGCCCTTCCGGAGTTATGTAGGAATTAAGGGCCATGTTCTGGGATTTAAAAGGCGCTGTCCTGTAGCCGTCCTGGTGAAAAATACGGCACAGCCCGGCTGCCAGGATGCTCTTTCCCGCATTGGACATGGTTCCCTGAATCATGATTGACTTTGTATGTTGGGACATGGTTTCCTCCTCTCAAGCACCCGGGCCATTTCCCGGATGAGCTGTTCATTGTCCTGCCTCAGCTTAACACAGATACGGTAAAAGGATGAGTCCAGCCCCGGATAATTGGCACAGCTGCGGATCAGGATGCGCCGGCCCAGCAGCTCCTGGTAAAGCCGGCCTTTTTCCAGGATTCCGTCCTCTTCCCGGTCCCGAAAGAACAGATAATTGGCCTGGGATGGATATACCTGAAAGCCCAGGTCATGGAGGGCGGCAGAAAGCCTCTCCCGCTCACCCTTAAGCACCGCTCTGGTGTGCTCCGCAAAATCCGTCTCTCCAAGGGCCGCCACGCCGGCGCACTGGGCCGGGCCGGACACGGACCAGGGCTGGCGTACTGCCTGAAGCCGCTCCAGAAGGCCGCTGTCGCTGCAAAGGCCGTAGCCCAGCCGCAGCCCGGCCATGGCATACAGCTTTGTAAATGCCTTAAGGACAAACAGATGCGTAAACCGGGCCAGGTCAGGTATGACAGAATATAATTCTGAATTATCCAGAAAATCGCAGAAGCATTCATCCACTGCCAGGTAAGCCCCCAGCCGCTCACAAGTATCTGCCAGCTGCTTAACCTCTTCCTTTTTAACGGGTATCCCCGTGGGATTGTTGGGATTGCAGAGGAACACCACATCGTAGGGCTCGCCCCTCTCTGCCGCCGCCCGGACACAGCCGCACATCCCTGCCGCGTCCAGAGCAAACCCCCTGTCTTCCCTGAGATAATAATAGTCGGTCCTGCATCCCACCGACCTCAATGCCTGCTCATACTCGGAAAAGGCGGGAGCTGTCACCAGCCCGCGTACAGGGCGCAGCGCAGCTGCCAGTCCGAATATCAAATCAGCTGCCCCGTTGCCGCAGATAATCCATTTATCCTCCACCCCGTGATGCCTGCCCAGGGCCTGTCTCAGCCTTTCACACCGGCTGTCCGGGTACAGGCTGCATACCTCCCTCTCCAGGCAGTCCCTCAGAGCCTGCCTGACCGCCTCCGGCATGCCGAGGGGATTGATATTGGCAGAATAATCCATCTGTATGTCCTGGCTGTATATGTCACCGCCGTGTTGATATTCCATAATAACCTCCATATATCTTTTTTACAGCTATCCTTTTCTACCCCCGCCGGCTGTTTTGGCAAAACCAGAATGGTATCACAAAATCATAATAAGCACAGCCAGCCCAAGGACCATCATCCCCTCCGCAAAAAACATAAGACGGTTGGCACGCCTTATGTCCGCCGGTTGGATTTGCCTGTCATCATCCCCGATATACGGCTTTTTATGAAGAGTTCCGAAGTACCAGGCGTCACCGGCCAGGCGGAGATGAAGGGCGCCTGCACAGGCGGCCTCGCCGTGGGCGGAATTAGGGCTGGCATGGCGTTTCCTGTCCCGAAGGAACACCTTAAAGGCATGAGCCCCGTCCATGCCCGGCAGAACCCATGCCCCCAGAACCATAAGGATTCCGGTCAGCCTGGCCGGCGCCAGATTAAGCAGGTCGTCCAGCCTGGCTGCACAGCGGCCGAAGTACATGTATCTGTCATTTTTGTATCCCACCATGGAATCCATGGTGTTGACGGCCTTGTACAGCGTGCCTCCTGCCGGCCCTAGAAGTGCCATGAACAAAAAGGGGGCAATGACACCGTCAGAGGCATTTTCAGCCACGGTCTCCACGGCTGCCCTGGCGATTCCGCCCTCATCCAGCGCTGCGGTATCCCTTCCCACAATCATGGATACATTATATCTGGCCTCCTCGGTGCTGCCTTCCTCCAGGCTGCGGCACACCTTCATGCTTTCTGTATACAGTCCCCTGGCTGCCAGCATGAGACTGCACAGGAACCCCTCTGCCAGAAGAAGAACCGCCCAGGCCCCGGACAGCCATAGATGCTCTGCCCCGTGAACGATTGCCCATGGAACACACCACCATATGATACACATGAATACAGCGAGGATGACCCCTGCCCGGGACTGCCCTTTCCTTCCCGTCCCCTCTGTCCATTTTCTGAGCCGTGATTCCGTCCCTGCAATCATGGTTCCCATAAGGCGCACCGGATGGGGAAGCCATATGGGGTCTCCTATGATCCAGTCAATCACACATCCCGCCAACAATGCCGCACCGTGAAATTTCCATATATCCAGCCACGTAATGTCCATGTCTACCTTCCTCGTTATTTAATCCGTATCCCTGTCCCGCAGCACACCCGCCACACTTCATCCGCCTCCCCGGCAATCCGGCAGCAGAGCCGCCCTGTCTCCTCCCGGTACAGGCGTTCAAAGGCATCTGCAGGCACGATGCCGCAGCCTATCTCATCTGTCACCAAAACACGGTCCTTTGGTCCGGCCAGCAGCTCCTCCAGAAGCTGTTCAAGAATCTGGTCCATGGCCGGTCCCTTCTGTTCACGGAAGGAAGGGCCTGCACTCCCCTCCATTACCCGCCTGACAAAGAGCTGGAAATCACGGCAGAACCTGCCGTCCATAAATTCCTCCCAGGAGGCCTCTGCTCCCTCTGTCCAGACAGCTCCATCTGCATTCTGTTCCCCCAGGTACTGTCTGACAAACACCCTCTTGCCCTGGAAGCTTCCTCCTGTCACCAAGATCATTCCTACATTCCTCCCATCAAGCCCGCTTTTAAAAGGACTGCGGCCGCTGCCAGGCCGGCCAGTTCGCAAACCTGCAAAAAGCATCCGGCTAAATCTCCTGTCACCCCGCCAAACTGTTTCACGGACATCCTGTAATACCATATGAACACAGCCAGATGGGTCATAAGCAGGACTCCTGCCAGCATGCCTGCCCCGTGGCATCCCACCTTAGCGGCTGCCACACCTGCTGCCAGGCAAATAAGCATCCACAGAAGCAGCACCAGGGAATCCGTCCTTTTCCTGGCTGCCCCGCCAAATCCGGCTGCCAGTCCCTTCTTCTTGGCCTGGGGAAACGTGACCACGGAGAGGCCGCTGAAGGCCCGCTCCATCACAAACACAAGACAGGGAACCGCATAAAGAAAATATCTGTCCCCCCTGTCCTCCCTCAGGACAAGGGACAGGTATTCATGGAAAACGCCCAGATAAAGCATCATATAAACGCCGAAGGAAATGACTGCAAAGGCTCCCAGATGGGGGTCTTTTAAAATTTCCAGCTTTCTGCTTCTGTCGCCATAGGAATGAATGGCATCCATGGTATCCAGAAAACCGTCCATGTGAATTCCTCCGGTTACCAGCAGGGGAATGGCTGCCCCTGTAAGAGCCGCAGCACCCACGGACAGATTCAGCACATCCAGGGCAAAATGGAGCCAAAGGCCCAGGGCCGCTCCCTGGACAATCCCCACCAGAGGAAAAAAGCACATGACATAGCGCATGCGGTCTTCACTCCACTCCACGTTGGGCATAGGTATCTTGGAATACATGGAAATTGCTATGATGCAGGAATAAAGTCCGTTCATTCTCCCTGACACTCCCTTCTTTTAAAGTCAGCCCCAATTGCTGCCGGTCCCAGGGCGGAGGGCTTTAAGGGCACGGGAATGCCGTAAACCACCTCCACCACCCGGTCCGCGGCAGATGCCAGCTTCTGATTCAGGCAGCCCATGAGACGGATATACTCCATTGTCTCAGGTTCGTAACAGATTCCATCCCGATCCACTTCATTGGTGACAATCACCATATCCTGAACCTGTCCGGCCAGGGAAATGATATCCTCCGCAATCTTATGGGACAGACATTGGATTGGACCGCCCTGATGCTCTCCTGCTTCCGTTTTCCCTGTCCCCTCCTTAAACATCTCATTGGCCGCCAGGTTGGATACGCACTCCAGCAAAAGAGCACGGCCGGTCCGGGATAAGGGGCTTAAACCGGTCTCATACTCTCCAACCATCACTTCTCCCACATTCCGGGGCTTTTCTATGGTGATGAATCCCTTTCCCTTTCGGAGCACACGGTGGCGCTCCACCTTATCCCGTCCCTCTTTTCCATATGCAATCATGGTAGCCACATAAAAACGGCGGGAACAGGGGGAGTCCAGAATAAGCCCTTCCGCGTATTCTGATTTTCCGCTGCCGCTTCCGCCTGTCACCAGAGTAATCATTCCAGGTCTCCTATTATCGTGTCGTCATGTTCATCCAAATTCCTTACATTCCAATTACAGAAGATGCTCATACGCATCCACATGGATGTCATCAAAGCTGCTCATCTGCGTGTACACAGCCGCCGCCATATCCAAAAGCGGAAACAGGGCCGCTGCGCCGGTGCCCTCCCCCAGACACATTCCCGCAGAAATAGCAGGTTTAAGGCCAAGAGCATCCAGAACCATTGCCCCGGCAGGCTCGGCTGAAACGTGGGAGGCCAGCAGATATCCTTTTACATCCGGGCTGATTCTGACGGCCGCCAGAGCGGCTGCCCCTGTTATGAGTCCGTCCAGCACCACCGGCAGGCCGCAGGCCGCGCATCCAATGTAAAAGCCCGTCAGGGCCGCCAAATCCAGTCCGCCCACTTTGGACAGCGCGTCCACCGGGTCCTCCCCGGACGGCTTGCGGATACGGATGCCTTCCCTTATGACCTGCACCTTGCGGTTGTAGCCGGCAGTGGTCAGACCAGCCCCCCGGCCCGTCACCAGTTCCGGGTCCATATTAAGAAGCACGGAAAGCAGGGCGCTGCTGGTAGTGGTATTGCCGATTCCCATTTCCCCGGAGCCAGCCAGCACATATCCCCTTTCCTTCAGTTCCATGGCCATATCTGCACCTGCCTCCATGGCCCTCACTGTCTCCTCCATGGTCATGGCAGGTTCCTCCAGGAAATCCTTTGTCCCATATGCCACTTTCCGGTTCACCACGCCGGGAACCGCGTCGCGGCAGGCCATACCCACATCCACAGGAATCACGTCGGCCCCTGCCTGGCGGGCCATGAGGCATACACACGAATTTCCCCGGGCCATATTCCCCGCCACAATGGCGGTAACCTCCTGCCCTGTCTGGGTCACCCCTTCCTTTACAACGCCATTATCCCCACACATGACCACAATAGCCCTGGGACGCAGGCTGACTGCCAGGCTGCCGGAAGCAGCGGCAATGCGTATGATATCCTCCTCCAGGACTCCCAGGCTTCCCAGAGGTTTGGCCACCTGGTCCCAGCGCTGCTTTGCCTGCTGCCTGAGTGCCTGGCTGGCTGGCTTAATGCTGTTCATCGCTTCCTTCAATGTCATAGCTCATGTTCCTCTCCGTCATGTTCTTGTCCGTTACGCTCTTGTCTGTCATGTTTCCGGTCATGTCTCTGTCCGTATTCCACGCACTGTCCGGCAAACCGTCGGACCAGTCCGGGGCAGGAAGGATAATAGAGGTGGGGGAATCCTGCCATCACCTGTTTTGCTGTTCTCATACAGGGCCAGCTGCGGCCGCCCTTTGGCTTGGCAGCCGTCATACAAAATTCATCCTCCCCGCAATCGCAGTCCCAGTAATGAAATTCATGGCCTTTTATCTCCTCCCCTTCCCGGAGATAGGGAAGGCAGCGGTTGGGCCCCAGGGTTATGTATCCAAACCTGCCGGTTTTCCCGGCCCTGTATCCGTGGCCCTTCAAGACCCCTGCCATGGGATAAACCGTTCCGTCGGCTCCCTCCAGACTGTCCAGCAGATAGAGGTATCCCCCGCACTCTGCCAGAATGGGCATCCCGGACGCGGCAGCCGCAGCCACCGAATCCCGCATGGTCCTGTTCGCCGCCAGGGCCTCCCCGTGATTTTCAGGATAACCGCCTCCTAAAATCAGCCCGTCCAGCCCATCCGGCAGTTTCTCCTGATGGAGCAGACTAAAATACACAAGCCGGGCCCCAGCCTGTTCCATAGCCCTCAGGTTGTCCTCATAATAAAAACAGAATGCCTCATCCCTGGCAATCCCCAGGCGGAAATGCGGTATGTTTCCCGGCTCGTTTCCCAGCTTGTTTCCCGTCTTAATTCCCGCTACATTCCCCGTTTGCTGCCCGGCTCCTGCTTCTTCCCGGACCGGTACCTCCCTGTCCCGTCCGCCTGCCTCAGCAGCAATCTTCAATAGCGGTTCCCACTCCAAATTTTCATCCATCCGGTCTGCCAGCTGTTCCAGCTGCTCCCTGATTCCATCTATCTCATCCGGAAGCACCAGTCCCAGATGACGGCTTCCCACATGAAGGAAGTTCAGTTCAGGTAAATATCCAATGACCGGAATCCGAAACAATTCCTCCACCATAGGTTTTATACGGTTATATATCATGGGGGACATGCGGTTGAAAAAGATTCCCCTTATGTTGTTATTTTTTTTACCCTTGCTCTCATGGCAGTCTGTGTTTCCGCAAACACACCCATGCAGTCCGTTGGATGTATGAGATTTTTTCTCACGATAATTTTCCTCATTCTCTTTCCATCTTCTCTTCCTGCATCCTTCGTATTGCATGCCAGCCGCACATTCAGCATCACAGTCAGTTTTATTGTGAGTTTTTTCCTCGTCTTTTCCCTCCAGCATGGCATCATACTCCAAAAATCCCTGAATCAATGCCATCAGCGATAAGCTGGCTCCTCTTCCATCCACCACCAGAATGGCAGGCAGACCAAGAATACTTCCAATCTCAAAAGAACTCCCCTGAACAGACACGCCCCCAAGGCCGTCAAAATATCCCATGACCCCTTCCGCCACTACAAAATGGCGTTCCATGCCCCGGGACAGCTTCTGTCTCATATGTGTCCCGGTCTCAAAAAAGCTGTCCAGGTTTCCATTTTCCACTCCCAGAACCCTGCGGTGGAACAGGCCGTCAATGTAGTCCGGTCCGCACTTAAACGCAGCCGGATTATATCCCTTCCTCTTAAGGAGGGTCAGCAGGCCGCAGGTTACCATCGTCTTCCCGCTGCCGCTTCCCGGAGCCGCTATCATAACTCCTGCCATTGTATCTCTCCCTCATCGTCTTTTGGGTCCTGCATAACCGCCACATACACCGGATTCTGCGCTTTTGGCATATGGTAGCTTCCCACTGTATCCACAGGAGCTGCCCATACCTGGGTTATCTCTCCTGTGGCGAATCCGAATTCCTTCATACACGCCAAAATTTCACCAACAGTCTCCAGTGTAATGGCATTAGCCACAATTCTCACATGGGGATTGGCGTCAAGGAGAGCTGCCACGATTTCACGCATGTGACCTCCGCTTCCTCCAATGAATGCATGAGTGGGAGGTTCCAGCCCCTTCATAGCCTCAGGCGCCTCGCCTTCCACAATGTGAAATCCCATCCAGCTTCCGTGGAACTTCTGGCAGTTGGATTCAATCAGCTGCAGGGCTTCCCGGTTCCGCTCAATGGCATACACCTGGCCGCTGCCGCCCCACTTGCGTATCTCCATTCCCATCTCCACCGCCACAGAGCCGGTGCCGGCCCCGATATCATAACACACGGCCTGGGAGCCGATACACAGCTTATCCAGTGATATCCTCCGTACCTCCTTTTTGGTCATAGGCACCTGCCCCCTGATATAGTCCTCATCCTGGGGGCCGGGCTGCGGATAAAGCTGTCCTTCCGCTGCCTCTGTATTCTCCACCAAAACACAAGCCAGACTGCCAAAGGGAAGGCGCTCATCCTCCATCAGAAGCTCAGCAGGCGTCATCTGCCAGGCAATGCGTTCGTCCTCGTATGAAAAATTTTCTCCTGCCCATAAAGTCACGCTGCTCATTCCGCTGCTGACCAGCTGACGGCACAAATCCGGCACGCTACCGGCTCCGCCCAGCAGAATAAAACAGCTCTTGAAGCTGCGGATATAGGCCACCACATCACAATCCCTTCCATGGCTGCTGACCGGATGGACATTCTGCCAGCTCTTTCCCAACCTGGCGCAGAAATAGGACAGGCTGGATACACCCGGAACAAATTCCACATCCCATCCTTCCCGCAAAAATGCCTTGGCCGCCGCCTCAGCTCCGCTGTAAAAGCCCGTATCTCCTGACAGCACCAGGGCTGCCTCGTCCCACCGGAAGCTGCCCAGCCACTGTACCATCTCACTGGGCTTATAGGCTGAAAATACCCGTTTCTTATCGGTGTACGCGCTGACGCTGTCCAGCATCCGGTCCGCCCCCATCACTACCTGGGCCGCCTCCAGGCAATCCATTGCCCGGCCCGTCAACTGGTCCTCGCCCCCCATTCCTATGCCCACCAGATATACAATTGGCCTTAAATCATCCATATATGCTTCCTTTCTTTTCATGGTCCATCCACTCCTTTAGCTGTCCCTTTATATCATCCAGGGATATGCCTTCCCCGCTGCCCGGCCGGTCAATCACCACTGCCGCTGCCCCGGCCCTGTGGGCTGCCTTTATCTTTTCTGAAAAGCCTCCTGCTGCGCCCCCATCCTTGGTCACCAGATACGCACATCCGTATTCCCTGAGCTGTACCAGATTCATTTCCTCTGAAAATGGTCCCTGCATGGCAATGATATGGCGGCCCTCAAAGCCCAGACTCCTGCACTGGGCCACGGCCTCCGCCGAGGGCAGGATCCTGGCATACACTCTCTGATCATAATCCCTTATCCTTGTGTAGATAGCCAGCTCCTTGCTGCCTGTGGTCACCAGAATATTTCCCTCCACAGAGGACAGCCATGCAGCGGCTGCCTCCACATCCGGCATATGGATGACTCCCGGCCGGTTGTCCCCGGCCCCCGGTTCACGCAGGCACCTTAAAAGCCGCAGGCCCTTTCGTTTGGAACAGGCCATTTTTATGTTCTGGGTTACTGCCACCGCATATGGATGGGTGGCGTCAATGACCAGTTCCGGCCGCAGTTCATCAAACATACGTTCCATTTCCGTGACATCCAGGCGCCCCTGGCGTATCTCCATACATCCGTTCTCGTCCGGCCTGCTTATATCCTCCAGCAAATCCCTTCCATATCCGGTAGCCACGCAGATTACAAAGGGCTGGTCAAGCTCCTGAAGATATTCCGCCAGCAGCCTTCCCTCCGTGGTCCCGGCAAACAGTATGACACTCTTCTTAATTTCCTTCATACCTGTAACCTCTGGGCGTTACCATATAGGGGCCAATCTGCCTGGTATGGGAATTGCCGATATAAACCGTGGTAAACATGTCCACCCGGCGATCCTTCAGCTCCTCCAGGGTCAGGACCTCCATTTCTTCCCCTTCCCTGCCAATGTTCACAGCCAGCCCGCATACGGTATCCTCTGCCCTGTACTTTAGAATCCGGCTGCACGCCTGCCGGAAAAAATCAGGCCGTCCCTTGCTGGCCGGATTGTACAGGCATATGACAAAATCAGCCTGGGCCGCTGCCTCTACCCGGTTCCATATGTCTTCCAGGGGTGTGAGCCGGTCGCTTAAGCTGATGACAGCAAAATCGTGCATCAGCGGTGCTCCCAAAACAGCTGCCCCTGCGCAGGCAGCCGTAATTCCCGGCACAATCCTGACTCTGACGCCGGGGTACTGCTGAGCCAGCTCCAGTATAAGGCCCGCCATTCCATAGACCCCCGCGTCCCCGCTGCAAATCATGGCTGTATTCTTTCCCTCCATGCAGCATTCAAACGCCTTCCGGCACCGTTCCTCTTCCCTGGTCATGGCGGTGGTCAGGAACTCCTTCTGGGGGAACAATCCCCTTACCAGGTCCACATAGACCGTATAACCGGCTATGACCTGGCACCGGCCCATCACTTCCAGCGCCTGTCCTGTCATCTGCTTTTTTTCTCCGGGTCCCATTCCCACCACATAGAGTGTTCCCGGCTCCAGTTTCCCCGGGACGATTTCCCGGCCCGCACGAAATCCAGTGGTAAAGGCGGGGTCGTAAAGCTTTGAGCGCTCATAACCTGTCTGGGCCACAGTATTCCCCACCACAATAAGGGCGGTCTTATGGATGCCCTCCCTGTCTGCTGTCTCCTCTAATGTGGCTACCGTACACCGGACCACCTTCTCATCCGGCCAGGTCGCCTTATATACAATGGCTGCGGGGGTATCTCCCGGATATCCGCCCTTTACCAGCTCCTCTGACAGCTCTCCCGTCATGCCTGCGCTCAGGAATATCACCATGGTGCTGCCGTGGGCAGCAAATTTCCCTATGGATTCACGCTCCGGCACCGGTGTTCTCCCGGCCATTCTGGTTATTACCACACTCTGGCTGATACCGGGCAGGGTATATTCCATTCCAAGGGCTGCGGCGGCTCCGCAGAAAGAACTGACCCCGGGACATATGTCATATTTTATCCCCCTGGCGTCCAGTCCGTCCATCTGTTCCCGTATGGCACCGTAGAGGCAGGGATCCCCGGTATGAAGGCGCACCGTTGTAAGACCGTCCCGTTCCGCCTGTTCCATCACTTCCATAACCTGCTCCAGGTCCATGGAGGCACTGTCATAAATCCTTGCATCCTGCCTGGCCCAGCCCAGAAGATCACGGCTGACCAGGGAACCCGCATAGATGACCACATCTGCCTCTGACAAAAGTTTCTGTCCGCGGACCGTAATCAAATCAACCGCCCCCGGACCTGCTCCTACTATATGTATCATCTTGCTCCGCCTTTCATCTATTTCTTAATCTGTTCGTAAAGTACAATAACATATCATCTGCGCCGGTGGTTGCCCCAAGTATCCCGCGCTCATTGGTAAATACAATAACCTCTGCCCTCAGACGTCCGCCGGCCCGCCGTTTCACATGCTGCTCCAGCCGCGCCATCACCCGCTTCATCACCTGCTCACGCAGGCCGTCCTCTGTCTCTAAAAGGCGCAGCCCCTCGTCCACGGTCACTGCTTCCATAATCTGTTCCACCAGCTCTCTTTTTGCGCCGCAGGCAGCTCCGTGGGCTGCCAGGATTTCCATTCTCCCGTCTGCCCAGGAGGAATGGGTATTCATAATACCGGCTGCCAGCTTGATTAACTTTCCTCCATGGCCAATAAGCAGCATGGACTCAGCCCCCTCTTCCACCGCCATGTCAATGGTACTGCCTATGAAATTGCTGCATTTCACGGCCTGCCCAAGGCCAAGGCCAAGTACAGTGCCCACAAAGCTCTCACCGTAATTTCCCGGTGTCACCAGAAGGTTCTTCTCCCCTTTTCGGATCCTCTGTCTCAGTTCCAGCCGGATGGTATCAAGGAGGGCTGTCTCGCTCATGGGCTCCACCATTCCGCTGGTCCCCAGTATGGATATACCTCCCTGGATTCCCAAACGGCTGTTAAAGGTCTTATCCGCCACCTTCAGGGCTTCCGGCACACGGATTTCAATGGAAAGCACTCCCTTAAAACCAGATTCCCGGCACACACCGGCCACCTGTTCAAATATCATCTGCCTGGGGACCGGGTTAATGGCAGCTTTTCCCACTTCGCAGCTCAAACCGCACTGGGTTACCCTTCCCACTCCCACTCCTCCGGATAAAATCAGCCGCAATCCGTCTTTCTCATACACATAATCCCCACAGGCATTTCTGTCATCTCCGGCCTCTGTGTTATCTCCGGCCTCTCTCGCATCTCCGGCGCCGCCGCTGTCCGCATCCGGCAGCCGGACCTGTGAATACACCATAAGCCCGTCCGTCACATCCGGGTCGTCACCTGCATCCTTTCTGACACCGCAGCAGACACAGTTCTCCCCCGTCTCCATTTCCTCCACCTCCAGGTCCAGCCGGACTCCCTTTGGCGTTGTCAGGGACACCTGCTCCATTCTCCTGCCCCGCAACAACATAACGGCAGCTGCCAAGGAAGCCGCTGCCGCACAAGTACCTGTGGTGTATCCCCATCTCAATTTTTTCTGATTCTTATAGATGTACGAATCTCCCATAGTCTCACCTGCTGTCCAACATCTGACTTTTAAACTATGGAAAAGTATATCATATCCAACTGCATTTCTCAATGTCTAATTTCCCTGCAACCGGCTCTATGGCTGCCGCCACCGTCACCCCTTTTCCGGCCTGCTTATGTATTAAAAGTCTTCCTCCCCTGGCTGTACAGGACCTTTCGCAGACATTGCCCACACCCACTGCGGATCTTACAAAATCAGATTCCTGAAACTCTCCTTCCACAGCCAGCAGCTCCCTGGATGTAAATGTACGCAGCTCCCACCCGTACCTGCGGGCCAGCCTGGTTACCGCCTCTTCCCCTGCCTTTATGTCTATGGTGGATAATGCCTTTACCGCCGCCGGGTCAATGCCTCCTCTTTCCAGCGCTTCCAGGACACAGCCTTCCAGGATATCCGGCGGGGTTCCCTTCCTGCATCCCACCCCTACCACTGCCACCTTTGGAACCAGGCGGAGAAAGACCGCTTCCCTGTCCGGAGAATGGGAGGGCCTTTCACTGTTTCGGAATGTGATCCATATGTTATGCCTGCACACGCTGTTCATACATATATTATGCCTGCATATGCCCTCAGTACCATCCCCAACGTTCTCTGCTCCTCTGCCTGAACTCCCGTTTTTTGTGGTTCCGGCTCCAGACGCGCCCTCCGCCCTGCGGCACTCCGAATCGCAGAAAAATCCCACCTTCCCGCCATCCAGCAGCCAGGCAGAAATTTCTTTGGCCTTTTTTCTGTCTGTTATACAAAGGCCCCTTCGGGCCGCAAAGACATCCACCGCAAAGATGCCATTGATATCCGTGGCAGTGGTTATGACCGGTATTCCCTGAAGCCAGCACGCCATTCTTTCAGCCAGCTCATTTGCACCTCCCACATGTCCTGACAGCAGGGGGATGCAGAAATGCCCGGCTTCGTCAACCGCCACCACAGGGGGATCTGTCATCTTATCCCGGACAAAGGGCGCAATGGCCCTGACTGCAATGCCGGCCGCCCCGATAAACACCAGCGCCCTCTTCTGTCCAAACATGGATCCGGTCCATTCCGAAAGGGACTTGTCCTGAGGCTTGATTCCCTCCGCCTCCCATTCCGGCTTCCAGAAGCGCTGCGGCACATATCCCGTGCACTCTGTCCCTGTATCCCTGAACCGGCGGCACAGAAGGCGGCATATTGCAGTGCCTCTTGCCGTAAAACAAATCATACCTATCTTCATTCCCGTCTCCTTTGTATTATTCCTGATTACAGATATAAAACAGTATATCGGAAAATTATTCCTGCTGCAATGCCTCTTTCTTAAGTTCCCGTTTGCGCTTTGTGATAAGGCCTCCTATCTTGCCGCTTTCCTTGGCTGTCAGGCTCCTCCATCCTCCCTCCATGACCTTTGCGTCCAACCCCAGTTCCTGGGCAATCTCAAATTTAAGCTGGTCCTGCGCACTCAGATTATGAGGATCAAATGCCTCATTCTTCTTAGACTTTCCCATGTAGGTTCTTGCTCCTTTCTTGCTGATACAAATTAAGTACAAATGGATTATACCCAGGCAGGGGCCTGCCTATACCGCGCTTACAACTTATTCCAATTGCCCTTGCAATTTAATTTGTTGTATATTATACTGAACCTATATGGATTGTTTCATAACGTACCGTTACAGGATAATTTATAAACCTTTTGTTACCCTGTAACCATACATAAAGAAAGGAAGGGCACCGTGAACATTGCAGTCATCGACGACTCGATAGATGAGGCCCGTCAGTTAGCCGGCTTTATATCCACCTATTGCTCCGACACACATACCTGCCAGCAGACGACCATCTTCAATACCGCCGCCGACTTCCTTCGCTGCTGGCAAAGAGGCAGCTTTGACCTTATATTCATAGATATTTTTCTCCGGAATGAGACCTCCGGTATCAGAATCGCTGAAAGGGTCCGCAGGGATGATGATTCCTGTACCATCGTGTTCACCACCAGCAGCACCGATTTTGCCCTGAAGGGATATGAGGTCCGTGCGCTGGATTACATGGTAAAGCCTATCCGCTACGACAAGTTCAGCCAGACCATGGAGTATTTTTTGTCTGTATCCCGCAGGAAGCAGAGTCATTATATAGAGGTAAAGGAAAGCCGCATCATGCAGAAGATTCCCATTGACTCTATCCTTTACACCGATTATTCAAACCACTACATACAAATCCATCTTCCAGATAAGACGGTCCGCACTTACATGCGGTTTGAAGATTTTTCCGGTATGCTCCTTATATACTCCCAGTTCATATGCTGCTACCGGAATTGCATCATCAATATGGACAAGGTTTTTTCTATGGAGAAATCAGAGTTCATTTTGACAACCGGAGAGCATCTGCCTATTACCAGGACCATGCGGTCGCAGATTCACCAGCAGTATGCAGATTACCAGTTCTCCAAGTTAAACGGAGGCATAGGATGAGCTTTGCACAGATACAGCTGATAAGTGTGATTTTGGCCGAAATCATATTCATTATCGTTCCCTTTTTGGCGGTATTCCGAAGGGAATGGCGGTACTCTATGTCAAAAACTACAGGTATTCTTATGGGATACCTGTTTTTTGTATACTTTTTAGGCCTTACATGCTTCAGCCCTTTCCTGTCCCGGCCCTGGCTGGAGCTGGCGTGGTCCTGCACCACCATGACCACCAACATACTTGTCTGTAAATGGATGGTGCGCACAGACTGGCCTGTGAATATCTATTCCCTTTTCCTTTTTAAGAACTTCACGGATACCGCCGGATACTGCGCGGACCTGTCCAATGCCTCTGCTTCCCTTAATAAGAGCAGTTCCCTTATCACAGGAGACAAATTATTAAGCAATCTTATTTTTCTGTTTCTCATGGTCTGGGTGGCCTATTACATCCTGCACAAATATCTGACCAAAGCAGTGGAATACACACGGCTTCTTCCGGTCTGGAAATATCTGGCCGCCATCCCGGTGCTCTTTTTCATCATGTTCCGCCTGGCATCCCGTTCACTGGCACCCGCACGTATGCTTCAGCATCATCCTGACATGATTTTTTTTGCTGTCTGCTGGTTTGCCTGTATCTACACGGTCCACTATGTGAGTCTGAGGATTCTGTCCCGGCTGTCTGAAAGCTATGCGGCCAAGGAGCAGTATCGGACTACCCGGCTGCTGGCCAGTGTCCAGAAATCCCAGATGGCCACGCTCCAGTATAATCTGGAACAATTCAAAAAAGCGCGCCACGATTACCGCCATCATCTCATCACGCTCAAGGGGCTTTTGGAGCAGAAGGAGACAGAGTTTGCCCTGGAATACATAAATGACTATCTGGGCACCTATGCAACCCTGGACACCACCCAGTACTGTCAGAATCCTTCCTCCAACGCGCTGCTCAATTACTACATACAAACAGCCCAGTCCCAGGGTATCGCAGTAAACTCCTCCATTTGCCTGCCTCAGAGCCTTCCTGTGCCGGAGATAGACTTCTGCACTATCCTGGGCAACCTTCTCTCCAATGCAGTGGAGGCATGCCAAAGGCAGACCCAGGGAACGCCCTCCATCACCATCAACATCGGACAGGCCGGCGAATCCATGATTGCCCTGTCCATACAGAACACCTATTCCCATCTCATACGTATGAAGGACGGACGTTTTCTTTCATCCAAACGGGAGGACATGGGCACCGGTACTACCTCTGTGCGTTATCTGGTGGAACGGTATCACGGCATACTGAAATTCGATTACAGCAACGGAATATTCGAGGCATCCCTGCTTCTGAACCCAGCCATGAAATAGACGCTCCGGCCTGCCAGACCAGCGCTTTTCTTTTTTGTTCCAGTATAGCACGGAACCATGCATCCTCACAAGCCGTTCTGGAGACAAACAGCATTTAAGCAAAAAAACCGGTTATGGGCCAAAGCCCATAACCAGTCCTCATGAATTCAAATCTTATTCTTCTGTGTACTGTGACATGGCATCAATGTCCACGTCAGCCACATCCGCATCCTGTGCAGCAGGTGCCAGCATAGCCTTGATGCTTAAGCTGATCTTGTGGTCAGCCTCGTTAAAGTCTACCACTCTTGCCTCAATCTCCTGGCCAATTCTTAAAACATCAGCAGGCTTTTCAACATGCTCCCTGGAAATCTGAGAAACATGAAGCAGTGCGTCCACACCTGGCTCCAGCTCAACAAACGCGCCGAAATCAGTCATACGTGCCACACGGCCGTATACCACGTTGCCAACCGCATACTTGTCAGCTGCGTTGACCCATGGATTAGCCTCCGGGAACTTAAGGCTCAGGGCAATTTTCTCTCCCTGGATATCCTTAATCAGTACCCTTACCTGATCCCCTGCCTTGAATACCTTCTTAGGATTCTCAACACGGCCCCAGCTCATCTCGGAAATATGAAGAAGTCCGTCTGCACCGCCCAAATCAATGAATGCGCCGAAGTCGGTTACGTTCTTAACGGTTCCGTCAACGGTATCGCCTGGCTGGATTCTTGCGAACAGTTCTTCTTTCAGCTTCGCCTTCTGTGCAACCAGAAGCTGTTTCCTGTCGCCGATGATTCTTCTTCTCTTAGGATTGAATTCTGTGATAACAAAATCAATATCCTGTCCTGCATACTTGGACAGGTCCTTCTCATAGCTGTCAGATACAAGGCTGGCCGGGATAAATACCCTTGCGCCCTCAACCTCAACGCTTAAACCGCCGTCTAATACCTGTGCTACCTTTGCTGTCAGAACCTCCTGGTTCTCAAATGCCTCTTCCAGACGCTTATTGCCTCTGTCAGCTGCCATACGCTTATAGGATAAGGAAACCATGCCTACGCCGTCATTAAGCTTAATGACCTTGGCCTCCATCTCTTCACCAATCTGTACTTTTGTGGTCAAATCCACGTTGCTGTCGTTGCTGTATTCGTCACGGGTGATAACTCCCTCGGACTTATTACCTGCAATACTCAGTATTATCTCATCTTTGCTGACTTCGATGACCTGACCGGTGACTATCTCTCCTGTACGTATTGGTTTGGTTGATTCTTCCTCTTCCTTTAATAACTCTGCAAAACTCTGCTCTGCCATTCTGGTATGAACCTCCTCAATAATTTTTCTTGGGGTGGATGCCCCAGCTGTAATACCTACGCTGCGCACAGAAGATACACTGTCAGGATCTAAATCGCCGAGTGTCTGAATGTAAAAGGTGTCTTTACACTCCTTGAGGCATATCTCGTAAAGCTTCTGGGTGTTGGAAGAATGCCTGCCGCCAATCACAATCATAGCGTCCACCTGCGAAGCAATTCTTGCTGCCTCCACTTGTCTTTCCTGTGTTGCATTGCAAATCGTATTTAAAACACTACTATCATAACCCTTTTTTAAAAATTTTTCAACTAATTCTTTAAATTTGTTGTAATTAAATGTCGTTTGGGACACGATACATAACTTTCGGCCCTCGGGCAGACGGTAGTTATCTACCCCCTCCCCATCCATTATAACCGTAGTATGTTCGTTCCCCCATCCCTTAATTCCTTCCACCTCCGGATGGTCCGGGCTTCCGATGATTACCACCGCCTCCCCGGCCGCGCTGTGCTCCGCAACAATGCGGTGGATTTTCTTTACAAAGGGACAGGTGGCATCCACCACAGCCACATTCCTCTCCTTCAATATCTCATAAACATGCCTGCTGACGCCGTGGGAGCGGATGATGACCGTTCCCTGGTTTCTTGGAAGGGCCCTCAGCTCCTCCTCTGTCTCCAGGACCATGACCCCCTTATCCGACAAATCCCTGACCACTTCCTCATTGTGGATAATGGGACCGTAGGTGTAGATGGGGCCGGATGCCTTTTTGTTCTTCACGGCTTCTATCTGTTCATAGACCTGGTCCACTGCCCGTTCCACGCCAAAACAGAAGCCGGCGCTCTTTGCAACTGTAACTTTCCTGTCCATGGTTATCCCTCATACCCCCGCTCCCTGGCTATGCGTATGATGGAGTCCACCACCTGTTCGATGGTCATGTGGGAGGAATCCAGGAGCACAGCGTCCTCTGCCTGCCTTAAAGGCGAGTTCTCCCGGTGCATGTCCCGGTAATCCCTCTCCTCTATGTCCTTCTCAATCTCCCTGATATCGCAGGCTGTTCCCTTTTCCTCCAGTTCCCTGAACCGGCGTCTGGCGCGGATTTCCACGGAAGCAGTCAGATAAATCTTAGCCGGCGCGTCCGGCAGCACGCAGGTGCCGATATCCCGGCCGTCCATGATTACATCTGCCTCCCTGGCCAGCTGCTTCTGGAGCTGGACCAGTTTCTCCCTGACCGGCCTGTACACAGAGGTGGCGGAAGCCATGCGCCCCACCTCCTCTGACCGGATCAGTCCCGATACATCCTCTCCGTTTAAAATAACCTGCTGGACTCCGTCCGCATAGCGGATGGTAACCTCCACCTGGCCGCAGGCCCCGGCTATGGCCTCCTCATCCTCCGGCGATATACCCTGCCTGATAAAATACAGGGCCATGGAACGGTACATGGCTCCCGTATCCACATATACAAACCCCAGCCTTTTGGCAGCCAGCTTTGCGATGGTGCTTTTGCCGGCGCCGGCCGGACCATCAATGGCAATATTGAAATACTCCATGTGTTGCATTCTCTCCTGTCCTGTTTTCATGTGAATTGATTGTACTCATATGATTTTATTAAACTCATGTAACTATATGGTACTCATGTATTCCGCCCTGCGGGCAGCCTCCGCTGTTCCCGGCGCTATGACGACGCAGCCTTTCCGGCCGCCCAGCCCGTAGACCAGGCAATCTGAAGGTTAAAGCCGCCGGTCACCGCGTCTAAATCCAGTATCTCCCCTGCAAAATACAGGCCCTGAATCTTCTTGGACTCCATGGTGGATGGATTTACGTCCTTTACCGATATGCCGCCCTGGGTTATGATAGCTTCCTTATAGCCTCTGAGGCCGGTCAGGGTAAACTCCAGGGCCTTGGTTGCCTCTGCCAGTCCGCGCCGTTCCTCCCTGGTGATCTCATTCACCTTCTTATCCGGGTCCACGCTGCTGCGGTCAATGATAACCGGAATCAGCTTTGACGGATAGAGGTGGTTCAGGGCATTCTTAAACTGCTTGTTCCTGCTGTCGGAAAAATCCCTGAGGATGCGCTCGTCCAGCTGCTCCCATGACAAGGCCGGCTTCAGGTCAATCACCAGGCGCAGAGGCCTCTTCCTTATGGCCTTGGCGCAGAAGGAGCTGGCGCTTAGGAGCACAGGGCCGCTGACCCCGAAATGGGTGAACAGCATTTCCCCAAACTCCCGGTACAGCTCCTTTTTTCCGTCATAGACAGCTGCCTCTATATTTTTAAGGGAAAGGCCCTGCAGCTCCTTGACCGTCTCTGTCTCCTTCACCTCAAAGGGAACCAGGGCCGGTGAAAGCTCCGTAAGTCTGTGGCCGCTGTCCGCAGCCCATTTAAGACCGTCCCCGGTGGAGCCGGTGGTGGGATAGGACAGACCTCCGGTAGCTACGATAACACGGTCGGCTGTCTGTATCCTGCCGCCGCACCGTACCCCCTTGCACACGCCCTCCTCCACCGCCAGTCCCTCCGCCTTCTGATTCAGGCACACCCTGACTCCTGCCTGCCTTAAAAGGGCGGACAGGGCGCTGATGACGTCTGACGACTTGTCGGACTGGGGAAATACCCGGTTTCCCCGCTCCACCTTCAGGCGAAGCCCTGCCTGTTCCAGCAAATCCATCATGTCCTGGTTTGTAAAACCGTAAAAACTGCTGTACAGGAATTTGGAATTGCTCACCACGGAGCCCAGCAGCTCCTCCATATCGCAGGCATTGGTCACATTGCACCGGCCTTTGCCTGTGATAAACAGCTTTTTGCCCGGCTTTTCGTTCTGCTCCCACAGCTCCACGGCAGCGCCTTCCCTGGCGGCAGCTATGGCGGCCAGCATACCGGCCGCCCCTGCGCCAATTACAATTACATGGTTCGTCTCACTCATTTGTCTGTCTTTACTTCCTTTACTTTCTTTTCCAGGGCATCCACCACAGTCTGGAGGACCTTTACCCTGGCATATCGTTTGTCATTGCCCTCCACCACAATCCATGGGGCGTAGGTGGTGGAAGTACGTATGAGCATCTCGTTGACCGCTTCCTCATACTGGTCCCATTTCTCACGGTTGCGCCAGTCCTCATCCGTAATCTTCCACTGCTTGGCAGGATTGGCCTGACGCTCCCTGAATCTGCGCTCCTGCTCATCCTTGTCAATGTGGAGCCAGAATTTAAGAACCACTGCTCCGGCATTGGCCATATGGGATTCCATCTCGTTGATTTCCTGGTAGGCCCGTCTCCACTCGGCCTCCGAACAGAATCCTTCAATCCGCTCCACCATGACCCTTCCATACCAGGTGCGGTCAAAGATGGCGATATGGCCTGCCTTTGGCACACTGTTCCAGAACCGCCACAGATAGTGGTGGACCTTCTCAATGTCATTGGGAGCCGCTGTTGGATTCACCCTGTAGCCCCTGGGATCCAGATTGCTGGTCAGACGTTTGATGGCTCCGCCCTTGCCTCCGGCATCCCATCCCTCAAAACCGATGACAACCGGAATTCTGAGGCGGTAAAGTTCGCTGTGAAGCTCTGCCAGTCGCTTCTGAAGCTTTTTCAGCCGGGTCTTATACTCCTCCTCCGTAAGGCTCTTTGAGAGGTCGATTCCGGACAGCACGCCGTTTTTAAACCGCTCCCTGGTCTTGGATTCCTGCCTTTGCGCCGTTTTTTCGTCTTCCGGCCTGCGGTGCTCCAACTCATACTCCAGGCGGTCCATAACCGTGCTGACGATTTTAAGGGCAGCATAATCCTTGTCCACTGCTTCTATGATGACCCAGGGAGCATAGTCTGTATCCGTTTTCTCCAGCATCTCCTCATTCATCTTCAGATAACGGTCAAAGTCCTTATTCCTGTTCCAGTCCTCCTCCGTCACCCGCCAGGAGGTCTCCTTGGACCCCTCCAGCTTCTTAAAACGTTTCTTCTGCTCATCCTTGTCGATATACAGGAAAAACTTCATGATGACAGTACCGTCATCACACAGCTGTTTTTCAAAGGACAGAATATCCTGGTACGCATCCCCAAGCTTGTCCTCCCGCGTAAGACCGTCAAAACGGTCCACCTGGACACTGCGGTACCAGGAGCGGTCAAAGACAGCGATCCTGCCCTTTGCAGGCGTCTTTGTCCAATAGCGCCACAGGAAGGGCCGCATCTGCTCGTCCTCCGTGGGGCGGTCGCAGGCATAAACGTCAAAGCCCCTGGGATCCAGGGCCTGTATGAGCCGGTTAATCTGTACTCCCTTGCCGGCGGCTCCCATTCCCTCAAACACCAGAATGACCGGAATGCCTGCATCCTTACACTCCCTCTGCAAAAGCCCCAGCTTCTCTTCCGCCTCGTCCATGACCCTGCGGTAAGTCTTCTTGTCAACTTTTTTACTTAAATCAATCTTTTCAAGCATTTGGACCCCTCCTTCTCTTCTTGTTTACTATTTTATCCAGTATATCACACTTTCAACTATAATAAAATGAAAAATTGGGCAGGGGCAGCCGGGACAGGGGGCAGCCCTGGCAGAAGCGGCATGCTCCGGCTCACCTCAGAAAAAGCCCCGCAGGGCTATCATACCCCGCGAAGCTTCCTGTGTACTATGCCATAAGCAGACTGCCTACAGTTCCGTGATCACGAATATATCATAGATGGCCCTGATTGCCGTCTCAAAATCATCGTTCTCCACACCGATGATGATGTTCCACTCACTGGATCCCTGATCGATCATCTTCACATTGACCCTTGCATGGGCCAGGGCGGAAAAGATGCGGCCGGCTGTTCCTCTGGTGGAGCGCATGCCCCGTCCCACCACTGCAATCAGTGCCAGGTCCGACTCCAGTTCCACGGTGTCCGGCTCCACAGCCCTGTGGATTCCGGCTATGACAGACTGCTCAAACTCCTCAAATTCCGACTGGTGCACGTAGACAGTCATGGTATCAATGCCTGAGGGCATGTGCTCAAAGGAGATGCCGTACTGTTCAAACACGCTGAGCACCTTTCTCCCAAACCCAACCTCGGCATTCATCATGGCCTTCTCTATGTTGATGGAGCAGAATCCCTTCTTGCCGGCAATTCCGGTGATGGTGTAACGCGGCTTGCGGCAGGTGCTCTCCACAATAAGAGTGCCCTTGTCCTCAGGACGATTGGTGTTCCTGATATTGATGGGAATGCCCTCCTTGCGCACCGGGAAAATGGCATCCTCATGAAGGACGCTGGCTCCCATGTAGGAAAGCTCCCTCAGTTCCTTGTATGTAATGGTCTCGATAACTTCCGGATTCTCCACGATTCTGGGGTCTGTCACCAGAACGCCGGACACATCCGTCCAGTTCTCGTACATATCCGCGTGGATGGCCTTGGCCACGATAGAGCCCGTGACATCGGAACCGCCTCTGGAAAATGTTTTGATGGTTCCATCCGGCTTGGAACCGTAAAAACCAGGGATAACAGCCTTCTCCACATGCTCCAGACGCTCGGACAGCTCCCGGTTGGTGTGCTCGGACTCAAAATTTCCGTTTTCATCAAAGAAAATGACCTCCGCCGCATCCACAAACTCAAATCCCAGGAAGTTGGCTGCCACGATGCCGTTTAGGTATTCCCCGCGGGAAGCAGCGTAATCCCGTCCTGCCTTTGCCAGAAAATTCTCCTCTATCCTGTCAAATTCGTGGTCCAGGTTCAGGTTCAAATCCAGGCCGTCGATGATATCCATATATCTGCTCTTAATCTTTTCCAGGATTTTCTTATAGGACCTTCCTTCTGCCACTGCGTCGTAACAGGCATAGAGCAGGTCTGTCACCTTCTCATCCTTGTCGCTTCGCCTGCCTGGTGCGGAAGGGACCACGTATCTTCTGGACTTATCAGATTTAATGATATCTGCTACTTTCTTGAACTGTCTTGCACTGGCCAATGAACTTCCGCCGAACTTCACCACTTTTTTCATCTTGTCTGTCTCCCTTGTTTCTTTCTATGCGCCGGATATGGAGCGTATTTCATAAAATAAATGCCACTTTATATGTATAGCGTTACAAGTGCAAATAATACCTTACTTTGTTATGTATGTCAATACTTTTAAAGGAAAAAATTTGCGTACAGGAGACATTTGTTTTTCTATGGCGGACTTTTTCTCATAGAATGTCCATGCGCCGTCTCACGGTTTTACAGTAGATGCACTGCCACAATAAGCCCGGCAAACACAATGGATACCATACTGGTCAGCTTTATGAGGATGTTGATGGACGGACCCGAGGTGTCCTTAAACGGGTCTCCTACGGTATCGCCTATGACAGCCGCCTTGTGTTCCTCACTGCCCTTTCCTCCCAGCTGCCCGCTCTCTATGTATTTTTTTGCGTTATCCCAGGCTCCTCCGGCATTTGCCATCATAACAGCCAGCACAAACCCTGTAACCGTATTGCCTGCCAGCAGTCCGGATACACCCTCCGGCCCCAGAAGAAGCCCCACCGCCACAGGTATGATGACCGCCACCATGGCCGGGGCAACCATCAGCCTCTGGGCCGAAATGGTACACATATCCACGCAGGCCCCATAGTCCGGCTCTGCCTTTCCCTCCATCAGTCCCTTTATTTCCCTGAACTGCCTGCGCACCTCCACCACTATGGACTGGGCCGCCTCGCCCACCGCCTCCATGGTAAGGGCCGCAAACAGGAACGGCAGCATGCCTCCGATAAAAAGGCCAATGAGCACCGTGGGATTGGTGATGGACAGGTCCATGCTCAGGGACGGGTCAATCTGCTTCACCTTATCAATATAGGACGCTATCAGGGCCAGGGCCGTAAGCGCGGCGGAACCAATGGCAAATCCCTTGCCTGTGGCAGCCGTGGTGTTGCCCAGGGAATCCAGTGCATCGGTTCTCTGACGCACCTCCTCCGGCATGTGCGTCATCTCTGCAATACCGCCCGCATTATCGGCAACCGGTCCGTAAGCATCGGTTGCCAGGGTAATGCCCAGGGTGGACAGCATGCCCACTGCGGACACGCCCACACCGTAAAGCCCTGCATTGAAATCAGCACTGCCGCCTGAGCAGTAATAGCTAATCAGGACCGATACGCCCACAATAACCACAGGAGCCACCGTGGACAGCATGCCCAGGGAAAGACCGCTGATGATGACTGTGGCCCCTCCTGTCCGGCTGGACGCTGCCAGCTTTCTGGTGGGATTATACGTATCAGACGTATAGTATTCCGTGACAGCTCCAATCAGCACACCGGCGGCCAGCCCCGATAGTATGGCCGCATAGATACCCATGTGGTCCGGAAGCAGAATACGGATGGCTGCATAGGCCGCCGCCACCACCAGCGCCGCGCTGATGTAAGTTCCCGTCCTCAGAGCCTTTAAAAGATTCTTCTGTGACGCGTCCTCCTCTGTCTTTACAAAAAAGGTTCCCAGGATAGACGCCAGCACTCCCAGAGCAGCCAGCATCATGGGAACAGCCACGCCCTTTCCCCCGTATCCGGCGGCCACGGCCAGCGCGGCAGTGGATACGATGGAGCCCACATAGGACTCGTACAGATCAGCGCCCATACCAGCCACATCGCCCACATTATCACCCACATTGTCAGCGATGACAGCCGGGTTTCTCGGGTCATCCTCAGGGATTCCGGCCTCCACCTTACCCACCAGGTCGGCGCCCACATCAGCCGCCTTGGTAAAGATGCCGCCGCCCACCCTGGCAAACAGGGCCATGCTGGAAGCGCCCATGCCAAAGGTCAGCATGTTGGCCGTAATCTGGGCAATCCGCTGGCTATCAGGAAGCGCGCCAAAAGCCATGTTCAATATGAAATACCACACAGTCAAATCCAGAAGGCCCAAGCCCACCACGGTAAACCCCATAACAGAGCCCGCCGAGAATGCCACCCTCAGTCCCTTGTTCAAGTTCCGGGACGCTCCCTGGGCGGTCCGGCAGTTGGCCATGGTGGCTGTCCGCATGCCGATAAATCCGGACAGACCCGAGAAAAAACCGCCTGTCAGGAATGCAAAGGGCGTAAAAAAACTCAAAAAGCCGCAGAATGCCATCACTAGCAGGATGACAAACACGGCTGCAAAGAAAATTCCCACACCTTTGTATTGACGTCTCAGATACGCATTGGCGCCCTTTTGTACGGCTCCGGATATGCGGAGCATCTCCGGGTTCCCTCCAGGCTCTCTCCTGACCCGCACAAACATGAAGGCTGCGAACACCAGCGCCATCAGCGAACCTGCTCCTACAAAATACATAGCAACCATTACATTCCCTCCTTCTCATAAGCAGCCAGACGCCCGTAGTCAGGCACTTACCGCTTATTCCAGAAAATTCACACAACATTTCCCCTCAAGTATATATCGCTACATGTCTTTTTACAATATATATATAAATTTTCTTTACAAATCAAAGGAAGGGGTCGAAATGATAAACGGGCAGTTGCAGGCATCGCAAAGCAAAGGTCAGTTAAGAAGGCGTTATGCCTCGTATAATTTCATCTCCTCGCTGACGGCGGCCTCACAGGAGCGCATAGCCTGGATAGTCTTATCCATAAGCTCCTCCAGGGTCCAGCCCAGTTCCTCGGCCCCTTCCCTGATTACATCCCTGGAACATCCTGCCGCAAAGCGTTTGTCCTTAAACTTCTTCTTAAGGCTGGACACCTCCATGTCCATTACGCTCCCGGACGGACGCATCCTGGCCGCAGCCCCAATCAGACCCGTAAGCTCGTCCGACGCAAACAGAATTTTTTCCATCTGGTGCTCCGGCTTCACATCTGAGACAAGACCGTACCCATGGCTGCACACGGCATGAATCAGCTCATCCTCCGCTCCTGCTTCCTTCAGAAGCTCCGGAGCCTTAACGCAGTGCTGCTCCGGGTACATCTCAAAGTCAATGTCGTGCAGCAGGCCGGCGGTTCCCCAGAAATCCGTCTCCTCCCCATATCCCTGGTCCTGGGCAAACCAACGCATCACTCCTTCCACGGTAAGGGCGTGGAGGATGTGGAATGGCTCCCTGTTATATTTTTTCAGGGCCTCCAAGGCCCTCTCCCTTGTCAATGCAGTGTTCATCTTACTTAAGCTCCTTTCCTCTGTGCGAAATCATATGATATCACAATTATAATCAGCCGTCCGGCAAAATGCAATACCATCCTGCCCCGGAACATCCACAGGAAAAGTACGCTTCATTCCCCTGCTTTTATTGACGCAGAGGGCCGGCAACTGTATACTGGATATGACTGTATCAATGCGCCGGCAGCAAGTTTTAGAACGCTTCATCTTATAACAGGAGGACTTTTATGACATATCGTTTTGCAGACACAGAAGACCTGGACCAGCTTGTAGCCATGTCGGACCAGGCCAAGGAATCATTTAAAGCAAGGAATATCGATCAATGGCAGAAGGGGGAGCCCAACCGCCAGGTGATGGAGGCTTCCATTCTTCAGTCCCAGCTCCATGTTCTTGAGGACATGGGCCAGGTGGTCGGGATGATTACCATTGTCCCCGGGCCGGAAGCCAGCTATGCCTCCATAGACGGGGCCTGGCTGAACCAGGAGCCCTACTTTGCATTCCACCGGGTATGTGTGAAGGACTCCCTGAAAGGCCGGGGCCTGGCTGCCCGGCTGTTTTCAGAGGCAGAACAGTATGTCCTCCAATCAGGCATCCGCAATATCCGCATTGACACCCATCCTGACAATCAGGCCATGCAGCGCGCCCTGGCTAAAAGCGGCTACATCCGCTGCGGCACCCTGATTCTCACAGAAGGAAGCGAAGCAGGGGATTTGAGGGTTGGGTATCAGAAGAGGATTTAAGGGATGCAGAAGGGGGAAGGGGCATCCGTCCGTGAACGGGATGGGGGCGGGGGAGGCGGAGGCCGGCTGCGGAGCGGGAATCACTAAGGCCGCGGAAAACGGCTTTAAGCAAGATTCAGGCGACCCAACTCGCGCTATAGGCTCAGCCTGGAATCCATTTCCCAGGCTCAGACAAGGGTACGCCTGAATCTTAAAGCCGTTTCCCGCATCCCAAGTGATACCAACGCTCCTGTAGATGCCTCCGCCTCCCCCGCCCCCATCCCGCTCACCCACAACGTATCTTCGCATCTGCATCATTTATATCCTACTCATAAAAAAGAAAAATGGCATGCCGAATCTACCGGCATACCAATCAATATACAAGGCCGCATTATCTTGATTTCATCTTGAAATGCGGCCTTTGCTGGAGCATCTGTGCAATTGTCAATCCCAGCCAGACAATATTTCTCCGAATCTCCGAAATATCAATAGCCAGAGATTTTTTTCTATCCCTGGCGTGGAAAGGACAGCGGACGCGACTGCCTATACACGTCCGCGTAACCATCTACAACCCAAAATACCTCACTCCAGACTCAAATATCTTCATATCCTGCTCTCCGTAAATATTCATGGCAACTGCCTCGCCTCGGCGCTCGGAATGGGCCATTTTGCCCAGAATCCTTCCATCGGGGCTGGTGATGCCCTCGATGGCCATATAAGAGCCATTGGGATTCCAGTACTCGTCCATGGTGCATCTGCCCTGGTCGTCCACATACTGGGTTGCCACCTGTCCATTGGCAAAGAGCCTGTGAAGCCATGATTCATTGGCAACGAAACGGCCCTCTCCGTGGGATGCCGGATTGCAGTATACGCTGCCCAGTCCGGCCCCGGCCAGCCATGGGGATTTATCGGATACCACCTTGGTATATACCATCTTGGAGACATGGCGGCCAATGGTATTCATGGCAAGGGTAGGTGACTCCGGTCCCTGCTCCTTGATTTCACCCTCCGGCAGGAGGCCCAGCTTAATCAGGGCCTGGAAGCCGTTGCAGATGCCCAGCATCAGTCCGTCTCTCTCGCCCAGAAGCTTCTCAATTTCTTCCTTCATCACTGCATTGCGGAATACAGTGGCAAAGAACTTGGCAGAGCCCTCCGGCTCATCGCCTGCTGAGAATCCGCCCGGGAACATGACGATCTGGGCCTTTGCAATCTCTCTTCTGTATTCGTCCACAGACTGGCGGATATCTTCGGCGCTCATGTTGCGCAGCACCCTGGTAACCACCTTTGCTCCCGACCGCTCAAAGGCCCTGGCGCTGTCATACTCGCAGTTGGTTCCCGGGAATACCGGAATAAATACGGTTGGCTGTCCGATTTTATGGTCGCACACATACACTGCGCCGCTGTGATACAGCTTCTCTTCCAGCGCAGCCGCTTCTCCTCTTGCCTCCCTGCCTGCGGCAGTTGGGAACACGTCCTCCAGGGGAGTCATCCACGCGTCTAATGCCTCTTCCATGGAAATGGTCACGTTTCCGTACTCAAATGCACCTCTGTCGGTCACCTCACCGATGACGGTATAGGATATGGACAGCTGTCCCACCATTCCATCCGGCACCTCGCACACAATGTCGCCCCATGCAGCGGCAAAGAAATCCCTTGGGTCCACATTGTGCTCAATCTTCACACCCAGCTTATTGCCGAATGCCATCTTGCTCACTGCCTCTGCAAGGCCATTGCCCTCCACCGCATAGGCGGATATAATACGGCCTGCCTTTATATCTTCAAATATCTTTCCATACCCGTCCATAACCTGGCTGTAGTCCGGCAGGTCATATTGATTCTTTGCAATCCGGAACACAACAATCTTACTGCCCGGACGCTTGAACTCAGGGGTAATCACATTCTTATGGCTGTTCACATCCACGGCAAAGGAAACCAGGGTCGGCGGAACATTGATTTCACCGTCCTCCGTGTCAAAGGTGCCTGACATGCTGTCCTTTCCTCCGATGGAGGGCAGGCCAAAGCCCAGCTGTGCGCTGTAGGCGCCCAGAAGTGCGGAGAAGGGCTGGCTCCACCTGGATGGGTTCTCGTTCATCCTTCGGAAATACTCCTGGAAGGTGAAACGAATCCTGCTGTAATCGCCGCCGGCCGCCACGATCTTTGCAACGGAGGAAACCACTGCGTACACCGCGCCGTGGTATGGGCTCCAGCTGGAAAGCCTTGGGTCAAAGCCGTAACTCATCATGGTAACAGTATCTGTATGTCCCTTCAGCACGGGAAGTTTAGCCACCATAGCCTGGGTCTCGGTCAGCTGATACCTGCCGCCGTAAGGCATGAACACGGAGCCTGCACCGATGGAGCCGTCAAAACGCTCCACCAGCCCCTTCTGGGAGCACACGTTCAGATCGGAAAGCATGCCCAGCCATTTTTCCCTGACGTCAGCCACATCTGCCTTATCAAACAGGTTGCCTGCCCGGCCTGGAACCTCCAGGGTCACGTCCGCCTCCTGATGTGCCCCATTGGTGTCCAAGAAAGCCCTGCTCAGATCCACAATGGTCTTGCCGCGCCAGTCCATCTTAAGCCTTGGCTCCTCTGTCACCACTGCCACGGTCACTGCCTCCAGGTTTTCCTCTGCAGCATACCCAAGGAACTGGTCCACATCCTTTGGATCCACCACCACTGCCATACGCTCCTGGGACTCGGAAATGGCGATCTCCGTGCCGTCCAGGCCCGCATATTTCTTGGGAACCTTGTCCAAATCAATCTTAAGGCCGGCAGCCAGCTCTCCGATGGCTACTGATACGCCGCCTGCGCCGAAGTCATTGCACTTCTTGATGATTCTGCTGACCTCAGGCCTGCGGAACATCCTCTGAATCTTGCGCTCTGTGGGCGCATTTCCCTTCTGTACCTCAGCCCCGCATACCTCGATGGAGGAAGTGGTGTGAACCTTGGAAGAACCGGTAGCGCCGCCGATTCCGTCGCGGCCCGTACGCCCGCCCAAAAGAATGATGATATCCCCCGGATCAGAGGTCTCGCGGATAACATCCTTTCTGGGAGCAGCGCCCATAACAGCGCCGATTTCCATTCTCTTTGCAACATAGCCGGGATGATAGATCTCCTTCACATAACCGGTTGCCAGACCAATCTGGTTGCCGTAGGAGGAATATCCCTGGGCTGCGCTGTTAACAATCTTTCTCTGGGGCAGCTTGCCTTTAAGCGTCTCCCCAAGAGGCCTGGTGGGGTCGGCCGCGCCGGTAACGCGCATAGCCTGGTACACATAGGTACGCCCTGACAGCGGATCGCGGATCGCTCCTCCCAGACAGGTGGCAGCGCCGCCGAAAGGCTCAATCTCTGTGGGATGGTTGTGTGTCTCATTCTTAAAATTCACCAGCCACTCTTCTGTCGCACCGTCAATCTCCACCGGAACCACGATGCTACATGCATTGATTTCATCAGAAACTTCCATGTCCTGAAGCTTTCCCTCGCTCCTCAGCTTCTTCATAGCCATAAGAGCCAGGTCCATAAGGCACACGTACTTATCGTCCCTTCCCTTATAAATCACTTCCCGGTCAGCCAGGTACTGCTTATAGGTTTCCTCCATGGGCTCTCTGTAATCGCCGTCCGTAAAGCTTACATTTTTAAGCTCTGTGGAAAAGGTGGTATGGCGGCAGTGATCCGACCAATAGGTATCCAGCACACGGATCTCCGTCACAGACGGATCCCTGTGCTCTTCCTTCTTATAATAATTCTGGATATGAAGGAAGTCCTTAAAGGTCATGGCCAGGTTCAGGGTGCCGTAAAGAGCTTTCAGCTCCTCCTCTGAAGAATCCGCAAATCCATCAAAATACAGTATATCCTCCGGAACCTCGAATTCCGTCACCAGGGTTTCCGGCTTCTCCTCATCCGCCTGACGGCTGTCCACCGGATTGATGCAGAAGCTCTTGATCGCCTCCTCCTGTTCTGCGGTCAGGGGCGCCGTAACCACATAGGTGGTGGCGGACCGGATAACCGGCTCCTCATCCTCCTTCAGAAGCTTCACGCACTGCTCTGCCGAATCCGCCCTCTGGTCAAACTGTCCCGGCAGATATTCCACGGAAAACACCAGGTCTCCCGGATTCCTGGTAAATTCTTCCTCGTAAACCAAGTCCACCGGCGGTTCTGAGAAAATGGTCACCAGCGCCTTTTTATAGGTCTCCTCTGACAAATTCTCAATATCATAGCGGATTAAAACCCGCACATTTTTCACATTATGGATGCCCAGATAATTTTCCAGTTCTTCACGAAGCTCCCCTGCCTTTACTGCATAAGCTGGCTTCTTCTCCACAAATATTCGTCTTACGCTCATTTAGCAACCTCCTGCTCTCATCATGACCTTTTCATTAATACACAACACAAAAAGGACCCTTGCCCTTTTATCTGTTCCTATCATAACACAAAAATAATAAATTAGTAAAATTAATATATTTAATCATTGATATATTCATCACTTATAAATATTCAAATAATCCCCTCAAAACTCCTTGTAGCGAAGGCCTGAAAGTTGTGCTATACTAAAAAAGTATGTGATTATAAAAAACCGGGAGATTACAGAAGAAATGAAAATCGGATTTGATAATGAAAAATACCTAACCATGCAGTCAGAACACATCAAACAGCGTATTGGGGAATTCGGAGACAAGCTGTATCTGGAATTCGGAGGAAAGCTTTTTGACGACTACCACGCCTCCAGGGTCCTGCCCGGCTTTGCACCGGACAGCAAGCTTCGTATGCTCCTTCAAATGGCTGACCAGGCCGAAATCCTCATTGCCATCAATGCGGCTGACATTGAAAAGAACAAGGTCCGCCACGACCTGGGCATCACTTACGACGAGGATGTACTCCGCCTGATACAGGAGTTCCGTGACAAGGGCCTCTATGTGGGAAGCGTTGTCATCACCCAGTACAGCGGCCAGAGCGGCGCCGACCAGTTCAAAACCAAGCTGGAGCACCGTGACATCAAAGTATACCGCCATTACTGTATCGAAGGCTACCCCAGCAATGTGCCCCTCATTGTCAGCGACGAAGGCTACGGCAAGAACGATTACATTGAGACCACCCGCCCCCTGGTAATCATCACGGCTCCGGGTCCGGGCAGCGGCAAGATGGCCACCTGTCTCTCCCAGCTGTACCATGAGAACAAACGCGGCATCAAGGCCGGCTACGCCAAATTTGAGACTTTCCCCATCTGGAATCTTCCTTTAAAGCATCCGGTAAACCTAGCCTACGAGGCAGCCACCGCTGATTTAAACGATGTGAATATGATAGACCCCTACCACCTGGAAGCCTACGGCATAACCACGGTGAACTACAACCGGGATGTGGACATTTTCCCTGTATTAAACGCCATCTTTGAAGGCATATACGGAGAAAGCCCCTACAAATCTCCCACAGACATGGGTGTGAACATGGCCGGCTTCTGCATCATGGACGACGAAGCCTGCTGCGAAGCATCCAAACAGGAAATCATTCGCCGCTACTACCATGCCCTCAACCGTCTGGCCAAGGAGGAAGGGACTTCCGACGAAGTTTATAAAATCAACCTTTTAATGAATAAGGCAAAAATTGACTCCACCATGCGCGCGGTGATTGCGCCCTGTCTGGAGCGGTCCAAGGTATCCGGCGGCCCGGCAGCAGCCATGGAATTAAATGACGGCACCATTGTCACAGGCAAGACCAGCAGCCTGTTGGGAGCCTCTGCCGCTCTCCTGTTAAACGCCATTAAGGTCCTGGGAGACATCCCCCACAATATACACCTTATTGCCCCATCGGCTATTGAGCCCATCCAGACCCTAAAGACCCAATACATGGGAAGCAAAAACCCCCGCCTCCACACCGACGAGGTACTCATTGCCCTGAGCATGAGCGCGGCCACGGATGAAACCGCAAAAAAAGCCCTGGCACAGCTTCCGAAACTCCGGGGCTGCCAGGTCCACACATCCGTCATGTTGTCCGACGTAGATATTAAGGTATTCAGCAAGCTGGGCGTCCAGCTAACGTCTGAGCCGGTATATGAACATAAGAAGCTATACCACTGATGATTCCGCTGCCGGCAGCCGCTCCCTATCAGCCCGGCTGCCGGCGGCCAACTCCCCAGTCCCCGGAGAGACGGGGGACGGCGCAGGCACTGCCCCCCGCCTCTTCATGAACGTACTCTTCCCCCATTCCCCTTCAGCTCAGACTTCTAATCCCTACTTTCTCTCCACATCCGTATAATACAAATGCCGTGGCAGGCCATCCGTCATAATGGGCGTCAGCTCCGCCTGAATCAATGGACGGATATAGTTCACAAATTCCTCGGTCACATAATCCCCCGCCTCATTAATCCACTCTCTGGGAACCTTTTTCTCCACGTTGGCCACCTTATGTACATCGTATATATCCGTTACACAGACGTAAGGATCGTCGGACACCCTCTTGAGAATAACCATCTTGCCGGTCTCGCCCTCAAATGCCTCCTTCACGGCAGCACCGCCTACCTGGAAGGCTTCCGTAATATCCACCCTTGACACGATATGGGAGGCGCAGCGCTGAAGGGAATTGAACTCAATGGCCCTTGTCTTGCATCCCACTTCCCGGTTGACTTTTTCTGCCAGGAACCGGGCTGTGCCGGTAAGCTGCTTATGTCCGAACGCGTCCACAAACTCAATGCCGTCTGTCAGCTCGCACACATACCGGCCGTCTGCCAGCTTCACGCCCTCGGATACAGCCACCACCACCGATGCTTTCTTCTTATGGAGCTCCTCCACCTTCTTCATAAAGGAATCCACGTCAAAGGTTACCTCGGGAAGGAACAGCATGTCCGGCCCCTCGCAGTCCTCTCCCTTTGCCAGGGCAGCAGCCCCTGTGAGCCAGCCCGCGTTCCGGCCCATGATCTCCAGGATGGTCACGTTCTGCTGGTCATATACAAGGCCGTCCCGGATAACCTCTTTTGTAATAGCGCCGATATACTTGGCCGCGCTTCCGTATCCCGGGGTATGGTCCGTGGCTGCCAGGTCATTGTCAATGGTCTTGGGCACGCCCATGAAGCGAATCTTACTGCCGTTTAACAGGGAATAGTCAGAAAGCTTCTTGATGGTGTCCATGGAATCATTGCCGCCGATATAGAAGAAGTATTCCACCTCCAGCTTGTCCAGGATGGAGAATATCTTATCATATATCTCCCGGTCGTCACATATCTCCGGCAGCTTGAAACGGCAGGAACCCAGATACGCGGAGGGCGTTCTCTTCAAAAGCTCAATATCCAGATCAGACTTGATGTGCTCCTCCAGATCCACATACCGCTCCTGCAGAAGTCCCTGTATGCCATGAAGCATGCCGTATACCTTCCTGGCTCCCCTGTCCTTGGCTGTCTTAAACACGCCGGCCAGGCTGGAATTAATCACCGCGGTGGGGCCGCCGGACTGCCCTACGATTACATTACCTCTTACCTCTGTCATAGAAATACCTCCTTTTAAATTGTAAGCGCTTACAAAACTGCTCTCATTTTAATATATTCCCCCATGGAACGCAAGTGTTTTGAACATTGTTCCCCTAAAAATTATGTCAATGTTTTCACAATAAATGGCTGCAGTCATTTAACCCTTCCAGACTGCACTGTCCGGTAACCGGGTCATACTCTATGGTGGTGATGCTGGCATTTCCCACAACAATTTCAGCTGCATCCGGCTGGCCCTCCAGAAGATGGACAATAAAATGGGCCAGCGTTCCCCCGTGGGCCACCACAGCCGTGTCCCCTTTTATCTCCCCCTTTATCCGCTCCCAGGCTTTTTTGCACCTGGCATCCACCTGGTTCAGTGTCTCTCCGCCGGGAGGCGCCACCGTGGCCGGATGCTGCCACCATTCTTCATACAGCTTTCGTTCCTTTGTCAATATATCCGAAGCAGTCCTTCCCTCCCAGTCGCCGTATCCAATCTCCACCAGCTCCGGCAGGGGTATGACCTCCACCCCCTGGTTCCCGGCAAGGGCCATTGCAGTCTCCATGGCCCGCAGCTGGGGGCTGGAGTAAATGGCTGTCACAGGCCGTTTCTCCATTCCCTTTGCCAGCATCTGAGCCTGGCTGCGGCCGGCTGCGTTTAACGGGATATCCTGCCTTCCCTGTATCCTTCCCTGTACATTCCAGTCGGTCTGTCCATGGCGTATGATATAGAGTTTCATCTGTTTTTACCTCCTGCCATCCTGCGTCCTACAGGCCTTCCTCCAAATTCCAGCCGTTTCTCACAGGATTTGGGCTTTCTTCCTCATCCTGGCCGGAAGCCGCCGCCTGGCCTTCTCCATTGACGGTCAGCGCATCCAGGGCCAGCTTCATGATGTCCCTGACCTCATCCTCACTCATCTTCATTTTAGCGGAAAGCTCCTCCAGGGTCGCCTCCCTGCCAAGCTCCTTTGCCAGCACCTGGGACACGGTCTGAAGCACATTGACCCTGGCAGCCATGGTTTCCTCAATCTGGTTCTCCGTTCTCTGCTCCTCCAGGGCCAGCTCCACGCTTTCCTTTACCCGGCGTGTCATAAGTTCATTCCAGGGTTCGCTGCCATCGTACTCTATGGCGGCCAGCATCAGGGCTGTATTGGCCTCCTGGACCAAATCTGATAAGGGAAGCTCGCTGTCCCCGTATTCCCTCACCATCTCCAGCACTTCCCCCAGGCAGCCCTCCACCAGGCGGCTGCGGGCCCCTGCGTCGCCCCTGGCTGTTCCCTCAAGGACAGAAACCATTTCATCCCTTTCAAGCGGTGTAATGCTTCTCATCTCTTCCAAATACATATCAAAAAAATCGTGTTCCATCATGCTTCTATCCTTTCAACTCTCCAGAATTTCATGTTCCTTTTATAATCCTTAATAGGATAATCCATGGCAGACCATAAGTCAAGTTTCCCTCTTTACAAAGTCCCGGCAATCGTGATAAGATATGCTTAGTTTATAAGGAGGACTTAATAATGGATATTAACTATGAACTTTATAAGGTATTTTACCATGTAGCGGTGACGCTGAGCTTTTCCGAGGCTTCCAAGCAGCTCTTTATCTCCCAGTCTGCCGTAAGCCAGTCCATTAAAGTCCTGGAGAAAAAGCTTAACCAGCCCCTGTTCATCCGAAGCACAAAAAAAGTACAGCTCACCCCGGAAGGGGAGATTCTGTTAAAACATATTGAACCTGCCATGAATCTCATAAAAAAGGGAGAGAACCAGCTGCTGGAGGCCCATACCCTAAACGGCGGACAGCTGCGTATCGGAGCCAGCGACACCATATGCCGTTACTACCTGGTCCCCTATCTGAACCGCTTCCACAAGGAATTTCCAAACATCCATATCAAGGTCATTAACCAGACCTCCATTGAATGTGCAAGGTTCCTGGAAAACGGGCAGGCCGACTTCATCATTGCAAACTATCCTAATTCCGCCCTGGCCGGCAGCATGAATACCAGGGTTATCAATGAATTCCATGATGTGTTCGTGGCCAGCCGCAGCGCATTTCCCCTGAAGGGATCTAAACTGGCCCTGGAGGAGCTGCTGCGGTATCCCATTATGATGCTGGACCGCAAGAGCACCACCAGCGAATTCCTTCATCAGGTATTCCAGAAAAGCCAGCTGGACCTGGTGCCGGAAATCGAATTGTCCAGCAACGACCTGCTCATCGACCTGGCCCGCATTGGCCTGGGAATTGCCTTTGTCCCTGACTTCTGTATCCCTAAAAATGACGAGGACCTGTTCATCCTGGATTTGAAGGAACAGCTCCCCTCCCGCCAGATGATGGTGGCCTACAACGAAAGTCTTCCCGTATCCCAGGCAGCCAGACAGTTCATGGATATGTTATAGGAAACAGCCGTCTGCCATGGTCCCCAGGGATACCGCCAAGGCCGGCTATACCGCCCCGTCCCAAAACGCCCTCACAGCCTGGTCCACGTTGTATCGGTTGACCACGGTGTAGGTCCCCCATTCCCTTGGGAACAGGGCCACGTACTCCGGGCGGAGGAACCGGTCGTCTAACAGGGCGATGATTCCCCTGTCATGGACAGTCCTTATGACCCGGCCGGCTGCCTGCATCACCTTGTTCATACCCGGATACTGGTATGCGTAGTCAAAGCCGTGTTCCCCATGTTCATCAAAATATTCCTTTAGAATCTCCTGCTCCGTGTTCACCTGGGGCAGACCGGTTCCAATAATCACAGCGCCGATAAGGCGCTCTTCTTTTAGGTCGATTCCCTCCGAAAATATCCCTCCCATGACGCATAAGGCTGCCATGGAGCAATCCCGCTCCTCCTCAAAGCTATGCAGAAATGTCTCTCTGTCCTCCTCAGTCATATGGTTTGTCTGGGCGTTCCAGATAAAAGAAAGGGCTCCCGACGCCTCCCTGGCAGCCAGAATATCCTCTATGGCATGGAGATACTGGTAGGAAGGACAGAATACCATATAATTTCCTTTTTTTCCCTCCACCACCCGGCATATATAGTCCACAATCTTCTCATACTCGGAAGGCCCCCTGCGGCTGTAACGGCTGCTGACATCACTGGCAGCCAGCACCATGCGGTTTTCCTCTGGAAAAGGAGACTTTGCATAGACAGCGTATTCCTCCTGGCTGCCGCTTAAAAGTTCCTTATAGTACTGGATGGGTAGCAGGGTGGCCGAGAAAAACAGGGTGCTGACGCCCTTGTTCAGGCACTCCTTCAGGTTCACGGCCGGGTTAATGCACAGCAGCTTTACCATAAAACTGCCGTCCGCGAGAATCTGGTCATATATCCTGTAGCTCTCGTCCAGCCTGTCATACACATACAGAAAATCCCGGACTGCAAAGTAGAACTCCAGCACCAGGTCCCGATCGGGAAATTCTATGTTTTCATTCATAAAGGTTTCCAGCTCCCCGAACATGGTCATCAGGTTCAGGGCCAGAACATTCACATCCGGCAGCAGCTCGTAGGTGCTCCCCAGCACGGTCCTGCGCTCTCCCTCATCCCCGCCGTAGGAACGCTTTAATTCCAGGAACCGCTGGTTGCACTTATCCAGCTGGGCAATGACCTTTGCCGCTCCGGGCTGTGTCTTTAAAATGCGTTTTGTCAGAAGCACATCCTCCTTTATAAGGCTGGCGCTGTACATCTCCCTGGCCCTGGGCACCAGATTATGGGCCTCATCCACCAGAAACAGGTACCCCTGGCCCGGCTCCCCCTGGTCAAAATACCGCTTCAGCTTTACATTGGGATCAAAGACATAATTGTAATCGCATATGATGCCGTCCACCCAGTTGCTGATATCCAGACAGAATTCAAAGGGACATATCTTAAATCTTTCGGCATACTCCAGCACCTTGTCCCTGGTGATGCCGTCCACCTCCTGGATGATTTCGTAGACAGCGTCATTGACCCGGTCGTAGTGGCCCTTGGCCCTGGGACATGCCTGGGGATTGCAGTCCGGCTTTTCCATGACGCAGAGCTTTTCCTTTGCTGTGATGGTAACCGTATTAAAATAGAGATTCCCCTCCCGCCTTAAAATGGAAAAGGCTTCCTCCGCCACGCTCCTGGTAATGGTCTTGGCAGTCAGGTAAAACAGCTTCTCTCCGTGGCCCTCGCCCATGGCCTTCAGACTGGGGTAGATGGTGGACAGGGTCTTTCCCACCCCGGTAGGCGCCTGGATGAACAGGTTGCGTTTTCTGGCAATGGAGCGGTACACATTCCCGGCCAGCTCCTTCTGCCCTTCCCTGTAGGGATAAGGAAAAGGCAGTTCCTTTAAGCACTCCTGGCGGCGGATCCCATGGTGGTACAGATATCTGGCCCATTTGACATACTCATGAATCAGCCCCTCAAACCATGCCTTCAGCTCCTCAAAGCTCCTGGCCTCCTTAAACCGGCGGATTTCTTCTGTCTCTATGTTACAGTAGGTAATCTGGATGCCGATGGTTTCCAGCTCATTCTGGGTGCTGTAAAACCAGCCGTAGCACAGAGCCTGTGCCAGGTGGACCGGATCCGGTTCTTCCAGCCTGGATACATCCATATAGATGCACTTAATCTCATCAATGGTGACTCCGGCAGGCTCGGTGATGATTCCGTCCGCTCTTCCCTCCACCAGGATATCAAACATGTCCTCCTGTACCTGATGCCGCAGCATCACTTCGGAACGGTAGGAGGTTCCCATACGTTTCTGAATCTTCCGGTGCAGTCTGCTGCCAGCCTGCATGGCCTCCTTCTTGGCCCCAGCTGTCCTCCGGTTGTCCAGATCCCCGCTTCTCATTACAAACTCCACCAGGTTCCGCACCGAAATGCGTATCTGGGGCTGCGAATGATTCCCCAACTCTTTCTTCCTCCCCTGTCCACTCCATATATGATATAGGATATCATACCATAAAAAGAGGCGGATTGCAAACAGGTGTTCGCAATCCGCCTCTTAATCCGCGCCCCTATCAGGCAGCGCTTGCATTGGCTTCCGGGGAAATAGTTTCCAGATACTCCTCAAATCCCTGGTTCTCACCGTTAAACTGAACGGTCAGAATCCGGGTCAGGTCCAGGCTCAGCACCCCGAGAATGGACTTTGCATCAATGGTTACACGATTATAGAATACATCAATATCAAAGTCACACTTCGTAGCTTCATCAACGAACCTCTTTGCCTCAGCCATTGTCGGTAACATGATTTTCTTTTCTTTCATAGTCAAAACTCCTTTTTTGTGACATCCCTGTCCTGTCAGGTTACAGGAAGGAACCGTCCAACAGATACCAATTGAAAGTGGTTGAAATATATATATCACTATTATATTCAATTGTCAAATTTCTTTTCATGTCTTGTACTTGAAAAAATACAAGTTTTCGTTGTGCAATTATCCCATTATTTGCCTTTTGGACTCTTTTACTTTATCAAAACTTAAGGGCAGTTCCCCATTTTTCTGGGAACCGCCCTGATTCTTTTCCGTTGCAGCAGGTATTTTTTATGTGATTTTTAACTGTTTCATAGAAAATATAAGCCCCCTCTGCCTTCTACCGCTTAAGAACAAGGTGCTGGGGAAGGCCGTTTACCATAAACGGCTGGTAGTCTCCCTGGATTAAAGGCTCCACATAATTGACAAATTCCTGGGTCACATAACTTCCATCCTTGTTGACCCAGCTTCTGGGAACTGTCTTCTCATTATTGGCAATCTTGTGTACGTCATATATGCCGGCTGCGCTCATATAGGGGTCGTCGGAAACCCGGTCAATGACCACCATCTTGCCTGTATCCCCCTCGTCCGCCGCCTTGACAGCCGCGCCTCCTACCATGAACGCCTCGTTGATATCCACCCTTGAAGCCACATGGGAAGCGCTCCTCTGCAGGGTGGACAGTTCCACGGACCTGGTCTTGCACCCCAGCTCACCTGCCAGGAAACCTGCCAGGTAATCCGCTGTCCCGGCCAGCTGCTTGTGTCCGAAGGCGTCCACGTAATCGCTGCCTCCTGACAGCTGGCATACATACCGTCCGTCCGGCACCTTGATTCCCTCGGACACAGCAATGACAATGGACGGCTTCTTCTGAATCAGATCCTTACATTTTTTAAGGAATTTATCAATGTCAAAGGGGATCTCCGGAAGATAAATCAAATCCGGTCCGCAGCAGTCCTCTGTCCTGGCCAGGGCCGTGGAGCCGGTGAGCCAGCCCGCGTTCCTTCCCATGCACTCCATAATGGTAATGGTCTTGCGGCGGTAGGATAAGCCCATGGCATCCCGGATCACTTCCTTGGTGGAGGTGGCTATGTACTTTGCCGCGCTTCCGAAACCAGGCGTATGGTCCGTAAGGGCCAGGTCATTGTCAATGGTTTTGGGAACACCCAGGAACTTCTGGCCATGTCCCTTGACAATGGCATAATCAGACAGCTTCTTGATGGTATCCATGGAATCATTGCCTCCGATATAGATAAAGACCTCAATATCCAGCTTATCCAGTATGGCAAATATTTTTTCATAAAATGCAGGATTCTCATGGATATCCGGCAGCTTATAACGGCAGGAACCCAGGAATGCAGACGGCGTCCTCTTTAGAAGCTCAATATCCATGTCTGAATGGATTTGCGTGGACAGATCCACATACATCTCATCCAGCAGACCCTCAATGCCGTGGAGCATGCCGTATACTTTGTGGAAGCCTCTCTCCTTCGCCGTCTTATAGACCCCTGCCAGGCTGGAATTAATAACCGAGGTAGGTCCCCCTGACTGTCCCACTATGATATTGCGTTTTTTCCCCATACAAAGTCCCCTTTCTTATAATAAAATAACATGGATTACATTCTAATAAGGACTGTCCTCCTCATCAAACCCATGGTCTTCATCGTCCCCGTATCCTCCGATGAATTCCCTGGACGATACCCTCTTATTATCCCTCTCCTGCTCCACCAGCCGGGACAGCTGCTCCTTCACATCCTCACAATTTCTTATATTGCTGATGTCAAAGGCCTTCATGGTCTTATCGCTGCTGTCCACATGGATGGTGCCCAATCCCACCATCCTCTGCCACAGGGTTTTCCTCAGGGACAGATCCAGTATCCGGTACAGGCGCACCTCATCTTCATGTATGTTAAGGACCCCTGTCTTAATGAACAGCCGGTCCTCTGTCAGTCCATATACAGTAAATGTCCATGGCAGCCCCAGCCAGTTCCTTTTCCGGTCACTCCAAACCAAATCGTCACGTTTCATACAGCGTCCTCCTCTGTCTTAGGGATACAACCCCTCTTATTCATTATTGTACTATAAACTCATGCAAATTTCCAGAAATATCTTGCAAATATAATCAAATTTCTGCGTTTTTTTCTTTTATTTACAGACTTTCCGAACATACCGCCATACTGTCTGCCAAAACAAAAAAACAGTCCCCACTGCACGGACTGTTTTTAATCCTGTTTCTTCTATAACTATTATAATGCAGAGGCCTTACTGCTCCTGAACCTGCATATCATCTTCCATCTTCTCTTCCCATATGTAGCCTCCTGCCGTCTTCTGGGCACCGCTGAGCGCACATGAAAGGCTTCTCCGGCTGATTTTAAGACTCCGGCTGGCATGGGCAATGGAAAGGAATTCCCCAACGATTTCTCCATCCAGATTTTTCTGGACCAGAGGACGTTTATCATGGTTGCCGATTTTACTAATCAAATCTATCTCAATACTTTCCTTTGGCGAATCCGCCAGTACTTTTCTCCAGACATAACCGCCTCCGGTCCTGCGTTCACCATGAGCAGCTCTTGCGATGGAACCAATGGAAACTCCTGTTGCCTCATGGGCAGCCCTGGAGCTTTTATAATCCGCAATATAAACACCTTCGGTAGAATATTGACGATATACATAACCTGCACTAATTGTCCGACTCATCTGTATCTTCATCCTCCCATTATCTTATGATTGCCACGCGTACATGGTCATTATATCAACTATTGACTTTTTTGTCCAGACAACTTCTTACACGTATAACCACCCCTACATTAAGTGTATTCGGAGAGTCGAAGATATAGCTGAACAGGTTTCAATCCTGATGAATTCTTCCACGAATTCAGTAATTTGTTCTTCTTGTTGCAAAAGTCATAGTATTTTCTCATTATATGTGCTAAATTATATATATCGGACATTTATTATATATATCAAACATTCAGGAGGTATTGGACTATGTACGCAGAATTTACAGACGACCTGGTAACAGGCAATGAGATGATTGATACCCAGCACAAGGAGCTGATTTGCAAGATCAATGATTTATTAAAGAGCTGTGAGGAGCGCTCCAACCAGAGCGGTGCAGCCAGGATGTTAAACTTTCTGGCAGATTATACCGAGTATCATTTTAATGAAGAGGAAGCTCTCCAGGAATCCATAAATTATCCAGGCATCAAAGAGCACAAGGAAAAGCATGAGGAGCTGAGAAGGACTGTCCAGGAGCTTCATGAGATGCTGACAGAGGAAGAAGGCCCCACAGACGCATTCGTGGAAAAGGTCTCCGAGAAAGTCAGGGACTGGCTGTACTACCACATCCAGACCTTTGACCGCTCCGTGGCGGAATTCAAATTCATGCGCGATAATGCAGAGCGTATCTGATGCCTGAAACAGCGGTCCGGACACTGTATCGGCAGGAAAATCATGCCGTTATAGCGCCCTGGCCCAGGGGCAGAAAACTGCCCAGACAGGAATCTTTCTTAATACAAAAATCCAGACAGCGGCCGTCTCTGGCCTCTGTCTGGATTTTTTTGTATACTTTGAAACACTCTTCTGTCAGTTTTCAGGTTATATTGATATGCTCACATGACATATTCCTGCCCCTTAACTAAAGTTCACCCATCACGTTCTGTTTATCATGGTCCTTTTCAAGCCGTTCGCTGACATCCACAAAATCCTCATCCTCATATATTTTATCAATATGGAATTTAGTGATTGAATATATAATGACTACAACCGGCGTAATGTAAAGCAGCGGAATATATGGAATAAACGACAATACAGATACACCCAGTGCGCCGGCGCAGAATAATGCATTTGTGTTCCATGGGATGAATAATGCTCCGTATGTTCCCCCTGCTTCCAAATCACGGGAACAATTTTTTGGAAGCATATTATACCGCTTATACAAAGGAGCCATAAGGGTTCCGGACATTACGATGGCAAAGTTTTGGCTCATTGCAACAGCATTTCCGACAAATCCAAACAATATAGTCAGGAAGGTAACGCCCGCTGTACCATGTATATGTTTTACTGTGGAATCTGCGATGCATTTCAGAACATCCATATGGTCCAGCATACCAGCTACCGTAAATCCAAACAATGTAACTCCAACCAGACTCCACATGCTTGAAATACCTCCGCGGTTCAGCAGCGTAAACAGCATCTCATTCTCTGTTTCAAGTGTAAACCCGCTGTAAAATGTATTGAATGCAGCCGCCACATCCATTCCCTGATAAAAAACAGCCACTGCAATCCCCATAACCGACCCGATAATGATACATAAGGTGGCCGATACCTTCTTAAGCAGCAGAACAATGGTCACAAGTAATGGTAAAAATGCCATAATACCCAGCTTAAAGTTTCCCTGAAGACCTTCCATCATGGCGTTTACTTCCGGCGAATCAATGTTTCCTCCATATTTAAATCCCAGCACAAAAAAGAATATCAATGTGATTAAATAGGATGGCACCTGGTCATATACCATATGTCTGATATGTTTAAAAATATTGACTCCGCATATTGAGGAAGCCAAGATGGTGGTATCTGACATGGGAGACATTTTGTCGCCAAAAAAAGCGCCGCAGATACATGCGCCTGCTGTGACAGGCGCCGGAATGCCAAGGCTGTTTCCAATGCCCATCATTGCAACCCCCGCGGTTCCTACAGAGCCAAGGGAGGTACCGCTAAGCAGTGATATGATAGAGCATAAAATAATTGCCGTTACGAGAAAAAATTTAGGATTAATGAATTTAATACCATAATAAATAACTGCCGGCGTTGTTCCTGCCGCAATCCATGTACCAATCAATGCCCCGACGGACAGCATGATAAAAACAGCCGGAAGCGATTTGGCCGTAAATTTAACCGCAATGTCTTCAAGTTCAGATGCCTTAAATCCGTAAAACATTCCAAACGGAATCAGGACCACCCAGAGCATTAAAAACATGGCTCCCATATCACCATCAAATATTACTTTTTGGACTGCAATCGCCGCGCAAATCACCACAAACACAATAATTGCAGGTACCAGAGACATTTTTCTTTTTTTGCTGTCTATATTCCTGTCTTTCATTTGCTTCCCCCATTTCACTTCTACATATTTAGATAATTTCTTGGTATACGAGCTGAAAATATAACAGTTGTTTCAGGAGCCGACGCATTGCACAGCTCTGCATAATCTCCTGCTGTCTGTGATTCTTCTCCGTTCCTTCCAAAAATCGTAACCTCATCCCCCACTTTTACTTCTTCTATATCAGTCACATCCAGGATTGTGTGATCGCAGCATATCTTTCCTATGATAGGTACCCGTTTACCGTGGATCAGCATTTCCCCTTTGTTAGATAAGGCACGCCGGATTCCATCTGCAAACCCTACCGGTACAACGGCAATCTTCGTTCTCCTGACCGTCCTATATAAAGGACCATAGCTGACTTCCGTATCTCTGGGTATCCATTTTATCTGCACAATATATGTATTCATTGACATACAGTTTTTGATGCCGCAGCAGGAATACCGTTCAGGACAAATACCATACAGAATGGACCCCACCCGGATGTAATCACCTGGCGTTTGAGGATACCAGATATATGGGTCTGAACTCATTAAATGTGTCTTTATGGAGATATTCTTTTTCTTTAACATCTTTATGAGTTCAAAGAATCTTTGCTGCTCTGCTAAATCCAGTGCCGCGTATGCTCCCTCTGTACCGGCTGCCGTGAGATGAGAGAAAACGGCCTCTGTGTTCAGATTGGGTAATGCATGTATTTTCGCCGCTTCCTCAGCAGCTTCTTCCAACCGGTCTTTAAGTACAATGCCCATCCGGCTCAGTCCGCAATCAACTTTCAAATGCGCCGGCAGGCTGTATGACTGTTTTACAAGTTCATCTGATATCTGTTTTGCCATTTCATAATCCGTTATTGTAATTATGAGCTTATGTTTTCCGGCAATTAGTAATTCCTTACTTTCTGCCGGCATCATCACCAGAATCGGAGCTTTAATTCCAGCCTCTCTCAGCTTTACAGCTTCTTCCATAAAAGTGACTGCAAACATGGGACAACCGGCTTTCTCCAGTTTTTTTGCTATGGGGACAGCCCCCAAACCATATGCATCCGCTTTAACCACTGCTATAATTCCCGTCTCTTCCGGAAGCCTATCAGATACTTTTTTGTAATTTTCAGCAATTACATCCAGGTCTATATCCATCTGTGTATACATCATAATTAATATCCCTTAAGTCAACGAACTTTCATTTGATATTGTTTCTCCAAAATATCCAAAGCCCCATCCAATCCTGTTATACTCTCCGGGAATTCAGGCAAATAAGAGGAAGTGACCTTTGTGTCTTTGACACCGCTGGCCGTAATTAAAAGTACGACCTTCTCGCCTTTTTTAATTTTCCCGCCGGCAACCAGCTCTTTCAGCCCTGCGTACGAGGCCGCAGATGCCGATTCACAGTAAACGCCTTCCTTTTGTGCCAGCTCACTCTGCGCCTGGTAAAAGTCCTCATTTTTCTCCAGGGCGATTGCCAATCCCCTTGATTTTCTGAGCGCGTAAAGTGAATGGTATGTGCCCCATTTGGTGGATATGGAGGATGCCACGCTATCCCATGCTTCTACCGGTTCAATCATTTCACATCCGGAATTATATGCCTTGGCCACCGGACCATAGTCTTCTACCGAAACCATCTGGGGAATATGGTTAATAAATCCCATCTCCTTTAATTCTGAAAAGCCTTTCATGATTCCGAACAAAGCATCTCCGTAGCAAATGGGAACAACAATCTTATCCGGAAGCTCATCCATCTGCTTATAAAGTTCATATGCAATCAGCTTATAGCCCTCGATAGCCCATGGATTGCTGCCCACAATCGGAACCACATAATTTGTGGCAGGATACCATCCACATTGGTTTACCAGATATTTCAGTACTTCCCATCTCTCAGATACTGTTTTTACACCAATTAATTTAGCCCCGTACACCTGCATGAATGTTTCCAGGGTTTTATTGACTCCTTTAACTGTCAGAATCACACAGGGCATTCCTGCCTTTGCTGCAAATGCTGCTCCGGATGCCCCATTATTTCCGGTCGATGCGTACACAACGCCAGGCACCCCCAGCTCCATTGCCTTATTTATCAAGACTGCATTCAGACGGTCCTTATGTCCCCAGGTTGGATTTCTCGTCTCGTCTTTTATATATAGATCCAATCCCAGTTCTTTTCCGATTGCCGGCAGCTTCGTAAGTGCTGTGTTTCCCACTCCAAGGTCAACTAAGGGCTGATTTCCTTTAAATGGAAGCAGTTCCCGATATGTTTCCATGCTGTTACCTGGAAACATCTTCAAAAATGTTGCCTTTTTTCCATCTGTTTTTGGGAGTTCATACACAGGTGTTATGTTGGAAACAAAGGTTTCTGTCCTGCAATAAGAACAGCCTTCATAAATACGTTCTGATTCAAATACATGCCCACATTTTAAACAAACTGATTTTCCTGTATACATTGATTTCCCCTCTGCTATACGGTTGCAATGGCCTCAATTTCAATATCTGCCCCTTTAGGAAGCGCCGCAACCTGGACGCACGCACGCGCAGGCGCATTCCCGCCAAAAAATGTCCCATATGCCTCATTCACTTCGCCAAACAGTTCAAGATTTGTTACAAAAATTGTGGTTTTTACCACCTTATCCAGACCGCTTCCGGCCTCCTTCAAAATTTCCCCAATATTCATCATGGACTGGATTGTGCGGTCTTTGATGCTTCCTTCCGCAATGGTTCCTGTTGAGGGATTGATTGGCAGCTGTCCTGAAACAAATACAAACCCATTGGCAGATATCCCCTGTGAATATGGCCCAATTGCTGCCGGTGCTTTTTTAGTTGATACACTACTCATTTTTTCTCCTTTCGAATAACCATTTTTTACTTGATACGTAGATTATAAGATCTCCTCTATATATTTGTCCAACGAATTAAATTGATTAAAATAATCTATTTTTCGAATTGTTTGCTATATAAGAAAAGAACCTGACTTACTTATGCAGGTTCTTTACATCCTATCCCTATTCTGTTGTCTGAACATAAGTTACCGCAGGATCTATTTCGGAATCATCTGAGGAAATAATTCAAAAAAATATCTCATGGCCGCAGACCCCAGTCTGGCGCGGTTATATGTCACATACAAATTTACATACCGTGCAGATATTTCTCCAACCGGAATTTCCACTAAAATCTCTGCCTCCAGCTCGTGTTTTACAAGGTCAGCCGGCAGGAAACAGCAGCCCAGGCCTGCTATGCAAAAGTTCTTCGCACTTCCAAGCATATTGCAGTGGATACGGTATATCCTTTCATCCAACAGAAGGTGCTCAGAAATATCTGACAGATAATTGTCCCATATATCAGAATATATCAACGGAAGATTCAACAAATCTTCCCCCCGTATTCCTTTCTGCAAACAGGAGTACTGCTCCCTTTTTCCCACAAGGACAACCTTTGATTTTTTGTAAAGCTGGCTTATCAGACTATTTGTGTTTATGTTATAGGCAGTGATTGCCAAATCCAGCGTACTGGTGTGCATCATTGAAATCAAAGTTTCTCCATGGTCCACAGTCATATTCACCGCTATGTCCGGAAAATCTCTGCTGTAGCGCACCATATCATCCGCAAACCAGCAATCATGAATCCATTGAGCACATGCAACATTCAAGTGGTCCTGGTATACATTCAGCATGTGTATTTCACGTAAAGCCACTGTTTCTACGTTGAGCAATTGTTTTGCATACTGCAGAAACAGTGTTCCTTCCTCTGTCAATTCAATTCCCGTTTTATTTCTTATTACCAATTGACATTTTGTATATTCCTCTAAAAGGCGGATTCGATTGGAAATTGTGGATTGTGCCACATACATAATTTCAGAAGCACGGGTAAAATTCTTACATTGAGATAAAACGATAAATGTCTGTAAACAATCAAAATTCATATGGTGATTCCTTACTCTCTTTTAAGACAGACTCTTCTGAATCTGCCTTTTCTGTTTTCCTGACTCTATCCCTGTCTGTTCAGACATGTCCTAAAAAGGTACATTTTCATCCTCATCCCCTTTCGGCGCAGCCACGGGGCGTACTGTGATTCCGTTAATCTCCACATGTTCATTGATGGCTATGACAATACAGGGCCGTCCCTCAATCATCCGGTTCTCCACCAGATATGTCTTATCTGGTGATACCTTGATGCTCACGTCCGGGGTCTTGATTTCAAAGCTCCTGGTGTTGACCACATTGGCTGCCACAAAGCTGGTGCCGGGGCCGTCCTCCACTTGCGCATACCTCTGTTCAAACTCCTCCAGCTTCTCAGGGGTGGCGCCGTTGGTCTCTAACAGCTTCTTCACCTGATACTTGTCCAGGGTCAGGGGGACAGGCTCATCCTTTGTCTCCTCCACCAGCTCGCTCAGGTTCTCATGGATGTTCTTCACTGTCTCAAAATCGCAGTTCTCACCCAGCGTCTCCTCCACAATGGCCTGAAACGTCTCCTTCTGGCTTTTGGCAGACATGGGAATCACGCAGCCTAACAGCTCGTCGATCAGGGTATCCGGCAGCTCTTCCGGATTCTTGGCATAGTACAAAAGGCTGTGGATATCCGTATTCCTGTCGTTAAAGGCAGGGAACAGAAATCCCTGGACGGGCGCTTCCACCAGCCAGTCCCTGTCGCGGTTTTCAATGGTATTTGTAAGGCTGTTGTAACACAATCCGGCCTTGGAAAGCTTGACAGGACAGATGGTACACTGTATGAATTCGTATACATAGTCCGACGCGTCAAACATCTCCGTACCGTCCGTTGCCTTGGCCGGGATATCGTAGGCGCAGTGGATAAGGATGATATAGTAATTCTCGCCGTAGTCATATGCCGCAATGACCTTGTCATAGAACTCCTCCAGTATCGCGTCATCCTTTAACTGGCTGTCCCTGAGCTTTAAGAGAAAATGCTGGGTACCTCCTTCTGCCTCCGTATGTAAAGGAAACTCCATATTAATCAGATTCTTTTCGATGGTCCCGGAAAGGGCGTTTCTGAATATGGTAAAATATTTAAAGGCCTCTTCCTCCTGGAGGGAGAGGAATGCCTCCTTAAGCTCCGTCTTTTTATTTTTCTCCGCGTCCACATAGCAGCCGCAGATACGGGTGATGGCGCAGCCTGCAGGTGTAAACAATTTTTTGATCTCATTTGCTTCTTTCTTATTCATGAACCAGTCTCTCCTAATCTCAAGTCTAATCTGAAATTCCATTTAATAGTAGACCAGATTTCCCAGGAAGTCAAGAGTCCTGCATCCGGCGATAACCAGGCATCTGCTGTCCGGTTTGAACGGCAGGCACAAATGCCCGGTTTGAACGGCAGGCAGACGAAAAAGGGCCGGCACCGCAGTCACAGACAATACGGTACAGCCCATTTTCCATTATACTATGTATATCTTATTCCGCTTATCGCCCCAGCAATATCTCCACTGCCTCCCTGAGAGTCGCATCCTCTCCCACATTACCCGGAAATATCACATATGGAATATGCGGAAACCGGCTCTCCTTCCCCGTCTGCCAGACCGGCACGCCGGGACATATCTGCCCCATTACCGTGGCCCGCTTCACCCGGAGCGCCTTTGTGCCCACATCAGATGAAGTGATGCCTCCTTTTGCTACCACAAAAGCGGGTACCACCTTCAGGTTCCCCACCAGGGACTGCACTGCCTCCGATATCTTCACGGAACGCATAAGGGCGGCTTCCCTGGTGTCATCCTTAAATTCCAGCAGTTTCCTTCTGGTATAGACCGCAGCCGTCTTTCCCTCCGCTATGGTCTGGCTAATCAGCTCCAGGGTCCGCTCTGTCTCTTCCCTGAATGCGGCGTCATTTAACACCAGGTCGGAATTGAATTCCAGGAACCGTATTCCGGGTACCTTTTTAAGCTCCATAAGCTGTCTGGTGGTCTTGGCTGTATGTGACCCCACCACGATGACGCCACCGTGTCCGTTCTCCGGCAGCGCCATCTTCTCCCTGGTAAGAAGGGGCTGGTCCGTGATGCCTCCCATCACCTTTACCAGGGAGGCTGCTGTCCGGAACAGGAACCGTTTTCCCTGCCCCATGGCCTCATAGAGAGCCAGGACAAAGACCTTTAAGTCGCCGTAGTCCACAGCGTTCACAATCACCTTATTAAAGTTCCTGACCTCCATCAGCTGTCCAGCCACCTTATCCACTCTGCCGTGTCTTAGGTCGTCCAGGCCGATGCAGATGACTTCACCAGCCGGATAGGCGCCTTTCGTCTTCTCCTCCACATAATCAGCCAGATTGGAAGAACGATATCCAAAGGTCCTGTCGGCGGCAAATTCCGTCTCCCCCGCAGGCACCAGTTCCCGGCCGTATCTGACATAGTGGATGTTTCCGATGGTAAAGCGTCCCCCCTCTTTGAAAAAGGGGCAGATGACTTCGCCGTCTGTTTCCTGCTGTCCTTCCCGGCTCAGTACATCCCGCAGCACCTGGGTCTCCAGGGGATAATGTCCCCTGAGTGTGGAATCGCCGCGGCTCATAATGAGAAAATCCCGGCCTGTTTTCCTGGCAGCCTTTACTATATTTCCGGCAATCTCCTGGTGGGCCTTTTTTGTCTCGTCCTCTGTAAAGCCCCTGGAGTTGGTAAGAATATAGAACAGGTTCCCTTCCTCCTGAAAGCCCTGCAGCACGGATTCCTCCGACCAGTCCGTATACACCGAGACGTCATGAACGGTCTGGACACCGGTGGGATCGTCATCCAGCACCACGATCTTCCTGCCGCTCCTTTTGATTGCGTCCCCAAGGAGCCGTTCAATCCGTCCCTCATCCCGTTCAGCCTTCTGCTCCAGCTCTCCTGCCGGTAATCTGGTGATTTCTCTCATATCCACCCCGCCTGTCTGTTTTTGATCTATGGTTCGCCTGCCGGCCTTTTTACCTGCCGGCCTTTTTACCTGCCGGCCTGTTTACCTGCCGGTCTGTTTAGCTGCCGGCAGGCTTTATTGCCTGGCTGTTATTTCTTCAGGTTGCCGTGTTCGTCGTGCATTGCGTCATACTGGATATTGTTGGTGCCGTTATAACCCAGAGGATTGCGGAAGCCCAGAGGATTCACGCCGCATGGATACTTTGTCTTTACCTCTTCAAGCAGTTCGCAGTACAGATCCGCGCATCTCTCCACGATTTTGTCGCCCTTTTCCTTGCTTGCATTGGTGGGATCCCCAATTACACCTGTATCCAGGTCATCCTTCTCCATCAGGGAGAAGGTTCCCTCGAAGTGGTACAGCATGCCTTCACCTGCTGCCTGGCCTGGCGCGATCTTCCACTTGGAGTCGATGAGGCCGTGGGCCTTGCCCGGTACAGCCAGGTCCATATGTACCTTGTCGGGATACAGGGACAGAGCCACAGAAGTCTCCGCCTCATCTGCATGCCACATAAATGTATCCAGTGTTTTCTTGTTGTCTCTCAGGAAATCATACCAGGTGCTGCCGATGGTAAAGTATCCCTCGATACCTAACTTATGAACCGCCTCAAACATGGACATGGTCTGGCCATGGGCGGAGATAATCAGGAACTTGTTAAAGCCTGCGTTGGCAGCGCCGCGGACGATATCGGTCAAAAGGCCCACATGGGTCTCAAAGGTCAGCGGGATGGTTCCGGGCATGCCCCAGTGGTGAGCCGGATGGGAGCCGTACATCGGGCAGGCGAGAATCATGGCGCCGGACTTTCTGGCAACCGCCTCAGCAATACCCATGGCGTTAAAGGAATCGCTGCCGCATGGGCAGTGAGGTCCGTGCTGTTCGATGGCTCCGATTGGAAGAATCGCAATGTCACACACTTCCTTTGCGTAAGCACAGTTTACAGCTGCCGTATTGTCCTGGAACCATACGGAATCTCTCTTGTCTAATTTGAATTCTGTCTGCTTTTTCATTTTAATATATCTCCTTTTATTTTAATATTATTTTGAATACTGGTTAAACTCTTTTACAATGTTTTTCGCCATATTTCCAATCATGCCCTGATCGGAGCTGATAGGGATATAGCGCACTCCCTTTTCCATCAGTTCCTTTGCCATCTGCGCGTTGTCCGCCACAGTGCCCACTGCCTTGCCCGCCTTGTTTACCTTCTCGATGATTTGGTCAATGGCTTCCAGAAGCTTTGGGTGCTTCCTCTGGCCCATCACATCCCTTCCCAGGGACTGGGACAAGTCCATGGGCCCGATAAATACCACATCCAGCTCCTCTAACTTAAGAATCTCGTCCAGATTGCCCAGGGATTCCATGGTCTCACAGTGGATAATAGTCAGAATCTCCTTGTTGGCCTTGTCAATATACTCCTGCTTATCCATCATTCCGTAATTGGCAGCTCTGTGGGTGGGCGCAAATCCCCTGTTTCCAAGAGGCGTATATCTTCCCGCGTCCACCGCAATCCTGGCCTGCTCCGGTGTATCCACGTTCGGCGCATGATAACCCAGGGCTCCTGTATCCAGGGCCTGCATAATGTTCACCGCCGTGGCTTCCCTGACCCGGACAATGGGCACGATTCCCGTCAGGTCTGAGGCCCTTACCAAATCCGTGATGGTTTCCGGGTTATAGGAGACGTGTTCACTGTCTATAACAAAGAACTCCATCCCGCTGCATCCCAGAATTTCAATCACACTGGGATCCACTGTCTTTACAAAGGTTCCGATTACGGCTTCGCCGTTTTTCAGTTTCTGTTTTACTTTATTTTCCCTGACCATTTAATATCTTCCTCCCGTTTTTATCTGCGCGGCCTTTAATCCGGAAGCTGTAGAGCGTGGTGGAGGCTGCCAGATAAAGAATATCCATGTCCGGTCCCCCAAAGGCGCAGTTGCCGGTCTGCTCAGGAACCTTGATGATTCCCAGATAGTCCGCATTTTTATTAAAAATATGAATTCCGCCCTGGGCGCAGCAATACACGTTTTCCCGGCTGTCCGTCTTCATTCCGTCAGGCAGGCCCGCGCCCTCTCCCGTTGTCTCTGCCCATACGGCCCCGCCGCTTAAGGTGCCGTCCGCTTCCACCCTGAACTTACGGATGTGCTTTTTCGGCGAGTCATTGACATAGAGGAAGGCTTCATCCGGGGAAAAGCACAGGCCGTTGGGATTTTCAAAATCATCTGCCAGCAGCTTAAGCTCCCCTGTCCCCGGGTCAAAGGAGAACACACCCTGGAAATCCAGTTCCTGGGGCCTCTCAAGTCCCACCCGGGACGGATTCCTTCCAAATCTGGGGTCCGTAAAAAAGATAACCCCGTCGCTTCTGACCACCACATCGTTGGGACTGTTAAGCTCCTTATCCCCATAATGGCTTACCAGCACTTCCAGGTTTTCCCCCTGGTCATTGGTCCTGGATATGCAGCTTCGCACATGCTCACAGACAATGATGTTGCTATCCATGTCATAGGCATTTCCATTGGCCTTATGTGTATCTTCCCGCAAAAGCCTTACCGTTTTGCCCTGTTCCAGACGGTAAGTCCTGCTCTCCGGGATATCGTTAAAGGTCAGGCATCCTGTAACATCGTTCCATATAGGGCCTTCGATGAAGGTAAAGCCGGAACAGACCGTCGCAAGATCCTGTTTCACATCCACCACATCGAAAAACCGTTCATCAAAACTCTCATAGAAAAGTCCCACTTACACCGCCTCACATTCTACTGTATCACAACCGGCTCAATGTCCAGCAGACTGCACAGATTGATAAGTTCCTTTTTATAATGGCCCGCCACACCGCTGATGTGGTTGGAGTTGAATCTGTCCACAAATTTCTCAATATCAAAATCCGCTTTCATAAATGCAACCGGAAGCTGATGCACGCCTCTTGCTTTCACAAAGGCATCCAGAATCTCCTTGGACGGATCCACAAACTCTGTCTCAATAATAAACATCTGATACTTTCCATCCACCCTGCAAAGCCTTGCCATGGTCATCTCGCCCGCGCTCGGCACGGTAAAGGTGACAGCTCCCCCGGAGGGCCTGTTTGCCCTGCGCAGCTCGATGTTCTTCATGTTCCTGCATCCGTCGCAGCACCGGCCCGCATAGTAGGTGCACATGGAACCGCAGTTTGGAAGGTATATAAGCTTTTCCTTGTATCCCACATGGCTCACATCCGCGAACATGGTGGGCATTCCCCCGGAGATAAGTTTTAACATCTCCATGGTCAGGGCTCCGTCCGCATCAGCCTCACAGGAAATAGGGAATGGGTCGAACTCCCCGTCCGCATCGTATCCGCCGTTGAGCAGTGCCGTGGAAATGCACTGGGGCGCCCTGAAATTCGTCATGTCCGGCATACATTTGATGGCGCCGAAATCCAGATGGCGGTCAGCGATAATATCCTTGGTTGCCAGATAACAGGCCACCTGATATTTTAACCGCTCTTCGGTCAGCTTTTCGTCATACTTCACAGAGCCCACAGAATCCACCAGCCACTTGAATACGGCTTCCACCCTGCTCTCATCAATCGCCTCAGCCCTGCGGACGATTTCTTCATGGTCAATGTGGTCGCTGTCAATCTGAAACAGTTTCTTCCACTGCATGGGATCAAAACTTCCCGTGTCAATGCCCAGGGAACGGCCTCCGATAAAGCCGAATATCCTGCCCTGCAGCTTTCTCACAGCGGCAGCGGCCCGTATGTAAGGCATCATCTTGGTGTCAAACAGATTCGGGTGCTCATCCGTAAAATCCTGCTGTATCCGAAGATGTTTGTAGCCTATCTGGTTTAACGCTCCTCCTGAGCCCAGGAATCCTACGGTTCCATGGGTTCCGGGATCGTCATTGGAGAGCAGTATGGTGGGAAGGCCCATATTCAGCACTCCCCGGACCACTCCGTTGGGCCAGGTCCAGCAGGGGATATTGGCAATAAATACTTCCACCCCCTTCTTCTTAAGCTCATCTGTCTGACGGTCAATATCCTGGGGAGAACGTGCCACGGTGTCAAAGGTATGCAGCTCCATCTCATAGTCAGCAAAGTATTCAACGGTCCGTTTTATCCTGGCTGCTGTCTTTTCCTCGTAAAGCACCTTGTACTCATGTTCTCTTGCATCGCTAAAGGTAATCATGCCGACTTTCGGCAACCCCATTTTCTTCACCTTTTATTCCTCCTCTACTTTTGCTCCAGCTCCATAAGCTTCTCATACTGTTCATCCGTAACCGTCTTGTAACCCGGTACCGGGAATGCCTGGAAGCTTCTGCCGCCGTCAATGTATATGGACTGTCCGTACACGAAATTGGAATCATCGCAGGCCAGGAACACGGCCAGCCTTCCGCATTCATTAGGAGTTCCGATCCTGCCTATGGGCGTCCTGGAAATCACCGTGTTAAACAGCTGTTCATCCGATCCAACACGCCTCATAAGCTCACTCTCAATGGGACCCGGACAGATGGCATTTACCTTGATGTCATAGGGAGTGAGAGCCACAGCCTGTACCTTGGTCAGCTGGCTGACTCCGCCCTTGCTGGTGGTATAACACATCTGGCTGTCCAAGGCCAGGTAAGCGTTCACAGAAGAAATATTGACAATGGCTCCGCCCTGCCCCTGCTTTACCATCTGCCTTGCCGCCAGCTGGCCTCCAAAGAACAGTCCCTTCAGGTTGACGCCCAGAATCCTGTCATACTGTTCTTCCGTGATGTGCAGATAGTGGGTCTTGTCAGGATCATTGATTCCCGCGTTGGCCACAAAAATATCCAGCCTTCCGTACTTCTTTACTGTCTCGTCCACCAGCATCTGGTTATCCTCGATAGATGAAACATCGGCCTGCAGGTACAGCACCTCTCCCAGCTTTCCCAGCTCTTTTGCCGCCTTCACGCCCTCTTGGGCGTTTCTGGAACAAATGGTGATTTTTGCGCCTTCCTTCAGATACTCTTCCGCGATTCCATATCCGATTCCCTTTGTACCGCCGGTGATAATGGCAACTTTATTTTCCAGTTTCATATTGTATCCTCTCCTTATATTATGTGTTCAGATAAATCACTCTTGGATTATGGTCAGCGGAGCCTGGATGTCATATTCCTTCTTAAGCTCTGCCAGTTCCTCGTAGGTGGTCACCGGAATAGGAAGACCGTTCTGACGTCTCTCCTGTTCCTTACGGTACTCAATCTCGCCCGGCAGAAGCATCTGAGCCCCTTCCTGCCACATGGGCGTTGCCTTCAGCTGGTCCTTAAACTGCGCCATGCGCTCCTTCATCTGTTCCTTTGATATAATCTTGGAGATATCCATGGCGATAAAGAAATGGCCGGTCAGGCTTGGGTCCTTGGGATTGGCGTACATGCTCTTCATATCCTTCGAGAAAACGCCTCCTGTTATCAGGCCGGATAATATGTCCACCACATAGGATAAGCCCAATCCCTTGTGTCCGCCCATGGGCAGCAGATATCCGTCAAAGGCTGCCTGGGGATCATCGGTGGGACGGCCGTTCTTATCAGTTGCCCAGTCCATAGGAATCTTTTCCTTCTTCTTTATTGCCAGGGTAAGCTTGCCGCCGGCCACCACGGAAAGGGACATATCCAGCACAAATGGGAATTCGCCGTATGTAGGGATGCCGAAGGCAATGGGATTGTTTCCTGTCACCGGAACACTGGCTCCCGGAGCCACAATCAGAGGTTTTACATTGGTCATGGCAATTCCAATCATGCCCCGCTCAGCCGCCATGCGGGCATAGAGGGCGCCTGCTCCAAAGTGGTTGCTGTTGATGACGCCGCAAGCCGCTATGCCACTTACAGCAGCGTGGTCCATGGCGCGCTCCATACCTGCCCTGCCGCCGATGAATCCGGCTGCCGCGTCCACGTCCAGGACCTCAAGGCATCCCTCGCCCCGCACCACCTTGATCTGAGGGTTGGTGTTAATGGCCCCATTTAACATTCTCTTAAAATAAGCCGGAACCCGAATCACGCCATGGGAATCAATTCCCCAATAATTGGTATTTACAAGACATTCTGCATGATACTTCGCATCTGGTTCGCTCATTCCGGCCTTCTGGAATAATTCCTGCGTAAACGCAGTCACGGTTTCACCGCGCATCAATACTGTATTGCCCACTGTTTTTCCTCCTGATTACTTGTTTTTATCTGTATTTTCCAATTATGTATACCTATTCATTTTATTTTTTTATTTAAGCTGTATCTTCCGTTTTTTTAACTTAAAGTATTAAAACTGTTGTTTTTCGAAATATACAACTTTGTTTTTTGCTGTTTTTGAATACGTATACATTTGTTTGTAAACTCATTATATTCCCAATGCCGCCTGTTCGTCAATGTATTTTTTAACTTTTTAAGTATTTTAGTTATTTTACTCAAACTATCATTACATTTATTGTACACTTCTAACAATTTCTATTTGGTATTTTTTAAATTACAACGCAGCTGCTGCATTATAAATCGTATTCACCCATATTTTCCCTTTGTTACCTTGCAAATAACCATAATTTATGGTACTGTTAACTATATTCAGTGCGGTTACCGCACATATTCAGCACACCAAGGAGGATTTTTCTTATGAAAAGCTCTGATTCTGGCGACAGCATCCAGAATACCGGCAAGCGCGCAAATGGGCGCGGCCACAATACCTCCATCGACGTGGCAAAGCTGGCCGGCGTATCCCAGGCCACCGTATCAAGGGCCTTCAATCCCGCCTCGAAGATGAATCCATCTACGCGCCAGCGGGTTCTGGACGCTGCCAGCGCCTTAAAATACGCCCCTGACGCGATTGCCAGGAGTCTTATATCCAACAGCACCAACATTGTGGCCGTCATTATGCAGAACACCACCAATCCATTCTACGCAACGGTCTTAAGCAAGCTTTCTATCCGGCTGCGCTCCATGGGCAAGCAGATCCTGTTTTTTTATCTGGACGATGAAGGCCATATGAAGGACCTAATCCATCAAATCCTGCAGTACAGGGTGGACGGCATCCTGATCACATCCGTGACCCTGACATCCGATCTGGCCGATACCTGCGTGGACTTCGGGGTTCCTGTGGTTCTGTTTAACCGCTATATGAATACCCCTGGAATCCAGGCTGTCTGCTGCGACAACGTACAGGCAGGGCGCGACTGCGCGGATTACTTTTTCATGAAGGGCTACCGCAGCTTTGCCTTTATAGGAGGCCACGACGAGGCTTCCACCAGCCACGACCGCCGCAGAGGCTTTGTGTCCCGTCTGGAGGAGCGGGGAATTCATGACTGCTCTGTCATCAACACCCCGTTTACCTACGAAGGGGGCAGGGATGGTTTCAGAAGGCTTCTGGAGCAGGAAGGAACATGCCCCAAAGCCCTGTTCTGTGTCAGCGACCTGGTCTGCGCCGGAGTCCTGGACTGCGCCCGGTTTGAATACAATCTGAAGGTGCCGGAGGACGTGGCAGTCATAGGCTTCGACGATATAGAGCTGGCTTCCTACAACTCCTACAGCATCACTTCCTTTGTCCAGCCCATGGACAGCATGATTGACAGAGTATTGGATTTGCTGCTGTCAGAGAAGCAGCCCTCGGAATCCACCAATCTGACGCTTTTCCCCTGCACCTTAAAGACCAGGGGCACCGCATGAGACGCCGCTGTTTAAGCAGCGTTCCGCCTCACTGCTCCGTGTCGGATAGCCTGCATGAATCTGCATAAGATATGGCCTTATTCTGTTAAATGAATGAGCGCGGATTAAAACAACGCAAAAACGGCGGCTTTGATTTGTCAAAGCCGCTGTTTCATATCCGGTTCTGTTGCTGTCAAATCACTCCCATCGCCTCAGGCAGCGCCATGGATATCTGTGGTATGTATGTAACCAGCATCAGAAGCGCCACCATGACCACGATCCACGGCCATATCTTCCGCGCCAGCTTATCAAAGGATATCTCCCCCACCTGACAGGCCATGAACAGATTGGCTCCCAAAGGCGGAGTGATAAAGCCGATGGACAGGTTCATTACCACGATGATTCCGAAATGGATGGGATTCACTCCCAGCCTGGTCACAATCGGAAGCAGGATGGGCGTCAGGATAATGATGGCCGCATTGGTCTCCATGAAGGTTCCCACAATCAAGAGCAGTACATTGATGAGAAGCAGCACCAGTATCTTGCTGCTGGTCAGTCCCAGAATGGCATCCGCAATCATGACCGGCACCTGGGTAATGGTCAGGATGCGTCCGAAGCCGGTGGATATGCCTATGATGAGCAGTACCGGCGCGCACATCAGCACGGAACGGTACATAATATAAATCAGGTCCGACGGTTTGATCTCCCTGTATATAAAGAGTCCCACAATCACACCGTACACGCCTGCTATGGCCGCTGCCTCGGTGGGTGTGAATACGCCGCCGTAGATACCGCCCAGGATAATAACAGGAATCATCAGACCAGGAATGGCCTTCAGTATAATCTGCCATATCTCTCCCGGAGTATACCGCTTATCTTCCCCTTTATACCCATGCCTTCTTGAATAGAATACTGAGTACAGAATCAGGCCAGCCCCAATAAGAAGCCCCGGCATGATTCCGGCCATGAACAGGCCGCTGATGGAGGCGCCTGCCGCTACGGCATAGACCACCATACAGACGCTTGGCGGAATGATTACGCCCACGGTTCCTGCGGTTGCCACCAATGCACTGGAATACCCCTTGTCATAGCCATTCTTCACCATGGCCGGAATCATGATAAGTCCGATGGCTGCCACGGCCGCAGAGCCTGTGCCCGCGATAGCGGCGAAGAACAGGGATGTGACAATAGTCACAATGCCCAATCCGCCTGTAAACCGGCCAGTGAATACCCTCGCCAGGTCTATAAGGCGCCTGGAAATACCGCCCTTCCCCATAACCTCCCCGGCAAATGTAAACAAGGGAACCGCCATCAGAGGAAAGGAATTCAGTCCCTGTATCATGGATTGTACAAAGGTGGTCATGCTGATACAGTCCATGGTCCGGATGGTGGTCAGGGAGGCCAGCCCCAGGCTGACGCCAATCGGGATGGAAAGCAGCAGAAACAGAATCAACGATACGAACAATAAGATTGCAACCATAAGCCTTTATTCCCCCTTCTCCAACAGTTCCGCCGCCTCTTTTTCCGCCAGTTCCAGGACATCCTTTACCTTGGGTTCAAAGCAGATCCGGTTGTTCTCATAATAATCGCCGTCGTAGTTCACAAACCGTTCCAGATCATCCCCCCAGTGCCGGAATTTCCACACCAGGATCTGGATGTTGCGCACCACCATCATAAAGAAGCCCAGCATTCCGGCCAGATAAAGGGCGTTGTAGTTCCACGGAACAGCTGTCAGCATATCCTGAAAACGCCATGCGTCAGAACAAAGCTGCACCATTGCCCTCAGCCCGCCTGCGGAAAATACGAGAAAGAGGACATCGCATAAAATCAGAATGGCTTTCTGGGTCCGGACCGGGAACAGCTCCCTGAAAAAGCCCACCCGCACATGGCGGCTTCCCCTGGTCAGATAGCCAAAGCTGGAAAAGGACATCCATACAAACAGCAGCCTGGCCACTTCCTCGCCCCAGGAAAATCCTGTTTTAAAGATAAACCGCAGCACCACCTGCACAGTAACCAGCAATATCATCAGGGAGAAAAAGAGTACCATGAGGATTGCCTCAAAATTCACATCCAGCCATCTCAATGTTTTTTTCATTTTACTCCTCCCCCTGCTCCCGCCGCTCAGCCGCCACGGCAGCCATCAGCATGTTATATGTATCCTCTCCGCAGTTGGCTATAATATCGCCCTTAATGGACGCGTTGATTTTCTCGCCCAGCTGTCTCCTGACAGAGATATCCACGTCGTTGACAGGAAAACCTGCGTCCTCAAGCTGCTTAAGTATCTCCTCCTCGCTCTGGTCCGCCAGTTCCCAATTATAATCAATGGCCTCCTGAGCGCTCTCCATGATAAATGCGCGGTCGGAATCCGACAGGGAGTTCATGAAATCCTCATTGGCATACCACAGGAAATTCGTGAACACATGCCTGGTCAAGGACCAGTACTTTTGTGCCTCGTAAAATTTCTCAGTATAGAAGCTGGTGGTGGCGCATTCCTGACCGTCAATCAGTCTCTGCTGGAGGGACGTAAACAGTTCGTTCCAGCTGACGCTGGTGGTGTTGACTCCCACCGACTCCCACGCCTTAATCTGCAGCGGATTATAGCCGCGGATTTTCAGGCCCTTTAAGTCCTCATCAGTCTGTATGGGACGCTTGCTGTTGGAGAAATTGCGGAAGCCCAGCTCCATATAACCGATTCCCGTAAGGTTCATCCGTTTTAAGGGCTCCATCATTTTCTTTCCGGCCTCGCTCTCAAACACCCGCTTTGCGTGGGCCGTGTCGTCAAACATGTAAAAGCTCTCCCATGCGGCGAATTCCGGCATGGCCCTTGTAAAGTTGCTGGTGGTGGAGCCGCTCATTTCGATATCCCCGCGCCTGCACTGTTCAAATGTATCCTGGACACTGCCCATCTGTCCACCCGGGAATATAACCACCTCCATACGCCCCTCAGACCCTGTCTCCACCAGATCCTTGAACTTCAAAAATGCCTTGTGCAGCGGTGTGTTTACATTATTGTCATGGGCAATCCTGATTGTGATCACATCTGATTTCTCCGTCTGGGCGCATCCGGTGAGCGCAAACGCGCTCACCGTCAGAATACAGACAAGACCCATGGCTGCTTTTATGCGCCATCTATCCATAAGATACCTCCTCCCATCTTCGTCCCCTCTGCTGCTTATGCTTCCAGTACCTCTAAATCACATTCCTTTGCAAATGCCTTTACCTCCTCCACGTAATCCCCATATACGAGAGCGAAGTGATGTCCCACGAACTTCTGGCACTCATGGAACCGTTTTGCGTCCTTCACCGTGTAGCGCACCGCGTGCTTGCATTCAGGTGTAAGATAGTCGTCGCATCCATTGATGGTGCCTTTTGCAACCATAATTTTCTTCATATCCGGACTCATGTTAATCATGGTCAGCGTTTCCCCGTTATCCTTGGAGAAATCATAACGCATGGTGGTCCCCCATGAATCCATTGTAAAGGAAACGAATTCCGTAGGCAGGGCAGGCTCGTCGTAACCCTTCATCTGGGCGCAGGCCACATCGTGAAGAGTCCTGCACTGGTTTGTATTCTTATCCAACACCATGGTATTTCCCATGTAAGGAGCCTTTCTGGCAATGTTCATAAGGATGGTGATGGTCAGCACAGACCCCACGTCGCCGGCGCAGGCAGAGGCGATTCCCTCATCCTTAAACAGGGAATGGGCCAGGCAGAAGGTCAGCCTCCTGCGGTTCAGCTCCCTGGTGGCGCAGACCTCGAAGCAGGGGATGGTAAATGCATTGCAGTCGTAATGAGCCATCATTTTCTTAATAGTCTCATAAAACTCCGTATCATTGAGTATGTATTCAGCCGGCATATGTACGCCCTGGGATTCCTTTTCCAGCTTATCGGCCAGCGCTTTTGCCTCTGCCTTCTCCTCATCCGTCAGTGCGTCCAGCCACTGAAACACCTCATCCGAGTTCACATGGGAAAACCGCACCTTGAACTTCCTGGTGATATCCTCCAGGTTCAGGTAAGAACTCTGACATCCAAAGGTGAGCATAGCGCTCTTTAAGGGGAAGAATATCTTTGTGCAGGCCAGAGCCTTCTTTACTCTCAGGGCTGCAAATGTGCGGTTCATCTCCTCGAAATCCAGGAATGCATAGCCGGGTTTTCCCTCGGCAAACAGGTGGGCAGTCATATCCACATGGTCGCATTTGGATATGGCGGATTTATTAGGAGTATGGCCGATAGGTTTATCTGTCCGCTTAGACAGTTCAACCGCGAAGTAGGAAGAAATTCTCAGGCCGCGGATCAAATAGAAATCAGTCTTTGCATCGTCTTCCAGGGCCTTCTGAATCTGTTCCTCCTTAAGCGCGAAATCCTCATTCCAGAAAATAACCACCGGCTCCAGGAATTCCACATTGCGCAGGTCCGCTTCTTCCTCCATCTCCTTCTTGAAAATATCGAATTCCTTCTGAGTTACTTCCATGTCGGATTCCGTTGTCAGGGCATATCCCTCACCGTAACGGCACGGTCCCATATACGCATGTATATGATACATGGTAAATAAAATCGGTTTAACTGTCAACTTTACATTTAATGTACTCTTTTCATTAATCTTGCTCATAATCATTTCCCTCTCTTTATTAATTCATTTAATGTTTCTACTAATACAGTTACTTCTTCCCTGGTATTCTTTTTTCCCAGGCCGATCCGCACAACACTGTCCGCCCTGGGGCCTTCTATGCCCATGGCCCGGATCACATGGCTCCTGGCCCCCTTTTCGCAGGCCGAGCTGCCCGACAGATATATACCCCTCATACGCATCTCATGAAGCAGCTCCTCCGTGGCAAAGGGAAGTACCGATATATTCAGCACATAAGGAACCGCCCCCGAAGGGGAATTGATTACCACATCCTCCATCTGCCGCAGACAGTCCGTCAGGTACAGGTTCAGTTCCTTTACATGCTCCCAGTTCTCCCGTATATCCCGGAGGGCTTTTAAAGAAGCATGGCCGAAGGCTGCGATTCCCGGTACATTCTCGGTTCCCGGCCGCACCTTACTCTCCTGGGAGCCTCCAAAGCACAGGGGACGTACGTTTACGCCTTCCCGCACATAGATGGCCCCGCTTCCCTTTGGCCCATGAATCTTATGGGAGCTCATGGTAACCATGTCAGCCTTTATCCGGTTTAAGCTGAACAGAATCTTTCCGAATCCCTGCACGCAGTCGCAATGCACCAGGACATCCGGATTTTTCCGTTTCACACCCCCGGCAATTTCTTCCACAGGAAGGCGCTCTCCTGTCTCGTTATTTACGGCCATGACCGACACCAGCAGAGTATCCTGATTCACTGCATGAATCACATCATCCGCCTGTATCCTCCCGTCCCTGGGCCGGATAAATACCACTTCGTATCCATCCTCTTCCAGCGACCTGCAGGATTCCAGGACAGAAGAATGTTCGATGGCAGTGGTAATTATCCTGCCCTTGTTTCTCCCCTCTCCCCGGGCAGCCAGGACGCTTCCCCTGATGGCCAGGTTATTGGCCTCAGTACCTCCTGATGTAAAGAAGATCTGCCTGGTAGGGGCGCCTATGACCTGGGCTACCTGCTGCCTGGCTGCTGTCAGCCGCCCCAGCGCATCCCTTCCAAGCAGATACGGGGATGATGGGTTTCCGTAAACCTCAGTCATCACTTCACAGGCAGTCATGGCCACATCCTTGTCAACCTGTGTGGTGGCGCTGTTGTCCAGATATATCATATCTTTCTTCACCTCTTTCCACTTTATATGGTTTGTATATATCCTCCCTCCGCACACCGCATTATTTTCTGCTGCTTATTATGTATGATTGTTTTCTGAATACGTATACATTTTATTGGTAAAAATTAGGCATTATCGCAATTAAACCCCAGTACATCTATATGCTTTTTATTGCTTTTGCCTTTTGTTTTCATCTATTTTATTAATACGTATTCACTTTCTATGCACTCATTATAAAAGCTCTCAAACTGTTTGTCAATTTTTTTTTATTAAATTATCTTTTTTTGTGCAAGACTCACAAATTTAATATAGTAATTTAGTAAATATGGAGAAAATCAAAAATCACCCCGGCATAGAACAAAAACCGTTCTGTGCCGGGGCCTGTTAAGGCGCTCCCACTGCCGCAAAGTAATATCACAGCTGTATCAGAGCCTTAATGCATCCATCCCTCCGCTGTGTAAATACGTCAACCGCCTCTCTCATATCCTCCAGGGCAAAGCGGTGGGTTATCATGGGCAGCGGATCTGCAATTCCCATTTTCATCATCTGCATCACCTGTTGGTGGCTGTTGGGATTTCCTCTGCTGCCGCACAAGGTCAGTTCATTCCACATGATGGCTTTCATGTCAATCCCGTAAGAGGATTTGCGGGGCGAGGACAAAAGGGCAATCCTTCCGCCCCGCTTCACCCCTGCGATGCAATTGCGAAAAGACAATTCTGTTCCGGCGCACTCAATCACCTGGTCCGCCCCTATTCCGCCGCTTATGCTGTGAATCCGCTCTCCAATGTCCTCTGCCGTATAATCAAGAACCACATCCGCGCCCATCTGCTTTCCCCGTTCCAGCCTGTCTCCCCTGCCGCACAGTATAACCCGGCTGCCCATTGCCTTTGCCAAAAGCATGGCAGACATGCCCACCGGACCGCAGCCCATGACGGCCGTGAGCCCTCCGGGCCTGATTCCCACTGATTCAATCCCATGAAGGGCCGTGGCCATCGTATCTGCCATGGCACCGTGTTCACAGGTCAGGCCGTCGGGAATATGATGGACGGCCCGTATGTGATAGACACAGTATTGGGCATAGCATCCCTGAGCGGTAAATCCATACTGCTTATGCCCCTGCTCCCTGATACCGAAATTAAGGCACAGGTTATACCGCCCCATCCTGCAGTTGGCGCAGTGTCCGCACCCAAGATGGGCCTCTGCCGCCACCATATCCCCTGGTTTAAAATCAGTCACGCCGCTTCCCACGGTTTCCACCACGCCGGCTCCCTCATGGCCCGGTATAAAAGGCATGTAAGCGGGCAGTCCGTCCTTCAGGCTCTCTCCCGCCAGAAGGGGCGGATCTGATCCGCAGATTGCCACGGAATGCATTCTTACCAGTACTTCCTGAAAGCCGGGAACCGGCTTTTTTACATCCTCCACGCCGTATTCCCCCGGCGCCCTCATAACCAATGCCTTCATAAGTTATCCTTCTACCTTCTGTTCTTCATGTTGTCGGCCACCACTGCTATTACTATAATGGCGCCCTTGAAAATCTGCTGCAAATACGGTGATACCATCATTAAATCCAGGCCGTTTTGCAGAACGCCCATTATAAGCACTCCGCCCACAACGCCCATCACATTGCCGGACCCTCCGGTCATGCTGACGCCTCCGATTACCGTGGAGGCAATGGCATCCATGTGATACTCGATTCCGTTGGTGGCTGAACCCGAGCTTACACGCCCGGTAATCAGGATGCCGGAAATGGTGGCAAACACACTCATCAGCAGAAATACCTTGATTCTGGTCAAATCAACGTTAATGCCGCAAACCCTGGCCGCTTCCTGGTTGCCTCCCAGTGCATAAATTTTCTTGCCAAAGGCCGTCTTTTGCAGCATGATGCTGACCACTGCGGCACATATAATGAATACAATTACTAATACCGGGATTCCCATAAGCTTCTTGCTTCCCAGCCACTCTATCTCAGGCCGTATGCCGCTGATAGGCTGGCCCTTTGAGACAATCAAAGCCAGGCCCTTTGCCACGCTCATCATGCCAAGGGTAGCGATGAAAGAAGGAATCCTCATTTTCGCGGTCAGGACACCATTTACCAGACCGCAGCACAATCCTGCCAGCAGAGGCATCAGGAAAGCCAGAACCAGCGGACATTCCCTGCTGGCAAAGTAAGCGCATATAACGGATGTAAGCGCAATCTGCGGTCCTCCCGAAATATCAATATCGCCAATCAGTATCACCAGCATCATGCCCATGGTGAGAATCCCTACCAGTGATATCTGGCGCAGCATATTCACAAGATTTCCCGGTTTTATAAACTGCGGCTTAATCATTGTCAGAACAATCATGAGCGCAATCAGTATCAGTATAATACTGTATTTTTTGATTAAGCGGCTGGCTGCGGCCCTTTCTTTATTTTCCATTTTAATGTTTCCTCCCTTCATCTTCCCCGAATGCAATCTGCATCAGAAGCTCCTGCGTGGCGTCTTCCCTTCCAATCTCACCGGCCTTGCGGCCTTCGTGCATAATGACAATGCGGTCGCTCATGCCCAGGACTTCTGGCATCTCCGAGGATACCAGAATGACTGCAGTGCCGTTTTTGTTCATTTCACCTAGCAGGCGGTGGATTTCCGCCTTTGCATTTACATCAATCCCCCTGGTAGGCTCATCCACAATCAGAATCAAGGGGGCATTGATCATCCATCTTCCCATCAGAACCTTTTGCTGGTTGCCGCCTGAAAGCAATTCAATATGTTGCTCCATAGAGGGTGTTTTAACCGCCAGTTTGGCCCGCATGGATTCCGTATGGGCCTTAATCCGGTTAAAGTCCAGAAACATCCCCTTTTTCTGGAGTTCCAGATTCGACATAATCATATTGTCAGTGATATCCAGGGGAAGAAAGCATCCGCTGGCCTTTCTGTCCTCTGTCAGCAGGCCGATGCCAAGGGCGATGGCATCATGCGGATTCCTTATATGTACTTCCTTTCCCCGGATAAATACCCTGCCCTCCGTATGGGGACGCAGGCCGAACACCGCTTCTAAAAGCTCGCTTCTGCCCGACCCAATCAGTCCTGTAAACCCTAACATTTCCCGCTCATGCACGCAGAAGGATACGTCAAAGAACCGTTTTCCGTCAGAAAAATGTTCAACTCTCAGCAATTCCTCTCCCGGCTCGTAATATACTTTGGGGAACATTTCCGTCAGTTCCCTTCCTACCATGAGAGAAATCAGCTTATTGTTATCCAGGTCAGCAGTCAGGTCCCCTCCTACCAGCTCTCCATCTCTGAGGACCGAAATCTCATCTGTTATCTCAAACACTTCCGACATCTTATGTGTAATATAAATAATGGTCACGCCCTCTTCCTTCAACATTCTTATGATGTTAAAAAGGCTTTCCACTTCCTTGTCTGCAATTGCAGATGTAGGCTCATCCATTATGATCAGCTTGGAATGAAATGATATAGCCTTTGCGATTTCCACCATCTGCATATTTCCCACGCTGAGTTCCCTCATCAATATGGTGGGGCTCAGCTTAAGCCTCAGCCTGCCTAACAGACAGGCTGTCATCTCATTCAATTGTTTGTGGTCAACAAATCCCCATTTATTCTTTGGTTCTCTTCCCAAAAAGATATTCTCCGCCACCGTCATGTCCGGAATTGGGCTCATTTCCTGGTGAATCATGGATATCCCCGCTTCCAGGGCATGATAGATTGTCTTTAGCTCCAATGGTTTTCCATCAAATATCATTGTCCCCGATGTGGGTGTATAGATTCCCTGAAGGATTTTCATAAGAGTGGATTTACCTGCCCCATTCTCCCCCATAAGGCCATGCACCACCCCTTTGCGCACCTTAAAGGTAACATCCTTCAACGCTTTGACTCCTGGAAACTCCTTTGTTATGTGGTTCATTTCCAGAATGTATCCGGTATCACTGCCCATTTGTTTTCCTCCCTTCTGTCCGTTTCCAAAATCTGAATGGATGGGCGCCTGCCAAGCGCCCTCTTCTATTTTTGCTACTTCTGGGAATACTGCACATAATCATCAACATTGTCCGCTGTCACAAGTTCAAAGGGAATCATGATCTTGCTCTCCGGCTTCTCCCCGTGAATATACTGCAAAGCTGCCTCCAGCGCTTCCTCTGCCTGGCGGTCGGGATTCTGGAATACGGTGGCAGCAATCTTGCCGTCCCTGACCGCATTGATTCCATCCGGATCCCCGTTGACGCCGCAGACAATAATATCATCGCTTTTGCCCGCCTGCTCTACTGCCAGCTGCGTACCCATGGCCATATCATCGTTCAGACACAGAATTGCATCTATATCTGTTCCGGACTGCAGCCATGTCTCTACAAGCTGAAGCGCTTTGTCTCGTTTCCAGTCGCCGGCGCCTTCAATCACCACCTGCATATCCGGATACATTTCACCTAAGGTTTCTACAATTGCGTCACGCCTGATAAACTGGTTCTCCTGGCCCATAATTCCGTTTACAATCGCTACATTGCCTTTTCCTCCTGTCTTTTCCCCTGTAAACCGGGCCAGCAGAGAACCGGCCACTGCGCCGTCCGCACCCACAAAACTGTCACAGTTTTCAAATATGCGGTTAAAGGCAATAAGGGGCACCCCCGCCTCCTTGCAAGCCCTCACAATGGGTTCTGACTGCTTGGCATCCACTGCCAGGCAGATAATGGCCTGGGTGCCGTTGAGAATCTGATTCTCCACCTGGCTGATCTGCGTGTTGGCATCCTGCTTGGAGTCCAAATATGTAATGTGGATTTTATCCTTATGCTCTTCCTCGTATTTTTTCATGGCATTCATCACAAAAGATGCAAATGTATTGTCAAAGGTTTCAATGATGACAGAAACCTCAGCCGGTTCTCCAGAAGTCCCGCCCGGTCCCTCTTCACCATTTCCGGCGGCAGGTGCATTGGCTGTTTCTGCCACTTTGTCCGCGGCTTCCAGGCTGCCGCTCTCTGCGCTGCCGCATCCTGTCAGGATACATCCCGCCATCATTGTGGCCGCCAGCAAAATGCTCACTATTTTTCCTGATACAATTCTTCCCTTTAACATGTTATTTCTCCTTTTTACTATTTTATTTACGGTTTGTATGAATACGTATTAATGGTTTTGGCCTAAAAAAATAAACTTTGATACATTTCTTTGGTATGCAAAGAATCATTTTAAAAACCACATACAGATTAACATGGTTTTAAGGATATCTATTCTTGTCATTTGTTGTCATTTTTTACATTGTCCCCAAGTTTTTGCCATGGTTTTGTCATTTCTTCTAATTTTTCCTCCTTTTTCCGTTAATTTTTTGTTAATTATACGTATTCATTTCATGGACACATTGTAAGTCCCGCAAACTTTAAAGTCAACTGTTTTTTTGATCCGTCCTTTATTTCGTGTATATTATTCAAAATTACGTACTTAATTTTGTGCACTTTTAATTGAGAATGGGGATTCATTTCCGTGACAACCAGATAAAACCGCGAGAATTTGCAGCTTCAGATAAAAGTAAAATGACCAGTCGGGGAACTGGTCATTTTAGGAGAAGGTATTTCGTTTCTTATGGGGTGTAACAAAAACTATATAATGTATTGGGGGGGTTTACGTTAATTATAATAGCATACGCTATCCAAAAAGTGTGCACAAAGTTTGCAGAATGAAAAAAACTATTTTATGCATTCTTACAACGGTCTTGTGAAAATGAAAAAAAATAATTCCTTACAGGTCTATGAACACAGCACTATGACCCGGTTAGGAGCTGTCTGTGGCGGTATGCTCTTTGTGGCAGCCGCATAATATACCAGCAGGAAATGATTTGCCGGGAAACAGAAATATGGCTGGCCGTTTAAGGTTGACAAAACTGTGGACTGATACAGGTTCAGCTTCAGCGATTGATCAGAGGCAGTGAGGGTTTCATCAAACCAGGAAAGGTTTACATCCTCCTCCGGCCTGACTACAGCGATTAAATCAGCCTGGTATTGAGGCGGGTAGATGAGGGGGACCGGCAGGGTGTTGTCATAAAACGCAGCCACACGCATACCTGGCATCAGGCGCATGGTGTCCACCACAAAGGTGTCATCGGATAGAATCATGTTGACGGGCTGTCCCTCAACACTGAGGGTTATAACCTGGGTACAGCAATCCCCTTCCTGTGTGGAAATGTTGGTAATGACCCCAACTACGGGAGTCAGATTTTCATATTTCATAAAAAAATATCCTTTTTTAATTATCATATGCCGGGATAGTAAAAAGAATCCAGAAAGTTGAATAAAAAGGAGGAGGCCGGAAGGATTTCATCCCTCCGGCCGAGTATTATGAAAAAAAGTTTAATTAGCATTAGCTCTTTACATAAATTAGTATATCCATAAAATGTGAGGAGAATTTTATGATTCTGTAACGGATTTATGAACAGAATGTGAGAAGTTTGTGAATAGACAGGCCGGGCTGAGCATCATGCTGATTAGGGCCTGATTACGGCCGTTATAGCTGTTATGCTATTGTTAATTTTCCTCCATTGTCTTGCAATAAGACAGAATTGTGATAGACTGGATTCAGACCATACATAAAAAAAGGAGGTACAACATGAAATTTTATATTTGTAATCACTGCGGCAACATAATTGCCTATGTGAAGAGCAGCGGTGTCCCGGTTGTCTGTTGTGGGGAAAAGATGCAGGAACTGGTTCCAAACACCACAGATGCAGCAGTTGAAAAGCATGTGCCTGTCATTCAGATAGATGGGTCTAAGGTCACTGTCACAGTAGGCTCAGCCGAGCACCCCATGATTCCGGAACACTATATCCAGTGGATTGCTCTGGCTACCAGACAGGGAAATCAGAGAAAAGAGCTGCAGCCGGGACAGAAGCCGCAGGCAGAGTTTATGCTCTGTGAAGGAGATGAGGCAGAGGCTGCATACGCATATTGCAACCTGCATGGTTTGTGGAAGGCAGAACCTTAATCTGACTCTGCCGGGAACCTGCCGGAACTTCTATCCAAAAGGTGTGCAGAGCTGTCTGGCGCAGCATAATACGAACGGACATAACCGGGAATAAACGAACATAACCGGGAATAAACGAACATAACCGGGAGTAAACAGACATAACCGGGCGTAAACAGACATAGCCGGGAGTAAACAGACATAGCCGGGCATAGACAAACAGCATTTTGGCCGATACGGCACGAAATGCTGTTTGTTTTATATACGCGTATTGCCAGCCTGTTCTTTGCTATTCTTTGGGAGTTTCATACAGAATGACGATATCCCCATCAACAAACCCTGCACCGATTCCCTGATACGCCTTTAACCTGCCGGAGTATGTTCCATTTGCCAGATAAGCACGTATTGTATGTACCGTATCCTCCAGCACCTGCTGCCAGCCGGTATTTTGTACCCAGTGGAGAGTGCTGTCACGGGAAGTAAATACTTCGTCACAGGCCCAGTCCGGGTCATACGCGTCGAAGCTGCGGGTTCCGGTGAACTCCATGGACCAGCAGCTGTCTCCATCATCATAGAGATTAAAGTTGACGGCAATGATTTCCTCCGGCAGGGGGCCGGCCATTATACGGTCAAGCCACGGTATGAATGATTGCATAAAAATGCCGCCTTTTATACGGTCTTGCGGTCCATTCAGCAGGAGATGCAGAATTTGCTGTTGGCTGCTCAAACTATCATAATCCCCCATCAGCAAATTGGGATAATGATATACAACACCACGGCATTGGTTTTTCTCCAGTGCGTCTATCAGGGAGTCCATGCCATATTCCTTAGCAAAATCTGCAAATACCTGAATCCTGGTTTTTTGCAAGATGGCAGCACCGCAGGGGAACTGAGGACATTCCCAGCATCCCTCCCATCTGTTTTTTATGCAGCAGTTAAACGGTTTGCAGGTTTCTCTGCCCGGGCAGCCGCCGCTGCGGCAGCCAGGACAAAGAACATTTTCGCTGCACACACAGCAGGCAAGCCCGCAGTATGCAATGCCCTTTTCTCTTTCCATGAATACACCTCACCTGTTTATCTGAAACTTATTTTTACTATGTGCAACTTTTATGAAAGCTCTCCCGTCTAATTGTATGAACCCGTATGGAACTTAAAATAATTTAGACGAAAAGGAGATTTACCATGAAAAAACATTTAGCTGTCATTACCATCTGTACACTGGCTCTTGCAAACGCAGTTCCCGCAATGCCTGTGTATGCTGCATCCAAAAAACCCGCGGCTGCTTATTCCGCAAAGCAGAGACGGGAGGGACAGAAAAAAATCAAGGACGCGGCTTCCAGGATAAAATCCGCATTTAAGAAACAAGACCTGAATGCATTGGCGGATTTATGCAGCTTTCCTCTTATCATATCATATGCATCCGGCGAATTGACTGAACTTAAAAGCAAGTCAGAGCTGCTGGCGCTGGGGACCGGTCCCGTTTTCACAGAGGGAATGAAGTCTGCCATCGCATCCACAGATGTTTCAAAGTTAAAGGAAGTGGGGAATGCAGGAGTACAGATGGGCGGCGATGCAGGTCTGAGCCTGTTTAAATTTGGAGGAAAATGGAAGATCAACAACATATATAGTGATTACAACAGCCAGGCTGGCAGTGATTCAGGGGCCCTCAAAATTGGAAACCTGGAAGAAGCAGCCACTACAGTCCAGAAATGCTTTTCGTACAGAGATATTGAAACTCTTTCCAGGATTTGCAGTTATCCGGTGAATGTAATTTACGAGGATGGGACATCAGCGGAATATAGTGATGCGGCCAGCTTCATTTCCAAATGCGGCGGCAGGCTGTTTACGGACCGTCTCTGTAATTCGGTTACTGCCACGGACGCATCCGGGCTGCAGGCAGTTGGAAATGCCGGAGCGCAGCTGGGAGGGGATTCCGGCCTGTCCATGTATCAGTTTGGAGGAGCCTGGAAGGTTAATAATATTTATCAGTAACGTATTTTTCATTGTCTGTATCAGTAATAAGGGTTAGGAAATCCAGTGTATTCCTGGAAAATAGCGGAATAATGCCTTGGCAGTTATGGCTTCCTCCGGAACAAAGGGGTCTGACCAGTCCCGGGCATCCCTGGAATGATTCCTGTTGTCACCCAGCATGAGATAGCAGCCTTCCGGAACCTGGAAATGATAGTTCTCTGAGTCCATGGGTTCCGGAAGATATGGCTCATCCAGGGGAGTGTCCGACTGATTGATGTATATTTGGTTATCACGGATATCCACGGTTTCCCCTGGAAGTCCTATGATTCGCTTTACCAGCCGGGTCTTGTCCTTGCCCGGCTCCGCTTTGTGGTCAAAGAGTACGATATCCCCCCTCTGAGGCTGTGCTCCGAAGGCGTATGAAAGCCTGGAGCCGATGATCCGGTCACCTGTCATAATGGTATTCTCCATGGAACCGGAAGGAATGTAGCTGTTGGCGATGACAAAGGTATTGAGGACAAAGGCAATGGCAGCAGCGGCCAACAGAATTTTGACCCACTCCAGAACCTCCTTTTTAAATCCGGAGTTTCCGGTATGTTCGCTTTTTGCTGATGTGTTCATGGAAGTCTCCTTTATAATAAATCATATTTGAATCGGATAAATGTTATTTACCAGTTTAGCATTAACGTCTTATAAAGTCTTTAGTATTTGCCAATACGTAAGAATAATTAATAGTTTATTTATTAAAAAAATCTTCCTGTAATGTTATTCTATGAATAAGAATGAAGCAAAGGGAGTGGAATATGAAACGGATTGTACATACTGTAAGCATTATACTGGCTGTTCTGTTAGCCGCGGCCGGCGGCTACTATGGGGGAAGAAGGAGCGTCCAACCACTGGTTGGAACCACATTTTATGCCGTCATCGAGGAGATAAGGGAAAACCGCCTTCTGGTTCAGGGATTGGAGATAAATGATATCAATGGACGCGGGACCTTTGAACTGGCAGTGGGAGATAAAACAGAGCTTATATGGAGAGGCGTTCCCATAACGGTGAAGGATTTGAGGGTAGGGAATACCGTATCAGTCACTTATATCGGAGAAGTTTTGGAGATATCTCCGGCTCAGGTCAGTGATGTGCTCCGGATTCAGCTGCTGGATGATGAAACGCCTTATTAGAGTATGCCCGGTGGACAATGTAAAATACAAAGTAAAATGGCCAGTCGGGGAACTGGCCATTTTAGGAGAAGGTATTTCGTTTTTTATGGGGTGTAGCAAAAACTATATAATGTATTGGGGGGGTTACGTCTATTATAGTATCACCTGTTGTCGAAAAAGTGTGCACAAACTTTGTTGGAGTTGAAAGCTTATTTTGTGTACTTTTTTGGGGGATAATCATGTTTTACATTTGCTCACGGACAATACATTCCGGGGTTGGGCAGAATGCTGTGGGGGGAGTATATTGTTTCGTGGTGGTGTGCAGATTATGAGGATTTCATAGGCTCTGTAAAAGATTGTATTGCAAACAAGATATAGATGAGAACGGTGTTGGTGAACTCATTCCTGAAGTGATCGAAACCACTCCGGAGCTTTGGCCAACATGGGATAGTGTTATCTATAATATCTATACAATTTCGGATGGAGCGTTTGTTCAAGTGTTAAACAGCTGAGAGAGAAACAGATATTATGGACCTGTTGACAAATTAAAGGAAATGCCCTTCTGGTATGGTATAATAATTATAGTAACAGTAATAATGACCGTGAAAAGTAATACTAAAAGGAATGATTACATGAACAAAGAATATGGGTATGGTAGAATATCAACAGGGGAACAGAATGTAGAAAGACAGGTTAGGAGTATACTGGCTGCTTATCCCTTTGCCATCATTGTGAAAGAGATTTTTACAGGAACAAAATCTGGGGGTAGAAAAGGACTGGATAAGATACTCTCAAAATTCAAACAGGAGATACGATTATATTTGATTCATTTTCCAGGATGTCCAGGAATGCAGAGGAAGGTTTTTCTCTATATGAGGAATTATTTACCAAGGGAGTCAACCTTGTGTTTTTGAAAGAGCCACATATTAATACGGACACATATAGAAGGAACAGGTTCCCAACATGGGAATTCGGTTCCTTCTTTTATGTCTGGGGCATTAATTTAGGTCTATTGTTCCATGCTTCTTCTCAAATTCAGCAACATGGTTTTTTATAAGCACTTCCAACTCACGATTGGCAGAACGACCATTATAATCAGCTACAATCCGTAATTTTTTCATTAATTCGGAATCAGTGCGTAAGGTGAATTTTGCTATTTCGTTAGTCATGCGTGTTACCTCCATATAAGTCATATGACCTCATTATAAAGTCAAAATGACGGCTAAATATTGATTGACGGCATAATGACGGCGTAATATAATTATGGGAGAAACGGGATAAAATTATGCTTATAGTGATATTATTTAAAATATAAATGGGGGAACTATGGAGGAGTGCAAAAAACTAATTTATGATTTGATGAATGGGAGGTTAGACTTTAAAGATAATCCGCCTGAAGAGTGTAAGTATGTGGAGGATGAATTCTCAATGAATTCTCAGAGGGAAAAGTGTGTGAACAGGCATATACAGAGATAATGAGTGCTTATCAGCGCCTATGCCAAAGGTTGGGGGCGGACGGAGAGGAAGATAAGGACATAGAGGTTATCATAAATAGCTATGAATTAATTACAGAATATTTGTGCATGAAAATGTTTGACTATGGGGTGTTATGCGCAAAGGGATTAGTTGAGTAGCTTATTATTTGTGGAATGACTTGTAAAATGATAAATTGGTTGAGAGGGACTGTTTTCTAGCTGTTTTCTGGTTGGAAGGCAGTTCTTTTTATTTTGTAGATATGTTATAATTCATATATATAATTTTGAGTTACCGCTATATGGAGAAAGGAAAATAATGGATGACAGTAAAAAAATGGATCGCTATGATTACACTTTCGATGCTTTTTTCGGGCACCTTAATATGGGAAGCATATGCAGGAACTTGGAAACAAGGAATTGACGGGGATGTATCCGCATGGTGGTATGATAATGGAGACGGAACATTTCCCATATCCACATGGATGTGGATTGATGGTAATGACGATGGAATTGCCGAGTGCTATTATTTTGATGATACAGGACGTATGCTGAGTGATACAGTTACGCCGGACGGCTATACAGTTGATAAAAACGGTGCGTGGAAGCTGGGATTTGTACGACACATGTATTCGTTGAATTCATATCAGGAAGAGATTTTCAAAGATGCTGCCGAAGGCCTTTTGAACCTATACGAAGATCAATTTTATGTTCCGTCTTTTACATATGGACAGCTCCGGTATTTAATGTATGAGGACAGGCAGAAATTAATGAATTCCCTTCTGGCTGCGGATACAGAGAAACATTTAAATAATCCTGATATAACTACAATGTTTGTTCCATTGCGTATAGAAGATGGAATAGGGTATTTTGACCGAGACAAGACGCTTGACGACTTTTACGCAGTGTTTAATATAGGTCTGAATCCTGAAAACATACCACAATCAGAGCAGGGCGAATTAAAAGGAATACCTTTTGAAAAAGAAAACAAGTATAAAATTACTGACTGTGAACAGAGTTCTGATGGAACTTTTTTGTATATGAAATTGAAATACGAAAAAACTGATGTTGTTACAAATAAGATATTGCGTACAGGGACTTTTTACATGAAGCTTTATAGGAATAAGTCAGATGATATTGGCTATTACATTGATATAATCAGTAATCAGGAGTCGTTTGGATGATTTGGGAAATTAAAAGGAGGTTATACGGCTGGGGACATATCCCTGGCCTTTTTTGCTCCTCTGCTGGTATGGTTATTAACGTTATCATCAGTAATGCAAGATAATTGGGAACACTATTAGTTTTTCAAAATGGATATCCATAGATATACCTCGAATGAAGTGGAAAACAAGCAGGAGTTATGGTACAATCTTTTCAAGGGAAATTTGGGAGAAGTAGGAATAAAAAATATGAATGATATATTCTTTGATAAAAATTTTAACAGAAAGATATTAAAAAAATGGGTAAGTTCACAAACAAGCATGTTAACTGAAAATAATGGGGTAACTTATATTGAAAAAATAGAAAATCAAGTTAATGATAGTGGCCAAAGTTCTATAGTGCCTTATGGCTCAGATGAGCTTGAGATATATGAAAATATTTTAACCCCCTTAAAAGTGGAACATGTACATGTTGTTGCAAGTAAAAGAAAACAGGGTGAAAGCAAGTTTGTTCTTGAATATATTGACGGATTAACGTGTAGTGATGCTCCACAAGCTATTCATTTATATAAAGCAGCTTTAAAAATCGGGGATTTATATAGAACATCACGAAATAACATTAGTTGTGTTAACGAGACAACATTCCAAAAGTATTATTTATCAAAAGAAAAAACACTTAATCATCTTTATGAAATTTCAAAAGCGTTTGATATAAGTGGCTTAGTAAGCTTTACCAGTGATAGTTATGAAAAATATAGCAAATACCCAATATTTCTGAACCATTATGATATGCATTTTAAAAATATGATTTATTCGAAGGGTGATATTCGTATTATTGATTGGGCAACGGCACAATTTTCACCTTTTTATTCTGATTTATATGTATTGCTTCGTCAAGCTGAACAAGTTGATGCTGATATTTCTGTTATTATAGATAATTATAAAAATTCGGCAGGTTTGGAAGAATTAACAGAAGAAGAAATGCTTGTTGGCAGAATTTTTTGGTGCATACCGGCTATTCATTGGCTTTTAGAATTACAAGGCACTGATAATGTGCCTTTTTATGAGTGGGCAGAGGATGAATATACAAGTTTGTTAACCGCTTTTAGGCGATATAAAGAAATATTAGCATAATACTGTATTCTCGCTTGACGCTTTTTGGTGCCCACGTTTACAAAAAGAATATATTTGAATCCTATTGAGAAGATATAAGACGTTTTTCGGCCAATTAATCAATAATAATAGAATTGTAGGGAAGCAATCAATGAAGAAAATTATACGTGTTACAGGTAAAGGGCAGATATCAGTACCTCCAGATAGAATATGCTTGCTGTTTGAGTTAGAGGAACGTAAGGATACATATCGAGAAGCCATTAAAGACAACTAACTTTGAGATTGATTCAGTCTTTGAAACTGAAAAAATTAAAAAGGGCGAATACAAACGAGTCTTTAAAGGATATAAGTATAGTCATGTATTGAAAAATAAATTACTTGAAAAGGCTGTAAAGGATTCAAGAGTGAAAGCAGAGGTTCTTGCTAAAGCAGCTGAAATGAAACTGGATGAGCTTGTGTCTATAGATTATTCATGGGGAAAGTTAAAGCTTACTACTTCACCATATGGGAGATTAAGGATGCTATGCCATTAAGTTTGGAAGAAGATACTTGCTATATGTCAGATGAACCCTTGCAGTTAGAACCTGAAGATATTAGGGCCAGCGATACAGTGACAGTTGTGTGGAAGCTGCGAAATAGTTAGGAGAAATGCGTATGAGAATTCTATTTTGTAAAATTTCTGCCATGAAGTTTTATAAAGGTGTAATCCCTGGTAAAGATGAGGCTTTTAATGGGGGCAGCTTTGTTAAGGAGCATGGGGAAGGAAATGAGCAGTATAATTTTGCTCCAGTTATTTCAGAAGATGGACAAGCATATTGTTTAGGGTTCGTGGAAACAAAGTCATCCAGCAAAGGGAAACACAATGAACTACATATCGAAAATATTCAAGGTTGTGATTTGCTTAAAGATGACCAAGAAGTTGATGATGTATTGGTAATATGGTGCGCTACTACAATGTTGAATGAAACATCAATCGTAGGATGGTACCAGAATGCAACAGTTTTTCGTAATTATCAGTCAGTGGAACTTGACAATGGAGATATACAAGATTATAACATTTTGGCTAAAAAAGAAGATTGCGTTTTACTACCAGAAGGGAAACGACATAATCACATATGGGATGCGCCTGTTTCAAGAAAACGTACGTATGGGTTTGGTCAATCATTGGTATGGTATGCGCAAGAAGAGAAAGCACAACCATATATAAAAAAATTATCAGAACAGATTTTGAACTATGATGGGGAAAACTGGATTGATAAAAGTGCAGAGGAATAAATGAATAATGAAAATAAGTCACTAGTATTTTGTGGAGCCGTATCAGCATTGGTACGGCTATTTTAATGAAAAAGAAGTTCGGCAATGATTTGAATATAAAGTATTTTTGTAAATCACTAAAATAATCGAATAATTTTCTACCCATTACAAGATATCCTATAATATAGTTGTTTTTCACTATATAGCTTCTTTTACATGGCATATTTAAACGGGCTAAAAAAAGAAATTGACTTAAATAGATATTGTTAGCTTTTTAAAATGCCTTGAATTGTCCAAAAACATATTTTCTAAAAAGATTATCAGCAAAGAAGAACAAGTATTCTCGGAAGATGAAATTCCTAAAGTAGTTGGATTTCTACAGTAATAAGAATAATAATACCAAAACACAGCAGATAAATCGGGCTGCAATTCCAATGAAAACAGCCTGAAAAGGTAATCAAGCATTTCTAAAAAGAAAATGCCGGAATCCCTTATAAAATAAGGAAAAACCGACATTATCCAGAGTGGAGCTGAGGGGAATCGAACCCCTGTCCGAAAATCAATTCCCTGTTCTTCTACTATCATAGTCCTTTATTTGACATTCCCTCTGCCATCAGAGAAAGGACACCCGGATGGTTTCAGTAGCTTCATCATACGCCCATATGCTCAAAGCTTTGCATACGTCGTTTCCCACATAGTCGATGCCAGGGTCTTAAAGTGCGGGTGCTCTAAGTCTGACAGCTGCCATTAGGCAGCGATTGCTAATTCGTCGTTAGCGTTTATATTTATTTTTGCCATTTAACCCATCGCATGGGGATAGCTTCACCAGCTGCATGACCCCCGTCGAAACCAGTACAACCCCTGAATATTCAGTGCTGCGCTTACCTGGTATGCTAACGAAATCCTGCGCTCACTCTATATTAGCAGTTTCCGGTGCCGCTGTCAAGGGCCGCGGTGAAATATCAGCAGGCAAGATATGGAGCCGAAGATATGGAGCAAAGATATGGAGCCCAAGTTATGGAACTGAAGATATGAAGAAGCTCCAGGCATTGCCGGAAATAAATTCGTATAAACTTTGTAATGAAACATACCTCTATAATTAAGAGAAAAGAAATACCAGAATTCCCTCTTTCTGGTAGTATAGGGATAGGGCATATTCGTGTGCCCGGTATCATATGATTAGATTCCGATAAAACAAAAAAGAGGGAGGCAATTATGAAACATATTATGAAGAAGACAGTATACACAGCAGGCATCAGCGCGGCAGTGGCCGCTGCAGCCTTGGGGCTGGGCGGATGCGGGGCCGGGGCACAGATGCCGGACACGCTGAAGGTACAGAATGTAGGAGCGGCAGAGAATGTAATTACGGTGACCGGGCGCGAGGAGGTAAAGGTTGTGCCGGATATGGCGCAGATTGAATATGCCGTCTATACCAGAGAGGATACGGCTGCTGCCTGCCAGGAGAAGAATGCCAATGACCTGAACGCTGCAATTGAGACATTAAAGGGCCTGGGAGTGGAGGAAACTTCCATACAGACATCTTCTTATGGCCTGAGTCCTATCCGCAACTGGAATTCAGATAAACAGGAGATAACCGGATATGAGATGACTACCAGTTTGATGGTCTCTGACATACCGATTGACAATGCGGGAACCATCATCACAAAGTCAGTGGCTGCAGGAGTCAACGGTATTAATTCCGTCAGCTATTTTTCCAGCAGCTATGATGCCAGCTATCAGGAGGCGCTGAAGGGAGCCATGGCCGTGGCCCAGGCAAAAGCCCAGGCTCTGGCGGAGGCCAGCAATAAGACACTGGCCGGTGTGGTCCATGTGGAGGAATTCGGCTATCAGCCGGAGACCAGATATGCTTCCTATAATGCAGGCGGTTCTGCCAAGATGGCGGCTGCGGTTGCGGAAGATGCGGCTGCTTCTGTTATGCCCGGACAGGTCAGTGTGGAAGCCCAGGTAACGGTTTCCTATGAGCTGAATGATTAGATTAAATGAAACTTACCCAATGGAAAACAAGTGAATAACGCCGTGTGTATACCCCGGAAACAGTATCAAATAACAGCATATGGTACTGTTTCCGGGGATATTTGTCATTGATATTTAAGTATAAATATATTATTATTATTTTAGAGTCTAAAGAAGACAGGGGTACTATGAGATGACAACTGCAGATGGCAGAGGAAAAAGCCGCAGGGACACGCTGCTTCCTATCATACTATGCTTATGTTTTATTGGCAGCAGTATTATTTTTCTTGTACAAATGATTTTGAAAAGCCAGAAAGAGAACGTGGCATACCTGTATGATGCTGCGAATCAGACAAGGACATCCATTTTGAAACAGATTGAGGGAGACTGGCAGACGCTGGAGGGGCTGGCTGTTAGCCTCAGAGAGCTGGTTATTCTGGATGAGAACCAGATCCTGACCATATTGAATGATATAAATGAGGAAAATGCCTTTATCCGTATGGGTTACGCGGATATTAACGGTAATGCCCGTATGGTGGATATGGAAGGCAATGTGGAAGAGGTTAATCTGAAAGGGATGGACTTTTTTGAACGGGCTTTACAGGGTGAAAAAAGCATATCCAACACATTTGCAGACCAACAGGATGCCAGCGGATATATAAACTATTTTGGCGTCAGAATCAATGACGAAAGCGGCAATGCCAGGGGCGTTCTCTGTGCGGTTCACTCGGCTGTCGTACTGAGGGAAATCATTGACGCACCGGTTCTTAAAGGAGCCGGTTACTCCAATATTCTGGATGCAAACGGCAATTATGTGCTTAAGACCATCAAGACATTTGAGGGTGACATTCTTCCTGATAACAAGGAGAAGATTGCAGAGGTCATAAGAGACACCGGCAGGGGGGATTTCATACTTACGGACAGGCAGGGAGTCAGGCAGATGCTGGTTATCCTTCCCATCATCGAGGGTCAATGGTATCAGGCGAGTATGGTTCCTGTGGATGTGCTGCGTTCCAGCTACATCCAGACAGCATGGGGGATCATGATTATCATTGTGGTTGCCTGCAGCCTGTTTATATGGCTGATGAGCAGACAGCGGAAGATGGCTGTGAATAATCAGAAGATGCTGATGGAACTGGCTTACAGTGATTCTCTTACAGGCCTGCGTAATTTTGCGGGCTTTAAACGTGAAGTGGAGATATTTCTTAACCGTCCTGAGATCTCCCGTTCTGAGCTTACCTCCTATGTGCTCTGGTATGGTGATTTAAGGAATTTTAAGCTGATTAATGATGTTCTGGGGTACGAGGAAGGCGACAGGCTTCTCAGGCTGGTGGCAGAGTTTCTGAGGACAGTGGAAGGACCTGGCTGTATCAGCTGCCGCATAGCGGCTGACAATTTTGCCGGTATAACCCGGTGTGAGGACACACAGGTGCTGGACAGCGGTCTGTGCCAGCTTAAGGAGTATATGAGGAATTCGGGCATGGATGAACAGCCATTCATGGAGATTCCTGTAGGCGTCTACCGGTTCCGGGCCGGTGACGGGAAGCAGTCTCTGGATGTGCTGGTGAATTATGCCAACATGGCCCATAAGATTGCAAAGGAAAGACCGGGAAGCTCCTATGTGTTCTATGACGACAGCCTCCGCAGGCGCATGCTGGAGGATACCGTCCTGGAGTCTGAGGCAGAGGCAGCCATGGAAGAGGAGGAGTTTAAGCTCTATATGCAGCCCAAGATAGATATTCAGAACGGTAATCAGATTACCGGGGCAGAGGTGCTGGCCCGGTGGCTCAGTCCAAGAAGGGGGCTGATACTGCCGGGGAATTTCATCCCATTATTTGAGAAAAGCGAGCTGATTGTGAAATTGGACCGCTATATGTTTGAGCATGCATGCCGTTGGTACAGGAGTCACCTGGAACAGGGCGGGAGGCCGGTGAGCCTGGCGGTCAATGTTTCCAAGGCAGGCCTGTTCCAGAATGATTTTGTAGATTACTATACGGATATCAAGGCTAAATATTCCATACCGGACCGCGTTATGGAGCTGGAGTTTACGGAAAGCATACTGGCTGCTGACACGGAGTTATTTGCGGAGCTGGTGGTCAATCTCAATGCGCGTGGGTTTATCTGTTCCCTGGATGATTTTGGCTCGGGTTATAGTTCCCTTAACCTGTTAAAGAACCTGCCCATTGATGTGCTGAAACTGGATATCCTGTTCTTCCAGAAGAGCCGGGACATCAGGCGCGAGCGCATTGTTGTGTCCAACGTCATTAATATGGCCAAGGAGCTGGATATAAAGACCATTGCCGAGGGCGTGGAGGATATGGACACCGTGGAATTTTTAAGAAAAGCAGGCTGTAATGTAATCCAGGGATATGTTTTTGCAAAGCCCATGCCCCAGGAGGATTTTGAACATCTGCTGACGGATAATCAGGATGGTTCTTTTGAAGGTTGTTAAGCCGTATGGTTTATCCAAAGCATAACTGAAAAACGGACTGCCCGGGAGCGATATGCTCAGGGACAGTCCGTTTTTCAGTTATACCATTACAATAATAGGATTAATTCTTTTTAACTTTTCCAGTATCCTTCGGAAGGGTGACATTCAGCAGGATAGCCACCAGGGTTGCGATGACAACCGGGGATTTTCCGAAGATTGTGGTAACCCATGTCGGGAATGCGGACAGGGAGGCGGATGCCTGTGACACGCCCATTCCCAGGGCAGCTGCAAGACCTACGATAGAGGTGTTGCGGTAGTTCATATCTTCCGTCATGACCAGTTTCATACCGGTCATGGCAATGGAAGCGAATACAGATACAGTCGCACCGCCTAAGACCGCATAGGGAATGGTGGTCAGAAGGGCGGAGAATTTGGGAAACAGTCCGGCAACCAGTATAATCAGCGCGGAAAGCCCTAATGTCACGCGGTTAACAACCTTGGTGGTAGCCACGATACCTACGTTCTGGCTGTAGGTGGCGGTGGGCAGACATCCCAGGAAGGCTCCTATGATGTTTGAAAAGCCGTAGCCCAGAATAGCGCCGTGAAGCTCGTTTGTGGTGGGCTCGCGGTCCAGGCCTCCTGCCGTGGTGGCAGAGAAGTCGCCGATTGCCTGCACGGAGTTGATAACGAACAGCAGTCCCAGGGCCACACAGGCAGATGCCTCAAAGCTGATGCCGAAATGCATGACCTGAGGAAGCTGGAACATGCCGGATTCAGCCACATTTCCAAAGCTTACCATGCCAAAGAACATGGAGAAGATATAGCCTGCAATCATACCCATAAGAATGGATGCCAGTTTCAGGAATCCCTTGGCAAAATGGTTCAGCACAGTGACAACCACCAGAGTGAAGATGGCTACCACCCAGTTCTGCCATGCACCGTAGGTGGGCTGGCCCGCGCCGCCTGCCATGTAGTTGATGGCAGTTGGGTAGAGAGACAGACCAATGGTAAACACAACCGTGCCTGCAATCAGAGGCGGGAAGAACTTTCGTATCTTCTTGATGGTAAGGCCTACGATAATGGCGCACACGCCGCCTACAATCTGGGCTCCCAGTATGGCGGGAATGCCGGACTGTTCCGCGATGGCCTGCATGCTGGGAACGTAGGCAAAGCTTACGCCCAGGATAACAGGAAGGCCGGCACCCAGATGGAAACTGTTCTTATTGCCTATGGGGAAGAGCTGCAGCAGGGTGGCCAGGGCAGATACAACCAGGGAAGCCTGAATCAGCAAAACCCGGTCTGCCGTGTCAATGCCTGCTGCGCCGGAAATAATAATGGCCGGCGTCACACAGCCTACAATCATGGCTACTACATGCTGAAGGGCCAGGGGAATTGCCTGGCTCATTTTTGGCACACCATCCAAATCAAACAGGGATGCGTGCTGTTTCGCTGTATTGTCTGTATTCATTTTTTAATTGCCTCCTTTACGCTAAATGGATATGAGTACCGGTTTTTCCCTGGATACCGTCTTTTGCTTTTTCCAACAGCGTAATGAGGGCAGTGCGTCCTGGTTTTGATTCAGCAAATTTAACAGCAGCCTGAACTTTGGGAAGCATGGAACCGGGGGCAAAATGTCCCTCTTTGATAAACTGTCTTGCTTCTTCTGTGTCCAGGTCATCCAGCCACTTTTCTTCCGGCTTTCCGAAGTTAACAGCAACCTTTTCAACTGCAGTGAGAATAATCAGGAAATCAGCGTTCAGATTCTCTGCTAACAGTTCACTTGCGAAGTCCTTGTCGATTACAGCGCTTGCACCCTTTAAGTGGTTTCCCTGACGGGTAACCGGGATACCGCCGCCGCCGCAGGCGATTACCAGCTGGCCTGAGTCTACCAGAGAGCGGATGGCGCCGATTTCAACGATTTCAGCAGGCTTTGGAGATGCCACCACGCGGCGGTAGCCACGTCCGGAATCCTCCTTCATGATGTATCCGTACTTTTCTTCTGCAATCTTAGCCTGTTCTTCGGTCATGAAGTGGCCGATTGGCTTGGAAGGAGCTTCAAAGGCAGGGTCGTCTGCATCTACACGGACCTGTGTAATCATGGTTGCAACCGGAATATCATACATTTCACGGTTATAGAGTTCCTCTCTTAAGGCGTTCTGCAGGTCGTAGCCGATATAAGCCTGGCTCATGGCCACACAGACGGAGAGAGGGGTGTTGGGCTGTTTTGCGTCTTCGCGGCTCAGCGCAGCCATTGCATTGTTGATCATACCTACCTGAGGGCCGTTGCCATGGGCTACGATAACCTCGCAGCCTTCCTCGATGAGATCTACGATGGCTTTGGCTGTGATCTTGACAGCTTTCATCTGCTCAGGAAGGGTATTGCCCAGTGCATTGCCGCCCAGAGCGATGACAATACGTTTTTTCTTGTTTTCCATAGTGATTTTCCCCTTTATAGGGCGGGATATGAGGGTATCCCGCCGAGTTTTTGCATAATTTGAGACAAAAAGGGCTGCAGGACTCAGTCCGGCAGCCCTTACATTGTATTGCTTGGTAAGATGAATGATTTATTTGAATACTCTAGGAGTTCCTTTTTCTTCCAGCTTCTTTAAAACCTCAGCCGGGTCAGCGAACTTAGCCAGCATAATCATGGCAGCGATTACGTATGGCTTGTAGCTTGCTTCTTTGTACAGAGGATCACGGTAGCGGTCAAATACAGTTGCCTCAACCTCGCCGTCCTTGCAGCTTACATCGTTGATGTCAGCTGGTAAGCAGTGCAGGTACAGAGCTTTGCCGTCTTTGGTGGTCTTCATCAGTTCCTCAGTACAGCACCAGTCTTTGTGCTCTGCGTTCTGAGCCAGCAGTTCTTTCTCCAGAGTCTTGATGCCCTCGGAATCGCCTTCTGCGTACAGGTTGGTTCTCTTTTCCATAGCTGCAAATGGAGCCCAGCTCTTTGGATATACGATGTCAGCATCCTTGAATGCGTCAGCCATGTCATGGGATACACGGAAGGAACCGCCGGTCTTTTCTGCGTTCTTTCTGGCAACTTCCTCAACCTCAGGCATGATTTCGTAGCCTTCCGGATGAGCCAGAACAACTTCCATACCCATACGTGTCATCAGGCCAACAACGCCCTGAGGAACGGAGAGAGGCTTGCCGTAGGAAGGAGAGTAAGCCCATGTCATGGCTAACTTCTTGCCCTTTAAGTTCTCTACGCCGCCGAACTCATGGATGATGTGCAGCATATCAGCCATACACTGTGTCGGGTGGTCGATGTCGCACTGTAAGTTAACCAGGGTTGGCTTCTGCTCCAGGATGCCGTCTTTGTGGCCCTGTGTAACAGCGTCAACAACTTCGTGCATGTAAGCGTTGCCCTTGCCGATGTACATGTCATCGCGGATACCGATAACGTCAGCCATGAAGGAAATCATGTTAGCTGTCTCACGAACTGTCTCGCCGTGAGCAACCTGGCTCTTGCCTTCGTCCAAATCCTGAACTTCCAGACCTAACAGGTTGCAGGCAGAAGCAAAGGAGAAACGTGTACGGGTGGAATTGTCGCGGAATAAGGAGATGCCGAGGCCGCTCTCAAATACCTTTGTGGAAATGTTGTTCTCTCTCATGAAGCGGAGAGCGTCAGCAACGGTCCATACTGCTTCCAGTTCCTCGTCAGTTTTCTCCCAGGTCAGGAAGAAATCGTTCTCGTACATTTCCTTAAAGTTGAGGCTGTTTAACTTATCAATGTAATCCTGTAATGTTTTCATTTGATTGACTCCTTTATTATATTAATTTTTAATTTGGGTATCGTTGTTGGATGTTACAAAAATAAAAGGGATATCCGTTCTTTCATGAATGTAAGCGGGCCTGAGCCGTTCCGGCGGCCTTCAGCATAGACCGCCGAAACAAACAGGTCACTTAGGACTTCATGGAAAACGGTAAACGAATGAGCAGTGTGAAGGGCGTATGCCCTATGCTTCCCGGCTGCCCCTCAGGCCAGAAGAACGGCTCTGGGGCCAGCGGACCAAGACCGCGGTTTAACGGCAGCCGGGACAACACCCTGCGGACAATAAACGAAGGTAGTTAATTACTTGCAGTAAACACTGGGCAGAGCAGCGTAAACAGCTGCGCAGGTAACCAGATCCTGCTTCCATGTAATCTCATTGGGAGCATGGGCCTGAGCCTCAGCGCCAGGACCAAAACCGATACAAGGAATGCCGTTGCGTCCCATGATGGATACGCCGTTGGTGGAGAAGGTCCACTTATCGGTAAGAGGACGTGCTTTTCTCATCTCTGCTGTTGCGTCCACACCGATACGCTCGTCGCCGAACAGATTCTTATAAGCTTCTTCCAGGGACTTGGTAACCTTGTGGTCCTCCGGGATAACCCAGGTTGGGAAGTAGCACTCGATTGGATATGTAAGGCCCTTATAGGAAGGACGGGAATACTCATACATGGATACGGTAACATCATCGCCGTACTTTTTAACTGCAGGAAGAGCACGAATCTCGTCTAAGCAGCTCTCCCATGTCTCGCCTGCCGTCATACGGCGGTCAAGGGATACGGAACAGGAATCAGCAACTGCGCAGCGGCTTGGAGATGTGAAGAAAATCTCGGAAACAGTAACAGTGCCGCGGCCTAAGAAGTTGGCTTCCTTATACTCAGGATTGTACTTCTCATCCAGCATCTTCACAAGGCCCTTAACTTCCTTGTCATCAGCAGCGTCGTTTTCATTCAGAGCACGTACATCCTGAAGGATGTCAGCCATCTTATAGATAGCGTTGTCGCCGCGCTCAGGAGCGGAACCATGGCAGGAAACGCCCTTAACGTCAACGCGGATTTCCATACGGCCTCTCTGGCCGCGGTAGATGCCGCCGTCGGTGGGCTCTGTGGATACTACGAAATCAGGACGAACCTTGTCTTCGTTGATGATGTACTGCCAGCACAGACCGTCGCAGTCCTCTTCCTGAACCGTACCGGTTACCAGAACCGTATATTTGTCGCTTAACATTCCTAAATCCTTCATGATTTTAGCGCCGTATACAGCAGATACGATACCGCCACACTGGTCGGACACGCCGCGTCCGCCAATCTCGGTGTCATTCTCATAGCCCTCATAAGGATCGAAGTTCCAGTTGTTCTTGTTGCCGATGCCCACTGTGTCGATGTGTGCGTCAAAGCCGATGAGGGTCTCGCCGGTTCCCATATATCCCAGAACATTGCCCATGGGGTCGATGTCTACCTTGTCAAATCCCAGCTTTGTCATCTCTTCAGCGATACGGTCGATGTGAGCCTTCTCATCACAGCTCTCGCCCGGGAATTTAACGATGTCGCGTAAGAACTTGGTCATGTCTTTTTCATAGTTCTTTGCTGCTTCTTTGATTTTTGCGTAATCCAGATTCATTTCTTCATTTCCTCCATTATACATTGATATTTGTTTTGGGTGTGATATAGGTGATTGTTATTTATCCAGACCTTTCCATACAATGTTCTTGTAACGGTCAGGGTCAGTGTCGCCTTCAGTGGAGAAGAGCAGTACTCTGGAATTCTCATCCAGGCCAATGTCTTTTCTCAGGTCAGCGTATTCATCCATGGACATAACGGCTGCCAGTGCGCCGAATGGAGCTGCGCCGGATTCTCCGGAGGTAACAGGCGCGTCGCCCTTGATAGGAGCGCCCAGCATACGCATACCGGTTGCGGCTACCCAGTCAGGGGCAGCGATGAATACTTTGACATGGTTCTTTAAGATATCCCATGAAATGGTGTTGGGCTCGCCGCAGGCAAGGCCGGCCATGATGGTTTCCATGTCGCCGTCCACGATACGGATTTGTCCGTCGCCGGCAGCAGCGCCTTTGTACAGGCAGGCGGCTGCCTCAGCTTCCACAACTACGAAAACAGGAGGATTATCAGCATACAGATTGGAGAAGTAGCCTACCACAGCGCCTGCCAGCGAACCAACGCCTGCCTGGACAAAGATGTGGGTCGGGCGCTCGCAGCCGTATTCCTTTAACTGCTCGCCGGCCTCCATGGCCATGGTTCCGTAACCCTGCATAATCCAGGATGGAATCTCCTCGTATCCGTCCCAGGCGGTATCCTGTACCATGACGCCTCTTGGGGTTTCGTCGGCTTCCTTGGCCGCAAGACGTACGCAGTCATCGTAATTCATCTCCTGGATGTCTACGGCAGCGCCTTCCTTGGCAATGTTCTCCAGACGTGTCTGGGTGGAACCCTTAGGCATATGTACCACTGCCTTCTGTCCAAGACGGTTGGCGGCCCATGCAACGCCGCGTCCGTGGTTGCCGTCTGTGGCGGTGAAGAAGGTAGCCTGGCCAAATTCTTCTCTTAACTGGTCAGAAGTGAGGACTGAGTAGGGAAGTTCGGATACGTCCCTGCCGGTTTCCTTGGCAATGTAGCGGGCCATGGAGAAGGAACCTCCCAGAACCTTGAATGCATTGAGGCCAAAACGGTAGGACTCATCTTTTAAGTAGATTTCCTTTACTCCCAGATAAGCTGCCATGTGGTCCAGCTTGGTGAGTGGTGTTTTGGTGTACTGGGGGAAGCTTTCGTGGAATGTCCTCGCCTTTGCAATCTCCTCCAGTCCCATAATCGGCAGGTTCTTGTCATCTGTCTTAGGCATTTGATTGACCGCCCATAGAATCTTCTGATCCATGTTACATAATCCTCCTTAATTATCATCACGCTTTTTTATCTTCCGACTTGCGGCTGTTTACATCAATGTAGCTGTACAAAGTAAATTTGGAGATTCCGAAGTACTTGGAAACCTTGTCCCCTGATTTTGTTATAAGGAAGGCGCCTGCATCGTTCAGGAACTGGATGGCAGTGACTTTCTCCTCCTTGTTCATCAAGGCGGCCGGCTTGCCGATAAGGGCTACCGACTGTTCAATCAGGGTATCTAACAGGTCGTTGACGTTGTGGACAATCTGTTCGGGCTGCTGCTTCACGTCCGCTTGGGGTTCGGTGTCGATGAGAGCTTTAATGGAACGGTCCACAGTCATCAGGCCTGTTATGTCGTAATTAATGGAGAGAAGATAGTCAATGGAATCTCCTTCCTCATTACGGATGTAGATGGTGCTGGACTTCAGTATCTTGCCGTTGGATGTACGGGTCAGGTATCCAAGATGGTCTTTTAAAGAAGCCGGATCCTTGTGAAGGGTTTCCAGGACTACTTTTGAAGGTCCGTCCCCCTCCTGGCGGTTTGTCACATGACCGTTGTTGATGTGCACGATGGAATGTTCCAGGTCGTGCTTTTCAAGGTCGTGTATGACAATTTCACAGTCAGGTCCGAACTGTCTCGCAAGGCCATCAGCAAGCTGTTTCAGTAAATCTAGTGTGTATGACATGGCTTAACCTCCTTTTCCTCGGACTCTTCAAATCTGGTGACTTTGTACAATAAACATTTCGCAAAGTTGTGATGCGTTGTTTATGATTCCATCATAGCACAAAAAAAAGGAATTGCAAGAGGTTTTTACAAAAAAATTTTGAATATCTAAAAATTTTTGCATTTTCTGCTTGCAAATGGATTTGTATGGTGTTAGTATAGGGGTACAGGAAGTCCTGTTCTATCTTATTAAAGTTTATGAAATCCCGATGGTGTTTAGGACAGATTTAAAGAGCAGGTACATAAAATAATAAAAAGCAAAGGAGAGAGGTTATGTTAGTGATTGGGAACGGTCGTCTGGTTACCAGAGACCCAGAACAGCCATTTTTTGAAAATGGGGCAGTGGCAATGGACGGTACCGCAATAAAGAAGGTGGGCACACTGGAGGAGATTAAGAAGGAGTTCCCTGATGCCGAATATGTGGACGCAAAGGGGGGCGTCATCATGCCGGCCTTCATCAACACCCATGAGCATATCTACAGTGCCATGGCAAGAGGTCTTTCCATTAAAGGATATGACCCCAAGGGTTTTCTGGATATTCTGGACGGCATGTGGTGGACCATTGACCGCCACCTGACCAATGAACAGACCCGCCAGAGCGCCAGGGCCACTTATCTGGATTCCATTAAGAACGGAGTCACCACCGTATTTGACCACCATGCCAGCTTCGGGGAGATAAAGGATTCCCTGTTTGCCATTGAGGACGCCGCTAAGGAGATGGGCGTCAGGACCTGTCTGTGCTATGAAATTTCCGACAGGGACGGCATGGATAAGGCAAGGGCGGCTGTTATGGAAAACGCGTCCTGGATCAAACACGCCCTGGCGGATGACACGGACATGATTGCAGGTATGATGGGAATGCACGCCCAGTTCACCATCTCAGATGAGACCATGGAGCTGGCGGCAGCCAACAAGCCGGCTGAGGTGGGATACCACATCCATGTGGCAGAGGGCATCGAGGATCTCCACGACTGTCTTAAGAAGTACGGAAAGAGAATTGTGGACCGTCTGATGGACTGCAATATCCTTGGGGAAAAGACCCTGCTGGCCCACTGCATTTACGTAAATCCTCATGAGATGCAGCTGATCAAGGATACGGATACCATGGTGGTACATAACCCTGAGTCCAACATGGGCAATGCCTGCGGATGCCCGCCTACCATGGAGATCGTGCACAGAGGCATTCTCACTGGCCTGGGAACAGACGGTTACACCCATGATATGACAGAATCCTTCAAGGTAGCCAATGTTCTTCACAAACATCACCTCTGCGACGCCAATGCGGCCTGGGGCGAGGTACCCCAGATGCTCTTTGAGGGTAATGCAAAGATTGCCAACCGCTATTTCAAGAAGCAGCTGGGCGTACTGAAGGAAGGCGCTGCCGCTGACGTGATTGTCACTGACTATATCCCGCTGACTCCAATGGACGCGTCCAATGTAAACGGACACATCCTGTTCGGCATGACGGGAAGAAGCGTGGTGACCACGGTATGCAACGGCAAGGTTCTGATGAAGAACAGGGAGCTTGTGGGACTGGATGAGGAGAAGATCCTTTATGAGGTAAGGGAAGAGGCAAAGAAGCTGGCCCATTCCATCAACGGTTAATTGCCGGGGCAGCAGCCGGCATCCATAGGAAACGCCTTCCAGGGATGGCTGGTCTTTCCTATATATAAACAACGCATACGCAATGTATAATTTATAAGTGATATCCGATTGCAGGGCGGCGGGAAAGCAGCACCCCGGGACGACAATGTCTTCCGGGCGGCTGAGCCGGATGGAGGACCCGGGGACAATGTCCCCGGTATCCGGTGCTGGGACCTGGTCTGGTTATAAAGGAGGATAAGAATAATATGAGCGACATTATGACCCCGATTCCATTTGGAAAACTGATGAACTGGATCCTTGAAGAGAACAAGAAGGGCGCTGTATTTGGCATCAAGAGACCATTCATTGCAGACCCGGACAAAACCTATGAGATTTTTGGCCGTAAGCTGGAGACTCCCTTCGGACCCGCAGCAGGACCCCATACCCAGCTGACCCAGAATATCGTGGCTTCCTACGTGGCAGGTAGCCGTTTCTTCGAGCTTAAGACCGTACAGAAGCTGGACGGCGAGGACCTTCCCGTATCCAAGCCGTGTATCAAGGCTGACGACGAGTGCTATAACTGCGAGTGGTCCACAGAGCTCTATGTGCCCCAGGCATTTGACGAGTATGTAAAGGCCTGGTTTGCCTGCAAGGTGCTGGCCAGGGAATTTGGACTGGGCAGTCCTGAGGGCTTCCAGTTCAACATGTCCGTGGGATATGACCTGGACGGCATCAAGACAGAGAAAATTGACCGTTTTATTGAGGGCATGAAGGATGCTTCCGAGACCGCCATTTTCAAAGAGTGCAGGCAGTGGCTCCTTGACAATCTGGACCGGTTTGAGAAGGTGTCCAGGGAGGATGTGGAAGCCATATCTCCAAAGGTATGCAACTGCGCAACCCTTTCCACCCTTCACGGATGTCCTCCCCAGGAGATTGAGCGCATCGCCAGATACCTGATTGAGGAGAAGAGGGTACATACATTCATCAAATGCAACCCCACCCTGCTTGGATATGAGTACGCAAGGAAGATCATGGACGATATGGGATATGACTATGTTGCCTTTGGCGATTTCCATTTTAAGGATGATTTACAGTACTCAGACGCGGTTCCTATGCTCCAGAGGCTCCAGGCCCTGGCAGACGGGAAGGGACTGGAATTCGGCGTGAAGATTACCAATACGTTCCCTGTTGACGTAAAGCAGAACGAGCTTCCCAGCGAGGAAATGTATATGTCCGGAAAGTCCCTTTATCCCCTTTCCATGTCTGTTGCCGGGAAGCTGGCTGAGGACTTTGGCGGGAAGCTGCGCATTTCCTATTCCGGCGGCGCTGACTTCTTTAATATCGCGGATATCGTGGATGCAGGCATCTGGCCGGTAACCATGGCCACTACCATGTTAAAGCCGGGCGGTTATGAGAGACTGGAGCAGATTGGACAGTTATTTGCAGCCAAGGAAGCTGCTGCCTTTGAGGGCGTGGATGCTGCCAGGGTAACCGGACTGGTGGAGGCTGTGAAATCCGACAAGCACCATGTAAAGGCGGTAAAGCCCCTTCCTTCCAGGAAAATCAACCGGCCGGTTCCGCTTACCGACTGTTTCATCGCCCCCTGTCAGGAAGGCTGTCCCATCCATCAGGATATCACCAGATACCTGCAGCTGGCAGGAGCAGGTGAGTTTGAGCAGGCTCTGGAGGTTATTCTCAATAAGAATCCGCTGCCCTTTATCACAGGTACCATCTGCGCCCACAACTGTATGAGCAAGTGTACCAGAAACTTCTACGAGTCCCCGGTGGATATCCGCAGGACCAAGCTGGAGGCCGCAGAGGGCGGATTTGAGGCGGTTATGGCTAAGCTCAAAGCGCCTGAGGTTTCCTCTGATAAGAAGGCGGCTGTGGTAGGCGGCGGCCCGGCCGGACTGGCGGCAGCTTATTTCCTGGCCAGGGGCGGGGTGAAGGTTACCCTGTTTGAGAAGGAAGAGAAGATGGGCGGCGTTGTCCGCAACGTGATTCCGGGATTCCGTATCAGCGGCAGTGCCATTGACAACGACGTGAAGCTGGTGGCAGCCATGGGCGTGGAGATGGTGAACGGTAAGGAAATCACCGATATAGAGGCCCTTAAGAAAGATTATGATTATGTTGTCCTGGCAGTGGGCGCGTCCGAGCAGGGCGTTCTTAAGCTGGAGGCAGGGGATACCATGAACGCACTGGATTTCCTGGCACGGTTTAAGGCAACAGAGGGCAAGGTGGAATTAGGTAAGAACGTGGTTGTGATCGGCGGAGGCAACACAGCCATGGATACGGCCAGGGCAGCCAAGAGAAACGCAGGCGTGGAGAAGGTTTCTCTGGTATACAGAAGAACCAGACGCTACATGCCTGCTGATGAGGAAGAACTGGTCATGGCTGTGGAGGACGGCGTGGAATTCGCTGAGCTCCTGGCTCCTGTTAAGCTGGAAAATGGAGTTCTGTACTGTAAGAAGATGGTGCTGGGAGATATGGACGCCAGCGGACGCCGGGGCGTGGTGGCGACAGATGAGACAGTGGAAGTGCCTGCCGACACCGTGATTGCCGCTGTAGGCGAGAAGGTTCCGGGGGCATTCTATGAGAGTTTCGGCATTGCCCTGGACAGCAGAAGACGTCCCCAGGTGAACCAGGAGACGCTGGAAACCTCTGTGAAGGGTGTCTATGTGGCCGGAGACGGCCTGTACGGTCCTGCCACGGTGGTGGAAGGAATCAGGGACGGCAAGATGGCTGCGGAGGCCATTATCGGAAAAGCCCTGGCAGAGGACCTGTTCAAGCTCTCTGACGCAGAGACCATCTACGGACGCAAGGGCAGGCTGTCAGAGGAAAATGACCATGTGGTTGACAGCGCCCGCTGCTTATCATGCAACAGCTACTGCGAAAACTGTGTTGAGGTATGCCCCAACAGAGCCAATATCTCTCTGGTTGTTCCGGGCATGGAGAAGCATCAGATCATCCACGTGGATTATATGTGCAACGAGTGCGGCAACTGTAAGAGCTTCTGTCCGTGGGACAGCGCTCCCTATCTTGACAAATTCACCCTGTTTGCCAACGAGGCTGACATGGAAAACAGCAAAAACCAGGGCTTCACGGTACTGGACGCTGCTGCCGGTGTGTGCAGGGTAAGGCTTCAGGGCAGGATCATGGATTACACGGTTGGTACCGTAAACGCAGATGTGCCGGACGGCATCCAGAATATCATCCGGACAGTCATCAACGACTATTCATATATGCTGTAGATAATGTGTGGTGACAGTTCACATCGGATTTCTGAACTGTTACAATGTGTGCGAATTGCCGTACAAAGGAGTCCTCAATGAAAATGTGGGGACTCCTTTGGCAAAGGCTTGTTAAAAAAGTAACGTTATTCTTTTGCAAGAATAATGAAAGGAGAAGAACAAAATGGCACAAAAGCGCAATAGAAAAGTAGCCGTGGTGCAATGCCTGGGGGGCTGTCACGCAGAGGCGGTTATTCCCCGTGGGGACCTGGCAGGGGATTGCAGCCAGGTCTTGGCAGAACATCCGGACGGCATATTGAAATGTAAATGGGGATGTCTGGGCATGGGCAGCTGCGTGGCTGCCTGTAAGTCGGATGCCATCCACATAAACAGTTTTGGAGCAGCGGAGGTGGACCGGGGCAAATGCGTGGGCTGCGGCCTGTGCGTGAAAGCCTGTCCTCTTGGTCTGATTCGCATTACCACACCAGAATACCCGGTTTATACGGCATGTATGAACCAGGACGGGGGAGCCCAGACAAGAAAGGATTGTTCAGTGGGCTGTATTGCCTGCGGTATCTGTGTAAAGAACTGTCCGGCGGATGCCGTCAGGATAGAGAATAACCACGCGGTAATAGATGAAGCAAAGTGTATCGCCTGCGGTATGTGTGCAGTCAAATGTCCAAGAGGAATTATACTGGATGCCGACGGCATTTTCACGGTAAAGGCGTAGAGGCAGGAGGCATAAAATGGGAGAGAACTTTTGTTTTACAGTAAATGGAGTGGAACGCTGCACCAGCGAGGATAAACCGCTGCTGCGCTATCTGAGGGACGACCTTCACCTTCATTCTGTCAAGGACGGGTGCAGCGAAGGCGCCTGCGGCACATGTACCATTGTGGTGGACGGCAAGGCGGTCAAGTCCTGCGTCCTGACCACCAGGCGGGCAGTGGGCAAAAACATCATTACCACGGAGGGATTAAGCGACGCGGAAAAGGAAGCCTTTGTGTATGCCTTCGGGGCAATGGGATCCGTGCAGTGCGGATTCTGTACGCCGGGCATGGTGATGGCCGGAAAGGCGCTGATTGACCGCGTTCCGGACCCCACTGAGGAGGAAATCAAGGTTGCGTTAAAGGGAAATATCTGCCGCTGTACAGGATATAAGAAAATTATCGAAGGCATCCAGCTGACGGCAGCCATTCTGAGGGGCGACGCCCGGATTGAGGAGTCACTGGAAAAGGGGGATGAGTACGGCGTCGGAAAGCGTGCCTTCCGCCTGGATGTGAGGGAAAAGGTGCTGGGCTACGGCGAGTACCCGGATGACGTGGAGATGGAGGGAATGGTATATGCTTCGGCTGTCCGCTCCCAGTATCCGCGGGCACGGGTTCTGGATATTGACTGCGGGAAGGCAGCGGCCCTTCCCGGCGTGCTGGCCGTGCTTACGGCCGAGGATGTCCCCAATAACAAGGTGGGCCATCTCCAGCAGGACTGGGACGTAATGATTGCAAAGGGAGATATCACCCGCTGTGTGGGCGACGCCATCTGTCTGGTGGTTGCCGAGTCCAGGGACATCCTTGAGAAGGCAAAGCGGATGGTGAAGATTGATTATGAGGAGCTGAAACCCGTGTGCTCCATTCAGGAAGCCATGGCAGAGGACGCGCCCAGGGTACATGAGAAGGGAAATCTGTGCCAGAGCCGCCACGTTACCCGTGGGGATGCAAAGAAGGCCCTGGAAAATTCCAGATACGTGGTGACCCAGACGTACCGTACGCCCTTTACCGAGCATGCTTTCCTGGAACCGGAATGCGCGGTGGCCTTTCCTTATAAGGACGGTGTGAAGGTATATTCCACAGACCAGGGCGTCTACGATACCAGGAAGGAAATATCCATCATGCTGGGCTGGGATCCGGACCGTGTGGTTGTGGAAAACAAGCTGGTAGGCGGCGGCTTCGGCGGTAAGGAGGACGTATCCGCACAGCACATAGCAGCCCTGGCAGCCCTTAAGGTGCAGAGGCCGGTAAAGGTGGTGTTTTCCAGACAGGAATCCTTAAGCTTCCATCCAAAGCGCCATGCCATGGAGGGGACATTTACCCTGGGATGCGACGAGAACGGTATATTTACAGGACTGGATTGTGAGATTTATTTTGATACAGGAGCCTATGCTTCCCTGTGCGGACCTGTGCTTGAGAGGGCGTGTACCCACTCCGTAGGGCCTTACTGCTACCAGAACACGGATATCCGCGGCTTCGGCTACTATACCAACAATCCGCCAGCAGGCGCGTTCCGCGGTTTCGGCGTGTGCCAGAGTGAATTTGCCCTGGAGTCCAACATCAATCTGCTGGCGGAGAAGGTGGGGATTTCCCCGTGGGAAATCCGCTACCGCAACGCCATTGAACCGGGCAAGGTACTTCCAAACGGGCAGATTGCGGACTGCTCCACAGCCCTTAAGGAAACTCTTCTGGCTGTAAAGGATGCCTATGAGAGCAATCCCGGCAGGGCCGGAATCGCCTGCGCCATGAAGAACGCGGGCGTGGGCGTGGGGCTTCCCGATAAAGGCCGGGCAAAGCTGGCGGTCCGCGACGGAAAGATTGAGCTGTACAGCGCTGCTTCCGATATCGGGCAGGGGTGTGCAACCGTATTCGTACAGATGGTTTCCGAGACAACGGGGCTTGGAAAGGAAATGGTCAGGAATATGGGGGCCAATTCCGAGGTGGCGCCTGATTCAGGAACCACATCAGGTTCCCGTCAGACCCTGATTACAGGCGAGGCTGTCAGGATGGCTGCGGCTGATTTGAATGAGGCATTGCAGGAAGCGGGAGGAGACTTAAGCCAGCTGGAAGGCCGTGAGTTCTTTGCGGAATTCTTTGACCCCACAGATAAGCTGGGAGCAGATGTACCCAATCCAAAGAGCCATGTGGCTTACGGATTTGCAACCCATGTGGTGGTGTTAGACGACGACGGCCGGGTAAAGGAAGTGTATGCTGCCCATGACTCCGGAAAGGTAGTAAATCCCATTTCCATACAGGGCCAGATTGAGGGCGGTGTTCTCATGGGACTGGGCTACGCCCTGACCGAGGACTTCCCCTTAAAGAACGGTGTTCCCCAGGCTAAATACGGCACCCTGGGACTCATGCGCTCCACCCAGATTCCGGATATCCATGCAATCTATGTGGAGAAGGAAGAACTGCTGTCCTTTGCCTACGGCGCAAAGGGGATTGGGGAAATTGCCACCATACCAACCGCTCCGGCGGCACAGGGAGCTTATTATGCAAAGGACCATGTGCTGAGGACAACGCTTCCCATGGATGACACGTACTATTCAAAGAAAAAGTAAAAATAACATTGGAAATGAACGGCGAAAGGCAGTCCACCTGCTTTTCGCTTGTTCCGCATAAGGAGATGACATCATGGACAACACCCTTGACAAGACAGGGCATGGAATGGAACATAAAAGGGCGGATAAGGCCGTTGAATTCCGGTTTGCCAAACCACAGGACATACCCTTGATTCTCAGGTTCATAAGGGAGCTGGCTGATTATGAGGGAATGCTTGACCAGGTGGTGGCTACAGAGGAGCTGCTGAACCAGTGGCTGTTTGAGAAGGAAAAGGCAGAGGTGATTCTGGGGATGAAGGACGGGGAGACAGTGGGTTTTGCTCTGTTCTTCCATAATTTCTCCACCTTCCTGGGAAGGGCCGGCATATATCTGGAGGACTTGTATGTGCGCCCGGAGTACCGGGGCCAGGGCTTCGGCACCGCCTTTTTGAACCGGCTGGCAGCCATTGCCGTGGAACGGGGGTGCGGACGCCTGGAGTGGTGGTGCCTGGACTGGAATAAGCCAAGCATTGACTTTTATCTGGGAATAGGCGCCCGTCCCATGAGTGACTGGACCGTGTACCGGATTGACGGGGAACGGCTGGAGGCCATGGCGGCTGATGCCCGCAGGTGACAGATGCCCATAGGCGGCAGATGGATGCAGGTGCCGGATGTCCGCAAGGCGACAGGAAAAAGGGAAGAAAGCCGGAACGTATCGTTAGATTGACAGAGAGAAACAGAACAGGAGAGTGATATATATGAAGAAGGTATTAAAAGGCGGAACCGTAGTTGGCGGAAGCGGCAGTGTCCGGGCAGATGTGCTCATTGACGGGGAAAAGGTGGCGGCAGTGGGAACCGGTGAGGAAATGGAGCGCCTGGCAGATGAGGATACCCAGATTGTGGATGTGGAAGGCTGCCTGCTCTTTCCGGGGTTCATCGACGCACACACCCATTTTGACCTCCATGTGGCGGGAACGGTTACTGCGGACGATTTTGCCACAGGAACCAGGGCGGCTGTTCGGGGCGGCACCACCACCATCGTGGACTTCGGGACCCAGTATGAAGGGGAGAGCCTGGCGGACGGCCTCAGGAACTGGCATGAGAAGGCGGACGGCAAGTGTTCCTGTGATTACGGATTCCACATGTCCATATCGGACTGGAACCCGTCGGTCAGCAGGGAACTTGACGACATGATGGAGGCCGGAATCACCTCCTTTAAGCTGTACATGACATACGATACCCAGGTGGACGACAAGACTATTTTTGAAATCCTGCGCAGGCTTAAGGAGGTGGGAGGAATCACCGGTGTTCACTGTGAGAACAGCGGTATGATAGCTGCTCTCCAGGCAGAGGCAAAGGCTGCCGGAAGAATGGGTGTGGAAAGCCACCCGGCCACCCGGCCGGCTGCCGCTGAGGCAGAGGCCATTGACAGGCTGCTCAGGCTGGCCGAGGTGGTGGATATCCCTGTGATTGTGGTGCATCTCACCTGCCGGGAGGGATACGACGTGATCATGGAAGCCAGGAGAAGGGGACAGAAGGTATATGCGGAAACATGCCCCCAGTATCTGCTCATGGATGACAGCCTGTACGGGCTTGCCGGCATGGAAGGGGCTAAGTATGTGTGCGCGCCGCCTCTGAGAAAGCAGGAGGACAGCGCATGCCTTTGGAAGGCTCTGGCGGACGGAACCATCCAGACCGTGTCAACGGACCACTGCAGCTTTACCACAGAGCAGAAGGCGCTGGGGAAGGATGACTTTACAAAGATTCCGGGAGGCATGCCCGGAGTTGAGACAAGGGGCACGCTGCTCTACACCTACGGCGTGGACGCGGGAAGAATTACAAAGGAAAAAATGTGCCAGCTTTTGTCGGAAAATCCCGCCAAGCTGTACGGAATGTATCCCACAAAGGGAGCCATTGCCCCGGGAAGCGACGCGGACATTGTTGTCATGCGCACCGGTGTGGAGGATATGGTTACGGCTGCGGACCAGGTACAGAATGTGGATTACGCTCCCTTTGAGGGAAGGAAGCTGACGGCACGCATAGAGAGCGTGTTCCTGCGCGGTACCCAGGTGGTGAAGGACCATCAGGTGGTGGTGGAGAAGGCCGGGAAGTTTGTGAAGCGCGGGAGATATGGGCTGTAATCAGCGGGGAATAACGGTGGAATAAAACCGGCTGGGAAGTTGGGAAAAGGGTGCAAATGCGGATCATTTATCTGCGTTTGCACCCTTTTTATGCACTTTTTTAGTGAGGGAGGTCATTTGCTCATCAGTATCTCGCGAAATCCCCTTGCCACAGGGGAAAGATTGGCGTCCCTGACCCATACCAGATATATTTTCTGGATAAGGGGGATACTGGTGGCGATGTGCAGTTCCGTAAATCCCAGGCTTTGGAATTGCTTATAAAAGGTATATGAGACAATAGAAATGCATTGGTTTGAAATCACCTCGTTAATCAGCCCATAGTCATTGTAAGCGGCTGTCAGGGTCTTGGGTCTGAATCCGGCGCCGTCGCATAATTCATAGAGCAGCCTGTTGGTACCGTTGGTACTCACGTTATAGACTGCAAATGGTTGGTTTTTCAGTTCGGCGGCCTCTACGGATTTTTTGTGCGCCAGGGGATGATTCCTGCTTATGACAAATTTGACGGGTTCCGTGTAAAGCAGGATTTTTTCCAGGCTGGTATATTCAGATTCATTGTCAAACTCTCCGCATAAACCAAAGGTGCTGTTATAGTTGGATACATCCTTGATGATAGCTGTTGTATATTTAAAGGTGATGTTTAGGCTGCAGTCTGGATAGGCAAGGTGAAACTGCGCGCTTTTCTTCGGCAAAAAGGTCGTATTAATGGAGCATAAGGCAGACAGGTCAACGGTATTCAGATCACTGTTGACCTGATGCTTTACGGCGGATATTCCATGGTTGATTTCTTCAAGGGAACGCCTTGCATAATCAAAAAAAATCGTTCCATATTTCGTAAGTTCAATATTCCGGCCCCGCTTCATGAACAAAGGTGCGCCGATTTCTTCCTCAATGCCAAGTATGGCCTTTGTAAGAGCAGGCTGTGTGATATGCAGATGTTCAGCGGCACGCGTGTAGTGCTGGTATTCAGCTGCTTTAAGAAAGTATTCCAGATGCTGGTAATTCATACGCCCTCCTATTTCCAAAAGTTATTAATTGGCAAAAAAAAGTAATTTGTAATAATTGCATAAATATGGTTGAATTATATTAAATAAATCAGTAAATATACTCGTTGACACTATAATTATAGATTGAATTATCAATATATTCAAGCAGGTGGGGGTGGATAAGGAAAAATATTAGGAATCACGGTTTGGTTAAGGCAGGTTTCAGACAACAATTTTATCAAAAGGAGGAACTAGAATGAAAAAAGTGATGAAGAAAGTGATTGCAGCCATGGTTTCAACCGCAGTGCTGCTGCCGCTGGCAGCCTGCGGAAACTCTGATACAGACAGTGCCGCCGCAACAACTGCCGCTGCCGCCACTACAGCAGGTGATTCCAAGGCATCAGAAGGTGGGGGTTCAGTGGGCGCGGACGGAGTGGACCACACACAGGGGGAGCCATTTAAAATCCGTTTTGCCACCAATGCATCAGCAGGGGATGTCGCCGGAGACGGAATCAGCCAGACTGGAAAGGGAATGATTTATTTCTGCAAACAGATTGAAGAGCGCAGCGGGGGCCGCATTACCACACAGATATTCACTGACGGCCAGCTGGCGTCCTCCACTCAGGAATATATTGGCGGTGCCCAAAATGGCGCGTATGAGATATTTATGCTGAACTGCGGTTCATGGGCTGATTATACCCCGGCCTACGCAGGCTTAAATATTCCTTATCTCTATATGGATTATGACGACGCATATGCGGTCCTGGATTCCGGGCTGCGCCAGGAGTGGGACCAGCGGGCCCAGGCCGATACACAGTGCATTCCTCTTGCCCACCTGGATATAGGGTTCCGCCAGCTTACGGCAAATAAGGAAATCCATTCCCCGGCTGATTTAAAAGGCGTCAAAATCCGCACTATGGTGGACCCGATTCAAATGAACTGCTGGGAAGCCTTTGGGGCCAGCGTGACGCCGGTGCCCTATGCGGAACTCTACACCGCTCTTCAGCAGAAACTGGTAGATGCCCAGGAGAATCCGCCCTCCAACATTGTTTCTTCCAAGATTTATGAGATGCAGAGCTACTGTATGAAGACGAACCATAATTTTACAACCACAATCATGGCTGCCAGTCCGGTATTCTGGAGTACGCTGTCGGAGGAGGACAAGGTATTTATCCAGGACCTTTGGAAGGAGACAGAGATGTATGTCCGTTCCCTGACCGAAGATTTATCTGATGGATTCTTCGACGAGATGCAGTCCAAGGGTACAACGGTGATTGAACTGACAACGGATGAACTCAAGGTATTCCAGGATGTGGCCAAGTCTGTGTGGCCCCAGGTAGAAGAACAGATGGGCTCAGAAGCTTACAATAAGCTGGTGGATTTTGTGCTGGATTACCAGGCAAAGAAATAAGCGGGGGGTAGATCGTATGAAAGATGGAAAGTTCGACCTGAAAACTTTTCTGGATAATATAGAGCTGTATATATCGGCTGTGTTATTCATAGCCCTTACCGTACTGCTTTTTGCAAACGTGTTCTGCCGGTATGCGCTGAAGCATTCTTTTGCATGGGTGGAGGAGGTTGCGACCATTGCCTTTGTGTGGATGATTTGGTTTGCCATGTCCGCGGCTGTCACCAAAAGAAAGCACCTGCGCATCGACTTTATACTTGAAATGGTTCCGTTTAAGGTGAAAAAGGCAATGCTTGTCATCTCCAATCTGGTCTTTGCTGCTTTTGATATATATTTGCTGTATATTGTCATGACCATTATCAGGAGACTTGGAAACAGCCAGACCACGCTGCTGAGGCTTCCCCAGCAGATGGTATACGCCATTATTCCTATCGGGCTGGTGCTCAGTGTCGTAAGAATCGCGCAGGATACCATAAAACTCATGCATGAGAATGAGGCCAATCTGGGCGCTTCCAAGCCTGCGATGGACCTTGATGAATGTGAGCGGATTTATCTGGAAAAGAAGGCGGCAAGGGAGGCGGCTGCTGTGAAGGGAGAGGTGAGATAGTGGCTACAGGTGTTATGTTTATTGTAATGTTTGGTCTCATGTTCCTTGGTGTGCCCATTGCAGTGGCAATGTTCATCAGTATGTTTGTACTGATAAATGTTGACCCGGTTACCACCAGTTCATTCATTGCCCAGACTACATATGGAGGAGTTGCCAGCTTCACCAACCTGGCTCTGCCCTTTTTCATGATTTCGGGTACCATCATGGAAACAGGGGGTCTGTCCAAACGTCTGGTGAGTGCAGCCAATTCAATCATAGGCGGTGTTACAGGTTCCCTTGGAATGGTTACGGTCATAGCATGCATGTTCTTTGGCGCAGTGTCCGGTTCCGCACCGGCCACAGTGGCGGCCATCGGCGCCATCATGATACCTATGATGGTGCAGGAAGGGTACAGCAAGTATTATGCAACAGCTCTGGCATGCTGTGCTGGCGGTCTGGGAGTCATTGTGCCTCCCAGCTATCCTCTGGTACTCTACGGCGTCACCTGTAATCAGTCGGTAGGAGATTTGTTCATTGCCGGACTGCTCCCATCCTGCGTGGTGGGCGGAGTACTTATCCTTATCAATTATGTATACTGCAGGAAGCACCGCCTGAAGGGCGAGAACCATTTCCATATCAAATCAGCGGTCAGCGCCTGGTGGGACGCAAAGTGGGCGTTAATCATGCCGGTTATTATACTCGGTGGAATTTACGGAGGCTTCTTTACTGCGACGGAGGCAGCGGTGGTGGCTGTTGTGTACGGCATATTTATCGGATTCGTGGTATACCGGGAGTTGAAGATTGAGAAGCTCTGGGCCGTGTTCAGGGACAATGCGGCGTTTATAGCAGGCACCATGTTCATCATGTGTCCGGCAAAGGCAACCGGTTCTGTATTCGCGTATCTGAACATCAACCAGACCATTGCTGATTTCATGTTCAGTATCTCCAGCAATTATTATGTGGTTATGTTCATGATATTCATTATCATGTTTATTGTGGGAATGTTCATACAGACAACGCCGGCCATAATCATTCTGGCTCCCACCCTTTTATCCGTTGTAACCCAGGTGGGATGCGATCCCATTCACTTTGGTATCATCCTGGATTTGGCCCTGGCTATTGCATTTGTAACACCGCCTGTGGCAATCAACCTGTTTGTGGGTTCATCCCTGACAGGCATCAGTATAGACAAGATAACAAAGGCCGAAATGCCCCTTCTGTTTGGCCTGATAGCAGCATTTTTCGTGGTGGCATTTATTCCGGCCATTTCACTCCTGCTGCTTGGCAGGATATGATGGCGGGGATGATAACAGGGATGATAGCGGGGATGACGCGGGTGTGATGCAGGAGATAACGCGACGCAGGCGTTACGCAGACTATAGAGCCGGTCATCCCGGACAGACTGGAGAAATTAGACTAAGCATCAGGAGGAAACATGGATATCCTATATCTTTCCATAGTGTTTCTGGTAATTGTTGTGATTATATGGCTGAAAAAGCCGCTGTTTGTGGCAATGATAGGGGGGATAGCAGCTACCATTATTTTGTTCCGGGTCAATCTGAAGGACGCGGCGGTTGTTCTGGGAAGGCAGACAGTGGCCTGGGATACAATAGATGTGCTGCTGAGCTTCTATCTCATCATATTTCTCCAGCTTATGCTGGAGAAAAAAGGAAGGCTGACAAACGCGAAGGATTCATTTAACCGCCTGCTCAGGAACCGCAGAATGAATACCATTGTATCACCTGCAATTATGGGACTTCTTCCGTCTGCGGCAGTCATGACAATCTGCGCGGATATGGTAGACAGGACATGCGGGGAATACATGGATGATAAAAACAAGACGTTTGTATCCTGCTATTACAGACATATACCGGAAATGTTCCTTCCAACCTTTCCGGCGGTCCTCTTGGGACTTACACTTAGCGGACAGAATGCGGGGGTGTTTGTGCTGGCCATGATTCCTATGGTGGTGGCGGCATGTCTTGTGGTATATATTACACATTTAAAAGGAATACCCAGGGAAATGCCCCTGCTTGAAGAGACCATTGATAAGAAAGCGGAAATTATCAATCTGGTGAAAAACCTGTGGACCCTGATAGCTGTGCTCTTAATCATTATTATATTTAATCTTTCCGTGTGCATAGCCGCGCCCCTGGTAATTGCTTCCAATTATATATTTGATCATTTCAGCTTAAAAGATCTTCCGGATCTTATGGTGAGGTCTGCGGAACCCATATTATTGGGCAACATGTACCTGATAATGCTTTTTAAAGGCATATTGTCGTATACCGGCGTCATAGGGCTTCTGCCTGATTTTATAGGACAGTTTCCTATTTCCATGACAATGTCCTTCGGCCTGCTGTTCTTTATCGGCACAGTTATAAGCGGCTCCCAGACAATCATTGCTCTTTGCATGCCCATGGCGTTTTTGGCGTTTCCCCAGGGAGGGATTCCGTTTCTTGTCATGCTGATGAGTGTCGCGTGGGCTGCAATGCAGATATCTCCCACACACGTCTGCTCCTTTGTTGCGGCTGATTTTTACCACACCACACTGGGAGACATCGTTGTGAGGGCCCTTGGACCGGTCATTATATTTTCAATTATTGCATATGGTTACGGACTGCTGCTGGGGCAGATTTTCTATTAGCGGATTTATAAACAAAAGCTCATGATACAAGGAGGAAAAATATGAAAATAACAAGCGCGAAGTTATTCCTGGCCGAATACAACCGTTATGAAACGCCTGAGTTTCCTAAAAAGAGTAAGGTGGTGGGAATCCGTATTTACACAGATGAAGGAATTTACGGGGACGGAGAGGTGGCGGGAATTCATGCAACCTACGGGGCCTTTGGTGTGATAAAGGATATGTGGCCTTTTATCTCGGGAAAAGACCCCTTTGACAATGAGGTGCTGTGGGACCAGCTGATGCTCAGAACCTTTTGGGGGCAAAACGGCGGTGCCTTCTGGTACAGCGCAGTCAGCGCCATTGATATCGCTCTGTGGGATATCAAGAGCAAGGCGCTAAATGTGCCGTTATATAAACTCCTGGGAGGAAAGCGGCGGGATAAGGTGCGCTGCTATGCCTCACAGCTGCAGTTTGGATGGGGGCCAATAGATTCCCCGGCCGTAACCGTACAGGATTATGTGGACAGGGCCAGGCTTGCCCTTCAGGATGGTTACGATGCCATTAAGATTGATTTCCTTAACTGGGATGAAAAGGGCAATATATTGAATGAGACCAACCGTCTGGGCCTGCTTCCTCCTGAGCTTGTACAGGTTTTCTCCGACCGTGTCCATGCTGTCAGGGAGGCCATAGGCCCCAAGGTTGACCTTATTATTGAAAACCACGCGGGAACCAATTCCAATTCGGCAATCCAGCTGTCGGCAGCAGTCCAGGACTGTAATATTTACTATTTTGAGGAGCCTAACACGCCGGTATTCTACAATAACAAATATGTAAAGGATAATGTGAAAATGCCGCTGGCCCATGGGGAGCGGGTGTTCGGCCGATGGGAATACATACGGTATTTCATGGATAATTCCATTCAGGTAATCCAGCCGGATATCGGCAATGCCGGCGGAATCACTGAAACAAAAAGAATCTGCGATATGGCGTATACCTTTGATGTGGGTGTTCAGATTCATACATGCGCGTCCCACCTGCTGACGCCGCCGTCTGTACAGCTTGAGGCATGTATACCTAATTTTGTCATTCACGAACAGCATATGCGCAGTATGAATCCTTCCAACCAGGAACTTACAGCAAAGGTAGTGATGCCGAAGAATGGGTATCTGGACGTGACGGACGATATTGGCATTGGAAACGAATGGTCTGACAAGGCGCTTGCATCGGAAGACCAGATAACACTTAATTAAAGGGGGAAATCAGAAGATGAAGATTACAAGTGTGGAATGCTATAAAGGAGCATTCATAACGGTTAAGGTAAACACGGACGAGGGAATCAGCGGTTTTGGCGAGGCCGGGCTTTCCTACGGCAGCTGCCAGAACGCGGCGTGGGGAAACTGCCAGGATTTTGCCAAGATGGTCATTGGAATGGATCCCTTTGACACGGAAAAAATTTATGAACATCTCCACCGCCATACGTTCTGGGGCATGAACGGGGGCGTTACGGTATCTGCCGCTATGGCCGCCATCGACATTGCCTGCTGGGATATTAAGGGAAAGGCATTGGGGCTGCCTGTTTATAAGCTCCTTGGAGGAAAGACCCATGATTCCCTCCGGGCGTACGCCTCCCAGCTGCAGATGGGGTGGAGGACCCTTATTACAAAACTGGACCGGTCTGAGCTTCAGTTTGAACCGAAGGATTACTATGACGCTGTAAAGGATGCCATGGCGGACGGATACGATGCAGTTAAGATTGACCCGTGCTTTGCCGGATTATCAAGAGAGGATTTTAACCAGGCGTACTTAAAACGCGGCGACAATCTGAAGGGAGCTTATCCGGAAGCATTGAGGAAAATTGCGGTGGAGCGCATTGCGGCTGCCCGTGAGGCGGGAGGGGACGAGCTTGACATTATCATAGAGATCCATTCCACCCTTGACGCCAACACGGCCGTGATTTTAGGAAAATCCCTGGAGCCTTACCGCATCATGTACTATGAGGAACCTACCATGCCTTCCAATCCTGAGGTATTTAAGCATATCAAGCAGAAATGCGATATCCCCCTTGCAACCGGTGAGAGGAGCTATACGCGCTGGGGATTCAGGCAGTTCTTTGAGGACAGGACACTCAGCATCGCCCAGCCTGACCTGTGCAATACCGGCGGCATCACGGAAGTAAAGAAAATCTGCGATATGGCCAATGTATATGATATCGGCATCCAGCTTCACGTGTGCGGCGGCCCCATTGCCACGGCGGCCGCCCTCCATGTGGAGACCGTCATACCTAATTTTGTCATTCATGAGGAGCACTGCGCTAATTTCAAAACAGATTACCAGAAAGCGGGGAAATACGCCTGGGCTCCGGAAAACGGCAGATATGTGATGAATGAACGGCCCGGAATCGGCCAGGAGATGAGCGAGGAGGCCATGGCTTCCTATGCCAGGGTGGTAGTTGACTAGATTTTTGAAAGCAGGCGGTAAAACGCCTGCTTTTCCTTATGAAGGGCGGCAGTCTGCATGAGGGGAGAGCCGTCCGGGCTTAAACAGGAATGGATTCCGGTACAGGCCGGCACAGATTCTGTTTTTCAGATGGTGCTTTTCCTCCCGGAATGTGATAAAATAACTAGAATATCGAACCAACATACAAAATTCCGGAGGTAACAGTATGAATAAGATGGAACATATAACCGTTGTGTATTTCAGCCCCACAGGCGGCACCAGGAAGGCCTGTCTCAATCTGGCTATGGAGATGGGGAAGAAGGTCAAGGATGTGGACCTTTGCAGCCTGGAGGGAGAGTATTCCTTTGGGCCGGAGGACACCGTGATTGTGGGCGTGCCCGTGTTCGGCGGCAGGATACCCGGATATGCGGCGGAAAAGCTTACATACCTGAAAGGCGGCGGGGCAGTGGCGCTGACTGCGGCAGTCTACGGCAACAGGGCCTTTGAGGATGCCCTTCTGGAACTGGATGACTGCTTAAAGGCCCAGGGGTTCAGGATTGGGGCAGGGACAGCGCTGCTGGCAGAACATTCCATGGTACGGGATGTCGCGGCCGGCCGGCCGGATAATCAGGACCGGAAGGAAATGGCTGACTTTGGGGCCAGGATACTTGAAAAGCTGGAAGAGGAGGGCTGGCAGGAGCCTCAGGTGCCGGGAAACCGTCCTTACCGTGACTGGAAGCAGATGCCGGTGATTCCCCTTACCAACGCATCCTGCATATCCTGCGGGCTGTGCGCTGCCAGATGTCCTGTGCAGGCTATCCCTGTAAGCAATCCTTCCTCCACGGACCAGGCGCGCTGCATCCTCTGCATGCGCTGTATTTCCGTCTGTCCGGTGAAGGCCAGAAGCCTGCCTGAGCAGGCCTGTGCCATGCTGGAGCAGAAGCTTTCCCCTGTCAGGGATATCAGACGGGAAAATGAGCTGTTTTTATAATCCCCCCTATTGAATCCTGACGCATTTCAGATTATAATTTTAGGATGTAGTTGTAAAAGGATGGAAATATATGATGGGTGATGGAGCAGACAGGCTGGCTGTCATTGGTATGGGATGGATTGGGGCGTATATGGTTCCCTGCTACAGAAGCCTGCTGGGAGAAGGATATGAAAAGCGGATGTTTGCGGTGAAGGCCGGTTCCAGGGGGATTGAAGAGCTGAGGCACAGATACGGCTTTGAAATCATAGCGGGCAATTGCCTGGATAAGCTGAAGGAATATAAGCCCGGCATACTGGTGCTTTCCGTCAGGCCCCATGAGGTGGCGGGAGTGGCAGAGGATACCATAAAGCCCTATGTAAAGTACCGCAGGGAACAAGGGGGTGGAGGGCTGCTGCTGTTGTCCTTTGCTCCCAGTCCGCGTCCTGAATGGTATACCAGGATCCTGGGTGACGGTGTCAGGACCGTATGCATCCTGCCGGCCATGGAGACTGTGATCGGCGGCCTGGATGTGTATTCACTGGCTTTCAATAAGATTACATACGACCCCGGCTGTCCTCCCGGCAGGGAGCAGCTGGACGCGGTCAGACAGTTTCTCAAACCCCTAGGACAGGTATTTGAATGTACGCCGGATGAATCCCTGCGTCTGCTGTCCATGAGCATTACCTATCATATGCTGTACCTCTTATGTTTTGGGCTGGAACCGCATTATGGGGATGAGAGCGGTCAAGGCGGCTGCGCCCGGGCGGCCGGCATCCTGTATGCGCTGAACCGCAGAAGGCTGGGCCTTCCCGGTCTTATTACGCCTGCCGCAGCGCCGGACGGGCGACAGATGGACGGGCGACAGATGGACGGGCAGCAGATGGATAGGCTGGCCTGGCTGGAAAAGGGCTGGTATGAAGGCGCCCTGGCCTTTGCCCGCGGGGCGGGCGGGGAGGCCGGAAACAAAGCCGGACCATATGACGGCCGGGAAGGCGGAAACGGGAATGGGAATGGAACCAGAGCAGGAACGGCCGGGAACGCGGACATTATTGCCCCCAGGTCCTTTGAGCTGCATCTTCTTTCTTTGCAGCTGGAGACCAGAGAGTTCCTGGAAGCAAAGCTTAAGGACCACGCCACGCCGGGGGGCATGACGGAGGAAGCGGTCAGTGGATTCAGGCAGCTCTGGACAGGGAAGGACTGGATGGACGGGGATGTGTCCATGGCCTATGATATATCCTACAGGCTGGCGGAACTGGTTTATAAAAAAGGGAAGGCATTGGAGAAAAGAAGATGAAGACGAAGAAAACCCTGAAAGAAACCGTGGTGGAGGGAATCTACCGGGAGATAGAAGAAGGCATCTATAAGCCTAACGATATCATCCATGAAGGGGAAATCATGGAAAAGTACGCCATGAGCAAATCACCGGTGCGGGAGGCCCTTATTGAGCTGTGCAAGGATAATGTCCTGAAAAGTATACCAAGGGTGGGCTATCAGGTGGTTCCTGTGACCCTGAAGGAGATACTGGATCTTCTGGAATTCAGAATTGATGTGGAGACAGGCAACCTGAGGCGGCTGTGCCAGAGAATTACCCCTGAGCAGATAGAAGATTTAAGACAGCTGGATACCATCACAAAGGATAACCATGAGAGGATGGTGGCCATTCATTGGAACCGGAACACGGATTTTCATTTGAAGCTCTGTGAGATGGGCGGGAACGGTTATATATGCGATGTGATTGCCGCAGCCCTTCAAAAATCCTGTTCGTATATTTCCCAATATTTCCAGACAGCCTGGAAAAAGAACGCAGAATCCAACAGCTTTTATCACAGGGAAATCATTGAAGCCCTGGTAAAACATGATACGGAGCGGGCCGTGGAAATGCTCCAGAAGGACATACTGAATGTGAAAGAGCAGATTCAGGAGAACTATTCCCTTTGAGAACAGGCCCCTGGATACGGGAAAATGCATAAATACTAAGGATGTAAGATTGATGCCGTCAATTTTACATCCTTTTTTTGAATAAAAATTGCATACAGCGTGAAAATAAACAAAAATTATGTCGGATGATAAAATTATTTTAATAAAATGGATAAAAAATATTTGACACGGCTTGTCGGCAGTGTTATAATCACGATTAGTAAGATTACTAATCACATCAGTGATATGATTAATGGAGGAGACAGCCATGACAAAAAAAGAGAGAGTGACAGCAGCTATCCGGGGAGAAGAAGTTGACAAGATACCCAGCGGATTTTCCCTGCATTTTCCTAAGGAATCAGCTTTTGGAGACGCGGCCGTAAAAGCCCATCTGAAATTTTTTGAGGAGTCTGATACAGACATCCTTAAAATCATGAATGAAAATCTGGTTCCCTATATGGGCGAGATTAACAATGGAGCCGATTACAGCATGGTAAAAGAGATGACCATGGAGGACGGCTTCATGCAGGACCAGGTGGAGCTGGTTAAGAAGATTCTGGCCGGATGCGACAGGGATGCATTTATCCTGGGCACACTTCACGGTATTACCGCATCATCCATCCATCCTCTGGAAAAGATGGACCCCAACTATACATACGACCAGGTAAGGGAGAAGCTCTGCCGCCTGCTGCGTGAGGATGAGGATACGGTTCTGGCAGGGATGAAGCGCATTGCGGACGTGATGTGCGAACTGGCAAGAACATACATTGAGCTGGGCGTGGACGGCGTGTATTATGCGGCTCTGGGCGGCGAGACCAGGTTCTTCACGGATGAGGAATTTGAGAAATGGATTAAGCCCTTTGACCTGCAGATTATGAAGGCCATCAAGGATGCGGGAGGATACTGTTTCCTTCACATCTGCAAGGACCAGCTGAACATGGACCGCTATAAGGATTACGGCCCCTACGCGGACGTGGTGAACTGGGGCGTATATGAAGCACCCTTCAGTTTAGAGGACGGACGGAAGATGTTTGCTGGAAAGACCATCATGGGCGGCCTTCCCAACCGCCACGGCGTACTGGTGGACGGACCGGCAGAGGCAGTGAAGGAAGAGACAAGGAAGGTCATCCGGGAATTCGGAAGAACTCATTTTATTCTGGGAGCTGACTGCACCCTTGCAACAGAGCAGGATATGGACCTTTTAAAGGCAGCCGTAGAGGCAGCCAGGGAATAATGTAACAGTGAATATCAAAAGGAGGAACAGAGAATGATGAAAAGAAAGTTAGCAATGGCACTTGCGGTATCCATGGTGGTGGGCTCCCTTGCAGCCTGCGGCGGCAAGACCGACCAGGCAGGCACCACCGCGGCGCCCAAGGCAGAGAATGCCCAGGGTGACCAGAGCGGGGCGGCAGACGGGGGCGCAGAGGCAGCGGACAGTGAAAAGACCGTATATCCCGCAGGAACCCTGGTGGTTTACGCCATGGGAAATCCCCAGTACAGACAGCAGTGGTTTGAGACATGGCTGGAGAACCACAAGGATATTGCGCCGGATGTGAAGATTGAGTTTGTCCAGACAGAGGGAACCGCGGACATCCGTGAGAAGATTACCATGACAGCACTGTCGGGAGCCACCGAGGATCTTCCCGACGCAGCTATGCTGGACCCTGTAACCATCATGGATTTGGCAGGCGCAGGCCTTTTAAAGGATGAGACTGAATATCTGACTCCTCTTCTGGATAAGATGGTAGATGGAGCCACCACAGACGCCACCATCGGCGGACGCATCTATGCGCTGCCGGATTCCGTAAGGCCCCAGGTGCTGTTTTACAACCAGGACATCTTTGACAAGTACGGCGTGGACGCAGAGCAGATGAATACCATGGAAGGCTACATAGAGGCAGGACGCCAGTTAAAGGAAAAGAGCAACGGGGAAGTTTATCTTTCCTACATCGACCCAACCAGCAAGACCTGGAGATACTGGGGCCGCAGGGGGCTTATGCCGTCAGCTGGCGCTAAAATCTGGGATGAGAACGGAGAAGTTGTAATCGGCAGCGACGAAGGAACACAGAAGGCATTAGGCGCCCTGGATACCATGAATTCCGAGGGACTTCTTTTAAAGACCACCATCATGGAGCCGGCTCTTTATGACGCCATCAACAAACAGCAGGTAGCTACTTTCTGCATCGGTGCTTTCTGGGATGAATTCATGAGAAAGAACTGCGAAGCCACCAAGGGACAGTGGAGAGTCATGTCAGCTCCTGCGTTTGAAGGCGTTGACAAGGCAGGCGCTCCTGTATCCCAGTACATGGCCATCATCGAGAAGGGCGATAATCCTTATTCAGAGCTGTTCCGCCAGATGTGGTATGATTTCACCTTTGACACCCAGGCAAAGGAAGTATGGGTCAATTCCATGGAAGAGCAGAATGCTCCTTATTCCAACCCAGTATCCAAGGAAATGCTGGAGGATCCATTCTGGAAAGAGCCATCTGACTTCTACGGCGGCCAGTCCTTCCGCGAGATGGAGGGCAAGTGCCTTGAGAACGGCGCTGCAAACCTGGTGGTAACACCTCAGGATGCAGAGGCAGATGAAATCATTTCTGCTGAGCTGGAGAAGTACGTGGCAGGCAACCAGTCCATGAGCGACGCTATCGCCAACATGGATAAGAACTTAAAAGCTAAGATCGGCAAGGCTGAAATCAGCCAGTAATGCAAAAAAGGCTCCCGCCCCGAGGAGGGAGCCTTTTATAAACCTTAAGGAGGAGGCAGCGAATGTTAAAAGCACTGAAAAAATACAGGGCTCCCTATTTGTTTATCATGCCCTTTTTTATCCTGTTTCTTGTATTTCAGCTGGTGCCCACCATATGGACATTCTACATCAGCCTGACAAACTGGAAGGGAATCGGGACTCCGGATTTCTGCGGATTTGACAATTACAGGAAAATGCTGATTGACGATATGTTCTGGGAATCCCTGGGCAACACAGTGGTCTACTGGCTCACCGGACTGGTATTCATTATCTGCTGTGCCCTGCTCATCGCGTCCCTGTTAAACAGCAGATACTTAAAAAGTAATTCCGCCAGGGCATTTTTCAAGACGGCTACCTTCCTTCCGAATATATGTGCAGCCATTGCCATGGGTCTTATTTTCCGAATGCTGTTTGATGAGAACGTGGGTCTGGTCAATGAGGTGGTGACAATATTCGGGGGCAGCAAGATCCCCTGGCTTACCAGCACCACATTTTCAAAGATACCTGTTATTATCCTGAATGTCTGGAGATATACACCATGGTTCACCATGATTCTCTTATCGGGACTGCTCAACATATCCAAGGATTACTATGAGGCAGCCACGGTGGACGGTGCCAACGGGTGGCAGCAGTTCTGGTTCATCACCCTGCCGTCCTTAAAGAATATCCTGTTTTTCTGTTCCGTGACACTGACAGTGGATATGTGGAAGCTGTTCAATGAATCCTATATCCTTCCAGGACCGGGAACCTCCAACTCATCCCTGTTCCAGTACATGTATGAGTCAGGCTTTAATGTATTCAACATGGGTTATGCATCGGCAATCGGCGTTATCCTGATTCTTATTCTGATTGTCATATCCATCATCCAGTTTGTGGTAAGACACAAGCAGGGCGAAATATAGAAGGAGGGAATAAAATGAACAGAAAGAAAAATGCGTCCACGGTCCTGGTATACGGCGTACTGATATTCATCACCCTTATCTGCCTGTTTCCCATTGTGTGGATGTGCCTGATTTCCATAAAGAGCACCAGTGAGAGCATCACGGGATTTAATTCCCTGATGGTGTCAAATCCCACCATGGCTAACTTTAAGCGTCTGTTTGAAATGATTCCTGTTGGACAGAATGCCTTCAACAGCGTGTTCACCACCATCATGGGAACCATTACCTCCCTGTTTTTCTGCGCCCTGGCAGGCTTTGCCTTTGCAAAATACAGGTTTCCGGGCAGGAAATTCCTGTTTTACTTTGTCATTGCCACCATGCTGGTGCCGCCGGAGGTGGGAAGTGTGCCTTTGTTCATCATCATGAAGAAGGTGGGACTGATTAACAGCCTGTGGTCCCTGGTAATCCCCAGGATTGCCACGGCAGTGGGTATCTTTTACATGAACCAGTATATAACTGATGTGCCGGATGAACTGGTGGAGGCGGCCAGGATTGATGGATGTTCCGACTTCGGCATCTTCACCAAAATCATTCTTCCGGTTATCAAGCCGGCCATGGCGTCCTGGGGAGCCATCACCCTGATTGCCAGATGGAACGATTTCTTCTGGCCTCTGCTCTACTTAAGGAAGCAGGCAAAATACACGCTGATGGTGACGATATCACTGCTGCCGGTCAGCGAGGGATTATCCACCCCGTGGCCCGTTATACTGGCAGGCACCACCCTGGTTATCATACCTATCATCATCCTGTACCTGATTCTGGAGAAGTTCCAGAAGGCCGGTATGATGGAAGGCGCTGTTAAGGGATAAGTGCATCTTAAAAGAAACATATATAAAAGCACATATATAAAAGTACATTGACAATCCAATGTTTTTTGCCTATGATTATGGCATAAGCAAAGACAGGAAAAGCAACAGCATTTTCAGGAATATTGCATAGGCAGTAAGCCTGGACGGACAGCGAGTCGCTGCCCGGAGTGAATAGCAGAGGGATAAGTCCGCAAGCTGCGCCGTGGTACATCCGCACATTTCATGTGCCCGCCGCTTTGCGGCCCGGTACCCCTATGCATCTTACGGTATCCGGATACGTGTTGCTTCTCCTGTCTTTGTTTTTGTAATAACTGTTTGATTTGTCAGGAATTAATTTGGAAATTGATCTGTGAAATGATCTGGAAAATGACCCGGAAAATGACCCGGGAAATGATCCGGAGAATCGGCATGGGTTCCAGGAGGTAAGAGATATGGCCCGGACGGATTTGTGGAAATATTGCAGCGCTGAGCAGTGCAGGGAGATGATGATTTCCTTCCGGCTGATAGGGGCCGGGGACTGGCCTCCTGAAAAAATAATGGGCTGTCTCTATGCCCTCAGTAATCACGCGGAAAAACATTACCAAAGGGTGAACATTCCCAAGAGAAGCGGCGGCTTCAGGACCCTGCTGGTGCCGGATCCCCTTCTGAAAAATGTGCAGAGGAATCTGCTTCATCATGTGCTGGACGGATTTACAGTGTCCGACAGCGCGGCGGCTTACAGGAAGGGGGCTTCGGTGGCTGCCAACGCAGGGAAGCATCAGGGCAGGAAGATTGTCATGAAGATGGATATTGAGGATTTTTTTGGGAGCATCACCTTTCCCATGGTGCTGCATCACGCATTTCCGACAGCCTATTTTCCACCGGCAGTGGGTGTCATGCTGGCCTCCCTTTGCTGCTGCCATGACCGTCTGCCCCAGGGAGCGCCTACGTCTCCGGCCATTTCCAATCTGGTGATGAAGCCCTTCGATGAGTATATGGAAGCCTGGTGCGGGGAACGGGAAATTGTATACAGCAGGTATTGCGATGACATGACATTTTCAGGTGTTTTTGATGGTTCTGAGGTGAAGGGAAAGGTATACGGTTTTCTCAGGTCCATGGGATTTGAGCCTAATCTGAGGAAAACCCGGATTCTGACCAGGGGAACCAGGCAGGTGGTGACCGGCCTGGTGGTGAATGAACGGGTCCGGGTTCCCGCCCCCTACAGAAGACGTCTGCGGCAGGAGATTTATTACTGCATGAAATATGGGGCAAAGGAGCATCTGACGCGTACCGGAAGGCAGGCATACCTGAATGATGGGGATGGGGGAACCAGACGGTATCTGGAGTCTCTGCTGGGCAAGACGGCCTATGTGCTGCTGGCCTCAGGGGATGGGGATGCCTGGTTTCGGGAGGCCCAGGTGAAACTTAGGGAGATGCTGGGGCAGGATATGTGTCTTTAACCGCTGTCAGCCTAAGATATTAGTTTATCAAATTTCTTTTCCGACAGTATCTCATGGGTTAAGAGTTCTCCATCGCGAAACAGTGAGAATGTTGTAAAGGGAGCCGGGGCGTTTTGGGCGTCCTCTCTTGTCTGTATATGCACGGTTTGAAGCTCCACATTTCTTTCTTTGGCTGTTTTTTCCAGAAGCGGCACATATTTTGCCGTAAAGGGACATTGGCTGGTGTAGTACAGGACCAGGCCCTTTGGCATGTCCTCACGGTTTTTAGCCGTATGTCTGAAACATGGTTTGTCAGCATTTCTGTCAAAGGCCAGATACATCAGTTCAAAATAGGGGCCTGCCGCGTCTGCGGTTTCAAACCCTTTATATTTCAGATATTCAGGGTCGGAAAGATATCCCATTTTTTTCTTTGAGGATAAGATAACAAGTCCTTTTTTACCTTTTTCCTTACTGTCCCGGATACATTCGTCCAGCAAAAGCGTTGAGTAGCCAAGTCCCTTAAACTGTCCGGATACCCACAGGCAGTTGATATACATATACCCGTCCGCTTCTATCGGCGCCCAGGCGTATTCAGCGGGAATATACTCAATAAAGCACTTTCCCCTCACATTGCATTTTAAGAATATAAGTCCCTCGTCAAGTCTTTCTTTGAGCCAGGCTTTTTTTGTCATGACCTGAATGTCTTTGTTGTTTGATATGGCACAACAGATATGTTCCTGTTCAAGGTTGCCGTGTGTTATTTTGATAAGCTCCATTTCCTTATTCCTCCGTATCGTATGCCTGTATCATAGGGCCTGGCCTGATGGGCGGTTTCTATGGCTCATCATGTGCCGGCTCCCTGAATTTAGTGATTCGCCAGATTGGTCCTTCAGGGCCTTTTTCTATAAGGATAGAACATTGAATATGACAACAGTATGTCATGTTCTTTCGTTAAGGGAATATATAATATTGAGCGAAATACTGGCGCGGATGTCTGCTGAGGGGCCGGGATCATGCTGTGGCAGCATGCTTCCGGCCCCAGTGATTTTTGCAGCGGAGAGATTTTGACGGAAGAGTCCTACAGCCCCTGTATAACCGGCTGTATCTGCCTGCCCTCCAGGGCCTCCTTAAGGGTATCCTCTATGAGTCCGGTATGGGCAATCATGGAGGTGGGCTTTTTCACCGGATCATCCTGGCCAAAGGGAACAAAGTAAATGTTCTTCATGTTGAACAGCAGGCCGATGTTCTTAAGGTTGATGCCAAGGGCATCGTTGGTGGATACGGATATCACCAGCGGCCTGCCGTTTCGCAGATGTGCTTTTGCAGCCATAAGGACCGGAGTGTCCGTGATTCCGTTGGCCAGTTTGGCCAGGGTGTTGCCGGTGCAGGGAGCGATGAGGAGGACATCCAGGTACCCCTTTGGACCAATGGGTTCGGCCTCCTCGATTTTCAGTATTGGCTTCATTTCCGTGATGGATGTGATCCGGTCCATAAACTGGCCGGTATCCCCGAAACGGGAGTCCGTGGACTGGACGCTTCCAGAGAAGACGGGGTGTAGGATGGCCCCTGTCTCCTTCAGATGCCTGATTTCCTGTTCTATTTTTGCAAAGGTGCAAAAAGACCCGGTGACGGCCAGGCCTACATGTTTTCCTTTTAATTCCATAGTATTCTCCTTATTCCTTACTGAGTCTGTGAATCCCGGATATACTCCATGACGGCCTTATAAAGAATCAGGGCAGAGGAGAGGGGTGAGCAGCGGCCGGGAAGTCCGGGACATAATCTGGCCCGTATATTCCGGCGTTCAAGGGCTTGGAAATCCACCCCTCCCGGCGCGGAGGCAATGTCGATGACAGCCGCATTTTCCTGAACCTGGTTTGCCAGGGCAGCGTCCAGTACCAGGGACGGTATGGTGTTGAAAATAAAGTCAGATTCTCCTATGACGGCGCCCAGTTCCTTTAACAGGCAGGTATCGTATCCCAGACAATGGGCCGGGACCAGCCGGGAGGCATTGCGGCCCGCCACGGTTACGCGGGCTCCCATGCCCTTTAGCCGGTCGGCCAGAATGGCGGCGCATCTGCCGTACCCGGTTACCAGGCAGCGGCTTCTGTAAAGATTTACCGGACTTAAGGATATGGCCTCTGCAACCGCACCTTCTGCGGTGGCAACCGCATTTTTCCATGCCACGTCCTCCATCTTCATGAAATCATGGCAGGGAATGGAAAGAAGGTCACAGCGCTCCCTGACAGCGGAAGGGATATTCCCTCCAAAGAGTATATGGGTGTTTTTCAGGCAGGCCGTGAAGGTCTGTATTTCCAGGCCGGGCAGGCTGTTTTCTGAGAAAATGGTTTTACCGTCCTTGGTAAAGGGAACGGGGCAGAGGATGATATGGGAATCTTCCATGGCTTCCCTGAGAGAGAAGGGGGAAGAGGGTCTGTCATAGTAAAAGCAGGTACTGGAACCGGACTGACTGAGAAGCCAGTTCAGGCAAACCTGCCTGGAGTCTCCGCCCAGTATGAGGAATTGATGCATGGATACTCTCCTTATGAGATTGGATTCATATTGTCACTATATGACAGAAGGAAATAATTGGTACCATAAAGACGGGTTTGTCATATTTTCATAGTATAATGATTGAATCGGGGGACTGATGTTTATGAGTCACAGTATTTTTGAGGGCAGCGCTGCGGCAGTGGTGACGCCCATGAACGGATATGGAAATCTTGATTTTGATGCCTTTGGAAGGCTTCTGGAATGGATGATAAGGGAAGGCACGGACGCTGTGGTGGTGAACGGCACCACAGGGGAGTCGGCCACCCTGGACGACAAGGAAAAAATGGCTGTTATCCGCTACGCCGTAAGACAGGTGGACGGCAGGATACCGGTGATTGCGGGTACGGGGAGCAACTGTACGGAGCATGCGGTGGAGCTGTCCAGAAAGGCCCAGGAACTGGGGGCGGATGCCCTGCTGCAGGTGACTCCCTATTACAACAAGGCATCCCAGGAGGGGCTGGTGCGCCATTTTACCCAGGTGGCGGACCATGTGAGCATACCCATCCTTTTATACAATGTGCCCAGCCGTACCGGGGTAACCATACAGCCGGAAACCTACAGGATTTTGTCGGAGCATCCCAATATACGGGGGACAAAGGAGGCCAGCGGCAACCTGTCCCTGATTGCCAGGACAGCAGCCCTGTGCGGGCAGGGATTTGACATCTATTCAGGCAATGATGACCAGACCGTACCCATCATGTCTCTGGGCGGCAAGGGTGTGGTGTCGGTGCTGGCCAATATCATGCCGAAAGAGACACATAAGATGTGCCGTCTGTACCTGGATGGGGATGTGAAGGAGAGCAGACGGATGCAGCTTCAGCTTCTGGAAATCATGGAAGCCCTGTTCTGGGATGTAAACCCCATACCAGTGAAGACGGCCCTTGGCCTGATGGGGGTCTGCGGGGATGACCTGCGCCTTCCGCTGACACCCATGGAGCCGGAGCAGAGGGAGAGACTGGCAGAGGTTATGAAACGGCAGGGAATCAGCCTGAAAAAAGAATTGCATAATCAGACAAATCTGCTATAATAAAGGGAGTGAAAGAATAGCAGTTTGGAGCTTTATGCACAGAGAATCAAAAGCCGGCGATTGCCCGGCTTTTATCTTTGAGGACGTTATTCTTGAAAAAACATAACCATTCAAAAAAGGGGGCATATCATTGGACCAGAATCAGCTTCACTATGGGATATCACTGAAATTATATTTTGAAAAAAAGGCATTCGGACCCGGCATGTCGGTACTGCTGAGGGGAGTGGAATCCACCGGTTCCCTCCAGGGGGCGGCCCAGGCCATGAACATGGCTTACAGCAAAGCTTGGAAGATGTTAAAGGAGTCAGAAAAGGCATGGGGGTTCATGCTGACGGAGCGGGAGACAGGAGGAAGGGACGGAGGCGGCTCCACCCTTACGCCTCAGGCAGTCCGGCTTCTGGAGGCATACGACGCCTTCATGGCAGAGACAAGGCAGGAACTGGACCGGTTATTTGAACAGCACTTTTCACAGGAATGGGTGGAAGAGCTGAAGCAGTCAGCTGAACAGGCAGACGAATAATTAAAGATGGAAGGAAATGGATGTAAAATGACGGAACGTGCAAAACAACTGGTAATTGTAAGAGGCGGCGGTGATATTGCCACCGGTACCATCCACAGGCTTTACCGCTGCGGATACCCGGTGCTGGTGCTGGAGTCGGGATACCCCTCGGCAATCCGCAGATGCGTGGCCTTTTCCGAAGCAGTATATGACGGTACGTCTGAGGTGGAGGGAATTACCTGTATCAAGGCTTCCGGCTATGAGGAAGCCTGCGCCATCATGGAGCAGGGAGCAGTGCCCGTCATGATTGACGAGAACTGCGCAGTGCTTGAAAAAGTGCGTCCCTGGGCTCTGGTGGATGCCATACTGGCCAAGAAGAACCTGGGGACCACAAGGGACATGGCGGATAAGACCATCGGCCTCGGGCCGGGCTTCACAGCCGGTCAGGATGTGGACCTTGTGATAGAGACCATGAGAGGCCACAATCTGGGACGCATCATTGGAAACGGAAGCGCTGCCCCCAATACCGGAATTCCCGGAGTCATCGGCGGCTATGGGGCAGAGCGGGTCATCCATGCCCCGGCCAAGGGGATTTTCTTTGGCAAGGCCCTGATTGGGGACATGGTGGAGCAGGGCCAGGCCATTGGAGTCATTGTGACCGGACAGGGCGAGGTCACGGTGGAAGCTTCCCTGACAGGGCTTTTGAGGGGTATCATAAAAGACGGGTATCCGGTAGTGAAGGGATTTAAGATCGCTGACATTGATCCCAGAAAAAGTGAATATGAAAACTGCTTCACCATATCGGACAAGGCCAGATGCATCGCAGGCTCCGTGGTGGAGGGCTTACAGATGCTGGAGGTGAAGCAGGGGTATTGATTGAAAAGCCTATAGGGCACAGACCGCGCATTTTTCTTCCAGGATTTCAGTGAGGGCTGTGCCGCTGCTGGTATGGCAGCGGACGATCTCCGTGCCGTTTCCCACCTCGTCCAGGGCGCAGCGTATCATTTTGTGGGACACAGTGTTGGTAAACAGGACCAGCAGGTCAGGACTGCCAATCTGTTTATCCAGGCTGGCGCTCATCTGGGTAAATACCTTTGCCTTACATTTGTAATTCCTGCAAATCTTCTTATATTGGCTTACCATGCGGTCATGGCCTCCGATAATGACAACGCTCATGTAAAATCCTCCTTTTTTGGTGTCCAGGTGGTTAGTCAGAACTAACTATGTAATGACATAATACAATAATTTTGTAAAATTGTCCAGCCCTTTACATGAGAAAGTTTATCATGTTACCGGGGTATATTTTGCGTTGTTTCGGCAGCAGGACTTTGAAATGATTCTGAAAACCCACCGAAGGAATGCCGCCGGCCGGAGTGCCGGAACCTTTGCCGGCTTACGTGCCGGATACCTTTGTCGGATGCCTGCATTTTACAAATAGGGAAAAGTGTGATATACTATATAGATACCCCGTTAACACTTGAACAGTATCTGTTCGGAAAGGTGGGAATTTGTTTAAAAAAGGAGAATATATTCTCTATGGAACTGTAGGCGTATGCCAGGTGGAAGGCATATCGAAACCTGACTTCTCTAATAATGACAAGGTGTATTACAGCCTTGTACCGAAGTTTGACCAGGATACCACCATCTATATACCGGTGGACAGCCCAAAGGTAAAGATGAGGGAAATCATGACCAGGCAGGAAGCAGAGCAGTTCATACTGGCCCTGCCGTCTGTTGAGGGAAAGCAGTATGCAAACGACAAGGAAAGACCCCAGGCATACAGGCAGATCCTTGAGTCCGGCGATTGTACTCAACTGGCATCTATGATTAAGGAGATATCAGAGATGGAGCAGAACCGCAGGGGAAAGGGAAAGCCCTTGTCCATCCGTGAGCGGGACGGCGTAAAGAGCGCCCGGAAGCTGCTGTTTGGAGAACTGGCCACTGCCCTGGATATCTGCCCGGAGGAGATACCGGACTATATTACCAGCCAGATTGGTGAAGCGTGATAAAACTGTGAAACATTTAACTATTTTATTTTAATCTGAACTGTGGTAAAATCTTGAGTTGGAAGAATCAGATTTATCAGATTCCTAACTTGGGAAAGGCGGCAGGAGAGATGGAAAAGAGTATGGGTACCCGTGGACAGATGTCGGAGGCTGTGTCAACGGGTATTTTTTTGACTTTATCCGGAGGGTTCCAGGATGCTTATACGTATTACTGCAGGGGAAATGTGTTTGCCAATGCACAGACAGGCAATATCGTTCTCATGGGAAGCCATTTGGCTGCCAGGGAGTGGAACCTGGCTGTGCGGTATCTGGCTCCTGTTCTGGCCTTTGCCGGCGGCGTGTATATGGCGGAGCATGTAAAACGGCTTCACCGGCAGGACAGAAGGTTCCATTGGAGGCAGCTGATTGTGGCTATTGAGATCATATTGCTTTTTGTGGTGGGATTCCTGCCCCAGGATATGAATATGGCAGCCAATATCATTGTCTCATTTGTATGCGCCCTTCAGGTCAATGCCTTCAGGAAAATCAAGGGAAGCCCCTATGCCACCACCATGTGTATCGGAAATCTGCGCAGCGCCACGGAAAACCTGTACTGGTACCGCCATACGGGCAAAAAGGACCATCGGGATAAATGTATCCGCTACTATGGAGTCATCGGCATATTTGCAGTGGGTGCCGTCATGGGCAGTGTACTTACAGCCTATCTCAGGGAGCGCACCATATGGGTCAGCTGCGGGCTTCTGCTGGTCAGCTTCCTGATCATGTTTGTGAAAGAAGATATAGAAGGCGGGCGCAGGTAGAAGCTCCCTTGTAAAGAAATGGAGATATATGGAAAATAATCAAAAAACGGAACCGGACCGCTGTTTTGGCGGCTACGGTTTATCCGGTGAAATCACGGAGACGCTGGCGCTGTTAGGGTATGAACATCCCACCAGAGTGCAGGAGGAGGTGCTGCCTCATGTGCTGGCAGGCAGGAATGTGGTGGTGCGGTCCCAGACAGGAACCGGCAAGACGGCTGCCTTTGCCATTCCTGTCTGCGAACAGATAGTCTGGGAGGAAAACCTGCCCCAGGCTCTGGTGCTGGAGCCAAGCAGGGAGTTGGCCGTGCAGGTCAGCCAGGAGATATTCAGGATTGGCAGGAAAAAACGGCTGAAGGTACCGGCTGTGTTCGGCGGCTTTCCCATTGACAAGCAGATACAGACACTGCGCCAGAAAACCCATATTGTGGTGGGGACACCGGGGCGTGTCATGGACCATGTGCGCAGGGGGAGCCTGAAGCTGACAGGGGTGAGATACCTGGTGATTGACGAGGCGGATCTGATGCTTGATATGGGGTTCATGGACGAGGTCAGGCAGATTGTGGGGCTCCTTCCTGAGAAACGGCAGACCCTTCTTTTTTCAGCCACCCTGGATGAGGATGTGAAGAACCTGGCAGAGGAAACGGTAAAGGATGCGGTTTCCGTTTTCCTGGAACAGGAGGGGGAGACGCCCCTTCCCATCCGGCAGTCAGTGTACGGCGTCGCACAGGACCAGAAGTATACGGCATTCAAGCGCGTTCTCATGAAGGAAAACCCGGAGCGCGCCATGATATTCTGCGGTACCAGGGAAATGGTCCAGGTGTTATTCCAGAAGCTGAGAAGAGACAGGATATTCTGCGGCATGATCCACGGTGATATGGAGCAGAAGGAACGGCTTAAAAATGTGGACGCATTCAGGCGGGGAGGGTTCCGGTACCTGATTGCCACGGATGTGGCCGCAAGGGGAATTGATTTTGAGGACGTGGGCCTGGTGGTGAACTACGATTTTCCCATGGGAAGGGAGACTTATGTGCACCGGATTGGACGGACCGGGAGAAATGGAAAGGCAGGCAGAGCGGCCAGCCTGGTGACTGAGGATGAGATAAGGACGCTTCACAAGGCGGAGGCGTATGTGGGAGTGCCGCTTCCGGTTCTTCCCTGTCCGGAGACAGAGGAAGAGGAGGAAAAGGCTTTCTGGGCCCTCCAGAGAAAGAAGCCGGATCCCGGCCCACATAAGGGGGAGAAGCTGGACCGGTCCATTACCAGACTGTCCATCGGGGGCGGCCGTAAATCCAAGATGAGGTCCGGCGATATCGTGGGCGCTGTGTGCAGCATAGAGGGCGTGGATGCGGAGGACATAGGAATCATAGATATCAGGGAAAGCCTCACCTTTGTGGAGATATTGAACCGCAAAGGCTCTCAGGTTCTGGCAGGCCTTCAGGACAGGACCATCAAGGGGAAAATCAGGAAGGTGAGAATTACTTCGCAGAATAATGGAGTATAGTATTCTGCGCGTTTCACTGTCATTTCAAGCAGATGGTTTCCATATCCGCTATGGCCAGGCTGCCGGTATCCGCAGGAGATACCGGCAGCCTGGCCATTCGTTTATTTATTGCAGCTGTTTTTTTGCATTTCCCATTCCCCCAGGATGTACGCGTGAAACAGAGACAAAAGGTGTAACAATTGCAACATCTGTGATATACACTTCTGGCAAGCGGAAGCGTTTCCTTCTACAATTATGATACAGGGAGAACGTAACAATTAGCAGGCAATAAAAAGAAGTGTAAGGAGGAAAACGTAAATGGTATTACCTCAATTCGAGTATCTTGCTCCTAAGACCATCGGGGAGGCGTGCAATCTGTTCCTTGAGCTTGGAAGCACAGCCAGGGTTATGGCAGGCGCAACGGATCTGATTCCGCCAATGAAAGACAAGGTTATATCACCAGAGTATATCATTGACCTTAAGAAAATTCCAGGTTTGGATTATCTGGAATACGATGACAGGGAAGGTTTAAAAATAGGGGCGCTGACAACACTGCGTACCATAGAGACATCTCCTCTGGTTAAAGAAAAGAATCCGGCAGTGGCTCATGCCGCCAAGGTAGTGGCATCCACACAAATCAGGACAAAGGGCACCATGGCAGGCAATATCTGCAATGCGTCCCCATCCTGCGATACAGCCCCCAACCTACTGGCTCAGGGCGCTAAGATATTGGTACAGGGTCCCAACAAGGACCGGGTCATTCAAATCGAAGACTTTTTCCTGGGTGTCAAAAAGACTTCCCTGGAGCCGGGAGAAATCGTGACAGGCATTGTGATTCCGCCGCTGGCTGAGAATGAGAGGGCTGCATACATAAAACACGCGGTCAGAAAGGCGATGGACCTGGCCATCATCGGCGTCGCAGTCAAGATTAAGGTGGAAGACGGCGTCTGCACAGACGCCAGGATTGCCCTGGGCGCGGTTGCGGCCACGCCGGTACGGGCACCCGGGGCGGAGGAAGCCCTGATTGGCAAAGAACTTACCGATGAAGTGATTGTGAAGGCATCGGAGGAAGCAATGAATTCCTGTCATCCAATCTCTGATATCCGCGCATCGGCCGAATACAGGAAGGATATGATCCGCGTGTTTACAAAACGTGCCATTAAGCAGGCCATGGAATGCTATAACTAGGAGGGAGACAGGAATGAAACATAGTATAAGTTTAATCATCAACGGAGATCCGGTTGATGCTATTGTGAAGGATAACCTGACGCTTCTGGATTTTCTTCGTGACCAGTTGTTTCTGACAGGCACGAAAAAGGGGTGTGAGGAAGGGGAGTGTGGCGCCTGTACCGTGATGCTTGACGGTAAGCCGGTTAACTCCTGCTGTACCCTGGCCGTGGAGTGCGACGGCCATGAGATCATAACCGTGGAGGGAATTGCCAGGGAGGGGATGCTTCATCCCATTCAGAAGCAGTTTATAGAGAAGTGGGCCATGCAGTGCGGCTACTGTACTCCGGGTATGATTATGTCCGCCAAAGCTCTTCTGGATGTGAATAAACATCCTACGGAACTGGAAATCCGGGAAGCCATTGAGGGCAATCTGTGCCGCTGCACCGGTTATGCAAAGATTGTGGAGGCAATCCAGGCAGCCGCTGCGCAGATGAACTGGGAGGAGGAAGCAAAGAATGCATAAAGACTGTGACAAACATTATTTTAAAAAACCGGAATTTTACCGTCTGACCGGCGAGAACAATTATGTCAGGATTGACGCTGAAGACAAGGTAACAGGACACGGCCAGTATGTGGGTGACATCATGTTTCCGGATATGCTTACCGGAAAAATGGTCAGAAGCCCTTATGCATCTGCAAAAATCCTGTCCATTGACACCAGCGAGGCAGAGAAGCTTCCAGGTGTAAAGTGCATCCTCACTGCCAGGGACTTTGAGTGGAAGTCCCTGGTGGGAAATGGAGAATTTGCAGCTGAGTTCGCGGACAAGGAAGTATTGTGTTCTGAGAAGGTGCGCCAGGTTGGTGACGATGTGGCAGCCGTGGCAGCCGTGGATGAGGAAACCGCCCAGCGGGCCGCGGATCTGATTAAGGTAGAGTACCAGGTGCTTCCGGGGGTGTTTGACCCCTTTGAGGCAATGGAGGAGAATGCCCCCGAGGTAAACTGGGAGGGCAAAGGCATACACAATATCGGCATGCAGTCCGTGATGAAGGCGGGCACGGATATTGATGAGGAATTTGACCGCGCATCCTATGTGCAGCACAGGGATTACAAGACCCACCGTATGGTACATGCGGCCATGGAGCCCCACGGTGCGGTGGCTACCTACAGGAATGGGACCTACACCATCTGGATGTCCACCCAGATGTCCTTTGTGGACCAGTTCTGGTATGCCCGCTGCCTTGGCGTTGGAGAGAACCAGGTGCGGGTAATCAAGCCTCTTGTGGGCGGCGGTTTCGGCGGCAAGCTGGATTCCTATTCCTTTGGCCTTTGCGCTGCCAAGATGGCGGAGATGACCGGACGCCCGGTACGCATGATTCTGTCCCGCGAAGAAGTATTCCAGACCACGCGCAACCGCCACCCCATTTACATGCATATTGACACTGCCTTTGGGACAGACGGTAAGCTGCTGGCAAAGAAATGCTACCATGTGCTGGACGGCGGGCCTTACGGCGGGTCCGGTGTTGCGGCCTGCGCCCAGTCCACATTGTGGGCCAACTTCCCTTACAAGATGAATTCCGTGGATTTCCTGGCAAGGCGTGTGTATACCAATAACCCTTCTGCAGGAGCCATGAGAGGATATACGGCATGCCAGGTGCATTTTGCCCATGACCTGAACATGCAGTTCGCGGCTGACCAGATGGGCATTGACCCGGTTGAGTTCCGCAAGATAAGCGCGGCAGACCCCGGATACGTGGCTCCGGCCGGACTGGCAATCACCAGCTGCGCATACAAGGAGACACTGGATACGGCTGCAAAGGAAATTGGCTGGTATGAGAAGAAGGATAAGCTGAAAAAGGGAGAGGGCATTGGTTTTGCGGGCACCGGCTTTGTATCGGGCACCGGATTCGCGGTGCTGGAAGCGCCCAACCAGAGCTCTGCGTGCGTGACCCTGCGCATGAACAAGCGGGGCATGGCCACCCTGTACATCGGCTCCCACGACATAGGACAGGGTTCCGATACGGTTATGACGGCCATTGTGGCCGAGGAACTGGGGCTTCCCATGGATATGGTCAAGACCTTTATGTCCGACACCTTCCTGACGCCCTGGGACTCCGGCTCTTACGGCAGCCGTGTTACCTTCCTGGCCGGCAATGCGGCCCGCCGCGCTGCCGTGGATGCAAAACGCCAGCTGTTTGAGGTCATTGCGCCTATGTGGGGGGTGATGCCGGAGACATTAGAGTGTCTGGACGGAAAGGTAATCAGCAAGGAGAAGGCAGAGTATCAGATGTCCATTGGAGACGCCATGTTCAAGTATATGACGGTCAAGGGCGGCGATGAACTGATTGGCGTGGGATCCTATTACCACCGTACCGACAATTCACAGTATAACGGCAACAATACCACCAACTACGCGCCTGCATACAGCTTCTCCACCGGAGCAGCCCATCTGACTGTGGACGAGGAGACCGGCGTCCTGGATATTGATGAATTTGTATTTGCCCATGACTGCGGCCGCGCACTGAATAAGAGGGCCGTGGAAGGCCAGCTGGAGGGATCCATCGGCATGGGCCTGGGCTATGCTGTCTATGAGCACAATGTAACCAGGGAAGGAAAGATTCTCAATCCCAACTTCCGCGATTACCGGCTGCCCACTGCCCTTGATATGCCGAAGATGCGCACCTTTTACGACTTTACACCGGACGAGGAAGGACCTCTGGGCGCAAAGGAAGCTGGCGAGGGCTCCGCAGCACCTGTGGCGCCTGCCATTGCCAATGCGGTCAACATGGCAACCGGCGTGTACTTCACAGAGCTGCCTCTGGACCCGGAGCATATCTGGAGAGCGCTGCACGGCATGAAGGATGACAGGAATTCAAAATAAAGGCAGTTCAGCGGATGATCAGATGAAACCAGGAAGGCGGCTTCATGCCGCCTTCTCAGACTGTAGACAAACTGGTTTTGGGCTTTGTATCCCAAAGCCAGTTTTCTTTT